>Ga0070731_10000137_pt1 | contig 135221 bp, 128 predicted proteins | sample Coa_R1_2_FD_66448 | JGI IMG/M metagenome (GOLD analysis project Ga0070731, IMG submission 66448) | Surface soil microbial communities from Centralia Pennsylvania, which are recovering from an underground coalmine fire - Coalmine... | ecosystem: Environmental > Terrestrial > Soil >... | reverse complement strand
CGCCCGAAAAGTAATGGGCCGAACGCTTGGAAAAACGGGGTCTTGGTTGACATCCTTCCACTGTCCCCTTTTCCCCTCGACTGGACCAGCTAAATCGCCCTTATCTTAGCGCCATTCGGGACAACCCCCGTATCGGCAATGCATGACCGATGCTTTGGGAAGAGAAGGGAGGTTGCAAGTCGAAACTTTGCGAATTGGGTTCTCAGGTGATGCAGATCGAGTGGCGTCGTTTCTCCGATGCCGGTGGAGGCTGTCTGGTGGAGTCGATGCCATAGGCGTATGGGTAAAATAGGGGAGGCGACAGACCGACAGGCGGCGAGCCTTGGAGTGTAAATAATGTAAACTTCTCTTGCGAAAACGTGGGAACTTTGTAAAGTGTGAGAGATGGAAGAAGAAATTACCCTTCAGGATGTAGGCGAGGACCTACTGCGCGAGTCGAGAGCGGGCGAGTTCAGCGCGCGCGGAGTGTTGCCCGCTCTATTCCCCTTCATCCATGGAGCATCCAAACGCATGAGCACGCGGGCAATCAGCCGATGGCTGAAGGAGGCACACGGAATCAAACTGAGCGCGGTGTCGATCGCCAAGGCTCTTCGAAATCCCGAAAAGTACTGGGAAGCACTTGCCGACGAAATTGAGCCAGCAGCCAGGGCCGTCGAGGAAGCGTCGGACGTGTCGATGGAGTCATTCCTTTTCGACGAAGACACTTTCAGATTCGTGGAACAAAAGCGGGACGGGTTGGTTCTGGATATTCCGGAAGGTGGCGACCCCTCGGATGCCTTCGGTGAATACGAGGCGAACCTAACGGTGCTTGGGACGAAATGGTGGGCACTGGAACAGAGCGCTCGGGATAGCTGCCGGAGGTATTTGACCGGCGAAAGGGAGGAAGAGAGCGATGCAAAGTAATAAACTGACGATAAAGGAAACGGCGGTGGCGATTCGGGCGTCTGTCCGCACCGTTTACCGATTGATAGACGAAGGCGAACTGCCAAAGCAAAGCAAAATCCGGGCGCGTTCCTTCCTGCCAAGGCCAGCAGTTGAGGCGTATTTGGCAAAGCAAGGATTGTCGCCCGAAACGGAATAGGAGTGTTTTAATATGACCAATTATGTTTTCAAACGTCCGGGATCGAAGCTTTACACTGGCCGCTATCGGCTCAAAGAAGACGCCAAAATTACTCAAGTCGCTTTGGGCTGTTCGAATCTCCAAGTGGCGGAAAAGAAGCTTCGAGAAATGGTAGAGGAAAAGGAACGCGAGGCGGCGGGAATCATCGCGCCCAAGGTTCAGCGGGAGGCCGCACACAAGCTCCTCAAGGGGCATCTCGAAGATTGGATTGCCACCAAAGAGCAGGTGCGGGATGACCAATATCTTGTTGGGGTCCGGAACCGTATCGCCCGATTGGTCAAGGAATGCGGCTGGGCCTACGCCAAGGACGTGAAGGCCGAGGATTATGTGCTGTGGATGAGCGGCAGCAAACTTTCGCCCAAGACGATAAATGACTTCCTCATTTCGGCGCGGACCTTGCTGAACTGGATGGTGAAGCGAGGGCGCATCACCTTCAATCCCCTGCGGTCGGTCGATCTCTTGCCGACGAACGGCGAAAAGAGGCGTCCGCGGCGGGCACTCTCGGACGAAGAATTCGCGAAGCTCGTGAATGAGTCCGGCGACCGTGGCACGGTATATCTCGTCGTGGCAACCACCGGTTTACGATTCGGCGAAATGATGGAAGTAGAGCGCGGCGACGTGCGCCTCGATGACGGGCCGAAGATCGTGGCGCGTGCGGCCACAACGAAGAACCGGAAAGAAGCATCGCTTCCGCTGCACGAGGAGGTTGGCGAGCAATTGCGGACGTTTCTCGCGGCGCGGGAGATCGCTCCCACCGAAAAGGTATTCGCTCCGCTCTTTCGCAAGCGCGGCCAATTTAAGCGCGATTTAGAGGCTGCGGACATCCCGTCGTTGGACGCCTCGGGCCGGGTCGTTGATTTCCACTCCCTGCGTTACACCTTCTGCACGAACATCCAGCGACTCGGAACGCCTCAGCGCGTGCTTATGCACTTGATGCGCCACAGCGACCGCCGGTTGAGCGACCATGTTTACACGGATACGAGTTTGCTTCCGGCCAACGAAACGGTCCAAAGGCTGACCGTCCCGCGCAAATTCCCGTCACACATAGCGTCACACGATTTAGTCCCGGCGGGTCAAAACGGGTCACACGTGGTCACAGCGGCAAAGATGGTCGAATGCCCTGGAATGCCGATGAATACAGGCTTCCGGCACGATCAGACATTCCCCGTCACGCCGGGTCGTAATGGCGGGATGGTGCGCGATACAGGGTTCGAATACGCAATACGCACGATGGTATTTGACAAAATACTGCTTTGGGTGTCAAATGGGTGACAATCAATTCATTTATGGCTTCCATTACACTGAATCCCACGGAAAGCGGTCGCGGCCCGGCGGCAATCGTTGAAGGCAAAGGCATCAAAATTCCAATCTATAGTTCTCCGCGCCGGAATGAGGAGAGTTATTTGCTCGCGTATTACGCGGAGGGTCAACGCAAGCGGGAGCGGGTCGGTAATCTCGATGACGCGCAGCGGCGCGCCAAGCAACTGATTGCCGAATTGGCGGAAGGCAAGGCGCACGTCGCCACCTTCACCCTCAAGCAGACGGCGGCAATCATGGATGCCGTGGAAATCATCCGCCCCTTTGATATCAGCATTACCGAAGTGGCCCGGCAGTTCGCGGCGGCGCGGAAAATCCTGGGCGAAACGCCCCTCCTGCAAGCGGCGGAGTTTTTCGCCAAGCATCGCGCGGAAGAGGCACGGCGCGGCGCATTACAGCCCATCACGCTGCCCGAGTTGGTTGCGAAATATCTGTTGTCCATCGAGGGCAAGAAATCCAAACGCTACGTGCAGGATTTGCAGGCCAAGCTCAACCGGGCGGCAAAAGCCTTCACCGGGCAGGTGCGGGAAATCCGGGCGGACGACATTGACCGGTGGCTCAACGGCATGGAGGACGCGGGCGAGCGCACGAAGAACAACTACCGGATGGCGTTGCTGACGCTGTTTTCCTATGCGCGGGATAAAAACCACTTGCCGCGCGGCGAGAAGACGGAGGCCGAATTTGCGACGCGGCACGACGACAAGAAAGGCGGGGCCATCGAAATTTACACGCCGGAACAGTTCGCCACCTTCTTGCGATATGTGGATGAACGCTTTGTGCCTTTCGTTGCGTTGGGCGGCTTGGCTGGATTGCGGAGCATTGAAATCCTGCGCCTGGAATGGTCGGACGTTTGGTTCGCGAAGGGCTTTATCGAGGTGGGCCGCAGCAAATCCAAGACGGCGACGCGCCGGCTGGTGCCGATCTGCCCGGCGCTCCACGCCTGGCTGAGGCCGTTTGCCAAAAAATCCGGCGCGATCCTGCCGGGCATCCGCAACGAGGTGCATTTCACGCGCCTGTTTCACGCTGCAAAAGCGGTGCTGAACGATGAAAACGGCAAGCCACGGGTGAACTTGCTTCACAACGGCCTGCGCCATTCCTACTGCTCCTATCGCTTGGCCGTGACCAAGAGCGCGGCGCAAGTGGCCTTAGAGGCCGGCAACAGTCCGAAGATGCTATTTGAGCACTACCGGGAATTGGTCACCGAGACCGAAGGAAAGGAATGGTTTGAGATGACGCCCGAGGCGGCGGGACGGGCGCTGGGATAGCGCCCGTCCTGGATCACCTCAGAATGTCGTCGAGCGTGGCCATGGTTCTTTCTCGCATGGCATTGAGCAACTCGCGTTTTCGGAAGAGGCGGTGCCGTCCGAGCTTATACGAAGGCAACAATCCTCGGGCGACATATTCACGCACAGAGGAAAGCGGCAGCCCGAGCCAAGCCGCAACGTCGGAAAGTCCGATGAATTCAGGTGTCTCAACAGGCGGGCTTTCGATTTTCTGTGGCATGGGTGTGTGGGCATCAAATTTGGTTTCACCTATTGATACGCCGCTGCCCGCCGCGATAACCGATGCGTGAAAAGCTGCCTGTAGTGCGTGGTATTCTCGGTTTGCGCAAAGAACGAGGTGCTGCCATGATTGGACCCCATCGGCACAACATGTCAGGAAAACGACAGCATTTCGTTCCGCAGCACTATCTCCGGCATTTCTGGATCGGAACTACGAACAAATCGCCATAGCTTGCCTCGAGCCATGCCCTACGAAACTGAGCCAGAATGGGAAATTAAATGGGGAGATGGGCATTCAATCATTAAATACTGCTGGTCGGTGACCGATGTCTTGGAATACTGCGGGCGAATGCTCTACGGGAATGATCTGATCGAAGTTCTTTTCTTGAGCATCCGGGAGGCATCGTCTGGTGCACCCGACGGCCTGGGGGAAGACTATCTGCACGATCCTTCAAAGAAGCCTGAATGGATCATGAAATATGTTGATAAAGATGGGGCGGTCTCCTGCCGTCTGCTTGAGAGCAAGCATGAATTGTTTGGGATGCTAATAGCCCATGTGCGTCTCGGTGCCGGGCTGATTGAAGTGCGCCCCGTATCGAACGCAAATCCGGTATTGGGGAACGAGTAAGGCTGATGTATCGGCCCGAACTGAAACTTTAGTCCTCGGTGCATTTTGCACAGGCATCGCCATTGCAAAATGATAAGGGCAAGCGCCGGAGATCAAGCGGCCTGTCAATGGGTGGGTCCGAATGAGGGTGCCCTTTAGGGACAGCCTTTGGATGCCCTTGACAGGGCGAAGGATCGGAGGCACCAAGCCGGGAAGTGAGCGTAAGCGAACGGGCCGGCGCAATCATCCGCCGGAGGCGCTAGAATTGGCACGGAGACAGGGGTGGCGTGATATAGCGTGAGCGAAGCGGCAGCGTTCCGGGAAAAGCCTGTCTCGGTGCGCCTGCGGAGGGATTGGCAGTGTCCGGCGGGCGTCATGGTGGCGGACGCTGCCAAGCGGTGGGACTTGGTCACGCCAACAGCGCACATTAAACGGCACGGAGGACAGCCTGGGGCTTGAAGTATAGCGGTGTGGCTAAGGCTGTCTTCGGTGCGCCTGCGGTGATATTGGCAGGGTCCGGTGGACAGGCTGGTTTGTGGACGCTGCCAAGGGGGCCTTCATCGTCTTGAATATTTACAGTGAGAGCCGAAGATACAGTGTGTTCCACTCCATGTCCCATACCACTAACACATGAATAATCCGCCGAAAAAGCAGCACTACCTGCCAGCGGTGTATTTGAAGCAATTCTCTATAGAGGGGAGCGATGCAACGCGAAAGTCTAAGCTTTATAGGCTGGATCGAAACTTCAGCGGCTCGGTTACAGTGGAGGATCAATGTCGTGAGGACTTTTATAATTCCGCAGCCAGCCCGGTTGCGGCGGAAGCGTTGCATCAGAAGTACGAAGATATTTACGGCAAACTGGCGACGCGAATTTGGGCAGGAGAAAATGCAGGCTCCGAATACAATTATTTCGGGCTAATAATCACGATGCTAAATCTTCATTTTCGCAACCCGGCATACGAAAACCGGACGGGCGATGAACGGATATCGGTTTACACCAATTTAGAGGCGGAATTTTTGGAGCAAAGCTTGGGTGTCCGTCCAGACCCAGTGAGCCCTTCGCTCGAACATCTTGCGTTATTCAAGAAGTGCTGGGGAGTGAGTTTGATGAAGACTGTTGAACCCTCGCTTCTCACTTCAGATAATCCAGCGCATATCTTTGGGGAAGACAACGTGCCTCGGCTCATTACACTTCCCATTACCCCGCAAGTCTGCGCGGTAGCCTTTGATCGTCGAAAATTTCCAAAAGTGTGGTCGCAGGATTTGAGCGCACTCGATGTCGGACGTTTGAACAGTCTCCAGGCGCACTGCTGTATAAGCGCTGTATTCGCTGCGGAAGAAATTTCACCGGAGGATGCGGTGAAAATACGCGATATTTGGGTGAAACGGCGTGAAGCTCCGCCGGGCTTCATCGACGCCCTTGAATGGAGGCCAAACTATCGCGGCTTGGAGCCTTTTGAATTCCTTAAGTAGCTTGGTGCAGCCAAACGGCAAAAAAGAAAAGCCGAACGGTATCCCTTCGGCCTTTTCACTGCGTCGCGGGTGCCTGCGACTTCCTAGCCGCGCGCACGGCCTCGCGTTTTCTCGGTGCCGCGCTGGCGCTCGATCTCGATGAATTTCTCCTTCTGCTGCCGAAGAAAATCTTCCATCTGTTGTTTGTTTTCGTGGGAAGGCTTGATCCCGAACGCGGCAATCAAGCGGTCGGCCTCCGGTTCCTCAAAACGAGAACTTGGTACGTTTGGTTTCATTGTTTTGCTTCTTGGTTGATGGCTTCCGCCAGTTTCTTGCGGCCCAGAGTGATCCAGTCGCCAATCGTGGAGGCTGCTGTGCCGGTCTGTTTTTCGATTTCCTTGAAGGTAAACCCATAGCGGGCGTGGAGCCAGAGCGCTTCCTTTTGCGGCTCGGTCAGCTCGATGCCCGGGTATTCCGCCCAGAATTTCTGCCGCAGCGCCGCTTCGCCCGCGTCCGAGAAGGAAGCGGCTGCCGTCTCGGAGGCTGGCATGTCCGGCACGCTGTCGGAAAGCACTTCGCCGCGCCGCACCTGCCTGCGATAGTGATCCACGAACATCTGATAGGCTTTTCGCCGCAGCAACGGCAGGGCGTGGATCTTATCCTCGTCAAAATTCAGGAGAACGTGACGCCAGAGGTCTTGCAGCAGGTTTTCGGCGTCTTGGTGTTGGCGGGTCAGACGGGAGAGATAGTTCAGCAGGTACGTGTGATAATCCTCCACGGCCTGCGCCACCGCTCCCATCCGGCGTTCAAACGCCGCTTCCGCCTGGTCCTGCGCCACTGGTGCACTCGATGCCGTCATATCGTTCGGGGATACGATGGGGATTGTGGTTTTATCCGGGCGTGTTCCAAGTCTTTTCCATCCTGTGGCGGCTGGACTGTTCTGAGTGGCGACAAATCGGCTTTCCAACCACCGCGTTCTTTCTTCAAGAATTTATCCTTTCCGCCTTCGGTCTGGCGCAACTCTTCAATGCGAGAGGCCAGCGCATTTGCCTCCGCCCAATGCCGCGCCCGCAGTTCAGCCAATGATTGGTGTTGCTGGTTTTCGACATGACTCATTTTTTCGCGGTAGCGGGCATGGGCTGACCTGTAATTCTGAACTTTGGCGCGGTGTAGGTCGCGATCCTTTTGGGTGACACCCAAAAGCCGGTCCCAAACGCGAGCCTGTCTGATTTTCTTTCTCAGGAAGGCAATCTCCATCTTCTTCTTTTGCAAGTCGTAATAATTTGCGAGACGCTCTTGCGTGAAGGTGCGCTGCATTCTCTGTTGCGTGGTCAGACCAGCTTCCTCTTCCCGGTGTTTGTGGCGCAATTCGTAAATCTTTTTGCTGGCCAAGTCTTCAAAGGCCTCGCGGCGGGCCTCTTTTTCGCGTCGTGTTTCCCTTTTTTCGCGGGCGGAAGTCTTGGCACGCACACGCGCGTGTTTTTTACCGGCCGCGGGCAATCTGTCCAAATCGAGGTCGCTCAACCGCGCCCGAAACTCCTTGGCGCTGATATTGAGATGACGGGTCGGATTGTGAGGTTTGCCTTGCGCGTCGATGACGACGATCCGTGAATCTCCCTGCGCCAGATAATAGCCGCGCGCCCGCAACGCCGATGCGTAATCCTTCCCAGCGACGGTCGTATTCCAAGGCTGCACGATATTCGGATCGCAATAGCGCGTGGATTTACCCTTTTGGCGTCGCATGTGGTTTTCCTCTCTTTGGGTGCAGTAGATGGTGCCGTGTTCGCGCTCGTAGAGGCGGGCGAAGTCCGACATTTTGCGCTTGGAATTCCTTACGTTCCCGGCCATGCCGGTAACCGGATGCACCCGGTTAATGACGATGTGCACATGGGGCTGCGGCTCATCCTTATGCGCGACCAGCACGGCCTCGTGCTCCTGCAGCCCCAGCGCCGCAATCGCCTTGCGGGCGGTTTCGACCATGTGGTCACGATCCGGCGTCTCTTCGGGATGCCAAGCCAAGGAGAGGGCAAAGACCGGCTTTTGCAGCTTTCGGCCCGCCCGAGATCGACCGGAAGCTTCCTTGAGCCGGTCGCGGGCGTTAGCGGTGAACGCCATGACCTTCCAAGCCTTCTCCGGGTCATCCGTCCACATGTTCTCGGTGTGGGTCCAGGCCACCCGAGCGCAAGTATCGGCGCCCTTGTCATGGAGGTAATACTGAAATGCCCCCTTAAAGCTGGTGCCGCCGCTGGTGATCTTAGGGATCATCGCAACCCTCCTCGATGGCCTGCGCCATCATTTGATCGACGGCGGCGCAAAGCCGCTCGATACGCGGCGACACGCGCCCAAAAATATGGGCGTTTTTCACAACCTGGTTGAGGTTGTGGCCGATCCGGCCAAGATGGGCCAGAAAGGCCGGATCGCAACGGCGATAGGTCTTAATGACCAGCCGCCGCTGCCCCCGCCTAAGGAGCCGCCGCCCGAGCTCGTTCGGCGCTAATCCGGCGCGATCAGCCAGCGCGCGAAGCGCGTTATATTCCGCCTCGGTCAGGCGGAATATCACCTGGCGGCTGCGCCGCTCCTCCGCGTTTTTTGTTGGCCGTGCCATGGATGCCCTCATCCAAAAAAACGCCCCGCGCCAGCGGCCCGCAGCCTTGCGTTTCGCTGCGGCTACCGGGGGATGCAACGGGGGATTTTAGCCCCCTTGCCGAGACAGTTTTTGTTTACATAAACGCATCTCGCTACTCCGCTAACCGGCGCATTCCATAATTCTACCAATGGTTGTGGTTAACAGGACCTTAAGCGCGCCATTTACATACTTTGGTATGTGGCCTGCCGCCTGCCGAAGAGGTCAGAAAAAGGAGGGGAACGGAGCTGGAACTTACCGCTGCTTACGGGCGCGGACTTGGGCGACGATCGGGTCGACAGCCGTATCGTCGAGGCGGAAGTTGGTCGCCCGTAACCGGGAAAGAGCCGCGTCGAAATCAAGCAAGCCGGCGGCATCGGCTTGGTTTAGAATGGCGAGTGTGCCGAAGATTATCAAGCCACGGCTTGTCGCCGCCGCGCGCGCCCTGCTGTCGTCGACAAGCAGGGCTATATTGCCGAGTTCCACAGCAAGGGAAATGGCCTCGTCCTCGCCCGCCCCGATATTCAGGTGCAAATCCGTCCGGGGGGCTTTGATCTCAATCCATGGCGGCAGATTGGCCGTCCAAGCGACGACAGGCGGCGGCGCATTGCGGTGCTGCATCTCCCGAATTACGGCGGGCGGCACCAGCAGCCTGTCGAAAAGGCGGGGCAGTACGTCGATATTCCCGATTAAAATCAGGTAGTTGAGCGGCGTCGTATCGCAGACGACAAGGCTCACTGCGCGAGGTACGCCCGCAAGCGTTCCGAGTCCTTCTCGAATTCTTCAACGGTCATGCCAAGCCCACAACCCCGCTCCTTCAGCAGGGCTTCCGTCTCCCAGACCGACAAATTGAGAAGTTCGCTGACCTGCCCGCGCGATAGCTCACCCGCGCGATAGCCCTCGACGGCCAGCGTGACCAAGGCGCGACGCTGCGCCTCCGGCCCGTCCAGGTGCATCTGGCGGGCGATGGTGTCGGGGAGTTCGACGGTGACGATCATAGCTTCTCCTATCGGCCCCAGCATATCAGAAAGCACGGGTAAAAGCAATGTCCACGCCGCCCGCGCAGGTCCGTTGAAGCGGTGCCGGTTCTCTCCGCTGCTGTCCCTGCCGCAAAGTGTCAGCCAGTTCTCCGATGCAGTTCTAGCGCAAAGCTTTCCTCGGTCAGGCAAGGGGCAAGCCCTGCTCCTCTGCGTTCCGCTCCTGCGGATGCCTGCGTCAAGCCCTGCGCCGGTCGCCCTGCACGAACTGTCCGAAACTTTGACAACAGGAGAACGTCATGCAGAACCTCAAAGACCACTTCAACCGCAAGGCGCGGCGAAAGCAGTACCTGGATTTTATCCTCCTTTGGATATACCTGCTGATCCTGCTGGAACTGATGCGCCGGCTGGGACGCGAACCGGGCCCGGTTATCCGTCCACCGTTCCGGCTCGAGTGAGCCGGTCGGGGCGGCGTAAGCCGCCGCCCCGGTTTTTCGAGGAAGCCACGGCGTATTTACCATATCTTAATTTATATATTTCAAACTTTAGATTGGGGGTTTGTATGGGCGTCGTTCTCGATGACGGCATTCGGAAGGAAATCGACCAGCTTGAGGCGGCGGGCAAGTTCGCGCTGGCCGCCGCGTTTCGAAAAGCGAACGAGGTAAGCCTCGAGTCCTTGGCGTTCCAGACCTCTGTTCCATCAGAATACCAGGTGCTTGTCGCCAATTCCGCCGCTTTTCAAGCGCAGAAGGCGCATCAGGAGGACAAGGCGAAGCGGGAGCGCGAAGAAGGGCAGGAATTCAACGCGCGGCTGGCGGAACTGCGCCGCGAGGAACTCGACGCGCAAGTCCTTCGCTTCACCATCGACGGCGAAGACATCGAAATCAGCCGTGGCGATTTGCGTCACGCGGTGAAACACCGCGTCGAGGAATTAGAGGACCGCCGCCGCGAATTGCTGCGAACCAGCGAAAGCCCGGACGAGTTGCGCAAGGTCAATCGCTTGATTGCCGGATATAATCCAGTCGCTAAGGATTTGGATAGTGAAAGACCGACGGATGCGAACATGGTCGCTGGCGTCCATGACGCGATAACGCGGGATGCTCAGTTCGCGGCAGAGCTAAAGCATGACCACGCGGCCTCCATCGTCGAGAATGCCGCGCCGGTCGCTGGGCGCACTTCGTATGCCAGCGAGAAATTTTCGACCGGCGGCGTGATGGCGCAGCCATTGACGGCGGTATTTGTGCAAAACGCATCCCCGCTGGCGCCAGTGCCCGCAGCCCCGGTGACGGCACCGCCCCCGGCTTCGCCAAGGGCAAAGGATGCGCTGCAAGCCGCAGGCATTTAGTTGTTGCCTGCAAAATCCTTGCCAGCGGCGACCTCCACGCAAGCGCCGGAAGGATCGACGGCCAGCACGTGAAAAACGCCATTTGGAGCCACCAATAGATCGAAGAAAGCGGGCGTCAGGCTTTTAAAATCCGGCGGTTGATCCCGCGCTTCGGTGGCGCGATCATCGGCCTCGTACTTTTGCAGTTGAGCATTGATCTGCGCAACTTGCTCGGGATCGTTGCTGGCGTCGCGCATGCCAGCTTCTTTAGCCTCCAGTTCCTTTACCCGCTTTTTCATCAGTTCAGACAGTTTTCCTCGAGGGATCTCAATGTCTTCGCCATCGATTTTGAATTTCATGATTTCGTTATCGTGCTTGTATTTGTGGCTGGCCCACGCCATCGCCAGCGCGGATTTCAAAATATAATTCACTTTTCCGGTGAAGGCGCGCTTGCAGCCTTCCTCTTTTTCCAGTTCCTGAATTTTGTCCGAGTAATACCCCGAACCCAAAGCATTGACGGCGTCGAGCGTTGCCTTGGCTTTTTCGGCGTCGAAGGTTGGCAGGCTGGGGATTTCGTCTGAGGAAACCTTTTGAAGGTCGTTGCCAATCAGCACGGTGCTCCCTTCCGCTTTGTCGTCGAGTACTGAAACCGTCCATGCGTTGCTGGCGGTATTTGTCGTTAGCATCAACGGCGCGCCCGCCGGGACGTATTGGCCTTTGTCGTCCACCGCCAGAACGTCCTGCATGCCTTGGGCAATGCGTTTTTGCCCGCTGCTCTTAAGCGCTTCGCGCAGCGTGGCAATCGGCTGGTGGTCGATGGGCGCGAGGCCAGAGGCCCGCTTCGTCAGGGCCAGCCCCGCCACAGCGATAATCCCTAAGGCAAGTGCATAACTGAGTTTTCTTCCGGTCGTCATCTTCCGCTCCTTGGTGGTTTTCCCCTACGGTGGCGACTGGATGTGACCCAGAATCGCCAATTTTGGGTCACACCGCAGGGGGGAGTGAATGAGCGGTGAAGCGCGTGAATTCGCGGAAATGGACATCTACGACCGCCAGGGACGGCGGAAATACCTCACCGGGGCCGAACGCCGTCGTTTTCGCGCGCATGCCGAAACCCTCGCCGCACGCGAACGGACCTTTTGCCTGATGCTCTACTTCACTGGGGCACGCATTTCCGAGGCCCTGGAACTGTCACCCGAACGGATCGACACCGCCGTTGGCGTCATTGTCCTGCGCAGCCTGAAACGCCGCAAAAAGCTCGTGTTTCGGGCAATTCCGCTGCCCCGCCCCTACTTGCAAGAATTAAAGGCTCTGGCGTCCCCGCGCCGAGACCGGCTATGGCCATTCTCTCGAAAAACTGGCTATCGGATCGTCTGCAAAGCCATGCGCGCCGTTAAAATCTTCGGCGTACATGCCTGTCCCAAGGGGCTGCGCCATGGCTTCGGCATGGCATGCGCCGAACAGAACATCCCGCTGCCGACGATCTCAAAATGGATGGGCCACAGCAGTATCAAAACCACCTCGATCTATCTGAACGCGGTCGGACGCGAGGAACGTCGTTACGCGAAACGGATTTGGTGAATTTCGGCGTTTTCGGCTTGAATCCAGCCGCTTAACGGCGAGGATAGGTGACCCAAAATTGGCGATTTGGATCACTTCGCGTTTAATTCCCGCTCTGGAGGCATATCGCCCGAGAATCTTGACTTTCAGAGCATAACGATATATCTATGATCGCTATGGCTGATCCGGAAATATCGGAAAGCGCCGGGGAGTTAATCGAACGAACAGCGCAGACCGCCAGCGCGAAGGGCGGTGCCCCGGCTGCGAAGAAGTGTTTTTCTGGTGAGGAGTTTACGGGGGAATTTGAAGCGGCTGTCGGGGTGGTTCCCGAGAGCGATTCGAAGTCAGTAGCAGAGGAGCGATCGAACGAGGGGAGCGAGACTGCTGAAGCAGTGAAGACGGTAAAATCCATCGTGATCGAGGTTGCCAATGCCGGTGAAAGGTTTTGGGCCGGTATGATGTCAAGGGTTCATCACAATAGGGTGATCGAATTCCGTATGGATCAAAAGGTGAAAGTAGCGGACGACGAGAAACTTGAAATCATGGGTACGGAAGAAAACCAAATTCCGGGAGGTCTGCCGATCAAGGTTCCCGCAGATCGAATAGTTCTCATTCCCACTGGGGTTAGAATTAGGATTTCGAAGGACGAGGAGTTTAAAGGCGTTAGTGAGGAACCCAAAGTCAAAATGGAGGAGCACATGGCAGCCGAGCCGAGTGAGGGCGAAAAGGCTTCGAAAAAAGTAGATCCGGATCAATTGCGCGAGTTGTATAGGCGCATGGCTGAAAGAACTGGGATGTCGCGGGAAGATATCCTCTTAAAGGGCAGAAAGTCTTCTGAATTGCTGAAGGTTGCGCTTAGAGCCAGTACTGAGGAACGGTTGGTGCCTATATACCCATAGCCCGCGCGTCAGCATTTCAGAGGATGAGATCTGCGACGGTCGGTAATTTACTCAAACAAGCTGCTTGTAGTTCAGCGTTCCATCATAAATGTGTTTTTTATTCGAATCGCCAATTTAGCCAAACCGCAGCTGTTCGCGAATTCGTAGACTTCATAGCCGATAAAAACGGCTTCCAGCATGACTTAAGCGATCCCGTAACGAAGGACGCAACGGAGTTAATGTTGTGTGATATGTTCTCTCTACAAATCAACAATATTCACCGTGATTGCCTTGAAATCGTTTTTGATCGTTTTGCCCATGTCTTTGAAGAATATCAACACACTAAGAAATTATTGCCGTGGCTGGGAATACGAGTTGCAGATCGTGACAAGAACCTGACTCGAGCAAGCGGCCTCTATGTTTTCGGCTTGAATGATAAATTGCTCGACTCCATAGATGATCATTTAAAGAGTGCGAAGGATGCAGGAGTTTTATTTGCGTTATCGGATATGGAATGGGAAACCATAAGACAAAGCGTAAACGTATTCATGGAAGAGGTATCATTTCTTAGCAAACGGGTTGACGACTTTAATGGGTATATCAGTAGCAGAATAGGCACAGCGTTAACGATAGTGAGCATCCTTATTGCGATTGTTACATTTTGGATTGCTCAAGCCGGTAAGGATTATGATGCTTCGAAGCGCTCCGCCGCTCTCTCCCTGGAACTTGGAAAGCTGAGCGAAAAAACATCCAGTGTTTCAGAAGCCGTCGATGCGCAAGAAAGAGAGAACGATGTCAACGAAATTGTTTCCAAACTAGATGCATTAGAGCGCGGCCTGAAATCAACAAACGAAAGTAAAAAATAGATCCCCTCTTCGAGAGCGCGGCGGGCCGAACGGTGGCCTTTTTGATCCTAAAGGTTCCCTCGAAAGGCGCGGGATGCGCGCGAAATCGTTGAACTGATTTTGCTTGTCGAGTTGGCTCCGGTTGTCAATCATCCGGCGAAACGGGGGCATCTCAGATGGCGGACGCGACATCCAGTAGCGGAACACCGGCGGCTGTGGCACAAGGCACAGCACCACCGCCCGTCGCTGGATCACAAGCCGCAGCGCCCGCGCCTCAGCCCATCGTCATCCCAGCCCCTATTGACGTTCGCCCTTTGCTTTGGGTTCTGATCGCTCTTGCAATCCTGATCGTTATCGTGCTAGTCGTGCTATGTTTCTGCAAATTCTGCGGCAAAGGCGCTTCCTCGACCGCCGACGACGGGGACAAGGAAATCGCCCGGATAAGCGAACGCACGTCCGGCATCCAGCACACTATCGAACTGAACAATCAACGGCAGGATACGCAACGCATTGTCTCCAAACTCGATGAATGCATCGCTGGCATCCAGAAACTGGCTGAGAGCGGCACAGCTCGGGCCGCTACCCCGAAATCGGCGGTGAGCGGCACCTCGCAGGGGACGCCCACGCCAGAGCCGATTACAATTTCACCGCTGCCCAATGATCTTGATCGGAAAATTTCCGTTCTCCAGCACTCCATCGACGAGAATACGGCGCGTACGCCCCAGGACCTTGAGGAAATTCGCCGAAAGATCGATGATCTCAACGCTCTCGTCGCTCAAAAAATGGCGGCGATGAACTTCCTGCCCCGCGATGTTTCGCCCCAATCTTCGGAACCTGGCAAGCCCGTAACGAAAGAACCTTCAAAAAAAATCTGGGGCTTGATAAACACCAATGTGGAGCGGCACTGACTCTCCATCCTCCTTGGACGGATGATCGCACCTCCACCCAACGCCCTCCAATCCGACTTTCCGCGCGGGTCGGCAGACCATGGCGCGGGGATTGGTCCTAGCGCGAGCTTTGAAACCAGCGTCAACGTCGCGCAGACGGCCTCGCTGCAATTCCAGGCTGCCAACGACGAAGGCCGCATCTTCCTTGGCGTCATCGATGCCACTGTCGAAAAAATCCGGCTTCCAGATGATCGGATGGAGCGTTATGCCGTCGGCGGCAACGCGGTCGGTGTTCCGGATGACCGTCATATCCTCACCGTCGCGGGATCACGCGCGGGCAAGGGCCGCAGCGTCATTATTCCGAACCTGATTACGTATCCCGGCTCGGTTTTGGCGATTGATCCGAAAGGCGACCTGGCGCGATTTACCGCCGATTATCGGGCCGATGTCCTCGGCCAGAAAGTGGTCGTCCTCGATCCCTTCGGCGTGGCGGGTGACGTGTCGGACCATCACGGCGGCAGCTTCAATCCGTTGTCCGTTCTCAATGAGGACAGTTCCAGCCTGATTGGGGATGCCAGTCTCATTGCGGATGCCCTAATCGTACCTGACCCTGGCGTAAAAGACCCGCATTGGGACGAAAGCGCCAAGCAGTTTTTGGAAGGCGTCATTCTCCATGTGGCGACTTCGCCCGCCTATGCCGCTGAGCGAAACCTTATCTCCGTCTATAACTGCATCGCGGATTGCGGCAAGGAACTTGAAAACGAAATGATCGAGAGCGTCTGCGCGGATTTCGCCGTCAGCACGCTAGCCGCGCAATTTTTCAACAAGGCAGAGACGGAGCGAAGTTCGGTCCTATCAAACCTTCGTCGGCATGTCCGGTTTTTGGGATATCCTCAGATGCAACGGGTGTTAAAAGAAGGCGATCTCGATCTGCGGCAACTCAAGAAAGAGAACGTAACCGTCTATCTAAGTCTCCCGGCAATGCGAATGGGGAGCTGTGCCCGATGGCTGCGCCTGTTCGTCAACCTGATGCTGATGGCGTTGGAAGAAGAAAAAGCAAAACCGGCGCACCCCGTTTTGATGGTGTTGGATGAATTCGCGGTTCTCGGCACGATGAAGAGCCTGGAAGATGCGGCGGGCCAAATCGCGGGGCTGGATTGCAAGCTCTGGCCAATTTTGCAAGATTTAGGGCAGTTGCAGGCGCTCTACGGCAAGCGGTGGGAGACTTTCATCGGCAATTCTGGCGTGCTGCAATTCTTCGGCAACTCGGACATGCAGACGCTGGAGTGGGTGTCAAAGCGGCTCGGAAATACAACCATTCAGTCCGTCAATCAAAGCCAGCCAGGATACGATCAGCGGACGCGGCAAGGGGCGACTGGTCAGTCCTTCAATGAGCATGTTCATCCGCTCATGACGGCGGAGGAGATTTCACGGTTTTTCGGGCGGGATGACAAATACCTGCGTCAGCTCATCATTCGCCCCACCTGGTCGCCGATGGTACTGCAACGGGCTTACTACGATAAACACGCGTTGTTTGAACCCTATCGGCGGTTCATGGCGCAACCTACCACTGTATGAGACTGAACGAAGCGGTTCCCGGTTTCCCGGAGTGGCCACCGATCATCGAACGCGACGACGGCAAGGAAATCGTGGTGGAGACCCGATACATCCCATTTAAAGCCTATGTTTTCGCGGAGTGGATCGTGCGACTGGCGACTATCGGCTATGCCATTTTGGCCGTGCGTTGGGCCATTAGGCAGGAATATCTCGCCTATATGTTCATGTGGTTCGCGATCTGGTTCCTGCCGGTGATGATTGTCGTCAAAATCCTGCCCCTGCCGTGGATGATTTCTTATTCTTTACTGATGCGCACGGTGCGCATCCGCTTTACCGCCGCCAAGATTTTCATCGGCGGAAAGGAGTTCGATGTAACGCTGCCCATCGCGGTGCATTTTCAGGCGATGGAGCCGCATCTCCCCGAGGATCGGGTCAACGAGTTGCGACGCATGCCCAGCCTCTCAAAGGACCTCGCCTATGAACTCAAGTTCCAGAAGGTGGAGATGATTTACGGGGCGCGCCTCGTGCATATTGTCTCGATTGTCGACCAGAAGCGCGCCGGGCAATTCGTGCTGGGCTTGCAAATTGCCTTTGAGCGCGCAAAGACCGCAAAATCACAGCGACAATTTGCCGACGTGGGCAGGTCGCTAGAGGAAGACCGGCCCGAGTAATCAACACCTCTTTTTATGGACGACCCTTGGCCTCCCGACGCCCCGAAACTCAATAAGGACTTCAAAAAGGCGCATGATGGTAAGACAACCGAGCCGAATGCTGGCGGCGACAAAGAGATTGTAACCAAAAAGCAGATTGAAGAACTCGAAAAGCAACGTCCCAAACCAGCGCCGCCGCTGGCGTTGACGCCAGCGGGCGTCAGGCCATGTCGCACCGCGCAAGAGCGGCACGCGGCGCGCGTAGAAAGCATGAAACAACGGCTTCGCGAGAGAGAAGGCAAGGCGCGGGACGATTTCGACCGGTCGGCCAGCATGTAGGAGAGCGGAAGCCGCAGCGAATTTGCTGCGGCTTCTTTTTGGTTTAGGAGCAGCGATAGACGAAGGTTTTCCCCGCGATAACGGTTTCCGCATAGTCCATTCGCAGGTCGCGGGCGATGGCATCGAAGTCAAGACACCACTGTATCCGTTCGGGGATTTCGCCGAATAGACCTTCGTCCACGAAGTGCTCGGCCAGTTCGCGGAGACTATCGAACTCATAAATATCAATGTCGAGGTCGTCGGGATGATCCTTCGCAATCTCGAAAGCATAGCCGCATTCGCCAACGGCGATGATGGCTTTGCGCTTTCGATCTTCATCCCAATCCTCGTAGGCCGCGAGAAACTTCGCGAAGGTGCCTTGATGAACGCAAAGGGCTTCAAAAAGACAGGCATCGATGGCGTCACCGTCGATGAATTGGATTTCATACTCTTCAACGGGCCAGCCCCATCGGTTGCGGTTGGCGTTCGCCCGTGCTTGGTATTCCTCCAAGTTTTCGAAATAAAATCCCGAAGCGTCGAGATCGTATGGCATTGCATAAAGTACGGTCATGGTTTCCTCCTCTGGGAAAGAAAAGCGCCGTTAGGCGCTTTTCTCCGGGGCTGAGTTGAGCGAAGGCGGGAAAGCCGTGTAGACCTTATCGCCAACCAGAATGTTGAAACCTGCTCCTTTGCCGTGGGCGAATGCCGCCCCCGCGCGGGTCAGCTTGCCTTCGGCGTTCCGCTCGTAGATTACGAAGGTGGGAACTTTCTTGGCTTTCGCGATTTGATTTTCCGTTGTCATGTAGTCTCTCCTTCGTTTGCATGACCCTTTCGGGCGATGCATCCCGTCCGCCATCGAACCGGTGCAGCGTCATACAGGAAAATTGGGGGAGACCTGCAAGGGGGAGCCGATTTTCCTGTTGACGCGAGAAGCGCCGGTCAATGGCAGGGTGCAAGAGACTGCACGAAGGGGTGATGCAAATGTTTCAAGGGGAACTATGAGGACGGCTGGAAGGAAAATCCGGAACTAAGCGTTCGAACACTGTAATCCCGATGGGTGAAGCGAATGGCAGTAAGAAACCGCGACGGATCGAACTCGATCCAGCTTTCTCTCGGTTTTGAGGGGTGGCTCATCACATCCCATTTTCCTTGCGCCAGCGGCGCATGGGATGGACGGCAAAAAGGTACGGCGGTTGGCGCACCGGACCCGCTGCGCTGTTTCAACCGCGCTTTAGCAATACGGCTATTGCTTGCCCTTTGAATTTCTGCGCCGTTCGGGGCCAGGGCGGGCCGCCCCGGCTTTCCCGCTCTTGCTATTCTCCGGATTGGCTCGATCATCCGGTAATACTTCCCAGCTTCCCATGCCGTGCAACACGCGGTCTGCGTGCTTGACCGTATTCACATGGCCGTAATGCTGCTCGATCATTTCAACAGACGTTCCCATCTGCTGCGCCAGAAAATAAACGTCCACGCCTTCACCTAACCGGAATGTCGCATAGGTATGCCGGAAACAATACGTCGAACGCGGAATTCCTGACGGGCCTTCGCGCAATTTGGCTTCTGTCAGTAGTTGGGAAACCAAATCCATATAAAGCGATTTGGTCGCTTTCCCAGTCTTGGTTGTAAAAACCGGATCACCTGGCGCGGTTGATTTTGAAATGGCTTTAACACGGTCCAGATATTCCCCGACGCTAGGCGGGGCCACCAGATGCCGGGATTTGCCCTTTCCCCGCACGGACAAAATGACAAGATCGCGCCCGTCCTTGTCTTTGCCCTTCGATATATCCCGCCAACGCAAATTCTTGGCTTCTGGCGGGCGCATGCCTGTATTGCACATGATAAGGACAAAATTATAGGTCACGGTACGATACCAGATGCTTGAAATCTTGGTTGCCGCCTTGACCCATGACCGGCCCCGCGTATGCAGGGCGCGGTATTCTTCTATCGTAAACGCATCCCGCCGCATGGTCTTGAACTGCGGCCTGCCTTCAAAACGCTGGCTGGCCGTGATATAGCGTTTCTTGATCGCAAACTCCATGATGGCCCGGAAAATCATCATCTCGAATTTTACGGTTGAATCGCTGACCTGCTCACGAAACTGCCCCCTTCCCGTGTTCGCGCCGCCACGCCGGATAACCAGCCCAGCGATCCTGACCAATCAGGCTAATCTGGATATTGCCAACGTAGGGGTTCAAATGTCCTCTAATGGAGGATCCTATTTTCCGAACGCGCTCATGCCCGATTTCACCCATCTTCGCGCGTTGGCGTTGGGCTTCAAGATACTCGTTTGCGACTTCGTTAAAGGGCTTGTCGAAAATCGGAACTTCGTGCTTAATCCGAAACCGCACGTCCGCGTCATGGTCATAGGCGCGGTCCCGTGCTTCGTGCAGGTCGTACGTTTTGAGGGAAACCGTTTTATAGCGGTCTGCCTTCGGCAGCTTAATCCTGCAATACCAATTCCGATGTTCTACATCGCCCCGGCGGAAGATAATCAGGCCCGGTTTTAGTTCTTCCTTGTCGATGATAAAGGCCATGCCTCTCGTCCCTCTTTGTGCAGGTTCCGTGCAGCTTTGCGCTGTAAGTCGTTGATCTTCCGTAACTGTGCATACCATGTGTAGATAATTATAACATAGAAGTGTTAATCAAAACAAACAGATAAGGTAAGTCAGTCATCCCAGAGAGGTCCTCTACCTGTGGCAACTGATTGATAACGAACCTAAAATTTGGTTTCCAATATCCTGTGCAGGAGCTGTGCAGGTTATTTCTCGAGTAGAGTAGCTGGTGGCTTGACTACAATGCTCGGCAACGCCGAGGCAATACGGCAGCCTGCAAGCGGTCATTAAATGTAATATTTGAAATTCGGTTTGTGGCTTTTAACCAATCGGTTGCTGACGAGAATTTCCCCTACCGCGCTGGAAAAGTGGATTGTAACGGGTTGGTTTTCTCCGAGCTTGCAGCAATTGTAATTGAGCTTGGTAAGGCCAAAGATGTCCCTCGCGACTTGCTCGACATCTTCCTCTCCATGTTGCACCTCGATGCAGAGTGGTTGCGGCACTTCCGAACCGTCATAGGTGCGCAGGCGGGGCTTAAAGCCCGAACCCCAAAGAAATCCTCGTTTTTGCGATACTTGCCAAAAAGTCCCACGTAGGACTGGACGCGTGCCGGCCCGGTATAGTCGCAGCCCAAGCCTTTCAGGAGCGACGCGGACGGCGACCAATTTGACACCTTCAGGGCACGCCTGTTGATATCCTTCAAATTCTTCCTCGTTGACAGTAGAGCGGCAATGCAGAAACACTTCGGTAAGTTTTTTGCCGTGCAAATCTTCGTAGGTGCTTAACACGCCAGAGAGCAGCCGCTTCGCACTGTCTCTGCTCAAATGGTATTCGCCATTTCGTTCTGAATACCATTTTCCCTCATCTCCGAGGAAGACCACGCCGTCTCCATCGTTGAGAAACATTTGCGCCGCGCTACACGCATTATGGGCTGTTTCTGTATTCTTGAAGGAAACTCCTACATAGCATACCCCGTCTCGAACGCCGCCAAGCTTCCAAGGCTTCCGCCCGGCTTTGTAGTAGAACGCGGTCGCTATGTTCCACGCTCTATCAGAAAGAGGAGTAAGTTGTCTCATCCCAAATTGTGCCTTGCCGGGTGTTAGGCGCAGGGTTGATTCGCGTACGATCTGGATAGGTGTCTCTAATTCCATCACCCGCGCTTTAATCTGGCGGCGAAAATCCAAGGAATGAGAGTATTGTTCGGGCTCATACGCCTCAAAAAAGTCGCCCATTTCAGAACGCATTCGTTGTTCCCGTTTATTAACACGATGCCCATAGCCATCTTGAACTCGGGAGAGTGGCCGACATGTAGCGAAAATGAAATCGGGGACAACCACGACGAAGAAATGGAATGGTTGATCCGATTTTTTGGCCGCTCTAATCTGGCTCAAAAACAAGGATACGACTCCAAAAACCCGCTGATGATCGTCTTTGTTGCTGGCGACGTTCTTCACGACAAGCTCGTCCAATTCTTCAACCCAAGCCGGCTCCGACGGCAAGACAGAGTGAAAGGCTTCCTCGAAACCAGGAAAATGCGGCCATAGGGTCTCATCCATCCGGTCGTCCGTGGCGATAGGACGATTGATCGCGTTAGCGAAGTCGCGAAAGGCCGCAAGACCGATTTTCGTTCCTATCACGCCATAGGACAGACGCGAAGGCTTCTCAATGCCCGAAGAGTCCACTGGGCCGAATAGGGTAAGTCCATCGCGGGGGTGCTCAAGGACTTCGCCGCCACAAAATTCAAGGTGCGGCTCGTCAAATACGGACACGTTATTCATCGGCGTCGACCCCTGGTTCTTCGTCAAGAACGAGTTCCTCTTCGCTCGTATCTTCTTCTGACGGGATTTCTTCTTGCGACGGATCGAACTTTTGCTCGAGGATTTCCTCATGAAGCCCACGGGGTGAAGTTATTCGGATCAGCCCGGGTTCGAGCGTGAGATCATCGTCGCCAGCGGGAAGCAGACTGGTGAGCAATTGTTCCGCTGCCAGCACGCGGCTCAACCATTTGTCGTTATACCACATTTTCGTCATCCGCCGCCGCCGTGGGCCAACGCTTTTATCGATAATGGGCTCACCTTTCTCGGTGAAGAAAACGAGAGTTGGAGTGATCTGAATGTGGAAAGCTTTGTCGAGCCCACGCGCCAAGCGCAATCGAAAGGCAAAATGATGATAGTTTACTTCTCTCACTCCGGCGGCCCGCCGAAAGGTCACTCGGCCTCTTATTTGTAGCCAAGTTTTTCTCCCTCGGAAGCCGACGAAGTATAGCTTCTCGTTATCCAGATAGCGTTCGGGCAGAAAAAATGTCTCCGTGAGTTTTGGATTCGGGTGTTGCAGACAGCCTGAACGCAGCAGACGACGGGACAATGCTTTCATGATGAGGTTCGCGGCGATGTTGCGAGCCCGCACCCCCCGGAAGAATTCACTCTCTGCCCAAAGAAGCTGCTCTACCGTAGGTTTGATATATTGAGAAAATTCACTCGGAGGCGCTATCAGCGAGACAAGAACGTCTCGGGATATCTCATAGAACGCCCAGTCTTTTTCGATTTGCTTCCATTTTTCAGCCCCAGGATCGGCAACCATTTGGAACACTTTCAATATCGACGGGAAGCGTTTTACGTTGATGACGTTCGCGAATAATTGCTCCGGGGTGGCGCTTAATAAATCCTCGCCTCGCGGAAAGCTGGTGGCCGCTAAGGGGGCCGCGTTTGCAAGAGATCGAGGGGCGGATATTGAATCCAGCTTTTTCAGCAGCGCTCGCCATCCGTCAGCCCAGCCGCGCGTAAAAGAAATGTAAGATGTGGTCGTCGTCAGCCAGTCTAATTCACTCCCATCCACTTTCAGGGGAATCAAAAAGTCTGGAATGCCGCGCTGTTCGCCAAGGCGCTGGGCAAGAACGCGCTCTCCGGTCGGTTTGGGTTTCCGAAGCGAATGCTCGGAAATGAGGGCAATCATCCGGAAGGTCCGTGTTTTTATGGCGTCATCTATTGTTTGTGGCCAAGGTTCACCGCCAAGCAATTTCATCTGGTCGAACCAAACGGCGTGCCCTCTCGCAGCGAGCTTCCTCGCCAACCACAGCGCAAGTGCGTTGTCCTCAACAGCATAGCTGATGAACAAGTGCGTGGGGCCGAGAGTGCCGGTGTGGTCCACGAAAGGAACGTACAGCAAGGGCGGGGAAATGTTCAGCAATTTCGAAATGGCGGGCGGATCGTACTAGAGACGCCGTTTCAAAAGGGCGAGACCCTTTCATGGGTGACAGTGGGTGACAGAGAAACTGACAAATGCCGAAAGTTTTCAGCGAAGCGTGCTCTGCCGCTACTGTATCATACTACGCTTGAAATCAGTGAGTTACGTCAGAAACACTTAGGGAAAAGCATGGTGCGCGATACAGGGTTCGAACCTGTGACCCCTACCGTGTCAAGGTAGTGCTCTACCACTGAGCTAACCGCGCTTTCCCGTCTCATTCACCGCCTCGGTTGGCGTAGGATGGCATTATCCCGCCATTGGCGGTTGGGGGCAAGCAATCTTTCCCCAAGCGCCTCGACCCGGCCATTCCCGCGGTCCGGGACGTTTATTTTATATGCAGACATCGGATCAAATCGAAAAACTGCGGCCTCTGCCGCCTGTCGAATCGAAGGAAACGGGGGCGGCGGGCTATATCCTCCTATGGCTGTTGGGCGTGCCGATCCCGGTGCTGGCTCTGATTTTTCTTTTGCGGGGCTGTTCCTGACGCGCCGCGCCCCCTAGGAGAAGGGTGATGCTTCGGCGGTTTAGGATGGAGTGTCTTCTTGCCCGCGCGGCGCGGTTTGGGCAACAATGCGTTCATGGTTTTTGCAGGGAAGCAAAATATTCCAGGGTCAGGCCGGGAGGAGATGGCACGCGTTGTGCGGCTCAGGCCATGGGTCTCTCTTATGTCTCGCGGATTTTTCGCTGCCGTTGTGTTTTTTCTTGCCGCGCGCGGCTGTGCGCAGAACGCGCAGATGGTGGCGCTGGTGCAGCATGGCGACGAGCAGGAGGGCCGCGCGGGCCCGCAGGCGGCGCTGGCGGATTTTCTCCAGGCGGAGGCGCTGGAGCCTAATAATGCGGCGGTGTTGGTGCGCATCGCCAAGGAGTATTCCGACTTGGCGGGCGGGACGAATCCGCGGCAGGAGGCGGAGCGGCTGGGGGAGACGGCTCTGGCTTATGCGAAGCGCGCGGTGTCGCTCGATCCCGGGTGTGCGAAGGCGCATCTTTGTCTTGCGGTTTGCTATGGGAAGCTGACGGATTTCGCGGATAACAGGACGAAGATCGAGTACGCGAAGGTGACGAGGGATGAGGCGCTGAAGTCGCTCTCGCTGGATCCGAGCGATGACTATGCGTACCACGTCCTGGGCCGCTGGAATTACGGGGTGGCGAATCTGAATCCGGTGGTGAAGCTGATCGCGCGATTGAGCTACGGGGGCCTGCCGGAGGCTTCCAACGAGGAGGCGGTCAAATATTTCAAGAAGGCGGCGGAATTGGCGCCGCAGCGGATCATTCATCACAATGAGCTGGCCCGCACTTACGTGGCGCTGGGCAGGAACGAGTTGGCTCGTAAAGAATGGCAGGCGGTGCTCGATCTGCCCGCGATCAACAAGGAGGACGAGGCGGCGAAGCGCGCGGCCCGGGAGGCGTTGCGGGCCGGGGGGAAGCAATGAGGGGACGGCCTCCTTCCCCCGAACGCCATTTGGCGCGGATCGTTTTCACGACGTTCCTGCTGACGTTCATCGCCTCGCGGATCCTGGTCATCCTCATCATGACGCGGAAGATGCCGGACCTTTTTCTTCACATGGGCGGGACGCATGTCCACCATTTGAACTACGGCATATTCACGCTGTCGGCGGTGGGCGCGATTTTGCTTTTCGCGGATGTGACGGAGAGGCAGAAGGAAATTTGCGCTGGGCTTTACGCTTTCGGCATGGCGCTTACGTTCGATGAATTCGGGATGTGGCTGCACCTGGGCGGCGGTTACTGGCAGCGGGCGAGTTTCGACGCGGTGGTCGTGGTGCTCGGCTTGTTCGGCCTGCTGGCGTTCGCGCCGGGCTTTTCGCGGATGAAGTCCCACCATTGGGCGACGGGGGCGGTGACGCTGGCAAGCGTGGGGCTTTTTTACTTCATGCTTTTCAAGTCGCTGCGGTTCGCGGGAACCCGCGTCGGCTCGCGGCTGGAGGAGATCGAGAAAAGCGGGCCGCAGTAAGAATTTTACTGTTTCCCCCTTTGGACTCTGGCGTACACTTGCGGTGCGATGCGCCTTCCTTCCAAAGCGACTCTCGGGTTGATCCAGATGCGGTGTTCGCCGGCGCCGGAAGAGAATTTCGCGAGGGCCGTCGAGAAGATCCACGAGGCCGCGAGCCGCGGGGCGGGCATCATCTGCCTGCCGGAGCTTTTTCGCTCGCAGTATTTTTGCCAGACGGAGGATCACGCCCGTTTTGCGCTGGCGGAGGCGGTGCCCGGGCCTTCGACCGAGGCGCTCTCGGCTGTCGCGCGGGAGCGGGGCGTCGTCATCATCGCGTCGCTGTTCGAGAGGCGCGGGCCGGGCATTTATCACAATACGGCGGCGGTGCTGGATGCGGATGGCGCGTACCTCGGCAAGTACCGCAAGATGCACATCCCCGATGATCCGCTCTACTACGAGAAGTTTTATTTCACGCCGGGCGATCTCGGTTTCCGCGCGTGGGATACGGCGCGCGGCAAGGCGGGCGTGTGCGTGTGCTGGGACCAGTGGTACCCGGAGGCCGCGCGGCTGACGGCGATGCGGGGCGCGGAGATGCTTTTTTACCCGACGGCGATTGGGTGGCACCCTTCGGAGCGCGAGCAATTCGGCGAGCAGCAGCACGACGCGTGGGAGACGATCCAGCGCGGGCACGCGATTGCCAACGGTTGTTACGTCGCCGTGCCGAACCGCGTGGGCCATGAGACGGCAAACGGCGGGGCGGGCATTGTTTTCTGGGGACAGAGCTTTATATGCGATCCGGCGGGGAAGATCATCGCGAAGGCGAGCGCGGAGCGCGAGGAGGTGCTCGTGGCGGAGATCGACCTGGCGCGCGTGGAGGAACAGCGCACGCATTGGCCGTTTTTTCGCGACCGCAGGATTGACGCTTACGAAGGACTCGGAAAACGTTTCTTGGACTAGGAGACCCCATGGAAGCCGTCGCCGCCACGGAAGAAAAGACGCCAGCCGCAATGGGTTTCCATATGCCGGCGGAGTGGGAGCCGCATGAAGCGACCTGGATTTCGTGGCCGCGTGCGGAAGGGATCAGCTTTCCCGATTCGTACGACGCGATTACGCCCGTCCTGGCGAAGATGGTGAAGGTCCTGGTCGATTCGGAGAAGGTCTGCATCAACGTCAACGACGCCGGCCAGGAGGAGGAAGTGCGGGCGTATCTGGCGCGGGAGGGGGTGCCGATGGAGCGCGTCTCTTTTTTCCCGATCCGCACGAATGAACCGTGGTGCCGCGACCACGGCCCCATCTTCCTCGTCCGCTCCGCGGAGCCGAAGCTTGCGGTGGTGGATTGGGATTACAACGCGTGGGGGTGGAAATACCCGCCTTTCGACCTGGATGACGAAGTGCCCGCGCGTGTCGCCGAGCAGTTGAACCTCCCGCGTTTCCGCCCTGGAATGGTGCTGGAAGGAGGGTCGATCGATGTGAACGGGGCGGGCACTCTGCTGACAACGAAGTCGTGCCTCTTGAACCCGAATCGCAACCCCGACCTTACGAAAGCCGACATCGAACAGCGGCTGCGGGATTTCCTCGGCGTGACGCAGATTCTCTGGCTGGGCGACGGCATCGAGGGCGATGACACCGACGGCCACATCGACGACGTGACCCGTTTCGTCAGCCGCACGAAAGTCGTGACCGCTATCGAGGAAGACCCTGAGGACCCGAACCACCTCCCCTTGCAGGAGAACCTGGCAAAACTGCGCTGCATGCACGCCGAGGACGGCGCGCCGCTGGAAGTGTTGACGCTTCCCATGCCCGCCAAAATCGTGCGCGAAGGGCGGCGGCTCCCCGCGAGTTACGCGAATTTCTACATCGGGAACAACGTCGTCCTGCTTCCCTCCTTCTCGGACAACCACGACGCCTGGGCGACGGGTGTTCTGCGCGTGGCATTCCCGAAGCACGTCATCGCGCCGATCGACTGCCGCGAGTTGATCTGGGGTCTCGGGGCGTTCCATTGCCTCACCCAGCAGCAGCCATGCGTTTCCTTATAGCGGCGCTGCTGCTCGCGGCGGGGAGCGCCCAAGGAGCGCCTGCGCCCGCCAGACCGCTCGATCCCATCGTGCAAGCAGGCGATTTGTGGGAAGCGGCTCCGGCGGGATTGAAGCCGGACCTCGGCTTCCGCTGGACATCCGCCGCGCGGGAAGCCATCCAGACGATGGCTCCGGGCCTCAGCCTTTTCGGCGTCCCTGTCACCGCCGCCGTCCTGCGGTTCCAGGCCGGCAAACCGAAGGAAATCGACATCCTGTTTTACGACCGGGGCGATAACGGAGATCTCTCGAGGGACGACTTCGACGCGTTGCTGAAAAAGTGCGAGGACGCGGTCTCCGCGTTTTCAAAGACAACGCCGGCGCCGAGGAGCAAGGATGCCGCCAGCGCCGTGAAGGCCGAGATGGAGAACTGGACGACGCCGGGCGCGAAATTCCTTTTGGAGTATAGCAGCATCAAGGAGGTCAAGTCGCGGGACATTCCGTTCCGCGCCGAGTTCATCCGGCTCGCGATTACGCCGGTGGAAAAGCCGCGCGGCCTGCTGGAGGAGGCGCTCGCCAGCGACAACAAGGGCGGCTTCTCAGGCCCTTCGCATGTGAAGAAGGAGCCTTCGGGCGATGTCCTCATCGAAGGCGTCCCGATGGTCGACCAGGGGCGGAAGGGGTATTGCGTGGTGGCGAGCGCGGAGCGGGTGCTGCGTTACTACGGCCAAAAGGTTGACCAGAATGAACTGGCGGAGATCGCCGATTCCTCCGCGCAACGGGGGACAAGTTTCAGCGCGATGTTCGATGCATTGAAGAAACTGACCGCCCGCCTGCGGATAAAAACGAGGGTCGAGATCCCCTTCGATTTTGAGACGCTGCAAGCCCTGGCAACCGAGTACAACCGAGCGGCGAAAAAAGGGAGGCGCGCCAACGAGATCGACATCCACGGACCCGACTCGGACGCGGCGTCCCTGTATCGCGAGATGAATTTCGACATCCTCCGGGAAGCCCGCGCGAAGAAGCCCTCCGAACTGGAGCGCTTCCGGAAACTCGTCGAGAACCGCGTGGATGAAGGCATACCGCTTCTCTGGAGCTGCATGGTCGGCCTCGCGCCGGAGACGCCGCCCATCCACGGTTTTGGAGGCCACATGCGGCTCATCATCGGCTATAATGAGAACGCGAAGGAAATCCTGTATTCGGACTCGTGGGGGCCGGGGCACGAGCTAAAGCGGATGCCCGCCGCCGACGCCTGGGCCATCACCACCGGAGTCAGCACCATCGCGCCACTATGAAAAACCGCCCACGCCGGCTCCGCTCCTCGGCTCCCCTGCGCGATCTCGTGCGCGAATCGACACTGCACGCGAAGGACTTCATCCTGCCGCTCTTCGTCAGTGAGAAAATCACCGCGAAAACGCCCGTGGCGAGCATGCCGGGCGTTTTCCAGTTTACCGTGGAAGAACTCGTGCCTCACGCGTTGGAAGCGGCCGAAGCGGGCATCCGGAGCGTCCTTCTCTTCGGGATTCCCGGCGAGAAGAACGAGACCGCCGCGCAGGCTTACGCGGAGAAGGGAGTCATCCAGCGCACCGTGCGGGCGTTAAAGAAGGAAGCGCCCGGCCTCATCGTCCTAACGGATGTATGCCTGTGCGAATACATGAGCCACGGGCATTGCGGCGTGCTGGCTTCGGACCGCATCCTCAATGACGAGTCCCTTCCCCTGCTCGCCAAGACGGCGCTCTCGCACGCCGCGGCGGGGGCGGACATCGTGGCGCCAAGCGATATGATGGACGGGCGGGTGGCGGCGATCCGTTCCGCGCTGGACGACGGCGGATTCCAGAACACCGTCATCATGAGCTACGCGGCGAAGTTTTGCTCCGCGTTCTACGGCCCGTTTCGCGAAGCGGCGGAAAGCGCGCCGGCGATTGGCGACCGCCGTTCGTACCAGATGGACGCGGCCAACGGACGCGAAGCCTTGCGCGAAGTGGAGCAGGACATACGCGAAGCCGCGGACATGATCCTGGTGAAGCCCGGGCTGCCGTACCTGGACATCCTCTGGCGAGTGAAGGAACGCTTCCAGATGCCCACCGCCGTCTACAATGTGAGCGGCGAGTACGCGATGATAAAGGCCGCCGCGGCCAACGGCTGGTTGAATGAACGCGAGACCGTTTTGGAAACCATGACCGCGTTCAAGCGGGCCGGCGCGGACTTGATCGTGACGTACTGGGCGCGGGAGATGCTGGATTGGCTGCGGGCGGGTTGACACAAGGCGCCCTCGCCCGTACCATCGCCGCGGATGCCCGAATCCAAGAAAACCCCGCTCTACGACGAACACGTGCGGCACGGCGCCCGGATGGTCGAGTTCTCCGGCTGGATGATGCCCGTGCAGTACTCCGGCATCGTGGATGAACACCATACCGTGCGCAAGGCGGTGGGCGTCTTTGACATATCGCACATGGGGCAGATCCACGTCTCGGGCGGGGGCGCGCGGGACTGGCTCAACCACCTGCTGACGAACAACGTCGAGCGCATCGGCAAGGGCGAGAGCCAATACACCTTCCTCCTGAATGAAGAGGGGGGCGTCATCGACGACCTCATCGTTTACCATTACGACGAGGACGCGTATTTGCTGGTCGTCAACGCCTCCATGACGACGACGGACTTTGAATGGATGCAGGCTCACGCGCGGGCCGGGGTCGAACTGGAAAACCGGAGCGCCAGTTTTGCGGGTCTCGCCGTGCAAGGCCCGAAGTCCGTGCAGCTCTTCGACCTCTTTTTCGGCCCCACTGTGTCGCGGCCCGCCCGCAATGAGATACGCCTGGTGAACCACGGCGGCAAACCGCTCTATGTCTCCAGCACCGGCTATACGGGGGAAAACGGGTTTGAGATATTTTTCCCCGCCGAATTCGCCGCCGCCGTCTGGAATGAAATCCTGGAGCGCGGCGCCGAGCTTGGCATAAAGCCGTGCGGGCTGGGCGCGCGGGACACTCTTCGCCTGGAGATGTGCTATCCCTTGAACGGCTCCGACCTCTCGCCGACCCGCACGCCGCTCGAAGCCGGCCTCTCGATTTTCGTGGACCTCGAGAAGCCCGGTTTTATCGGCAGGGAACCGCTCTTGAAACAGCGCCAGGAAGGGGTCAAGGAGCGCCTGGTTCCGTTCAAGATGAAAGACAAGGGACCGCCGCCGCGGGCGCATTACGCCGTTTTCAAAGACGGCGCACGCATCGGCGAGATCGCCAGCGGCGCGCTGTCGCCGACTTTGAATATAGGCATCGGGATGGCCTATGTGCCCGCCAGGTTCGCGCGCATCAACGAAGAGATAGAGATAGACATCCGCGGCAGGAGATACCCCGCCGCCATCGAAAAGAAACCCCTGCACCGATGAATGTTCCAGACGATTTGCAATACGCTCCCACGCACGAATGGCTGCGCATGGAAGGCGAGACCGCCACGGTAGGCATAACCGACCACGCCCAGGCCGAGTTGACCGACATCGTGTATGTCGAGCTTCCGAAGGCCGGCGCGGCCGTCACGCCGAAACAGGCGGTGGCCGTGGTGGAATCCGTGAAAGCCGCGAGCGACATCTATTCACCCATCGGCGGCACGATCACCGAGGTGAACCAAGCCCTGGAATCGAGCCCGGGCCTGGTTAACACCGACCCCTACGGCGAGGGATGGCTCTACCGCATCCGCATCGAAGCAGGCGAAGAACTGGAAGTCCTGATGGACCCGGCCTCCTACCGCAAGCAGATCGCCAGCGCGGGCGATGCTTCCGTATAGACGTCGCCGGGATTGAGCGCCTCCGCACCGTTCCGAAGCATGGGTTCGATGGCGGCGAGTTGTGTGTTGAGGAAGCGGTCGACGGCCCTCGTCACCAGATCAACGAAAGCTCGCAACGGGGACTCCGCGGTGTAATCCATGGTTAGCGTAACTTCTGTCAATCGCTCCTTTATCGCGGTAAACTCGATCATCCCGACGACCGCCACATTTCCGTGGCAGGAATGGAACAGGATTTCTCCGCCCGGAGAGGGGAGTTCCTCGATCTGCACTTCCACGGCCACCCCCATGCCGGCATTGAAGGCGATCTCCATTTTCCCGTCCGCGAAGTCCACCCTGTTCAACCCTTCCCAGTTGCGGCGATAAGTGAGTTGGGACGCGAGCCTTCTCCTGGTTTCCTCGGGCGTCCGGTCAACGTGAAGCGACTTTTGAATAAACATAGTGACTTCCGTCTTAGCAACGCCCATGCCGAAGGGCGTTTTACAGAGAGAACCCGGCGGCCTACCCCCGCCCAGTTGTCCAAAACACGAACACTAGTGTCAGAAATAAAACACTACACGATGCCCAATGAAAGAGCCTTCTGACCCGCCTTGATCTCGAAAAGGACGGGCGCCTCCAATAACTCTTCGAGAATAGCCCGATTTACGGCTGTAGCTTCGTCTTCTTCAGCTGCATCGGCGTGGTTCAGGATGATGCCGCCGCACTGCAAACCATCGGCCACGATCCGTTCGACCGTCAATACGGTGTGATTCAACGCCCCAAGGCGATTCCGCACCACGACCAGAACCGGCAGGCCAAACTCCCGCGCGAGGTCGCTCATGAAGAGCCCCTTCGCAACCGGAACCCGCCAGCCGCCCACGCCTTCGACCAGGAGGGAGCGATGCGTTCCGCGCAATCTCGCGAAGGCGCTCCGGATCGCTCCGGGATTGACCGCTCCTTTCTCGAGGCGCTCCGTTGCGTAAGGGGCGGCGGGCATCGGCAGCCAGACGGGGTTTATCTCATCCAGGGTGTAACCGCCGCCGGAAGCTTCGAGGAGCGATTCCGCATCCGAGCGTCCCCCGCAGCAGATCGGCTTCATCCCCACCGTATCGAAGCCGGCCCGGCGCAAGCTCCGCACCAGGAGGCATGTCACATAGGTTTTGCCAACGCCCGTATCCGTGCCGGTGATGAAGTAGTTCATCGCTTGCCAACCTATACGAATTCGGGGAAAGAGAAGAGCATGAACATCCTGGCGCTGGAAACTTCCTGCGACGAGACGGCGGCGGCTATCCTCTCCGGGGATTCCCTGCTGGCAAGCGAAGTCGCTTCCCAGACGGCCTCGCATGAGCCGTACGGCGGCGTGGTGCCGGAAGTCGCCTCCCGCCTCCACCTCACCGCCTTGCAACCGCTGCTCCGGCGCGCGTTCTCCACGGCGGGCCTGGACATCGCGGACATCGACGCGTTTGCGGCGACGGCGGGCCCCGGGCTGGCGACTTCCCTCATGACCGGCGTCTCGACGGCCAAGGCCCTGGCCCTCGCGCGTCGGAAGCCGTACATCGCGGTCAATCATCTCGAAGGGCATCTCCTCTCCCCTTTCCTGGCGGCGGGCCGTCCCGTTGTGCGTTCGCTGGGGCTGGTGGTCAGCGGCGGGCACACCCTGCTCGTGCGGATCGAGGAGTTCGGCTCTTACCATACCGTGGGGCGCACGCAGGATGACGCGGCGGGCGAAGCTTTTGACAAAGTCGGCAAACTTCTCGGCCTCCCCTACCCCGCCGGGCGGGAGATCGACCGCCTGGCAAAAGACGGCGATCCCTCCATGTATTCCTTTCCGCGCGGCATGGCGAAGGGATTCGACTTCAGTTTCAGCGGATTGAAGACCGCCGTTCGCTACGCGCTCCCCGGCTTGCAAGATGCGCGTCTCGCGGATATCTGCGCGTCGTTCCAGGAAGCCGTCGTCGATGTCCTTGTGCGGAAAACCGCGGCCGCCGCGGCGGAGCACGCGTTGCGCACCGTGGCCGTCAGCGGCGGGGTCAGTTGCAACTCCCGGTTGCGGGAACGGATGGCCGCGGCGTGCGAACGCGACCGGCTGGAACTCCTCCTGGCCGATCCCAAACTCTGCACCGACAACGCCGCGATGATCGGCTACGTCGCCCGGGAACGGCTCGCGCGCGGCCTTCATTCCCCGCTCCTGGAGGATATCGATCCGAACCTCGCCCTGGCCTGATTCAGGGGGCACGCTTCGTGCTGGTCTAGATGTGATCAACCCCGAGAAATCCATGGTACTGATCATTGATGACGACAAGAGCGTCCGTATGCTGACGGAACGCCTCATAAGCACTTTCGGATTCGCCTCGATATGCGCTGCGGACGGAGAAGAAGGGGTCGCGACATACGCCGCCAATTCCGACAAAATAAAGGTCGTCGTGCTCGACATGACGATGCCCGAACTCAACGGCGATGAGACTTTCATCCGTTTGCGCAAGCGGCGCTCCGATCTCCCCATCATTTTCACCAGCGGCTACGAGAAGGGAAAGGAAGTCCTGCGCGACTCCCTGACCGACTTCCTGCAGAAGCCGTTCAAGCGGGACGAACTGCGCGACAAGCTGGCGAAGTTCATGAACGCGGCGCCTGCCGCGGCTTGAGAGTCTTGACGTGGGTTGGCGCCGGGTTTAAATACCGGTTCACGGGCATGAAACCTGCACCCGGGGACTCCAGCGGATGATCGAATCCTTTCTGAATCGCTTTAAGAAGCGCGCCGAACCCGCGCCGGATGAAGCGCGCCCTGCCGCCGCCGTCCCTCCGGCCCCCGCCCCTCCGCCCGAAGCCCAGCCCGCCATTGAGATCCAGGCGGAGCAGCCGCGCCCAGCCATTCTCTCCTCGGTCGCCGCGTCCAAAGCGCCGCCCGCGCCGCCCGCCTGGCATTCGCGCGCGACTCCCGCCGCAAAGGCCGTCGCCGATTCCGCTTCCGGCGAAGGGGACCCCAAGAAGGCCGCCGGCGGCGAGGCGCCGTCGAAGATCGCGCTGGAGGTTGGCGACTTCCTGCACCGCATACCGCAGCATCTTCTCAAGCCCGGCCCGCATGACCTGAAGCAGCGCATCTTTTTCAAAGTCAGCGAACTGTCGTCGAACATCGCGGGCGGCAAGGCGACCATCCCGCTCTCGAGCATCTCGCGGCTCTGCCCGGAGATTTTCCTGAACGAGATAACCCCGGCGGACGACGTCGAAATTTTCTTCCCCTGGCACAAGCTCGCCGAGCGCGTCCGCAGCTTCCGGTCGATCAACGACCAGCCGGGCCAGAAACAACCGCGCCGGGAGCCGTCATTCTCGGCCTTCGCGCTGGGCAAGCAATCCGCGGGCAAGAAAGGCGCGACCCCGCCGCAGGCCGCTCCCGCCGAACAGCCCGTGGAAACGAAGGAAGAAGCCAGGGAGCAAACGCCCACCCCCGCGGACGCGGACTCGCCGCTGAAGCTCGCGCGGCAAATCGCTCCCGCCGAGGGGCAGTTGGTTCCAATCGCGCCTGTCGAAGCGAAGGAAGAAGCGCCCCAGGAACGCCCCGGCGTCATCCCCCCCTCCCGTCCCGCTGCCGGAACGGATGCTCAGAGAAAGCAGATCTCCGCGCTGGAACAAGGCCGGTTCACTCTTATTAAAGAGCGGGATGAAGCCCGCGCATTGCTGGCCGAGATAAAGACCCTGCACCAGGACGAACTCGACTCCCTGCAACGCGACCTGAACACGGCCTCCGAGGAAAGGAAGCGCTTCGCCGCCGAGCTGGCGTCCGCGCGCGAAGCGCAGAAAAGCCAGGTCGAATCCCTCGCCAGGGAACGCGACGCGGCGCTCGCGGATCGCGACAAGTCCACGGCGCAGCTTGCGAAAGACCATGGGAGCCGGACGCAGGAACTTCTTTCCCTGGCCCAGGAACGCGACGCCGCCCTCGCGCAGAGAGAGGAAGCGAAGGAGCAGTTCCAGAAACAGATCGACACCCTCAACCGCGAGCGCGACGCCCTCGCCGCGGAGAAGGAGCATTTCACAACCCGTATCGCCGAACTGACAGCCGCGAGCGAAGCCGCCGTAGCCGCGAAGACCGTCGGGGATTCCGGCGCCGAGGACGCGAAGGAACTCATCGCCTCCGTCACGCGCGAGCGCGACAAAGCCCTCGCGGCTCTTCAGGAAAAGGAAGAGCAGATCAAGAACCTCAACGAATCCTTCGAACGCGAACGGACCACGCTGGTCTCGCAAAAAGACGAAGCCTTCGCCATAGGCCGCAAGGGACGCGGCCAGGATAAAGCCGTTGCGCGGGATCGCGACAAGACCATCAAGGCGCGCGAGGAAACCATCTCCGTCCTCGAACGCGACCTGAAGGTGAACAAGGAGCAATTCGAGGCCCTCGTCAAAGAGCACTCCGCGGTCAAAAAGAAGCGCGACGAAACCGCCGCCATCCTCTCAGCCTCGCGCGAAGAGCACCAGAAACAGGTCGAAACCCTCACGGGTCAATTCGAGGAAAAGCTCGGCGCCATGCGGCGGGATCTCGAAATATTCTCAAAGGGGAAGGAAGACATCTCCGCCGAATCCTCCCTCCTCCGCGCCGACCGCGACAAGATCGCCGCAACCCTCGCGGAACGCGAAGCCGCATTGGCCGAACTGAGCCGGAGCGTCGCCGCCCTGACGAAGGAAAAGGAAGACGCGCTCGCCCACTTCACGCAAAGCCGGGAAGCCTTCGGGCGCGATCTGGCCGCCGCGCGCGCGGATCGCGAAGGAACCGCCTCGACCCTCGCCGAGCGCGAGAAAGCGCTGGAAGCCCTGGCAAAGGAAAAAGAGGAGGCGCTCGCCGCCCAGGCGGAAGCCGCGCGCGCCAGGGAAGCCGCGGAAGGGGAACTCTCGAACCTCCGGGCCGACCGCGACAAGCTGGCCGCCGACCTCGCCGAGCGCGAGACCTCGCTCTCCGGCTTGGGCGAAAGCCGAGAAGCCCTTGCCTTGAGCCTCGCCGCCCTCGCCAAGGAAAAGGAAGACGCCCTCTCCCATTTCTCCCAATCCCGCGAAGCGCTGGAGCGCGACCTCGCCGCCGCGCGCGCCGACCGCGACAAGCTGGCCGCCACCCTCGCCGACCGGGAAAAGACGCTGGCCGAACATGAAGCCTCGCTCTCCGGCCTTGGCGAGAGCCGCGAAGCGCTCACCTTGAACCTCGCCGCTCTCGCGAAGGAAAAGGAAGACGCCCACATCCATTTCTCGCAAGTCCGCGAAGCGCTGGAGCGCGACCTCGCCGCCACGCGCGAGGAGCGCGATAAAGCGTCCGCCGCGCTTGCCGAGAAGGAGCAGGCGCACGCCGGCGCGACAGCCGAGGGCCAAACGCGGATGGCCGAATTGGACAAGCAGGTCTCCGCTCTTCAAAAAGAGCGCGACGACCTGGCAACCGCCTTGGCCGGCAAGGAAAAGGCGCTGGCGGATTTGACCAATGCCGGCGAGGAACAAACGGGCGCGCTGCGTCAGCGGATCGAAGCGCTGGCCAAGGAAAAGGAGGACCTCGCGGCCACGCTGGCGGAACGCGGGAAGGCGCTCGCCGAGCTTGCCCAGGGCCGCGAAGCGCTCGCCGCGAAGATCGGCGAATCCGAAGAGCGGGAGAACGCGTTGCGACAGCAGATCGAGACCCTCTCGAAAACGAAGTCTTCCGACAAACAGCTTTCCAAACTCCAGGCCGAGCGCAACGAATTCGAGAAGAAGCTCGCCGATCTCAGCGCGCGCCTCACCGAACGGCACAAGGCGATGGCGGCCCTCACGACCGCCAGAGACAACACGGCCAGGGAACTGGCACGGCTTCGCGAGGAACACGCGGCGGGGGGCGAGGAGCGCGGGGCCATGGCGGCGCGGCTGGCCGAACTGGGGCTGGCTCTCGAAGCCCGCGAAAAGGAATTCACGGCGGTCCGCGGCGAGCGCGACACCCTTGCCAAAGAACACGAGGGCCTTTCCGACAGCGCCGAAAGGCTTGCTTTCGTCCAAAAGGAAAGGGATGACCTCGCCCGGGAGCGCGGCAATCTTTCCGCCCGCGTCTCGGAGTTGGAGAGCCAGCTTGCGGAACGGCATCGCGCCCTGACGGACCTGACCCAGGCCCACGTCGCCCGTACGGGGGAACTCGCGGCCATCCAGAAGGAGAGGGAAGACCTCGTCCGGCAACGCGACGAATTCAGCGCGCGCGCCGCCGGCCACGAAGCGACCCTCGCCGAACGGGAAAAGGCGCTGGCGGAAGCCTCGCAAGCCCGGGAATCCGCGACGGGGCAGTTGGAGGCGATCCGGAACGAACGCGAAACCCTCGCGGGCGAACGCAACGACCTCTCCACCCGCATCGCCGGGCTGGAAGAACAACTCGAGGAACGCCGCCGCGCCCTTGCCGAACTTTCGGAATCCAGGGAAGCCGCGACCGCCGCCTCCGCGGCGCTTCAGAAGGAGCGGGATGATCTCGCCCGCGAACGGGACAGCCTCGCGAGCCGCCTTGCCGAACAGGAACAGGCGCTCGCCGCCCTCAAGCAAAACGTCGCGCCCATGGAAGCGCGCCTGCGCGAACACGAAACCGCGCTGGCGGAACATTCCTCCGCGCGCGAGCAACTGGCCGCCCGTTTGGCCGAGCGCGAAAAATCCTTCGAAGGTCTCGCGCAGGAAAAAGACGCCGGCATCAAGGAGTTCGCATCCGCCCGGCGCCAGTTGATCAACGAGCGGGACGACCTTCTCTCCAAGCTGCGGGAAGCGGAACAGAACCACGCAAACATCCTCGCCGAACGCGAGAAAGCCCTGGCGGAAACCGCGCAAGGCAGGGAGGAACTCAAGGCGCAACTGGCCGAACGCGAAAAGGCCCTTTCCGAAGTCTCCAAGGCCGGAGACGCCGCCGCGCGCGAAGCCGCCTCGCACCGGAAACGCCTCACGGAGCTTGCAAACAACCGGAGCGAACTTGCGGCGCGGCTCGGCGACCGGGAAAAAGCGTTCGCCGAATTGTCCGCGGCGGCAGCCGCCGCGGCCGTGGAAATCGCCGCCGCCAAGCACGAACGCGAAAATCTTCTGCACGAACGCGACGACCTTGCCGGGCGCGCGGCCGGGCACGAAACGACGCTCGCGAATCTCTCCGGCGAACATGGCAAGCGCGTCAGCGAATTGGAAGCGCTCGTCGCCGGACATGAAAGCGCGCTCGCCGAGACTTCCCAGGCAAAAGACCGGATCGCCCGCGAAGTCGCTTCCAGCCGCGAGCAGCTTGCCGCCCTTGCAAAAGAGCGCGCCGATCTCTCCGCGAAGCTTGAGGAGCGGGAGAAAGCCGCCTCGGAAGCCGCGAACGAACGCGCGAGCCTGGCAAGCCGCCTCGCCGAGCAGGAAAAGGCGGCGGACGCGCGCATTCACGAATTGGAATCGCTCGTGCGGGAACACGAGGGCAAGCTCGGCGAGCGCGAACTGGCGCTGGCCGATGCCTCGCACGCGAAGGAGGAGAGCGCCCGCGAAGTCGCCGTCCACCGCAAGCAGCTTGCCGACCTTTCCGCGTGGCTCGAAGCGCGCGAGCGATCCCTTGCGGAAGCCTCCCTCGCCAGAGACGCCGCCGCGAGCCGCCTCGCCGAACAGGAAAAGGCAAGCAAGACGCGCATCGGAGAACTGGAAGCGCTGGTGAACAAACACGAGAGTTCGCTCGCGGAAACCTCCAGGGCGAAAGACCAGATCGCACGCGAAGTCGCCTCCAGCCGCGAAAGGCTTTCCGCCATCGCCAAGGATCGCGCCGACCTTTCCTCGCAGATCCAGGCGCACGCCGAACAACAAAAAGCGACCGGCGCCCGCATCCAGGAACTCGAAGCCCTCGTCAACAAACACGAAGGCGCGCTCGCCGAAACAGCCCACGCCAAGGACCAGATCGCACGCGAGGCCGCCTCGGGCCGCGAACAACTCGCCGCACTCGCCAAGGAACGCGCGGACCTTTCTTCACAACTCCAGGAGCAGGCAAAAGCAGCCGGCGCCCGCATCCAGGAACTCGAAGCCCTCGTCAACAAACACGAAGGCGCACTCGCCGAAGCGGCCCAGGCCAAGGACAAGATCGCGCGCGAAGTCGCCTCCGGCCGCGAACAACTCGCCGCGCTCGCCAAGGAACGCGCGGACCTTTCCTCGCAACTCCAGGAGCGCACCGAGCAGGCGAAGACAGCCGGAACTCGCATCCAGGAACTCGAAGCCCTCGTCAACAAGCACGAAAGTTCGCTCGCCGAAACGGCCCAGGCCAAGGACAAGATCGCGCGCGAAGTCGCTTCCAGCCGAGAACAACTCGCCGCGCTTGCCAAGGAACGCGCGGACCTTTCCTCGCAACTCCAGGAGCGCACCGAGCAGGCGAAGACAGCCGGAACTCGCATCCAGGAACTCGAAGCCCTCGTCAACAAACACGAAAGTTCGCTCGCCGGGGCGGCCCAGGCCAAGGACAAGATCGCGCGCGAAGTCGCTTCCAGCCGAGAACAACTCGCCGCGCTTGCCAAGGAACGCGCAGACCTTTCTTCACAACTCCAGGAGCAGACGAAAACAGCCGGCGTGCGCATCCAGGAACTCGAAATCCTCGTCAACAAACACGAAGGCGCGCTCGCCGAAACAGCCCACGCCAAGGACCAGATCGCACGCGAAGTCGCCTCCAGCCGCGAACAACTCGCCGCGCTCGCCAAGGAACGCGCCGATCTTTCCTCGCGACTCCAGGAGCGCACCGAGCAGGCGAAGACAGCCGGAACACGCATCCAGGAACTCGAAGCCCTCGTCAACAAGCACGAAAGTTCGCTCGCCGAAACGGCCCAGGCCAGGGACAAGATCGCGCGCGAAGTCGCCTCCAGCCGCGACCGGCTCGCCGCGCTCGCCAAGGAACGCGCCGATCTTTCCTCGCAACTCGAAGCCCGGGAGAAAGCCCTCGCCGAGCACCAAAAAAACAACGGCGCGCGCATCAAGGAACTGGAAGCTCTCGTGAGCAAACACGAGGGATCGCTGGCCGAAGCGTCCCAGGCGCGGGACACTGTCGCGCGCGAAGTCGCCTCCGGCCGCGAACAGCTTGCCGCGCTCGCGAAAGAACGAGCGGACCTTTCCGCCCGGCTCGCCGAAGCCACGCAAGCCCGCGACGCCGGCGCCAGGGAACTCGCGGCTCGCATCGCCGAACAGGATAAAGCGCGCGAGTCCCACGGCAAACGCATCAAGGAATTGGAAACGCTGGCGGGCGACCACGCGGACAAGCTTGCCGAACGCGAAAAAGCCCTCGTCCAGGCCTCGCAGGCCAGGGATGCTGCCGGCAGGGAAGTGGCCGCGAACCGGAAGCAACTGAGCGACCTCGCCAAGGATCGTTCGGAACTCGCCGCGCGCCTGGAAGCGCGGGAGAAAGTGATCGTCGAGCTATCGCAGGCGAAGGACGCGAGCATCCGGGAAATGGAAGCCGCCCGGCAGGAGATGAACGCCCTCCAGGCAAAGCTCGACCGGCGCGCCTCGGAGCTTGCCGCCCTCAAAGGGGAGCAGCAATCGCGGATGGATGGGGAGAAAGAACAACTCTCCAAACAAGTCGCCGACCTTTCCCGCAGGATCGACGCGATCACCGCCGAACGGGACGAATCGCACGCCGCCACGCAGCAGGCGCTCGCGGACAAGAAGGGCCAGATGGAAGTCTTCGGCGGCCAGTATCGCAAGGTCGTCCAGCAAAGGCAGGAGGCGCTCGACCTGCTCGCCGCCGCCGCGAACAAGCACAAGGACGAAATCGCCGCGCTCCAGCGGGAACACGACACCCGCGACGAACGGCTGCGGAAGGAAATCGAGTCGCTCCGCCAGGAATTGCGCAAACGGGAGACGAATCCCGCGAATGAAGAAAGCCTCGCGCGGGAGATCGAGGCGTTGAGAAAAGAACGGGACGCGATCCTGAGCGAAAAGGAAAACATGATAACCCTGCCGAGGCTCCAGCCCGTCTTCGTTCCTCCGCCGCCGGTGAAACTCGGCTGATGGTCAAAGTCGCGATAGAGTACGAGGGCGACCTCCATTGCACGGCGGCGCACGGCCCTTCCGGCAGCCGGGTCGTCACCGACGCACCCGTCGACAACCAGGGAAAGGGCGAAGCCTTCTCGCCGACCGATCTCATGGCCGCCGCGCTTGGGACATGCATGGCGACCATCATGGGAATTTACGCGCGGCGCAAAGGGATCGACCTGAAGGGGATGAAAATCGAGGTCGCCAAGGAAATGTCCGCGGACTTGCCCAGACGCATCGCGCGGCTCGCAACCGTCATCCAATTTCCCGCCGGCGCGGAGAAAGACCCGGCCCTGGAACAAGCGGCGTTAACGTGCCCCGTCCACAAGAGCCTCCACCCGGACATCGACAAGCCCGTCGCGTTTCACTGGACTTCCCCCCAGAGGTGAAGATCGTCCCCGATCCTCTCGTAATGAGGATCGGCGATTTGAAGCGACTCCGCCGTGGAACCGGCGCCCCGCCCGCCCGCCGCGCTCTTCGGCCCGCCCAGAAAGAGCGGCGCGACGAAGAAATGGACGGCATCCACCAGGCGCCGGTCGAACGCCTCGCCCAGCACCCGCATGCCGCCTTCGATCAGGACGCTCGTTATCCCCTTGCGCCCGAGATCGCGGAGAATCGCGCGGAGCGGTTTGCCGGCGTAAACCAACGTGCGGTCTTTCCATTTGTCCGTAAACAGGTGCGCCCCCCGCGGCAGCCGCCCCCCGCGCGACGTGACGACCCGCCACGGCTGGCCCGCGCCGGAAATACCGCGCACGGTCAGGCGCGGATTGTCCGCGCGCAACGTCCCCCCGCCTATAAGGATGGCGTCCACGCCCGCGCGCAATGCGTGGACGCGCTCGCGCGAGGCGCGGCTGGTTATCCACCGGCCTTCGCCCGGGGGGCGGGAGAGACGGCCATCCAGCGACATGCCCGCCTTCGCGATGACGTAAGGCATCCCGGTCACGATCCATTTATTGAACGCCGGGTTGAGCGCCCGGCACTCCGCGCCCAGGACGCCTGAATCGACGCGGACGCCCGCCTCCCGCAACAGGCGCAAGCCGCGGCCCGCGTGCGCCGGGTTGGGATCGACCGCTCCGACGACGACCCGCGCGAAACCCGCCTCCACGATGGCGTCCACGCAAGGGGGAGTCCGCCCGGTCGTGGAACACGGCTCGAGCGTGACGTACAGCGTCGCGCCACGGACGCTTCTTTTCATCTCGGCCAGCGCCTCAATTTCGGCGTGCGGCAGCCCGGCCCGGCGGTGATGGCCGCGCGCGAGGATCCTCCCGCCCGCGACGATGACCGCGCCCACCGCGGGGTTCGGGCTCGTGCGGCCCGCGCCTTTGGCGGCTTCCCGCAGGGCGGCCCGCATGAATTTCTCGTCAGGAGACATTGTTGGCGCTACTCTTATATACACCCCGTGGGCCTCAGCCTTACCCAAAAACAGAATTTTTACCACGAACTCGGGGAGCGGCTCCGCTCGGGCGCAGGCTTCGGCTCGGCGGTGAGGTCGATCTCGGAAGACACCGGCGGCAAGCTTCGGAAATTCGCGGAGGCCTTGATCGCCGCCGCCGCCAGGGGCGATACGGTGGCGGAAGCGTTTTCCCGGCAACAAGGGATGGTTGGCGACCTGGAAGTAAGCATCCTCAACGGATGCGAACGGAGCGGCAGGCTGGAAACCGGGTGCCGGTACCTCTCCGGGTATTTCCAGACCCTGGCGGAATCGCGAAACACCATCCTGAAGGGCGTCGCTTACCCGGTGTTTCTCCTGCACTTCTCCGCCCTGGTCTTTCCGCTGAAGGCGCTGTTCACCGCCGGCGGTTTCCCCGCCTACATGAAAGCCGCGGGCAAGGATTTGCTCACCCTGTATGCGGGAGCCTTTTTCGTTTCGGCATGCATCTGGTTCATCCTGCGCCTGGCCAGGGAGACGGCGTGGCTCGACAGGCTGCTGCGGCTCGTTCCCCTGTTTGGAAAGGTGCGCCGCGCGTTTTCGCTGGGACGCTTCTGCGGGACGTACGAGATGCAGTTGCAGTCCGGCGTGAACGTCATGGACAGCCTGACCCAGGCGGGGAAAGCGAGCCAGAGCGCCCTCGTCATGGAAACCGTGCGGCGGATGCTCCCGGCCATCCGGGCGGGCGAACAAGTCGGCTCGCTTCTCGGGAAAACAGGGGCGTTCACGAAAAAGATGACCCGCGCGATCAAGCTCGGGGAGGAGACCGGCAAGCTCGACGACGAATTGAAACGGCTGACCGAGGATTTCCACAAGGAAGCGCTGGCGCGGGTCGAAACCTTGAGCGCCTGGATACCGAAAATCCTGTATCTACTGATCGCCGGATTCGTAGGTTACCAGATCATCACGTTTTATGCGTCCATGCTTTCCAACGCGATGAAAGCGACGGAATGATCCCGCCTCCCCGATGTCACAAAGAAAGCCGCTGAGGCGTTTCAAAAACGAATGGTTTGCATGTGCCATGTTGTCGCCTTAAATTCAGGTCGAATTGCGCGATATGTGACGTTATGTCGCTTTAACGATTTGCATGTTCTTTGCAATATGCTGATTACCAGCTTGTTATGATTTTGAAGCGTCCTGGCATGTGATAAGCTCCCTTTTGAAGGCGTTAACCAATAACCCTAAAGGAGGAACACAAATACCATGAGCTTGATACGTTATTATTCGCCCGAACTTTCGACCTGGAGCCCGTTCGACCGGCTCGCGTCGTTGCGGGATGAATTCAACCGGCTTTTCGAATCCGGCGCCGAGAGTTCGGCCCGCGAACACGGATTGCTGGCCGCGTGGGCGCCCGCTCTTGATCTCTATCAGGATCGCGACCACGTCTTCGTGAAGGTCGAACTGCCCGGCCTGAAAAAGGAGGACATCGAAATCACCGTCCATGACGGGGCGCTCTCCGTCTCGGGCGAACGCAAGGAGGAACAGGAAAACAAGGAGGGCGACTCGTTCCGAAGCGAACGAGTCTTCGGCCGTTTCCATCGCAGCGTGGCGCTGCCCGCCGCCGTGGACGCCGGCAAGGTGACCGCTTCCTACAAGGACGGGATCCTGACGGTGACATTGCCGAAAGCCGAGGAAGCCAAACCGAAACAGATCGAAATCAGCGCGTCGTAAAAAGGCGCGCGCCAATCCCTATGGACACCACATTGACTAAAAACGAAGTGAAGGACAACGGATTGCGGCGGGTCTCTTTTGTGACTCCGCAAGCCGCCATCCACGAAACGAAGGAAGGCTACGTCCTCCAGGCGGAGATGCCGGGAGTCAACAAGGCCGGGCTGGAAGTAACCGTGACCAACAACGAACTGACAATCGTTGGCCGGCGCTCCGACCCGGAGGTTAAGGCGGAAACGGTTTACCGCGAGTCGCGGCCGCGCGATTTCCGCCGCGTCTTCGAATTGGACCCCGCGATCGACTCGGCCAAAATCGAGGCGAGGATGGATCAAGGAATCCTGACGCTGACCTTGCCGAAGGCCGAACGGGTCAAACCGAGGAAGATCGCAATCACCGACTAAACCTGCCGCTGTTTCTGGAGTCGCCCGCGGGCCGGAGAAAATCCGCCCCGCGGGTCTTTTTTAGTTCAGCAGCTCGTACCAGTTGTTGCGGCGGCGCGGCTCGTAGCCCGCGTCCCCTATCAGCGAGGCGATCTCCTCCGTGTTCAGCCGGAAACTGGTTCCCGCGCTGCTCACCACGTTTTCCTCCATCATTACCGAGCCGAAGTCGTTGGCTCCGTATTTCAGCGCCACCTGGCCGATCTTCGGGCCTTGCGTCACCCAGGAGCTTTGGACGTTCTCGAAGTTGTCCAGGAAGATGCGGGAGAGCGCCTGCGTCCGCAGATACTCCGCCGAACCGACGGGCGCGGCCTTCAGGGCGGTGTGCTCCGGCTGGAACGTCCAGCAGATGAAGGCGGTGAAGCCGCGCGTGGCGTCCTGCTGCTCGCGCAGACGGCGCAGATGCTCGATCCGTTCCTCCACGGTCTCGACGTGGCCGAACATCATCGTCGCGCTCGACTTCAGGCCCAGTTCGTGCGCGATCTCCATCACTTCGAGCCAGCGGTTCGAGTCGCACTTCAGCGGCGAGATGCGCTTGCGCACCCTGTCCACGAGTATCTCCCCGCCGCCGCCCGGTATGGAACCCAGCCCCGCCGACTGGAAGCGGGAAATCACCTCCCTCAACGGCATCGCGAACGCCTCGGCGAAGTGGTTGAACTCCGGCGGGCTGAATCCGTGGACGTTGATGTGCGGATATTTTTCCCGGACGTGGTTCAGCAGATCGATGTAATAGTCGACGCCCAGCCCGGGGTGATGCCCTCCTTGCAAAAGAATCTGCACGCCGCCGATGGCCGAAAGCTCGTCCAGCTTGCGGTCGATCTGCTCCAGCGAAAGGACGTAGTGGTCGGCGTCCTTCTCCGTCCGGTAGAACGCGCAGAACTTGCAATAGACGTTGCAGACGTTGGTGTAGTTGATGTTGCGGTCGATGATGTAAGTCACAATTTCCGCGCCGCGTCCGCCGTACGCGCGGGCCTTCGCCTGCTCGCGGCGGGCGTTCGCAAGCTGGCCCAACTCGTTCAGGGGCGCGTCGTACAGTTCCCGCGCCTCGGCGGCGTCGATGCGCTCCCCGGCGAGCACTTTCTTCGCGAGCGATTCGTCAAGACGTGGCGTTTCCATGCGGCAAATCTAGCGCGCCGCGCGCGCCGACTCAACGGCGGTGTCGCACTTTTGCCCGCTCTTGGTTGTAGAGGCGGCTGTGTCAGCCGCCTACCGCCTAAAGCCTGGAACGGCCTGGGCTTGGGCGTGAGCCTACGCCGCTTCTATTGCAATGCCCTGGGCGCGCCGATTTCGCCCAGCAACGACGGGCCTTTGTAAATGAAGCCAGTGTAAATCTGGATCAGAGAGGCGCCCGCGTCCAACTTCTCGCGCGCGGCGGGGGCGCTGTCAATTCCGCCCACGGCGATGATGGGCAGCGAAACCTTCGAGGCGATGAAGCGCACGATCTCCGTGGCCCGGCGCCGCAACGGCGCACCGCTGAGGCCGCCTTCCTGCCGCCTCGATTCCGCGATGGCCGATTTATCCAGGGTCGTGTTCGTCGCGACGATGCCCGCCACGCGCCGGTTCAGGGCGATCTCCAGGATTTTCCCGATCTCGTCGAAGCCGAGGTCGGGAGCGATCTTGACGAGCACCGGCTTCGGAACGGGCCGCAGGAAGTTGTCGGCTTGCACGGCGGCGAGAAGCTCGTCCAGCGCGGCGGCGTTTTGCAGGGAACGCAGGCCCGGCGTGTTGGGCGAGCTGACGTTCAGGACGAAGTAGTCGGCGTAGGGAAAAAGCGTGTGGAAAGAGAGGAGGTAGTCGCCCGGCGCTTCCTCCAGCGGCGTGGCTTTGGATTTGCCGATGTTTATTCCGACAGGGATGCGCGGCCAGCGGCCCGCGACTTTCAATGCGCCCAGGCGCGCCGCGACGCGCGCGGCGCCTTCGTTGTTGAACCCGAGGCGGTTGATGAGCGCCTCGTTCTCGGGAATCCGGAAGATGCGCGGCTTCGGGTTTCCCGGCTGCGCCTCGCCGGTGACGGTGCCGGCCTCCACGAAACCGAACCCGAGCGCTTCCCACGCGGGCAGGGCGGCGGCGTTCTTGTCGAAACCGGCGGCGAGTCCGACGATGTTTGGGAATTTTACGCCGAAGACGGTGCGCTCCTGTTTGGGAGCGGGCGGGGATAATGCGCGCAACAGGGACGGCGCGCCGGGAAAGCGGAGGCAGAAGAGCGCCAAGTGGTGAGCCGTTTCGGGATCGAGCCGGAATAACGCGGGACGGAGAACTTTTTCGTAGAGGCTCATTTGGGTGAATAAGTCGAGGAAGCGAAGCGGACGCGAGATTTCAGACGGGGTCGCGTCACGTCCTCATCGCTGGCGCTGAGATTCAAGAAACGTCCGAGAGACGTCCTATCCGCCGCCATTCGAAACTACTTCACCCGAGGATACTCTTTCAAGGACTGAAAGGTGAGGCGCTTTATGTTTTGTTCGTCCTCGTAAAAGTCACTATGAAGAGAGCACAATGTTTTCTCGAAAATTTCACAGGCGCTTGCTTCGCGCCACTTTTACGCGTCAAGAAAAAAGGTCTCTCGACAGCATACAGGATAAAGCCGAATCCAAGGTAAAGCAAGACGAATACCATCCCTCATTTGCCGATGCAAAATGTGCTGAAGATTTTGCCGAGCAATTCTTCCGCATCGGCTTTCCCGACGACTTCGCCGACGGCGTCCAGGGCCGCGCGCAGTTCGATGGCGATCAGTTCCGGCGGGAGGCGTTCGAGCAGCCCCTGGCGCGCGCGTGCGCAAGCTTCCGCGGCCGCTTTCAGGCAGGCTTGGTGGCGGACATTGATCGCCACGACGGAATCGCCCGCGTTCCACTTCCCGCCGAGGAGGCGGCGTAGAATTTCGTCTCCCAGCCGTTCCATGCCGTCGCCGGTGCGGCAGGAGATCCTGACCGCTTCGGCGCCTTGCCACTCCGGGTCTTCTCCGAGATCGCTCTTGTTCAGCACGAGGATCTCCCCGCCGGGAGGAGGCGTCTGGCAGCGGGGCCTGCTGCCATCCACGAGATGCAACACGAGGTCCGCGCCGGAGACGCTCTTGAGCGTTCGCTCGATGCCCGCTCTCTCGACGGCGTCTTCGGAGTCGCGCATGCCGGCCGTGTCGACGAGCCGGAGCGGGACGCCCCGGAAGTTGATGACTTCCTCGATGGTGTCGCGCGTCGTGCCCGGGCTTTCGCTGACGATGGCCCGTTCGTAACCGAGCAGCAGATTCAGCAAGCTCGATTTCCCGACATTGGGCGCGCCGTAGATGACTGTCCGCACGCCTTCGCGCAGGATTCTTCCCTGCCCGGCGGTGTTCAGCAGCGCGTCGTTCGCGGCGCGGGCCTCGTTCAGTTTGTCCAGCAGCGCGGCGCCGGTTTCCGGCTCGATGTCCTCGTCGGGGAAGTCGATATACGCCTCGACGTGCGCGAGCAAGCCCAGGAGCATTTCCCGCAGTCGCCCGATCTTCTCGCCGAGTTTGCCTTCGAGTTGTTCGGCGGCGGCGCGCAGGGCGAGGTCGGTCCTGGCGGTGATCAAGTCCATGACCGCCTCGGCCTGGGTCAGGTCCATCTTGCCATTCAGGAAGGCGCGCTCGGTGAATTCACCCGGGTTCGCGAGGCGCGCTCCGCGCTCCACCAGCAACCGCAGGATGCGGCGGGTGACGAGTATGCCGCCGTGGCAATTTATCTCGACCACGTCCTCGCCGGTGTAGCTCGCCGGGGCGCGATGGATGGAGACGACCACCTCGTCCACCGTTTCCCCGCCATCCACGAGCCTGCCGAAAAGCCGGCGGCCCGCCTCCGCCTCGCCCAAGGCGCGCCTGCCGCGGAACACCGCGTCCGCTATGGCGCCGGCGCGCGCGCCGCTGAGCCGCACGATGGCGATGGCGCCTTCGCCGAAGGGCGTGGAGATCGCGGCGATGGCGTCATTCACAGCCTCTCACTTCGCCGCTTCGATGTATTCGCCGACGCGGCGGTATTTCTGGTAGCGGTCGGCGAGCAGCTTGTCGATGGGGACGGCGGAAAGTTCTTTCAGATGTTTTACAACCGCTTTCTGGAGATCGGCCATCGCCCGCTGGGGGTCCTGGTGGGCGCCGCCGAGCGGCTCGGGCAGGACTTCATCGACCAGCTTCAGCTTTTCCAGGTCGTGCGCGGTGAGCTTCAACGCCTCGGCGGCGGCGGCGGCCTGGTTGCGGTGTTTCCAGAGGATGGCAGCGCACCCTTCGGGGCTGATGACGGAGTAGTAGGAGTTCTCGAACATGAGGACGCGGTCCGCGACGCCGATCCCCAGCGCGCCGCCGGAGCCGCCCTCGCCGATGACCACGGCGACCACGGGCGTCCGCAGGACCATCATCTCCCGGATGTTGACGGCGATTGCTTCCGAGATGTGCCGCTCCTCCGCGCCGACGCCGGGGTACGCGCCGGGGGTGTCGATGAGGGCCACGACGGGCAGCTTGAATTTCTCCGCGAGCCGCATGAGGCGCAGCGCCTTGCGATACCCTTCCGGATGGGCGCTGCCGAAGTTGCGCATCAAGTTTTCCTTTGTGTCGCGGCCTTTCTGGTGGCCGATGACGGCGCACCGGTGGCCGCCGGCCATCGCGAAGCCGGCGGGCATGGCTTTGTCATCGCCGAACAGGCGGTCGCCGTGGATCTCCATGAAGTCGGTGAACGAGCGCATGAAGTAATCCAGCGCGAAAGGCCGGGCGACGTGGCGGGCGATCTGGACGCGCTGCCATGCGGTCAGGTTCATGTAGATGTCGCGCCGGGTCTGCTCGATCTTCGCCTCCATGCGGCGGACTTCGGCGTCGAAGTCGATGTCGTGGATGCGGGAGTGCTTCTTCAAGTCCTCGAGCTTTTCCTCGAGTTCGACGATCGGCTTTTCAAATTCGAGCGGTTGAACTTTCATTCGATGGTGACGGGAACGTTCTTGTTCAACAGCGAGGAGAGTTCCGCCATGTCCGATCGGGCAAGCTCGATGCCCCCCGCGGGCTTGGGGTTCTTCTCATCCTCGGTGTCTTGGGAGTAGAGAGTGTAATTCGGGACGCCCACGGAAATCCAGCGCGCGCTGCTCCCGTAATCCCTCGCGCCGAGGCCGATTTGCTGGCCGTTTTTCCACGCCATCTTTTCGCGCACCCTTCCCGTGAGCGGCGAGGAACCGCGCGCCGGCGGCGCTTTCCATTCGAGGACGCCGTATTCCTTGAAGAATTTGCCGCCGTCCAGGAGCGTGACCGTCTTTTCCTTGCGATTGATGACGAGGGAAAAGTTCGGATGCGAGACGAGGATGCGCTGGCCGATGCGAAGGATGGGGCCGGTCATGTTATTGGACCGCATGATGAGTTCGGGGGTCGTCTTCATCTTCGAGGCGATTTTCATCAAAACGTCGCCCTTTTGCACGCTATATTCCTGCTTTTCGGGCGAGGGATAGGTGGAAAAGAAAATGGCCGTGTTGATCCGCCCCAGGTGGTCCTTGGCCTCCGCCATCTTCGCGGAGCCGCCGTAGTTCGCGACGAAGTTCTGGAGAGCCGTCCGCGCTTCGATGAGGCTGCCTTCCATTTCCAGGCGCTCGCACCGCTCCAGTTCCGGCCCGCCGGGGTCCGGCGGCGGGGCGGGCGTGCCTTCGGCGAGTTCCTGCTTCTCGACCCGCTGGGGCCGGATGAAGAGTTGGTAGATGAAAAACCCCGACGTGCCAAAAATGACGGCGCTGAGGAAAAGGAGGATGAGGGCTTTGACGAGAGTCTTCACGCCGGGGCCCGGATGCTACCGTGCTATAACAGGCCCTTCTTGCGGAAATCCCCCAGGTTGGTTCCCGCCGACTGCTGGATGAGGTCGGACGCGAATTTCAACAGGCATATTTCCCACCCTTCATCCACCCCCTGGATGATGGCGCTGAAGGGTTCTTCCGAACGGCTGACCGTGGCTTTGACGTTTTCGATGACCTGCTCAAGCGGGTTGGAGATGATGTTTTCCACCAGGTCGGTCTGCCGGAACTGGAACCCGTATTTGAGGACCGCGAGATTCTCGCCCCCGCGCTGGAGCCACTCGGCAAAGCCGCGCGCCTGCTCGCCGAAGCCTTCCAGCAGCATGTCCGAGTAGTGTCCCGGCGCGAGGATGCGGGGCCGTTCGGCGTGCAAGCGGCCGTCGCGCACGCGGACCTGGTTGGCGCTGTCCATCAACTCCGTCAGAAGATAGAAGCGGAAGCTGGTGCTGCCAAAGGTGTCGATGCGGCGTTCCGGTGCGAGGACGACGCGGGTGTTCTCCATCGCGTAATGGAAAGTGTCTTCGTTAAACATGCGGGAAAGGCCAAGATAAGGGCGCGCAACGGCGTCCGCCACAGAATCTTTCAACGGCGCATGAAATCCGGCGAAGCCGGAAGAGAGAGAGCCCTGAGAGCCCCTGGCAGCGCTCTACTTGGCGGTCTTCTCTTCGATGTACTTGGTCACATCGCCGACCGTCTGGAGCTTTTCGGCGTCCTCGTCGGGCACTTCCACGGAGAACTCCTCTTCAAAGGCCATGACCAGTTCCACCGTATCCAGCGAGTCCGCGCCGAGGTCTTCGATGAAGGAGGCGGTGGGCGTGACCTGTTCAGGATTCACGCCGAGTTGCTCCACGATGATGTCTTTTACTTTTTCCTCGATCGACTTGTCTGCCATAACAAAAATTGTTCTCCGGGTTGGTGGTTGCGAGTACGGTTCCTAATGACGAACGCCCCCCTTGGCAACAACTTTTTTCGGCGCCCGCGACTTTTTTAAAAATTGAGGAGGACGCCCGTCCGCTCTATGGTTCCATTCCTCCGAATGAACGAACCCCCCTTTGACCTGAAGTTCCTGCCCGATTGGTTGAAGGAGGAACCGACATCCTACGCCAGCCACGAAGGCGAACCCGCGGCCCGGCCCCGGCGCGACGGCCGGGAGCGGAACAAAGACTCCCCTAGGGAGCGAGGCCCGCGCCAGGGCAAAGGCAAGGAACGCCGCGAGCGCCCGCCCGCGCCGCAGCCGCAGGAGCCGCCCGCGGATGTCGCCATGGAGTTTCTCCCCGAAAGCGAATGCCTCGAAGCGCTCATCCGGCAGATCAAGGCGGGCAGCCGCGCCTTCCCGCTTTTTGGACTGGCGCGCGTTTTCCTGGAAAAGGCGGAGCGGCACCGCGTCCGCATCACCGCGAAAGAAGGCGCCGCCCCGCTGTGGCAATGCGGGGAAGACGGGCCGGTGGCGCTCGACCGGCGTTCGCTGGAGAAGGGCGCGTTTACGACGCGCTGGGAACGGTATTACGCGAAGGAGGTCTTCCAGAAAGAGCCGATGAAGGGGAACTACTCGAATGTCGCGCGGTGCCGCCTCAGCGGGACGCTGCTCGGGCCGACGAATCACCATTCGTACCAATCCGCGCTGCGGAGTTTGTACGAGGAGCGCTTCCAGCGCCGGATGCCGTTCCAGGAATTCCTGCGCGAGATCGAGACCGTCTCCGACCCGAAGCTGGTCGAGGAGTGGAAGGAAAACGCGCGCTCGAGCGTCCGCTACACCACGACCACCGAGCCGGAGCCGCTTCAATTCGACTCCGCCGCGCTGGCGGAAGAGCACTTCCGCAAGACGTATCTCGAACGCGAAGCGCGCTCCGGGCAGACCTTCGAGATTCCGGGACCCGTCAGCCGCGAATTGCCGGACCCGCGCATCGCCGCCGCGGTGAGGCAGGAATGGGAGAAGGAGAGAAAGTTCCCCGTCCTCTTCTCGCGCCATCTGCGGCGGCGCTTCACCGATGCGGGACTGCACGTTTTCAAATATCACAAGCGGGTTCTCTTCGCCTCGGCGATCCGGCCCACGCGGTTGAAAGCCGAGGGGGTCACGGACGGCGTCAGGGAAATCCTGGACGCCATCAGGAAAAAGCCGCGCTGCAACCGGAGCCAGCTTGCAGCCGCCGTCCTGCAAGGCAAGCCGGACGAGGAAAAGCTGAAGGCCGCGCTGGCCGGGGATCTTCGCTGGCTCATCCACGCGGGTCACGTCGTCGAATTCCACGACGGCACGCTTGATCTCCCCATCGAGCCGAAGCCGGAACCCGCCGTTGCGCGGCCCGTTGAAAACGCGCGCGGCGCTACTGCGGCGCCGCCGGTTGCTGCCGATCCGTCAGGGCCTGCTCTTCCTTGACGCCCCCGGCGCCGAAGAATTTGGTGAACACCCGCCGCGGCAGGCTGCGGCCCGCTTCCTCCTCATCCATCTCGCCGATGGCGACGGTCTTCGCGCCTTCCCACGCGGGCGCGAACCCCGGCACGGAGACCAGCATTTTCTTTTCCGCGCGCGCGAAGATTTCCAGGTCGCGCTGCGCCCGGCGGTCGGGCATCTCGTTCAAGGCCGAGACTTTCATCCGCAGGTTCTCGTTTTCCTTGCGGAGATTTTCCTGCTCCTGCCGCAAACGTTTCAAGGAGTCGCCTTCGATCTCCAGCTTGTCGCTGAGGTGGCGCCTGTAGCGCTTCATCTCGAACTTCGCCCGCACGAGTTGGTAGAACGCCATGGCCGCGAAGAGCAGCCCGAGCAGAAGCCCCCACGTAAAGGGCGAGGCCAGGACATTGTGCAAAGTATGCGAATCCATCAGACCACCTTCAATTCGGGAGAGGAGCCGGCATCGAAACGGATGACCTCGTTTTTCTCGTTCAGGACGATGACGCGGGGTTTGTGATTCGCCGCTTCCTCCGGCGTGTAGAAGCCGAAATTCATGATGGTGATGCGGTCGCCGATCTTGCCCAGGTGGGCCGTCGCGCCGTTTAGCTGCATGACGCCCGCGCCGCTCTCGCCATAGATGACATAGGTCTCGAAGCGCTCCCCGTTGTCCATATTCCCGACGAGGATGCGTTCGTAGGGTAGGAGACCCACGCGTTCGGCGAGATCGGCGGAGACGGTGAGGCTCCCCTCGTAATGCAGGCTCGCGCCCGTGACGGCGCCGCGGTGGATCTTCGACTTCAGAAGCGTCAGATGCATGACAAAGTTAAAGACACCCCTCGTCCAGCGTCAAGGAGCAGTTTTTCGCTGTCCTTCCCGGGGATTTCCGAAGAAAACTTGGCCGCATGAGAATCGACGAGACCTTCGCCAGGCTGCGCGCGCGCGGGGAGACGGCGTTCATCGCCTACATCGGGGCCGGCGACCCGAACCTCGCGGCCACGAAGGCGCTCGCCCTGGCGCTGGAAAGATGCGGGGTCGATCTGCTGGAACTCGGCATCCCGTTTTCCGATCCCCTGGCGGACGGCATCGTGAACCAGATGGCGGCCCAGCGCGCCCTCCACGCCGGGACGACGACGCGCGGAGTGCTGGATTGCGTGCGGGCGATCCGGGAGACGTCCGAACTTCCCATCGTGCTCTACAGTTATCTGAATCCGCTCCACAGCTTCGGCCTCGCGAAGTTTTACGCGGAAGCCGGGAGCGCGGGCGTGGACGGCCTGTTGATACTCGATTTGCCGCCGGATGAAGACGACGGCGCCGTCGTTTCCACGATGAAACGCATACGGCTCATAGCGCCCACCACGCCGCCTGAACGGATCGCGCGGATAACGGCGCGCGCGGAAGGCTTCGTTTATTACGTCTCCCGCGAGGGAGTGACGGGCGAGCAAACAACCGTCGCCGCTTCGCTCGAGGGCCAGGTGAATGAAATCCGCAAAACCACGAGCCTGCCCATCGCGGTCGGCTTCGGCATTTCGACGCCCGAACAAGCCGCGGAAGTCGCCCGTTGCGCGGACGCCGTCGTCGTCGGGAGCGCCATCGTCAAGCGCATCGCCAAACACGGTCTGGACCCGACCTTGTGCGAAGACGTCTCCGCGTTTGTGCGTCCATTGGTGGAGGCGGTGAAGACGGCGCCTCGGCCATGCTGAGTTTGCCGAAGCATTCTCTTGCCATCTCCCGCTCCCGGCGGCGAAAGCATGACGCGCTTTAATCCTTCAATGACAGCACGGGGCAATAGGGACGGACGTATTCCCGTTTCCACCACGCCTTCGTGCGGTCTTCAAAACGGGTGAAGCGGTATTGGTAAAGGGAGGCTTTTATATAGCGGGGCGGCGCGTCGGGGAAGGGGTTCCTCGCCAGCAAGGCGGCCACGTCGGGCGAGCCCTCCAGCAGGCGCGCGGCGAAAGCGGCGAACCACCCGTTCTGCTCGAAGCCTCCCAGCGCGGCGAACCACATCTGCCAGTCAAGCCGCGGCTGGAAGGGGGCGGCCAGCTTCGGGCGCGCATCCACGTCGCCCGCCTTGTATTTGAACTCGTACGGAATCCAGGCGACGCCGTCCCTGCTCCCTTCCACGAGGATCTCGGGCCGCGTGGTCGTCATCACCGCGAAGAGGCCGTAGCTGTTGGCAATCTGAAACGGGGCGACGGTTCTCACCATGCTCCCGACGAACTCCGGCAGCCGCACGCGAAGAATCCCCAGCAACAGCAGGGCGGTGACGAGGAATTGCCCCGAGGCGACGGGCGCGACGATCCAGACCGGCCAGCTCCAGCGCTTTTTTACGCCCGGCGGGCCGGGCCACAGCCAGACCGGCCAGAAATCGTCATCAAGCAGGAGGAGGTACAGCGCGCAGGTCAGCAGATTGAAGAACGCGTAGTTGCCCGTCGCCGCGATCAACGCCTGCAGCGCGATCATCGTCAGCGCGCCCGCCCGGCGGATATTGCGCGGCCCGAGGACGGCGAATGGCGCCGCGAGTTCGATTGCGAGCACCATCCAGCACGCGAATTTTTGAAATGAAGCGGACGCCTGGTTCGCATACCAGCTCGTCCAGAGCGGCAGCGGCTGCGTCTCGTAGTGATATTGCAGGGCGGTGAGGTTGCGCCAATTCACATCGCCGCTCGCCAGCTTCACCACGCCCGACTCGAACGTCAGCCGGAAGACGAGCCAGAGCAGCAGCCAGCGCGCGATCCGTTCCCCGCGTTTCTCGGTCTTCCAATCCGGCCAGAACTGCAACGGCGCCGCGAAGAGCGCGATGAACCCCGCCTCCAGCAAAAGCGCGTCCCATTGGAACCCGAGAAAATCCCGCCCCACCGTCACGAGCGAAAGGTAGAGCGCCCAACACAAGGAAAGACAGAGGAGCGGGCAAAAGCCGAGCGCCGCCAGGCAACCGAGGACGGCGCCAGCCACGCACGCGCCCACGAGCGCACCGTCGCTTGCGTCAAACCAGAACACGGTGGGGAAGAGCCGGTAACGTCCCTGCCCGATTTGTTCCCGGACGAGGTTGAGGAAATCCGCCGCCGGGGCGATGCCCCGTTTGCCCATCAACCCGCGGGCCTGCATTCCCAGCGAAGCGAACGCCAGCGCATAGACAACCCCGAGCAGCCGGAAGAACAGCACGCGCGACACCAGGTAAGCAGGCGGATTTTTTCCGAAGAACACCCGGGTCAGAAAGGAGAACACTCCTCGATGCCGCGCCACGAACCGGTAAACTTTTCCCGCCGGCTCCGGCTTGATCTTGCGCGCCAGGAACCGGAGGAGACTCCCCTTCTCCGCATAAGCCGCCGCGCGGAAGATCGCCTCCGCGCCGCTCGTCACCGCGCCATCCGGCTCGACGAACTGGACGGCGCGATTGAACTCCTCGGCGGGAATCCGCGGATAATCCTCCGCCGCGTCCTGCCATGGGCGGTACTCGACCCGTTCGCCGGTGGCGGCGTTCGAGTGCGCTATCCAGTAACGGCAAAAGTCACACTCGCCGTCAAAAATCATCACGGGCCTCCGCGGCGCGCTCATAACACTCGCACAGTGAATACGGGTCGCGACCCCTAGTCGAGCGTGTGGATAAACAAGCCCGACCTCAATTTCGGCTCGAACCAGGTGCTCTTCGGCGGCATTATCTGACCCGCGTCCGCGATTTCCATCAATTGCGAAACCGTCGTCGGATACAGCGAGAACGCCACGGCGTCCCTGCCGTCGTCCACCCGCTGTTCCAGTTCCCGCGTCCCGCGTATGCCGCCGATGAAGTCGATCCGCTTGCTCGTGCGCGGATCGTCAACGCCCAGCAGCGGCGCGAGCAGCCTGTTTTGCAGCACCGAGACATCCAGCCGCGAGACGGGATCGGCCCGCGCGTCCCGCTCCCAGCTTAGCCCGCGCCATTTTTTATCCAGATACATCGCCACTTCTCCCGGGCCCGGCGGCTCCGGAGAGACGTTTTCCCGCACCTCGAAATCGGCGCGCACCGCATCGAGGAATTGCGCGGCGTCCCGTCCGTTCAAGTCGCGCACGGTGCGGTTGTAAGGAAGTATCTTCAATTCATTGGCAGGGAAAAGGACGGCGAGAAACCAGTTGTAGTTCTCCATGCCCGTGTGATTGGGGTTCTTCGCGCGGCGTTCGCGGCCCACGCGCACGGCGCTCGCGGTGCGGTGGTGTCCGTCGGCCACATACGCCGCGGGCACGTTTCCAAAGAGGGAGGCCGGTTCGTCTTCCACCCGCCAGACCGTATGCCGGATGCCGTCCGGCGCCGCGAAGTCGAAAAGCGCGGGATCCGCGGCCCTCTCCTTCACGAAGGCCTGTATCCCCGCGTCATCCCGGTACGTCAGGAACACCGGCCCCGTATCGGCGCTGATCGTATCGATGAGCCGCGTCCGGTCATCCTCCTTGTCCTTGCGGGTCTTCTCGTGCTTCTTGATGATGTCCCGCTCGTAATCGTCGATGTGGCAGAGCGCCGCGACCCCCGTTTGCGAATGCCCGCCCATTTGCTGCCTGTAGAGATAGACGCACGGCGCCCTCTCGCGCACCAGGATGCCGTCGCCCTGCAACGCCCGGAAATTCTCGCGCGCCCTTTCATAAACCTCGGGCGAATAGGGGTCGGTCTCCGGCGGCAGATCGATCTCCGCGCGGTCCACGTGCAAGAGGCTGCACGGGTTGCCTTCCGCGAGAGCGGCGGCCTCCTTGCGGTCCACCACGTCGTACGGCACGCAAGCGACAAGATGGGCGACATCCGGCGTGGGCCGAAGCCCCTGAAAAGCTTTGATCCGAAGCATAAGGCCGCATTCTACAACTAATTCCCCCTCAAGGCGATTGACAAACGCGCCGGGTTTATAACAGCCTGAGAACCCGCTTCCTGCCATGGCCACTGAAACCGTTCCTTCCGCGCCTGCCGCGACGCCGCCTTCGCGCATGTCCGTGGTGCAGGAGTTGGGCCTCGCGCTGGTCGTCATCCTGCTCGGCACAGTCCTGAGCGTCTACGGCTGGCACGACGCCTTGCCCGGCAGGGCGAACACCTTTTTGAACTTCGACAACCTCATCGACGGCATCGCCACGCCGATGTCGTACTACGCCATCATGGCCATCGGCGTCACCCTGGTCATCATCACCGGGGGCATCGACATATCCGTCGGCTCCATCATGGCCCTTTCCGCGCTGGGAACCGCCGCCGCGCTGCAAAACATGCCCGTGAACGCCCCCGCCTCGCAGGTGCTGCCCGTCGCGATCCTCGTGCCCGTCGCGATCGGCCTCGCCTGCGGATTGGTCAACGGCGGCCTCATCGTCAGCCTTTCCCTGCATCCGTTCATCGTCACGCTCGGCACCATGAGCATCTTCCGCGGCCTGGCCAATGTCCTGCCCGAGCAGAAAACCCTCCCCAGCGCCGGACGCTTCCTGCCGCCGGCCTTCACCACCCATTTCATGCGGGTGGAGATGTTCGGCCTGCAACCGATGCCGCTCCTCATCATGCTCGTCTGCGTCGTCATCGGCTGGTTCTACCTGCGCATGATGGTAACCGGCCGCGAGACCTACGCCATCGGCGGCAACGAGGAAGCGGCCCGCTTCAGCGGCCTGCGGGTCGGCTGGATAAAGCTGCGCACCTACGCGCTCGCGGGCGTGGCGGCGGGCGTGGCGGGCATGGTGTCCGTCGGGCGCTTCGGCACCGCCTCCACCAGCACGGGCACGGGTTACGAGCTCACCGTCATCGCCGCCGCCGTGGTGGGCGGCGCAAGCCTCATCGGCGGACGCGGCACGGCCATGGGCGCGCTGCTCGGCACGCTCGTCATCGCGCTTATTGAAAACGGCATCATCATTCTCCGCCTCGCGCAGGAATACCGGCTCATCATCATCGGCCTGGCGATCATCATCGCCGTGTCCCTGGATCGCCTCAGCGCCTATATGCGCGGGCGCTCCCGCCGCTCTCATTAACCCAAAACAAAACACCCCCCATGAAAAAATACTCCATCCTTCTCCTCGCCGCGGCGCTCGTCTTCGGCTGCACCAAGAAAGCCGAGGAACCGGCCGCTTCCTCCAGCAACAACAACGCCCCGCCGAAACGCAAGATCGTCATCGGCTTCATCGGCAAGAGCCTCAGCAACGACGTCTTCCAGGCCGCCGAGGCCGGCGCGCGCGACGCCTCCAAGGAACTCGCCGACAAATATAACGTCGATATCGACCTCGAAGTCCGCACCCCGAATGACGAGGACCCCACCAAGCAGGCCGAAGCCGTCGAAGCGCTCACCCGTCGCGGCGTCGACGGCATCGCCGTCTCCTGCTCGGAGGCGAACACGCTTGTCCCGTCCATCGACGCGGCGGTCGCCAAGGGCGTGGCCGTCATGTGCTTCGACTCCGACGCGCCCGCGAGCAAACGCTTCGCCTACTACGGCACCGACGACCGCGCCTGCGGCAAGGAGATCATCGACGAACTCGCGAAGGTGATGGGGGAGAAGGGCGTCGTTGCCATCCTCGGCGGGAACCAGAGTGCGCCAAACCTGCAAAACCGCGTCGCGGGCGCCAAGGAGGAACTCGCCAAGTATCCGAACATGAAGCTGAACGACCCGGGCGTTTTCTACCATGTCGAGACGCCGGAGAAAGCGGCGGAAGCCGTCGCGAGCGCGCAGAATGCGAACCCGGGCATCCAGGGCTGGGGCATTATCGGCGGTTGGCCGCTCTTCACCGCCGACGCTTTGAAATGGCCGCCCGGCTCCGTCAAAGTCGTCTCCGTGGACGCGCTCCCCGCAGAATTGAACTACCTGAAGGACGGCCACGTGCAAGTCCTCCTGGCCCAGGATTGCTACGGCTGGGGCGCGCGCTCCATCGCGACCCTGCTGGAGAAAATCCTGACCAACAAAGTCCCGGCGGAACCGCGCATCATCGACCCCCTCACCCGCGTGACGCAGGATAACGTGGAAGCTTTCGGAAAGAATTGGGACAAATGGCTTAAGAAATAAGGCATGCCGTCCTTCATCGAGTTTCGCTCCATCACCAAGACATTTGGCGGCGTCACCGCCCTGAAGGACGTAACCCTCGACATCGGACGCGGCGAATGCCACGGCTTGATGGGCGAGAACGGCGCGGGAAAATCGACGCTGGGCAAAGTGCTCGCTGGCATCCACCGTCCCGATTCCGGGAAGATGTCCATCGACGGACACGAGCACAGCTTCCACTCCCCGCGCGACGCCCAGGACGCGGGCGTGGCCATGGTCCACCAGGAACTCGCGTTCTGCCCCGAGTTGAGCGTCGCGGAGAACCTCTGCATGGGCCAGTATCCCCGCAAGCTCGGCCTGTTCCTGGATCGCGCCGAGATGGCCCGCCGCGCCGAAAAACTCCTCGGCGAGATCGGCGTGACTCTCGATGTCTGGCAGCCCATGCGCGAACTCTCCACCGCCCGCGAACAGCTCGTCCAGATCGCCGCCGCCGTCGGGGTCAACCCGCGCATCATCGTCTTCGACGAGCCGACCAGCTCCCTGGCCGAACCGGACGCCCAGCGGCTCTTCGCTCTCATCGAATCGCTCAAAGCGCGGGGCATCACGGCGATCTACGTCTCCCACCGCATGCCCGAGCTGTTCCGGCTCTGCGACAAGATCAGCATCTTGCGCGACGGCCAGTACGTCGGCACGCTGGAGAAAGAGAAGATGACCCGCGACGCCGTCATCCAGATGATGATCGGGCGCAGCGTCGAGGATTATTTCCCCGCGCACCTTTCCCGCGCGCCGCGCGAAGTGATGCTGCGCGTCAGCGGGCTGACCTCGGATCGTTTTCGCAACGTCAGTTTCGACATCCGCGCGGGCGAGATCGTCGGCTTCGCGGGCCTGGTCGGCGCGGGACGCAGCGAAGTCGCCAAAGCCATCTTCGGCCTCGATCCGCGCGCCACGGGTTCGGTGGAACTCGCGGGGAAACCGCTCCCGCTCGGCTCCATCCGCGCGGCGATGCGCGCGGGGGTCGGTCTTGTGCCGGAGGATCGCAAGCGCCAGGGGTGCGTCCTCGGAATGCCGTGCCGCGCGAACATCAGCATGGCCATGCTCGACCGCCTGCGCCGCGCGGGCATGCTGGATCGCGGGCGCGAGAAACAAGTCGCCTCGGAATACTTTGGCCGCCTCCGGGTCAAGGCCGCCTCGCTGGAGGCGCCCGTCAACTCGCTGAGCGGCGGCAACCAGCAAAAGGTCGTCCTCGCCAAATGGCTGGCGCGCGGCGGCAAATTCCTCATCGTCGACGAGCCGACGCGCGGCGTGGACGTTGGCGCCAAGGCCGCCATCCACGCCCTGCTCGACGAGCTTGCGGGCGAAGGCCTGGCCATCATGCTCATCTCCTCGGAATTGCCCGAGGTGCTGAACCTCTCCAGCCGCATCTTCGTCATGCGCGACGGCGAAATCGCGGGCGAACTCACCCGCGAAACCGCCTCGCAGGAAGCCGTCCTGCGGCTCATGGCCGGCCTCGCCGAAGCAGCCTGAAAAACTCAGTCCCGCGGGAACCCGTCCGCCGAGCCGTCGTCGGGCGGCTCGTAGCCCGGCAGAAGCGAGAACTTCACCGCGCTCACGAAAGCCAGGCCGGATTGCGCCGGCTCATCCAGTTCGTTCTCGGGCCCCTGAATCCAATTGGCCGACAGAGGGAGGCCCTGCCCAAGGTTCAGCCCCGCGGGAATGCACGTGCCGTCCGCGCCGCCCGCGCCCGTCCATTCGTAAGGGGCGAGAGCCGTGTAAACCGGATCCGCGAGGGTGAATTTGCCCGAGTCATCCTCCGTTAATCCAAGAAACACGGTCTGAAGCCAGAGCTTCAAATAGCACGAGGCGCTCGGCTTGTGGAGTATCTTCCACCTTATCCGCTCCACGTTTGGCGAGGTGTTGAATTGCGGGGGGTAATACCCGGAGTCGGAGGAGCCGGGGCCGATGTAGCCTGAGAAGCCAGTCAGAGCGCGAAAATTCGCATAGGGCCGGTATTGGGTGAAATAATCGTCGTCGGAAGGCCAGTCAGGCAGATCGACGACGTTGTCCGCGTAGATGCTCTTCCAGCCCAGATAGATCAGAGGAGCCGGAGGCTGGGCGCAGCAATTGCAAGGGCTCCCCATAATTAAGCCGGCGCAAAAGCGTGCCCGGCGGAGTAAGTCGCCGGATAGCTGAACCAGTCGCGGCACCGGGTGAACGTGTAAGTCTGGTTGCCGACGCCCGGCTGCAACCCGGTGACGCTCTTGTTATCGGACGCAACCGCGTACGGCGAGAGAAGCAGATACCCATTGTTCTCGTCGCTGTTTGGGATCGCCGCGTTCTGGTCGATGTAAAGCGACGTGATGGTGTAAGACGCCGAGGTGTCCACCGATACGCCGAGATACACCACGCCCGTTCCGCTGACCGGCAGGATGTATTGCGGATCATCGCCCACGGTCATGCCGCCCGGCCAAGCGTTCACGCCGCCGCCCAGCGCCGCGCCCTGCGGGCTGATCGTGCCGAACACCACTCGCACCTTCGGGCCGCCGGCATCCGTCGCGTCCAGCACCTGGAAGGGAACCGGCCCCGCCGCCGAAGGCGCGGGAAGAGGCGGGGTGTTGCCGGTGGGCGTGCGGCTTGCGCCCGTGACGTTCGCCCGGTTCGTGGGCGCGCTCGTTTTCCGTTCTCCGCCGTTGCCTCTGGCCGAGGGCTTGCGACGGCGCGCGCCGCGCAACAGCTCGACCAAATCCCGCGGCGAGAGATGCGAGGCCGGGCCGAAGCCGATCTCCGTGCGCCCGGCGTCCACATCCTCGGTCACGGTCTGCACGGGCGCGTTCATCCCGGTCCATTCGGAGCGCCCGCCCGTGAGATTGATCGCGTTTCCAAGCCCGATGGCCCCGCCGACCTCCGCCTCCTCGGATGTGACGCTCCCTTCATAGTATAAAATGCTGACGGCCGCATACAACATGGCCGCGACGCCCGTGGGGACCGCTTCGCCCACGTTGTAGCCGTTGAGGCAGCGGTACGTCTGCGACACGGCGTCCGTGGCCGTGTAATTCCAGATCAGCGGCAGCGCGTTGGATGCGCCGAACAGCGCGGCCACGGCGGGGTCGGGCGTATTTTGCGGCGTGTACGTCGCCCATGCGTACGCGGTGGCGGGCGCCGCCTTCACCTGCATCCAATCGCAGAGCGCTCCCGAGACAAGCTCGCGGGTCACTTCGCTGATGTCGCCCGGCGCGTCCGGAGGCGCCGGCGTGGAGTCGGGCGCCGTTTCCGCCGCCGAGTTGGGGTCATCGCTATTATTGCCGGCGTCCGCCGCATCCGCGGCGTCCAGGTCGACGGCATGCGTGTTTGCGACAATCGAAATATCCCCCACGGGAATTGTCGCCATCGAACCGTCGGCTTTCTGGTACTGGCGCATCCACGGTTTCCTGGATCTCCACCAACTGAGGCAGCCAGTCGGGTTCCCCGCGCCGTCCTCCGGATTATCATCGCCGCCGTCGTCTTCCGAATTGGAGCTTCCCGGCACGGGTCTCGTAACGACGGGCTGATGCTGGTAGCTCGTGGCCGGCCCGCTCAACTCTATGGTCGCGCAGAGCGCTCCCACCTCCAGCCCGGTGGCGCCGTCGGGCTGGTAATCCTGCACGAGCGTGGTGTACGCGTCCGTATCCACCGTCACCGTCTGCTCATAGTTGATGCAGACGCTCGGGCACACGAGGTCCTGGCGCGGCGTTATCGCAAGTCCCGTCCACGGGCTTTGCAGCGGCACGTTCACCGCGCCCAGCGCCGACGCGCGACAAATGTTCAGCCGCGGCGCGGCCTGGCTGTAGTCCCACCAACCGATGGCGTCGGGCGTCCAGCGCAACACCGCCTTTATAGCCTCCGCGCAGGTTATGTTCACCCGCTCGTTGGCCGGCGGGCAGACCGTGGAGACGTTGATGTCGCCGATGGCGATCGGGACGCCGCATTTCTCGACGGCCCAGTTCAGGATCTCCGTTATCTGGTCATTGATGGAAATCGGGTTGCCGGAAATATCCTGCCCAAGTATGAGCCGCGTCCTGGGCGTCGAGACGATGGAATACACGGGCGGGCTGCCGCTCCCGGTCATCACGTTCCAGCTTTGGTGAAACACCAGTTTCTCCAGGTACCACCACGGCCCGCTGATCTTACAGGCTTGCGATTCCGCCGCGCCCGATCCCCGCGCCGGACTTTTCGTCACGACGCCAGCAAACCACGGAGAGCCATCCCGCTCTATCGAACACGCGCCGCCGATGGAGAGGATCGGATCGGCGTCAAAATTGAGCCCGGTCTCGAAAGTGACGGCGTCCGCCGCCAGGGAACGGAGCGTCCGCCTCAGCTTATAGACCGGCCGCCCGTCTATCGTCCACACGCTCACGGGCTGCGATGCTCCCTCGCCCACGCTTCCAGCCGCGCGATGTCGGACGCCGCCTTCGCCAGTTGCGCGTTATGCCGGTCCGCCGTCGCGGCGTTGGCCTCCGCGATTTCGATGAGCCGCGCCAGGAGATCACTCGTGCCCGAGTCCGCGGGCGGGCTTCGCAACGCCTCCGCCGCATCGTTCAGCCGGCCCCGCTCCGCCTCGTCTTCCTCGTTCATGAGATCGCGCCCACCGCCTCGACCGTGGAGGCCGCGTTTACGGCCGCCAGTTTGGCAAACAGCGCGGCCTTCGCGGCATAGATGGCCTGTCCGTAGGCGACGATCAGCGCGCGCACGTCCGTCACGCTCGGCTGATGAACGATTCCCGCCGCATCCACGATTGTTTGCTGGCTCGCCTCGAACCCCGCCTGGGCCGAATCGGGAAGCGCCTCCTGCGCCTCGCGCAACAACACCAGCAAATGCGCGAACTGCGCCTGGTCATTATCCGACGCGGGCAACGTCACCCCCGAGACAGTCACCCCCGCCCCAAGCGCAGCGGCATAAGCGGCGTTGAGCGCAGCGGCCTTGGCCGCGCGCGCCTGTGACAGTTGCGCCGCCGTGTCCGCAGCCGTGAGTTGATCGGCGGTGGGCTGTGCGACGGGATTGCCTTGCGAGTCCTTCAGGGACCATTTCGCGATGGCCTGAACTCCCTTGACGCTGGTCACCACGAAATCCTCGCCGGGTTGTGCGCCAGGGAAAAGCTGTTGGATTGCTGCTGCTATATTCATGCGATTTGAGTGATTGTCAGGCAGTTATAAGCGCCGTGATACACCGACCCGCTGCCGCCGGCGGTATAATACATGGCGCGGAATTGAAGAACCTTGGAGCCGCCGGTCTGGAACTGGAAATTGAACGTGTCTATGAATGTATCCGTGCAATTCTCCCGCTGGGCCTGCATTATCGTGGCGCCTTCCGTGGTTTCCGCGGCGTAGGGAGACGCCCTGAACGGCGTCGCCCCCAGCCCCGCAACGTCGCCATCCATCGCGAAAAACCAGCCGATCATGTATTTGCCGGCGGGCAGTGTCAGCAGCCCCGCACCGTTATCCCACGGCGTTCCGCCGAAATCATTTTGGACGACCGTGTCGTAAAACAACTGCATGTCGATATTGGGAGCGGCGGGTTGCGCCGACGAATTTTGCAGGATGAGCGTTTTGGCTGTCGCCGCGTTCTTCAGCGCGTAACGCGCGTCGCTCTGGCCAGTGGTGAAGTAAGGCGCGGCGCCGCCGCCCTGCGCGCCGTCCTCGACGACAGCCAGGATGGCTCCGCCGGCGGTGTAGATTTTCGCGGGATCGTCGGTCGTCACCACGCTAAGCACCAGCCAGTACGTTCCGGCGGGAATGGACGTGTCCTCATTCGTCAATGCGATGAGGGCGTGTTGCCGGGCGCCGGAATCCCAGGTCGCCTGCGTCGTGGTGTCGTCGAACGTCGAGACGGTCTTGCTGACCAGCGGCGCGCCGATCTTGTTCGCCAGTTCCTTTATCTCCAGGGTCAGGCTCTGCACGTTCGCCACGCTCTGGATGCCGCCCTGGCCGAGGCCAATCTGGAACACCACGTCCGTGCCGCGCCAGATGGAAGGCGCGGCGGAGGTCGCCAGGTCGATCAACTGCTCCTGCGTGAATCCTCCGAATAGTCGTATGGCTGGTTCGCTTATAGTCATAAATTAGCTTGGCGTTGTTGTCATGAGTCCTCCGACGAGGGTATAACTATGCACGGTGGTCAGTCCTATCTGCGGCGTCATATCCTGGGACTGGATGACGCCGGCCGTGAGGTAACGAAGCACCTTCTGCCCGTTGCTTTTCAGCGCGATGAACGTCACCACGCCGGAATCGGGCAGATCGCTCTCGTGCATCAGCAGGAATACATCCGCCGCGTCCTGGGTGGGAAAGTTGCGAATGACGGAGAAGCTGCAAGTAGTCAGCTTGTTGGCGCGGTTGATGGGCGACGCTTGCTCCGAACGGAGCGGTTCGACGACCTGGATTTTCCGGCGCACGGAAAAACGCAGGCCGGTAAGCCCGAGTCCGCCCGAAGGCGTGCCGTCCACCAGTTTGTAGCCTCCTATGTTTACGAGCATGTGAGAGTAAAGAGTTCATTGGCCGCGCCTGCGGTCCACGTCCGGCGCTGAACGAATGCTATCTCCCCCTGGCGCAAGCGGGCGGTCGAATAGTGCAGGAGACTGTCCTTCGGCCCGACGTTCTTCAACGTGGCGTTGAGCGTTCCTCCCGTTATGACCAGGTCGCGCCCCGCCGCCGCCAGCGAGCCGCCTATGGGAATCGCGTTCGGCCCCTGGAGATTCATCAAGCCGTCGATCTGCGTCTCGGTCAGGTTCGCGGGCTTGAATTTCGCCGCGACGGTCATCGACTGGAGGATGATGTTCACGACGCCGAAGCTGTCGACGCCCGCGTTCCAGAGTTTCAGCGGATTGGATAGCACGAAGCCGTCTATCGACAACATCGTGTCGTACGGCGCGCCGCCCCAGGCCGCGGTGTAGAGGTCGCTGATGTTCCTGCTCTCGTCGAAACTGGCGTCGGCGAAGGCGCTCGCGGCCATCGTGCGAAAATAGGCGGGGTCGGCCGGCCCCTTGGCGGGATCGCCCAGACACGTCCACGTCATTTCCCCGAAGAGCGCGTCGGCCCCGGCCTTGAGCGTGATGTCGGGCGTCCGCGTAAGCGCGGCGTTCGGGTAAGTTATCTGCTCGCCCGAAAAGGGGATGATGACCAGCGGCAGCTTGTTAGTGGAGTCAAAGAGCGGCTGTCCGATTTTTGCAACGCCGTAAGGCCAGTATTTGGTCATGTCGTCGAGTTGCGAAGCCGGCGTTCCGCTCACCTCGGCCATCTGCGACTTCAAGCGCTCGTCGATCTCCGCGCCGTTGACCTCCGCCTTGAATGTCTCGCGTTTTACGGGATTGCCGAGATCGCCTTTGAAGTAATACGAACGGCCGTTCCAGATGACGATGGCCGGGCCGGTAATGAGGGATGGCATATTCATAGGATTGCAACTGCTGTGACGTTCGATCCGGAAAAGCCCGCGAGATAGGCCGCGGCGCGCACTTTGCAGGGGCCGGATACGGTGAAGGATGCGCTGTAAGACTCCGCCGACGGAGAGGGATAGCCGCCATCCAGCGAGTAACGGATGGACGCGCCCGCCGTGGCGCAGGCGAGGGATATTTGCGAGCCGGAAACGCTGATGGAAACAGGCGCGACGCGCGCTTGCGGCGGCAAGGCGAAGCGGCGCGAGAAGCGGCAGTCGTAGGTGATCCTGCCCGCAGCGGGCGCCGCCGGTTTGAGAGCCTCCTGCCCCGCCGTGATGGCGACGTTCTCGATAACGAACTGGTGCAGCGCCCCGATGACGGCCAGCGCCACGTCTTCCGCGCTCCTCCCCGTGCCGGACGGCCCCATGTTTATCGCGGGGTTCTCGATGACCCGGACGATGATCGCGGCGTCGAACACCGGCCCCGGCAGATTCGGCTCCGGGACTTCCGCGGAGGGCATGCGCACCGTGCAGGTGACGCCGCACTTGCCGCCCGTGAGCGCCTGGCCGGAGAGCGCGTCCTCCAGCCGGGTTTGCAACAACACCGCCTCGGAGGCGGAGCGCGGGCGCTCCACGAACACCGCGATGTCGCTGAATGAACTGCCCAGCCGCGCGGCGCAGTCCAGTTGGAATTGTTCCAGTTCGCTGCTCATAGCCCGCTTAGCTTGTTGCGAGTGAGGAGGCGCTTGCCCGTGCTGGCGACTTCAACGGCGTTGTCGGCTTGCATCTCCGCCGCGCCCGCGGGCGCGTCGGGCGTTTCAAAGCGTATTTTTTCGTCGTTGATCCGGTTTAAATAGCCGCGGTCGGCGTCAGCCTGCCCCTTCTCATAGGGACTCATCTCCATCTCGATGTAGTCTTTCAAACGCAGCGTTACCATGCGGATGGCGAGGCCCTTCAGGCTGTTCGGAATCTTTGTTGCATCCTGGTCGAGCCGGTTGCCGCTCGATACGCAGGCGCGCAACGTGGCGGTCACGTCGGCTACCATCTCCGGCACGGGATCGGCTTCGCCCCGCGCGGCGGCAAGCGATTGCACGGAGGCGAAGATCGCGGAGTTCTTCCCGGTCTTCACCAGGTCTTCGGTTACGGTTGTCCAGTTCATGGCGGGAGGGGAGGCGCGAGAATACCCCGCGCCTCCCGTGAATGCCTAGTTGATGTTCAGACGGAACGTGCCGACGGTGGCCACGGCGACGATGTTGGAATACAACTCGACCGTGACATCCACGAGCTTCGCGCTGACTTGCTGCACATAGACGCGGAACCTGCCGCCGCCTTCCGCGGGCGTGATGAACCGCTTCAGGTTGCTTGGGTCCTCCAGCCCCGCGCCCTCCTCGCCGTAGAAGCCGACGACCGAGTCGGGCACGACCTTGACCTTGCTGGAGACGGTCTGCTGGTAACGCTCCTTGCTGATCTTCACGCCGTCCAGGCCGAGGAACGCCGCGAGTTGATCGGGCGCCTGCATGGCGGATGCGAACCCGCCCGCGGTGTTCTGCGCCCGGTGCGCGAGGCCGCGCTTGTTCCAAGCCACTTCGCCGTAGAGCACCCGGTTCGGCCGGATGCCGCTGTTGTCCGTGGCGGAGATGAGCGCGGTGAGCACGTCCTGGTCCGGGTCTTTGCCAACGCTCGTGTCCCACGTCAACGCCGTGCCGGCCCCGGTGAGGGCGGTGAGCGCTCCCACCGCCCGGCGCAACTCGTTGCGAAGCAGCCGGCGCATGATGCGGGCCGTCGCGAGTTGCTGGGCGCGGTCGAGGTCGGGATACTGGTCGAGATCGAGCCGGATGGTCAGCCCCTTGTTGATGGTCTTGGCCTGGGCGTCTTCGCCGCGGTATTCGATCCGCTTGAAGTCCGCGTCGATGGCGCGCGTGTCGTCGACTTCCGAGTAGAACTCCTCCGCGTTCTTGTATTTCTTGAACTCGAAGAGCCTGCCCGGTGCGTCCACCGGCGGCGCGATGAAGTCGAGCGTGGCCTGGATGTTGTTCGGATCCCGCCAGCCGACCAGGTAAGTCGTCAGCGGCTCCGAATAGTAGGTTTCCGCGAAACGGGATTCGTTCGCGAGGTAGATTTCTCCGGGAACCAGGCTGCCGCCATTATCGCGCGGCAGCGAAGCTCCGGGAACGGTGAATTTGTCGAGTGTCTTCATTTATAGGTTGGGTTGCTGAGTTAGCTGGGAATTGCAGTGGGCCGGGGCAGTGTCGGGTCGAATTCGATGACGTCCCCCGCCGCGCCCGCCATGAGCGCGCGCCCGAAGACGTAGGCCGTGCCGCCGCCGTGCAAGGGCAGGGTCTTGGCGCAGCCGTTGTCGTCTGCGACCAGGAAGTCGCCTTCGTTCACGTTCGAGTTGAGGACGACCTTCCTCGTTTCTTCCGCCGCGCCGAAAAGGGCGATGGCTACGGGAATGGTCAGATCATCCGCGCCGCCGACCGCGAGGGTCGTGTCGCGGAAGACGCCGATTGGGATATCCGCGTGGCCGGCGATATCCGCGTGCTGGTTGTCGCTCCCCATCTTCGCGAGCAGGAAATACGCGGGGATGGGGTTGTCCGGCAACCGGCTGATGAATTCCTCGTGCGTCCCCTCGGCGATGTTGGCGAAGAGGCGCTCTCCGGTTCCCGGCTTCCCGGGCCGCCGGCGCAGAATGAACGCGGCGAGAAGAGCGGTTGCTAGTATTATGGCAAGCATGTTTTTCTCCTTGGTGTTGCGCCGCGGCTAAGCCTTGGCGGGTTGTTTCATGTTCGCGAAGAGTTCCGGCCTGTCCTTGCGGACCCGCGCGAAGGCGGTGTCGTAGTCTTCACGGTTCTGGTCCATGCGCGCGTTCACCAGAGTCAACACCGCGGTCGCGGCGTCGCTGGATTCCTTGCGCTGTCCCAAATTCGCTGTGTGGGCCGCGCCGGTTTTAAAGACGGGCGGCTTGCTGGCCAGCTCGGCGGCGCGCGCGGCGAACTCGTCTCCCGCGTTGCAAAGCTCGGCAAGCGTCTTTTCCTTTTCCGCGAGCGTGACGCGGCCCTGCGAGATGGCGTTGCTTACCAGCAACTCCACGCGGGCTTTCCGCTCCTCCGCGAACGCGGTTTCCACAGCGGCGCGGGCGTTTTTTTCGTTCTCAAGTTCCGGCTCGCCGAGCCGCTTCATCACTTCGGCGAGTTTCTCCTTCACCTGTTCTTCGGTTGCGTCGTCGGCCAGGCCGAGCAGTTTTGTTAGCCACGGGGGCAGTGTTTTCATGGTGTCCTTTGTGGAGGCGGCCGTGTCAGCCGCCTGTTCGTTGGTTAACGGCATGACGCCGATGTTGGGTTCGTTGGTGAGGCCGACGGATTTCAAACGCATCGGCCTGTAGGCTCCGCTCCTGCCGGGAATGGGCTCCGCGCTCCAGGTGGGAGAGATATACTTGTATTCCTCGTTCGCGACGAGATCGCGGCCCCGCGCGTTCCACGCCGCGCGCAACCGGAGTGCGCCGGGCGCGGCCTCTATTTCGCGTATCCACGCCTTGGCGGATTTATCCTTGTAGGTTTGCCCGTGCTCGGGGTGATCGGGATGGCCTACATACACGGGCAGCCCCACAAAGCGTCTGTTTTGTTTCTGCTCGCGGAAATGCGCGACGATCGCGTCCGCGGATTCGCGGTCGAGCACTTGCATGCCCGCTTTGTGGTCGTGATTTCCGAACGGGATTTCAATCCAGTCCGGCGGCGTTTTCGAGCCGTCGACCTGGTTGCTTAGTTCGATTGCTTTTCCGATGAGGTCGATCATTTTAAGGGTGCGGTTAGCAGTTTGTCGCCCGGGACGGGCGCGGAGTATCCGAAGCGGTTCAGCGCGTCCGCCACGGAGACGGGCAGGCCGAACGGAATGAGAGCGGCCAGGACCTGGAGATCGAAGCTTCTGTCCTCCCGTTCCCTGGTTTTGACCCTGACACGCGCCAGCGGCTTGACGCCCGCGCCGAAGGTGAATGCGATGACCCGCCTGTCGATCTGGATGTTGAGCGTCTCGCTCAACAGCGCGGCGCGGTCCTCGTCCAGCGCGTCGGTCTCGTCGGCCTGCAAGCTCGCGCCCTGGCCCTGGCCCGCGCCGCGGTGGCTTTGCGTGCCGAGGTCGGCGCCGCGCCAGAGGATGGTGATCGCCCTGTCCATCCTGTCGATGATCGGTTCGAACGGGGTCGATCCCTGCCCGCTCTCGGCCTTGACGAGTTCGATGCTGTCCGTGGCGTTGCATACCGCCGCGAAGTCGTTCGCGAATGTCGCGACCGCCGTCTTCATCGCGTTCCACTGGTCGCTGCCTTGCGAAGCCGTGGTTCTGCCCAGTATGCCGGGAAAGCCGAATTTCTCCGAGTAGTTCAGCCAATCCTTCAGCGGAAGGTGCTTGAACATATAGGCGACCGAGCAGGCTTCGTCGATGCCGTCGCCGACGGTCACCAGCCATTCGTCCGGGTTCATGGGAACGCCCATGTAGTCGAAGTCCTGCGTCAGGAACCGGAGGCGGCCCGTGAGGTTTTCGAAGAACCAGCAGGGCGCGGCGCGGAACTCGGCGGTGAGGCCGCTCTCGCCGGGCTGCCAGCAGATTTCGTGGACGCTGTATTTGCGCCCGATTGCATGGGCCATCGTCCTGACAAGCAGAGAGAAGCCGCCCACGCGGTTTTCGTCATACGCGTCGGTGACGGTCAGGTTGTTGTAGAAGTATTCGAGCGCCTCCTTGTGCCGCCGCGCCTCGGCGCCTTCGCCGGCCACGACTTCGAAGCCGTAACGCGAAAGCGCGTTTTTCGCTTTCGCGGAGACGCTGGCGAGCCGGTCGTCGCGCCGCTCCATCGCCTCCCAGGTCCGCATGATGGGCGAGAGATAGCCGCGCGCGAACTGGTCAAGCTGAACGGCCAGCAATTCCGGGGTCAGGACGCGGATCGGGTTGAACCGCTGCCGCAGCGAAAGTTCTACACGCCCGGGAGTTATCTTAGCGCTGTTGGAAGTAGCTGGTAACATGTGCGAGCTAATCCTCGCACGACTGTTACTAGGAGCCTAAGCCCCCATTGCCTCCATTGGCTCCATTGCGGAAAATCGATAAAACTGCCTCCGAAATGACGCTCGTCTCCACGTTTCGGACGGATTTCCAGGCGCCAATCCCCGTTGGCAACACGAAAAGATTGCCGCCTTCGCGGAATTTCTTGTCGTGCTTCATGCTTTCGATCAGACGCTCGAAGGAAATTCCCTCGGCGGACCGGGGAAGACCCGCCCGCCGGATCAACGAACGGATTCGACCCGCGGAGGATTGATCCAGCGCCCCCAGGCTGAGCGCTATGTGATTCGCCGCGAGCATGCCGATGGAAATCGCTTCCCCGTGCGTCATCCGGAAATCGGCGGCCATCTCGAGCGCGTGGCCGATGGTGTGGCCGTAGTTCAGCACGTTGCGCTTGCCCTTGTCGTCCAGTTCGTCTTCTTCCACCACGCGGGCTTTGATGCGATAGCAGTCGCTCACGACGCGGCGGAGAACGGGCGCATCCAGGGCCAGGAGTTTTTCGATGTTGGTTTCGAGGTATTCAAAAAGGGCGGCGTCGCACACCGCGCCGTATTTGATGACTTCGGCGACGCCGGAACGGATGTCGCGGGGCGGGAGCGTCTCGAGCAAGGCGAGATCGGCGAATACCAGCTTCGGCTGATAGATCCGCCCGATGATGTTCTTGACGGTTTTTGAATTTACGCCGGTCTTGCCGCCGACTCCGCAATCGACGCACCCCAGCAATGTCGTCGGGACCTGGACATACGGCGCGCCGCCTCGCATGAACGTCGCGGCGACAAAGCCGCCCATGTCGCCCACCACTCCGCCCCCGAGGTTCACGATGGCGGGCGCGGAACTGGATTGCGGAAAGTCGCGGACGACGGCTTCGCAGCAATTCGAGTATTCGGCGAGGTTCTTGTTTTCCTCGCCGTCGGGGATGTCGTGGCGGCAAATCCTTTGGAAACCGGCGGCGGCGAGGGATTTCTCCAGCGGCTCGTAATAGAGGGCGCCGATGCGCGGGCTGGTGAAGACCATGACGTTCCGGGCGACGACGCGGGCCGCCAGGAGTTCGCCGAAACGGTCGAGCCAGCCGTGGCCTACCAGGATGTCGTGCGAACGGTTCTCGAGATGGACCGTGATGGTCTCATGGTCGATCATTGCCCGGCCCTTTACGCCGCGTCCTTGTCCTGCTTCTTGCGGATGATCGGGGTCTTCTTGCCGTCCACCACCGCGCGGTTCACCGTGATGTCCGCGATGTCTTCCCGGCTCGGGATTTCATACATGATGTCGAGCATGATCTTCTCCAGCATCGAGCGCAAGGCGCGCGCGCCCGTCCCTTTTTTTACCGCCTGGGAAGCGAGGGCGCGCAGGGCGTCGCGGGTGACGGTGAGGTTGACGCCTTCCATCGCGAGCAGCTTGGTGTACTGCTTGATCATCGCGTTCTTGGTGTCGGTGAGGATCATCATCAACTCTTCCTCGGTGAGCGCGTCGAGCGCGGTGACGACGGGAAGGCGGCCGATGAATTCGGGAATCATGCCGAAGCTGAGAAGGTCTTCCGGCTCGGTGTGGCGCATGGCTTCGCGCCCGAGGATTTCTTCCGCGTGGGAGTCGGCGGTGGAGAAACCGAGCGTGCGCCGCCCGACGCGCTTCTGGACGATCTTGTCCAGGCCGACGAACGCGCCGCCGCAGATGAAGAGGATTTTCTCGGTGTTGATCTGGATGTATTCCTGGTGGGGGTGCTTGCGTCCGCCCTGCGGCGGGACGTTGCAGGTGCTCCCTTCCAGGATTTTCAGGAGGGCCTGTTGCACGCCTTCGCCGGAGACGTCGCGCGTGATGCTGACGTTGTCCGTCTTGCGGCCGATCTTGTCGATCTCGTCTATATAGACGATGCCGATCTCGGCGCGTTTGACATCGTAATCCGCGTTCTGGAGGAGGCGCAGGATGATGTTCTCGACGTCTTCGCCGACGTAGCCGGCCTCGGTGAGGGTGGTGGCGTCGGCGATGCAGAAGGGAACGTCAAGAATGCGGGCGAGCGTTTTGGCGAGGAGCGTCTTGCCGGAACCGGTGGGGCCGATGAGGAGGATGTTGCTCTTCTCGATCTCCACGTCGGCGAGCGGGTCCATCGGCAGCGCCGCGCCCGTGGCGGCCGGGGCCGTGGTTTGCGAGATGCGCTTGTAGTGGTTGTGGACGGCGACGGCCAGCGTGCGTTTCGCGCGTTCCTGGCCGATGACGTATTGATCCAGCTGGCGGCGGATTTCGACCGGCTTCGGCACGCGCAGCGCGGAAGATTGGCGGCGCGCGTCGTCGCTGAGTTCCTTGTCGAGGATGCCTTTGCAGACGTTGATGCAACTGTCGCAGATATAGACGCCGGGCCCGGCTATCAGTTTGCGCACCTCGGCGTGGCTCTTGCCGCAGAAGGAGCACATGGTGAGGTTTGAGGGGCGGGCCATGTTTTTATTCGGCGGTTTTGGCTTCTTCCAGTTCGGGTTTGGCTTCGACCTTCAGCCCCCTGCGCGAGGCGACGACTTCATCCACCAGGCCATATTCCCTGGCTTCGGCGGCGGTCATGTAATAGTCGCGGTCGGAATCGAACTTGACCTGTTCCTCTTCCTTGCCCGTGTGGTGGGAGATGATCCGGATGAGGCGTTTCTTGAGTTTGAACATGTATTCCACCTGGCGTTCCACATCACTAGCAGCACCTTGGGCGCCACCGGACACCTGGTGGATCATGATATCGGAATTGGGGAGGGCGTACCGCTTGCCTTTTGTGCCCGCGCAGAGGAGCACCGCGCCCATGCTGGCGGCCATGCCGAGGCAGTAGGTCGTGACGTCGCAGGTGACGAACTGCATGGTGTCGTAGATGGCGAGGCCCGCCGTGACCGAACCGCCGGGGGAGTTGATGTAAAGGTTGATGTCCTTCTTCGGGTCTTCCATCTGGAGGAAGAGCAACTGGGCGATGACGAGGTTTGCGATGTGGTCGTCGATGGCCGTGCCGATGAAGATGATCCTGTCCTTGAGCAGGCGCGAATAGATGTCGTAGCTGCGCTCGCCGCGCCCGGTCTGCTCGATGACCATCGGGACGAGGACGGAACGCGGGCCTTCGCGGCCTTCGCGGCCTTGGCGGTCTTGGCGGCCTTCGGGTGAAATCATAAATCAGTAGGGGATTTTCCGGGCTGGGAGTCGGGTTGGACAGTAGCACCTGAGGTTAGGAAATCAAGAACCTTGGCGTTCAATATCTCTTCCTCGACGCGCCCGAGACCGTTGTGGTTCTCCAGTTCGCGCCAGAGTTTTTCCGTCGTCATGCCGGAGCGCCGGGCGAGGAGGGCCATGTGCCGGTCGAACTCTTCCTTGCCGACGGCGATCTTTTCCTGCTCGGCGATCCGGTTCAGGATGAAGCCGCCCTTCAGCTTGTCGCGGGCGCTCCGCGTGGCGGCCGCAAGGAGTTCCTCCTGGCTCTCGCGGAGGGTTTCGTCCGGCACGCCGCGCGATTGGTTCTCGCGCACCAGGTCGGCCAGGGTGCGCCGGGTTTCCCCGCGCACCATGTCGGGAGGCAGTTCGCACTCCACCTTTTCCAGCAGGGCGCTCATGATCTGCGCCCGCTTGTCATCCTCGATCTCGCTGAGTTTCTCGCTTTCGATCCGCTTGCGCACGTCGGCGCGGAACGCATCCACGCCTCCGCCTGAAGGGAGAAAACGGGCGACGAATTCCTCGTTCAACTCGGGAAGGACTTTCTCCTTCACCCCGCGCACGGCGACTTCGTAGTCGATCTTCATTCCGGCGAGTTCCTTTATGGGGAAGTCCGCGGGCAGATCGATCTGGAAGGAGCGTGTGTCGCCCACTTTGGCGCCGAGCAGTTTTTCGCAGAAGCCGGGCAGGAAGGCGTCGGGACTCATCCTCAACCAGAAGTTCTCGCCCTCGGAGAGATGCCTGCCCCTCTTGGGAAGGGTCTCCGCGGCGGGCTTTCCGTCGATCTTCCCGTCGAAGTCGATGACTGCGAAGAGGTCTGTCTTCAATTCGCCGTCCGGGATGTCGTTGAAGCTCGCGAAGCGGTCGCGCAGATTTTCGATGAAGCCGCTGACCTGCTCGTCGGACACGTCCGCGGGCATCGGTTTGAGCGGGATGTTCTTGTAATCCGGCAACTCGAATTCCGGCGCGGTGATGAGGGTGGCGGTGAACCGCATCGACTTGTCTTCGCCGATCTCGAAGTCTTCCACGTCGGAGACGGAAAGCACCTTGAGTTTTTTGGACGAGATGGCTTCGCGGCAGCTTTCCGAGAGGAGTTTTTTCTTAACCTCCTCGCGGATCTGCTTCTGGAATTTCTTTTCGACGATGCCGCGCGGCGCCTTGCCGGGACGGTACCCGGGGATGCGCGCGTGGCGGCCATAGTCGCCCGCGATCTCCTCCCACGTCTTGGAGACGCGATCGGGCGGCACCTCGACGCGGAGGGTGGTCATGCAGTTTGGCAGGTTTTCTACTTCGACATTCATTTGCGGTTCTTTCCGGCGGCGGCTTTTTTAATTGAGCCAGCCTTTTATCTGATCCCTGTCCTTCACCGGGCCGACGACGGCAACGCCGAGTTTCGCGCGGTTCAGGCAGAAGCAGGCGACGTTGCGGATGTCGTCCGGGGTGACGGCCCTCACTTTGCTTTCAATCTCGGCGGGATCAAGGATTTTACGATACCCGAGGATCGATTCCCCCAGCCACATCATGTGATTGGAAGTGCTCTCCAGGCCCATCAGCGTCTGGCCCACGGTGTAATCCTTCGCCTTTTGCAGTTCGCGCAGGGTCGTCCTTTTCTCGCACAGGTTCTTGAGTTCGCGCAGGATGACTTTGATGGCCAGCTCCAACTTCGCGGTGTCCAGCCCGGCGTAGATGTTGATCATCCCGGCGTCGGCGAGCGTGACCATCCCGCTCTGCACGGAGTAACAGAAGCCATAGCGCTCCCGCAGCGTCTGGAAAAGCCGGGAACTCATGTTTTCTCCCAGGATGACGCTGAGGAGTTTCAAGGCGAACCGGCGGTCATCCGAGCGGCCCAGGCCGTAGAAGCCCATCGCGAGGTGCGTTTGCTCGGTTTCCTGGGTCGCGAGGGAGACCTTTGTTTCGCCTTCGCTGGCGGAGCACGGGTGGAAGCGCGGGGCCTTGCCGCGCCCGAGGTCGTCCAGCCAGCCGCGGAAAAGGGCGACGACCTTCTCGTGCGGAACATCGCCGGCCACGGTGACGACCGTGGTGCGGCCATTGTAGTGGTCTTTCATGAACCGCATGAGCTGCGGGCGGCGGAAGGTCCCGATGGTTTCCACCGTGCCGGTAAGGGGCCTGCCAAGGGGATGTTCGGGCCACATGGTTTCGGAGAGGAGTTCCTGGGCGTGCTGGGCGGGGTGGTCGCGATACATGAGTATCTCCTCGCGGATGACCTCCCGCTCGCGCTCGATCTCCTCCGCGGCGAAGCGCGAGTTCAGATACATGTCGCACAGGACGTCGCACATGCCTTCGAGATGCCGCCCCGCCGCTTTCGCGTAGAAACAGGTGTGGTCCTCCGTCGTGAAGGCGTTCAGGTAACCGCCCACGCCCTCGATGGCTTCGATGATCTGGCGGGCCGTGCGCTTTTCCGTGCCCTTGAACAGGAGATGCTCGAGGAAATGCGAGATGCCGCTCGTCTTGCGGGACTCGTAACGGCCGCCGATGCCGGCCCAGATGCCGGCGCTGACGCTCTGCATGTGCGGCATCTCCACGGAGGCGATGCGGATGCCGTTGCGGAGGGTGGTGAGGCGATATTTGTAATCCATCTAGCGGGGTTTTCCTGGCTTGTTCCCGCCGGGCGCCAGGACGTGCTCGGCCATTTCGAGGTCTTTGGGGAAGGTTATCTTAAAATTCCAATCGTCATTGCGCAACAGGGCGATCTTCCTGCCCAGCCGTTGCACGGCGGAGACTTCATCCGTGACGGGTTCGCGGTTCGCGATGACCGCGGCATAAGCCTCCCGGATGAGGGCGCCGCCGAATATCTGCGGCGTCTGCATCGCCCACAACCCCGCGCGCTCCACGCTGTCGGAAACGAAGCCCTCCGGCGAGGCGCGCTTGATCGTGTCCGGTATCGGCGCCGCGCAACAGGCCGCGCCGTGCTCCCGGGCCAGCTTCAGGCATTTGCGGATGAGGGCCGGCGTGACAAGGGGCCGCGCGCCATCGTGGATGGCGATGTAGCCCGTCTTTGCCTTGACCGCGCAAAGGCCGTTCCAGACCGAGAGATGCCGTTCCGCGCCGCCGGGGACGATCTGGCGCACCTTGGCGAAGTTCCCGGCCTCGACCAGCCGGCGCATGGCCGGCATGCGATCCTGGCGCGCGACGAGGATGATCTCCCCGACCTGCGGCGACTTCTCGAAGGCGGCTATGGAATGGGCCAGCACGCTTTTGCCCGCGAGTTTGGCAAAGAGTTTGTCGCGCCCCATCCGCCGGCTGCTGCCCGCGGCGACGATGATTGCTGTAAGCACAAAAAAGGAACAACGGGCCGGCTGCTAAGGCAGAGCTTTTTTTATTTCCTCGCTGAGTGTCTTGCCGTCGGCCCTGCCGGCCGCTTTCTCCTGGGCCAGCTTCATGACCGCGCCGAACTGCGCCTTGGAAGTCGCCCCGGCCTGGGCGATCGCTTCCTTAACCAACGCCGCCACTTCCTCCGCCGAGAGGCCTTTTGGGAGATACGCTTCGAGGTAAACGGCCTCCGCTTTTTCCTTGGCAGCCAGTTCCGGGCGATTCCCCTTCTCGAAGCCTTCGATGGCGTCCTGGCGCTGCTTCACTTGCTTGCGGACGACGCCCGCGGCCTCCTGGTCATCGAGTTTGCCCTCCGCCCCGTGCTTCTCGATGGCCGCGTACTTCAGCGCGGATTTCAACATGCGAAGCACGCCGAGCTTTTCGGCCTGCCGCGTCTTCATGGCGTCTTTCAGGTCCTCGTCGACCCGATCCTGTAAAGTCATCCCAGAGATTACCAAGGGAAGTCCTTTCGGCAAATGGTTTCAGCCGTGCGGTCGTTCATCTCCCTTCGGCCAGTTCGACGAGCAAGCCTTTCAGATACCCGGTCTCCGGCAGGTTGACGAGGATGGGATGATCCAGGCCTTGCTGGAAGGTCTTGATCTGGCGCGCGGATTTTTTGGCGTCGACCAGCGCGTCGCCCAACATGCCGGCGAACACGGGCGCGCTGATGTGGTGGGAGCAGGAAAATGTCGCCAGCAAGCCGTGCGGGGAGAGGAGCTTCAACGCGCGCAGGTGGATTTCCTTGTAGCCGCGCAGGGCGTCGTTCAATTTTTCCCTGTTCTTGGTGAAGGAGGGCGGGTCGAGGATGACGAGGTCGTAACGGGCATCGGTTTCGGCGTTCAAAAAGTCGAAGACGTTGGCCTCGACGACGCGGAGGGGAAGCCCGTTCCGCTCCGCGTTCGCCCGGATGGCTTTCGCCCCCTCGGCGCTGATCTCCACCGCGGTGACGGCGGCGGCGCCTGCTTTCGCGCAAGCCAGGGCGAACGCGCCGTGGTTGGAGAAGCAATCGAGCACCCGACGCCCCGACGCATGCGCGGCGACCCGCCGGTAGTTCTCCATCTGGTCGAGGTAAAAGCCTGTTTTTTGCCCGTGGAGGACGTCGATTTCGAACCGCACGCCATCGACCAGTATCTCGACAGGCGCGGCTTCTCCGTACAGAACGCCGGTTGCCGCGTCCATGCCTTCCGCGCGGCGGATCGGCGCGTCATTGCGCTCGACGATCACCTGCGGCTGCACGGTTTCCCGAAGCGCCTCGACCAGCGTCTCCTTCCTCTGGTCCATCGCCAGGGTCAGGGTTTGCAGGACCAGGCAGTCGCCGTACCGGTCCACGACCACTCCGGGAAGGCCGTCGCTCTCGCTCCACACCAGGCGGCAGAGCCGGGGGTCGACGCCCTGCCGGCGGCGGTACGCCAGCGCCAACTCTATGCGCCGCTTGAAAAAATCCGCATCCAGCGCCTGCCGCTGCCGGGAAAATCGGCGGGCGACAATTTGCGAGCGGCTGTTGTAGATGGCGCTGCCGAGCATCCTGTCTTTCCCGTCCTTCAGGGAAACGACTTCGCCATCCGCGGGTTCGCCGAAGATTTTCAGGACATCGCTGGAATAGACCCAGTCGTGCCCGTGCAAGAGCCGTGTCCGGGGTTTAATGATCAAGCCTGCCATGCGAACCTGCGACTCTATCGGACTTATCCCTCGCATCTCAAGCCCATTGAGGCTACACTGGCGGCCTCCCCCGTGAGCAACAGTCTTGAGGAAGGCCTGGAGAAAGCCGCCATCCGCGGCGCGGCGCGGCATGTCTTCGTCTGCATAGGGCCGGATTGCTGCCGGAGCCGCGACGGCGAGGCTCTTTGGGAATACATGAAGCGCAGGGTCAAGGATACGCGCGCCCGGGTCATGCGGACGAAAGCGGCGTGTTTCCGCATCTGCACAGGCGGGCCGTGGATCGTCATCTACCCGGAAGGGACATGGTATGGCGGCGTGACGCCCGCGCGCTTCGAGCGCATCCTCCAGGAGCACATCCTCCGCGGCGAACCGGTGCGCGAATGGGTCGCGGCCAAAAACGATTTGAACGGGCGCCCGCCGGAAGGAGTCTAAAGAGACGTTGAAACAGGACGCCGAAGAACTGGAGACCTCGCCGCTGAAATCCGCGGCGGAGGAGCTGGCGTTCCTCCGGAAATCGTTTCGGGAGACGGTGGATCGCTACGCGGCGAAGGTGGAGAGCGACATCGCCGCCGTCCGCGAGGCCGTGTTGAATGAGGCCCGAGCCAAGAAAAATTCCCGGAACCGGGATGCGCGGGACATCATAACGCTCATACGGACGCTGGAGATAAAACCGGAAAAAGGCCGCCGCCGGGATTTGAAAAAAATAGACGCCCTGGTCGAGGAATTGCAGCGCTTCCCCGAGAACTGGTAGCTAGAGCGCGTCATGCACTTTCGCCCGCTCTTTGGTTGCCGCCTATCCGCCTAGGACCTCGAACAGCTTGGCGCTTTGACGTTACCGCCCGCTCCAGGCGGCCGGCACAGCCGCTCTACAACGACGCCGCCGCCGCTCAGGGTAAAAAGTGCGTACATGCTCTAACAGCCCTCCGCCATCCGGTAGCCGAACCCGCGGATCGTCTCGATGCAGTCCGCCGCCGCGCCCAGCTTTTCCCGGAGATGGCGCACATGGACATCGATCGTGCGGCTCTCCCCGCTGCCTCCCCCGCCCCAAAGGCGGTCGAGCAAATTCTGGCGGCTCAACACGCGGCCGCTGTTTTCGGCCAGGCTGGCCAGCACGTTGAACTCCATGGAAGTCAGCGTCACCGGGGCGTTCTTTACCCGCACTTCGCGCCGCGTGCGGTCGATCCGCAACGGCCCGATCTCCAGCACGGCGGCGGCTTTCTCCGTTTCGCCCCGCCGCAGGATGGATTTTACCCGCAAGACCAATTCCTTCGGGCTGAACGGCTTGCAGATATAGTCGTCCGCGCCCATTTCGAAACCCACTATCCGGTCGTACTCCTCATGCCGCGCGGTGAGCATGATGGTGAAGATCCCGGCCGTCTCGGGGCTGCCCCGCAGTTTCTTGCAAATCTCCAGGCCGGAGAGACCCGGCAGCATCAGGTCGAGAACGATCAACGCCGGCAATTCCGCCTGCGCCTTCGCCAGGCCTTCGCCGCCATCGGAAGCCGTCAGAACCGTGAACCCGGCGGCCTTGAGCTTCGAGGCCACGAGCGTCAACACGTCCGGCTCGTCGTCGATCACCAAAATCTTGTTACGCATGTCCGTCGCCAATTCTTAACACAATTTTCACATGGCGTTAAGGGATTCAATGATAGCCTTGCACCAATGATAAAAACAAATCTCCTTCGTCTCTCCACACTGTGCCTCCTCGGGTTCGCATCCGCCGCTTTCGGCCAGTTATCCATAACCGGCGCGGGCGCATCCTTCCCGTACCCCATCTACTCGAAGTGGTTCAACGAATACGCCAAGGTGGACCCCTCCGTGCAGTTTAACTATCAATCCATCGGCTCGGGCGGAGGCCAGAAGCAAATCCTGGCGGAGACCGTCGATTTCGGGGCTTCGGACGGCCCGATGAGCGATGAAAACCTCGCCAAGGCCCCCGGCAAGCTCCTGCACATCCCGACCGTGGCGGGCGCGGTGGTCGTAACCTACAATCTCCCGGACAGTCCCGCCCTGAAGCTGGACGGCGACACCGTGGCGGGCATCTTCCTCGGCAAGATCACGAACTGGAACGACCCGGCCATCGCGAAGCTCAACCCCGGCGTAAAGCTCGCGGACGCCGACATCGCGGTCGTCCACCGTTCGGACGGCAGCGGCACCAGCTACATCTTCACCGACTACCTCAGCAAGGTCAGCCCCGAATGGGCGAAGGAAGTCGGCAAGAATACCGCCGTGAAGTGGCCCGCCGGCCTCGGCGCGAAGGGAAATGAAGGCGTCGCGGGACAGGTGAAGCAGACGCCGGGCGCCATCGGCTACGTAGAGTTGATCTATGCCATGCAGAACAAGCTCTCCTTCGCCGATCTCAAGAACGCGGACGGCTCTTTCGTGAAAGCCTCGCCCGAAGGCGTGACGGCGGCGTTGAGCGCCGCGCAAATCCCGGATGACTTCCGCTTTTCGGTCGTCAACGCCCCGGGCAAGGACGCCTACCCGATCAGCGGCGCGACCTGGCTGCTCGTCTACGAAAAACAGAAGGATGCCGCCAAGGGCAAGAAGCTCGTCGAATTCCTGAAATGGGCGATGGGCGACGGAGAAAAGATGGCCCCAAACCTCGATTACGCCCCGCTGCCCGATGCGTTGAAGGATCGCGTCATGAAGCGGATTTCCGAAATCCAGTATTGATTCAAATCCCGGCTCTCTCCTTTAATAAGGAGGGGGCCGGGCCTCCCCGACCTCACATGCCGGACGCAAGCGCCATTTCCAAACCCGTGGCGGGTTACATGGCCCCGCCGTCGAGAACCGCCGACAAAGCTTTCGAGTGGTTGACCCTGTTCATGGCGCTGACGGTCGTCCTGCTCATCGTCCTCGTGGGGTGGCAGCTTGCCGCCGGCTCTTCCGGGGCCATCCGTAAGTTCGGGTTCGGCTTTCTCTTCAGCACGCAGTGGGACCCCGTCAATGAGGAATACGGCGCGCTCCCCTTCATCTACGGCACGCTCGTCTCCTCCTTCCTGGGGCTGCTCATCGCCGTGCCGCTCAGCATCGCGACCGCCATCTACCTCACGGAACTCGCTCCCCGCTGGCTGCGCCAGCCGATCATCTCGCTGGTGGAGATGCTCGCCGCCATACCGAGCGTCATCCTCGGTCTCTGGGGCATTTTCGTCATGGTGCCATGGCTGCAAAAATACCCCTTCGCCTGGCTGAAGAACCCGCATCATCTCGGCTGGCTGCCCCTCTTCCGCGGCCCAACCTATGGCGTCAGCCTCCTCGCGGGGGGAACCATCGTCGCAGTCATGATCCTGCCCATCATCACCTCCCTCTCGCGGGAAATCCTCGTCTCCGTGCCGAACCTCCAGCGCGAGGCCGCCTATGCGCTCGGCGCCACCCGCTGGGAGGTGACCCGCATAGCCGTTCTCAGCTATGCCCAGCGGGGACTCTTTGGCGCCATCATCCTCGGTTTGGGCCGCGCCTTGGGCGAGACGATGGCCGTCACGATGGTCATAGGCAACCGCCCTGTCATCTCCGCTTCGCTTCTCAAGCCCGGCTATACCCTCGCCAGCGTCATCGCCAACGAGTTCGCCGAAGCGACCACGGACACTTATCTGCAGGCCCTTTTCGAGATCGGCCTGGTTCTCTTCGCCCTCACGATCGTCGTGAACCTCATCGCCCAGTTGCTGCTCATGCGCTTCAGCGGCGAGAGCCTCGGACGCTCCGTCCAGTAAAAGATGGCCTTCCAGTCCGCCAACAACCATTCCCTGCGCAAGGCGTTCAGCTTCCTGGTCTCCGTGGGGACGTTCTTCTGCGCCATCCTCGTCATCGCGCCGCTCGGCATCGTCTTTTTCCATCTCGTGGACAAGGGCGCCAGTTCCGTGAACTGGGATTTCTTCACCAAACTCCCCAAGCCGCCGATGGAATCCGGCGGAGGCATGGCCAACGCCATCGCCGGCACGCTCACCCTGCTCGCGCTGGCAGCCGCTGTCGGCGTGCCAATCGGGGTCCTGGGCGGCGTCTATCTCTCCGAGTACGGTTCCTCCCGCGTCAACTGGTGGCTGCGCTTCTTCGGCGATGTCCTCAACGGCGTCCCTTCCATCATATGGGGCATCGTCGTCTATGGGTTGATAGTGAAACCCACCAGGACCTTCTCCGCCTACGCGGGAGGCGTCGCGCTCGGGTTTCTCATGCTCCCCATCATCATGCGCACCACGGAGGAAGTCCTTTACCTGGTGCCGCAGGGTTATCGGGAGGCCGGGCTGGCGCTCGGCATCCCGCGGTGGAAGGTCATCGTCCACATCGTCATGGCCTCCGCGCTCGGGGGCATCACCACCGGCGTCCTGCTGGCGCTCGCCCGCGTCGCGGGAGAGACCGCGCCCATTCTCTTCACCGCCTTTGGAAACAGTTTCTGGAACCACCGTCTCTCCGACCCCATCGCCGCCCTCCCCTTGCAAATCTTCACTTACGCCATCTCGCCTTACGACGATTGGCATCGCCAGGCCTGGGCCGGAGCGCTTGTGCTCGTCTGTTTCACACTCTTAGTCAACGTTACCGTGCGTTTTCTGACGCGCGGAAGGACCGTTAAGGTATAGTACCGGCTCCATGGAGGTCACAATGATCGACAACCCAGTGCAAAATCCTCAGCGCGAGCAGAGGGCGCCCGCGCCTGCCGCCATCCAGCCCGAGGAACCGCCCGCCTTCCAGGTGGAAAACCTCAGCGTCTGGTACGGGAAAAAGCAGGCCCTCTTCGACGTGACCACAAACATCCCGTCAAAGACCATCACCGCGATCATCGGCCCCAGCGGTTGCGGCAAATCGACCTTCCTCCGCTGCCTGAACAGGATGCACGAACTCGTACCCAGTTCGCGGACGGAAGGAAGCGTCCGCCTCTTCGGACAAGACCTCCACGCGCGCGACACGGACGCCTCCATCGTCCGCAGGCGGGTCGGCATGGTCTTTCAGAAATCCAACCCGTTTCCCACCATGTCCATCGGCGAGAACGTCATCGTCGGCCTGCGCCTGAACGGCGTCCGCAACCGCGCGATCCTGAATGAGCGGATGGAAAAGGCCCTCCGCATGGCCGCCCTGTGGGATGAAGTGAAAAACGACCTCAACCGCCCCGGCATGAGCCTTTCCGGCGGCCAGCAACAGCGGCTCTGCATAGCCCGGGCCGTGGCCGTCGAGCCGGAAGTGCTCCTCATGGACGAACCCGCCTCCGCGCTCGACCCCATCGCCACGATGAAGATCGAGGAGCTGACCCAGCAACTCAAGGCGAACTACACCATCGTCATCGTCACCCACAACATGCAGCAGGCCAGCCGGGTCTCGGACAAGACGATGTTCTTCTACATGGGCAAGCTCATCGAATACGGCGAGACGAAGCAGATGTTCTTCCAGCCCGCCGAGAAGAAGACGGAAGACTACATAACGGGCCGGTTCGGCTGAGATTTTTTGGAGGTTGCATGGAAACGAACGAAGTAGGCAGACACATTCACGGCAGCTTCGACAAGGCGCTCGACGCCTTGAAAGAAGACGTGCTGCTGATGGCTACGCTGACCGAGCGCAATCTGAACAAAGCCATGAACGGCCTCTTCAAGCGGGATGACGATCTCTGCACCGCCGTCATCGCCGACGACCAGGAGATCGACCAACTGGAAGTCCAGGTGGACAAGGACGGCGTGGCCGTCATGATCCGCTTCCAGCCCGTCGCCCGGGACTTGCGGCAAGTCATCTCCGCGATGAAGGTCAGCGGCAACCTCGAGCGGGTCGCCGACCAAGCCGTCAACATCGCCCGCCGCGCCCGCAAGCTCAACCACGCCCCCGCGCTGGAAAAACTGAACCTGCTGGAACCGATGTATTGGGAAGCGCTCACCATCTTCAAGGACAGCGTGCGCGCCTACGGCGACGGCGAGATCGACCTGGCGCTCTCCCTGAAGGCCCGCGACAAAAAGCTGGACGACTTCGACGGAAAGATAGGCCAGGAAGTAACCGACGGCATGGCCAGGGAACCGGACAAGATAAAGAGCTACATGAACCTCATCTTCATCGCGCGGCACCTCGAGCGCGTGGGCGACCACGCCAAGAACATCGGGGAGGACGCCATCTACGCCGCCAACGCCGAAGACATCCGCCACCGGACGCAAGCCGCCGTTTAGAGCGTGTCATGCACTTTGGCCCGCTCTTGATTGGCTCGTTGTAGAGGCGGCTGTGCCAGCCGCCTGGAGCGGGAGGCAACGCCAGTTCTTTAGGCGGCTGGCACAGCCGCCTCTACAACTACGCAACTACGAACGCTCGAGAGCGAAATTCGACAGCGCGCCGCTCGTATGGTATTCTGGTCGCGCATGAAAAGTCGCTTCTGGCTGGGCGGGATTATCCTTTTGCTCGTTTTCAACGCGGCGTTGCTCATCCGGGCCGCCGCGCCGGCTTCCGATGATTCCGGGTACCCGAACGCCGCGGTCTTCAGCCGCGCTCTCATGCTCATCCGCCAGGATTACGTGGATGACAAGAAGATCAGCTACAAGGACCTCACTTACGCGGCCTTGCGCGGCATGCTTTCCGGCCTCGATCCGCACAGCCAGTTCATGGACCCTCAGGATTTCAAGGGGATGCAGGATGATACGCGCAGCGAATTCGGCGGCCTCGGAGTGGAAGTGGCGATGCGGGACGGCAATCTCATCATCGTGGCGCCGATGGAGGACACTCCCGGCTTCAAGGCCGGCTTGATGTCCGGCGACCAGATTCTGAAGATCAACGGCGTCTCGACCGACAAGATGGACCTGGCCGATGCGATCCAGAAACTCCGGGGCGAGCCTGGAGAAGTGGTGACATTGACCATCCTCCGGCCTTCGACCAAGGAGTTTAAGGATTATCCCATCGAACGCGCGATCATCAAGGTGGACAGCGTCAAGGACGCCAGGCTGCTGGATATCGGCGACCCGGACGGCTACAAGATCGGCTACGCCCGCATAACGCAATTCAACGAACCCACCGCGCAGGACCTCTCGAAGAAGCTGGATGAACTCCAGGCCAAGGGTATGCAGGCGTTCATCCTCGATCTGCGCAACAACCCCGGCGGGCTCCTCAACAGCGCCATCGACGTTTGCGGGCAGTTTCTGCCTCCGAACCAGATGGTCGTCTATACCGAAGGCCGGGTCGTTTCGCAGCGGCGCATCTATCGCACGGCGGAAAACGGCAGGCAGCGGCCCCGCTTCCCGATGGCCATCCTGATAAACGGCGGCAGCGCCAGCGGCGCGGAGATCGTGGCCGGCGCGCTGAAAGACCTGAACCGCGCCATCCTCGTCGGCGAGACCACGTTTGGGAAAGGCTCCGTGCAGAGCGTCGTCCAACTGCCGGACGGTTCGGCCATCCGCCTCACCACGGCGAAGTACTACACCCCGAGCAGGCAAGTCATCCATGAGAAGGGCGTCAGCCCCACAATCCGGGCGATCATGACCGCCGAGCAGGAGCGGCAACTCTTCCTCTCGCGGCGCGAAGATGTTTCCACGGAAGCCGAAAAGAAGGAGTTGGCGAACTTCCGCGACACCCAGTTGGAGAGGGCCGTGGACGCGTTGAAAGGCGTGATGGTTTTCGCGCAACGGACGCCCGAGGCTTCATCGAAGGCCGCCGGCGGCCCGCAATGACGGATGGGGTTATTCCGCGCCGATGGAGGATGAGAGGGATTCGGCGATGCGGTCGGCGTGGGCGTTGATGCGCTCCCCGTCGCGGCCTTCTATCAACAGCCGGATTTTTGGTTCCGTGCCGGAATAGCGCAACAGGACGCGCCCGCGGCCGGCCAGTTCCTTCTCGGCCTCGCCGACGAGCCGTGTGACGTCCGGCAGGGCGGAGAGCTCGGGCTTTTCCCTGACCTTCAGATTCCGCTGCGCCTGGGGGTACTTGGAGAGGCATTTCTTCAACTCGCTCAGCGGTTTTCCTGTTTCGACCATTATCCTCAGCACTTGCAGGGCGCTGATGATGCCGTCCCCCGTGGTGGCATAGTCGCGGAAGATCATGTGGCCGCTCTGTTCGCCGCCGAGGTTCAGGTCGCCCTTCATCATTTCCGCGATGACGTAGCGGTCGCCGACCTTCGTCCGCACGACTTGGCCGCCCCTGGCGGCAAGGGCTTCGTCCAGGCCGAAGTTGCTCATGACGGTTGCGACCAGCGTGTTCTTCGCGAGGTGCCCCTGCGAGAGCAGGTCGATGGCTGCGATGGCCATGATCTCGTCGCCGTCGACGATCTCGCCGTTCTCGTCGCAGAGCAGCGCGCGATCCGCGTCGCCGTCGTGCGTGATGCCGACCTGGGCGCGCGTTTCCTTCACCAGCCGGCGGATTTCCTCGGGATAGGTGCTGCCGCAGTCACGGTTGATGTTCCGCCCGTTGGGCGTCAGGTGCGCGACGATGGCGTCCGCGCCGAGTTCGCGCAGGACGCAAGGCGTGGACCTATAGCCCGCGCCGTTCGCGCAATCGACGGCGATGCGGAGGCTTTCCAGGGTCAGGCCGCGGGGGAAGCTCCGTTTGGCGAACTCGACGTAGCGCCCCAGGGCGTCGTCGATGCGCGTGGCCCGCCCGATCTTGCCCGCCGTGGGGCGGATCGACTCGATCTCTCCGCTGAAGACGAGGTTCTCGATGCGCGATTCGATCTCGTCATCCAGCTTGTAGCCGTCGTGCCGGAAGAATTTGATGCCGTTGTCCTCGTACGGATTGTGCGAGGCGGAGAGGACGATGCCGGCGTCCGCCCGCAGGGAGCGCGTGATGTAAGCGACCCCGGGCGTGGGCAGCGGGCCGATAAGGATGACATCGACCCCGAGCGACATGATGCCCGCGGCGAGCGCGTTCTCCAGCATGTAGCCGGAGAGCCGCGTATCCTTCCCGATCACGATCTTCGAACGGTGCGCGGGTCGCGCCCCGCTCCCAAGCTGTGTTATCACGTGCGCCGCCGCGCGGCCCAGTTTCAATGCGGTCTCCGCGGTCACGGGCTCGATGTTCGCCACCCCGCGCACGCCGTCCGTGCCGAAGAGCTTCCGTTGCGAGCCGTTCGCGGGGGCTTTTTTCGCGCGTTTAATGGGGGGCTGTTCCATGACTGTGGATGATCTCCAGGCTAGAAGGCGAGGGTGTCTCCTCCATCTTTTTGATGAGGAACCAGAGGGCTATCGCGAGAAGCAGCGACCCGATCTTCGCCGCCGGGTTCCGCAGGATTAACTTTTTCATATTTCTCGATCAGGAGCAGCCGGGCGAGGCGACGCCGGAAACTCTCGGGATCGAAGTTACGTTCCACCTTGCCCCGATGACAAATCGAAACGATGCCCGTCTCTTCGGAGACGACCACCGCGACGGCGTCGGATTCCTCGGTGATCCCCAGCCCGGCCCGGTGCCGCAACCCGAGATTCCGGTCCAGGTCCTCCCGCTGGCTGACGGGAAAGATGGACGCGGCGGCCAGTATGCGGTCGTTGCGGACGATGAGGCCGCCGTCGTGCAACGGGGTCTTCGGCTGGAAGATGGTGATGATAAGCTCGGGCGAGACCTGGCAGTCGATGGCGACGCCGCTCTCGGCGAAGACGTTCAGGTTGGTATCCTGCTCCAGGGCGATGAGCGCCCCGAACTCGCGGTTTGACAGCTCGAAGACGGCCTCGGTGAGGATCTCGAGGGTCTCCCGGCTCTGCCTGGCGGTGGAAAAGATGTGCTGGCTGCCGAGCGCCGCCAGCGCGCGCCGCAGCTCCGGCTGGAAGATGACGACGAGCGTGATCGCAAAAAACGCCGCCAGCCCGCGGATAAGCCAGTTGATGACCTCCAGGTGCAGCAGTTGCGAGACGAGCGTGACCGCGACAAAGATTACGACGAGCCCGGTGAGCACCTTGGCGCCGCGCGTGCCGCGAAAGTACAGGTAGCCGTAGTAGATCGGCACGTAGAGGATGGCGATCTCGATGACCGACCGCCAGTTGTCGCCCACGAAATTCCAGAGCGAGTCGATCATGACAGGATCGCCTCCGTCATTCGCAGCGCCTCGGCGTGCGCCTTCACGTCATGCACGCGGAAGACGGCCGCCCCTTGTTCGCGCGCGAAGCTCGTGATCGCCACCGCCGGCCAAAGGCGATCCTCCATCGCCCCGCCTAAAAACGACTTTCGCGAGACGCCCACGGCGAGCGGACGTTCCGCCAGCGTGTCCAGATGCCGGAGGAGCCGGAGATTATGGGCGACTGATTTTCCAAAACCAATGCCCGGATCGAAGACGATGCACATCGGGTCTATGCCCGAGCCTATGGCTAGCGCGAGAGATTGTCTAAAAAAAACGCCGACTTCCTCGACGACATCCTCGTAGCGCGGCGCGGCCTGCATATCGCGCGGCGTGCCTTGCATGTGGCAGAGGATGACGCCCGCGCCCGTGTCGCGCGCCGCCTCGCGCATCGCCGGGTCGCGCAAGCCGGAGATGTCGTTGATGATCGCCGCCCCGCGCGCCACCGCTTCCCGGGCTACGCCCGCCTTGTAAGTGTCGATGGAAAGGAGGCCCGCGCCGAGCGCGGCCACGGCTTCCACCACCGGCAGCACCCTCGCTCTCTCGATTTCCTCCGGCACGGGCAGCGCTCCGGGGCGCGTCGATTCGCCGCCGATGTCGATGATGTCCGCCCCTTCGCCGAGCATCCGCCGGGCGTGTTCCACCGCGTCGGATAAGGCCGCATACTTGCCACCATCCCAAAACGAATCTAGCGTTACGTTGAGAATCCCCATTATCAGCGCCCGCCCGCCAAGATCGACATCCCCTTTTTTTGTTCTCCAGATCATCTATCGTGCAAGTTGTTGACGCAGCTTCCCCGCATCGCATTCGACATTTTCTAAACTCATGGAAACCACCGCCCCGCAGCCCGTCGCCAAGAAAACGTTCCCGCCCTTCAACCTCGTCCGGCTCCTGCGGACGGTCTTCGCCCCGCGCGCCGGAGAGAGGATCTGCATCCTCATCGACCTCGCCGAACCAAGGGAGGCGGCCGAATTCGCCTTTTTGAAGAATCCGGCGCTCACCATCCAGCGGCACGCCTTCGAGGATTTCTACCAGGCCCTGCATCGCGGCGCCATCGCCGAACTGGGGCTGCAAGGCGGCGAAATGTTCGCCTACAAGGTCACGGGCGGCAGCAACCTCGACCTGCCGGACGAAGCCGTCGCCACGGATGGCACGGCTCTCAGCCTCGCGAAGGATGTCTATCCCAACTACGACCTCATCCTTTGCATCTCGACTTTCTCCGCCACTGCGCCGTTGACGGCGTTCGCGAAGCAATTCGGCTTCCGGGGCGCCACGCTGCACGGGGTCAACCCCGTCATCCTGCGCTCCGGCCTCGCGGTGGATTACAACGAAGTGAGCCGCCAGGCGGAAAAGCTGCGGCTCGGGATGACGCGGGCCGATTTCGTGGAGATTGACTTCGAGGCCGCGGGCCGCGCGCACACGCTGCGGCTGGAGCTTGGCCGCCAGGAAGCGCAAAAAAGCCACGGCCTCTGCCGGGGCGGCCCGGACGTAGCGAACCTGCCCGCGGGCGAAATCTATTTCGTGCCCAAAGGCGCGGAGGGCGAGTTCCCGATGCGCTACGAGGACGGCACCCTCGGCCTCATGGAAGTCTCCGGCGGGCGCATTCAAAAAGCGTCCTTGATAAAGGGGAGCCAGGAGACGATCCAGGCGCACCAGCGCAAGCTCGCTTCCGATCCCGTGACGGGCGAGCTCGGGGAACTCGGGTTCGGCACGCAGGAACTTCCCGTCTCGGGCCGCGACATCCAGGACGAGAAAATCCTCGGCACGCTGCACGTCGCCACCGGGCGGAGCGACCACCTGGGCGGCAGCCTGACGCCGGACAAGTTCGCGAACAAACTCAACGCCACGCACGACGACATCCTTTTCTCGCCGAGCAAGACGCCGGAGATAGCCGTGACGCAAGTGCGCATGGCGCGCAACGGAGCGACCGAAGTGCTCATCGAGAACTACGAGCCGGTTTACCTGCGGAAGCTCCTTGAAGAATAGCGGCTACGAGTCCGCGCGGCTCCTTTCCGAATACCTGCTCTTCCACTACGGCGCGCCGCGAGAGATCCTGCCGTACGACTTCGGGCCGCGCGACGCCCTGGACTTCCCACGGCGCTGCGTCACGGAGTGCCTGGACGCCTCCCGCCGCCCGGCGCGCGCCCTGGACGTCGGTTGCGCGGTCGGCCGCGCGACGTTCGAACTGGCCCGCCATTGCGAAGAAGCGGTGGGCGTCGATTTTTCCCGCGGTTTCATAAAAGCCGCGCGGACGCTGCAAAGCGCGGGAGAACTTTCCTACGAGCGGGTGGACGAAGGCGCCCTCACCACGCGCTGCACGGCGGCGGCGCCGGCCGGGATCGACCGCGCGAGGGTGCGCTTCGAAACGGGCGACGCGATGAATCTGCCCGAAGACCTCGGGGTCTTCGACGTGGTTCTCGCCGCGAACCTCATTTGCCGCCTTTCCGACCCAGCGCGTTTCCTGCTCGCCGCGCCGCGGCTGGTCAAGCCCGGCGGGCAACTCATCCTGACTTCGCCCCACACATGGCTGGAGGAATTCACTCCGCGCGCGAACTGGCTCGGCGGTTCCCGGCTTCAAGGCTTGCTCGAGGCCGGCTTCACACTGGAGCGCCGTTTCGACATGCCGTTCCTCATCCGCGAACACCGGCGGAAATTCCAGTGGAGCGTGGCGGAGGCGACGCTTTGGACGCGGCTTATTTCGTGAAGAGCGGCAGCGCGGCCGTCAGCGCCTTGAGATAAACGGTGTGCTTGGCGCCCATCATCAATTCCTGGTCCAGCAGGTCGATCGTCTCTTCCTTGCCTGCGCGCAGGAGGTAGTGCCGCTCTCCGTCGGGCAGGGTGTAATCCGCATGGAAGAAGTCTGAATGCGGGTCGCGGGAGAAGCTGAATACCGCAGTCTTGCAGGCGATCTCGCAACGGCTGACGGCGGCGCCTTCCTTCTCCTCGATCTTCCCGCGAATCGTTTCGCCGGAGACGGTCTCGTAGAGGAGATTGGCCGCATCGACCAGCTTCCATTTTAGCTGCGCGGCGAGCCACCCCGCCAGGAGATACGCCGAGGAGCGGAACCCGGGAGCGCACGTCATTTTCCAGCCCTGGACGCAATCGAGATGCGGCAGGTTTTCGGGATTATCGTAAAGCTGGGCGAGCGTCTGGCGCAGATAGAGGGTGCGCGCCCAGTTCAGATCGCGCACCGTCAGGCGCGAACGGGCCGGGAACTCGCGCAGCAACGCAAACGGCTTTTTCCATTCGCTCCACGAAGCGCTGTCGAAGATGAAGCGGTCCACCCACGTCAGAAGCTGCTCGTCGATCGGCCTGTCCAGCCTCGCCTGCCACCAGAGATAGAGAGGCAGGTCCGAGTCCAGGTTTGAAAAGAGGATGTTCGGGAAGACGCCCTTTACGCTTCCTTCCAGCAGGAAGGATATTTGTTCGCAACAGACCTGCTTCGCCCCGGCGCGGCTCATGTGGCAGTGCGCGCTTATCCACGCCTGCGCGCGGTTGTTCGGTGAATCGGGCTCGACCGCGACGACGATCGCGCGGCAGGCGTGGTCGCGGGTGAACGCCGAGATGAGGTCCGTGTTCTCCGTCAGCGCGGCCTCGCCCTCGCAATAGACCGCGAGGTTCATGAGGGAGGCCCGCGTCGAGCCGCCAGCGTCCTCTTCCCACAGCTTTTTCAACTCGCGCTGGATCTGCCCGATCTCGACCGGCATCCCTCGCGAAAAGGTAACGTCGCTTCCGGCCACTACAGTCTTCTCCAGGCCCGCCCGTCGCGCTGCAAAAGCTCATCCGCTTCCTTCGGCCCCCAGGAGCCGGAAGGGTACGGGCAGAGCGGCGGCGGGGCTGGCGGCTTGTGCCATGCGTCCTCGATGGCGTCGATGAATTTCCAGGCCGTCTCGACCTCGTCGCGGCGGGCGAAAAGCGTGGCGTCGCCGCTCATCGCGTCCAGGAGCAGCCTTTCATATGCCTCCGGGCTGGCCTTGCCGAAGGAGGTCCCGTAGTGGAAATCCATCTTCACCGGCTCGATGCGGATCGCCGCGCCGGGCATCTTGGCTTCCATCTTCAGCGAGATTCCCTCGTCCGGCTGGATGCGGATGACCAGGACGTTCTGATCCAGCACCGCCCCGCCCTTGTTGAAGAGCACCGAGGGCGCGCTCATGAACTGGACGGCTATCTCGGTGCTCGATTTCGGCAGGCGCTTGCCCACGCGCACATAGAACGGCACGCCCGCCCAGCGCCAGTTATCCACCAACAGCCGCAGCGCCACGAAGGTCTCCGTCATCGACCCGGGGTTCACCCTTTCCTCCTGCCGGTAAGCCTGCACGTCCTTCCCGCCGATGGCGCCCGCCGCGTACTGGCCGCGGACGACGTTCTCCGCGACTTCCGCGCCGGTCATGTTGCGGAGGGAACGGATGACTTTCACCTTCTCGTCGCGCACGCTGTCGGCGGTCAGGTCCGTGGGCGGTTCCATCGCCACGAGGCAGAGGAGTTGCAGGAGATGGTTCTGCACCATGTCGCGCAGCGCGCCCGCGCCTTCGTAGTAAGGGCCGCGGCCCTCGACCCCGAGCGGCTCGCTCGCCGTTATCTGGACGTGATCAATGTAGCGGTGGTTCCAGAGCGGCTCGAAGATGGCGTTCGCGAAACGCAGCACCATGATGTTCTGCGCCGTCTCCTTCCCGAGGAAATGGTCTATGCGGTACGTATCCTTCTCCGCGAACGTCCCGCTGACCGTGGCGTTCAGCTTCCGCGCGCTCGGCAGATCGGTGCCGAATGGCTTTTCCACCACGATGCGCGCCCAGCTCCCCTCGCGCGTCTTGTTCAAGCCGCTCTTTTTAAGATGCAGGCAAATGTCCTCGAACTGATCCGGCGCCACCGCGAGGTAGAAAAGCCGGTTGCCCCGCGTGCCGCGCTCGGCGTCGATCTTCTCCAGCCGCTCCGCGAGCTTCGTGTATCCCTCCGCATCGCCAAATTCGCTGCGATGATAGAAGATCGACTGTGTGAAATTCTCCCACACCTCCTCGCGCACGGTCTGGCGCGAAAATTTTTTCAACGCATCGCCCAACTCCTCGCGGAACTGGTCGTCCGTCTTGTCGCGCCGGGCGAAACCGACGACCGTGAGAGCCGACGGCAGATCGCCATCCGCGGCGATGTTGTAAAGAGCGGGAATGAGTTTCCGATGGGTCAGGTCTCCGGTCGCTCCAAAAATGACGACCGTGCAAGGCTGCGGCATCGGTCGGCTGGAAAGTCCTTCGCGGAGAGGATTGGTCTGGGTGTTCGAGTTCACGGCAAGCCGAGAGTAAGCGCCGCCCGCCCGTTAGCCAAACGCAAAATGACCGTCTGCCGAGAGTTCCCCTCTTTGCGTGGCAATCATGCACGAGCGGCATCCGTTGTAGCGGCGGCTGTGCCAGCCGCCTGGAGCGGGAGGCAACGCCGTTCCACGTCTTCAAGGCGCCTCTACAACTGGGCATCGCGCCCCCTCGGGTTTTTTCCTTGCCTGCCGCGCCGGGCGGGGGGATTATCTGGTTCTATGATCGTCCCAACTGCCGGCCTCTACAAAATCGCTTACGGCAAATATGCGATTGGCGCCTATAACATCAACAACCTCGAACAGACGACGGGCCTCTTCCGCGGCTGCATCGACAGCAAGGCTCCTTTCATCATCCAGCTTTCCAGGGGCGCGCGCAAATACGCCGACAAGCGCATGCTCGAAGCCATCATCCGCACCGCGGAAGAGATTTTCCCCGAGGCGATCTTCGCGGTGCATCTGGACCATGGCGACGAGGAGTCGTGCTACGACTGCATCGAGTCGGGCTTTTACAGTTCGGTGATGATCGACGCCAGCCACGAACCGTTCGAGGAGAACGTGGCCATAACCAAGCGCGTCGTGGATCGCGCGCACGCGGCGGGCGTAAGCGTCGAGGCGGAACTCGGCATGCTCGGCGGAGTGGAGGAAGACATCAAGGTGGATGAAGGCAACGCCTGCCTGACGAACCCCGCGGAGGCGGTCGAGTTCGTCCGCCGCACCGGGTGCGACGCGCTCGCGGCGGCCATCGGCACCAGCCACGGCGCGTACAAGTTCAAGGGCCAGCAGAGCCTGCACTTCGAGGTCATCGACGAAATCCAGAAACGCATCCACGGCACGCCCATCGTGATGCACGGCAGTTCCAGCGTCCCGATCTCCGAAGTGGAGCGGATAAACGCCGCCGGCGGCAAGCTCGACCCGAGCGCGCGCGGCGTGAACGAGAACGAGTACCTGCCCGCCGCCAAGCTCGGCGTCACGAAGGTCAACATCGACACGGACGGACGCCTCGTCTGGACGCGCGTCCACCGCGAATTCTTCCGCGACAAGCCGTCGGAGTTCGATTTCCGCCCGCCGGGCAAAATCTTCATGGATGAATACGCCAAGTTCATCGCGCACAAAAACGGCAAGCTCGGCTCGGCCGGGGAACTTCCCAACATGCGCAAGGCGCTGGAGAAGTCCGCCGCCGTCGTGGCTGCATAGCTGGCGTTGATCCAGCATCATGCCGTTTGAAGAACCGATCCGGATAATATCCGACCTTCATTTCGGCCATTCCGGAAGCCTCCTCGCCGACCCCGCGCAGTTGGAACCGCTCTTCCGGGGCGCGAAAACCGTCGTTTTCAACGGCGACACCGTGGAGATGCGCTTTCTCGAGGATCGCTCGCAAGCCTTTCAGAACATGGAGCTTGTCGGCGAAGTGTGCCTGGCGGCGGGCGCGCGCCCGGTCTTCGTGAATGGAAACCACGACCCGATCATCTCGGCGCTGAATCACCTCGACCTCGCCAATGACGGCCTGCTGGTCACGCACGGCGACATGCTCTTCCACGACATCTCGCCCTGGAGCAAGGAAGCGCGCGTCATCGGCCCCGCGCACACGCGGGCGCTCCAGGAACTGGGCGAGCACGCTTTCCACGACTTTGAGAAGCGCCTGAACGCCAGCAAGCGCGCCGCGCTCTCCGTGGAGTTGCACAAATCGCGTCTCCCCAGGGGGCCGCTCGCCACGGTCGAAACCCTGGCGCGCGAATGCTGGCCCCCGTGGCGGCCCTTGCAGATCCTGCGCGTCTGGGCGGTGACGCCCGCCCGGGCCGTCGCTCTGGCGCGGGTTTTCCGGCCGCGCGCGCGCTTCATCGCCATCGGGCACACGCACTTCGGCGGCACGTGGCGCCTGAAGCCGCGGATCGTGATCAACACCGGCAGCTTCCTTCCCTTCTCCGTACGCAGGGCGCTGGAACTGGAGGGAAACGTCCTGACGGTTTACAACATCGCCCTAAAGCGGAATCGCTTCGAACTGGGCAAACGCATCGCCCGCTACAAAGTCACGAAGCTGGAGGCCCACGAAGGGTTTTAGCTTTTCTCCCGGTCGAGCACTTCGCGGATTTTCCCCGCCAGCAGCGCGGGCGAGAACGGCTTCGGCAGGAAGGCTATCTCCCCCGCCGCAAGACCCTGGAGCCGCATCTCCTCCTCGTTGTGGCCGGAGGTGAAGAGAACCCGCGTGCCGGGCGAGAGGACTTCCAAATTATCCGCGAGCCGCTTGCCGCCGATCTGCGGCATGATGACGTCCGTCAGCAACAGGTCGATCTTCTGCGTGTCGCATTCGCGGATGACCTCCATCGCCTTGGCGCCGTCGCCCGCTTCCAGCACCGTGTAGCCGAGCTTCACCAGAAGCGAAGAGGTCAGCTTGCGCACGGAAGGGTCGTCCTCCACCAGCAGCACCGTCTCGTTGCCGAGCGGGAGCGGCCCATCGCCGCCGGTGGGACGAGGGTGTCTGGCGGGCGGTTCCTTTCGGCCAACCGGGAGATAGATGGTGACGGTCGTTCCGTGCCCGGGCTTGCTCTCGATGTCGATGTAGCCGCCGCTTTGCTTGACGATGCCGTAGGCGGCGGACAGGCCAAGGCCGGGGCCTTTGCCGGAGGCCTTTGTAGTGAAGAACGGTTCGAAGATGCGGGCCTTCACGTCGTCGGGGATGCCCGCGCCGTCGTCCTTGATCGACAGCCACACGTACGGTCCGGGCGCGATGCCCGCGCGCCGCTGCGCTTCCGCCTCGTCGAGAACGCCGCATCCCGTCTCCAGCACGAGCGAGCCGCCTTCGGGCATTGCGTCGCTGGCGTTTACAACCACGTTCGTGATGACCTGCTCGATCTGCCCCGCGTCGATCACGATGGGTTTCAAACCGGAGCCGGTAAGGGTTGTGATGGCGATGTTCTCGCCCACCAGGCGGTGCAGCATGACGTCGAGCCGTCTTACGACATCGTTCAGGTCGGTCATCACCGGCTCGATATTCTGCTTGCGGCTGAAGGCGAGCAGTTGCTGCGTAAGGGCGGACGCGCGCACGGCCGCGGCGTAGATTTCCTCGGCGTCCTTGTGCGCGACGGGGTCGAGGGATGAGTTGTTCAGGAGCAGTTCGCCGAAGCCGATGATGCTGGTGAGGATGTTGTTGAAGTCGTGGGCGATGCCGCCGGCCAGACGCCCGATGGCTTCCATCTTCTGCGATTGGCGCAACTCTTCCTCCAGGTGCTTGTATTCCGAAATGTCGCGGCTTATGCCCATGACGCCCGCGATCTCTCCCCGCAGGCCGCGCAACGGGAATTTCGTGGTCAGCACCCACCGCTGTTTCTGCGTGGTTCCGCAGCGGATTTCCTCCCGGTTGATGATCGATTCCCCGGTCGCGAACACATGCGCGTCGTCCGCGGCGAAGCGTTCCGCGACATGCCTGGCAAAAAGGTCGAAAACCGTCTTCCCCTCGATCTCCCGCGCGGAGGTCAGCCCGAGCGACCGCGTATGCGCGGCGTTGCTCAGGATATAGCGGGAAGCGGTGTCCTTGATGAAAATGAAGTCCGGCAGATTGTCGAGAAGGGCGCGCAGCATGTTGCGCTCCGAGGCGAGCGCTTCGGAGGTGGCGGCCAGCTCGCGCGTGAGCGTCTCCACTTTTTCTTTGTAACCGGCCAGGTCGAACGACTCCATCTCCGGAGGAGAAACCACCATGCTTGAGGCTAAAGCCATGTGTTTGAAAAGAAGCAACATCCATTCCAACCTCCTGCCTGGGACGAAAAAAGCGGGCCTTTTCTCGCCATTGAGACGGAAACCGGCGATTCTTCCTCGCGGCGGGCATGATTTCCTACCTCCTCTTCCTTCTGGCGCTCTGCGCCGCGGGCGCATGGGCATTCTACGTGGCCTGGCTGCGGCCGCTCGGCGACCTGGAACGGTTGATCCAGGCGCTCGCGCGCGGGGAACAACCGCCCACCTTCGTCATCCGCGGGGCGAGCTGGTTCGCCCGGCTGGCCTCGCACATCGAGAACCTCGCCGGCGAGCAATCGCGATTGAAGAGGCAGGCCGCGGAGGAACATTTCAACCTGGCGGCGATCCTCTCGAGCATGGTGGAAGGCGTCATGGTGGTGGATACCGGCCACGTCATCCGCCTGGTAAACGACTCCTTCGTGACTCTCTTCGAAGTGACGGGCAGCCCGCTCGGGAAAACCGTCCTGCGCGCCCTGCGCGAGGCCTCTCTTGAGGAAATCGTCCGGGGCGCCTTGCAGAGCGGGCGGCTCCAGACTGGCGAGATATCCCCGCTTCACCAGCCTCCGAACGCCGCGGCGCGCTGGTTCATCGTGAGCGCCATGCCCTTGAAAAACGCCGAGGGGGAAACGGGCGGAGCGGTCGTCGTCTGCCACGACATCTCGCGGTTGCGGCAGTTGGAAGACATGCGGAAGGAATTCGTGGCCAACGTTTCCCACGAATTGCGGACGCCGCTCTCGATCTTCCGCGGCTACCTGGAGAACCTGATCGACAACCCCGCCGTGCCGCGCAAGGAACTGCTCGGCAGCCTGGAGATAATGGAAAAGCATTCGCGCCGGCTCAACGCGCTGCTCGAGGACTTGCTGACGCTGGCGAGACTGGAATCCCGCCGGGAAAAGCTGGATCTGGCTGCGATCAACCCGGCGGAATTCATCCGGGAGATCGTGAACGACTGGAAGCGGAACATGGATCAGAAAAAGATCGGCCTGGCGCTGGAATTGCCGCCCGGCCTGAGGCCGTTCCAGGGGGATGCCGTGCTCCTGGAGCGCGTCCTCAACAACCTCCTCGACAACGCGATAAAATACACGGCCGAAGGCGGCACGATGACGATCAGCGCCGAGTCGGCGCCCGAGTGGACGAAGATAAGCGTGCGGGACACGGGGGTGGGCATCCCCGCGCGGGACTTGCCGCATATCTTCGAGCGTTTCTACCGCGTGGAGAAGGCGCGGAGCCGGGAAGCGGGCGGCACGGGCCTCGGGTTGTCCATCGTCAAGCACATCGCCGAACTGCACGGCGGCGGCGTCTCCGCGGAGAGCGTTTACGGCGAGGGGACGGTCATCACCGTTTCCCTGCCGCGCGATCTCTCCTAGCTACTCCTAGCTTAGCTAGAGCGTGTCATGCACGGCCGAAACGAGCAGTCCGCGGATGCCGCGGATTGGGATGCCCACCCATTCCGGTCGATTATTCAATTCGTAACCGACTTCATACATCGCCTTTTCCAGCAAATACGCTTCGAGCAGGATTCCCAGGTCCGCGCGCGATGTTGGAATAAACGCCGCCTGGCCCGCGGCTTCGCTATAGGCCTCCAGAAAGACGCGACCGACGTGTTGCGACCACAATTCCGCCCATTGCCGGAGATACGGCACGTCTTCCGCCCGCACGGCTCCCAGTTTCGCAAGCGCGCTGTACGCCGCGTAGTGGAAGGAGCGGAGCATCCCGGCGACATCCTGCAACGCGCACCGCTTCAGCTTGCGTTCGCCGAGGGAGCGCGCGGGCTCGCCCTCGAAGTCGATGATGACGAAGTCTTTGCCGGTGTTCAGCACCTGGCCGAGATGGTAGTCCCCGTGGATGCGGATTTTGGAAACGGCGATCTTCCCGCGAAGGATTTTCGCCTGCCGCTGAAGAATCTCTTTTTCGAACGCGAGGACCTCTTCCGCTTCGCGCCGTGAATCTTCCGGCAGCAGCGGGAGGCGCCTTTGCAACAACTGGAAGGCGCGGCGGACGGACGCGCGCATGGATTGATAGAGCGAGCGCTGGTAGAGCGTGGTGAATGGCTCCGGGGAAAAGTTTGCGTCGTTCGGCTCGGAGGCGAGGGCCAGGTGCATCTCCGCCGTTCGCAGGCCAAGCTGGCGCGCTCGCGTGGGATAGACGCCCCCGATCAAGTCGAGGACGACGGGCGAGTCCACCCCGCCGCTCGCATCCGGTTTTTCCGCCAGGACGCGTTCGAAATAGCGGCTGAGGGAGTTGAGCGTATAAGTCCACGCATCGCCTTCGTTTGAAACGGCGCCGATGAGCAACCCCAGCACGCTCGGCTCGCTCCCGCGGCGGCGGTACTCCAGCGAACCGCCAAACGGCGGCACGAACGCGAATTTTTGTTGTTCGCTGAGGAAACGGATGATCTCCGAATCGGGATTTACGCCGTTCTCCAGCTTGCGGTACAGCTTCAGGAACAGCGTGTCGCCGTACAGGATCGAGGAGTTGCTCTGCTCGGCCTTCAGGACTTGCGAGGCGAGCGAAACGTTTTTTCCGCCCGCGAGGGCCTCAAGCCGCGCGCCCGGATAGCCGCCCGCTTCGCCGAACTCGCCGCGCAAGGTTTTTCCCTGGATGATCCACCTCAACAGCGAGGCGCGGAAATGCTCGTTGTAGATCGCGTCGTGGAGGACGGCGTCCCCGTAACGGGCGATGACGGCGTTCGGGAATTTTTCCTGTATCTCGCCCGCGGCCACGGATAACGGCAGCAGGTACGTGTCCGAACCGCCGTCCGCGTAGCGTGCTTCGAGGAATACGAGCCGCGCTTCCGGGAGGCACTCCGGCACGGGAACGGTTTCCACGACCCGAATGCCCGTGAGGCCCCTGGCCTTCGCCCCAAACCAGCGGCAGCCGGAGACGTAATCCAGCAGCACGCTTTCGTTGAACTCGCGCCAGTCAAAAGCTTCGGCGAAGGTCGGGACGGCGTATTGCCGCTCCAGGGCTCCGGCTTCCTTTTCCTGTTGCAGAACCAGGCGGTAGTGGCCGTGCGGCCCGAGCGTGAAGAGATAAGGCGTTCGCTTGATGGCGGGAAACTTGTTCCGGCTGAAGATTTCCCTAGGCGTCCGCCCTTCGTACGCGGAGAGGTCGAGTTCGACGACCTGCGTGAAACGGGAGAGGTTGATGACGACCAGGATGATCTCCTCCTCATGCCGCCGGATGAAATGGAGCACGCGCGCGTTGTCGCTGTTCAGAAACTCGATGGAGCCGCGCCCGAAGGCCTTGTAGCGCTTGCGAAGCGACACGGCCCGCCGCATCCACCACAAAAGCGAGGAGAGATTTCTCTCCTGGTTCTCGACGTTGACGGCCTCGTAGTGGAACTCCGGGTCGATGATGGCGGGCAGGTAAAGCTGCTGCGGGTTGGCCTTGGAGAAACCGCCGTTCCTGTCGGGGCTCCATTGCATCGGGGTGCGGACGCCGTTGCGGTCGCCGAGGTAGATGTTGTCGCCCATGCCGATCTCGTCGCCGTAGTAAATGATCGGCGTGCCGGGCAGCGACATCAGGAGGACGTTGATGACCTCCATCTTGCGGCGATTGCTCGCGAGCAGCGGAGCGAGCCGGCGCCGGATGCCGACATTGATCCGCGCCCGGGGGTCGAGCGCGTAGACGCGGTACATGTAGTCCCGTTCCTCGTCGGTCACCATCTCCAGCGTCAGCTCGTCGTGGTTTCGCAGGAAGGTGGCCCACTGCGCGTTCTCGGGTATCCGCGGGGTCTGCTCGAGGATGTCGAGGATGGGAAAGCGATCCTCCATTTGCAGCGCCATGAACATCCTCGGCATCAGCGGAAAATGGAACGCCATGTGGCACTCGTCCCCCTCTCCGAAATAGGCGGCGGCGTCCTCCGGCCATTGGTTGGCCTCCGCCAGCAGCATGCGGCCCTTGAATTTCGAGTCGATGTGCGCCCGCAGCTTTTTCAGGAAAGCGTGCGTCTCCGGCAGGTTTTCGCAATTCGTCCCCTCCCGCTCGTAAAGATACGGGACGGCGTCCAGGCGCACGCCGTCGACCCCCATGCCAAGCCAGAAGTCGATGACCTTCAGAAGCGCCTCGTGCACTTCCTCATTGTCGAAATTCAAGTCCGGCTGGTGCGAATAGAACCGGTGCCAGAAATACGCCTTCGCCACGGGGTCCCACGACCAGTTCGAGGTTTCGAAGTCCTTGAAGATAATCCGCGCGTCCTCGTATTTTTTCGGCGAATCGCTCCAGACATAGTATTCCCGCCAGCGCGATCCCGGCGCCGCGCGGCGCGAACTTTGGAACCAGGCGTTCTGGTCGGATGTATGGTTGAGAACCAGTTCCGTGATGACGCGGATGCCGCGTTCATGCGCCTTCGCGAGGAATTCCCGGAAATCGTCGAGCGTCCCGTACTGGGGATTCACGGAGAAATAATCGGCGATGTCGTAGCCGTCGTCCCGGAGGGGCGAGGGATAAAACGGCAGCAGCCAGAGCGCGCTCACTCCGAGTTCGCAAAGGTAATCGAGCTTCTGGATCAGCCCCGGGAAATCGCCTATCCCGTCCGCGTTGCTGTCCGCGAACGCCTTGACGTGGACCTGGTAAATGACGGCGTCTTTGTACCAAAATGAATCTTCGGGCATCGGTTGTAATTCGAAGTCAGCGGGTGAAATGGATGTCGCGGGCCGCGGCCTGCACGTAGGCGGCTTCCGCCAGGTCGGGGCGGCTTTGCTTCAGGAGGTCGCCGAGCATCTTCCACGATTCCGCGCGGAACGGCTCCTTCTGAATGAAATTTTTCAACTCGATGATGGCGGGCACTTTCTCGTTCCGTTCGTCAAGGTGGGCGACGTAGCGCTTCTCCGCCGCCCACGAGCCGGTGCGCGCGGCTTCGCGGAGAAGATCGACGCGGTCGGCGTGATTTTGAAGATACTCGACGGTGGCGAGATATTGCAGGTATTCCGCGTGCAGCAGCGGGAGACCGGCGACGGCTTCCAGTTGCGAGCGGGCGCCCGAAAAATCGCGGAGCCGGATGTCTGTCGCGGCCATGCCCAGATGCGCGAACGGCTGGTCTCCGGGGCGGCTCAAGGCTTGTTTAAAATCGGCCAGCGCGGCCTGGTAGTCGCCCTGGGTCGATTCCAGCGTGCCGAGATTCGTCAGCATACGCGCGGAGGCGCCGCCGTCCCGGATGGTTGTCTCGAGAAAAGTGCGTTCATCGCGCCAATCCGCGTTGCGCAGGAAGGTGCGCACGCCAAAGAAACAAAACCAGACGGCGGCAAGGACGCCAGCCGTGCGCGAAGAGCCAAAGCGGCGCGCGAGCGCGAGCAGAAGGAACGCGCTTGGGACATAGAGCCAATGCTCCGCGGCGGCGGCATTGAGCGAGAAAAGATTGCTGATCGGCAGATAGGCCGCGAAGAACGCGAGAAGGAATCCAAAGACGACGCGATCCGCGCGCCACGCCCGGCGGCACCAAAGAAGAAAGCCGGCGAAAAGGGCGAAGCCGAGCAGGGTCTGGAACTCGCGGAACCGGGCCTGCCGCAAGACCTCTTTGTTGTTTTCCGCGCCGAGAGGAACAAGATCGCGCTCCATGTGCAGATGGATGGGCGCGACGAGAAGGCCCGCGTATTCGGCCCATGCGCGGGCAGCGAGGATGGGGCGGACCGCCGGCGGAACCGGTTCTTTATAGGGCGGCGGAGTTTCCTTCGCGGAAAAACGCAGCGCGCCGTAAAGGGCGAACGCCGCGCAGAGAAAAACGAGCCGCCATCGCCTGAGATAGAAGATCGAAAGGACGGCAAAGACGATGCCGCTCTCCTTGGAAAGCATGGCCGCCAGCAAACAAACAGCGGCGGCCAGCCGGCACGAGGCGCGCGGAAAGCCCAGGAGATACAAGGCGGCGAAGCCAAAAAGCGCCGCGAGCAAATCGGCCCTTCCCGAGACATAAATGACGGCGGAGCTATGCAGCGGGAGCACGGCCCACAGAAGCGCCGCCGCGAGAGCGGCATTCGGGGAGAGAAACCTGCGGGCGAAGAGAAAGAGAAACACGGCGCCCGCCGCGTGCAGCAGGATGTTTGTGAGATGATACCCCCACGGCTTATCGAAACCGTAGAGGGCGTAGTCGAAGGTGTTGGCGACCCTCTGGAGCGGCCGGTAAAAGTTGGACGCGGTGGCGTCGGTGAAAAGAAAGTACCGGAAGCCCGCGGGAATGAGCAGCCAGCTTCGAATAAAAGGATCGCGCAGGATGAGCGCGGAGTCGTCCCATACAAAGCCGTTCCGCAGGGCGGGCCAGTAAACGAGAAACACCGCCGCTACGACCAGGAGAAGCCGTTTCACCGCTCTTCCCAGATGAAATGTTCCAGGCGCAATTGCTCCGCGCGGCTCCCCGCTTCCTCCGCGCGCGGGCCTTTCAACCCGGCCATTTTTTCATAAATCCCGATGGCCGACTTCCATTCCCCCTGCTGCTCCATCAGGCGCGCGGCGTCGAACCCCGCTTTGTAATACCAGAAATAATCCGGCCCGCTTCCGGCGGTCGGGGCTTGGAGGACGTCGTAGAAAACCGCCGCGGCCTCCTGCGTTTTCTTGAGCTGCTCGAGGCTCTTCCCCTTCATGTAAAGGGCGCGGTTTCGCCAATAGGCCGTCACGTCCGGCTGCGCCGCGAGGCTGTCGAACACCTCGATGGCGTTTGCGAAGAACTTCGGGTCCGCCGCGCCCATCGTGAAGAAATCCCCGCCCTTGCCGCACAACGCGGAGAACCGCAGTTCCGGTTCGGGCTTCGCCCCGAGAATGTCGTCGTAGATGTTGATCGCGTCCTGCTCCTTGCCAAGGCCGCTCTTGGTTATCGCCTGTTCCTGCCGGGCGTACAGCTTCAGCGGGCCGTTGAATTTCGCGGCCTCGTCGAACAATTCGAGCGCCTGGTCGGGGTTCATGCTCTTGAGCGCCGACTGCCCCGCCAGGAACAGCGCGGGTTCCGCCAGCGGCGAACCGGCTTCCTGCCGGGCCAGCGTTTCGAACTGGTTCCGCGCGTCGGAATAGTCGCCCTGGCGGAAATAAATCTGGCCCAGCTTCATCCGCACTTCCGCGAGCAACGGCGAGGCGGGCCGCTCCCGTATGAAATTCTCGCAGGCGGCTGTCACCTTTCTCTCATCCCGCGCGCGGCCCGTGTCGGCCATGAAAATGGCGAGGTAAGCCGCGCGCTCCGCGGTGCGCGGGTCGGCGGGCGTGTCGAACGCGGCTTTCAGGTAATGGCTCGCCTCGCCGGATCGCGGCGGTTTGGAGAGAAACGCCAGTTCCGCCAGGGCCACCCGCGCCTCGCCGACGCGCGGATGTTCGGGAAAATCGCGGATGAAAACCGTGAGTGTGTTCACCGCCCTGGGATCGCCCGAACGGGCCTGGAGCAGCCCTTCCTCCAGCACCAGTTCGCGGCGGAGCGGGCTTTCCGGGAACAGGCGGCTGAACTCCTCGTAGTCGAGCAGGAACTTGTCGTAAGCGCCCAGGCTGCCCCACGCCAGCGCCGAGTTGAAGATCGCCTCCTCGCGCACCTTGCCCGAGAGCCGCGCGGCCTCGCGGAACGCGGCGGCGGCCAGGGCGAACTCGCGCTGCTGGAAATGCGCGCTCCCTTCGAGAAACTTGACCTGCCCGAGAACGGCGGGGTCGGACGCATGGCGCCCCGCGTCGTCCAACGCCTGGAGGCAGGCCGGAAATTTCCTGTCGGCGAGGAGTATCCGCGCCTTCAGCACGAAGGCGTCGACCACCATCGGATGCGCCGGGTATCCCTGGATGAATGTGTCCGCAAGCCGCGCGGCCTCCTCGTATTCCTTGAGACGGAACCGCGTTTTCGCGAGGAAATACCGGGCCAGCGCGGCGCGGCGCGGCGGTTCGCGGTCGATCCAGCTCTTGAGTTCCGAGAGGGAGGGGGCTTTCTCGCTGGCGTAAAGCGCATCGAGCTTCCGGAACAGGAGTTCGAGATACGGACTGTACGGATGGCGCCAGATGAACCCTTCGACGGCGTCATCGCCCAACTCGGGCCCCTGCGCGGCGGTGCGGGCGTCGGCGGCGCCCAGGGTCGCATTAACGAGGAGATTTTCGGACAGGCCCTCGGGATCCTTGAGCATCTGCTCGAAGACGGCGGCTGCGGCGGAAGGCTCGTTCCGCGCGAGGAGCAGCCGGCCTTCCATATACGATTTCCATTTCGCATCCGCCGGGCCGGAGATGTCCGCCTTGTCGAGCAAGGCCTGGCATTTCCCGATCTCTTTCTCTTCGGCGTACACGCCTGCGAGGAGCAGTTTCGCCTTTTTATTTTCCAGCGACTCCAGCAAGGGAATGGCTTCGGCGCCGCGCGAGAGCATCCGCAAGGCTTCCGCCTCGCCGAGCCGCGCCGGCGCTTGAAGAGGCGAGCCGTCCTTGTCGAGTTGCGCGAACAAGGCGCGCGCCTCTTCCCACCGGCCCGTTGCCGCCAGCGCCTCCGCTTTCACGAAGTCCGTCCGACCGCCCCGAATGCCCTGGACGCCGTTCCGTTCCAGCGTTTGCAGCGCCTCGCCCGGCTGGGAGGCGGCGAACTGGGCCTCGGCGAGCTTCCCGACCGCGGCGGCGCGCTCCGCGGGGGGCGGATTGGCGGCGAGGCATTGTTTCAACTTTTCGATGGCCACGCCGGGAATCCCCTCCTCCAGCGCGCGGACCGCGGAGTCGTACAACGACGCGCGGGCGCTCCACGGCAGGGCCAGCGCCAGGGCGAAAGAGAGCAGTTCTTTCCTCATTCCGGATTTGGCTGCGGGAGCACGCGCCGCAGGTAACTTCCCGTGTGGCTTTCCTCCATGCCGGCGATGCATTCCGGCGTGCCTTGCCCGAGGATCCTGCCGCCGTTCTCGCCGCCTTCCGGGCCGAGATCGAGCACCCAGTCGGCGCACTTTATCACTTCGAGGTTGTGTTCGATGACGATGAGCGTGTTTCCCGCGTCGCGCAGTTTCATGAGGACCTCAAGCAGCTTGTGGACATCCGCAAAATGAAGGCCCGTGGTCGGTTCGTCCAGTATGTAAACCGTGCGGCCCGTGGCGCGCTTGGCCAGTTCGGCGGCCAGCTTCACCCGTTGCGCCTCGCCGCCGGAAAGCGTGGTGGCCGATTGCCCCAGCCGCACGTAGCCCAGCCCCACGTCCTCCAGCGCGAGGAGCCGGTCCGACACCGCCGGGACGCTGCGGAAGAACCGGGCGGCCTCGTCCACCGTCATCGCCAGCGCGTCGGCGATGTTTTTTCCCTTGTAGGTTATCTCCAGCGTTTCGCGGTTATAGCGCTCGCCGCGGCAGACCTCGCACTCGACATACACATCCGGCAGGAAGTGCATCTCTATCTTGATCAAGCCGTCCCCCTGGCAATTCTCGCAGCGGCCTCCTTTCACGTTGAAGCTGAACCGGCCCGCATCGTAACCGCGAACCCTGGAAGCGGGCAACTGGCTGAAGACCTGGCGGATCGGCGCGAAGGCCCCGGTATACGTGACGGGATTGGAACGCGGTGTGCGCCCGATGGGGCTTTGGTCGATGACGATGGCCTTGTCGATTTGCTCGAGTCCCAGGATGGCCTTGTGTTTGCCGGGGCGGTCCTTGGCGCGATAGAAATGCCGGAATAACGCGCGCCGCAGGATGTCGTCCACCAAGGTCGATTTGCCGCTGCCGGAAACGCCGGTGACGCAGGTGAAACAACCGAGCGGAAAGGCCGCGTCCACCCCGGCGAGATTGTTTTCCCGGGCGCCGGCCACGGTCAGCCAGTTTTTCGGCGCGACGCGCTGTTTGGGAATCGGGATGCGCAGGCTGCCTTTGAGGTATTGCGCCGTGAGGGAGGCCTCGGACCGGAGGACATCCTCCAGCGTCCCTTGCGCGACGAGACGCCCGCCCCGCGCGCCCGCCCCGGGGCCGAGATCGAGGATATGGTCGGCGGCGCGGATGGTGTCCTCATCATGCTCGACGACGATGACGGAATTTCCCAGGTCCCGAAGCCGGCGCAGCGTGGCCAGCAGCCGGTCATTATCCCGCTGGTGCAGGCCGATGCTCGGTTCGTCCAGGACGTACAGCACGCCCGCCAGCCCGGCGCCGATCTGCGTCGCGAGCCGCGTCCGCTGGAATTCGCCCCCGGAAAGCGTGCCGCTCTCGCGGTCGAGATTCAAATAACCGAGGCCCACTTCCACGAGGAAACTCAGGCGCGCGGAGATTTCCCGCGTCACCTGCGCCACGATTTTTCCCTGCTGTTCCGTCAGTTCCAAATCCTCGATGAAACGCCTGGCCCTCTCGACCGTAAGCGCGCAAAGCTGCCGGATATTGAGCGCCCCGCCCGTGCGCGAAGCGATCGTGACGCCCAGGATTTCCGGCCTCAGCCGCGCGCCGCCGCAGGTCGAACACGGCTTCGGGCTCATGAAGGCCCGGATGCGACTCCTCGTAAATTCGCTCTCCGTCTCCTCGTACAGCCGGGTCATCTGCGGCACAAGGCCTTCGAACGGCTTGCTCACGCGCGTTTCCTTTCCGTTTTTGCCCCAGGCGATCTCTATCGCCCGCCCGCCCGTGCCGAAACAGACCGCTTCCTTGAACGCGGACGGCAACTCGTCAAAAGGCGCGTCAGATGGGGCTTTGTATTCCCGCGCGAGCGCCTCGCGAAGCCCCTTGTAATATTGCAGCATCCGCTTCGCGCCTTTGCTCCAGGGGAGGATGGCGCCTTCCGCGAGCGTCTTTTTCGGGTCGGGAATCATCAATTCGCAGTCGCACACGAGTTCCGTCCCCAGCCCGTGGCAGACGGGACACGCGCCGAAGTGGCTGTTGAAGGAAAAGTGCTTCGGCGTCAGTTGCGGCATGACGAAATCGGTCGCCGGGTTGCAATAGTCGGTCGAATACTTCCTCTCGCTCCAGTCGTCCTCCCCTTCCGCGCGCAACAGGAGGAGCCGGCCGCCGCCCCACTTCAGCGCCGTATCGACGGAATCCGCCAGCCGCGCGCGGACGCCCTCCCGCAAGACGAGCCGGTCCACCACCACTTCGATGTCATGCCGCTTCGTCTTGTTGAGGCGGATGGGCTCCGGCGCGCCGAGATCGACGATCTTCCGGTCGATGCGCGCGCGCACGAAGCCCTCGCGCTTGATCTTGTCGAGAACGTCCCGGAACTCGCCCGCCTGCCCGCGCACCACCGGCGCCAGCACCATCGTCTTCGTCTCGGGCGGGCAACGCAGGACACTGTCGACGATCTGTTGCGGGGTCTGTTTGAAGACCGGCTCGCCCGTGGCGGGATCGTGCGGCTGCCCCGCGGAGGCGAACAGGAGGCGGAGGTAATCGTAAATCTCCGTGGTGGTGGCGATGGTCGAGCGCGGGTTGGCGCCGGAATTCCTCTGCTCGATGGCGATAGCCGGCGAAAGCCCCTCGATGAAATCGACGTCCGGCTTCTGCATCCGGTCGAGGAATTGCCGGGCGTACGCGGAGAGGCTTTCGACGTATTTGCGCTGGCCCTCCGCGTAAAGCGTGTCGAAAGCGAGGGACGATTTCCCCGAACCGCTCAGCCCCGTGACGACAACGAGCTTCTCCCGCGGGATTTCCAGGGTGAGGTTCTTGAGGTTATGCTGACGCGCCCCGACGATCTTGATGGTGGAAGCCGGCATTCTGGCAAAGGATCAATAAATCACATTGCGCGGTGGCATGCGAATCGCTTTAGAAGAAGGTCGAATGGAACAATCTCTCCAGCCCGCAACGGATGATCTCGCCGCCTTGCACGAGAAGTTTCGCGAGGTAAAACACTCCATCAACAACTCGTTGGCGGTCATCATGGCGCTTTCCGAGCTGGCGCAGAGGAATCCGCAGCACTACGAGAAGCTGACCAAGACGATCCTGACCCGCTGCCCGGACATCGTTTCTCAATTGCAGGACTTCTCCCGCAACCTTTCGGAAAAGATCAAGCCGAAGCAAGCCGCCTGATTTTTTCCGCCAACGCCGCATGGGCGGCGTCATCGAGAACCGGCGTGGACGAAAGGCCGGCCGGAGGCTCCGGGATCTTCACCCACGACCTGCAGCCGCCGTAAGCCGGCGCGGCCGCAAATTCCCAAGGCGCGTCCAGTTTGTAAACCCGCAGAAGGGCGACATGCACCCCTGGCGTGTCGTCATACCGAAACCGCTCCTCGACCACCTCCCGCTTCAGGATGTGGAACGGCTCAAGCTTTTCCAGCGTCCCGGTATCGCGAATGAGCAGCGTCCACTCCGCCTCCGCCCGGTACGCGATGCGGATGCTGCCGTCCGGCGGGGAGGGAAGCGGCGTCCCGGCGGGCAAGCGGGTTTTCTCCAACTGCTCGTGGAACAACGTCGGGAAGAGGAAAAAATCCGCGTGCTGGAAACGGAAGCCTTCCCGCCCCTCCGCGATGCCGCCCTTGCGCAGGAGGATGCTCTGCGTCCCCGCGCCAAGCGCCTCGCACACCAGCGCCCATTCCTTGAAAGCGATGCTCATTCCCTGCGGTTACAACGGAGCGCGCGGGAAGTCAAAGGGCGCGTTTTCCGGTTTGCCCATTCCGCGGCGACATCCTACCCTTTCAGCAATGGCTTATAACATCGACCTGCACACGCACTCGTTCTTCTCGGGCGACGGGGTGAGCAGCCCCGAGGAGTTGATCGCCGCGGCCCGGGAGAAGGGCCTCCATGGCTTCGCGATGACCGACCACAACACCTGCGACGCCATCGCCTACATGCTCGAAAAGGGGCTGATGCGCGAGGACGGCCTGCCCGTGGACGGGTTTCTGGTCATACCCGGCGTGGAGGTGACGACGGCGGACGGCCATCTCCTTTGCTACGGGACGACCCTCCCTTTCCTCAAAGGGATACCCGCGGGCGAGGTTTGCCATGTCATCCATGAACACGGGGGATTGGCGGTGCCGCCGCACCCGTACGATCTGTTCCGGGCCGGCATACGGCAGAACGTGCTGGAGGAGATCGCCATCGACGCCATCGAGGTTTTCAACGCCGCCACGACCTTGAAGCGCTACAACCGCCAGGCTTTCGAATACGCGCAGATGAAGAAGCTGCCGATGGTGGCCGGCAGCGACGCGCACCACGCGGTGGCCATCGGCACCGCCTACACGATCCTGCACACGAACGACTTCTCGGTGAAGGGCATCCTGAAACAGGTGCTGAAGGGCGCCGAACTGAACCAGAAATATCTCTCGCCGAAGGATTCCCTGCGCAAGACCTGGAACAACTGGCTGCGGCTCCGGCCGAAACGGCGGCACACCCCGCAAAAGAAAGAATAGCCTTGTTTTACGCGCAGCCGATGCGCACGGCGTGGGTCTTGTCGAGCCGCAGCACGTCGTCCTCCTTGAACTTCGGGGCCGCCTTGACGTCGGTTATCTTCTCGCCGTTCCACTGGATGCTCCCCTGCTCCACCAGCCGGCGGACATCGCCCCGCGAACGGGCCGCGGAGAAGCCCTGCGCGTACGCGGCCTGCACCACGGAGACGATGTCCCTCTCCACGCCTCGCAACAGCAGTGCGGGCAGGTCGGCGGCGGCGAGGTTTTTCTCGCTGAAACGGGTGTTGAATTGCTCCAGGACTTTCCGGGCCTCTTCCCGCGAATGGTAGCGCTCCACGAGGTCGAACCCGAGTTGCTTCTTGGCTTCCATCGGATGGCCGGGCGGCGGCGCTTTCCCCAATAGCAGGAGATAATAGCGCTCCATCAATTTGTCCGAGATGCTCATGATCTTGCCGAACATCTCGGACGGCGCCTCGCTGACGCCGACGTAGTTGTTCAGGCTCTTGCTCATCTTCTGGACGCCGTCGAGGCCTTCCAGGAGCGGGGTGAGAAAGCCGACCTGCTGCGGCTGCCCCTGCTCCCGCTGGAGATCGCGCCCGACCAGGATGTTGAAGAGCTGATCCGTGCCGCCGATTTCGACGTCGGCCATTATTTTCACGGAGTCGTATCCCTGGATGATGGGGTAGAGAATTTCGTGGACGCCGACCGAGACGCCTTTTTCGAACCGGTTGCGAAAGTCTTCCCGGTGGAGCATCTGCTGGACGGTGACCCGGCTCGCAAGCCGTATGACCTCCTCGAACGATATCATCTCCAGCCATTCGCCGTTGAAGACGGTGCGGGTTTTTTGCGGATCAAGAATCTTGTGAGCCTGCTCCTGGAAGCTCTTGGCGTTGCGCATGACCTGGTCGTGCGTCAATTGCGGGCGGGTGACGGAACGCCCGCTGGGGTCGCCGATCATCGCCGTGAAATCGCCGATGATGAGGACGGCCCGGTGCCCCATGTCCTGGAATTGGCGAAGCTTCTGCAAACCGACCGTGAAGCCAAGATGGATATCCGGCGCGGTGGGGTCGACCCCGAGCTTCACGATGAGCGGACGCCCGAGCCGGAGCTTTTGCAGCAGTTCCTCCTCGCTGACGATTTGCGCCGCGCCCTTCCTGAGCTCCGCGAAAGCTTGCTCTGGGGAGAGGGATTTCATCAAAGGCCCATCCACAACCCGGTTCCGCCGCCTATTTGTTCTTGTTCAGGAGATCGCGCACCTCGTCGATGCTCAAAGGCGATTTCGTCTTCTCCTGCTCCTGCCGCCAGGCCGCGCTTTTGGGCTTCGCTTTCGCGTTGGTGGCAAGTTCCGTCTGGTCTTCGTAACGGCCCTTGAACTGCACGTTGCCGGCATAGCCGCGCGTGGGCGAAGTCTCGCCGCTCTCGCGGGCGTTCTTTACATCCTCCGCCTTGGTGGCGTAGGTCTTCGACATGCTCGAAAGGACAAAGGCGTCCTGGACCGGCGTTTTGGAGTCCGACAGCTTGAAGTTCCCGGCCCAATAACCCTTGGCGCCTGAAAAATCCTTTGCGGAGAACGCCTTGGTCTGTACCTTCTGGTCGTACTCATAATCCTTCACGTAAGCCTTGCCGGCGTTGAATGTTTTGCCGGACAGGAAGGCCCCTTTTTCGGGCGCGTACGCCAGGCTGCTGTTGGGAGTGTAAAGAAGCCGTTCCTCCAGCTTCGGCTCCTGCTGCTGCGCATGAAGGACGCACACCGAAAAAAGCAATAGGGGAACAACTATCCGCACTTGTTACAAATGTCAGAAAACCTCCTGCACTGCAAAGGATTTTTAACCCCGGGCCGTTGGATTCGAGCCGCGCTCCTCGCCCTCCTCGCGGCGGGAAGACTTTGCGCGCAGGATGACGATGCGACGCCGCCGCCCAAACACCGTCGCCACCACAATATCCCCGAGGCGGAGGCTTCACCCTCGCCGACGGAAACGCCCGCGAAACAAAAGACCGCCGCGCCCGATGCGACGATCTCGACCGCAGAATTGGCCGAATTCAAGAAGCAGCCGGAGAAAGTGCAGACGCTGATCGAGTCGGCGCTCGATCTCACGACGCAAAACCTCACGTACACGTACGGCTCCGCGGAGCCGGAAAAAGGCGGCATGGATTGCTCCGGGTTCATCTACTACGTCTTGAAGCGGAACGGCTTTGAAGACGTCCCCCGCAGCGCGAGCGCGCAATACGTCTGGCTGCGCAAGGCGGGCCTCTTCCAGGCCGTGCTGAGCCGCAAAAACAATACCTTCGAGTTAAACGACCTGCGACCCGGCGATCTTCTTTTCTGGACGGGGACGTATTCGGTGGATCGCGACCCTCCGGTCACCCACACGATGCTCTATCTCGGCACAAGACGGAAGAAGCGGGTAATGGCCGGCGCGAGCGACGGGCGTTCCTTTGAAGACGCCGCACGCTGGGGCGTCAGCGTCTTCGACTTCAAGATCGCGCCAAAGGCGTCCACTCCGCCGGATCCGGCTGCCGGCGCAAAGCCGCAACCCGTCTTTGTCGGCTACGCCCACCTGCCGGGGATGGAGGACATCCCATGATTGACTGGGACCTGCTGAGTCAACGTGCCTCCCGTCACTATTCTCAAGTGGGAACATGGGAGCATCGTCAAACGTTCTCCGAAGCGGTGCTTGCGCAGTGAAAGGCAAAGAGGCGGGCGTGGTTCTACGGATTTTCGCCTGCCAGCGGTTCGAAACGCCGCAGCAATCTCACCCAGCGTTCCTCGGCGGGGGGAGCGGACGCATCCGGCGGCATGCCGAATGCCGCGAGGTAGGCGTTGCGTACGGACTGGTCGCCGTAGAGCCTTGCGAAACGAACGCCCGACAGGGAAAGACGGGCGCTCATCGCGAGCGCCACGAGGCCGAGCGCCAGGAAATAAACAAGATATCCCGCCGCGAAGCGACGCCCGCGCCGGCATGCGAGCCCCATCGCCAGCGCAAGCACGGGCCAGATCGGCATCCAGAAACGCGGATCATAAAACGGCCAGAAAAGAAGAATGCCGGTGTAGAGAACCAGGTAAGCCGCCAGCGGCGGAGAGAAGCGAGCCAGCCGCGGCAGCCCCGCCGCCGCGAGCGCGAGAGCCAGCGCGCCAACGCCGAGGAACGCACACCGCAATCCTGGAAAACGGGTTGCCGGAACGTTTAGGACAACCTCACCCAGTTCGTCCGTGTGCGCTTCCACCGTCAGGGCGCTGACGGCCCGCTGCTGGAGAAAGTAGTCCGGCCTGCCCTGGCGCGCCGCCGCCGAAACCTTCCAATGCCAGAGCACGGCTCCCGCCGCGGCGGCGAGCAGGACGCCAACCGCCAGCAGGACGCAAACCTTCCGGGATCGCGGCAGCCACACCGCCGCCCCGGTGAACGCGACGGCGCCGAGCAAGCTGACGCCCACCGAGCGCACGCGCCAGGCGCCCAGCGCGAGCAGGAGGCCGAGAGCCAGCCAGCCCGCCGCCTCCTTCGAGCCGCGCGTCTCCCAAGTCCGCTTCAATGCAAGCAGCGCTCCGAAGGAAAGAGCGCAGTACGGATTCTCCGAAAGAGGGATGATCGCGTGCTTGATCCATACCCAGGAGGCGAGCGGCAGCAAGGCGACAAAGGAGCGCCCCGGCAACCGCTCCAGCAGCGCGTAAAAGGCGAACGCCGCCGCGAGCGAGGAGAGAATATCGAACGCATTGATCCACCGCGCCGAGCCGAGTCCCAGCCGGATGAGACCCGCGAGCAGAACGGGATACCCTTCGGGGAAAACGTCGGGCTTGCCGTCGACGAGAAATCCGTGGCCGGAGGCGGCGGAAAGGGCCATCGAAAGAAACCGGCAGGCGTCGGTATTCAACCGGAGCGGCGAAGCGATCTGCACGCCGTAGAGCGCCACGAAAATCAGAACGAGGAGGCGCTTCATCGTGTGAGGAGATAAGTGCGTCCCTTCTGATCGGCTTCCAGCGTCATTTTACGACCGGGCCAGGGTTCGACAGCGACCTTCCCGTTAAAAACGCGGACGACCGCGCGATCCTCCAGCCGCAAGCCGGACCAGAGAACGCCGTCCGCCGCCGGCGCATCCAGGCAGAGCGGCTCGCCCTTTTCCAGGAAGTCCCTGTATTCGAGCATCTCGTCATAGACGGCGACGGCGTCCTGCACTTCCCCGACGGCGGTTTCCTCATGACCGGGATAGACGGGATTGAACACCTGCATATCCGCGACGCCCCGCAGCCAGAGATGCCGCAACACTTCGCGGTAGCGCTCCCGCGACATCGCCGGGATTTTCGGGTCTTCATCGTCCGGGCACCACCGGCAGACCCATGGGATGGACTTCCTCTCCGGCGCCCATAGCAGGCGATTGGCGGTGTCGTTGGAAACGTCGTTCAAGAGGATGCGGGTGTAGAATTGGTCGACGTGCTCGCGGTCAAGAGGCGTTCCCGGCTTCCAGAAAAGCGTGTTGCCGTATGCGACCGGATTTGTCGCGGTGAAGAAGGGCGGGATGACGGGCGGAAGGACGCGGTCCGGCCAGGAGCGTTGCGGGCGTTCGGGCGTGGAGAGCGCGGCCCGCCAGTTCGTGGTCAGGCACTTTGGGAAAACCTCTTCCACGGGAGCGGCGAGGTATCCCCCCGCAAGATCGAGGTATCGCCTCCAGAGATAGGCGTCGTAGGCCGCCTCGCTCGCAAGCGCACCCGGCGGGAGCGTCGCGCGACACCGGGCGCAGTGCAGGGCTTGCGCGTAGCCATCCGGCCCCGCGCCCGCTATCGGCTCGCCTTCCCAATCCATCCAGACCGCGTCGACCGTCACGCCCGCCTCCTTGAATTTTCGCAACGTGGCGCGGATTTTGTCCGCGTTGACCGCCCAGCCGGTCGCGATGGCGGGACAGGCGTGGAGCGGCCCCCTGGGAGAGAAACCGGGGTCGAACCGGTGCTGCCATGCCCCGGGATCGCCCGCCAGCGAAGCGGGCCAGTCGCCGGCCACGCCTTGCATCATGATCACGGGAGCACCGGCGTCCTGGAGGGCTTTGGCGAGAGGTATCATCGCTTCATCCATGGCGATGTGCTGCGTCAGGCCGCGCGCGAGCAGCGCCGCGGATAGGGACCGGGACGGTCCGGGCTGCCACAGGATCATCGGAAGCCGTCCGCCGCGTTCATGCCGCAAAGGCGGCACATTGCGCACGATCTCCTCCTGCAACTCGAACGGAGCGGCCCGCAACGCGCCCGAAACCAGAAGGGCCAGAGCAAGGAACAGGTTGATCCCCGTCAAAACATTGACTTCTTCCGCCGGGTGAAAACTATAAACCGCCTGTCGGCGCGTCGCGAAGCCATGCCTGCTCTCCTACCACTCTTTTGCTTCTTTGCCAGCCTCTTTGTCGCGCGCAAATTCCGAGGGTCCGGTTGGCGGGAAACGCTTCTGCTGGGCGCGCTGTTCTGGGGCGTCGCGGTGACGGTGATAACCGAATCCCTGAGTCGCTTCCGATGGCTGGATTTCCGGCCAATATTCTGCGCGTGGAGTTTCCTGTTGCTAATCCTGTTGCTCGTTGCGGGTTTCGGAAGACGCGGCGGGCCTTTCGCCGGCTGGAACGGCGTGTCGCGCTTTGAAGCGTGGCTGCTGGCGGGCGCGGCCCTCATTGTTCTCGCGGTCGGCCTCACCGCTTTGATCTCTCCCCCCAACAGCAGGGACGCCATGACTTACCATTTGGGCAGGGTCATGCATTGGATGCAGAACAAAAGCGTCGCCTTCTACCCGACGCACATCCTCCGGCAGTTGCACCTGGCGCCATGGAGCGATTTCGCCATCCTGCAATTCCAGTTGCTTGCCGGGAACGACCGCCTGGCAAATTGCGTCGATTGGTTCAGCATGACGGGCTGCCTTGCGGGCGTGTCGCTCCTTGCGAGGGAACTGGGAGCCGCGCGGCGGGGCCAGGTTTTTGCCGCCGTGCTCTGCGCGACTCTCCCCGTCGGCATTCTTCAAGGTTCGGGCGCGCTCTCCGACTACGTCGTTTCCTTCTGGCTGGCATGCTTCGTCGTCTTCACCCTTCTTTACGCCAAGCGGGGCGGTTCCTTCTACGCGTTGGCTTGCGGAGCGGCGCTGGGCCTCGCACTCCTGACAAAAGCGACAGCCTATCTCTACGCGGCTCCGTTCGTCGCATGGCTCGGGTTTTCCGCGCTCAAGTCCCGGAAATTTTCCCACCCGATTCTGATCGCCGCTGTCGCGTGTTGCATGAATCTCGGACACTACGCCCGCAACTATGAGCTGTGCGGAAAAATCCTCGGCCCGGGCCGGGAGCAACCCGCGAGTTATATCTACGCGAACGATCTATTTACTCCTTCGTCCCTCGCTTCCAATATCCTTCGCAATGTCAGCCTGCAGTTGGAGACGCGCTCATCGCGGGTAAATGACGCCCTGCGCGGCGCCGTGGTCCGGTTGCACCGGATGATCGGGATTTCTCCGTCCGATCCGCGCACAACCTGGACGGGCGAGAAATACTATGTCCCCGAACTGATTTCCGACGAAGGCTATTCCGCCAATCCGTTGCACTTCCTGCTTCTGTTAACGGCGATTTTCGCCTGCCGGCGCGGAAACCGGCTGGAGTTGATTTATATAGGATCGCTCCTCCTGGGGTTCCTGTTGTTCTGCGGCTATCTCCGATGGCAGCCGTGGCATAACCGCCTGCTCCTCCCGCTCTTCGTCCTCGCCGCGCCGTTCATCGGCCTGGAGCTTTCCCGAACGCGGCATGCGGCGGCGGCGAATGCATGCATGGCGGCGCTGATCGTCCTCGCCGCACCCTGGGTATTGCGCAACAGAACCCGGCCCATGATAGGGAAGGGAAGTATTTTTCTTACGTCCAGGATGGATCAGTACTTCGCGGTCGAGCCGCCTTTGGACAAGCCCTATACGGAAGCCGCCGGCGTTCTCGCGCGTTTTCCGAACGTCGGCCTTCTCCTGGGACAGGACAATCTGGAATATCCGCTTTGGGTCCTGCTGCGCCGCGCGGAGCCGGGCTCCTTCCATCTGGAGCACGTGAATGTGACGAACATCTCGAACCGGGAATATCGCGGCAAGCCGGAGGTGGACGCGATCTTCGCCGTCTATGCCGGCCCGCCTCCCCGCTCGGTCACGGTCGGGAACATTGCTTATTCGATCAAATGGTCGCGGGAGCCCGTCAGCGTTTATATCCGCGAACCCGCGCAACCTTCGCCTTGACCTTGGAGGCGAACCCGGGCGAATGTGGCCGTCCACAAAACCGAGAGTTCCATCCATGAAGAAAGCACTCATCACCGGCATCACGGGGCAAGACGGCTCCTATCTCGCGGAGCTTCTGTTGAAAAAGGGGTACGAAGTTCACGGCATCATACGGCGGGCGAGCACCTTCAACACCTCCCGCATCGACCACCTCTACCTCGACCCGCACATCCACGGGGTGCATCTCTTTCTGCACTACGGCGACCTCGCCGATTCGGTGAACCTGGTGAAGTTGATCTATGACTTGAAGCCGGATGAAATCTACCACCTCGGCGCGCAAAGCCACGTGCGCGTGAGCTTCGACATCCCCGAATACACGGGCGACGTCACGGGCCTCGGGACGATCCGCATCCTCGAAGCGATACGGGAGACGGGGGTGAAGACGCGCTTTTACCAGGCCTCCAGCAGCGAGCTTTACGGCAAGGTGCAGGCCGTGCCGCAGACGGAGACGACGCCCTTCTGGCCGCGCAGCCCCTACGCGGTGGCGAAGCTCTACGCCTACTGGGCCACCGTCAACTACCGCGAGAGCTACGGCATGTTCGCCTGCAACGGCATCCTCTTCAACCACGAGAGCCCGCGCCGGGGAGAGACCTTTGTCACGCGGAAAGTCACGCGCGCCGTCGCCCGCATCAAGAAGGGCCTGCAAAAGGAACTCTTCCTGGGGAACCTGGAATCCAAGCGCGACTGGGGGTACGCGCCCGAATACGTCGAAGGGATGTGGCGCATGCTCCAGCAGGACGCCGCGGAAGATTACGTGCTCGCGACCAACGAGACCCACAGCATCCAGGAACTGGTGGAAGCGGCCTTCGCCCACGCGGGCCTGGACTGGAAGCAATACGTCAAATACGACGCCCGCTACGAACGCCCGGCGGAAGTCGACCTGCTCATCGGCGACCCGGCGAAGGCGAAAGCCCAGCTCGGCTGGGAGCCGCACACCAAATTTGCGCAATTGGTGAAAATAATGGTCGACGCCGACATCGCGGCGCTGGAGGAAAACCCGTCCCTCCAGCCCGAAGGCAAACGGCCCAGCCCGCCGTAAGCGCCCCCCGCCTCCGGCGCTCTCCACAAGCGCCTTCTTGCGTTCTTCCGGACGAGGAATCCGTGCTTCCTGGTCACAACGGCTCGGTCGCGGTGGACTGCCGGCCGGGCAGATGCCGGGTGCAGTATTCGGCGCCGTCCTTCGCCACGCGAAAGTCAAGGTCGGGGCTGGTCAGTTCGGTTTCCTTGCAGACCGCGCAATGGTGCAGCGGCTCGTCCTCCGGCACGGATTGCCGGGCGAATTCCTGACGGCGCGAAACCACGGCCTGCCGGTGGCGGATATTATAAAGCAGCCGCGGCCCGAAGAAGAAGAGGTAGTTCGCGAAGGAGACGAGGATCGCCATCTTCCCCTGCACCCCGCTCTGCATAAACACGCCGACCAGGAGGACAAAACTGACGAGGGCGATCCACTTGATCTTAACCGGGATGATGAAAAAGAGGTAGATGATCTCGTCCGGGAACATGGTGCCGAACGCAAAGAGGATGGAGAGGTTCAGGAAGAAATCCATCCAATGGCCGCCGAAGAAAAACGCCGCGACGGTGCAGCCCGCCATGCCGCAGAGGTAGAAGAGGTTCAGCTTGAACGCGCCCCAGGCCTGTTCGAGGCCCTCGCCCATGTACCACAGGAACATCAGCGCGAAAAAGAGACCTAGGACGCCGAACGCGGGCGGTATGAAGATATACGTGAAGAGCCTCCAGACCTGGCCGTGCCGTATCTGGTCGGGGTCCAGCCGCAGGAATTCGATATAGCCGGGGTTCGAAAGCCAGAGGAGGTACGTGAGCGCGTTGAAAGCAACGACGACCCGGATTATCCCCGGGATTGCCAGGTGCTTGTATTTTGCCTCGAGCGAATCGATCCACTTCATAACGCGAAGCAGGAACAAAGACGGTGTTGACCCGAAAATCAAACGCGCTCTTTTTGCTCGACGCATTCGGCGGCTGTGAAAACATCGGGGGAAATGCCCTCCCGACTCGCGCGAGCGGCGCTGCTGGCGCTCGGCTTCCCGCTCATCCCCTGCCTCAAAGCGCAGGATAACTCGCCCGCGCCCGCCGCTGTCACCGCGCCAAGCTGGGAGACGCAGAGGCAGGCGCGCACGTACCTGCTGGACATCCCCGCGCCCCGCGGCCTGATAACGGACGGCAAGGGAACCCCTCTGGCGCAGACGCGCGTCGGCTACAACCTGGCCCTGGAATTTCCCGGGCCGGACGAAACCGACACCGCTCTCCTCATCTTCGCGCACGAAACGATGGAGGCCGTCCGCAAAGTCGTGGACCGCCCGTTCATCGTAAGCGACGCCCAAATCCTTAAACACTACCGCAACCGGGGTCTCCTGCCGCTGGATATCGTGCGCGATCTCCCGCCATCCGGCGTGGAGGCGATCCAGCAGGCCGCGATCCCACATATAACCCTGCACCCGGTTTACCAACGCTTCTATCCGAACGGCCCGCTGGCCGGCGCGGTTATCGGCTACGCGGGCAAGTCCGGGCGCGCGCTGGACGGGCCGATCCAGAACAACGAACTGCTCTGGCCGGAGGCGGAGGGCCGCGAAGGCATCGAGCAAGCCTTCAACGCCCAGTTGACCGGCAAGGTGGGGCAGATGAACCTCGCCTTCGACGCGAACGGGATTAAGACCGGCGAGAAAATCGTCCTGCCGCCGCAGCCCGGCTACAACGTCATCACCACCCTCGACGCCGACATCCAGCGCATGGCCGAACAGGCGCTGGAGAAGGGCGCCAAGCGCGGCGCGGTCGTCATCCTCGACCCCAACAACGGCGACGTGCTGGCCCTTGCCTCCTGGCCGACGTTCAACCCCAACGTCTTCGTGCCCGCGATATCGCCGGAAGCTTTCAAGGCCCTCGCGAACGACCCGAACATCCCCCTGCTCCCGCGCGCTTACCGCTCCGCCTACCCCCCCGGCTCGACATTCAAGGTCATCGTCGGCCTCGCGGCCCTGGAGTCCGGCGCGATAAAGCCGGACAGCGAATTCAGTTGCCCCGCCGCGCTGCAAGTCGGCAACCGCACCTTCCACAACTGGAAAAAGACCGGCGCGGGCATGCTGAACTTCGTCGAGGCGCTCACCCAGTCGTGCGACACCTATTTCTACCAGGTCGGCATCAAGACCGGCAGCAAACCGATCGACGAATGGGCCGTGAAAGCCGGTCTCGGCGCCAAGACGGGCATCCCCATCTTCGGCGAGGCGGAAGGCCGCGTGCCGACCGACGAATACATGGAGAAAGTCTATGGCCGCAAACTCCTGAACGGCGACATCGCCAACCTCGCCATCGGCCAGGGCGACCTCCTGGTAACCCCCTTGCAATTGGCGCAGGCGATGGGCGCAATAGGCAACGGCGGCGCCCTTTACCAAACCCGGCTCGTCCGCCAGGTCCAAACCCTCGACAGCCGGGTCGTGACCGCCTACGAAGTCCGGTTAAAGGGAAATCTTGATATAAAGCCGGAAATCCTGGCCCAGATAAAAAAAGGAATGGTGGGAGTCGTCTCCGGCCGCAATGGCACGGCCTCGGCGGCGCGGATCGACAACGTAAGCGTGGCGGGCAAGACCGGCACCGCGCAATGGGGCCCCAAGAACCACGAACGCACCGCCGCGTGGTTCGCCGGATTCGCCCCCGCCGACAAGCCGAAATACGCCTTCGCCGCGCTGTATGAAGGCGCCGCGGGTTTAAGCGACGTGCATGGAGGCGTCTATGCGGCGCCGCTGGTGGCGAAGGTGCTGCGCGAACTTTTCAAGGATCAATCCAAAACCAAGCCTGATAAGAAAAAGAAGGGCAGGAAAGGCGCCGACGCAACGCCTGCTGAAACTCCCCCCGACGAAACGCCCGTAAAGCGGGCTGAACCCGTCGAGACGCCTGCTCCTCCGCCCCCGCCCTCCGTGGACACGCCGCCGCCCGCGCCCGACTCTATCGACGTGCGGTAGCGCTCTCCCCTGGCATGACCCCTGCTGCTTTTCGCCGGTGGATTCATATGAAATACGTCACAGTCATCGCGCTCCTCGGGGCCGCCTATTTTATCTACGCGCCCGCGAAAAAAGCCGCGCCGGTCGCCCCGCGGCCCTCGTCCGATTTCCTGAAACGCCCGCTGGATCGCACGCATGAAGTCCTCGACCAGGTTCGCAAGCAGGACAAGAATTTCTAGCCCTTGAAACATCCCCCGCCCTCCGATACCTTCGACGTTTCCGCGAAGGCCAGGGTAGCTCAGTGGTAGAGCAGGGGACTCATAAGCCCTTGGTCGGGAGTTCAACTCTCCCCCCTGGCACTTGTCGCGGCGGCTCGCGTTTTCCCCGCTCGACTTTTGCCGGACAAGGTTCTTAATCTGCGCCTATGTTTTCCCCGGAGGAGTATCTCGACCTCGACCATACCGACCACCGCAAGTTGTTCGAGAACGTCACTTATGTCTGGGACGCCTTGAAGCAGGTCGCCAGCTACCTCCAGTTCCGCCTGAAGCCCGCCATCGAGGGACGCATGATCGGCAAGCCGTTCATCAGCGGCGCGGTCTTCGTCGGCCGGGGCACGACGGTCGAACAGGGGGCGATGATCAAGGGCCCCGCCTGGATCGGCGAAGATTGCGAAGTCCGCAACGGCTGCTACATCCGCGAAAATGTCGTTGTCGGCAACGGCGTCGTCCTGGGCAACTCGTGCGAATTCAAGAACTGCATCATCCTCGACGAGGCGGAAGTGCCGCACTTCAGCTACGTGGGCGATTCGATCCTGGGATTCAAGAGCCATCTCGGCGCGGGCGCCATCCTGTCAAATGTGCGGCTGGACCGCGGCGAAGTCGTCGTCCGCGGGCAGAGCACCGCCATTGCGACCGGCCTCAGAAAATTTGGAGCCATCCTCGGCGACCGCGCCGAGATCGGTTGCAACGCCGTGCTCAGCCCCGGTTCCCTTGTGGGACGCAACACGCTCATCCATCCCGGCACGCAATTCCGGGGGATCGTCCCGGCGAACAGCGTCGTAAAAAACCAGCGGGCCTTGGAAATCGTTCCCCGGGCTTGAGATTTGCGAATTGCGCGATAAGGTTCCCTTCCCCATGCCAGTCCCTGCCACGGAAGTCATCCCCACGGGCGGTTTCGACCCCCTGTTTTTTTGGGATCAGCACAAGAAGCAGATCGTCGCGTATGCCGCGATCCTCCTTGCCGGCGCGCTCATCTTCGGCCTGCACGAATTGCGCGACCAGCGGAAGGCCGAGCAGGCGCAGGAACTCTATGCCCGGGCCGACACGGAGCAGGAATACCGGCGGATCATCCAGGACTATCCGCTCTCCGTCGAAGCCGGGAACGCCAGCCTGCTGCTCGCCGAGAAGCTGCGGCTGGAAAAGAAATACGACGGCTCGATAGCCGCCCTGCGCGAGTTCATCGCGCGGCAGCCCGACCATCCGCTCATCGACGGGGCCACGCTGGGCATCGGCGCCGCGCTCGAGGCGCAAGGCCAGGCCGACAAGGCTCTCGACGAGTACCAGCGGGTCCTCTCGCGCTACAGCGACCGCTACAGCGCGCCGCTTGCGCAGATGGCGCGCGCGAATCTCCTGCGCAGCCGGGGCAATCTGGAGGAAGCCCGGCGCGCCTACGAAAACGTGCAGGCGCAGTTCCCCGAGAGCCTCTTCGCGCAACAAGCTCTCCAGGAAGCGAAGCTGCTGAAGAAGTAGCCTACCCGGCCTGGCCGAATTCTTCCAGCGAAGCGTCCGGCTGCGCTTCCTCCTCGGTCAGCAACTCGGGCTGCAACATCTCCTGGCCGCCGATGTAAAGCTCTCCGTGGAAGATGCCGCCCTCCTCGACGGTGATTGACTTCGCATAGACCGTTCCTTCCAGCGCGCCGTGTTTGCCGATGGCGACGCTGCCCGCGTTGATGCGCGCCGAGACTCTGCCGTGGATCGTCGCGCCGCCGACCTTCAACGGCCGCACGAATTCGACGTCGGAGCCTTTTTCAATCAACAGATAATGCGACTGGACGGCGCCAAAGACCTGCCCCTTTAGTTTAACGCTCGTTATACCGGTGCAGGAAAGGTTGCCGAGCATCCTCCCCTGGATCTGCGCGCCGCCGCACAGGACTTTGGCGCTGGTGAGATTCCCCTTCGGCGCGATGTGGACGGAGCCTTGCGTCTGGATGTTGCGGGCGAACCCCGCGGTTATCTTGAAGTCCCGCAGGTCGATGTAGGCGCTGCAATGCGGGCAGATGCTCGATTTCGCGATGCTGCTGACGGTCTGCTGCGCCTGGCACTCGAAGCACTCTATCAACCGCGTGGTCTCGGCGGCGAAGAGGGTGCTGACGCGCTTGAGGAGGCTGTCCCGCGTGGCGGGTTCCTCGTCCATGCGCTGCTTCTCGACATCGAAATGCCTGCCGCATTTCCGGCAGAAGGTGGTCTTCGCAACGGCGGATTCCATCTGCTGGAAGGCGCAATGCGGGCATTCCACCCCGATCTTCGGCGCGTTGTTCTCCGGAACGGGCGTCACGGTTTATCGCCCGCCCGCGGCGGCCCGCATGGGAGGCGCTTCGGTGTTGCGGACGATCTCCGGCTTCATGGCGGCGATTTTATGCGGCGTGACTTCCGACTTGCCGACAAAGGTCGCGCCTTCCTCGATCGAGAGGCGGGCGGTTTTCAGGTCGCCTATGAGTTGCGCGCGGCCCTTGAGTTCGCAGCGTTCGTCGACGGTGACGTTCCCCTGCACCCTGCCGTGAATGGTGGCGGATTTGGTGCGGATATTGCCGCTGATCTCCGCGTTCTCGCCAAGGGTGAGAACGCCCGTCGAAGTGATGTCGCCCTTTACCTTGCCGTCGATGGTCAAGTCCGTCTGGAATGTGATCGATCCCTCGATCTCCACGTCGGCGGAAAGATGGCTTCTGGTCGTGTTTGCTTCGGACATAATATTTTTAACCCCGTTTAAATTGCCGCGGATACCTCTCCATTTGCGTCCCGGAGAATTTCTGGTTTCCGCGAAACAGGCGCCACCTTAGCGAGGGCGGTTTTCGTGTCAAGCGCCGCGCGCGAGCTGCTCCGCCGGGTAGGTCCAGATTTCGCTCAGAGTGGGGTGATAATGAGGTATTTGCGCGATGTCTTTGGCCGTCGCCCGAAAATGCATTGCCACGACGATTTCATGAATCAGTTCGGACGCTTTCGGCCCGACGACCGCGCCGCCGAGTATTTCGCCCGAGCCGCGGGCGGCGATCAGCTTCACGAAACCCTCGGTCTCGCCCAGGACGATGGATTTCCCGTGGTCTTCAAACGGATGGCTCGCGGTGTGGAAGGCGACGCCCGCGGCGGCTAGTTCCTTCTCCGTCATCCCGACGGCGGCGGCCTCCGGCATGCAGAAAATGGCGAAGAGCTTTAAACGGTAATCCGTCTCCTCCAACGGCCCCGAGGCGCCCCGGATGAGCTTCGCCGCGTTGCGAGCCGCGACCTCGCCTTGCTGGACGGCGATGTGGACGATCTCGTGAGGCCCCGCCGCGTCGCCCGCCGCGAAGATGTGCGGCGCAGCGGTCTGCTGGCGGGCGTTGACCTTGAGCCGGCCTTTCACGAGCGGCGCGCCGGCGCTCTCCAGCCGCAGCCCGCCCAGCCACGGCACGCGCCCCAACGCATAGACGATCTGGGCGGCTTCCGCGCCGGCTTCCCCGCCCTCGTGTTCGAAATGGACGCGTTTGCAGCAGTTTTCAGTCAATTCCACGCGGAGGATCTTTGTCTCGAAGAAGAGCGTCATTCCCCGCTTCCTGAAAGCGTCCGCCAGCGCGGCGGCGACGTCCGTGTCCATCGCGCGAAGGAATTGCGCGCCGCGCTGGATGATCGTGACGCGCGCGCCGACGCTCGCATAGTAATGCGCGAACTCCAGGGCCGTCGCGCCGCCGCCCAGGACGATGATCGACTCGGGAATCTCCTCGCATTCGAGCACGGCGTCGCTGTCGCGGAAACCGGCCTCGCACAGGCCGGGTATGTCCATGACATCGGACCGCGAACCGGTGGCGATGAGAAAAGCCTTCGCGGAAATGCTCGACGAGGCCTCGCCTCCAAGGTGCATGACTTCCACGGCGTGCGGGCCGGTGAACGCTGCCATGCCGCGGATGAAGTCGAAGGCGCCGGTTTCGAGCTGTTGTTTGCGATAAGCGGCGAAGTCCGCGACGATCCGCCGTTTACGCTCCATGATTTCCCCGCCCTCGACGGACAACTCCCCGGCGCGCAATCCGAACTCCCGCGCGCGGCGGATGGCGACCGCCCGGTTCGCCGACTCGATCAGCGTCTTGCTGGGCATGCATCCGCGCAGGATGCAGAGGCCGCCGACTTCCGCGCCCCCTTCGATAACCGCGACATCCAGGCCCAGGCCCGACGCCGTCGCAGCCGCGGCGTACCCCGCGCTGCCGCCGCCGATCACCACGAAGTCATAATGCTCTTTCATAAATCCACCCTGAATAACTTAAACGCGCGGTTTGCATATACAAACGTGAGGAAGGATGGCGCCGAGCGGGGTTTTTCGTAGAGAACGGCGGCCATGTTATTTTCGAAGACGGGGCGGCCAAGCAGCGTGGAAGAAGTCTCCAGCACGCGCTCGGAATCATACGCCACCACCCAGCGGATCTGGTGCGCGGCGAGGATGGACCGCGCTTCGCCGGCATCCTGGCCAAGATAAAAGCGCGCCGAGTCGACGATGCCGGGAAGGCTCTCATGAGAACTGCCCGCGATGGCCGGCTGCCCCGACCAATAAGCAAGCGGAGGACAGCACCACCAGGGGGCGAGAATCCCGCCGGGACTCGTTATCCGCCCGGCGACCTCGCGCAGGGCGATGGCGTCGGCGACCCGTTCGATCCTCGCTTCGCGATTCGCCTCGTTTACGAGAAGGTTGTCATCCCACTCCCGCGCCACGGGCCAGAGAGAGGCGAGGAAGAAACACCAGCCGAGCCATCGCCAGGGAAACGCCGCCAACTGCCATGGCAGCGACATCACGAAGACAATCCCAAAAAAGTAGCCCCAGCGGGCTTGGAAAACCGTAAGCAGGCAAGTCGCCGCGAGGACTACAAGGGCGGCCCGATCCTTTCGGCGAACGGCAAGGAGGATCGGCGCCGCGGCGATGCCGAACCCCACCCAGCGAAAAAGCTCGCGCCAGCCGACCCTGGAGAGTTCTCCGATGGTCTTCTCCCAGGCGGGGAAATATTGCAGGATGGTCCTGTCCGGAAAACCGGCCGGCCAGCCGTCCACCGCCAGGCAAAGGAGCAGGATGCCGAGAAAGACCGCATAACCGGGACGGCGCTCGGGCGAAAGGAGTCCGCGCCTGTTCCATATAATGGATAGCAGGAGCACAAACGCCAGCAGGATGACCGGCTCGTAAAGCGAAGTCCAAAGCGCAAGCCCCCACGCCACGCCGCTGACGATTCCCCAGGCGCGCGTTGGCGCCATGACCAACGCCCATTCCGCGCCCAACGCGACCGCGAGGAGAAACAGGAGCAGCGACTGGTGATCCGGCCTGCCAAACACCGTCCCGTGCACCAGGATGGGGCTGACGGCGTGCAGAAAAAGCGCCGCCCCGCGATACGGCGCGCGGAGGAAGCCGAGCCACAGCCAGAGAAAGAGCGCCGTGGCCACGCCGAGCAGCGGCGAGACAACGGCCCCTGCGAAGTCCAGGTATTGAACCGTGAACGGCCTTGCGAGCAACGCCGGCAGCGCGATGAGGTAATCCATCGGCGCGGTGGTATGGGGATCGGTCCCTTGCGGGTAATTTTCGAAAGAGTGGTGATGGACGGGACGCCACGGGCGGGCCATCACCATCCGCACGCGGGTCATCCGCGCATAACAGTCCCCGTCGGCAAAATAGAAGCGTCCGTCCGGGAAAACTTCCTGCGCGTTGTAAAACCGGAGGGCCGCCGTAAGGATAAGAAAAAGCAATAGCGCCACATATTGTGTTATGCCCGTTGAACGAATGCTGCCGGTTGCGGAAATCAAATCCTTAATGCCGTTAAAAATGTATTGTAAGGAAGGCTCTTCTGGAGTAGTTTTTCGCCCTGCTTCCGAAGTGAATTATGGCTGATTCAACCGCCCCCGACAACGACAGTTACGACGCGTCAAAAATCGACAAACTGGAGGGGCTGGAAGCGGTCCGGAAACGGCCCGGAATGTATATCGGCGACCCGGACGAACGCGGGCTCCACCACTGCGTATTCGAGGTGCTGGACAACTCCATCGACGAACACCTCGCCGGGTTCTGCACCAAGATCGACGTGACCGTCCATATCGACGGCTCCGTCTCCGTGCGGGACAACGGGCGCGGCATCCCCGTGGACATGCATCCGAAATGGAAGATGCCCGCCGTCGAGCTTGTCCTGACGAATCTCCACGCCGGCGGCAAGTTCGGCCAGGGCGCCTACAAATACAGCGGCGGCCTCCACGGCGTCGGTGCCAAGTGCGTCAACGCCCTCTCGGACTGGTTCAAGGTCGAGGTCTGCCGCGACGGCAAACTCTACCACATGGCCTTCGAGCGCGGGAAGACGACCCAGAAGCTCAACGTCATCGGCGAGGTCAAGAATAAGAAAAACACCGGCACGCTCATCACCTTCCTGCCGGACGCGACCATCTTCACCATCACCACGGAGTTCAAGTTCGACCGCCTCGCCAGCCGCATGCGGGAACTGGCGTTTCTCAACGCGGGCCTGGAGATCATCCTCATCGACGAACGCGCCGAACCCGTGCGCAAGGAGAGCTTCCTGTACCGCAACGGCATCGAGGAATTCGTCCGCCAGCTCGGCGAGAACAAGCAGCTCATCCATCCCAAGCCCGTCGTCCTGTCGCGGCAAAAGGAGGAAGTCTTCGTCGACGTCGTCCTCCAATACACCGACGCCTACAACGACCAGATTCTCTGCTTCGCCAACTCCATCTCGAATCCCGATGGCGGCACGCACCTCACCGGGTTCCGCAGCGCGTTGACGAAATCGGTCAACCAGTACGCGAAGTCCAACAATCTGCTGAAGGAAAAAGACCCGGCCATCTCCGGCGACGACGTGCGCGAAGGCCTCATCTGCATCCTGAGCGTGAAACTCCCGAACCCGCGCTTCGAGTCCCAGACCAAAGTGAAGCTCGTCAACACGGAGATCGACGGCATCGTCAACTCCGTCGTCTACGAAGGGCTCATGACATTCTTCGACGAGAACCCGCCCATCGCGAAGAAGATCATCGACAAATGCCTGCTCGCCGCCCGCGCCCGCGAAGCCGCGCGCCGCGCCCGCGAGACCGTCCGCAAGAGCGCGCTGACCGGCGGCGGCCTCCCCGGCAAGCTGGCCGATTGCTCCGAGCGCAACCCGGACCTGACCGAGCTTTACATCGTCGAGGGCGACTCCGCCGGCGGCTCCGCCAAGCAAGGCCGCGACCGCCGTTACCAAGCCATCCTCCCCATCCGCGGCAAGCTCATCAACGTCGAGAAAGCGCGGCTGGACCGCGTCCTGCAAAACACGGAAATCCAGACGATGATAACGGCCATCGGCACCGGCATCGGCGCGGGCGAACAGGAGGGCGCGTTCAACATCGCCAAGCTCCGTTACGGGCGCATCATCATCATGACGGACGCCGACGTGGACGGCTCGCACATCCGCACCCTGCTCCTGACCTTCTTCTACCGCCAGATGACCGACCTGGTGAAAGCCGGGAAAATCTTCATCGCCCAGCCGCCGCTCTACCAGATCAAGCGCAAGAAACGCGAGGAGTACGTCGATGACGACGTGAAGCTCAACAAGATTCTCATAAACCTCGGCGCCGAAGACGTGCGCTTGAAAAACCTCGCCGACGGCAAGGAATTTTCCGCCGCGCAGTTGAAGGACATCCTGGAACTGCTGGAGCGCATGTCCAAATTCAGCGAAGCCATCCGCCGGCACGGCGGCGACTTCGAAAGCTTCCTCGCCGCGCGCGGCGCGGGCCGCGAAAAACTTCCCGCCTTCCTCGTCAAAGTGCGCGAGGGGAACGACGAATGGGTCAAATACTTCGACGACGAAACGGGTGTCCACAAATTCCACGAGGAGAACCTCGACCTCGCCCTTCTCGAACTCGAAGCGGGACAGGAGATCCTCCCCCTGACCGCCGCGCCCGACAAAAAGAACGGCAACCGCCGTCGCGGCAAGCTGGTGGAATTGCACGAAGCCGCCTCCATCCAGAAACTGATCGGCGAACTGGCGAAGAAAGGCCTCAGGATCGAGCATTACGCCGACGCCGACCACCCCATCTTCGAGTTAATCGAAGGCGAAGGGGAAAAAGCTTACGCGCATCCCATCTTCTCCATCCCGAAAATCCTGGAGACGGTCAAGGACATCGGCAAACGCGGGGTGCAGATTAAACGATTCAAGGGCCTCGGCGAGATGAACGCAAAGGAACTCTTCAGCACCACGATGGACCCCGAGAAACGCAAGCTGCTGAAAGTCGACCTGAACGAAGACAACGCCGTGGACGCCGACAAGATGTTCACCATCCTCATGGGAGACGTCGTGGAACCGCGCCGCCAGTTCATCGAAGACAACGCGCTCAACGTCAGAAACCTGGACATCTAGCCGGTGTATTCCGCCAACGAAAAAGTCGACCTAGTCAACGTCTCCGAAGAGATGTCGAAGTCATTCCTCGACTACTCGATGTCCGTCATCATCTCGCGCGCGCTGCCCGACGCCCGCGACGGGCTGAAACCTTCCCAGCGCCGCATCCTCTACGCCATGCACGACCTGTCGCTCTTCCCCGGCAGGCAACACCGCAAATGCGCCAAGATTTGCGGCGACACCAGCGGCAACTACCATCCCCACGGCGAGGCGGTCATCTACCCCACCCTCGTCCACATGGCGCAAACATGGGCCATGCGCGAGACCCTCATCGACGGCCAGGGCAACTTCGGCTCCGTCGAAGGCGACCCGCCAGCCGCCATGCGTTACACCGAGGCGCGCATGACGCACCTGGGCGCCGCGCTCATGGAAGACATGGAGCAGGACACCGTCGATTTCGTCCCGAACTACGACGAAACCCGCACCGAACCGACCGTCTTCCCCGCCGCCTTCCCCAACCTGCTCGTCAACGGCGGCACCGGCATCGCCGTCGGCATGGCAACCAACATCCCACCGCACAACCTGGGCGAGATCATCGACGGCATCTGCGCCCAGATCGACCACCCCGAGATCACCCTCGACGAACTGCTCCACTATATAAAAGGCCCGGACTTCCCCACCGGCTGCCTCATCTGCGGCGTCGCGGGCATCCGCCAATACGCGCAGACCGGGCGCGGCAGCATCAAAGTGCGCGGCAAGGCCGGCGTCGAGGAATTGAAAGGCGGGCGCGAGCAGATCGTCATCACCGAAATCCCGTACAACGTCAACCGCGCCACCCTGGTCGAAAAGATCGCCGACCTCGTCAACCAGAAAATCCTCACCGACATCACCGCCATCCGCGATGAATCCGATGAAAACACCCGCGTCGTCATCGAGTTGAAGCGCGACGCGATCCCCAAAGTCGTCATCAACAACCTCTACAAGCACACCGCGATGGAATCCTCCTTCGCGGTAATGATGCTCGCCATCGACCACGGCAGGCCCAAGCTCCTTTCCTTAAAGGAAGCCATCCAGTGCTACATCGAACACCGGCGGGAAGTCGTCATCCGCCGCACCCGCTTCCTGCTCCGCCAGGCCGAGGACCGCGCCGAAACCCTGGAAGGCTACCTCATCGCCCTGGCGAACATGGATGACTTCATCCGCATCATCCGCGAAAGCGCCAACCGCGATGAAGCCCGCGTAAAACTCCTCGCCTTCGACTTCACGCGCCGGCAGGTCGAACAGATCGGCGTCCTCATCCGCAACGAAACCCGGCTCATCAACGGGCGCTACGCCTTCAGCGAACACCAGGCGAACCAAATCCTCGACCTGCGCCTGTACCAACTGACCGGCCTCGAGCGCGAAAAAATCATCAACGAATACAAGCAACTCCTCGAGCGCATCAAAGACCTCGTCGACATCCTCGCCCGCGAAGCCCGCGTCTTCGCCATCGTCAAGGAAGAGTTGCGCGAAATCCAAAAAAAACACGCCGGCCCGCGCCTCACGCAGATCGTCCCCGACGAAGGCGAGATCAACATGGAAGACTTGATCGCCAATGAAGGATGCATCATCAGCATCACGCACGGCGGCTTCATCAAACGCACGGCGGTCAGCAACTTCCGGGCGCAACGCCGCGGCGGGAAAGGCGTCATCGGCATGCAAACGCGCGAAGGCGCCACCGAGCAGGAAGAAGGCGACTTCGTCGAACACCTCTTCACCGCCGCCACGCACGACTACCTCATGTTCTTCACCCAAAGCGGCCGCTGCTACGTCGAAAAAGTTTACGAGATCCCCGAAATGGGCCGCGCCGCCAAAGGCCGGAGCATAGCCAACCTCCTGGAACTCCGTTCCGAGGAAAAAATCGCCGCCACCATCCGCATCCAAAGCAAAGTCACCGGCACGGGCGCAGCCGCCATCGACCAGACCTGGGACCCCGCGTTGCACATCGTCTTCGGCACACAAAGCGGCATCGTCAAAAAAACCAACCTCAGCGAATACAGCAACCTGAGAAAAGGCGGCATCATCGCCATAAAGATCGAGGAAGGCGACCGGCTCATCGACGCCAAGCTCACCGTCGGCCACGACGAAATCGTCCTGATAACCAAAGAAGGGATGAGCCTCCGCTTCCACGAAGAACAACTGCGCGACCAGGGGCGGGACACCGTCGGCGTCTGGGGCATCCGTCCCGAACCCGGCGACGTCGTCGTCGCCATAGCCATCGTCAACCCCGACTCCATGCTGCTCGTAGCGGGCGAAAACGGCATCGGCAAGCGCACCGCCTTCGACGAATACCGCCTGCAATCGCGCGGCGGCAAAGGCATCATCACCATGAAAACCGGCGAAAAAACCGGCTCCGTGGTAGGCGCCCTGACAGTAACCGACAACGACGAACTCATGTTAATCACGACAAAAGGCCAAATGGTCCGCACGCGCGTCCGCGAGATCCGCGAAGCCGGCCGCAACACCATGGGCGTGAAGCTGATCAACCTCCCCGAAGGCGAAACCCTGCAAGCCATCGCCCCCGTAGTAAGCCAAACCGACGAAGACGAAGCGGGAGAACAGACATAGCGCCTTCTGCCCGACCCGTGATAGCAGGCCATACGGACGCATTATCGAGTCGAGAACCGGACGCCCGGGCAACGAATTTCTAGACTAAAGCCTGTTGCAAAAGTCGGTAGCCCTTGGGCTGGGTGGCCCTGGCCTGACCCCGCTGGTGGGACACTTCATAACTGAAGTTCCGCTGGTTGGTTGCTTATTGGTGTGATGTTCTTCGCGATGTTGGGCGCAAGGAGGCCGTAGGCCGACTGGAGTCCAATA
>Ga0070731_10000136_pt1 | contig 136160 bp, 92 predicted proteins | sample Coa_R1_2_FD_66448 | JGI IMG/M metagenome (GOLD analysis project Ga0070731, IMG submission 66448) | Surface soil microbial communities from Centralia Pennsylvania, which are recovering from an underground coalmine fire - Coalmine... | ecosystem: Environmental > Terrestrial > Soil > Unclassified... | reverse complement strand
CTACCCGGCCCAAGCAACCCGAACCGAGGCGGGACTTGCACCCGCTGGAAAAGTGCGCTAGCGTGGCGCACACTGTCCCTATTTAATGGTGTGGCGCGCATCCCCAGCGTGTAAGGACGCTTCGATGGCCGGCCAAAGATGCGCAAATCCATCAATCTGAAATTCCACCCGCAGCGAAACAAACGCCGCGTCAGCCGGCAACTCAAGCTTCTCGATTTTCACCGCATCCTTCTCCGTAATCAAAATCGCCTGTGCATTCTTGGCGCGCGCCAGTTGAACCATCCGCTCGACATCCGCAACTCCGTACGCGTGATGATCCGAAAACGCTTCGCGCGCAACCAACTCCACGCCCGCATCGCGCGCAGTGCTCCAGAATGCCGCCGGGTTCCCAATGCCGCACGCCCCCACTGCGCTCAAGCCCCGCAAATCCGCCAGCGTCATATCGCGCGCGCCGCTCAGCGCCTGAAGCCGCCGCACGCCGCTCGGCGCGTGTCGCGCAAAAAAAATCGGCGCTTGCGTATAACGCTTGAGCCGCTCAGCAAGTGCGCCGCGCTCCTCGCCGCTCAAATGTTCCGAGCGGGTCACAAGCAGCGCGCCCGCCCGCGCAAGACCGTCCAGCGGCTCGCGCAAAAAACCGTGCGGTACAAGTTTCTCGCCGCCAAACGGATCGCTCCCATCAATCAACACGATGTCCAAATCGCGCCGAAGCCGCCAATGTTGAAACCCGTCGTCAAGCAGCACCACATTGCACCCGCGCTTGGCGGCGTCAAGCGCGCTCGCGTGCCGGTCGCCGCCAAGAATCACCGGCACATCGAAGCTGCGCAGCGCCGATTTCACTTCCTCGGCTTCGTCCCCGCCTTGCTGCCGGTACCCGCGCATCAGCACCGCGGCCTTGCGCCCGCGCGAAGCCAGTTCGCGCGCAAAAAAAATCGTCGCCGGCGTCTTGCCCGTGCCGCCCACCGTGATGTTCCCAATGCAAATCGTCGCAACCGGCGCAAATTGCGGTCGCGCCGAAGAGCGATGAAATTTCACGCCCAAACCATAGAGCGCCGAGAGCAGCGGCCCGCTCCAGCGCAATGCGGCGGGAAGAAGCGGGCGCTTGGGAGTTTGCACGGCTTCAGGCATTGGGGCCTGCATTGTTAAAATCACGACGGGTGCCGCGGATATGAATGTGCTCATCATATCCGTGCTGGAACTCGCGCGAAACGTCAACACTTTTCCTCATACCCCGTCGCGAAGATTCGTGCGATTCGTTGTTTCATCGCTTTGGTTGAGGCGAATCCGCATTGCTAATCTGCTTCCAAATGCGCTCGAATTCCGGCGGCACGCGCTGAATCCGCCCCTGCTTGTTCAAGCACACCAACTCAACCGTGCCCGTCACCAGCAGCGTGCGCTCCCCGCCGGCTTCAGCGCGGTGAATGCTGCTTTCAAACGACACGCGCGATTTGCCCAGATCGACCAGCCGCGTGCGAATCACCAGTTGATCTTCAAACCGCCCGGGCGCATGGTACTTGATCGCCATGCTTACGACAGGCAGCAGAATCCCCGCCGCTTCAAGATCGCGGTACGACAGCCCGCGTTTGCGCAGCCAATGCACGCGCCCATACTCCAGCCACAGCACCGCAGTCGCGTGGTGCGCGTAGCCCATCTGATCGGTTTCGCCATAGCGCACTTCGGTCCACGCTTCGTCGGAACCGTCGTCGGCGGGCGCGGGAATCGTTTCAGCGGAGGACATAGGCGCGACTATACCGCGAACGCTAAGGAAAAAAAGAGCCGCGCAATGGACCTATAGGGCCTATAAGTCCTTTAGGGCATATTGGGCCCATAAGCCCTATTAAAATCGCCCGCGGTGTACTCTCCCCTATGCTCATCCAGAAAGGAAGCACCATGCGCCACTTTCTTTGTCTCGCCTGTTTCGCAATCCTCTCCGCCTTCGCCGCCGAACCCGATCTCCCCAATTTCGAAGCGCAAACCATCGACGCCAACGTCGGCATCGGCTACGCCACAACCGTGGCCGACATCGACGGCGACGGCAAGCCCGACATTCTCCTCGTCGATAAAAAACAAATCTGCTGGTATCACAACCCCGACTGGAAGAAATACGTGATCTGCGAAAACGTCACCAAGCAGGACAACGTCTGCATGGCCGTGCGCGACATCGACGGCGACGGCAAAGCCGAAATCGCCATCGGCGCCGAATGGAATCCCGGCGACACCGTCAACAGCGGCAGCGTCCATTACCTCATCCCGCCCGCCGACCGCACGCAGAAATGGGACGTCGTCACGCTGCCGCACGAGCCGACCGTGCACCGCATGAAATGGGTCAAATACGCCGACGGAAAATTCCGCCTCGTCGTCGCTCCGCTGCACGGCCGCGGAAACAAAAATGCGCAGGGCGACGGCGTGAAAGTTCTCGCCTACACGGTCCCCGCCGATCCGCGAAAAGTCGAAGACTGGAAGACCGAAGTCGTGGACGATTCCATGCACATCACCCACAATTTCGACGTGCTCGATTGGGACGGCCAGCCCGGTGAAGAAATCGTGCTGGCCGGCAAGGAAGGCGTGCTGCTCTGCACGCGCGGCGCGGACGGCTGGGCCAAGAAGAAACTCATCGCGTCGAAGGAGCAGGGGTTCGACGGCGCGGGCGAAGTGCGCGTCGGAAAACTGCGCGGCGGCGGGCGATTTTTCGCGACCGTCGAACCGTTCCACGGCACCAAAGCCGCGATCTACACGGAGCCCGGCGACAAAGAAGAATTCTGGCGCCGCCGCGTCATCGACGAGACGCTCAAGGAAGGCCACGCCGTCGCCTGCGCCGACTTGCTCGGCGCCGGATACGATCAGGTCCTCGTCGGCTGGCGCACTCCCAACGCTGCCGGCAAAGTCGGCATCAATATGTATCTCCCGCCCGCGAGTCCCGACGGCGAATGGAAAAAAGTCGTCGTGGATGACAACACCATGGCCTGCGAAGACCTCGTCGTCGCCGATTTGAATGGCGACGGGCGGCCCGACATCATCGCATCGGGACGCGCGACGCATAATTTGGTTGTGTATTGGAATAAAAAATAGACTCGCGCACAACTCCCCTCTCCCTCCGGGAGAGGGCCGACGGGCGCGGCCGTTTGCGCCCGCGGGGTGAGGGGAAACGCACGCGACCTCCTCCACATTCAACATTCAACATTCCACATTCCTCATTCTACGGCTTCTTATTCCGATAAACCTTGTGGCACGCGTTGCAATCGTTCCGCAGCGTCGTAAACGCCGCGTCAATTTCTTTCGCCGCCACCTTCCCGTCCTTCTTCGCCGCATTCAACTTCTCCTCCAACTTCCCCGCATTCTCCGCCGCGCCCTTCAGCCATTTCTGAAAATCGTCCGGCCGCGTTTTGAATTCCTCCGTCCGCGTCAATTCAAAAAACAATTCGCGCAGCTTCAACGCCTCGTGCGCCGGCTCCAAATCCGGATGATCCTTTGGCGTCTTCCATCCCGCCTTCTGACACTCCGCAATCTGCTCCGCCGTCTGATCCACATGCACCATCGCCTCCGCCAATGGTGGAATCGGCGAAATTTCGCGATATTCGACTTTCACCTTAGCCAATTCCCCCACCGGCATCGCCTTCGCATTCCGCGCCGACGCCCACAGCCCCAGATAATTCTCGCCCGTCCCCAATACTTTCATCGCCGCCACCGCCTCATTGTTGCTCAACAGCCCCGCCACGACGCACGCCGTTGCCGCCGCCGCCGGGCCGCGGTGTTTTCCGTGATGGCAATGCACATAAATCGGACCGTCCAGTTCCGTGATCGCCTTGGCAATCTCCGCGCTGCGCTCCGGCGGAACGCCGTCGTACCCAATCGGCAGGTGCACATACCGCAGCCCAAATTTGCGTGCGGTTTCCACATCCGGTTTCGCCCCGTCCACGGTGATAATGGTCTTCACGCCAAGTTCTTTGAGCGCCTGAAACGCCGCCTCTCCCGAAGGTTCCGCGCCCGTGATGACTTTTTCAGTCAGGCGGTGAGCATTGTCGAGTCGAGCGTCGGTAATCGGCACCGCTTCGGCGGCGTTTAATGAAGCGACAAGAAAGAGCAAGGCAAATCTGGCGGCGTAACTCATCGTGACATTCTCAACGGCAAACGGTACGCAAGGTAACAGAATAGTCGGCAGATTGCGGTAAGCAAGGCGCGGCGGTGCTATCACAATATTGGTCGAATGGCATGGGCCAATAGGACCTATATGTCCTATACAACCGCGCGCGGTGCGATTATCGTTGGTGCGCCCAAAAAAAAAGAGGAGCGAAGCGAACTTGCACGGCTTAAGAACAATGGCGTGGATAGTTGCCGCGGCTATTTTGTCGCGCGGCGCGCTGGCGTTGGATGCCGCTCCGCGCGGCAGTCCGCCCCCGGCAAACACGATAACGATCGCCAACTTCTCTTTTTCGCCGAGCACGCTCACGGTCAATGCGGGCGACACCGTCACATGGACTAACAACGACGCGCTCCCGCACACGGTTACATCCGATCTTCCGCCCGCGGATCCGAATTATTTCGATTTGGGTTCCATCGCCGCCAACTCTTCGAAAACGCACTTTTTTGCTAGCGGCAACACCTACATGTACCACTCCGCCGATATCGCCACGCACGGCAAGGTCATCGTCAATCAAGCCGCACACATCAACGGTCCATTTACGGCGAATTTGAAAGTCAACGATCCCTTCGCTTACTCGCTTACAGCCACGGGCTATCCCGTGCCCGCGCTCTCGTTTGGAACGCTGCCAACCGGCATCACCTCCAATGGCAACGCAGCAACACTCAGCGGCTCGTTCGCCTTGCCGGGAACCTACCCAATTAACCTTCAGGCATCAAACACTCCAGGCACGGATAACGAACAACTCATCGTGACCGTCACCGGCGTCGCGCCCGTGATCACCAGCCCGCTGACCGCCGTCGCCATCGTCGGACAACCGTTCAGCTATACGCTCTCCGCCACCGGCCTCGAAGCGCCGACTTTGACGTTTAGTAATCTTCCGCCGGAATTGACCGCCGATAACACTTCCGCGACAATCAGCGGCACGTTCACGAGCGCTGAAACCGTCACCGTCGGACTAAGCGCCACGAATACCACTGGCGCCGACAACCAAACGCTGACGATCACCGTCGCCATTCCGCCGCATATTACCAGCCCGCTGACGGCCACCGCGATTGCGGGAATTCCGTGGAGCTACACGCTGGCCGCAAGTGGCGATCCGGCGCCCGACCTGACGTTCAGCGAAATTCAGACGTACTTCCAGATCAATGGCCCGACCCTGAGCGGCACTTATGACGGTCCGGCGATCGTGCGGACGACTTTGCACGCAACCAACGTGGGCGGAACCGATACGCAGGTCTTGATCGTCACCGTGGCTGGCGTCGCCCCCGCAATCAACTCGCCGCTCAACGCCAACGCCGCGCTTAATGTTCCGTTCAGCTACACCGCCACCGCCTCCGGCCTGCCCAGTCCCATCATTTCGTTCTCGAATCTTCCGCCCGAACTGAGCGCCAACGGTCCGACAATCTCCGGCACGTTTGCTAATCCCGGACCGGTCACGCTGCATATCCACGCCGCAAACGGCCAGACTCCCGACGACAACGAAACGCTCACCATCAATGTCCAGCCAACCGCGCCAAGCATCACCAGCCCGCTCACCGCGGCCACGAACATCGGAGACCTTTTTAGGTACACGCTGACAGCCGCCGGCGGTCCGCCGCCCACCGTTTCGTTTGTCGCCAACACCATTCCGCCGGGGTTTCAGATTTCACCCGACGGTACGACGATCATCGGGCGTTTCGGCTCCGCGGGCACAGTGAACATTGGTCTGCACGCAACCAACGGCGTTTCGCCCGACGCCGATCAAACGCTCGTCGTCACGGTCTCGAATATTCCCGCCGCGATCACCAGCCCGCTCACCGCCAACGCCGTCGCCGATTCACAAACGGTATTCAGCTACACGTTAACCGCCAGCGGCGTGCCCGCGCCGCAATTATCGATTGATGGACAACTCCCAACCGGCTTTTCCGTTTCCACGGACGGTTCGACGCTCACGGGAACCTTCACCAGCGCCGGCACCTATCAATTTGGTGTCCATGCGACGAATCCAGGTCATACCGACGACGAAACGCTCGTCGTCATCGCCACTGCAAGCGCTCCAAACACCGCGCCGCAGATCACCAGCGTGCTGACGGCGAATTCGAAAGTAAACGATCCCTTCGTTTACTCGCTCACAGCCACGGGCAATCCCGTGCCCGCGCTCTCGTATGGAATCATGCTCCCAGCAGGCATCACTTCCCACGTCACCTCCAACGGCAATGCCGCGGCCCTTGGCGGCTCGTTTAGGGCGCCGGGACAATTTGCGATCGACCTTTATGCGACAAACACTGTGGCGACGGACCATCGACAACTCGTCGTCACAGTGGCCGGCGTTGCGCCGGTCATTACCAGCCCAAGAATAGTGAACACAGCCGTCGGCCAGCAATTCAGCTACACGGTTACAGCGACGGGAATCCCCGCGCCAACCTTTCAAATCTTCAGCCCTCCACCACTCTTAACGCAGAATGGAGCCACGCTCAGCGGCTCGCTTTCCTATCCGGGTCCGGCGCAAATACGGATATTCGCCGACAACGCGTACGGCCGCGACGACCAGACGATTACGATCAACGTCGCCGGCTCTGCCTCGCGCATCACCAGCAGCCTGACTGCGCAAGCCAACGTCGGCACTCCATTTTCGTACACGCTCACCGCATCCGGAATCCCCGTGCCGGGGGTGTCGTTCACGAACGTGCCCGCGGGTTTTCAGCTTTCACCGGACGGCGCGACGATCAACGGCACATTTAGCGCAACGGGCCCGGTTTCGATTGGACTTCAGGCCACAAATGGCCAGGGCGATGACGACCAAACGCTGGTCGTCAACGTCGATCCGCCCCTGGCCGCGCCGCAAATCTCCAGCGCGCTCACCGCCTCGGTCGTAGCCGGACAGCGCTTCCAATACACGTTGGCCGCCACCGGCGTCCCCAATCCGGCGCTTTCGTTTACGAATATCCCAAGCGGTTTTCAGTTGCTCGGCTCAACGCTCAGCGGCACCTTCCAATCTCCCGGCCAATTCTCGATCGGCCTGCACGCCACAAATTCGCAAGGCAACGACGACGAAATGCTCGTCGTCACCGTCGCAGGCGTCGCGCCGCAAATCACCAGCGCGCTGACCGCCAACGCGACGCTCAACACGCTCTTCGTCTACAGTCTCGTCGCGACCGGCATTCCCAATCCGCATTTGAGCTTCACCAATGTGCCATCTGCGCTGCACGATCTGGGCGGCGGAACTTTGGTGGGAAGTTTCACCACAGGCGGCACCTATTCGGTCGGCATTCACGCGTCGAACTCCGCCGGCGCCGACGACAAAACGCTCACCATCACCGTCGCCGGCATCGCGCCCAAAATCACCAGTTCGCTCAGCGCCAGCGCCGTGGTCGGAACGCCGTTCACCTATACGCTCGCCGCCACCGGCAATCCGAATCCGACGCTCGCCTTCGTCAACGTGCCGGACATTTTGCAAATCAACGGCGCGACGATCAGCGGCACGTTCACCGGCGCGGGCCAAATCTTCGTCGGGCTGCTGGCGACGAATTCCGCGGGCGCCGACAGCCAGACGCTGACGATCACCGTCAGCAACATTCCCGCAAAAATCACCAGCTCACTTACCGCGAGCGCCATCGCCGGCGCGGATTTCCTATACGCAGTCACCGCGTCGGGCGCCGCGCCGATCAATTTCTCAGCCAGCGGCATGCCGTCGGGAATCTCGTTCGTCGGCAGTACTCTCGTCGGCGCATTCACCGACGCCGGCACCTACACGATTGCGCTCACCGCCTCGAATTCAGGCGGATCTGACACGCAGAATCTGGTCGTGACCGTGATGCCCAATACCGAAGGCGTCAGCGGCCAGTGGAGCGGGACGATCAAAGGCAAATCCTTCGACTTAACCGGCGCGGGAGCGATCAGCGCCAAGGACAACCGCCCGATTTCCGTAATTTTCTTCCAGCGCGGCCGCGTGCTGACCACGCGCGTGACGCTCTCAGGAACCGGTACCGCGAAATCGTATCTGCTCAGCGGCAAAGTCGGCGCAAATAATTTGTGGAGTTCCGGCTTTGACGCCGTCGGCGTCGAAGCCATGACCCTGTCCGCTCAATTGGCCGCGAACGGAAAATCGATCAAAGGCATCGGCATCCTCTACAGCAAAACTGGCACTGAAGAGATGACGTTCACTTTGACAAAGAAATGAGAACCTGAGCCGTAAGAAAATTGGCCCTATAGGGCTTATAGGGCCCATATGGCCTATCGCCTATGGAAATTGGACGAATGACACGACTGCTTTTCTTCTCCCTCCTCTGCGCCCTCTGCGCCGGCCCCATCTGCCTCGCGCAAGACTCCCCCGTCTGCAATTGCAAACCCCTTACCGTCACCGTTCGCACCGCCGCCGCGCGCGCCACGGACACAGTGCCGATCCAGAATTTCGCGTTCACCAACGATCCAATCACCATCAACGTCGGCGACACCGTCACCTGGACCAACAACGATTCCGTCACGCACGAACCCGTCAGCGACACCGGCGCCTTCGACACCGGCCCCATCGCGCCAGGCCAATCCGCCTCGTTCACCTTCACCAGCGCCGGCACGTATTCCTACCATTGCAGCATCCATCCATTCATGAAAGGCACTGTCATCGTCGCCGCGCCGGCGCCGCCGACGCTGAGAAATTTGACGGCCACCGCGAAAATCAACACGCCCTTCACTTACACGATCGCCGCAACAGGCGCCGCGCCCATCGCGTACAATGCTGTCGTTCCCGCGGGCCTCACGTTGAACGGCGCGGTAATCAGCGGCCAATTCACGACCGCCGGAACCGTGACCATTCCCTTGACTGCGGCGAATTCGCTCGGATCCGATGCACAAAATCTCGTGGTGACTGTCGTCGCGTCCAATTCCAACGACCTGTCCGGCACGTGGACCGGCAAATTGAAATCGAAACACTTCTCGCAAATTGGCGCCACCTTAAAATCCGAAAACGACACGGTTTCGTTGACGCTCATGCAAGCCGGCGGCTCATTGAGCGGCACGCTGATCGTGACCGGCTTGAGCGGCGCCGCAAGCTACGCCGTCAGCGGCGAAACCGGCCACACCAACCTGTGGCTCTCCGGAAATTCGACCACCAAAGCGCTGGTGACATCGGTGCATTTGAACAAGTCCAACAACACCATGACGGGCATCGGAATCGTCACCAATCCCGATGGTGATGAAGAGATCGCCATGAGTTTGAAGAAGCAGTAGCCGCGTAAACGAGGACGCCAATGAACTCGAACAGATCTTGAGTTGCGGCACTTGGCAAACGCCGGCAAAACTTCAAAATAAGTCAGAATGTCATCCGGAAACGAAAACATCAGCCCGCGCGCGGCTGAATGGAGGAACTTACTTCGGCTCCGGTAACCGTTCTGGCTCAATCACCGGAATTTCCATCGGGGCCAGCGATACATCCCACTCCAAATCCAACAGCAGCAATCGCCACATGCCGAACGCGGCGCGATCCGAAAGCTGGCGGGTCAAATCGTCCGAGGAAAGCAACGCTCCCACACCGCGCTGGACATTCGGATGCTCGAAGATGCGGCGCGCGACCGGCTCGCACTCCGGCGCTTCGAAGATCAGCGTGGCGCTCGCCGGCACTTTGAAATCGTAGGCGCCGTCCGGCCCGGTCTCGACGCGGCGCGTCGGCATGCCCGCGGCCAGCGCCGTGACCACGCCGCGCATGGGCGTCAGGTTTCGCCGCAGGATTCCGTGCACATGCGTCTGAGCCACCGGCGCGCCGGCTTCCAGCCGGCTGGGAATCGGCACTCCGGCGCGGAAGAAAATCGGGCTGGTCCACGCGCGGCGCGGCGCGCTTCCGAAACTGGCGCTCCCGTTCTTGCTCAGTTCGGTCACGCGCACGAGGTACCAGGAGTCGTGAGTTTCCCTGAGCGGCCAGCGCAGATCGTGGATTTCGGTTTCGCCCATGGCGTCGTGCGTGTATACGACCTGTCCATTGCGAATGATTTCGATCTTCCCCAACTGCGCGCCGGCGGTGAGCGTCGAATAAGCCTGAATCTGCAACTGCAGCTCGCGCCCGTCCGGTGGCAGCACGCTGCCCGGCCCCATGTCGCGCTCAAACACGCGCGCGAAGACCGCCGGCCCGAAGCTGACCATGGTCCGGCCTGAACTGATCGCGTCGAGCACTTTTTCGCGCGTGAGCGATAACGCTGGGCGCGTCTCCGGCGCGCCAAATTCACGCTGCGCGCCGTCGATTTGAATGAACGTCTGCCCGTACGGAATGCGCCCGCCTTCGAGGCTTCCGCCGCCAGCGCCGATCACGCGCACCGGCGCGTTTTCGTTGAGCAGATTGAACCAGACTTGCTCGCACGCCTCGCTGCCATCGAACGCAAGCAGGTCGTAAGCGTGGGTCACAGTGTCGAAAGGCAATTCCGCCGCCGCGAAAAAGCGCGCTTCGCCGCCGGCCTTCTGGCCGAAGTAACCGCTCTGTTTCAGGCGCCCGTAGACTGGGAAAATGTCGCGCGCGATGTCCGCGCGGCTTGAGCCGAGCACGTCTTTGAAGACCGCCAGCCCGCCCCGCATGCGGATGTTCTCGAAGCCTTCGCGCAGCGGAATCTCAGGCTGCGTCGTGTCGGTTTTCAGATCGTCCCAATTCGTCACGCCCAAACCCATGCCCGTTCCGTTGAAGCGGTTGCGCGGGCCCGGGAACACTGGCAGGATCAGCACGTCCTTATCAGGATGCTCCAGCGCGAAACGCACGCCGGCCATGGCTTCTTCGTCGCCCAGCGGCAGCGTTACGCCAATCACGCGCACGCCTTCGCATTTCGCGGCAAGGACCAGATCGGCCATTGTCGGCGCGGGGCCAAACCAAATGCTGTTCTCGCCTGCGCGCTTGCGAATGCCGATGTCCAGATCCGCCGTCACCCACCCGCGCGCTTCGAAATCCAATTCCATCGGCCGCGCCAGCGGCACTTCCAGCGGCGTCACCTGGCCCGGCTTGACTTCGACGCCTTTTATAAATGACGGAAAGAACCGCCCGCCGTGCGAAATCTCCACGCGCACGGGCCCCGAAACGAGTCGGACTGGCGGGGTAACGCCAGCGCACCAGAAGCCCTCCGGCAGCGGCGCGCGCGCGGCGGCATCCGTCGTATCGCGCAGACTCACACGAGCCAGCATTGGCTTTCTGGTCTTCGCGTCGAAAATCAACACCGTCATCGCACCCGTACGCCGCTCAGTGTCCGCCAGCGTTGAGAATACCTTCAACTGATCTTCGTCCCGGATGCTGCGGCCGCCAAGTTGCGCATCGACGATCTTCTTCCACTCTTCGCGTTGAAGCTCCTGCGCTTCCTGCAGCCGTTTCCTTTTCTGAGCAATATCCAGCGTCAGTTCCCGCGTGCGTTCGTCCTGATCTTCGCCGGCTGCGCGCCCGTTTTTCGCGTCGGCTGTCTTCAATTTCATCGCCCGCCCGTCGCCGTTCGCAGCCGTCTGCGCATCGGCCGTTGCGGAGCGCCGGCTTCCAGCCGGCTGCACGTCGGCGCTCGCCGGTGCCGCATCGGTCGCTTGCAGTTTGGCCAAACTCTCGGCGAACCGCTTCTCGATAGCTTCCTGCAGCACCGGTTTGGGATCGTCTTTGTCGAGCGCGCTGCCGCTTTCAATGCGCGGCCCCGCTTCCGGCACGCCCGCGATCAGCGCATTTTGTAGAATGGAGCTCCCGCTCCGTTCAGTACTCGCAGGTGAAACGCTCCGCTCAGCGTTGTTCGCAAGTAGAATGGAACTCCCGATCCGTCCCGCTTTCTCCACGCCCTCGAAAGCCTCAATCATTCGTCCGGCTTCAGGATCGCGTATGTCGAGCCGCGACCGCAAGGGAGCGGGCTGGGCCTGCGACTCTCGCGCCGATTCTTTGCCTTCAACCGATTTTACAGGCGCCGCAGGCGCTTCGCTCTCGTCAACCGCAGCCGCAATTCGCGCCTGTTCCGGATCGTCCGGCGACAACGCAGGAATCGGTTGCGGCGCGGGGCCCGGCTCTTCTTTTGGGACGCGCCAGTCCACGCTCTTGACGCTCTGGCTTTCGCCGCGGACAGGCAACTCAGCATTGTGTTCGGAATCGACTCTGTCGCGCGCGTCGCGCCATAGAACAACAACGCCGAAGACTGGATCGTTCGGCAGCGGCGGATCGTTTTTGCGCGCGCGTCCCGCAGGCGCATCCGCTTCGACATCGCGGCGCGCGGTTTTCGCGGCAGTGTTGATTGCCGGCGATTCGAGCGGCTCTTCGGCGCAAATCCGGGCGCAACCCAACACGCTGCACAGCCCCGCGGCCAGCAGCCCGCTTAGACGATAGCGCGGCTCCACTCTCATTCAGTCGTCGGCGTCCTTCAGTTCAGGATAAGATGCGCATTTATACCCGTTTTCTCACCGAATACAAGAATGAAGAAAACGGATTTTCGCGAGGCGGAGCGTCTGCGAAAACGACCACTTATTTGTGTGGCGCCGCACTTAGCGCTTTGGTCTGGCCGGCCAGTTGTTTGAAAGCTTCGGCGACGCCGCGATACTTCTCCGATTTTTTGCGGTCTCCGCCCATTCCAATCTTCGGCAGAAACGGCACCTTGATTCCAGCCTTCTCATCGAGCTTCTCGGCCGTTTTCGAATAATGTTCAGCCGCCTTCATCAATTCAGTTTCCAAATCCGCCACGTCCCCGCGCGCCGTGGCCAGCGCGCCCTGCGCCGCCGCGTTGTCGCTCGACGCAAAAATCTCCAACGGCTTCTTTGTTTTTTCCGCCGACGCCGTTTGAAGTTTCGTCAATTGCGCGCGAAAGCGTTTCGTCGTCTCGTCATCCTCGGCCGCTGCTGCCGTTTTAACCGTGTCCAGCGCCGACGCTTCGAGCTTTTGAAGCTGATCGTAAATGTCCTCTGCTTGGCGCGCGGCGTTGAGCGCGTCTTTCGTTTCCTTCAGCGCCGCGCTGGCGGGATCGAGCTGCAGCGCCTTGTCGAGCACGTCGAGCGCCGTTTCGTCTTTGCGTTCGCCGGCCAATTCTCTCGCGCGCGCAATCGCCCGCATGGCGCGCGACGGAATTTTGTCCAAACCTTTCATGCGCTCGCGCGCGTCCGCTTCGGCGGCGGCGCTCTTCACAATCGCCTGCTCATAGATTTTCCGTGCTTCGACCAGATCGCCTGCATCGCGCGCCGCGTCGCCTTTGAGCAGCAATTCACGCGCGTCCACTTCGCCTAGCTTCGCCGACGGCGAAGCGTCGTCAGGTTTCACGCCATGCGCCACGCCGAATTTCACGCGCGCGTCCGCAAAATTGCCTTTCTCCAGCGACGCTTGCCCATCTCTCATCGCGTCGCGAAAGCGCGCGTCGGCCAAATCCTGCTGATGCATTTTCTGGCGCACCGCGTCCAACGCCGCCGCCGTCTCCGCATCGTTGCTCAACTCTTGCGCTTTAACGTACCCCGTCTCCGCGCGCGCCAAATCGTTGGCGTTCTCGGCGGCGCGCGCTTGAGCGAGAAACGCCATGCGCCGGCACTGCTTCGCGCGCTCGGCAAGCGTCGCTTTTTTTGAATCACCTGCAAATTCCTGCGCGCGCACATACGCCGCCTCGGCCTTTTCGTACTCCTTCTGTTTCAGAAAAGATTCCGCCTGCGCCTCGACGTTTGCCAACTCCTCAGCTTTCTCGTCACGCGGCGACGCGGGCGAAAACACAACCGCCGGTTCCTTCGCGCGCTCAATGGCCGCGTTGACGCGATCAACCGCCGCACGCGCGGCTTTGCCCTGTTCGGTGTCCTCATCAACCAGCGCGACCGCGTTGTTGTAGCGGGTCAAGGCGTCGGTCAATTTCCCGCTTTGTTCCAATTCGCTGCCCGCCTGCATCTCCAAATCGTGTCGGATGCGCCGGTCCGCCACGTCGCGCCGCCGGATCAGTTCCGAATTTCCGGGCGCGAGTTTGAGTGTCTCGAGATAAATCGCGCGCGCGTCCTTAATGCGCCCCGCATCGAACGCCGCATCGCCCATGCCGATCCGCTCGCGCACTTCCGCCTCCGAAATCGGCGGCCGTTCGTTCTCAACGCTCACCGCCGGTTTGAATGCCGCTGTCGTCTGCTTTCGATTCGATGCGATCGCAAACAACACCGCCGCGCACATCACAAACAAAATCGCCGCGACGATCACCGGCGAGCGCGATTCCGTGCGCGGCGAATCGCTCACGCGCCGGCGCTGCCCGCTGCCGAAGAGCACCGCCGTTTCGCCATCGACCGACACCGAAGGCTCCGCGATCTCGGCCTTTTGTTTGGGGATCAGCGGCGCGAATTCCGGCGGCGGCGGGATCGCTTTGCCCGCTTTCAAATCTTCGAGCATCGCAATCAGCGCCTGCGCGTCGTTCGGACGATCTTCGCGGCGTTTGGCGAGCAGATGAAGCAACACGTCCGAAATCCCGCGCGACAATTCCGGGCGGATGCTCTGCGGGTCCGTTGGCTTTTCAAATTTCTGCTTGAAGAGAATGCTCAGCGTCTTGCCTGGCCCAAACAGCGGTCGTCCCGTGATCACGCGGTAAAACGTCGCGCCGAGCGAATACAAATCGCTGCGCGGGTCCGCCGTTTCGCCGTCAGCCTGCTCGGGACTCATGTACATCGGCGTGCCGAGGCACGTGCCGGCCAGCGTCAATTGGGTAGCCGAATCCGAATCCATCACCAGCCCGAAATCGACAATGCGCAGCACGCCGTCGGTGCCGAGCAGCAGATTCTCCGGCTTGATGTCGCGGTGAATCAGCCCCTTCGCGTGCGCCGCGCTCAATCCGCGCGCCGCTTGCAGCATCAGTTCGATGCCCTGCGCTTCGTCGATTTTCGTGCGCGCGTCGGCGACGTTAAGCAGGTTGCCGCCCTCGACGAGTTCCATCGCGATGTAATATTGTCCGCTGAATTCGCCGGAATCGTAAACTTGAATGATGTTCTGATGCGTGATCGCGGCGATCGTGCGCGCCTCGCGCAAGAAGCGCGAGACGTATTCCTCGTGCGACGAAAATTCCGGCGGCAGCACTTTAAGCGCGCACGGCCGCTCCAGCGTGCCGTGCACGGCGCGGAAGACGCTGCCCATCCCTCCCTGTCCCAGCTTGGAAAGGATTCGAAAATTGCCGATGCTGGCCGGAATCGAATCTGTCATCGCCATTCCAATTTTTGAACGCTGCATTATAGAGGACGCGCGCAAGCAATCAATACGTTGCGAAAAGAGCGGCGAATCAAACAAAAAGTAGCGGGGCGCATGATCCCAATTTTCCATTCAGATCAATCCCCTTTCACGCCGATAATTCAAAGACAAGCGGTGTTTCACCGCTGGGCTTCGGGGGGAGTCTTCCATGGTCGTTCGCACGTTCGTCGCCGCATCACGCACACTTTCATCCACCGTCACCGCTTTGCTCATCGCCACCGCCGTGCTTGCCGCTCTGCCGGGCTGCGACAAGGAAGAAGACCGCATCGAAATTCAAGCCGCGTACTTCGGCGACTCGTCCCGGCCCAGCGAAATCACAATGGCCTATTCATCGCTGCAAAACGGCCAGCCTGGACAAGCCTACGCGGCGGCGCAAGGCTATATCGATGCTCATCCGGGAAGCCCCTATTTGCCCGAAGCCTATTACATCTCCGGAGAAGCGCTGGCCGCGCAAGGCCAATACGACGACGGCAAGGAACGGCTTGAAGTTGCGATTGACAAAACCAACGACCGCAATCTGAAAGCGCTCGCGATGCTGGGCCGCGCCGATTGCAACATGGGCCTGGAAAAATATCACCTCGCCAGCCGCCAATACCATTGGATCGAATTGAAATACAAAGACGTCAAGCCGCTGCATCAGGACGAACTGATGTTCAAGCTCGGTCTGGCCGCGAAGAAATCCGGCAACGGCGATTGGGCCGACTATTGGTTCAATCAGGTCAACGAGCTCTACCACACCGGCCCCTACGCCGAACGCGCGCGGCAGGAGAACAGCCATTTCACGCCGCCGCCGGATAGCCGCGAGAAGCCGCTGGTCTACTTCCTCGAGGCCGACGCCTTCAGCTCTCCGGAAAAAGCCGAAGCCGGCGCTGCAAACTTGCGCGCGAAAGGCTACAAGGATGTCGAAGTCGTGCCGTCCACGCGCAATAGTTTCAAAGTCTACGAAATCCACATCGGAAAATTCACAAACAAAGCCGACGCCGGCCGCGCCCAGGTGGACGCCAAGTTGGCCGGACTGTCCACTACGCTACGGCCGGGCACGGTCGAGCCGCTGCCATAAAGTTCGTAGTCCCGCCTTCAGGCGGTAAAGCGTGCGGCATCCAACGCACTGCTCGCCTAAAGGCGGGACTACGAACACGCGACCTTCGACTTTGGACCTTGGACTTTATCTTTTCATCTTTATGATGTCCAGCATGGCCGAATCATGCTGCGCCGCCGAAGCTCCTTTCGTTCAAACGATTGCTGAAGCCACTTCCCACGAGGCGGTGTCGTCGCGTTATTTTTGCCTGCGCCTGCGCTGCCCTGAAATCGCGCGCCGAGCGCGGCCCGGTCAATTCGTGATGCTCGCCTGCGCCGAAGATGTGGGCGGCCATTCCGAACCGCTCTTGCCGCGCCCACTGGCAATCATGGACGCGCGCAACGACGAGATCGAATTGCTTTATTTCACCTCCGGCCTCGGCACCCAAACGTTGCGCCGCACCTGCGAAACCGCGCTCGTCCGTGGAACGGAGCTCCCGCTCCGTTCAAATTTCGCACGCTTGCGCATCATCGGCCCGCTCGGCCGCGGCTTCGCGCCGCTGCCAAACGTTGACGCTCACATCGCCCTCGGCGGCGGCAGCGGCGTGGCCCCGCTCGTATTTTTCTTCCGCCAAAACGCCGCAAGCAGCCCGCAAAACTGGCACCTGATTCTCGCCGCGCGCAGCGCCGATCAACTCGCGCGCAATGACGTCGTCGCCGTCCCCGGAGTCGTGCATCTGGCCACCGACGACGGCTCCGCCGGCTTCAAAGGCACCGCCGTCGCCTCGCTCGAATCGCTGCTGTCGAATGAATTGAAAAACAAACGCGTCGGAATCTACGCGGCCGGTCCCGAACCGATGATGCTCGCCGCCGCCAAAATTGCGCGCCGCCAAAATCTCCCCGCCTGCGTCACACTCGAAGCCCGCATGGCCTGCGGCGTCGGCGTCTGCCGCGCCTGCGTCGTGGATGGAGTCTCCCCGCACAAAAAAACCGGCCTGCATCGCCGCACAGTCTGCCAGGATGGTCCGGTGTTCAATATCGATGAATTGGCGGGATGGTAAAAGAATTCAAGATTCAAGATTCAAGGAATGCGCATCGAATCTTGAACCTTGAATCTTGAATTTCCCTATAGCTTCGCCTTATTATCCACCCACCACGTCATCCATTCTTCGCGCTTCTGCAGCGTCTGGTGGGTCAGCTTCTTCAAACCGTCGATCATCGCTTCGCACACCACCGGCTCCGTCGAATCCAACCCCGCGACGAGCGCGCCGATCGCGTTCTTTCCGCCGATTTCAACCAGCGCCGCGCTGGCGCTCTGAGCCGGCTCTTTCATTTTCTCGCTCTTCAGCGACGAAGCCAGCACGTCGTATGCGATCTGCGAATTGATGTCGTTCTGCCCAGCGCGCCACGCCAGCGACGAATAGACTAATTGCCGCACTTCGATGAATTCGCTCTTCGTGGCCTTGTCCAATCCGGGATTGATCGCCGCCGCGTCATTCATGTTGGTCAGAATATCCACCGCGGCCACCGAGAAGCCGAGGTCCAGGCTGTTCTTCACTTCCTCGCCTAGCGATGTAATCGCGCCGATGCGCGCTTCCGGATCGTTCGTGCGCAGCGCCGCTTGGAAATCCAGCAGCCGCGTCGTGCGCTCCGCTATCTCCTGAACGCGCTTCTCGGTCCGCATCCGCTCTTGATTTCTTTTCTGCTCCGCCAGCGCTTGCTGCGCCTTGTCCTGAGCCTTTTGCATTTGATCGTAATCGAGCTTTGTATAGTACTTGTCGCCCACGCGAATCATCTGAAAAACGTGCTCCGCGTCCTTGCTCGCGTTGCCGTGATCGGGATCGATATCGAGCGCCGAGAGCACCCACTTGCGGTACGCGGGCGTGCGGTGCAGCAGGTCGCGGTACAGAAGTGCGATTTCATAGCAGCCGTTCGCATCGTTCGCGCGCAGTTCCTTTTCCTTGATTCCAATCGCCAGCAGCCAGGCACGGTCGCGCAACTGGCCCAAGTGTTCGAAATTCCCCATGGCAATGCCGCTATTCTTCGAGTTTCGAACGGACAGATCGATTTTCTGGCCGAGTTCGATCAGCCCCGCCGCATTCTTGGAATGTTCGAGCGTCAGGAATTTATTCTCAAAGCGCTGCGCGTCAGGCGGAAGCTTGGCCAGTTCGACGATCGTCAATTCCTGCCCCGGACCATTTTTGTTCGGCGCCAGCGTGCCGCAAATCCAGACGTTGTCGAGCGCTTTCATTTCGGGCGCCGTTTTCCGCTTGGATTTGTCTTCAAAATTGATCACGCCATCCACGCCCGTCAGTTTCAACCCCTGCTGTCCGACAAACGATTCGAATTTCCCTTCGAAGCACACTTCCTTGTAGAGCGTATCTTTGGCCGACAGCGCTGTCGTGGGATCCACTTCGGTCCAATTCAAATCGAGATAGCGCACGATCGTCACTGTCGTGCCGTTCGGTCCGTGGTACGTGGAATGCGGCAGGCTTTCCACGTCGAGCGGCGCAGTCTCCGCATACGCCGCGCCGTTCAACGCCAGTGCGAACAAAGTTATGAAAACGATTCTCTTCAGCATACGCGTCGATCCCTTTGTCGTGTCCCATTCGACCTTCAAGCTGAACCTGGACGGGCTTGGAAGCCCGTCCTGCGTGCTACTTCAACCCCACTGTTTCCGCCGGCACATTCACCGCGGCCGTGTTCTTGTTGACCACCGCGGCGCGTTCCGAACCCGCGGACTTGAACAGGCGCGCTTTCTTGTTCTCATTCAACACCGCGATATCCGGCCGCGCACCGCCGTGGCCCAGCAGCGCCACGGGACCCAGCATCCCCGGGTTCGGCAAGTGCGGCCCCGCCAGCATCGCGCCGTTTTCATCGAGGAACAGGAAGCACACTTCGTCGCGCATCACCACGAACAAGTCGTCGCAGCCGTCGTGATTGAAGTCCCAGGACGCCACTCCCAATCCAGGCCCGGGCAACGCGAACTTCGTTCCGGCCAATTTAAATTTCCCGTTCTTTTCTTCCATCAGCATTACGCGCGAATTCTTTCCGCCGACGACCAGGGCCAGCCGCCGCGCGCCGGTCCGCGCGCACGTCACCACCGTCGCCGCCGTAATCACGCCTTCGTCTTTCATTGGCGAGCGCACGGTGCCCGCGCCCGACTTGTCCCATTCGCCCTTGTTGTACGGCACAAACCGCAACGGTTCTTCGGCCAGCGGCGTCACGACCAGAAAGCCGGGGCCAAGATCGCTCGAGTTCCACACCAGTACATGTCCCTTGCCGCCGCCGCCCGGCATCGCAATGCTCATCGGTTTGTCGAAGTTCGAGCCGTCGCCGATCGAGATCGCCAGCACGCCCGCCGCGCCGGAATAGGCGGCCACCGCGGTTTTGTTGCGCCCCACTTCCATCGCCGCGATTGCCGAAATCCCCGGCGCAAATTTCACCACCGGCCCCGCTTCCAGCTTTGACGCTTTCGCGAGGAACAGCTTCGCTTCACCGCTCCGCCAATTCGCCGCCAGCAGCCCCATGTTCTCCTTGCCGTTGAGCGGAAACGCACACGCCGCCGAATACCGCGCGCCATCCGCCAGCGAAACACCCTGTTTCGAACCGTCGGCGGAATAATACAGCACTTGCGTTGCGCCCTGTCCAACGCTCCCGTGCGTCACGACCAGATCCTTCTCGCCATCGCCATTGGCATCCACGCTCAGCATGCCGATGTTGCGCGTCTCCGGCGCCAATCCCAGATCGAGTTCCGGTCCAATGTCGTAGCCAAACTGGCTCGATACCGTGAAATTTTTCGTCGTGGAAAAGAGGTCCTTGCGCGCCCCTTCCGGGCCAATCCAGTAACCTTTGATGGTCAGTTCCACGTTGTATTTTTCGCCGCGCTTGAGCGCGTCGGCATCCTTCGATTCCGACGTCCAGACAAGAGTGCCGTCCTCAACCGCCATTCCCAGCGGTCGCTCCTTGAAGAAGAATTCCTTCTTCCAACCCGGCAGCGACTCATCCAATTCAGCGACGCCTTCGAGTTCCGGTTTCCACGTCCAGCGCGAGAAAACCGAGAAGTCCTTCTCGGGCGTGTTGACGATCTTCACCTTCGTACCATCAAAGCGCGGCGGCAGCACCGGCATCTTCACCGAGACTGGCTGCGGATTCGGATTGACCGGCGCAACGTCGGTCCCGTTGTTGTTGGCCAGGATCGGCGCCGTCGCGTTGGGCCGCGTGGTGTTTTTCTTCTTTGAAATTCCAACCATCGCCAGATAGGGATCGAGCAGCGTTGTGAAATAGCCCACGGCCACCAGCGCCGCCGCCGTGCCGGTCGCGAACACGAACAGCTTGCGGAAAATCGATCCTTTATTCTGCGCGGAAGGAATCGCCGCCGCGCCGCCTTCGCCGTCCACGGCTTCGAGTTTCGCCGCGTCTTGAATCGGCGTCGAACCCATCAGCGTCAAACAGCCGTTGCACGTGGCCTTGCCTTCGTGCATCGAAATTTCGTCTTCGTCAAAGAAGCGCAGGCACCATTCGCATTGAATATGCTGGCTCAATCCTTTTCCGGTTTCCGAAACGCCGTGCGCCAGGAACCACGCGCGCAAGCGCTCCGCGCGCGGCCCTTCGGGATGCTCTTCCACATAGCGCCGGTACGACTTCAGCGCCTTCGGGCTGTCGCCGCCTTTTTCGGCGCACTGCCCCAGGAAATAAAGCGCTTCCGCGGATTGCGGCTTCAAATCCAGCGCGCGCGAAAACGCATCCGCCGCCCGCTCGAAATCCCCCAGCCGCATGTGCGCGCGGCCCAGCAAAATGTACGTGCGCACGTGGTCCGGATCTTCGACCAGAATTCGCTCGCAATCCTCAACCGTTTGCCCGCCCGCGCACGTTTTGAATTTCTCCAGCGCCGACTGATACGCTTCGTCGGTCGGCGTCGCAATCGGTTCGGTGTCTTCATAGCCGTCATCTTCGAACGACGGCGAGCCGTCCGCTTCAGCGACGCCTTTGACGTGCATGATCCACTGCCGCATCTTCGCGCCGTCCAGCGCGTCGGGCATCAGCCGCAGGAACGTTTCGTATACTTCCGCCGCTTCCACGTTGCGGTCCATTGCGCGCAGCGTAAAGCCCAGCACGTAATAGGGCGAAGGGTCCATCGGCGCCAACTGGATCGCCTTGTCCAGATGCTCGATTCCTTCCTTTAACTTCTCCTGCCGCACGTACGTCTTGCCCAAAGACGTGTGCGCCTCCGAGCATTCCGGGTCGCTCTCCAGCGCCTGTTGCGCGAGGTTCAGCGCCTCGTCGAGACTGCCCGCAGCGAATTGATCCAGACTCTGCTCCACCAGATTGATCGCGCGGTTCTTGTCTTCCGGTGTCGCTTCCTGCCCCGGCTTGCGAAAAACGCCCGTCGCCAGCGCCGGCACCTGCTGCGTGCGCAGCACCTTCGACACTTGCGTGCCCGTGTGCAGTCCCTGCGCCGCCGCGGCGGGAGCGCCGCCCTGCTCGTATTCGCCGATTGCGTTCATCGGCGCGGCCATCGCAGTGTTTCCCGCCGCCGCTTCCCATGCCGCCATCTTTTTGATTTTCGGTGCTTCCGCCGATTTCTTTTTCTTCGCTTCCGGCGCGCGTTCCGGCATTTCCAGCGCCGGGGCGGACGTCAATCCATTCTCGCTAAGAACTGTATTGATCCAATCGCTGATCCGCTCCGCTTCTTCGACTTCCGGCTCCAAATCCAGAAAGCGCCGGTATGCCGCGGCCGCTTGAAGATTGCTTCCCTGCCGGCGCAGCACGAATCCCAGATTGTTGTACGCTTCGCCATACGTCGCATCGCGGAAGATCGATTCGTACAGCGAAGCCATTGCTTCGTCGTAGCGTTCCAGATCGATCAGCACCATCGCCTTGTTGTTGTGCGCCATCGCGAAAGTCGGATCGGCGTTGATCGCTTCCTGATACACTTCCAGCGCCTGATCGAATTCGCCGCGATCGAAATGATCCAGCCCGCGCTGCAAAAGCTGCTCAGCGTTCGCGCGCGAGGCTTGAGCCGCGGCCGGATCCGTTTCGTTTTGCGCCGCTGCGTGTTCTTGCTCCTGCTGCTCCTGCTCCTGTTGCTCCGCATTTTGTTCCTGCTGCTCGGCAAGCTTCTCGTCAAAATCCTCCTGTGTGGGCCGGCCCGTGTGCGTTTCAAGCGACGGCGTCTTCGGCGCGGTCTGCGTGAACATGCTCGCATTGGGCATGCTCGGTGCCGCGACCGGGCGCACCATTGCACTCATCGCTGGAATCGCCCCTTGGCTGCGGATCGCCGACATCTTCGGCATCTGCTGCGACTTCAACATCACCGATTTTGTTTTGGAGCCGGGCACTTTCAATTTGCCCGAAATCAACGATGGCGCGCGCACGCTGCCCGGCGGCGGCGGCGCGATGTTTCCGGGAATTGCGGCCAATGACGCTTTAGGCTGAAACAGCGCCGATTGCCCTTGTGCAGGAACCGGCTGCGGTAAATTCGGAGCGGCTGACGGAGCCGGCGCTGCCCCTGTCGCGCCATTTTTGCGCAACAAAAAGCTCGCTTGCGGTTTTGCATTATCGCCCATGGGCGTCTATCCTCACGGTCTGCGGTCACAATTTGGCCACAAATTGTCAGTTCACGTGGCACCAGCAGAAAGGGAGCAAACCCAACGCCAAGCGGTATGCGGCGTGATATAAATCAGATCATATCGACATTTATTGTGCGGCCCGTTTCTTCCTTCAGCCGTTTCACGAAGTCCTCTCTTTCAACGGACTTACCATACGCTTCTTCCGGAGCGACCTTGTCGCTCTTCACCAATTCCACAAGTGAATCGTTGAGCGATACCATGCCCAATTTGCGCCCAATCGACATCTGTGACGGAATTTGGTAGGTCTTCCCATCGCGAATCAACGACGACATTGCACTTGTGATTACCAATACTTCTAAAGCCGCGATACGTCCGCCCGTCTTTTTCTTCAGCAAATTCTGTGATACGACGCCCTTCAGCGATGTGCTCAGCATCGTGCGAATCTGCTGCTGCCGATCCGACGGGAATTGATCGATCAGCCGGTCCACGGTGCTCGCCGCCGTCGTCGTGTGCAGCGTTCCAAACACAAGATGCCCCGTCTCCGCCGTTTCGATTGCGATTTCAATCGTCTCCAAATCGCGCATTTCACCGATCAGCACGATGTCCGGCGATTCGCGCAGCGCCGCGCGCAGCGCGCGCTTGAAACTGGTTGTGTGCGCGTGAACCTCGCGCTGGTTGACCAGCGCCATTTTGTTGGGATGCACAAATTCGATCGGATCTTCGATGGTGATGATGTGGCATTTGCGCTGGCGGTTGATGTAATCGACCATCGCGCACAACGTCGTCGATTTTCCCGATCCCGTCGGGCCGGTCACGACGATGAGCCCTTTCTGCAATTTGCAGAAATCGATGATCGACTTGGGCAGCCCCAAATCTTCAGTCGTGACGATCTTGGTCGGAATCAAGCGGAACACGCCGCCCATGCCCAGCCGGTTGCGAAAGACATTGCAGCGAAATCGGCCGCAACCTGCCAGTTCGTACGCAAAATCGGTATCGTTCGTCTCCTTGAATTCATCGCGGTTGCGCTGCGGCATGATTTCGCTCAAGACCATCTCGGCCTCTTCCGCCGACACCTCGCCGAATTCCTCCAATTGCGCGATGTCGCCCGAAATCTTGAAGCACGGTTTGACGCCCACCGAGATCATCAAATCCGACGCCCCGCGTTCCAGCATGAGTTGAAAGAGAATATCGATCTGAGCCATGTCGCCGCACCGTTCCCGTAATTCACCCGCGCCGATGCGGCGCGTTCAAATTATCTTCGGCGATTTTGAAGCCATAGCCAACAAATTCGAGCAGCGCGCGGCGCTTTTGCGCTGCACATGCGCGTATAAATCTTCTCTCGCAAAGAGGCAAAGTCGCGGAGAATCCGGCGGTTCTCTCTGCGCCTTTGCTGAACGCTCACTTTTCGATTTTCGCATTCGCAATCAACAAATCCGGAATCCCATCATTGTCGATCGCATACACCCGCCCGCAATCCTTGCAGTGCAACCCCGTCGGCGCTTCCACAGGCCCGCGCAATTCCAATTCGCCAAGCGCAAGCGTGGATTTGCCCTTCACGGGCCGGGTGACACAATGCGGGCAGGCCAGGTCTTTCACGAACTCAGGGTCGAACATTCTTAATTTCTCTTTTGCAGAGCAGTCACGCAAGCTCCGTCGACTCCGCGCAGTGTAACTTACAATCCAGCAGCTGCTGGCCTCAAACGCCGGAAGGATAAGCGTTCCTTCGCTTTTTTTCCACAGCGCAACACGCGGCGTCAGATTATTCTAAGCGATCACATGCCCACCTCCCTCCACCTCTCCACAGCCCGCTCCTGGCGCGGCGGCGAGAATCAGATTCACTTGCTCGTTCGCGGCCTGCTCACGAGTTGCGAGCGCGCGGTGGTCGTTGCGCCGCCTGGATCGCCGCTGCTGGCGCGGTGTGTGCGCGACAAAATCGAGTCACACCCCATTCACGTGCGCGCGGAGTGGGATATTTATGGCGCGTGGAAACTCTCGCGGCTGCTGCGAAAAGTGCGGCCGGATATTCTGCATCTGCATGACGGACACGCCGTGTTGCCGGGGAAAATGGCCGCGCGCATGGCGGGGCTGAAAAACTTGAAGCTCGTCGCGCACCGCCGCACGGTTTTTAAATTGAAGAGCAAAAAAAAGTACGGCGGGCGCATCGATCGCGTTATCGCTATCAGCCGAGCGGTAAAGGATCAATTGGCCGCGGCAGGAATTCCTGACGAGAAAATTCGCGTCGTGTACAGCGGCGTCGAATTTCCGGCACTGTTGGCGGCGGATGCGCCAGAAGTGCGGGCGCTGCGCGAGAAGCACGCGATTCCCGAAGCTGCATTCGTGCTCGCGCACGCGGCGGCGCTTACGCGGGAGAAACGACAGCGGGATATGATCGCTGCCATAGCGCAAGCGTCAGGCACCAAAGAGCTTCATTTGATCATCGCAGGCAGTGGTGAATTGCGTTCAGAACTGGAAGCATTCGCCGACACGGTTGCGCCGAAGCGCGTTCATTTTCTCGATTTTCTGAACGATCTCCGTCCGCTCTGGTCCATGTCTTCGCTCGCGATTTACGCGAGCGAAGCCGAAGGCCTCTGCACCGCGCTCATCGAAGCGCAGGGCGCCGGCCTTCCCGCCATCGTGTCGCGCGCAGGCGGAATGGTTGAAGTGGTTGAAGATAATGAAACGGGTGTTATCTTTAATGTCGGCGATACAGATGCGTTGAGCCGTGCGATCCTCTCTCTGCATGACGATCCCGCGCGCCGGTTGCGCATGGGCGAGAAAGCCCGTGTGCGGGCGCGTGCCTTGTTTTCAGCGGAGGCGATGGTTGAAGGCGTGGCGGCAGTCTATCGTGAATTGACGGAAGAATAGTGCTGGGTGGGGCAGGCATTCCTGCCCGGCAGACAAAGAATGTCCGCCCCACCGGAGGAATTTTCGAAGTGAGCGACGGCAGTCCACGCATTTTGATTGTTCGATTGTCTGCATTTGGCGACTGCCTGCATACGATTCCTTCGTTGGTTGCGCTGCGGCGCAGATTCCCCTCCGCGCACATCGGCTGGGCCATCGAAAAAGCGTCTCACGCGGTGCTCGAAGGCCATCCGATGGTGGACAAGTTCCACATTTTTCCAAGGCACGCATTCAAACTCGGCAGCACAAAATTGATGGATTCGATGCGTGACTTGAGCGCGTTTCGGCGCGAATTGGCCGCGGAAAAATACGAAATCGCGATCGACTTTCAAGGACTGACCAAAAGCGGCCTGGTCTCGTGGTGGTCGCGCGCGCCGCGGCGCATTGGGTTCAAAGGCGAAGACAGCCGCGAATTCAACATGGTCTTCGCCAACGAGCGCATCCGCCCGCCGGAAGAAGCCGTGCACGTCGTCGAGCGAAATCTCGCGCTGCTCAAGCCGCTCAACATTGAGTTGCCCGAAAAACCCAACAAGCCAGAATGGGTCATGCCCAATTATTCAAAAGAAGTCGAGGAGATGCGCCCATTCCTCAAGAACTGCGGCCTGCTGGACGCAGCGGGCAACGTGAAGAAATTCGGCATCGTCAATCCCGGCGCGACGTGGTTTACGAAGCGCTATCCGCCGGAGAAATTCGGCGAAGTGGCAAAAGGAATGGTGGAGCGGCTTCAGTTTCCCGTGATCGTGACCTGGGCTGGCGACGAGGAACTCGCGTCAGCGCAGACGATCGTAGACATCGCCGGCGGCCCATGGAAGAACGCGTTCCTTGCGCCAAAGACGAATTTGCGCGAGCTTGCGGCGCTCACGCAACAGACCGTGCTTTTCGTTGGCAACGACACCGGGCCATTGCATTTGGCGGTCGCGCTGAATGTGCGCACGGTGGCGATTTTCGGCGCGACCGATCCGCTGCGCAACGGCGCGTACGGCAGCGGGCATCGCGTGCAGACCGGCGGCGTGGATTGCCATCCCTGCTGGAAAACGACCTGCGAGCGGCAGGACCGGGCCTGTTTGATCTGGGTGAAACCGGAGGACGTGCTGACGAGCTGCAAACATATTTTGGATCGGATGGATTGACGGCGGGTTTCAGATTATTTTTTCCGCGCCATCATCCACGCCAAAATCCCCGGCGTCTTCGACACAAAAAAAGCCACTTGCGCGGCGGTCGCCAGATCCGCTCCGCCGCTCAGCCGCGCCACACGTTCGAACACAAACGCAAACGCCGCCTGCCCCACGCCGATCGCGCCGAACGAGGCGAACGAGCAGACGAAATTCGCGATCAGCAGCGCGGCGAGGAACAAGCTCGCATCAAAACCGCTTTCTCCGCGCATTCCCAAACCCGACGCGAGCACGTACCCCGACGCGCTGCTGAGCGTGTGAACCCCCAGCGACATCAGCCAGCCTTCCAGCAGAAAAATCGGTGCCCCGCGAAACGCCTGCATTGATGAATATGCGCGCTCAACAGTGTGACCAAACGGCAGCTTCTTCAGGATCCAACTCAGCGGTCCCCAATTGTGCAAGCGCCGCGAAAAAAGCATCAGCGAACCGATCACCAGCCCCGCGCACACCGCCAGCAATCCAATCAAATATGGCCGCAGTGCGCCCTCCGACCAGAGAGATCCGAAACGCCAAGCCACCGCCGCTAGCGTCAACGTCAGCAACCCAAGCAGTCCCAGCAGACGATCGACTACCAGCACGCTCACCGCTTCGGTGCGCCGCCCAAGCGGAATTTGCTGCGCCAGATACCACGCCTTGATCGCGTCTCCGCCCACCGACGTGATCGAGACCGCGTCGAAAAACGCGCCCAGAAATGTCAGCTTTACGATTGTCCAGAAACTTGGCGCCGGCCCATGCGCTCGCAGCAGCCGCTGCGTGCGCCAGGCGCTGACGATCAACTGCGCCGTCAATAGCCCCAGCGTCCCAAGCACGATGGCCGGGCTCAAGCTCAATTGCTTCAGCCGGCCAAAATCAATCTTGCCGCTGGCCAGCACATAGCCCACCAGCCCCGCCGCGACGGCGAGCTTCAAAAACAGGATCAGCCAATTCTTGAGTTTCAAAATGTTCTGCGCGTTTGTGGGAATCCACGCGAGATTTTAGCAACAACGGCGATTCGCGCTATCGCATTGCAATGCGCAATTGCCTAGCGAAGCGTCCCCGCCCTGAAACGCTTTCAAAACCTTGCGAAGCGCAGCCGTTCTCCCTCTCCCCTTGGAGAGAGGGTGAGGGGTAGGCGCGCTTACGATTCGGCTTTTGAAACAGTTTTTTAAAATTGCCCCGCGCCAGGCGTTGTCACGGTCGTCGCATTCCCTTTCCCCATTACCGGCATCGCCGGATCGCCGAAGATCTGTTCCGTCCGGCTCAGATCGCCGTAGAAACTCCCGCCCTGCGAATACGCCCACTGCTGCGTCTTCATCAGCGCATCGCCCCACCGCCCGCCCGCACTCGCATTTTGCAATAGGCGGCTCATGAACGCGACGGCATACTCCGATTGCATATACGTCGATGTTCCGATCGACGCCGAGATGCCGCCTTGCGGCTGCGTCAGTGCTTGTATCGCGATGCTGCGGTAACCCGTTTCGTTCTTCGCCATCCAATTGCCCGTGCACGTCGCTTGCAGGAATACAGCGTTGCCCGTCAGATTCTGCACGGTGTCGGCGGTGCTGTCGGTCTCCAAAATGCGCGGATCGTTCTTGCCCAGGCGCACCGCGTTTCCGTGTCCGACGTAGAACAAAATATCCGCGCCGCCGTTGGCCGCCTGCGTCAGCGCCGCGGTCACGTCCGGCGAACTTTGCGCAGTGACGCCGAGGTAATTGCGCTGCCACGCCAGCTCCGGATTGGCCGCCGCAATCGAATCCGCCTCCGCCGCGAAATCGCCGGCGATCGGATCGGCTTCATCGGCCACTGCGTGCACGCGCGCGCCGGTAGTCATGCCTTTGTTCGACAAAATGCGCGATACCGCGACGGACAATTCGCTGGGCGTATTCACCGGCAATCGCCCGACGACCACTTCCGGATAACCGCGGCCCAAATCGCCGAACATCGAATCGCTCGTCGCCTGCGACCAGAACGTCGTCGAGACCAGGAATGTCGGGCAAAGCGGATCGACGTTCAACCCGCTGTAATCAAGGTAGTCGTAGGTCGTGCGCCCCAACAGCAGCAAATATTTCGGCCGCACGGCGCGCACCGCGTTTTGAATTCCGTTCGGACCGTAGCGCCCGTAATTGTAGTAATCGAAAATCTGCTCCTGATCGGCGAACGACCCGCGCAAGCCTTCCTTCGAACGCTGCGCCAGCAGCGCTTGCGCGCCCGCGCTGAACTGGCTCGGCCCTATTGCCAGATACGTGAACGCCGCAAGCGGCTTCACCGCCCGCTTGCTCACCGCGATCGGTTTGTTTTCCATCCCGGCGGGCACAATCAGGAACTGGCCCGTCCCGCCGCTGGGCGCATTGAAGCGCAACGCAAACGTGCCGTCGTTCTGCGCCTGCGTTTCGTAAGGGATCAACGTCGCGCGGTCCGGGAAGCGCGCATCCACAACCCACGCGTCCGCGCTCGGCAGATGCTGCGCTTCAAAAAGCTGCGACGCGCCGCTCGGATTGTAAATCTCCAGCGGCGCCGCGCCGTTCAGCGCTTTTGTGTAGCTCGCCGTCATCGAATGCAGCAGCGCGATTTGCGTCGCGACGCCGTCAAGCTGCGGCGTCACCAATTCGATCGTGTTCGCGCCGTCCACCAAAATTCCCGGCGCGAGTTGGAACGCAAGCTGCACCATCGTGCCGCCGCCGCTCCACACCGCTTGCCCCGCGGGCTGGCCGTTAATGAACGCTTGCAGCGCGTGGTCGTTCGCAGTCCCGCTGGCTTGCGTCAAGCTCCACAGATTCACCGTCAGCGACGCTGGCCCGCCGCTGGCGTTGGGCGTGTTGAGCGTAAAGCTCTGCGTCGTCCCGCCGCTTAAATATTGATTCGAGAACCACGGCGCATAGTCGTACGGCCGCAGGTTGTCGAAATCGAAATACACGTCGTGGTAGCTCACCGTCGCCATCGCCGGCGAGGTCGTGTTCACGCTCTGCGCGCTCGCAAACAAGCCTTGCGCATGCGCGATTTGTCCCGCCGAAGTCGCCGCGTTCGTGCGGCGCAGGAACAGCGCGTCCTTGTTCGTGTAATCGTCAGCGTAGCCTTGGCCGTAGACAATCAGCCCGCTGGGCGAAAGCGCCAACGCGTTCAACGCGCGCCCTTCGCGCTGAATCGAGACATGCCCCGCATCGAATCCCGCCGGCAACGCGCTCGACGGAATCAGCAGCACGCCCGGCGTGTCGTACACTACTTTCACTCCCGCGAAACTGCCGCCGCGCGCAGGCGCACTCGAGAACCAGCGCACGCCCGCGGATAAATTCGACGCGGGCGCGGGTGTCGGCGCGGGTGCCAAGGAGCGGTACCCCGCTCCTTGCTGTTGCGCGCGCGGATCATCTCCCAACGCGAGTAGTCCATCGTATTGCGTCGGCGTCAGCGCTCGCACCGACGCAGACATCGCAAGCTGTCCGCTCGCATCGACGAAAAGTCCCGCCGCGCGCAGCCGCTCCGCCGTAGAACGGAGCTCCCACTCCGTTCGATTTTCCGTCGCGCCAAAATTCTGCGTTGCGTCGGCTTGAACGGAGCGGGAGCTCCGTTCTACTTTCGCGAACTCGGCGCTCAACTCTTTGCCGCGCGCGTTCGCGCCAGCGAGCGCCACGCTTTCAAGCGCCGCATGCAACCCATCGCCACTCACCACACCGTTCTCATCCACGGCCACTGGCCCGGCGAGTGTAGAATGTGTCTCCGTAAATCCGCGAATGCTCACGCTCTCCAATTTGTAGTCGTAAATGCCCGGCGCCGCCCAATCGTAGAAACAATACGCCTTCAAATCCGGATTCGTAATGCGTCCCGCGATCAGCGTGGAATTCGCCCGCGTCCACGCATCGGCTAATTTTGAATCTTGAATTTTGAATTTTGAATTACGTCGATAGACGTTGAATCCCGCGTTCTGGAATTCCGATACAGAATTCCACGTCACCAGCACTCCGCCGCCTTCCGCGCGCGCGGCGAAGGCTTCGAGCGTGACCGGCGTGACGTTGCTCGCGGTTGTGCGGACGACCAGCGTGTCCGCCGGACTGCCCGCGCTCGGCGCGGATGCAAGATCGCTGCCGTTGAATTTGTACACAACCGCCCAGCCGCTCTGCAATCCTATTACCGTGGCGAAGCCCGAGGTCATTACACTGCTTCCGGTCGCGCCGGCGATGATCGGAATATCCGCGCCGCCGTTGGGTGCGGTGCCCGCATACGCGCCCGGCCCGACGCCCAGCGACAAAACTGATGTGCCGCCCAGGGTCACAGTGCCGCCCGCGGCCACGTTGAGGAATTGCTTGTTTATCGTACCGGCGTTGACCGTCACGATGGCCTTGAGCTTCCCGTCGCTGCTGAAGTCGATGTTTCCCGTGGGGGAAAGATTCATGCTTTCATCAGCCGCCATCGGCGTGGTCACAATGCTGGTTGTGCCCGGCCACACATTTGTAACGTTCAACTTCAGAGAACCCGTGACCGTTCCCGACCCGCGCAGGTCACCGCTGAGGGACTGCCCATTGCCATCAAGCGTTCCCGCGGCGGAGAGCGTTATGGCGGGCGCCGAGCCCAGCACGATGGGCGCACCAAGTCTCAAAGTGCCGCCCGCAACCGACATTTTCGTGCCGTCGGACAGTCCTCCCGTCGAGCCTCCGAGGAACAGAGTGCCTCCCGTTGTGCCGCCCGCGTTGAGCGTGATTGTACGCAACGTGCCGCCGTCGCTGAGCGCGCCGAGTGCGAGCGTGCCAATGCCGGTGCCGCTGTTGGCCACGTTGATTGTCGGATTGCCGTTAATCGTCGTCGCGCCAAATGTGAGGCTGTACAATGTGTTGCTCGCTGGCGTTCCGCCGGTGATGCTTAGCTTCTGCGAACCCATGGAAAGCGTGCCCAGCGTTGCAACACAAATGCCGCTGACATCGATTACCGAATTGGCGTTGACCGCTACGTTGTTGACCAGGTTGTCAAGCGACACGATCTCCACAGCGTTTACGCCGCAATTATTCGTGTCGCGCACTTGCGAAATGGTGAGCGTGCTGCCAGTCAAGTTGTCGAACAGCGCGTAATTGGCCGCCGGTATCGTCGCTGTCGTCGTTGCAGTCGTCTGAACGTATCTGGCGAACGGCGCGCCATTGCCGATGGTGTTGAAATAATACGTCGTCGCGCCCACCGTCACATGCCCCTGCCGCCCGCCGCCGTCGGATTGCACGTACACGTACACGCGGTAATTCGCGTATGGAATGTTCGTGATCGTGATGGTGTTGGTCGTGTTGCCCGCGTTTGCGTTCGTGTCGAGGTACGAATTCATCAACTGCGCGTCCTGATTGGCCTGCGCCACGCCGTAGACGCTGTAACTGACCGGCGCGCCGCTGAACGTCAGCGTGGTCGAAATAGCCGAGCCGCTGCTGTCGGTGAGCGCCACATTCGTTCCGGCGATGGTCTGGATGTTGTTCCAATTCGCAATCGGCACCACGCCCGCTACGCCGGTGACGTTTTCGATTTCCGTGGTGCGCCCCGCAGCAAAATTAATTCCAATGCATCCCGCGATTGTGCCGCTGGCCAACTGCAGCGTGCTTCCGTTCAGATTGATCTGCCCGCTGCCCAGCGCCGTCTGCGTGCGCGCGGAAACCACGCCCGCATTCAGCGTCGAACCGCCATTGAACGAATTGTTCGCGTTCAGGATCAGCGTTCCGGCGCCGTTCTTCGTCAACGTCCCGGTGCCGCTGATCGCGCCGGTGGTCGTGTTGCTGCCAACAATGTTGTAAATCAGCGCGCCGTTGTCGGTGATGCTGCCGATGATCGAACCGTCCACGGTGCCGTCGCCGATTTGCAGCGTGCCGGCGTTGACCGTCGTGCCGCCCGTGTACGTATTCGCCGCACTCAAGATCAATTTCCCCGGCGTCACGTTTGTGTCGCCCAGCGTCAAGCGCCCCACGCCGCCGTTTCCGATCGGATTGGCGTACGTCACTGTCTGTCCATTCGTATCAATGGCCGCTCCGCCCACGCCAATGGTGAAGGTGCGCCCGGATACGTCCATGTTGCTCGCGCCCGTTGCATAACGCAGCGTCCCGCCGCTGAACGACAGCGGCGCTACCGAGCCGGCCGCCGTCGAGCCGAGATGCGCATTGTCGCCGATGATCAGCGTGCCGCCGTTGAGTGTTGTCGCGCCCGTATAAGAATTCGCGCTCTGCAATGTCACCGTGCCCGAGCCGCTCAGTTGCAGCCCCGTTGATCCGCTGATCCCAATCACGCCGCTGGCGTTGCTGAAGGTGTACGCGACGCCGCCAAGCGTGTTGTTGAAATTCACCAGAATCGGACGCACACCCGCAGCCTGAATTGAAATGTTGCTGTTGGTCACGTTGCCCGCGCCGCCCAGCATCGCGTCCTGAAACGTCACAAGACTCAAGTTGTTGTCCGCAAACTTCGCCGGCGCCGCGGTGGTCGTGTTGTACCAATTGGTCGAGGCCGTATCCCACAAGCTGTTGGTCGCGCCGGTCCAGGTCAGACTCGACGCGCCGCTGGACACCGTCAGGTCGATTTCGTTGCCCACTTGCGAGAAGAAATACGACTTGCCGGCCAGCGGCGTGTTGCCCACGGTGAAACTGCTGCCCGCGTCGAAATTGAACAGCGTTCCTGTAAACGTGATCAGCTTGTACGTGCCCACGCCGAGAGCGCCGTTGCCGCCAGCGTTCGCGTTGTCGTTCAAATTAATCACCACGCTGCCGCTGCCGACCGTCGGCAGAACTACGTCGCCATTGACTGCGACGACGTCGCCATTACTGCCGGCCGCGGGAAGTCCCGTTCCGGGCGTTCCGAAGTCGAAATCGAGAATCGCGCCGGCGCCCAGCGTCAGCGTGCCGGTGGTAAGCGTGCCGATGCCGCCGCTGTTGTTCGCGCCCGGATTGACGCCCGGCGCCAGATGCCCGTTCGCTCCGCCGTTTCCCGCGTTAATGCTTGTCGCGCCGCCCAGCGTGCCGGTTCCCGACAGCGTCGGATTGCCTATGGCATTGACGCCGCCTGCCGTCACCGCACCCGACGACGGCGCGCCAATAATGGAGCCAGTGACAACGAGCGTGCCCGTGTTCACGGTCGTCGCGCCGCTGTAGGTATTGGCGCCGCTGAGCGTCAACGAGCCCGTGCCGCCGGTGAGGATCGAACCGGTTCCGGAAATGACGCCGGAGAAATTTGACGACAAATTATCCAAGCTGCCGATGGTCAGCGCGTTTGCGCCCAGATTCACGCTGCCGCCATTGGCCGCGGGCAGGAGTTGGCTGATGGTTTGGCTGGCGCCAAGGTTGAACACCGCACCCGCGGCCACGCTCACCTGCGTGGCAACGCCAAGCGCCGTTGAACTGTTCGAGTTCAAGATTCCGCCGTTGACAACGGCTTTTGTCCCCGTGGACAATGCGGCGGAGGACGCCGCCAGCGTCAGTGTTCCGCTTCCCGTCAAAGTGATCGTCCGCACCACGCCTCCGTCGTTCAACGCGCCCAGGGCGAGGATGCCGGCGCCCGAGCCGTTGTTGGCCACATTGAAGGTGGGATTGCCGGAAAAAGTCGCCGCGCCGAGATTGAGCCCATAACTTAGGTTTGCAGCCGTGGCGCCACCGGTGACAGCCAGCGTGTGGCTGCCCATGCTGAGCAGTCCCAGCGTGCCGCCGTCTGTGCCGGTCACGTCGATGGTCGAATTGGCGTTGATCACGACGTTGTTGCTTAGATCCTCCGACTCCGAAATGATTTGAATCCCACAGATTCCGTTGTTGTTCGAAGTTGCCTCGCGCGCCTGAACGATCGTCAGCGTGGGGCCGCTGAGATCGTCGAAGAGCGCATAGTTGGCCGCGGCGGACGCGGCCGCCGTAGTCGCGGTCGCCTGGATATATGACGCGAACGGGTTGATGTTGGTGGTGAAATAGTAGGTCGTCGAACCGACGGTGACGTGCCCGATGCGGCCGTTGCCGTCGGAGCCGACGTACACGATCGCGCGGAAACGCGCGTAGGGAATGTTGGCGACCGTCACTGTGATCGTCGAGGTGGCGTTGTTATCGATGTACGAATTCATCAACTGCGCGTCCTGGTTGGTCTGCGACGCGCCGTAGACGCTGTAGGTGTTCGGCGAGCCTGTGAACGTCACGTTCGCCGGAGATGCCGCGCCGTTGCCATCCACCAAGGCCACATTGGCGCCGGTGATGCCTGGAACGTTGTTCCAGTTTTGCATCGGCACCACGCCGGCGGTGCCGGTGACGTTGTCGATGTCCCCCACGTTGGCGCGGCCCGTCGAAAAGTGGATTCCGATCATTGCGTTCTCGCTGGCGGCCAGTTGCAGCGTCCCGCCGTTGAGATCCACCGTGCTCGTGCTCAGCGCGCCAGTCGTCTTGACCGATACCGTTCCCGCATTCACGTTCGTCACGCCGGTATAAGTGTTCGTGTTCGCGAAATTCAAAACGCCAGGCCCGTCCTTGCTCACCGAGCCGCTCCCGCTGATCACGCCGCCATTTGCGTTGAGGGAGGCGACGTTGTAAATGAGCGCCGCGTTGTCCGCGATATTTCCAGGAACCGTGCCGTCGATCGTTCCGTCGCCCAACTGCAGCGTTCCCGCGGCGATCGTCGAGCCGCCCGTGTAGCTGTTGGCTCCCGTGAGCACCAGAATTCCAGGCGTGGCGTTCGAATCGTTGAGCGTCAAAGCTCCTGCACCGTTGGCGCCGATCCCCGATCCATACGTAATCGTCTGGCCATTTGGATCGAACGTCGCGCCGCCGGCGTTGATCGTCACCACGCGCCCCGAAATATCCGTATTGGTCGCGCTGGCCACGTAGCTCAGCGTCCCGCCGTTGAATGTAAGCGGCGCAATTGTGCCGGACATCGAGCCGAGCGCCGCGTTGTCCTTGATCTGCAGAATGCCGGCGTTGAGCTGCGTGGCGCCGATGTACGTATTGGGACTCTGCAAAATCACCGTGCCGCTGCCGTTGAGCACGAAACTGGTCGTTCCGGCGATTCCAATTACTCCGCTGGCGTTGCTGAACGTATACGGCACTGCCGCATTCGTGAAGATCACCGACAACGGGGACACGCCGCCGCTTTGAATTGTAATCGCATTATTCGTCACGTTAGCCGCGCCGGGCAGTTTCACGTCCTGAAAACTCACGTGGCTCAGATTGTCCACGTAGTTCGTCGCCGCGCTGGCCGTCGTGCTGTACCAATTGACCGCGGACGTGTTCCACAACCCATTCGTCTGGCCTGTCCACGCCATATCCTGCACGCCGCTGGTAATCGTCAGGTCGATCTCGTTTCCGATCGTCGTGAAAATGTAGCTCTTGCCGGCCAACGGCGTCGTACCGATCACGATGCTGCCCGTCGGACTGAAATTGAACGCCTGTCCCGTAAACGAGAAGAGCTTGTACGTGCCTGTGCCGATGCTGCCGTTTCCACCGGCTGCGGCGTTGTCAGTGAGGTTAAGGGTGACGGTGCCCGTCGATGGGAAAGTCAAATCGCCCGCAATCGCAACCAAATCGTTAAAGCTTCCCGTCGAAGGTATGCCCGTTCCCGGCGTGCCGAAATCGAAATCCAGCACACTGTTCGCATTCAAACTCAACGGGCCCGTATTCAGCATTCCGATCGCGCCGCTGTTGCCGGTCGTGTTCACGCCCGGCGCGAGGTGCCCGGCCGCGCCGCCGTTGGCGCTGCTGATCGTCACCGCGCCGCTGACGTTCGCCGCGCCGGCCAGTGTGGGCGTGCCGCTCGCGGCTGCCCCTCCCACTGTCACCGCTCCGGACGTTGGCGTGCCCGTAATCGAACCGGTCACCATCAGGATGCCGCTGTTCACGGTAGTCGGGCCGCTGTAGGTATTCGCGGCGCTCAGTGTCAAGGTATTCGTTCCCGCTTTGACCAGCCCTCCGGTGCCGGAGATCACGCCCGCGAAATCGGACGCGAGATTGTCCGTGCTGCCGATCGTCAGTGTGCTGTTCGCCTGCAAAATGACGTTGCCCGCGTTGGCCGACGGCGTCAGCGAACTGATCGTTTGACTGGCCCCAACGCCGAATGTCGCCCCGAGCGCCACCGTCACGCGCGCGGTCGTTCCGAGCGCCGTCGCGTTGTTCGAATTGAGCGTCCCGCCGGTCGCGTTCACCACCGGCCCCGCAACAAAGCCCGCTGCCGGCTGCGTCAACGTCACCGCGCCCGTGCCGCTCAGCGTAATGATGCGGGAGACGCCGCCGTCGCTTAAGCTCCCCAGATTGAGCGTCGCCAATCCGCCGCCGTTGTTCATCACGATGAACGTCGGATCGCCCGAGAACGTCGCCGCGCCCAGCGTCAGTGTGTACGGGAGTCCCGCGCCCAGGCTCCCTCCCGTCGCCGTCAGCGTCTGCGCTCCCATCGCGAGCGCGCCTGCGCTGCCCACGCTGCCAAAGCTGACGCCGGTTACGTCGATCGTGGAATTCTGCGTGACCGAGACGTTGTTCGGCAAGGCCATGCCGATCGAAACAACCTCGATTCCGCAGATGCCGTTGTTTCCAGAATCGTGCTGCTGTGTGATCGTGACCGTGGAGCCGCTCAAATTGTCGAAAAGCACGTAATTTGCCGCGGCTGCGGCGCCCAGCGTCGTCGCCGTGCCTTGCGTGTATCCGGCGAACGCGGCTGCGTTGCCAACCGTTGAAAAATAATACGTCGTCGCTCCGATGCTGACGTGTCCCGTGCGCCCAGCAGTGTCCGAATTCACGTAAACGTACACTCGGTAATTTGAGTAGGGAATACTGCTGAGCGTGATCGTGTTGACGGCCGCCAGGACGTTGGTGTCAAGATACGAATTTATCAATTGCCCGTCCTGCGATGCTTGCGGCGCACCGTAAGTGCTGTACGGATCCGTGCTGCCGCTGAACGTCAAGAGCATCGGCGAAGCGTTGCCGTTGGCATCATTCAAAGCAACGTTCGTGCCCGTCAGTGTCGCAACATTGTTCCAGTTGCCCATCGGCACGACGCCGGCCGTGCCGGTCACATTTTCAATTTCAGTGCCGTTGCGCCCGTCCGAGAAATTGATTCCAACTTTCGCGCCGTCGCCGGCCAATTGAAGCGTGCCGCTGTTGAGCACCGCCAAGGCCGTGCCCAGCGCCGAATTGTTCCGCGCCGTAATTGTGCCGGCGTTGATGTTCGTCACGCCGCCGTACGTGTTCGTTCCGCCCAAGGTCAGTGTGCCCGCGCCGTTCTTCGTCAGGCTTCCGGTGCCGCTGATGACTTTGTTGTACGCCGCTGATGAAGAGACGTTGAAGACCAGGGCGCTGTTGTTGACCGTGTTGCCCAGCAGCGTCGCATCCGTCGCGCCATTGCCAAGCTGCAATGTGCCGCTGGTGACGGTCGTGTCCCCGGTGTACGTGACCGGCACTCCCAGAATCAGTGTGCCGGGCGTTGCATTCGTATCGGCCAGCGTCAACCCGCCCGGTCCGCCGTTGCCAATCGCCGCTCCATACGTCACGGTCTGCCCGTTGGTGTCGATCGTCGCCCCGCCCAAGCTCATGGTGACCGTGCGCCCCGACACATCCGGATTCGTCGCCGCCGGCAAATAGGAAAGTGCCCCGCCATTGAAGACCAGCGGCGCAATCGTTCCGTTCGCGGCGCCGATGTCGGCGTTGTCCTTGATCTTCAACACACCCGCGTTGAGCACCGTCTGCCCTGTGTACGCATTCGGGCTTTGCAGTGTCACTGTCCCCGTTCCCGTGAGCGTAATTCCGCCCGTCCCGCCGATGCCCGCCGTCGTGGCGCTGAATGTGTACGGCACCGCCGCATTGTTGAACGTCACCGAAATCGGCGCCACTGGCGACGGAATCGAAATCGCGTTGTTGGTGACATTGGTCGCGCCGGGCAACTTCACGTCCTGGAACGTGATGATGCTCAGGTTGTCGATGTAATTGGTCGTCGTCGAATTGTCTGTGTTGAACCAGTTGGCCGCCGACGTATTCCAGATGCTGCTCGCCGCGCCGTTCCAAGTCAGATTCGAAACGCCATTGGCAATCGTCAGATCGATTTCGTTGCCGATCAGCGAGAAGATGTAGAACTTCCCGGCCAGCGGTGTGTTGCCAATCGTGAAACTGCTCGCGGAACTGAAATTGAATGTTTGCCCGGTGAACGTGAAAAGCTTATACGTCCCCGCGCCAATGCTCCCGTTCCCGCCCGCATTGGCATTATCATACAAATTCACCGTGATCGTGCCCGATGTCGGCAGCGTCAAATTGCCGTTGATCGCGATGAGGTCGCCGGCATTTCCGGTCGAGGGCACGCCCGTCCCCGGCGTGCCGAGATCGAAATCCAGCGCTGCGCCCGCGCCGATCGCCATCGCGCCGGTGTTGAGCGTCCCGATGCCGCCGGAATTGCCCGCCGTATTCACGCCCGGCGCGACATGCCCCGCCGCTCCGCCGTTGGCCGAACTTACATTCACCGCGCCGCTCACGTTGCCATTGCCCGAGAGCGTCGGCGTTCCCGTTGCGCCAATACCCCCGACAGTCACGGCGCCGCTGATCAGCGCTGTGTCGCTCAGCACCCCACCATTAATGGTGGTCGCGCCGGAATAGGTATTGCCGGCCGAAAGAGTCAATACGCCCACACTCGTTTTGGTCAACACCCCGGTTCCGCCGATCGCACCGCCAATCGTGACCGCCCCAAAATTGTTTACCACCAACGTCCCGTTGTTGGTGATGCTGGCGCTTGCGATCGATCCATCGTGCCCGGTCGTGCCGTCGCCAAGTTGCAGAGTCCCCGCCGCAATCGTGGTCGCTCCCGAATACGTATTGGGGGCAGTAAAAATCCACAGACCGGCGTTGTTTTTATTGAGGATGACTTGCGTCGCATTGCCGTTGGCGATCACGCCGCTGACCGTGTTCGCACCCGTGTTGGTGCCGAGCAAATTGAGCGTCGCCGCCACCGGCGAATCTCCGCTGATCCCGCCGCCGAAATTCAGCAGCGAGCCGCCGTTCGGCGCGTTGTTCGTCAGCGTCAGCGTCGCGCCTTCAATTTTCAGCGGCGCATTCACCGCCTGAGTCTGCCCCGTGCCCGTATACGAGCTAAGTATCTGAATCACCCCGCCGTTGGTCATGAGCAACGCACTTCCAGCCAGCGTCAAGCCCCCGGTGTTGCCGTCGAACTTGATATTCGTTAGGTTGCGCCCTGCATCGACTACCGGCGCCTGATTGGTCGGATTGGAATTGAAAATCGCGGTATCGGGACTGGCCGTGCCGGTTGTCCCACCTGGAGGAACTCCCGTGTTCCAATTGGCCCCGTTCGACCAAGTCGTGTCGCTCGCACCTGTCCACGCTGCCGTTGGAGGATCGGCGACGATTTGAATGCCCGTCAGACCGACATTGTTATTGCCGCGCACGAATTGAATCGTCAAAGTCCCGCCGGCCCCGCTCAGCGATGTAAAAAGTGCGTAGTTCGCTTTGGTTGCCGTCGTGGCGGTAGCAGTCGCCTGCACATAACCGGGAAATGCGACATTCCCGAAGCTTGCAAAATAATACGACGTGGTGCCCAGCGTAATGTGGCCCTGGCGCGCCGCTCCATCCGAGTTGAAATAACCATAGACGTGGTAATACGGAAATGGCACGTTCGAAATGGTCACCGTCACGGTGTTGCTGCCCCCGCTCGTGTCGAGATAGGAATTGATGAGCTGCGCGTCGTTGGTCGCGCCGTTGCCGTTGTACACATCCCAATTGTCCGGTGCGCCGGTAAATGTCAGCAGAGCCGACGTCGCCGCACCATTGGAATCGGTGAGCGCAACGTTGCTGCCAGTGAGCCCCGTTACGTTGTTCCAAGTTGAGTATGGCTCAACTCCAGCGGTGCCGCTGAGCGTTCGGACCGCGCCACCGCGCCCGGTAGCAAAATGAATATTGATCGCCGTCGTCGCCGCGAACGCCGATCGTCCAGCCGTTAGCAAAGCACAAAGGCACAACACCACCCACGAACCAACGCTGCGGTCAAATTGCGAACGAGTCATCGGGGTACCCTCGCGAAATTTGGTTTTAAGAAATTCTGTTTTGCCGCTCAAGCTTGCACGGAACGTGCAGCTTCTGTCTCGAACAACTGGCCGTCCATCGTCTAACAAGCGTACCGAGGTACTGAGCCTTCATGCACTGAATTCTAAGTTGGGAGTATAGCCACAGTACGATTCGCTCAAGGGCAAAAAATTAACCAATTCTTTATGTCCTTTATTCGCGTCAGGCGACATTATTACTCAGTGATCTACGAATATTCGCAGGAACTCGCCTAAATAGCACATCGGCGAGAAGTTCGGCACCCGGAGCGCCGGCTTCCAGCCGGCCCGGATCAGCAAGACGTTCCTGCGCAGCCAGAAGATTCGGTCGGCAGTTTATTTGCCTTTCGCGTGCCACTTGCCGTGCCAGTGTGAATCGCTGCGCCTCCGTAATCAAGAAAATTGGTTCAGGCGTCGCCGCCTGCACACTCGCGTGCAAGCGCGACACCCTTTGACTCGATATATGCTTTCGCTTACGCTTCCCCCATGCTCGCTCCCCTCCCCCGCCGCCCGCTCGGGCGCACCGGCGTTTCCGTCACTCTCTTCGGCCTTGGCGGCGAAGGCATCTTGCGCACGTATGGCGAAGAAAAATCCGCCGCGCGCGTGATTCACCGCGCGCTCGATCAAGGCGTCAATTACTGCGATACCGCTCCGGCGTACGCGGGCAGCATGGATTACTACGGCGCGGCGCTCGGCGAACGCCGCCGCGAAATCTTTCTTGCGTCGAAAACGCACGAACGCACGCGCGACGGTTCGCTGAAATTGCTCGACAAAAGCTTGAAGCGCCTGCGCACCGATCATCTCGATCTGTGGCAGCTTCACGATCTTCGCACGCACGAAGACCTGCACGAAATCTTCGCCAGAGGCGGCGCGCTCGACGCGTTGGTACACGCCCGAGCCGAAGGCCGCGTGCGCTTTCTGGGCATCACCGGCCACCACGATCCGCAAATTCTCCTCGACGCGATGAAGCGCTTTCCGTTCGATACGGTCCTCGTCGCGCTCAACGCCGCCGACGTGCACCGCTCTTCCTTCATCAAAACAGTTCTGCCCGACGCTTTCCGCCGCGACATGGGCATCATCGGCATGAAGACCTGCGCGCAGGGCGCGCTGCTTGAAAACGGAGCGCTGAGCATGGATGAAGCCGTCGGCTACACGCTCTCATTGTGGGGCGTCAGCCACGTGATCATCGGCTGCAAAACCGAAGCGGAGGTGGACGACAACGCGCGCATCGCGCGCGAATTCAAACCGTTCGATGAAACAAAAATGCGCGAACTCGAAGCCCGCACGCGCGCGAACCATCCGCGGTTTAGTTATTATAAGAAGTCCTGAGTGCTGAGTGCTGAGTAACAGCGGGGCGCTTCGCGCGCCTCTACTCAGCACTCAGGACTCAGGACTAGGATATTCCCATGCACCGATTGCTCATCACTATGATCCTCCTCACCGCCGCGGCCAACGCCGCCGATTCCGTCCGCGTCGTCGCCATCCCACCGACGGACAGTGCGTCGCCGCATTACGTCGGCAATCGCGCGCCCCTTCAACCCAGCCCGCTGCTCAAGCTTCCCAACGGTGCGATCGAACCGCGCGGCTGGCTGCGCCATCAATTGGAACTCGAAGCCGCGGGCATGTGCGGGCACCTCGACGAAGTTTCTCCATTCCTCAAGTACGAAGGCAACGGCTGGGTCGATCCCAACGGCAAAACCGGCTGGGAAGAACTCGGCTACTGGCTCAAAGGCTATGGCGACCTCGGCTACGTGCTGCGCGACCAACGCATCATCAAAAACACGCAGAAATGGATCGACGGAATCCTCGCCGCACAACAGGCCGACGGCTGGTTCGGCCCAAATCCGCTGCGCCTGGCGCTCAAAGGCAAACCCGACATGTGGCCGCATATGCCCGTGCTCAACGCGCTGCAATCCAATTACGAATTCACCAACGATCCGCGCATCCTCACCTTCATGAGCCGCTACTTCAAATGGCAAAACGCGCTCCCGCCCGAGTATTTCTCCGGCAGTTGGCAGCACACGCGCTTCGGCGACAACATCGAAAGCATCTTCTGGCTCTACAACCGCACCGGCGAAGCCTGGCTGCTTGAATTGCCGCCGAAAATGCACGCGCACTCCGCCAAATGGTCCGAAGGCATCGCCGACTGGCACAACGTTAATTTCACGCAGGGCTTTCGCGAGCCCGCCGAGCTGTGGCAACTGGCCAAAGAGCCGAAACTGCTCGCCGCGAGCGAAAACGATTATGAAAAAATGATGGAGCTTTACGGCCAATTCCCCGGCGGCGGATTCTGCGGCGATGAAAATTGCCGCCGCGGCTACACCGACCCGCGCGGCGGCATCGAAACCTGCGGCATCGTCGAATTCATGCACAGCTTCGAAATGCTCGCGAAGATTTCCGGCAATCCGCTCTGGCTCGACCGCTGCGAAGGCATCGCCTTCAACCTGCTACCCGCGTCGATGACGCCGGACCTCAAAGCACTCCACTACATCAACAGCGCCAACGTCACGCAGCTCGACAAAAACAACAAACATCCGGGCATCGCCAACAGCGGCACGATGATTTCGTACAGCCCGTACGAAGTGTATCGCTGCTGCCAGCACAACCACGGCATGGGCTGGCCCTATTACGCCGAACACCTCGTCCTCGCCACGCCCGACAAAGGGCTGTGCGTGGTGCTGTATTCCGCGAGCCTCACCACCGCCAAAGTCGCCGACGGAACGAGCGTGAAGTTGGAACAGACGACGGACTATCCATTCTCCGAATACGTAGACCTGAAACTTTCCACCGAAAAGCCCGTTCAATTTCCGCTGTATCTGCGCGTGCCGCAATGGAGCAAAAGCGCTGAAATCAAAATCAATGGCCAACCGCAGACCGTGGACGCGCAGCCGCTGCATTACATTGCCATCGACCGCACGTGGAATGATGGCGACAAAATCGCGCTCAAATTTCCGATGCAAATCGTCGTCAAAACGTGGGCGAAGAACAAAAACGCCGTCTCAGTGGACTACGGCCCGCTGAGTTTTGCGCTGGCAATTCCATACAACTCCGTCCGCTACGGCGGCAAACCCGATTGGCCCGAATCGGAACTCTACCCCACCGCGCCGTGGAATTATGGTCTCGTCATTGACGCCGCGAACCCAGCAGCTTCTTTCAAAGTTTCGCGCCGCGACGGAAAACTCGAAGACCAGCCCTTCACCGCTGAAACCGCTCCGATTCAATTGCACGCCACCGGCCGCAAAATCAAAGCATGGACCATGGACAACTTGAACATGGTCGGAAAACTTCAGCCGAGTCCCGTCAAATCCGACGAACCCGACGAACCGCTGACGCTCGTCCCCATGGGCGCCGCGCGCCTGCGCATCGCCTGCTTCCCGACCATCGCCACCGGCGCCGATGGCCACGACTGGGGCGGCGTGCCGGCAATCCGCGCCATGGCCTCGCACTGCTTTGGCGGCGATTCCGTGGATGCGCTGCACAGCGACGCGGCCGAACCGAGAAGTTCGCACGACGAAAGCATCGAACGATTCACGTGGTGGGACCACAAAGGCTCGACCGAATGGGTGCAGTACGACTTCCCCGCGGCGAAGGAAATCTCCAGCGTCGAAGTCTACTGGTTCGATGACACTGGCCACGGCGCCTGCCGCGTCCCCGAATCGTGGAAGGTTCTCTATAAAGACGGCGACGCGTGGAAAGAAGTCGATTCGCCGTCCGGCTACGGCGTGAAGCTCGATCAATACAACGCTGTTCATTTCAAGCCGCAGAGCACAATCGCGCTGCGCCTTGAAGTAAAATTAAAGCCAAACGTCTCCGGCGGAATATTGCGTTGGAAATTCAAATAACCCCTTCTCCTCTCCGCGCCTTCCTCTGCGCCTCCGCGCCTCCGCGTGAGACAAATGGGTAGCCTCACACTTCTTCCAGCCCCTTCGTCGCATCCCCGAACTTCGGCAGCTTCACATTCATCTTCCCCATCATCGACAAATACAACCGGCACATCTGCCGCTCCGGCTTGCCGGTGTAATCCAGAACTCGCCCGCCTTTTATAGCCCCACCGCCGCCGCCCAACATAATGACCGGCAATTGTGACGCGTCGTGATTGCCGTTCAACATGCTCGAACAATACAGCAGCATCGTGTTGTCCAGCAGCGTGCGCGAGCCTTCCTGAATCGCGTTCATCTTGCGCGCGATGTACGCGACCTGCTCGACGAAGAATTGATTGACCTTCAACCAGTCTGGCGTGTCCGTGTGCGAAAGCAGATGGTGAATCATGTAATCCACGCCCAGATTCGGGAAGCGAAGCGACGAATGATCGTTGTTGAGTTTCAGCGTCGTGATGCGCGTCGTGTCCGTCTGGAATCCAAGCACCAGAATATCCGCCATCAAGCGCATGTGCTCGGCGATATCCTGCGGAATGCCGTCCGCCGGTCGCGGCATGTTGGGCTTCTCCAGCGTCGGGCGCCAGCCTTGCAACTCACCTTTCTTCCCCGCATTTTCAATGCGCACTTCCACATCGCGCACAGATTCGAGGTATTCGTCCAGCTTGCGCTGGTCGCCGGCGCTGATTTGACGGCGCAAATCGGTCGCGTCCGCCATCACGGCGTCGAGCACGCTCTTGTCGCCCTTGCTCAGTTCGTCTTTGAACAAGCGGTCGAACGCCAGCGCCGGATAAATCTCCAGCGGCGTCGGCGCCGTCGGCGAACTCCACGAAATGTGAGAGCTATACAGCATCGAGTAATTCTTGTGCACCGACGGATTCGATTTCTCGCAGCCCAGCACCAGGCTCTGCACTTTTGTCGAGCGCCCGTAACTCTGAGCCAGCAACTGGTCGATGCTCGTCCCCGAACGAATTTCGCCGCCAGACGCCAGCGGTGCGCCCGAAAGCAAATTCCCCGTCTGCGAACTGTGGATGTTTCCTTTCAGTGCCTCCGCGTTGAACAGCCCGCGGATCACCAGCATCTTCTCGCGAAAATCGCCGAGCGGCGCGAGGACTTTGCCCAGCTCCATCTCATTGCCTGCGCCTTTCGCCCACCATTCCTTGCTATGAAAACCGTTGCCCGAAAACAACACCGCCAGCCGCACCGGCGCGGCGCTGCCGTCTTTTCTATCCGCGGGTTCGTCGCCCCACACGCGAACCGATTCCAGCCACGGCAGCGCCATGCTGACGCCCAAGCCGCGCAAGAATGTGCGGCGGGCAAATCGATGCGCGGGAATTTCCGCGAAGTTCATCATGTCATTTACTCCTCTGTTGCGTCGCGTCCGCGAATTTCGCGAAACTGCTTGCTCAACACAATCGTTTCGATCGCCGCGCCGATGCGATACCCGTCCGCCGCCGTGCGCGCCTGCATCTCTTTCAACAGCGGCTCGTCCGACAACTGTACCCCTCGCCCGAGCGCATAGCCTAACAACTTCCGCGAAAATTGCTTCAAGAAAGCATCGTGCCGCATTTCGAACAAATAGCCGCGCAACCCGTTAAAACCGTCAATCTCCGTACCGTCAAGCACCTTCGAGTGCGTGTCAATCGGTCGGTTGCCCAAATCCTTTTCGCGGAAGCGCCCGATCGCGTCGAAATTCTCGAGCGCAAATCCAAACGGATCGATGCGCTTGTGGCACACCGCGCAGCGCGCGTCGCTGCTGTGTTTCTCGGTGAGTTGACGCACGGTCAGCGTTTCGGCGGCTTCGTCTTCCGGCAGGCGTGGCACGTCTTTTGGCGGGCGCGGCAGTTTCTCACCGAGCAGCACTTCCGAAACCCAATTCCCGCGCAAAATAGGACTCGTCCGCGACGCGCCGGATTGCTTCGCGAGCGTCGCCGCCTGCGCGAGAATTCCGCCGCGCGAATATTTCTTCACGCCGTCCACGCGCCGCCATTCCCCGCCGCTCACGCCAGGAATTCCGTAATGCTTCGCCAGCGCTTCGTTCAAAAATGTGTAATCGCAATCGAGAACGTTCAGCACCGATTGGTCACGCTGAACCAAGTCCGCAAAAAATCGAATCGGCTCCTCATACATATCCCCGCGCAAGCCCACAAATGTCGGAAAATGCCGCTCGCTCTTTTCGTTGAGCTCGTCGAAATCCTTGATGTGCATCCACGCGCAGCCAAATTCCTCGCCAAACCGCCGCACGCGCGCGTCCTGCATCATGCGCCTGGTTTGCGCAACGAGCACATTCGAATCAAGCAGTTTCCTCGACGCCGCCAGCGCGCGCAATTCTGCGTCTGGCTGCGATGACCACAGAAAATAACTGAGCCGGTTCGCCAGTTCGAACGCATTCACCGGCGCCTGTTTCGCGCCCGGCGCGGCGACTTCAGCGTGATACAAAAACGCCGGCGCAACCAACACGCGCGCGATCAGCAGCCGAATCGCTGCGTCATGCGCCAGTTCCTGATCGCGCAGTTTTTTGTATAGCCCGCGCAATTCGTTTTTCTCCACATCCGTCATTGGACGCCGATACGCGCGCTCAGCAACTTCCAGCACGCTGTCCAAATGCTTCGGCTGCGTGTCGATCAGCAATTGCCTGAACGCCGCCGCGCGCTGCTTGATCGGCTCGCGCAGCGGCTCCCACACTTTCGGGTCCGCGTCCTGCGTCGAGAATTGATAAATCTGCTCGAACGCATCGACCGATGTGAGCGCATCCTGAGTGACGTAATGCAACTCGTCCCACAGTCGGTCCAGCTTCGCCTTCTGCGCGTCGTCGAGCATCAAGCGCGCGAGGTGATGATCTTCGCGATAAAAAAGCGTGAGCGTCACGACTTCATCGACCGGCACGATTTTCGTGTAACACAACGCCGCCGGAAAAAGCTGTCGATACTCGTCGTATGCCGCTTCGAACTTCTTGCGCGCCGCGCTCCCGTCGTTCACGATCACGGGCATCGCAATCGAAATCTGCCGGCTGTCGGATGTCCACGCCATCTTGGCGTCCGTCACCGTCACTTTGCTCGGAACCATCCCCGCTTTCGTCTCCGGCTTGCTCGACGACACCTGCAACTGCACGCTGCCCTCGGCCCCGCTCTCCTTATCGAGCGTTCCCGTCGTCACAAATTCGCAGCCCGCGACAAGCTCTGCCGGAAGATGAATCTCGATCACCGCCGGCGCTTGCACGCACAGATTCGCCTCGCCAATCGCGCGCCCATTCGGATCTTTTCCGAATTGCGCGGGATCAAGCCCCCACGTTTGAGCGCCGTTCGCGGCGACCGGCGGATTCTGCGCGTTGGCATCTTTCTTAAGCCCGGCGAAGAGCGGCCCGCTTAGCGACGTCAATTGGCGGTACAATTTCGCATTCGCCGAATCTTTGTCCGCGGGCGGCACGCCAAGCAGCAGTTTCTGTACTTCGTCCGCGAGCGTGGCTTTCGTCTTCTCATCCGCCGCATTCTGCCATTTGCCCAGCAGCGATTCCGCCAGAATCGTCGTGCTCATTTCGCCGCCCTTGTCCGGCTCCGTGTAAAAATGCCACACCTCTTTATTGCCGAAGCGATCCGCGTGCGGATTTCCGGCGAGAATATCCGGCGACACATCCGCCGCCAGATTCCACACTCGCCCGCCTTCGCCGGAACTCGTGATGACAAGATTCACCGCGGTCAGTCCGCAGGCGTGATCGCTGTTGCGCGGACCGACTCGCACCGAAATCAAATCACCCGGTTGCACCGAAATTTCGAACGGGCCGGGCTTGAATTCACGCGCGTCCTGCGCGTGACCGTTCGCGAGACTTTGGCGCGTTGCGCCGCGCCTCATTTCGAGCGACCACAGCGTCCCCGGCCCGCATGCGGAATGCGCGTGCTGTACGACGGCCTCCACTTTAACCGTCGCCGCAATCGGGCTGCGCCAGCCCACGCACGCCTGCAACTTTGGCGAGGGATGCAGCACAATTCCATGCGGCTTCGCATCGCCGGGAATGCGCACGAGCGTGTCGGATGAATTCGCGAGGATGTTCGGCGTGTCCTTCGGCCCCCAGCCCTTGATAAAATCGTATTTCGGCGTGCCGTCGATCTTTTCCGCAAAATAATTCTGAATCTTCACCGCATTCACATCGCCAACGCCCAGATAAGCGAGCCACGCCGCAAGCGCGTCGGGATCGGCGTCGTATTTCCGCGCTAACTCCGCCACAGATTTTGAATCTTGAATTTTGAATTTTGAATCTTGAATCCCCTCTGCCGCCGCGCGCAAACATTTCGCCGCGCCGCCAAACACACGCTCCCGCCGCGCCGCATAATCCGCGCTGATCGATCGCACATCTTTGAGCAGCATGTCGGGGCAACCCGGCGCAACCAGACGCGGACGTTCCCAAATCACAACATCGCCCGCGTTCCCGTCGCCGGCATCGCCTGCGACGAGGTACAGCGTCACGTCCTTTCCATCCGCGGGCGGCTGAATTTTCACGCGCACATCCTGCTTCGACGCCATCGGCGTGACCGGCTCCATCCACGCCTTCGGCCCGCCCGCCTTGCCGATGTGCCCGACGCTGGCGAATTTCCACAACGCGGATTGCCACTGCACAACTTCGGCAGTCAGCGCTGCCGCATCGTTCGGTTTAGCAGCGCGCCAATTCGCGCGCAATCCATCAAGCAACAGTGACGGCTTGTCGGACGTAAGCGCATTCATCAAGATGTCGAGATACTTTGCGCTTAGGCCGTGCTTGTGCGCGATCGCGTCAACCTCGCTCCCTTGCGGTCGCGACTCGTCGCGCAGTTCGATCGTCGCCGCGAAATATTTTTCGAGCGGCAATCTCCCGCCCCCATTCGTCTCGAAGACGATGCCCTGCAAATTGACTTTGTTCCCGCCGCTCTGATCCGAATATTCGCGATACAGCGCGCGAATTTCAGCGAGAATTTCCTCTGTCCAATCGCGCCGCGTTGTCTTCGCCGAAAATCGAATTCCGTCCGGCAGCAGCAGTGCGTGCGTCGCGACTTCTTTTCCCGCGTCGAGGTATTTCGAAAGCAGCGTCGGCGACATCACCAGCGCTTGGCCCGTATTGGTGAATCCCTCGCCCGCCGCGCCGTCCGCCGGAAACTCTTTTCCGGGATCAAGCGAGTCCACGCCAGTCAGATCGCGAATCGTGTACTTGTATTCCGCGTTCGAAAGCCGCCGCAAGACCACCGGCCCCGGATCGCCCGCGTGTTCCAGCGCGATCGCGTCCAGCGTCTCGCGCGCCCAGTTCATCAGCCGCGACTTTTTCTCGGCGCTCGGCTGCGGCTTCTCCTTCGGCGGCATCTCGCCGTCGTTCAATTGCTCCCACACGCGCTGCAAGACTTTGGGCTGGCGTTTTATGCCGGCCAGCGTTGTGAATCGCTCCAGATCCAAGTCGCCCTTCTGCGCCTCTGTCGAGTGGCAAGTCAGGCACGACTCTTTCAGAATCGGGCGGATGGATTTCTCAAAATCCTCCGCGCATGCCGCCGGCGCACAGATGAAGAGAGTCAACGAGAAGAGAATACAACGCGATGCATTCATGAGGAAAACCGGAGCGATCTGGCGGGAGTTTCGTGCTAACGCCGCCATTGTTTTATGCGAGTATACACCGCGCGCGCAAAAACAACGAGCAGCGCCGCCAGCGATCCGGCGGCGATCCACATCACCGGTTGTTGCGTTTGCCACCCGCGGACAAAGACTGCAATCCCATCCTGGCAAACGGCAGCAACGTTTCCGCCGTCTTTCGAAAATTGCAGCCACACGATTTTGTGCTCGTTCTTCAAATGCGCCTTCAACACGCTGAACTCGCCTTTCGCATCCTTCGAAAACACGTCAATGCCCGCCCCATCCGTCGCCACGCGCGCGCACTCGCTGCCATTTGCCGAGTAAGCTCGCGCATTAATCAGGTCCTCGACGGACGGCAATTGGTAGCGCGGCTCGCGCGACCCGCCCGACAAAGTCCGGTTCAGCACGCAGTCAAAATCGATGTCCGGTACGAAACGTTCGAAGTGCCATTCGTTGCGCATGACGCTCAAGCCGAGCATCGCGCCGGAAAAAATGCAGCCGAGCAGCAAAGTCGAGAGGTGAAAGGATGGAAGTTTCATCGCGGCCCGCGCTGAAATCCGAACGAATAGTTGCTCATTTCACTCAGTTGCGGCGTTTATAACTTTATCAGGTTTTCTTTTACTGCGGAATAATATCCATGCCTGCGCCAACGCGACTCACACTGCTCTGCGTGCTCTTAACTGCGGCGTTCGTTTCACTTCGCGCCGAGGACAAAAAAGACGACCCCGCTTCGGCGCGCGCCAAGCTCCAGGAGTACGTCCGCTTGAGTGCTGAACTCAAGGCTCTCTTTGATCAAAAAAAGTACGCCGAGGCGGCCGGCATTTGCCGCAAGCTCAGCGAACTCGCTCCGCGCGATGGCGTACCGCACTACAATCTCGCGTGCGCGCTGGCGCATCAATCGAAGAAAGACGACGCGCTCGCCGAACTGGCCAAGTCGGCGGAACTCGGCTTCAGCGACGCGGCGCTGGCCGAGAAGGACGAAGATCTCGCATCGCTTCGCAGCGAAACGCGTTTCAAAGAAATTCTGGCGAAGATCAAAACCAACGACGAAGCGCGCGTCGAGAACGGCAAAGATATTCCCGGCGTGAAGACCGTCGAAGGCGCGCCCGCTATCGGATTGCGATATCGCCTGCGCATGTCGCCGTCGGCGTCGAAGGAAAAACCGCAGCGCCTGATCGTCTGGATGCATCCGTCGGGCGGTTCGATGAATGCAACGATTGAGGCGCTTTCCCCGCGCTTTATCAAGGATGGCTTCGCGTTGATGGTTTTTACGAAGAAAACTTTTGCCGGCTGGAGCGGTGACGATGCCGCGAAAATCGCGGCAGCGCTCGATGACGTTGTGAAAACGGCAGGCATTTCCGACGACCGCCCCATATTAATGGGCTTCAGCGCCGGCGGACAAATGGCGCTTGAATTGTGGACGAGTGTCGGCGCTGGTCTCGGCGGACTTGTGCTCGACGCCGCTTACCCCGTGCGCATGGGCGCCGGAGGCAAGTTCGCAAAGATGGATCCGCCAAAAGATGACGCCGCGCTCAAAACGCCCATGTTCGTGCTCGTGGGCACGGCGGACGGCGGCTCGCAGGTCTGGAAGCAATCCGAGGATGCGTACAAAAAAAGCGGCATTCCGCTGACGATCGCGTACCTCGAAGGCCGCAAGCACGAATGGCTTTTCGGTAAAAGCGAACTCGACGCGCTCGACAAATGGCTGGCCGATCTCGCCGCGAAGCCTTCGGCCGATGGAAAATCGAGCCGCTGGCGGCCCGTCTCGGGCGACAAGTTCTGATTTTTTAACACGCTCTGGTTTATCCTAATCTGCACGAGGAGAGGATTTAGTATGTTAAGCCGTTGTGCTGCAGTTATTGTTCTTGCCGCGTTTCTTTTTATTCACGCCAGCGCCGCCGAACCGGAGCTGCCGCCGAAATCGCTCGACGATCAGCTAAAATACCTCGAAGGCGCGCTCGCCGAGAGCTTGCGCACGCGCGATCTGGCGATGCTCGACATGACCGTCAAAGGATTCAAAGCCGCGAAACTTTCCCCGCCGGAACTTGAGCTTTTCGTTCTGCGCGCGGAACGCAATGCGGCGTGGTCCAACGCGGCGCCCGGTTATTTGCAATCCACGCCCGTGCCGTGCCTCGAAGCGTGGGGCCAGCTTGCGCGCGCGAAATTGGGCGACGACCGCGCGCTGCCCGCGTTGCGCCAAATGAGCGCCGACTTACCGCCGGTGCCGGCGCCCGTTCCGGCGCTCGGCAAGATTCCCGCGCCGGAATATGTGGCGGCGAAAAAAGCTGTGGACGATTACGCCAGCCGCGCCGCGCGCAGGCAGTACGCCATCCTCGCGCTGGCGCTGCTCAACGAACCCGGCATCGCCGACAAAGCGCTTGCCGCGCTTCCGACGAAAGAGGACAACGGCAGCCAGGGCGTGAGCACTTGGCTGTACGGCCGCGATGTGTCGCCGGAAATGCTGGCGGTGCTCGCCGCCGATCCGCAGAACGGTCTCGACCGCCTCGCGGCGCGGCTTTCGGATCCCAAAATTGCGGTCAAAGAACAGGCGTACGAATTGTACGAGCTTTACAAACTCGCGTTCAATTCCGGCGGTGGCGCGCCCTCACCAGACGAATCGTTTTCCGCGATGAGCGAGATTCGCCGCAAGCTGCCGAAGGAGACGCCGGCAAAACTCATCGCGGCGTACACGTCGATTTTGAAGCGCTACAGCGTGGATACAAAACAGTCCTACGACCCGGTCGTTCAATTGCTGATGACGTTCGGCAGCGGCATTCCGCCGAAATCGATGCCGCCTGAAGGCATCGCCGCAGTCGAAGAATTCGCAGCGAAGATGCCGAAGGAAAGCAGTGCTCGCTACCGCCAGATGTTCGATAATCTGCTGCGCCGCCAGGGCAAGGAACCCGCGCCACAGCCAAAACCATCAACGCCTGTTAAACCGCCGAAGGCGCCGGACGAAAGATGAGGCTTCGCCATGATCGTCTCGCTGAAAAACAAAATCGCAATTGTCACCGGCGCCGCGTCCGGAATCGGGCTGGCGATTGTCGAACAATTTCTCGACTCCGAAGCCAGCGGCGTGATCGCCGTCGATATTTCGCCGTCGCTCGACGACGCGCTGGCGCCGTGCAAAAATCAATATGGTGCGCGCCTTCAATCCGTGCACGGCGACGTGTCACAAGAATCCGCGGCGATCGCATTCACGCGTGCGGCGCTGGACCATTTCGGGCGCATCGACATCCTCGTCAACAACGCCGGCACGCACTGCACCAAAGCGCTGCATGAACACACGCCCGACGAGTGGGACCGCGTGATGAACATCAACGCGAAGTCTGTCTATTGGGCCGCGCGACACGTGATTCCGGTGATGGTCAAAAACGGCGGCGGCGTGATCCTCAATACCGGTTCGATTTCGGGCGTGATTGGCATCCCCGGACAGGGCGCGTACGCGCCGTCGAAGGGCGCGCTGCACCAGCTCACGCGGCAGATGGCGATCGAATACGCGCCGCACAGGATTCGGGTCAATGCGGTCGGCTGCGGCACCGTCGATACGCCGCTGGTCCACAACGCCGCAAAAGACAGCGGCGACCCCGCGAAATTCTGGACGATGTTGCGCGACAACCACCCCATCGGCCGCATCGCCACGCCCGATGAAATCGCGAGTTTTTTCACGTACCTCGCCAGCGATCACGCTAGTTTTTTCACGGGCGCGATTCTGATGCTCGATGGCGGATACTCGGCAAAGTGACGAGCGCTGAGTCCTTAGTCTGCGGCGATTTATCTTTTAAGCGCCCATTCCAGCATCAGCTTCAAATCAGCGTCGTCTTCAGTTTTCTCCGCGGATTCGATCGCGCTGCGCGAGGCGGGCGTGTTGATCCGCGCCAGCAGATGATATGCGCGCGCGCGGACAGTTTTCACTTTCGATTCCAGATCGCTTTTGAGCAACTCGAGCGCGTCGCTCCGTGCGGCGATCAAGTCGCCGGCGTAGCTTTGCATGGGCTGGTTTTCATCGTGGTAGATTTTCATCAAATAATCTTTCGCCGTGTCGGAGTCGGACGCGGCCAGCGCTTCCAGACCTGCGCGCTGTTCCATATAAATATTTGAATTGGCCAATTTCATAATGTCGGCGAAATAGCGCTGATTGCCGGAAATGGCCAGCGCCTTCATCCAGCGCGCATCGACTTTGAACATGCCCAGCGCCGCTTTGCTCGCCGCCACGCACGCGTCCTTGTCGCGCAGTTCGCCGAGCGCCTGCGCGGCCGCGGCTTTCACGTCGTCGTCGAAATCGTCGAGCAATTTCACGAGCAGATCGAGCGCCGATTTTGCTTTGCGCTTGCCGAGCGACTCCGCCGCGTAATAGCGCACGAGCGAAGAGTCGTCGGAGAGTGCGGTGAGCAATTTCGCGCGCATCTGCGCGTCGTTGTACCAATCCGGTTTGCGCGAGAGAATCCACACGGCCGCAGCGCGCGTCGTGTTGTTGAGGCTCTCAAGCATCTGGCCCAGCACGGCGCCGTCGTCGGCGTTGAGCAGCGGTTCCAGAACATGCGTCAGGTCAAGCCAGGTGTAGCGGTCGGATTTGTCGAGCGCTTTGACGAGGCCGGGAATCGCGGCGCGCTCGCGGCGCAGCGACAGCGCGCGCGCAGCCGTCTCGCGAATGCGGGCTTCGGGCGAATCGTTGAGCAGTTTCAGCAGCGCGGCGTTGCCGTCGTCGCGCGCGCACAGCGCAATCAGCGCGGAACGCAGCAGGTTGTACACGGATTGCGGATCGTCGGCTTTGGGCGGCGCGTCAGGGTCGGGCGCATCGGTCTTCAGCGCGCCGTCCACGATCTCGTTCAAATACGCAAGACTGTCCGGCTCTTTGCTCGCCAAACCCAGGCACAGCACGCCAAGACGTTTCAGCGGATGAGTGGGAACGAGATCGGATGATTTGAGCCACGCGGCGATCGCTTTCACGCCATCCGTATTTGAGCCGGCCGACGAATTCGGCGCGGCGAGCGAGAGCAGTGAGAGCGCGCGTGCCAGCGGCGGTTCAGCGTCGTCCTTCGAGCTGAGGCGCTTGACCAGATCGGCGGTGAGCGCGGACGAACCCAGTGATCCAATCAAGCCGCGCGCGCGGTCGCGCAGGCGTCCCTGCGTGAGCATTTTTTTCCAGAACGCATCGTCGGCGCCGCGCTCCGCGATCAGCACGCCGAACGCTGCCTCGGAAATGTCGCTGTCCTCAGCCAGCGCCAGCGCTTCCAGTTTCGCCATGCGCGCACTGTCGTCGAGCGAACCGTACACGCGCAGGCGCGTTGCTTCGCCGGGGAAAATGGCGTACGGGTTCACGGGCGTGGTGACGAAGAGCGGTTTGAAAGTGTGGCGCGCGCCTTCCCACCAGCCTCGCAGATGACGGCGCGCCGTGTCTTGATCTTCCACCGGTTCGTGCAGGGACAAACCGAACGTGCGCGCGGTCAGCGTGTAGATATTTTTCGTGCAATCCTCCGGTTCGAATTGCCCGCGCGCGGCGCAGGCGTCGAGCATCGCGACGATGCCGTCGGGCTGCGAGAGCGCACCGACGGCGGACTCGGCTTCGCGGCGCAGCGACGCATCGCGTTCGGCGAGGTGCGCGCGGATCAGAGGCCACAGAGCAGAGTTGAGTCGCGAACTTTTTGCGCAGAGCGCGGCCAGCGCTTCCAGCGCTGCGCGCCTGCCACTGGCACTGTCGCGGCCAAGGCGTTCGACGAGGAACGGCGCGACCAGCGGCGTGTTCCACGCAGCCAAGTCGTCTTCACCGAAATTCGCGGAGGCTTTCGCGTTCAACAAAAACGGCGACGCCGAAACAACCGCAATGCCGCCAGGCATGCCGCGCAGCGTGTCGAGGAATTTGTGACGGTCGTCGTAATTATCGGCTTGAGCCAGGCCGCGCGCGGCGGCTTCGGCGGCGTCGCGCCGTGCGTCTTCGTTGAACTTCGAGCCGGCATCCTTCCACCACGTTTGGAATTCGTCGATATCGCGCACAGGTTTAAGCGCCATGCGCCGCAACAAAAGAAAAGCGTGGTCGCGGCTGTCGAAGAGACGGTCTTGGGCGAGCTCGATCAACGCCGGCACACTCTCCACCGGCGCCACGGCCATGCACGCATCCAGCGCCGCGCGAGAGAGCTTTTCACTGGGCGAATGCGCGATCTCGAGCAGCGTGCGCGCGACTTTGGGCGCGTCAATGAACGGGCCGCTCATTTGTGCGAGGTTGATCGCTTGAAGCGCCACGGATTCGGTCTTGGTTTGATCGGTGTCACTCAGCGCGCCGGTGCCATTTTTTGATGCCGCCGAATTCTTCCGGGTCCATTCAAGCAGCGCGGGAATGGAATCGGCGTCGCGCAGCAGGGTCAGCGCGCGCGCGGCTTCGCGCGCGACGGTTTTTTTGTCGTCGGCCAGCAGCGAACGCAGCGCGCCAATCGCGGCGGGCGTGCCGATTTTTCCGAGCGCTTCGATGGAGCGCACGCGCAGCTTGAGCAGCTTGTCCTTTGACGCCTCGACTAATAAGGGGAGCGCCGATTCTTCGTGCAGCGAGCCGGCCATTTCAACGGCGATGTAGCGCGATTCAATTTCGCCCTGCTCCCATAGGCCGCGCAAATACGCGCCAGCGCGCGACGGCGTTTTTCCTGACGCGTTGCGTTCGATCAGCAGAGAGAGCCCTTCTTCCAGTGCGCCGGATTTCACAGGAAAACGCAGCGGCGGATCGCCGAACGCGACCATCACGCCATCCGAAGTGATCGCAAAGCGCGGTGCGGCGGGTGTCAGCGGCACGAAGACGCCGGGGCGTTCGGTCTTCGACAAAAACATGACAACTTGCGTGCCCGCCTGCAAGCCGTGATGAACCGTGTCCCAATTGAAACTGTTGAAGCCTTCGAGTTCGATAAATTTCGGCGCTTCGCCGCGCAGCGTTTTTTTGACGAGCGCGACGGCACGGAACGGGCCGCCCGCGACGATTTCGACTTCGGCGATCACGTCGGACGCAAGAACCGACACATCAAAGCCGGGATCGGGCGGCGGTTCGATGTTCATGGCGCTGGCTGTGAATGTAAAGAACAGAAGTGCCGCCACGCAGGCACGCGCGTTCGTGTTTCGCGTGAGGTGTGGGAGGGGCTTCTTGTCGCTGCGCGGCCCACCCCGCTGGGTTGGGCCACCCACGGCGCGCGTTTGCGCGTCAAAAATTCGAGTGGCTGGATTTTTGATCATGGCATTCCGCTCCGTTTGCGCAGAAACCATTCGCCGCAGAACAGCGCGACGATCAGGACAAAAATCCAGGGGCGGTCCCAGAGGTCGCTGTCGCGGTGCGTGATGATCGGGTGGGTGGCTTCTTGCAGATTCTTGGGAAGCTCGGCGATTTTCTCGATCGGAAAATACTTTCCGCCGCTTTTTTCGGCGAGCATTTTGAGCAGCTCAACGTTCTGACCGGTCTGGCGCAACTCAGCCGTGGCGGGGCGGACTTGCAGAATGGCTTTGTCGCGGCCGAGTTCTTCCTTACCGAGCTTCGCGACGGCTTCGATTTCGTAGCGCCCGACGCCGCCGAGGTCCAGCTTGCGGAAATACATGCCGGGGTCTTCGATCTTGGCAAAGGCGTTGACCGTCTGCGATTTTCCGTCGGGGCCGGTGAGCGTCAGTTTCACTTCGGCTTCGGTAGTCGGATCGAGGTCCTGGTTGAGCACCTTCACGTACACATCGGGGACTTCGCCGCGTCCGTACACGAGACGATCGGTCTCGATGTTCACAAGTTGGTTCGGCGCTTTCATGCGGTATTCGGCGAGCCAGCGCACGGCGTTTTTCCAGAAATTCTTATAGTACAAATTGCGGTTCTGCAAATCCGTCTCGCCGGGCGGGCCCCACGAATCTTCCCATTCGGTGCCCCAGCTTCCGGTCGTGTCGGTGGTGAAGGCCATCGAGCGGCCGGCACCGTATTGCTGAGCTGCGAGCAGGATTGCAGGGCCGTAAATTGTGTCGTATTGGTCGTCGGCGACGACGGCAAGGGGAATCACGGTGGGTTTGGGACGAGTCGTCTTGGAAAAGCCATGAAAAATCGGCAAGCGATCCCAGGCCTTGCGCGATTTCTCCTCGTCTTTGCTCGAATCCACCAGCAAGAGCGGGTGCGGCGTGCCATTGGCACCGGCGTGCCACGCTTCTTCCGGAATCTTCCATCGGAAATCTTCATGGTCCACGTGATCATCGTTCGCGTTCATTTCAACGGGAAGCATACGGTCGATGATAGTCCCGGCGTATTTGCCTTCGCCGAACGCATCGTAGCCGCCGACCATGGCGAAGCCGCCACCGTGCTTGCCCACGAAATCGACCTGCGCCTGAATCTGCTCTTCGGTGAAAAAATCATACGGAATGTCGGAACTGATGATCACGTCGTATTGATAAAGCTCCTTCTTCGTCTTCGGAAAACCTTCCTTAACGTCTTTAATGTCGTCAATCGGATTGTTCGGATCCGGCGTCCAGTTTTTGTTTTTGGCAAGAAAATCCATTTCGATGTCGCCGTCTTCCTCGACAGCCCTCTGGAGAAATTGGTGTTCCCACCAGTGCTGCATCGGATGGCTGTAGTACATGCCTTCGGATTTGCTGTCGTAAACTTTGTGGATGAACATGCTGCCTTCCATGTAGAGCACTTTCAATTTGCGCGAAAAGGCGACGAAGCCGAAGCCCATGGTGTTGTTGGCGATCACCAATTCGCCGGGGAACGGCTCGACGGTCGCTTCGTATTCGAGGAAGCCTTGCGCGTCCGAGGGCGGTTTGACGGCGTCGAAGAGCGCGGTCCCCAAGCCATTTTTCAATTCGACATCCTGCGTGTATTGAACCTGGCCGTTGCGCGAGATCGTGACTTTGTGCTTGCCATCGGGCAGGCCGGTCGCGCGCACGTCCACGGCGATGCGCGCGAGCGTGTCCTTGCTGACGACGCGGTTGCAGCGCACTTGCGTGATCGCAAGGTCCTGCTGGTCGAGCGCGCCGACTCCGACCGTGTAGATGGGAATGCCGAGGCGTTTATATTGAGCGGCGACGCGCTCGATTTCGCCGCGCGCGGTGTCCGCGCCGTCGGTGACGACGATCAGCCCGCCGGCGTCGGGGCCTTTGAGACGCGCGAGCGATTCGCTCAGCGCGCGCGCGATGTCGGTGCTTTCGCCGAGAGCTTTGAGATCGCCGCTGAAAACCGCGACGTCATAGGCGCTGTTCTGCGGCATCATGCGCGACGCGCCGCTGAAGGCTTCCATCTGCACGGCGAAACTTTTGGTCAGCGCGGGAAGCAGTGCGTCGCGGTCCGGCGGGACGGGCTCGCGCGCGTCCGCGGATTTCGCCAGCGCCAGTTCGCCGGCCAGCGCCGATTTGACGCGCTCCATGCGCGAGGGGCCTTTGCGCGCATCGGCGAAGGACATGCTTTCGCTGTCGTCGATAAGCACGGTCAGGCGGCTCTTTTTGTCTTCAGACGAGAATTGGCGCTGAATCGGATCGAGCAGGCACAAGAGCAGCAGCGTCCACGCGGCGATGCGCATCCATTTAAGCAGCTTCAAGCGCGCGGGCTTGACTTCCGTCGCGCGGCGGCGATAGCCGCGCAGCGTAAAGTAGCCTGTGCCCGCGCCCAGCAGGACAATCGACCACCAGGGCCAGGGAGTACCGAGTAAGAGGGGGAATTGATCCATGAAACTGCCTATTTGTCATTTGTCATTGGGCATTTGTCATTTGGCATTTTTAATCGAGTTGCGCCAAATAACAAATGGAGAGCGTGCGCGGCGGTTCAATGACAAATGACAAATGACAAATCAAAAATGACAAATGGTCAGTTGCTACTTCCGTTCTTCTTCGTTGTCCTTTGAAAGCGCCTCGTAATATTTCTCGACCAGCACGCGGTAGTCGCGCGGCGCTTCTTCGGTTTCGTCGGATTTGATCGGGCGCGCTTTCAGCAAGCGTTCCTGGCGTTCGAGCGCGCCTTGAGCGATGTCGTCCATGTTGCGGCGGATGTGTTCAAAGTTTGCGCCGCCCATGTTTTTCTGGCCGAGCTGCGGCGGGCCTTCGGGCTTGGAGGAATTGTTTTCGTTTTTCTGCGCCGCTTGCTCCATCGCGCCCATCGCCTCTTTCATTTTCAAGCGTTCTGGCGCGTTGGGTTCGAGGCGCTCAAGCTTCAACTTCAGCTTTTCCATCTGCTGCTTGAGCTGCTCCTTGCGTTCCTCAGCGAGCTTCTTCGCGGCCTCGGAATTTTCCTGTGCCTGCGGCTGTTCATTCTTCGCTTCAGTTTTGCGATTCGGATCGGGCTTCGTCGGGTCGTTGGCTTTGGTCGCATCCTTTGGATCGCCCTGCTTGTTCGCCTGCGACGGATTGTTCGATTGATTGTTGGCCTGCTGATTCTGCGAATTCTGCTGAGGATTGTTGGCCTGCTGATTCTTCTGGTTCTCATTCTTTTGATCCGAATTCTTCTGATCGTTGGGCTTCGCGTTCGGATCGTTCTTTTCGAGCGCCTTTGCGGTTTCGGCGGCTTGGCGCGCGGCCTCTTCCATCGCCTTGAGGCGCTCAAGCTGCGAGTTGCGTGCTTCCGCGGCGAAGTCGTCGATCTGCTTGTCCACCTTGTTGAGCGTCTGGATGAAATCCTCGCCCTTCTTCGCGGCTTCGGTCGGCGTCTTCGCGCTGGTTTGGTCGTCGGGTTTCTTGTCGGTGCCGAAGCGCTTCATGTCGCCGGCGTTCTTTTCCATGTTCTTGGGCAATTCAGTTTTCTGCGTCAAATCGCGCGCTTCGGCCGCGGCCTGGCTCGCAGCCGGGTTGGCGTCTTTGGCCATTTCCTTCAAACCTTCGAGCGCTTGATCGAGCTTGCGCGCGTCGCGCGCGGCTTGATCCTGTTTGTTCGCGGCCTCGTCGCGCTTGGCGGCTTCGGGCTGGTCGAGTTTGGCGCCGGCCGGCTTGTCGGGGACGTCCTTGATAGCGTTGTTGGCTTTCTCCTGATTTTCCTTCGCGGCGTTGGCGAGGGCCTTGGCTTCCTTGGCTTTTTCTTCCATGGTTTTGCCCGCGGCGCGTTCGTAATCGGCGACCGCCTGATTCAGCGCTTGCTCGGTTTTTTCCGCGGCGGACTTCGCGGTGGAATCGTTGCGTTCGCGCATCGCCTGCGCGGCTTGGTCGGCTTGCTTGGCGGCGTGTTCCAGGATGTTCTTCGCGTCGTCGTGCAGATTCTGATGGCGCAACGTCTGGAGCTTGGTGGAGGCGTCGGCCAGTTCGCGCGCGGCGTCGCCCACTTTGTCCTGGCGGTTGGGAAGGTCGGGCGCGTTGTGTTTGTCTTTGTCGGCGAGGTCCTTGCCGATGTCGCCTTGTTCTTTCTGCGCGGCTTGGAGCTTTTTCATGGCGGCGGCCATCTGTTTCATGTCGCCGGCGTCAGTGTTCTGTTTGGCTTGCTGAAGTTTTTCGGCAAGCTGCTGCAGCGCTTTCTCGGCGTTCTTCGCTTCGCGCGCGGCTTCGTCCTGCTTGCCCGAACTCATCGCCTGCGCGGCTTTGTCGGCCGCCTGATTCGCAGGAGAATTTTCGTTGCTCTGCCGCTTGGCCTGTTCGATGTCGTTTGCGCCGCCCAAGCCCTCCTCTTGGGCTTTGTCGCCAAGACTCTTCAGCGTTTCGTTGAGCGCGGCGAGATCATTTTTGACGTCGGCCTGCTTCGCCGCCTGCTCGCGCATCGTTTGTTCGGCGCTGGGCTGGCCTCCCTGACCTTGTTGTTGAGCGGTCTGCTCACCCTTCTTGGACTCGCCGCCCTGTTGTTGAGCGCTCTGTTGCTCGCCCTTCTTGGGTTCGCCGCCTTGCTGCTGCGCGGATTGCTGTTCGCCTTTTTGTGGCTGCTGGCCGTTTTGCTGCTGAGCGCTCTGTTTTTCGCCGCTCTTTTGCTCGCCGTTTTGCTGCTGTTCGTTTTTGGCGGATTGCGGCTGGCCTTCCTTCTTTTCAGCATTCTGCTCGTTCTTCTGCTGGCCTTTTTGCTGCTCGTTTTGAGCCTGCTGCATTTTTTCGGCGATATCCTGCTGGCGGTTGGCGAGTTCCTCGGCTTGCTTCTGAGCGTTGTCCAATTGTTGGCGCGTTTGTTTTTGCAGCGCTTGCTCCAGCGCGCGCTTGGCTTCGCGGCTGTTCTGTTGCGCCTGACGGTTTTGGTCTTTCGCATTCTCCAGACTGCGCGGCTGGTTGGGCTGCTTAAGTTCGTTTTGAGCCTGCTTGGCTTTGTCCGCGGCCTGCTGCATTTTGTCCTGAGCGGGCTTCAGATCGTCGTTGCGATCAGCCAAATCTTCAAGCTTGCGCGCGCGATCCTCGGCCTCCTTGGCGAGCTTCTCGGCGGCGTCTTCAGCCTTCTTCTGCAATTCGCGCTTCTGTTCTTCCTGCTGCTTGCGCTCTTCGGATTGCGGGTCGCCCTGCGGCGGCTGCTGTTTCTTCTCGTTGAGTTCCTCAAGCTGCCGGTCGAGTTCCTTCTGGCGCTCCATCATCGGCGGCATCTGCGTCAGTTGCTCTTTGGCCTGCTGCTGGTCCTGTTGCTGTTGCTCCTGATCCTTCTTCTGATTCTTCTTCGAATTTTTGTTCATTGCCATCTTGAAGCGCGGGTCGCCTTCCTTGTCGGAGAGCAACAGGCGGCGCGTTTCGCTCAAGTGCCGCAGCGCTTCGTTCATCGGCTTGACGGCGGCGGGCGTGTCGGGCTTCTTCAATTCGGCTTCGGCCAGCGCCATCTTCACGATGGCGTCTTCCATGTGCTTCATTTCTTTTTCGCCGAGCGCGGGTTTGTGCTGCTCGCCGCCGGGCTGCGGGTCGCCTTCTTTCGGCTTTGCTTCAGCTTCAGGATTCGCGGCCTGTTCGAGTTCTTTCTTGACTTCGTCGATCAACTTTTCGACGCGCGCGCGCAGTTGCGCTTGGCCCTCGTTGGTCTTCGACGCCGCCACCTTTTCGCCGTCGGCAGCTTTGGCGCGGTCGGCTTCCTCTTTATCGCGCAAACTTTCGTGCTGGCGCGCCTGAGCGAAATCGTCTTTCAGGATTTTCTTCTGCGCATCGATGAGCTTGTCGAGCTGCTTGATTTCGGGCGGCGTGCCCTGCTGCTTCTTATCTTTCTTCTTGGGATCTTTTTCGTTGTCGTATTTTTCCTCGTCGTAGACGGTGATGAAATGAATGTCGCTCTTGCTCATCTTCGGTCCGCCGGCGGTGACGGTGTCGTTGTCCATCGCGTAGGCGTAATAGCTGATCACTTCGCCGCCTTTCAAATCCATCTGGCCGAGTTCCCAGACGAGTTTGCCATCCACGTGAAGCGGGGTCGGGTCGAGGCGCCGCACCATTAATTGTTTCTCTTCCATGCCGAGGCTGTGGAAGATGCCGATTTCGCGCACGCCGATGTCGTCGTCAGCGCTGATTTCGACTTCGACCGTCTGTTCCTTGTGGACCATCAAATCTTTTTCGGGCTTCTTGATGCGCACGGTCGGGTAGCGGTCTTTGAGCGCTTTGATTTGGAACAGCGCGCCCGCGCCGGGATTGCCGTCAGCGTCGGCGATCTTCACCTGATAGTCGTCGTCTTTGTCCACATCGAAAACAATCGAAGCCTTGCGCGCTTCGGCGGATTCAAACGAGCCGGGCACTTCGGCGCGCTTCGATTTGAACGCGATGGAGGCGCGGCCGAGATCGACGTTGGATTTCACATCGACGTGAATTTTGCTGCCGCGCAGCGCGCGCACGTCGCCGGTGCCGGGCGGAAGGGCTTCGATGCCTTTGCCGGTGTAGGCCGGGTGTTCGATGCGCAGCGCGAATTCGGTGATCTCAGGCTTCTTGTATACTTTGATTCTGTATTCATCGGATTCGGTGTCGCCGGCGTGAATCTTGTAGCGCGCGGTGTCAAGCAAGCGGCGCAGCGTGGCTTTGTACAAGCCGTCTTCGGCGCGGTCCATGGGGCGGTCTTCCCAATGGCTTTCCTTCTCGTCGCCGATCAGGACGGAGAGCGTCGCGGTCTCGGGAAGCTTGCCGTCGAGCTGGACTTTGATTTCGACACTGGATTCGATCTCGGCTTTGTCGTTGCCCGGATAGACGTTTTTGATTTCAGTGAGCGTCGGCGCGGCGATGTTGGCGGTTGGCTTCATGAAGCGCGCCCACGTGATCGCGAAGAGCCGGCTGTTTTTCGCGGCGTAAAGGGCCATGAGCGCCGCGAGCACGAAGGCGATGCCGAAGGCGCAGGCGAGTTGCTTCCAGCGGATGGTGCGTTTGAAATCGAGCGGTTCGGAACGTTCGCCGGCTTGATTAACCAGCGCCGCGACCAAAAGAGGGCTTGCGAATTTGCGGGCTTTTTCTTTATCGGCGCCGAATTCGAGCGCTGTTGAAAGCTGCTGTTCGAGCTGCGGGTAGACGCCTTCGACTTCGCGCGCCGATTGGATTGTGTTGCCGAGTTTGCGCCAGGGGCGATAGACGAAATGGAAGAGCGAGAAGGCCACGGCGATGACTGTGGAGAGCAGCACGAAGACGCGCGTGCCGACCGCGAGCTTGAAGACAATATCCGCCGCGCTGAAGCCGAGGAACGCCGCGACGAAGACCGCGAGTGCCGCGAGCAGGCCGGTGCCGAGGTATTTGGCGCGCTGGCGGTTGCGCACGCCATCCACGCGCGAGCGGATGCGCCGCCAGGAACGGTCGGCGGATTCTTCAAGGACCTGCGGAGTGGTGCCAGTCGAGAGCATGGGCGTCAATCTCCGTGAGCACGGCGCTGCAAGTGAACCCTAAGAGCGTAGTGCGCTTTGTGGGCGGGTCAATACCTAAGATGAGTAAACACCGAAAATGGGATTAGGACACGCTAAATTAACGATGAATGATGAATGAGGAACGATGAATAATTGCGTCCGAAAATTCATCGTTCATCGTTTATCGCCTCGTTCCTTTGTTAGACGCAGTTGCGCGGCGAATCGAACCAGCTTTTTCGCGAAAATTTCTTTTGTGCCGGGCATGGGGATGGGGTCGGCGCCGGGTTGGATCAGGAGGAAATCGCCGGATCGGGCGCCGATGGTGCCGGGGGAGTTGAGGATAATGGCGTCGAGGTTTTTGGATTCGAGTTTGTGGAGCGCGGACTTCAACGCGGAACGGCGGCGTGCGGCGGGCGTGCGGCCGGAACCGGTTTCGAGGGCGAAGCCGATCAGGACGAGGTTTTTGTGCGCGCGCTTGTAGCGACCGAGTTCTTTCAAGATGTCTCGCGTGGGCTTCAATTTCAGCAGGAAGCTGCCCTTCTTTTTGATTTTGATCGCTGAAAATCGCGCGGCTTGAAAATCGGCGACGGCAGCGTTCATGATCACGATGTCAGCGGTTTTGACGCATTCGAAGACCACGGCGCGCATCATTTCGGCGGTGCGGATAGGGAGCAGCGCGACTTTTTTTGGCGCGGCGCGAATGAGGTCGTCGCTGACTGGGCCGTGGACGAGGCGCACGCGATGGCCGGCTTTCACCGCGGCTTTGGCGAGCGCGAAGCCGAGCGTGCCGGAGGCGCGATTGGAGATGAAGCGGACGGGGTCGAGGGGTTCGACGGTGGGGCCGGCGGTGAAGAGGAAACGAATTTTTGGTTTTTTCACAGCCGACTTTGGAATCACATTACCTTGCCTGGGTACTTTCAAGCCTGATTTGTTCAAGCTCATCGCGAAGGGTAAATTCTCGAAAATGCAGATCGGAATGTAGTCGAAATTCCTCGGGAGTCGGGCTTTCGTGCAATCTCTTATGACTATCAAGCTGCTTATCCATTGCCGCCAATCGTTGTCGTGCAATGGGCAATTCTTCAATAATTGCCGCTTCTTTTCCAACTGCCTTGATACGGTCTTGGTATTCCGGGAAACCTTTTATCGTGTCACTGAAATCATTGAATTCAGAGGATGTCAATCCTTTTCTTTTTTCGATCGCGTCGTCGTAAATCTTGTTCCAGATTTTTTCCCTACGCTTCAACTCTTTCCATTGCCGGTCGCCTTCCTCCCGTGTCTTGCGGACTACCTCCGCGACTTTTGCTTTATTTTCGGCTTCATTCGCTATGCGGTTATCCTCCTCGACTCTCGCAGCAGTAGCAGCAATGGCGCTCCAAATTGAAAGTCCAAGGACAACGCCGAACGCTATAATAATTATGAGCCGAATGGCTCCAAATCGAGTTCCAGATGGCTCCATGGGTAATCTCCTTCCCAATTCTCTGCATTATTTAATAGTCTTTATTTCCGCAATAGATTTTGCCGCCTTTCCCGATATACAGCCACATCGTTTTTCCTTGACTCCCGCGCGACGAAAATGTGCGGTCATCGAAGCGTTCAAAATCCATATACTGCGCTTGCTCGAAATACTGTCCGCGCGTCGCAGTTAGGCCAAGTTCCGCGCCGGGTGCAATAGAGCGTAATGAACGGATCGCCTCGTCGAAGCTCATGAAAAAATCTCCTCCAGCACTATGCTGCGGCCGCGCCAAATTGCCGCGCAAATGCCGCGGCGTATTCCGCGTCGGCGACGATTTCCTTTGCTTCTTCGTCGCTGCGGCCGACCGCGTGCAAAATGTCGGTGAGTGGAATGGCGCGAGACGACTTCGGCACGTAGTTTCGCTTCCATTCGGGGAATTCATGCGTCAATTCGACGACGTTCCATGAACTTCGCGCGCGGTACTTTTGTGCAATTTGCTTGAGGATCGCAACATCAAATTGCGACAGCGCATCGACGCCCGGATTCTTCGTTAGAATTAATAAGTTGGGGCCTTTTGTGGAGAAGAACTTTGACCACTTGTCGTCGTGCTGAATGCCACGCATCAAGTCAAGCGCGTGACTCAGCACCGGGCCGTGCTGCATGGCGCACAATTTATCGCCTACAATGGGCCGTCCAGTTAAGCGCAGACTCTCACGTTCTGCCAGATAAAGCAACTTCTGAATGCGCAGGCGGTCGAGTTGCTTGGCTTTATGCTCGCTGATGAGCAGCGCTGTCGCGGCAATGGCCTTTTCGAGTTCGAATGGGAAATGCATAGGATGAACCGTTCCCCGCCTGCGATTAGATTAGCTCTAGTTTTAGCTCTTGTCAAATTCTCGCGCCGCACACTGCTTCGACAATCCCCTGCGGCTCCATCAACCGCCCCGCGCCTTCCATGCCGCAGGCCAGCGCGCCGCTGTCGGGCCCGAGGATGGTGTGGCCGTATTTTTTCAGCGTGGCGACGTTGGCTTGCGTGGCAGGATGCTCCCACATGCGCACGTTCATCGCCGGACAGACGAAGACCGGGCAGCGGACGCTGAGAATGAAGGCGCTGAGCAGATCGTTGCTGAAGCCGTGCGCGAGGCGCGCGATCAGGCCCGCTGTGGCGGGGGCGAGAATCACGGCGTCGGCACCTGTAGCGGGGTCGATGTGCGGGTACGCGCTTTCGCCAGCGCGGATGCGTTTAAAAAAACGCGTGAAACAGGGCTGGCTGGTGAGCGCTTCGAAGGTGTATGGCGTGACGAACTTCAGCGCGCCTTTGGTCAGGATGGTCGTGACAACCGCGCCTTCCTTGACCAGGCGCGAGGCGAGGTCGCAGGCTTTGTAGGCGGCGATGCCGCCGGAGACGCCGAGGACGATTTTCTTTTTTGCGAGACGCATACGTGCAATTCAAAATTCAAAATTCAAAATTCAAAATTCAAAATTCAAAGTCGCGCTCGAACTCCATCCTTGAATCTTGAATCCTTGAACTTTGAATTTGCAGTTAATCCGCTTTGGCTTCGAGCGCCTTGGCTTCCTTCGCTTCGCGGGCCTTGTTTTTGTCGGCCTTGTCGGCCTTTTCGGCTTCTTCGCTTTCGCGCAGCGCCAATTCCTTGCGCATCTGGTCGGCTTCTTCGCCCATGATCAGATCGACCTTGGATTCCATGATCTCTTTGGAGACCACGTCCCACAGGTTCGTGGAGTCGATGTTCACCAGACGCGGCATGCCGCGCTGCAGTTCGCGCATGCGCTTCTGGAAGAGCGTGACGAGTTTGTATTTTCCGCCGACCTTGTTGAGCAATTCTTCGAGCTGCCTGGGTTCCATCGAGTTCTCCTATAGAAAAAAGTGCTGAGTGCTGAGTTCGTAGTCCCGCCTTTAGGCGGAATGCCGCTACGGTGCCTATCCGCCCTTCCGCCTAAAGGCGGGACTACAAACTGTGTTCCATGTGTCGAATCTCTTTCAATCTCGCCACGGCCTTATCCACGTCGTCGTTGATCACGGTGTACTTGAATTCTTTCGCGCGCGCCAGTTCGCTTTCGGCCGATCTTAAACGCGCGGAAAGCGACGTATCGGATTCGGATTTGCGTCCTTCAAGACGCTTCAACAATTCCTCTTGCGACGGCGGCAGCACGAATATTCCAGTCCAGCGTCCTTTCAACGCCGGGTGTTTCGCGATTTGATCGACGCCTTGAACGTCGATATCCTTCACCACATCTATGCCCGCATCCAATTTATCCAGCACAAACGCGGCCGGCGTGCCGTAATGCGCGCCGCCATGAATCTTCGCATGTTCCAAAAACATTCCCTGCGCGACCGCGTCCATGAAGCGCGCTTCGTCCCAGAAAAAATAATCCACGCCGTCCATTTCGTTCTGCCGCGGCGCGCGCGTCGTCACCGAGATGGCTTTGACCAAATTCTTCTCTTCGGCGACAAGGCGTTTCAAGAGCGTCGTCTTGCCTACACCGGCGGGGCCGGCGACGAGAAAGAAAATGCCGTTGGTCATAATTCAAAATTCAAGAATCCGCGCGACTCCCCTCACCCCGCGAGAGCGCAAACAGCCGCGCTCTCGTCGGCCCTCTCCCGGAGGGAGAGGGGAACGGTATCGACGCCAAGCCTTAGTTACTCCAAGTTTTGCACCTGCTCCCTGATTTTCTCGATCAAGCCTTTCATGTCCACTACGCGGTGCGTGATGCGCTCATCATTTACTTTCGAACCGATCGTGTTCGTTTCGCGAAAGAGTTCCTGGGTCAGGAAATCGAGTTTTTTCCCCGTTTCGCCGCCGCCGGCCAGGGTCGATTCCATCTGCTGAAAATGGCTTTCCAGGCGCGCGAGTTCCTCGCTTACATCCGTGCGGTCAGTGGCGAGGACTACTTCACGTTCGATCACGTCGGGATTCAGCGGCGCATTGACACCGGCGTCTTGCAACAATTTCTGAATGCGGTCCTTGAAGCGCTGGATTGTCGCCTTGAGCGCTTCGGGCACGGCGGACTTGATCGCGTCGCGGTGCGCGGCCAGTCGCGCGAGTTGCGCGCGGACGTCCTCGGCAATCGAGGCGCCTTCTTTTTCGCGCATCTGAGCAAAATGAGTCAGTGCTTTTTCGAGCGCTTTCTTGCTCATCGCCCAGGCGTGTTCGATGTCGTCGGCCGCGTCTGCGCGCTTGACGGCGCCGGGCAGCGGGAGTAGCGCGGAAAGCTGCACGCCGCCTTTAAGTTTGAGCTTTTTCGCGACAGCGGCGGCTTGTTTGGCGTACGCGGCAAGCGCGGTTTCGTTCAAGGCGCTGCCGCCTTCGTCGGACATGTCTTCGAAAAAGAGGTTCACGTCGATGCTGCCGCGCTTGACGCCGTGTTCGTTGAGCAGCGTTTTGATGCGGTCTTCGAGCGCGCCGTAGCGGCCGGGAACTTTGACGCCGAGCTTGAAAAAGCGGCCGTTGACCGAACGGATTTCAGCCGTAACTTTCTGGCCGTCTTCGGCGACGGCGCGACCGTAGCCGGTCATGGAACGGACGGGAGGGGATTTGGTTTTCGATGCCGCGGAATGAGCCATTGGTTTGATTTACGGTTGACTGATTGACTATTTACCATTGACGATCGCGATGCTCGAAAATGAAAATTGACTATTGCCGCCATCGCATTGCGACAATAGTCAATCGTCAACTAGCCAATCGTCAATGTTCGTTGCTACTTCTGTTCAGGCGCCTTTGTGTCGGGCTTGGCTTGTTCAGCCGGTTTTGCAGGCTCGGTCTTCGCCGGTTCGGTCTTGTTGGCGTCGGTCTTCGGCGCCTCGGTCTTGCCGGGTTCGTTCTTTGCCGGTTCGGCTTTCTGGGCGTCCGGCTTGGTCGCGTCCGGCTTTGCGCCGTCTGGCGCTTTTTCGGTTGTCGTCTTTGGCGTGGTGGCGTTGTTCGCCGGCACCGTATTAATGGTCGGGACCGCCGGAACAACGGCAGGCGCCGCCACAGTCGCCGACGGGCCGGATTCGTTGCTCGTGGCAGCCGTGGGCGTTTCTTCGTCGCCGCCGCCAGTTGGAATCGTCGAGGCCGTGGGCCGGTTTACGACGCCCAGCACAATGGCCAGCAAGAAGAACAGCGCCGCCATGTAGCCCGTCGCGCGCCTAATAGGATTCGTCACGCCTTCGATGCCCGCGGCTTTAGTTCCGCCCAATGCCGCCAATCCGCCGCCCTTCCCCTCCTGCAACATGATCAGAAACGTCATTAATCCGCCAGTGATCACCAGGATCACCGTCAAGATTGTATTCACACTACCCATTCATTGTTTCTCCAACGTTGGCCTATAGTCTAGGGGCAAACGAGCGATAATTCAAGAGCCATTCCGCGTCCGAGACCCCTACAAACTCATAACATCAACGTGTTATTGATGTTAAAATCGCGTCAAAAACGACTCCAGTTTACTTCGCGGCCTTCACAATTGCCTCAAAATCGGCTGCGACAAGGCTCCCGCCACCCACCAGCGCGCCGTCGATGTCGGCTTGAGAAAGCAGTTCCTTGGCGTTGTCAGGTTTGACAGAACCGCCGTATTGGATTCTCACATTCTCCGAAACGCTGGCGTGGAATTGGTTCTTCACCAGTGCCCGAATAAATGCGTGGACCTCCTGCGCCTGCGCGGGAGTTGCCGTCAGCCCGGTCCCGATCGCCCAAACCGGCTCGTAAGCGATGGTGATGCTGGCCATCTGATCTGGCGTGAGGCCTTTGAGCGCGCCTTCGACCTGGGTGCGGACGACGCCTTCCGTGACGTTGTTCAAGCGCTGGTCCTTGGTCTCGCCGACGCAGACGATAATCTTGAGCTTGTGTGCCAGCGCGGCATAAATGCGCTTGTTGACCTTCTCGTCGGTGTCGCCGAAATACTGGCGGCGTTCACTGTGGCCGACGATCACGTACTGCACGCCGGCATCGACCAGCATCTGCGGCGAAATCGCGCCGGTGTACGCGCCGGACTTTTCCCAGAACATATTCTGCGCGCCGACGGCCAGGTTGCTCCCCTTTAAGACCTCGGCCACGACCGCGATGCTCAAATACGTCGGACACACGGCAATTTCGCACTTGCCATAGCCCTCCAAGCGAGTGCGCAGTTCCTGCGCGAGTGCGCGCGACTCGGTCGGCGTCTTGTTCATCTTCCAGTTACCGGCTACGAATGATCTTCTCATGTGAATTCTCCTTTCGTCTTGGGAGGAGGGAGCAGGGAGGAGGGAGGAGAAAGAAATCCGCCTCTTCCCCCCTCCCTCTTCCCTACGAAATATGCACCGCCTTGTTCAACGTCGAGGCCGTCGGCAGCCGCTCGGACATCGGGTAGCTGCCGAGCACTTCGAGATGCCGCACGGTCGGTTCGATTTCGCGCAGAGTCTTCTGCACGGCTTCGTCCGCCACGTGGCCTTCGATGTCCAGATAGAAATTGTACTCCCACGCGCGGCGCTTGCTCGGGCGCGATTCGATGCGCGTGAGATTAATCTTATTGTCGTCGAATGCCTTCAACAAGCGACGCAATCCGCCCGGTTCGTCTTTGATTGAAATGACGAGGCTGGTTTTGTCCTTGCCCGTGCGTTCGGCCATGCGCTCGGCGATGACGAAGAAGCGCGTGATGTTGTAGGGCGAATCTTCGATGTGCTCGTGGATGATCGGCACGCCATAAAGCTCCGCGGCGAGCGACCCGGCGACGGCGGCGACGTGCTCCTCTTTGCTCGCGCGTTCAGCGGCTTCGGCCGTCGAGCCGACTTCGCGCTTCTCGACGTTGGCCAAGTGGCCTTGCAGCCAGTTGCGGCACTGCGCGAACGGCTGCGGGTGGCTGTAGATCAGCCTGATCTCCTCAATCTTGCATTTGCAAAGCAGATGGTGATGAATCGGCAGATAGATTTCGCTTGCGATCTTGAGCTTGGTGTCGGCGAACATGTCGATGGACTGGTTGACGCCGCCTTCGGTCGAGTTTTCGATGGGCACGAGGCCGTAGTCCGCCTCGCCGCGCTGCACGCAACTGAAGACTTCGCGGATGTCCTTGGTCGGGATGTACTCGACCGACGAACCGAATTTCGTGCGCGCGGCCAGATGCGTGAACGTCCCCGCCTGCCCGAAGAACGCGACGCGCGTGGGCCGTTCCAGCGCGATGGAGGCGGACATGATTTCGCGATAGATCGCCTTGATCGCGTCGTCTTTGAGCGGGCCCTTGTTTTGAGCCGCCACCTTCTTATAGACCTGCTGTTCGCGAGCGGAACTGTACGGCCGCACGCCGTCCTTGGCCTTGAGCGCGCCAATTTTCTGCGCGGCGGCCGCGCGCGCGTTGATCAGCGCCACGATCTGCGCGTCGAGATCGTCGATGCCGTGGCGCAGCGTGTCGATCTCGGCCTGCGGGGTGGCCGGCTGGTCGGCGGACTGGGGCTTGAGTTTGGTGGAGGGCTTTTTCATCAAAACCAATGGTCCAAGGTCCAAAGTCTAAAGTCCAAGGTCAAACGTCCAGTCATTCGAAAGACTTTGGACGTTTGACCTTGGACCTTGGACTATTTATATTCCACCTTCAATATCTCAAACTTCACCGCCCCTTTCGGCGTGGGCACTTCGATCGTGTCGCCGACTTTCCGCGTCAACAGCGCCTGTCCCATGGGACTGGTCGTGAGGATGCGGTTGCTGAACGGATCGTTCTCGCCTTCGCCGACCAGCGTGAATTCCTCGATTTCGCCGTCCGTGAAGCATTTCAGCTTCACCGTCGCGCCGAAGACGATCGCATCGCCGCCGATTTTGGATTTGTCCACGATCGCGGCGCGGCCGATCTTGTCCTTCAGGATGCGGATCTGGTTTTCGAGCATCGAGAGGTCTTCGCGCGCCGCATGGTATTCGGCGTTCTCGGACAAGTCGCCCTTCTCGCGCGCTTCCTTAATCTGCAGCAAGACCTTCGGGCGGCGCTCCTCATGAACGAGCAAATCCGCCTTCAGTTTGTCGAGACCCTCTTGGGTCATCGGCACGGTAGACATGTTGCTAACTCTCCATTATTCTTAAATCTTTAAACGACCATTTGTCATTTGGCAGTTGTCATTTGTGAGTTGTCATTTTCGTTGGTCTGCGGCACCAATAACAAATGACAAGTCACAAATGCCAAATGACAAATGATTTGTAGCGGCTACGCATTCAACAACTTCTCCAACCGTCCCAGCCCCTTCTCAATCAACTCCATGCTCGTCGCATAGCTCAACCGCACATGCTGCGACGAACCAAACGCCTCGCCCGGCACCACGGCCACGCCCGCCTGCTCCAACGCCACGGCGCAGAAGTCCATCGGCGTCTTCACCGTCACGCCGTTGATCGTGCGGCCAAAGACGCCGGACACATTCGGAAAGCAATAGAACGCGCCGAGCGGTTCCAAACACTTGACGCCATTGAGCTTGTTCAAGCGCGCATGCATCAATTTGCGCCGCGCGTCGAACTGCGCTTTCATCGACGCCACCGCCGCATTTGACGTTTCCGTTTTCACATACGCTTCCGCCGCGCCGGCTTGGCTGAACGCCGCGGGGTCGCTGGTGGCATGGCCTTGGAATTTCGAGATGGCTTTCATGATCTCCGCCGGCCCCGCCGCCCAGCCGATACGCCAGCCAGTCATGGAGAAGGACTTCGAACAACCGTTGACCGTGAAGACCTGATTTTTCAATCCGTCAACCGCCGCCAAAGACAGAGGTTGTATGTCTCCGTAAATCAAATGCTCGTAAATCTCGTCCGAGATCGCCAGCACGCCAGTCTCTTGCAAAACTGCACCTAGTGCGCTAATCTCGGCTGGCGTGTACACCGTCCCCGTCGGATTCGACGGACTGTTGTGCATGAAAAGCCGCGTGTGCGGCGTGATCGCCTTACGAAGCTGCTCGGCTGTGATCTTGAACGCGGTCTTTTCATCCGTGCTCAAAATCACCGGCTTCCCACCCGCCAGCCGCACTTGCTCCAGATAGCTCACCCAATAAGGAGCCGGGATGATGACCTCGTCGCCTTCGTCCACCACCACTTGCAAAATATTGTAGAGACTCTGCTTCGCCCCGTTGCTGACGACGATGTCTTCGGGCTTGTACTCGAGGTTGTTCTCGCGCTTGAGCTTCTCGACGATGGCTTTCTTCAATTCCGCGCCGCGCTTGGCCGCGTATTTCGTATCGCCGGACTTGATCGCCTTGCACGCCGCCTCGCAGATGTGCTCCGGCGTGTTGAAATCTGGTTCGCCCACGCCGTACCCAATGATGTCCTTGCCTTGAGCCTGCAACGCTTTCGCTTTCGAATCCACCGCCAGCGTCGCGCTCGGCTGCACTTCGCAAATGCGGCGCGCCAGTTTGTAAGAGACCGCCATGTCGTTTTCCTTATGTGTCAAAAAAACACCCGCCGCGCCAACCCGTGAGAATCGACGCGGCTTCTTTTTCCGAATCAGTGCAAAAAAAAGCAAGACCGTCCTTTTGGACGGTCCTGCGTAGCGATACACTACCTTATTTTTCTCACTGGCGCAAGAGCTTAGTCGTGATTTTTTTGATCGAACGCCGAGGTGGCTTATAAAACTGCACGATGTGTTGAGCGGGAGCGTCCGGGATTTTCCTGTATAAATGGAATGGTATTATTTCCCAGCCCACGCACACCCTTTGCTTCCAAGTGATCCAGGAAATCAGCGGAAGGGAGATCCCTATGCGCAGTTCAATTCTCATCGGCGTATTGCTCATCGTTCTCGGCGTCGCAGCACTTTCCTACAACGGCTTTAGGTACACGAAGCAAAAGGAAGTCTTCCACGCCGGCCCGATCAAAGCCTTCGAAGACAAACACGAAACCATATCCATTCCGCCGATCCTCGGAGGCATTGCCATCGCCGGCGGAATCGCGCTCCTTATATTCGGCCGCCGCGGATAAAATCGCCTCCTCTTAAACTAAATTAAATTGCCACGGTCCGCGTCTCCGCGAGAAAATAAATCGACGCGCAGACAATGGCATCCCCCAGTTGAGTCCCAATCAGCCTAGTCCAATAAGCTTAGGCACATTGAGGTATGAAAAAACTTCATTTTTTGGTAGCTTTTATGCCCGTTGTGCAGTCATAATGTGGACAGGAATGCACGATGTTCCTCTCTCAATAAAGGACTCGCCCTATGACCAAGCTTTTCGCGCTGATCGCCTGCCTCTCATTCTCCTTCGCCACTCTTCGAGCCGACGATGGCAAGGACCTCGAAATCCAAATCTCCGCGCCGCTTCAAGCTGTTGATGCCGTCAACAACACCGTCACCGTTCTAGGCCTGACCATCGCCGTGCCGGCGTCCGTGCTGACCGATGGCGTCGCAGCCGGGCAGTTCGTCACCATCCATTTGGCCAGCGACACCGCGCCGCTTGCCGCCGTCTCACTGTCTCTCAGTGGTGCCTACGCCAGCGCCGTCACAGTCCAAGCGCCGCTCCAAGCCGTGGACGGCTCCGCCAACACCGTCACCCTGCTGGGCCTCGCGATCGACATCTCCTCCGCTGCCATCTGCGGCTGCAACGACAACAGCACCCAGACGACGCCCTGTCCCGTGTCGGCACTCACCGCCGGCCAAAGCGCCGAAGTGGTGCTCGATTCGTCCAAGCTGCCCGCGCTCGCAGCGCTCAAAGTTGCGGTGAAGAATTTCACGAATCAAGTCGGCGTGGTGCTCTGCGACGGCCACGGTAACGAAATCGCCGATCCAAACGGCACCAGCATCAACGTCACGCAATCCTTGAAAGTCAAGGATTCACTCAGCGGAAAAATGTCGCACAAAACCGTGAACCTGCATTCCACGACCACCGGCGGCGATCTTAGCCTCGCCGGCCTGGCCCCAGGCCGCGCCACGTTCACGATCACCCGCAACGGCAAAACCTTCCGCAAAACAATCACCGTCGGCGCCAACGACTCCGAAACGCTGAAGGTGAAAGTACCAGTGAAAAACTAGGAATCAGGAGTCAGGAGTCAGGAGTCAGAAATCAGAAAACCGCGACGCGGTTTTGCCGCCTACCCCTACTCCCCACTCCCTACCCCCTACTCCCTACGCCCCACTCCACCCCTGCCCCTACTTCCCCTTCTTCGGATTATTGGGATCGTTCGGATTGCTTGGATCGTACGGAGCTCCCGTCTTCGGGTTCAGCGGCCAGTTGTTCGGATTATTTCCAGTGGGCTTTTTGTTGCCCCGTTCCGCCGCAGCATCCTGCTGAGCTTTCAGGCGCGCGGCGCGCTCAGCATCCAACTTCGCTTTGCGTTCAGCTTCCAACTCCGCTGCCGTGTTGCTGTTCGCCGGCGGATTGTTCGCGTTGCTGTTATTTGCCGGCGGATTGTTGCGACCATTGAGCCGCGACTGGCGGTCCGCTTCAAGCTGTGCGCGCTGTTTGGCGGCCAACTCGGACTGCGCTTTGATGTTGGCTTCGCGCGCGGTGCGGTCGGCGTCGAGCTTGGCCTTCCGTTCCGCTTCCGAGGCAAGCTGCTTCGCTTCAACGTCGTTCTTCGCCGTGGCCTTGGCTGCGGCAATCTTCGCAGCCTGATCCTGGCGCGCCTTTTGGGATTGCAGCGCCGCATCGCGCTGAGCCTGTTCGCGGGCGGCGCGTTGAGCGGCGAGCTGCGCCTTGGTTGCTTCCGCGGCTTTCAGCGACTCCGTCGTCGCCGTGGCGCGTGCCACGCGGTCGCGTTCCGCCGTCAATTGATCAGCCAGCTTGCGCTGCTCGACAGCCTGCTTCTGTATCGATTCTTTCTGTAAGCGCGCGTCTTCGGCGCGTTTGCGTTCGTCGGCCAGTTTGGCGGCCAGCGCCGCTTTTTGCTCCGCCGTATTGGCCGTCGCCATCGCCTTGTTGATCTTCATTTGCTCAAAATCGGAACGTTTCGCCGCGGCTTCTTCGATCCGTTCGGATTGCCCCAGCAACATCTCCTGGCGGCGCGCGTCCTGCGTGGCGAATTGGCGTTCGCGCAATTCGTCGGCGCGCGCGGCCGCGGCCAGCACTTTCGGATTGGCCACGGGCGTCACGTGCGCTTCGTATTTGGCCAGTTGCAGCGCCGCGATTTCTTTCGGAGAGACAATCGGGCCTTTGTTGACGTGCGGGCGATACACGGTCAGCACGCCATTGCGTTCAAACGTCCCGCGGCCAAGAATTGCCCCGGCGCGAACCTCGTTGTCGGCGAGACGAACCTGAATCAGGTCGTGGTGCGTGGCGGCGATGACCAGTTCGGCGCGCGGACCGTGCACGAAAATCGCGGCCCGGTCGTAGGTAATGCTGTTTTGGATAATGACGGTCTGGCGGTAGATGGCGTAGTGGCGTTCCGGCGGAACGAGGAACGCGGTGAAGCTGACATCCACAAAATGTTCGCGCGGCACGAAGGCATAATCGGCATAGCCAAGACCGAAATCGTAGCCGGCGCCAATGTTCAAGCCCCAATTTCTGCCGCCGATGTGGAAGCCCACCCCGATAGCGGCGTCGGTTTCAAAACGCGCGGCCGGCGGCAGCGGCGCCCAACCCCACACCGCATCGCTTTCGCGCCAGTTCACCCACGCCGGACCCCACACCGTGTCCGGCGCCCAAAGCCAGCCGTACCCCGGCGCGCGGAACCAGCGCCCATAATGAAACGGCGCCCAGCCCCACGAATAATCCGACGCCCAGCACCAGCCGCTGTCCGTCCACACCCAATGCCCGCGGTGGCAGTACGGCCGCCAACTCGGATCGCCCGCGCACACACTGGGTTGCCAGCACCACGTCCCGTCAATGTCCACCCAGGTTCCGTAAGGCGTCAGCGTTTCGTAGAAATGTGAAATCGTGCAGTCGGTGCACGCCTCCACCGGCGTCGGAGCCGCCACCGTTTCGCGAACTGTGTCTGACGCCGTAATCAATTCCGGCGTGCTGCTGGTGTCGCCGGTGAGCGGCGAGGCGTACGTGACAGGCTCGGTACCCTGCGCGTTTGGATCGGCCGCAACCGCCGGGTCCACCACGGGCGTCGGTGCATTGGGGTCCGGCGCGTTGGGATCGGCCACAACGGGAGTCGTGGTGTCGAGCGGCTTGAGATTGGCGTCGTCAGCGACGACAACGGGCGCTTTGCCCGCGCGGATGTCGTTGCCGTGATCCATGATCGATTGGATCATCTTATCCGAAACGCCGACGTCGCGAAGATACACGATTTCATCGATGCCCAGTTGATACGCCACCGGTGACGCTTGAATAAAGGCCAGCAGGACATCATCGCCCACGCCCGATTTGGCGAGCTTGGCGATGTCGTCAAATCCCTCGGACCCAACCGCCAACCCGCAGCTTATCATAAGACCCAAAATGGCGCTCAAACACAGTGCCCACAGTGTACGCATGATTCTCCCTTCAAAAGGTGATTGAATTCAGTCTACAACATCCAAAAGGCTTACGCAAACAAGACGTTCTCGCCCTTGATACATTCGGCATTTTTCAAAAAATAATGCAGCAGGCACACGCTGTGCATAACGGTTTCATTGCACGCGCCGCGCGGCATAAGTGTATGTATTTGCGGCAGATTATGGAGGAGAATCCCACATGCGTTCAGTATTCGCGCTCTCTTTTGTCACCTTGGCGTTCTTCTTCTCGTCAGTGGCCTACGCCGGCGGCAAAGGGAAAAAAGGCAATAAGAACAATTCCAATGATACGATCGAATTCATTCTCGAACATTCCGCCGATTTGAAGCTGACTCAGGAGCAAATTCAGAAACTCCAAGCGCTGCAAGCCGCCGAGGAAAAAGCCATGGGCGATCCGGCGGTCGTGGCGATCATGCAAAAAGTGAAGGAAGCGCGCCAGGCCGGCAATCAAGCCGGTCTCGCCGAACAACGTGACCGCCTCAACGACAAAATCAAGCTGATCACCGGCGGGCAATTCGGATTGCTGGGTGTCGAACTCAACAAAATCCTGACCGCCGACCAGCAAACGACGTTGGCCGCGTTGCGCAAGAAAAACGCGCCCAAGGATGGCGCTGCGCCCGCCGACCCCAAAGCGCCGGACAAAGGCGTGAATCCGTTCGACCTATAGCCGACGCCCCCCATTCATTTCCTGGCATCGGTCCCAGGGCCTTTCATTTCCGAATTCTGGCCCCAGCGCGTGCTTGGCCAAATCGCACGAACTCCCTTTGGCCCATTGGACCTATACGCCCTATTTACCCGCGCCGAAGAATAGTTGACTCGAAGGCTGCGAACACGGTATCATCTCAATCATGAAAACTGCCATCCCCTTCGTCAAAATGTCCGGCACCGGCAACGATTTCATCATGATCGATAACCGCGCCGGCCTGCTCAAAGAGGGCGACGCACCGCTGCTCGCAAAGGCCGCCTGCCCGCGCCGCGTGAGTGTCGGCGCCGACGGCGTGATCCTGATCGAGAAACCCAGCAAGCCCGGCCACGATCTGCGCATGCGCATCTTCAACGCCGACGGTTCCGAAGCCGAAATGTGCGGCAACGGCTCGCGCTGCTTTGCGATTTTTGCGGCGCAAATCGGCGCAGCGGGACGCGAACAGAAAATCGACGTAATTCCCGGAACGCTGAACGCCGTCGTCGCGCCCGATGGCCTATCGGCGCGCGTCCAGCTGTCGCAGCCGTCGCGCATCGAGAAAAAAACGGCCGTCAAAGTTTTCGACGACAGCGTGGATTTGTATTTCGTGAACACCGGCGTGCCCCACGCGATTCAATTTGTCGTTGACGTCTCAAAAATCGACATCCGAAAAACCGGCGCGTGCATCCGCTACCACGACGTCTTCAAGCCCAAAGGCGCCAACGCTAATTTCGCGCAACTTCTCGGCAACAACACAATCCGCATCCGCACCTACGAACGCGGCGTCGAAGACGAAACGCTGGCCTGCGGCACCGGCGCCACCGCCGCGGCCATCGCATCAGCCTTCGCGCACGGCTTCAGATCGCCGGTGAAAGTCCTAGTCGCCGGCGGCGCGCTGACGATTCATTTCGAATTGAACGGCGATCAAGCGAGCCGGCCGTATTTGGAAGGCGGGGTGGATACGGTTTACAAGGGTGAGTATTTCTGGCGATAAATTCAAAATTCAAAATGCAAAATTGAACAGCGTGGACTCGAAGATTTTGGCGCGAAGCGCCGCCGCCGTTAATTTTGAATTTTGCATTTTTAATTTTGAATTTACAGCCCGCCCGTCACTTCCAGCACCGATCCCGTAATATACGCCGCTTCCTTCGACGCTAGAAATAGCACGCAATTCGCCACATCCTGCGGCGCGCCGAATTTCTTCAGCGGGACTTGCTCCACATATTTCTCGCGCAGCTTCTCCGGCAAATCGCCGATCAATTCCGTCGAAATAAATCCCGGCGAAACGCAATTCACGGTGATGCCGCGCGTGGCAACTTCCTTGCTCAAACTTCGCGTCAACGCGACTTGCCCCGCCTTCGAGGCCGCATAATTCGCCTGTCCTTCGAATCCAAATTTGCCGCAGGGCGACGTGATATTAACGATGCGTCCGTAACGCTTCCGCATCATGGAAAGCACCGCGAATTTCGAGACATTGAACGTGCCCGTGAGATTGACATCCAACACCGCGCGCCAATCTTCGGACTTCATCATTGCCAGCACCGCATCCTTGCGAATGCCGGAATTGTTCACCACAATCTGCAAGCCTTGCGGATGCAGCGTCTCGAATTCCTTGAACAGCGCCTCAACCTGTTCGTAAATTGAGACGTCGCATTTTTTAAGAATCAAACGCTCCGCATGGCTATGCAGCACCTCTTTCATTTTCGAAGCCGCGCCATCGTTGCCCCCGTAAACGGCGATCACACGCGCGCCCGCATTCAAGAACGCTTCAGTAATAGCGCGACCGATGCCCCGTGTGCCTCCGGTGACGAGAACGGTTTGGTTGGTGAAATCGAATTTAACCATGTTTCGCTGCGGCCTCGCGTACATACTTATCCACGTTATTCGCCACAATCACTCCATAGTTCACCGCGCCCAGCCATCCCGACATGATGATCCCAACCGACCCGGCGTGGAACAGGCCGTGAACTTGGTTGGGCAAATCCATGCTGACCTTCAGCCCCTCGAACTTCGTCCCGAACGACGCGCCGTGCATGTGCATGGTATAATGTTCGAAAGTTTTCGGTGTGCTGGCTTCGAGATGGTCGATCTTCGGGCGCACGTCTGGCAGGTATTTTTCAAGCGCCGCGACGGTTTCGTCGATCAGCTTATGCTTCTCAGCTTCGTATTCTTCCGGAGATAGACTGGCCCAATCGCTGTAGTTCGCGTTGGTGGACGACACAATCGAATAGCGGTCAGTTCCTGGGCGGATGTCGGGATAGTAGACGGAAAACGTGCGGCTGGTCACGTCGCGCGCGCACAGCGCTTCCGAACTGAAATGCGGCAGCCTTGAAGTGAAAAGCAAATCGCCGACGTGGTCGATCCGCTCGCCCTTGCGGATGCCGATGTACACCTGGCAGCTCGAATTGTTGAGCCGCACGGCGTTTGTTTCGTCGAGGAAATTCTTTGAAAGATGCTCCGGCCCAACCATCTTCAAAATCGTATTCTTCAAATTCGCGTTACTGAGCACACTTTTGGCTCGGATGTCGCGCCCGTTGGCGCGCACGCCTGTCACGTGCCTGCCATCGACCAGGATTCGTTCAACGCACGCATTGGTCTTGAGCGTGACGCCGTTGCGCATCGCTTCGGCGCGCATTTTTTTGATGAGCTTGTCGGTACCGCCTTGAAACGTATAAACGCCTTTGCTCATGAAATTGGAAAAGACGATGCCATACGTGATCGCCGGGTCGTCCATCGTCGAACCGTTGGCGTAAGCGATCGGTTCCATCAACAGGCGTACGACGTCGTCGCGGCCTGGAAAGAATTTCTCAAATAGTTCGCGCGTCGTCATCGCCTGATCGTCGTAAAAATTCATCGCGCGCACGGTGGTGAAAAACGTGTCCACGGTTTCCTGCGGGATTTCAAAACGCGTTTTGAGGATGTGTTTGAAGTCATTGATATCGAAGGTCGTTTCGAGCGAAAACTGCGGGTTGTCGAAGCGGATGTGTTTGAGCTGGACGATCGAATCGGCGATCTCCTGCGTCCAGTATTTGCGGCAGGATTTGATCATGCCGATGGGAAAACCGTGCAGCGAAATGTCGAAGACGTGCCCGCCCGGCCGCGTGAACCACGTGGCCATGCCGCCGTAGTTGGCGTGTTGTTCGAGCAGCAGGACGCGGTGGCCGATTTTGGCGAGCGTGTTGGCGGCGGTGAGTCCCGCCAGACCGCCGCCGATGACGATAATGTCGTACTCGTTGTCGATGCCTTGTAACCAATCGCGCATGGCGTGTTCCGATTATGCGGACTTCGCCAAATGCAGCGCGATCTTCTTTCCGATTGTCGGTGGCGGCAGTGGCTTTCCGTCCTTCTTCATCGTCGCAATCCATTCATCGACGATCTGGCAGAGGTCCGCATACACTTTGGCCTCGTCATCGCCGTGACAACAAGGGCCTACGATGCCCGGACACTGGCCAATGAAACAAGCGTCCTCTTCGGACCATTCAACGATTTTGATGTAATGCGCGCTTTCCTTCACTGCTTGGACTCCATGATCTTTCTTTGAACTTCACGCTCCTGGTACCGCTTTGCATCGTCACCAGTTTTCCCGGAAATCGTAAGGCGAATGCCCTTGGAATGCTCAAAATTTCGGTGGCTTCCTTTTCCGCCGCGATTGATAAAGCCGGCCCGTTCCAAATCCGAAATAAGCTCGCGAATTTTTCGAGGCATATACGCTGCCACTCAGTTGTTTGGCATGAAATAGCAGCCTATCAGCATAAGAACCCTAATTGATTTTTCAAGCGTGCTTATCCGCCCTTTGCCAACACATGCACATTCGCCATCGCCACGCCGCTGACCATCGCGCCGACGATGCCGAGAAAACCTTGATCGGTGCCGCAGAGAAACAAGTTGCTGAACGGCGTCTTTCCGTCCGGGCGTTTTTGAGGCGCGCCGTAGACGGCGCCGTTGAAATGGCTGGTGAATCTGCGCACGGTCAGCGGCGTAAACGTGTCGATGAATTTCACGCGCGCGCGAAAATCGGGCATGAACTTCACGGCCTCTTCGATGCTGCGGCGATAACACACCTCTTTTTTCGACGCGTATTGTTCACGCGGCAGCGAGTGCCAGCGCTCGTAATTCGCGATATTCGTTACGCGCACGAGTCCTTCGCTGAGCGGCTCATCGTATTTGTAATTATTCGGACAGCAGATCACGCCGCTGGCGGGGTCGATCAATTCTTCCGATGGATGGTAGCGGAATTCGTCGGAGTTGTTGAAGAAAGTGATGGTCGTTGTTTGCCCGAGATACTCGGGCAACGTGTCGAGTACCGATATGGATTCCATGAACGTCATCACGCCCGCCTGCGCTTGCGCGGACGCATCGGATTTCGAACACAGCGCGAGCGTTTCCGCAGCGCCGATGGAGGAAAGAATTCTGTCAGCCGTCAGTGTCTCGCCGTTGTCGAGCAAAACCGATTCGACGCGCCCGTGCGCAACGTTGAACGCGCGCACGCCGGTCTTCATTCGCAGTTCGCCATGATTGGCCTTGTATTTTTTCAAAAGCGTCGAAACAATTTGCCGCACGCCAATGCGCGGGCGCGCGAAGCCTTCGAAAAAAAGACTGCGGAACATGATGCAAAATTGTTCGAAATCCATATCGTCGGGCGTGGCGCTGCCGTAGTACATCACGGGGCAGAGCAGCATTTCGATGAGCGTTTGATCGCTGAGATATTCGCCGAGAAATTTACGCGCCGAACCGGGCAGCGCGCCGGTGCCGAGCTTTTCATACGGCGGGATCGCGTCGATCAAGCGCCGAAAATTGTCCGCCTGCGAGGGAAATTGTTCGGCGGCGCTGTCGATGAAGAATTGCAGATCGTTATTGAAGCGAATGCGCTTGCCCGGAAAGCGGATGTCGCTTTCGCGCTGCGGCGCGAGAGCGAATTCATCCGGCTTGATGCGCAACTGGCGCAGAACTTTGTTGAGCGGCAGATGCTTGTCGCCATCCGGCGCGTAATTTGTGACGGCGTGAAGGCCGACGTCGAAATCGCGCTTGCCGAGCCGGTAAAACGAATTCAATCCGCCGGGCATGTAATGCTTTTCGAGAATGCAGACTCGCAAACCGAAGTGGGCGAGGCGAATGCCCGCGGCGAGGCCGGACATGCCAGCGCCGAGGATGAGGGCGTCGTAGTGCGAAGTCATCGCGTGGCTTTGGCGCGAGCGGAGGAAAGTTTGGTTTTGGAGCGTTTTGCTGTGAGTGCCGACAGCTTCCGTTTGGATGTGGCGGTGGCGGACTTGCCGAAAATCTCCGGAAACCGATGCGAATAGTGCTCCTTAGTTTGACTGTCGTAGCAAACGATGAGTGTTACTTTCGGCAAACCCATTTGCTCTGCTCGGTCATACCATCCATTTTCCTCATGCCATCGATTGCGATATTCTCGAATCGCACTGTCCGGAATAAAGAAGACATCGTAACATTCGTCTTTATATGGGTTCCATTCATCCTCGCACGGCCTGACGATGGCGCGGGGAAATGCTTCGCGAACCATCCTCTGATATGCTTCAGCAATTTGCGTTTTTGTCATGCTTCCACCAGTCAGATTCATGAGCCCAAGTCTACCAAAATCGCCGAGACGCGCGGAAGAAGGTCGAGAACTTCTTCTGATTTTACGGAACGGTCGCTGTAATCTGCCATCACTCGGTATTCCCATGCATCCAGGATCGTAGCGCGTTCTCGCCGTTCAATGCCAGCAAGCGTGAAGTTATTTCTAACAACTTCATGCAGCCAGTAGCCTGGATTGTTCGGATCGACTTTGCTCGTCAGTTCCGATTGCTTGATTCCTCTTTCGTTAAATATCGCAATGATCAGATGATAAAGCGCGTAGTACAGCCTGCTCGCCGCGCCGTTGAATTTCTTCGCGGCGGCCAGCAGCTTCGCTTCCTCGTAGAATTCGCGCGCCTTTTGCCGCATTCGTTTTACTTGTCCTTCAGCTTCGGCTCCAAATAAATCATGCTCGACGCCAGCGACGCCAACTGCATGTAATCCGCCTCCGGCACTTCGACGTTGTAGCGCTTGCGCAATTCCATGACGATGTCGAGGAAGTCCATGCTGTCCAGATCAAGCTGCTCGCGCAGCCGCACGTCGTCTTTGATGTTCGATAACTCTTCATCCGGCGCGATGTCCGCGATGATGTCCAATATCGCTTGCCGTATCTGTTGCTTTGTCATGTACGTTCTTTTGCTCCCTTTGTTGCAAGATTTACTGCCGCTTACTCACGTGCGCGGCTCACGGCTCGTAGCGCTTCACAATGACCGCCGAATTAATGCCCAGCATGCCTGAAGAATTATTCAAAATGTAACGGACCTTGTCAATCCGCCTGGGTTCGTTCAGCACGATGTTGTCCAATCCGCACTCTGGATCAAGATGCTCCACATTAATGGTTGGATGCACAATGCCATCGTCGAACGATGGCAGATTGCCGGTCAGTTCCAGCGCACCCGCCGCGCCCATCGCGTGCCCAATGAAACTCTTCGTGTTGTTTACGTGAAGCTTCGGACATTCCTTGAAAACGGTGCGCACAGCCTGGCATTCCTGAATGTCACCCAGTTTCGTCGCCGTCGCGTGCGTGTTAAGGATGTCGATCTCGCTAGGCGCAAGACCCGCTTTTTTGACCGCCGCCGCCATGCACTGGCCGATGCGTTCCGGATTGGGCAGCACGAAATCCGTTGCGTCGGTGTTGCACGCATAGCCCACGATCTCGCCATAAATCCTCGCGCCGCGTTTGAGCGCATCATCGAGCCGCTCGAGCGTGTGCACGCAGCCGCCTTCGCTCACCACTATGCCGTTCCGGTCGCGATCAAATGGCCGCGACGCTTTCGTCGGATCGGCGTGCGTGGCCAATGCGCCCTGCGCCTTAAAGCTGGCAAAGATGCCGAACGTGTGAATGCTCTCCGATACGCCGCCAGCGAATGCCAGATCGACTTCACCCAGCCGCAGCATTTGCAGCCCTTGAATAAATCCGAGATTGCCCGCGGCGCACGCCGCGCCAATCGTGTAATGCGGGCCGGTGATGCCCATGTTCAGCGTCACTTCGCCCGCGGGATTGTTGGCGACTGTGCGCGGATTGTGATGATGCGACCAGAATTTCGTATCGTAATTATATTCTTTGATCACCGCGATTTCGTTCTCGGTCTCGACGTTTCCGTGCTCAGTCACGCCAAGATAAACGCCTGCGCGCGAACGATCGATCTTGTCCCACGCGATGCCGCTGTCTTTAAGCGCTTCGTTGGCGCAGTAAATCCCAATGGAACCCGCGCGCGTGCCGCGCCGCAATTCTTTTTTCTTCTGATGGCGCAGTTCGTCGAAGTCGCACACGCCGGCGAGCACCGCGCCCATGTAGCGCGTGGTGAACGGCCGAACGCCGGATTTGCCCGTGAGAAGTGCGCGGCGAAAATCCGCGAGCGAGTTGCCGTTGGGAGCGGTCAGGCCGATTCCGGTGATGACGATGCGCGAATTGTACGACATGTGTTTCTTCAATTTCCCGCTGCAAAAAACCAGTTGCATGCGACGCAGAACAGGTGCATGTGAGCGGGAAAACTTTACAATATTTCAGCGCAAAGTGGAGTGATTATTGACAGAAAATGTCAGAAAGCGGCAATATTTGTTAACCGATTGCGTCTGTATCTTGCACGCACGTGAGGTGCACGTGCGCGATTGGCGTTTGCGGTCTGGCCTCTCGCTGCATATATTCGATCGCATTAGATCGCGAAGTTCTGCTCGGAACGGATGCGGGCCTTCTGCACCCAGCCCAGCAGAGTCGAAAGTTCGATCGGTTTGTTGACGTATTCGTCGTAGCCGCATTCTTCGCACAGCACGCGCTGAAGTTTGCTGCCGAATCCGGTGAGCGCAACGAGGTAGGGACGATGAGGCAATTCGTGGCTCAAGAGTTGATGCGCAAACTGCCACGCGCGCATGTTGCCCAGCAGGCCGTCGCAAATCACCAGATGCGGCTGCCACTCGCGGCAAATCTTCAACCCGTCGCTTCCCGAACTCACGCCGCGCGCTTCGCAGCCGTAAATGTTCAGCGTGTTGACGAGGGTGTCAATGTGTTCCTGATAATCGTCGATCACCAATACTCGCATCACGTTCGCTACCTCCCTCGTCTCGTTCGCACGCGCATGTGCTTAACTTCAGTTGCACAATGTATTTTACGCAAACCGTGTGCGATTTCACTAAAGAAATTTTCATTTTGTGCCGAAAGTCTTGGCTGATTGTTTGCGTACTCGATTTCATAAGTAGGACGGCTCTCCGAGCCGTCAGATTCTGAAGCGAGAGTTGGTCCCAAAGCGCTTGAATAACATTGCAGCAGCGACGAGGGGGCAGGGGGAAATAGCTGTGAACATCAAGAGCAAGAACAGCCTCGAGTTTCGGCTGAAAATTCTGTTGCGGCGCGAAAGCCTGGTGTGGCTGATGCGGCGCGGCGTGGAAGGCGTGACGTGCGGTTGGCTGTTGAATTGCAAACCGGGGACGGTTCTTTTCAAAGACAAGAATCAACGCCATCCGCAGACGATTTGCATCGACGAAATCAAAGCCTGCGGGATTGTTTAAACCACTCCGCAAAACGCCGAATGCCGTCATCAAGTCCCACGCGCGGCGACCAATTCAACACCCGCTTCGCCAGTCGCACATCGGCCACTATGGCCTGCTGTTCTCCCGCCTGCGCTGGGTTGTGAACAATCCTCGCTTTCTTCTCCAAACCTTGCTCAATCTTGCTCAACAAATCGATCAATCGCGTCCCAACTCCTGATCCAATATTGATCGAAGTGGGGAAATCCTGCGTCCAGGGCACATGCAGCGCCGCCTCGATCGCATCCAGCACATCTTCAATCTCAACGTAATCCCGCACGCTTGAACCATCGCCGAAGAGCGTGAATTCCGTCCCGTTTTGAATCGCGCTCGCAATCAAATGCGGCACGCAATCCGGCCGCAGGTCCGGACCGTAGACTGAAAAGAAACGCAGATTGATCGTCTCCATGCCATGCAGCACACGCCACGTGTTCATCAGCACTTCAGCGGCAAGTTTGCTCGCGCCGTAAAATGACGCCGGGGCGCTGCCGATTTTGTCTTCGGTGTACGGAAGCGGGGCGTCTTTGCCGTAGATCATGACGCTGCTGGCATGAATGACGCGACGGGCGCGCATGTGTTGCATCCAGTCTAAGATCCAAGTCGAAATAAAGCAGTTGGCCGCTTCGTAGCCGAGTGGGTCAATTAGCGATTCGCGCACAGAGGAGCGTCCCGCGAGATGGACGCAGGCATCGAACGGCGCATATATGCCGATATCGCCTGTTGGATCAATCCAATCGAAATTGGGGAATTTCGGAAACTTCGCCAGCCGCATCAGGCTTTGAGGCGACATCGCATCTTCATGCGAAGCAACACCGACAATATCGTGCCCACGCTCGCAAAGGCGTTTCGCCAAATGCGAGCCGATGAACCCAAATATGCCCGTGATGAGAATGCGCATCGCTCAACCCATCCGCGCTTTAACCCACTCCACCGTCCGCGCCAACCCTTCCGCAAGCGAAATCTTCGGCTCATAACCCAGTTCGAGCCGCGCTTTGGAAATGTCCGCGAAAGTTCGCTCCACGTCTCCGCTCTGCATCGGCGCGCGCTGGATGATCGCCTTGCAGCCTGTGGCTTTCTCCATGGCGGCGATTAAATCGCTCAGCGTCACGGGATTCTCGCCCCCCAAATTGTAGATGCAAAACGCCCCTTCAGCTTTCGAAGCGCTGAGCTGTTCTCCCCTCTCCCCTTGGGGGAGAGGGGCCGGGGGTGAGGGGTCGGCAACGCGCTCAATCGACGCCGTCACGCCCTCCACAATATCCGACACATACGTGTAATCGCGCGACGTCGAGCCGTCGCCGAACAGCGTAATCGCCTCGCCGGCCAGCATTTTCTTCGTGAACGGCGCGATGGCCATGTCCGGCCGCTGGCGCGGTCCGTAGACCGTAAAAAAGCGCAGCGCCGTCGCTTGAAAACCGTGCAGCGCGCAGTACGTGCCAAGAAAAATTTCCATGCAGCGCTTCGTCGCTGCATACGGCGAAACCGGCTGCATGCACGGCGCCTCTTCGCGAAACGGCGCGGGCGTGTCGTTGCCATAGACCGTGCTCGTGGACGCCGCAACAATCTTGCGCAGCCCAATTTCACGCATCGCCTCCAGCAACACAATCGACCCAGCGACATTGACGCGCTGATATTTCAACGGATCGGCAATCGATGGCCGCACTCCCGCTTGCGCGCCAAGATGCAGCACAACATCGAAGCGCTCGTGTTGCATCAGCGGCGCAACACACGCGCGATCGCCAAAATCGCCTTCCACCAGTTTGAAATTTGAATGCGCCAGCGCTTGCGAAAGATTGGCGCGTTTGAGCGCCGGCGAATAATACGGATCGAAATTATCCAGCGCCACGACCGCATGGCCGCGCGACAGCAAATGCTCGCACGCATGCGATCCAATAAATCCGGCGCCTCCCGTGACCAGAATTTTCATCGCAAGCATGATACGGACGCGCGTGGGATTTTCAAATGGCGATGAAACTCCGAAATACGCGCTGAATGATTGTCGATTTTGTAGTGTCGATCGGTGCTGCAGACGTCCCCCTTCACATTCGTCGTGCGGAGCGCGACATTGCCGTTTTCCCCGAAGGGGAAACAGATGGTAGCCGGGGGTTGAGGGCGCTTGCGCCCGATACCCCCGGTCACGTCGCCAAGACGACTCCTGCACCCCGGCAGGGATGCCAGAATTTTTCTCGGAGCAGCCGCATCTGTACGCCGCTTACAGTGGAAACTTCCCGCCTTCGTGACAAAATGAAGAATCAATCGTCCCGGTGGCCGCTGATTTCGCATGAATCCAATCATCAAGTTCAACACCCTTGACGCCTGCAACTCGCTCGATGAACTCAGCGATTCGGACTGGCGCGCGCTGGGTTTTAACGAATCGGCGCGCGCGCGCGCGTTGTTTGCGGCGCTGCGAGCGCGCCCTGAATACGCGATCTTATCTGCTCAAAATTTGAAAGCGATTGCGCGCGCGCTGGCCGAAAGCTGCGATCCGGAGCGCGCGTCGTCGATGCTTCAGAATTGGCTCGAGGCCGGCGGAGTGGCGCTGGCCTCGTCCTGGCTGGAGCCGCAATTTTTGAAAGCGCTGCTGACCTTGTTCGCCGCCACGCCGGCGTTGTCGAGTTATTTTCTGCGCTTTCCAGCGCGCACGCAGCCCGTGATCCAGTCGGTGTTGTTGCGCGACGTCATGGGCGGAAAGGCCTGGCAGTGGCTGCTCGCCGAGCGCATGAAACTCGCGGCGACGCACGCCGAACGGCTCGCGACGCTGCGGCGCATGCGCGTGGAGTGCATGTTACAAATCGCGACGCTGGATTTGCTGATGGTTTCGCCGCTGGTTTCGACAGTGCGGGCGCTGAGCGATCTGGCGGACGCGTGCATCGCTTCGGCGCTGGCGATTGCAAAAGAAAATTTGGCGCCGCGATTCGGACGATTGGAGACGCGCACTGGAAAATCCGGCGACACGCTGCCGCTCGCAGTTTTTGCGCTGGGAAAACTCGGCGGCGGTGAATTGAATTACAGCTCGGACATCGACCTTGTCTTCGCCCACGGCGGCCATGGCGATACGCACGGCGGTTCGCGCTCGGTGCCTGCAAGCGAATACGTGACGGCGCTGGCGGAAGAACTGATCGCGGCGCTCGACAAGGTCACCGACGACGGGCGCGTCTACCGCGTGGACGTGCGCCTGCGCCCGCACGGCAGCGTCGGGCCGCTCGTGCGCGGCGCGAATGAGTTCGTCAATTATTACGAGACCGAAGGCCGCACGTGGGAGCGGCAAGCATGGTTAAAAGGGCGCGCGGTCGCGGGCGACACTGAGTTGGGCAACGAAATCCTTGACCGGCTGCAGCCGTTTATTTTCAGACGTTATTTGACCAACGATTCGATCGCGGACATGCAGGCGCTCAAACGCCAGATCGAATTGGGCGTGGCCAAGCGCGGCGAGAGCGAAGGCGAAGTGAAACTGGGGCGCGGCGGCATTCGCGACATCGAATTCACGGTGCAGTTCATGCAGTTGCTTTTCGGCAGCGAGCACACCAGCGTGCGCGGCGGGAATACGCTTCGCGCGTTGTTTGAATTGAAGCGCGAGGGTTTGATTCTCGACACGGAATCCGTGCCGCTGACGAACGCATATATTTTCCTTCGGCAGATCGAACACCGTTTGCAGTTGCACGGCGATTTGCAGACGCATTTGCTGCCGACGGATGCGCGCGTGCGCCGGCGGATTGCGTTGAGCGTGGGCTATGCGGATCACGTTGAAGAGGCGAAGCCGCGAAAGGAAAAGCACAACGACGCGGAGGCGCGGGAAATTTCGGCGCAGGATGCGTTCGAAGCGGATCGCTTGAAGCACACCACGAAAACGCGCGAAGTGTTTGAACGGCTGTTTGCGAATTTGTTCAGCGACAAACGCGGCGTGGACGGCGAATTGTCGGACCAATTGCTGGCGCCGGAACCGGATCGGAAACGAATTGCCGAATTATTGCCGGCGTACGGCTTCGCGAAATCGGAGTCGGCCGCGCACGATCTGCTCGAACTGAGCCGCGAAGGATTGGTGCTGACCGCGCCATCTCGCACGCGCAAAATGTTCGCGTCGCTGGCGCCGAAATTATTGAAAGCAATTTCCGCCACCGGCGAACCCGAACAGGCGCTGGGGCGATTTTCGAGCATTGCCGGATCGCTCGGCGCGAAAGCGGTTTTTTATCTGACGCTCAACGAAAACCCGTGGCTGCTGCGCATGACGGCGGAACTGGCGGCGTGGAGCGAATTCTTGACGGGGATACTAGTCGCGAATCCAGGACTCTTCGACGAGCTGGTCGATTCGCTGCGCACGCAGCAGCGCAAATCGGAAAAGGATATGGAAACCGAACTGCGGCGCATTGCGTCGGCGGGCGACATTTCCGACACGCTGCGCGCATACCGCGCTGGCGAAATGCTGCGCATCGGCGTGAGCGATCTGATTCATTCGGCGAGCCTGGAGCGCACGCAGGAGGAGTTGAGCGATCTGGCGACTGTAATTTTACGCGTGCAATTGGATCAGTGCTTAAAAGAACAGCGCGCGCTGCGCGGCGATGTGATCTCGGAGAAAGGAAAGAAAGTCGAATTCGCGGTTCTGGCGCTGGGGAAATTCGGCGGGCGCGAGATGAATTACGGTTCGGACCTCGACGTATTATTTTTTTACGGATGGGACGGCGCGACCGCGGATGGCTTGCCGGCCGTATCATATTTCGCGGAGCTCGCGCAAGCATTGACGCGCGCGATGGCGCGCTCGACGGCGCTGGGTTTGTTGTACGAAATGGATGCGCGCTTGCGCCCGAATGGAAACAAAGGGCCGCTGGCGGTTTCGCTGGACGAGTTCAAACGCTATTGCGAGGCCGGACAGTTGATGGATTGGGAGCGCATGGCGCTCACGCGCGCGCGAGTCGTTGCCGGCAACGAGGGCGTCGGCGAGCGCGCGCTGCACATGATTCGCGGAGCGATTTATTCGCCGCTCAAAAACACCGCGTCGCTTTCGCGCGAAGTGTTGGCCATGCGCACGCGCTTGGAAGAAAACGCCGACACCGACAGCATCAAGCGCGGGCGCGGCGGCGTGATGGACATCGAATTCGTCGCTCAGTATCTGCAATTGGTCAACGGCATTGCGCAGCCGAAACTGCGAATCGCGAACACGATTCAATCGCTGAAGGCGTTGATGAAAGCGAAAAAACTCGACGCGCGCGACGGCGAGGAACTGTGCGAGGCGTATTTGTTCTTGCGCACGCTCGAAAATCGCCTGCGCATCGTCCACGGACTCTCGTCCGACACGCTGCCGAAAAAAGCCGAAGCGCTGCGAAAATTGGCGTTGCGCGCGGGGTATCAGGATACGGAAACCAAGCGCGCCGAGGAGCAATTGCTGGAGCTTTACCGGCTCCACACAAAACAAACTCGCGCGATTTTCTTGAAAGTATGCCAGGCAGGAGCAGCAGAATCGGCGTGACTTTTTTGGAGCGCCATTTCGTATTGCGTAAGAACATCGCTGTTGTTATCGGTCCTATCTGTTCCATAGGGCCTATTGGGCCTGTTTCGCCACTTTGGAACAGGAACACGGATGAACACAGCCAAGGGAGATCGAACAAAATGAAATCGAAAACTTGCGCATCGATTGTGCTTTTTAGTTTGGCCGCACTGGTTCGCGCGGGTGACGCGGGCGATCCCAATGCGCCGATCAACGTCGAAAACTACAAAGCGAAGATCAAGGTTGCGTGCATCGGGGATAGCATTACTCAGGGCGTTGGATCGAAAGTACCCTGGCCGGCAATTCTGCAGAAGTTGCTCGGCGACAAATGGGAAGTAAAAAACTACGGCGTCAGCGCGCGCACGCTTTTGAAAAAGGGCGATCATCCGTTTGACAAAGAAAAGAAATATGCGGACGCTCAAGCCTACAAACCCGATGTCGTGATCATCATGCTGGGCACGAACGATACGAAGCCGCAGAATTGGAAATTCAAGGATGAGTTTGCGGCGGATTACAAAGACTTGATCGCGCATTTTATGGGTGCCGATCCGAAGCCGCGTGTGTTTGCGTGCCGGCCGCCGTTCGTGCCGGGAAACGGGAATTTTGGAATTAACGAGGCGGGAATTTTGGAAGAGATTCCGCTGATCGACGCGCTGGCGAAAGAGACGAGTTCCGGCGTGATCGACATGCACGCCGCGCTGAAAGACAAAGACGCGATGCTGCCGGACAAAGTTCACCCCAATACGGAAGGCGCCACGGAACTTGCGAAAGCGGCGTTCGAAGTTTTGACGGGGAAGGAATTCGCGGGCGAATTGAAGTTGGACGCGACGCCAAAGTAACACGGGCTTTTAGCCCGTGAATACGCGCAGGCGGGACGCCTGCGCTACGGGTCATTTCGTATTGCTCTGCAAGAATGCAATCAAATCCAGAATTTCGTTATCCTTCAGCGGGCTAAGCACTCCTTCCGGCATCATCGACAATTCGCCGCGGCGTTTGAGCGCGATGTCATCGTTGTGCAGCGTGATCGTTTCGGTCGCGGTGACCACGTCAAGCGTTTCCGCGCGCTCGTTGCGGATGAGGCCGTTGAGGACTCGGCCGTCTTTGGTTTTGACGGTCCAGGCGAAATATTCCTGCGGGACAATGGCGTTGGGATCGACGATGTTGATTAGCAGGTAGTCGAGGTTGCCGCGCGCGGAGCCGGTGAGGTCGGGGCCGACTTTGCCGCCTTCGCCGAAGAGGGTGTGGCAGTTCATGCAGGTTTTTTTGAAGACTTCATGGCCTCTTGATGCGTCGATGGAAGTGGGAGCGGTTTCGAGCGTGAGTTTTTTCAGGCGCGTAATTTCCTTGAGTTTGTCTTCGGCGGTTTTGCGCGAGAGGCCCCAATTGGATTTGATCCATGCGTCGATTTCGGCGATGCCGTGCGATTCGAGCGCGCGGATGGTCGCGGCGTTGAGATCAGTCGCGGCCACCGTTTTCTTTTGCAGCGCGGCCAACAGCAATTGGGCGCTTGCGGAGCGGGCGGCGAGCGTGTCGAGGGCGTCGGCTCTTTCTTCGGGCGTTTCGAATTTGGGATAGAGCGAGAGAATCAGCGGCGCGGATTGCGGGTCGTCGAAGCGGGCGAGCGCGCGGAGCGCGTCGCGGCGCATGTCCAGATCGCGAAGAAGCAGGCGCAACGTGGGCAAGATCGCGTCGTCGTGCGCGTCGAGGAGCGCTTGCAGCGCGTTTTTGCGCTGAATGACCGTGGATTTTTTGTCCATGGCGATCTTGCGCAGCGCGTCGAGGGTGACGGTATCGCCGAAGACGGCGGCGATTTGCTGGGCGAGCGCTTTGAGTTCGGCGTTGCCGCTCTTCGACGATTTTTCGAACCACTCGTTCCAGAGCGGCGGCGCTTCGATTTTGAAGCGGCCTTTAAGCGCGGCGGCGATGCCTTTGAGCAGATCGAGTTGCAGGGCTTCGTCGCTGGTATTGGATAATTCTTCGACAGCGAGCGGCAGTTTGTGTTCGCTCATGCGGCGCGCGATGAAGGGGCGGAGCGCGGGGATTTTGGTTTCGCGGAAGACGGAGAAGGCCCAGGAGGGGTCGTCTTCGACGAGGGGTTCGATGGCGTACCAGAGCATGAGGCGATAATTTCTATTTTCGGCATCGTCCGCAAGCCGTGCGAGTCGCGATAGAAGCTTCTTTTTGAATTCCTGCGGCCAGTCCGCGCGCATTATTCCGGAATAGAGATGTATGCGATCGACTGGTTTGCGCTCCATCTCATAAAGTCTCGATATATTGCGATCAGGAACCGTTTTCACTTCCATTAGAATGCTTAGAATAGTTTCATCCGTAATGAATAGGGGCTTTCCTGACTTATCGTCTTCTCGTGCTAAGCGCTTTGCATGGGAAATGTACCATGTGTTTGAAGGAATAATTCCGGCGAGAGGTTTATCAATCGCCAGTTTGTATTTTTCGAGCACGTCTATTTTTCTTTGCTCCAATTCCCCGTACCAAATCTTAAATATCCTCCCGCTGCCCACTTCGCTCCCCGAATGGCATTCGCCGTCTTGATGCCAGTCGGAGACGTACATCGCGCCCTCCGGCCCCATCTTCAGCGTGACGCCGCGGAAGGAGGTATCGTTGGCGAGCATAAAATCGTCGCAGTGGTGCGCGACGTAGCCGTCTTGGGTGAGTTCGAGTTTGTCGGCGTTGATGCGGTTGCCGTGGGTGTTGCACATGAAAATGGTGTCGCGGTATTTCTCGGGCCAGTCCCGGCCTTTGTAGATCAGCGCGCCGACGTGCGAGTGGCCGCCGCCGAAATCGGCGTGCTTGCCGGGCTTTTTGATGTCGGTCCAGGTTGCGCCGTCGTAGTGCTTGTGGTCGGCGATGCCGGTCATCAATTCGTACGTATAGGGATTCTGGTCGGATTCGTGCGAGCGTTCGAAACGGGCGCCTGGGACGACGTGGAAGAGGTGCGAGACGACGCTGCTGGTGATGAACATCTCCCCGCGTTCGTCCCAATCCAGGCCCCACGGGTTGCACGTGCCGACGCAGACGGATTCGAGTTTTTTCGTGACGGGATGATAACGCCAGACGCCGCCGTCGATGTAGACGCGCGCGCTTTCGGGCGTGCCCGGCGCGCCGACACGCGAGCGCGAGGTGATGCCGCAGCAGCCGTAGAGCCAGCCGTCGGGTCCCCAATTGAGATTGCTGACGATGTTGTGCACGCCGGCGTGCGACCAGCCGTCGAGGACGATTTGCGGCTCGCCGTTGATTTTTGGCACGTCGGCGTTGAAGTCGCACGGCAGAAACCAGAGATTCGGCGGGCTGATGACCCAGATTCCGCCGTAGCCGAGCGTGAGGCCGGTGACGTAATTGGCTTTGTCCCACACGACCGTGCGTTTGGTGAGACGCTCGCCGTTGTTTCCCCTCTCCCCTTGGGAGAGGGTAGGGTGAGGGGCCTCCAGGAGCACGATGCGGTCGTGGCCTTCGGGCGCCCATTTCGGATACGAGAGAAATTCAGCGACCCAGATGCGCCCGCGGTCGTCGAAATCGAAGGCGACGGGTTGGACGACGTCGGGTTCTCCGGCGACGAGTGCGACGTGGAAGCCGTCGGGGACTTTCATGGCTTTGACGGCGTCTTCGGGGGAGAGGCCGGAGTAGGGTTGAGCGGCGAGCACTGGTAAAGCGAGGAGAAGGAAAAATGATGTGAAACGCATGATAGAATTTACGCCGCAAGAGACGAAATCGCGCGCCTATCTATTTCTTCTCTGCTTTGCGTTTCGCAAGCTCTTCGGGAGTCTGATCAAGTCCTTGAAATATTTTCACTTTGCCGTCAATAACAACATAGCTGCCATTGCCGGCAGCCCCATTCTCAAATTCAATGTATTCGTCAAAAACCGGAATGTCCTTGGGGATCATTTTGAATACATTTTTATATTCATCGAGAGTGCGGCAATCCGTCAGTTTGATTTTTTTGATCGCGCCATGTTTGGTTAGCTCCTCGCGCAACTCCTTTAGATGCGACCGCGTTTCCTTCAGGTATTTTTCGACATCGGGCCAAATGAGTTTTGCATCCGCGCCAAATAGCTTTTCCAAGGTCTTTTCATCCGGCAGCATGGCGTCGAGCGCCTTCTTCTGCGCCTCGGCATCGTTTCCGGCAAAGACCGCATAGAATTGCGTGATCTCCGCTTTGACGATCTCTTCGGGCGATTTGTCAGCGGCACTCGCCAGCAACAACGCTCCGCACAGAACTGACAAACAGAAATAGCGCATGACTCCCTCCATTAATTAGAATGAGATACTATAACCCAATTTCAGATTTCTCGCAAAAATTCAAATCCAAGAAAAAGCGCGTACCAGCTCACGGTTTTTTGACAACGGCTTGCAGCACATCTTTATAAATATCCAACGCGAAGTCAGTCCAACCGTATCGCGCATTGTCCGCGCGCGCTTCCAGCGGCACTGCGGATTCCGCACGCTGGCGAGTGAGCTTCTCTTCATTCTGGCGTTCGGCGCGCGCGCGGGAGCCGTCATCGACGCCGAGGATGGCGTTGCGCTCGGCGATGGTTTCGCCGTGGTAGGCGCCGGAAATCAAGCGGCGTTTCGTGAGCAGTTCGGCGACTTCCGCGCGCTGGGATTTGATCAGCGCGGCGTAGAATTTCTGCTGCTCTTCCATTTTGTCGAGAGCCCTTTGCAGGCGTGCGACGTTGTCGGGATTTTTCGCCGCATTGATTTTTTCGCGGAGCGTAGTGACTTTATTATCGGAGTCGGCCAGCTTGGGAGTGCTCTCTTTTAGAGCCGTATTGAACAGCGCAATTTTCGCGTCGAGTTTATCCAGTTCGGCGCGGGTTTTGACAGGGATGGAATTTGAATCTGCGCATAGCGCCGGTACCACAAGCATCAGCCAGGTCAGGCAAAAATCGTGACGCATGACGACTCCTTCGTCAATTCTATTTCTTCAGTGCGCCGACGACGGCGTCGCGATGCGCGGGCCAGTCCGGCGCGGGCGTGGCTTCCCAGATTTTCATCGCTTTGAAATCGCTCGCTTTGCCGGCGATTTCGAAACCGATGGCGTTTTTTGTGGGGTGGTCGATGCCTTGCGATTTTATGTACGCGGCGGGTTTGCCATCGAGGCTGACGAGCATTTCGTCGCCGGCGATTTCAACGCGGACAACGTGCCACTGCGACAGGTCAAGATCGGTTTTAAACGCAGCTTGTTTGTCTTTGATGCTCGCGCGCAGCTTGGTTTTCTCCTCGGCGGTCGTGGCCGGGTCTTTCATTTTGTCGAAGATTTCGTTTTTCATCGCGCCGAATTTATAATCCGCGACGTCCACTTTGGCCGGATAGAGCGTGGCGCGCAGAATATGGCCGGCGTGCGATTCTTTGTATTTGTTGTCGTTGATCATCAGGTGCAGCGCTTTGCCGCCATCGAATTTGGCGGAGTATTCGACGACGATGTCTTTGAACACGAAACTTGGCTGCACATAGGCGTACGCGCCGTGTTTGTCGTCGGGATTTTCAGCGGCGGTAACGACGCCGTCTTTGAGCGTGAAAAAGCCTTTGCCCACTTTCCACTTCGGAGCCATTTCGGCGCGCGCGAAATCGTCTTCGAAGACCAGTTTGCCGGGAGTGGCCAGCGTGTCGGTGGCGGAGGCGCACGCGAAGAATGCGGCGAGGCAAAGAAGAGCAATGCGAAGCGAGATTTTCATGGAGGAGACTCCTTCGTGAATTAGAATTGGAATGACGAATGGGATATACACCGCATTCCTGAGTTGCTCCGTCGTGGTCATGCCGCGATAGAATCCAAGACTCGGGGCAAATGGCATGTCGGTCACGAAGGTTTGATCCGTTCCCTGCGACAGGTAGCAGGGGAGATTCGGAGCAGGGTATGGCAAGGACAATTTTCGAAGGGCGCAAAGCGACCTGGAAAAGTCGGGCACAACAGTGTTATTCATAGGAATATCGAACGAAGAGCCAGGGAGTCGTCGGCCAGTGAGAATTGGAACCAACTTCTCGATAATCAAATTTCGCTCGACGGTAATAAGCAAGGAATCCGCCTTATGAAGCCCATCTTCCCAGCGCTCTTCATCACCCTGCTCGCCGCACGCTGCGTCCTCGCCGCCGAGGCGAACCCCGTAACGGTTACCCGGCTTGCCGACAATCCCATCATCCGGCCCGAAATGATGCCCAAGAACGACGGTGAATGGAGCGGCAACATCGACTTTCCCTGTGTCATCCGGGTTCCACAGTGGGTCGAGAAGCCGCTTGGAAAATACTATCTCTACTTCTCCGCCCATCGCGGCACGTACATTCGGCTCGCCTACGCCGACAACATCGCCGGGCCGTGGAAGATTTACGAGCCCGGCACCCTCCGCATGGAACAGGTCGAAGGCGTCAATCTCGCCGCGAAAGGCAACGGCCGCCACGTGGCTTCACCCGACATTCAAGTGGACAACGAACACAAGCAAATCCGCATGTACTTCCATTTCCTGCTGCCGAAATTGGGCCACAAGAGTTCCGTCGCGGTCTCCGGCGACGGCCTCGCCTTCGAACCGCAGGCTGGCGTCATCGGCGGACCGTACCTCCGTGTCTTCAAGCACGCAGGCGCCTATTTCGCCGTGGAAGACGGCGGGGCCATCTCGCGCTCGCCCGATGGATTGCAACCGTTCAAATCCGTTTCCAACGCGGTGACGCTTGCCAGTGGCGGCAATCCAGCAGCCGCCCATTTCCGCCACGCCGGCCTGTGGCTGGACGGCGACACGCTCGGCGTCTTTTACTCTCGCGTGGGCGACGCGCCCGAGCAAATCCTGCTCACGAAACTGGCACTCACCGGCGATCCCGCCAACTGGAAGGCGTCATCCCCTGTCCCGGTCCTTGCGCCCGAACGCGATTACGAAGGCAGCGCGGCACCGATCGCGCCCTCGACGCCGGTCAACCAAACCCACGTCCGCCAGCTCCGCGATCCTTTCGTCTTTCGCGAGGGCGAGCGTGCCTGGCTGCTGTATGCCGTCGCTGGTGAGACAGGCATTGCCATCGCCGACTTGAAGTGGGTCATAAATGAAAAATGACGAACGAGAATTGCTGGACAGTTTTTGGTCTCTTCCGATCCTTATTTTGTCATCGCTACGTGAGTTTGCTTGCGCCAACGACGCAAGAAACGCACCCACGCGCGTCGCAAACGCAAGGACGCGCAACGCGACATGCGTCGTGAGCGAGCTGCCGCAGTTCATTGCTCCAACCGCTATTAGGCTGTCGCGGCAAATAATTCCAAGTTTTTCATTAAACTCCCCCGCCTCCACTCCGTTTATAGATTGAAACGAACACTGCGCGAAGCGATTTCGCGCGATCGCGCTCCACTCATTCAGCGAGGTTCCCATGCCTGCAACTGTGGACCGTTCTCAAGGCTTGGCTTCGGCAGCCATGCAGATGGCCGCGCGCAACCATGAACTGCTTCAATTCCTCGACCCCGCGCTGAATCTTGCTTTTCGTGTATCGGGCAACGCCGCGGATGCGGAAGATATTCTACAGGATGCTTACCTGCGCGCGGTGAAAGTGACATCGCCCATTCTTTCCGGGCATGACTTGCGCAACTGGTTTTTTCAAGTGACAGCCAATGTCGCCCGCGATTGGCTTCGTTCCGAACGCAGCCGCCGCACTCGCGAAGGGGAAGCCGCCATGGATCAAAATGTTCGCGCCGCCACGCCCACGCAATCCGGCGCCAAGGCCGACGAACTCAAACTGGAAGTTGAAGCCGAACTCGCCCGCCTCGACGAAAAACTCCGCCTGCCCGTTTCACTTCACTATGAACACGGCTTGAGCTACGAAGACGCGGCCGCGGTGCTGGGCCTGACTCCAGGCACTCTTCGTGTATACGTCAGCCAGGGCGTCCAGGAATTGCGCGAAAAACTGAACGCACGCGGACGCTCCGTCACCTCCGAAATACTTTTGGCGCTGCTGGGAGCGGGCTTGGCGCTCAAGGCATCGCCCGCGCTGGCCGCATCGGTCAAAACCATTGTCGCCAAGGCCGCGGCCTCCGAAGCGGCGGGCGTCACCGGCGCTGCGAAAACCGCCGGCACGGGCGCGAAGCCCTTTATTGTTCTCGCCAATACAGGCAGAACCGGCCTTGCGGTCTACGCGGGGTTCGCTACGGCGGCATGCGTGACACTGCTTGCGACGCTGGTTTGGTTCGTTTTCTATCATTCCGAAAATGGCCCTCAACCCGCCCCGAATGGAATTTCTCAAAATCCTGCCGTTACTGAACCTGTTGAGGAAACACCTGTTGCCGCGCAACCAGCGGCACAAGTCGCACAGACGACTCCGGTTGAACCGCTTTTTGAAGACCGTGTGATCGCCATGAAGCACCTGACGCCGGCATCGCTGACATGGCCGGAATTCGACAAGGCGCTTGGCGCGGCCAAATCGGTCGGCGGACAGCTTAGCGTGGAATGGCGCGTGGACGCGTGCAATCTGCGCATTCACGAGACGCCCGACGGCTTCTTCAGGATGCAGCAGGTCATCGACGTATACGATGTGGCGGAGGTGGATTTCAAGACTGATGCGGCGACGAACGAGGCGTGGGCCGCCGCCGACAATTTGATTCCGCTCGTCGATACCGGGCACTATTTCGTCTCCGGAAGTTGGGCGGTGGAGGGCGACAGCCTCGTCGGCCGTGCCGGCGATTACTCGCGCGTCGCCATACCGTATGTGCCGCCTGACGAATACGACTATCGCATCGACTTCACGCGCAAGGCCGGCGCCTTCTCCGAAATCAACATGATCTTCCCCGCCGATGGCGCTCAGCGTATCTTGAGAATGGATTCCTGGGGAGCCTGTCATTTCGGCGAATTCAAAGACAACCCGGACGCCGTTCCCACCACGATCGCCAATGGCGTGCGGCATACGGCTATCGTCCAGGTGCGTCACGCGCAGCTGAGCGCTTATATCGACGGCACACTGATCACGTCAATCGACATCGGAAAATCGTCCAGCCTTTGCCAGGAGGCCTATCGGCTGCCCGACAAGAATTCCATCGGAGTCGGCGCGTGGCGCAACGAAATGGTCTTTCACCGCATCGCGATTCGCGCAGTCAGCGGCAAGGGCGCGCCGCATCCCCCAGATCCCGACGCTGCGAACTCAATCTCGGAAGATTATTGGAAGGATGCGCTCGACGTCATGCCCAAGGTGTTCAATCCCAGGAATGCGCTCGGCGGCAAATGGCGGCTGCAGAATGGAGCGTTGGCGGCCGAAACCGCACCCTACAACCGCTATCAAATCGACTACGTGCCGCCCGAAGAATACGATTTCCGCGCGGTCTTCACGCGAATCGATGGCAAAGGCGAATTCGCGCAGATCGCCGCGGCCGCCGGCACGCAATTCTTGTGGAAAGTGGATTCATCTGGAATGAGCATCCTGGATTCGATTGGCGGGAAAGGCTGGGACAAAAATCCGACGTTCATTCACACACCCGGACTAGCCCCCAACGGCACACAGCACGTTTCCGTCGTCTGCGTGCGAAAGACCGGGGTCAAGACGTTCGTCGACGGAAAACTCATCGCCATGCGCTGGACGGACTACACGGATTTCTCGATTGAGCGGGTGTGGAAACTCAACGCGCCTCACGCCATCGGGATTGGCTTCCACAACAGCCAGGGGCGGGTGGACAAACTCCAAATCAAAGAAGTGACGGGAAAAGGACATTGGTTAAGCAAAACGACGATGGACAACCAAGATGGCGACGCATTTTGAGTACCGCGCCCTGACCAGATTCTCGACAAGACGCGCAACGCTAATTCTCGAACGCCTCAAAGAGCGCGCGGATTTCGTCTTCGATCTGGCTAGGATTGGAAAGCGTTTGGGCAATTTCGTCGCGCAGCAACTCGCGGTAACGCTTGCGCAGGCGGTGCACAGCAACGCGCATCGCGGTTTCTGTCGTCTTGAGTGCTGCGGCGGCCTGGGCGTAGTCGATCGATGCGCTGGTAGCCATCAGTGAAGGTTTCAATTGCTCGAACAAGGCCGCTTTGCCTTCCGCGGCGCATTCGTCGCCCAAACGCGCAATTACATGTTCGAGCAGCGTGACCACCCACGCGCGCTCGTACAGCTTTTCCGGCGTGAGACAGTCGGCGGGTTCGATGCGATAGCGCTGCTCAGCGCTTTGCCAATCGAGCGACAGCAGCGTGGCTTGCCCGCCGCGCTTAACCCGGCTGGCGCTTTCGCGTTGGTGGCCGAGAAAGTTCTTCATGGCCGCCAGCAGAAACGCGCGAAATTTCCCCTTCTCGCTGTTGACGGAATCCAGGAAATTCTTTTCGATAAAGTAGGCGAAAAAGGCCTGTACGTGTTCTTCGGCATCCTCGTGGCCGAAGCCCTTGCGGCGCACGTAGGCATAGAGCGGATACCAATACGTGCGGCACAATTCCTCCATCGCCTGGCCGGATTCAGCGGTCGCTTGCCGCCCCGCGGACAAGACGACGGTCCAGCGCGTGGTGGTGAATTGATCGGCGGTCAACTGAATCCTACCTCTTCTTAAGCCCAGCGCTCACCTTTGCAGCGAGCAACTCTTCTTCGGCTGCCCCCAATTCTGCTTTTGCTTTTTCCAAATTGCCCAGGGTCTCCAGGCCGGCTTTATATAGGTTCGAAATGAGCGAGGCTTGATTCTTCGCCGCTTCCAACTTGGCTTGCGCCACCCGCACCGCATCGCCGGTCAATTGCGCTTCCAATACCACAACTTCGCTCTTTGCCTTTTCGAAATCCAGGGCCGTTGCCACTCCAGCATTGTGTAATTGGTTGACGCGATTGAAATGATCGTGCGCGGCCCGAAGTTTGGCCTCGATAACTCGCTTGGCGTCGCCGGTTAGTTCAGCCTCCAGCACGGCCACTTTGTCTTTTGCCGCCTGCGCGTCATCCAGACCCGTCAGTCCAGCTTTGGCGGCGGCTTCCACGCGGATCGCCTCGGCTTTAGCCTGCTCAAGCGCTGATTTATAAACTTCGCGGCGAACGTCGTCCGCGGGCGATTTCTCGACCGTGGGAGCCTGTGCCAGCGTGACCGTGACGCGGCTGCCGTCATGCAGATTTTGCGGCGCATCAAGGACCACAATTTCGCCGATCGCCAGACCGCTTGTGACTTCGACGCAATCCGCCGCCGCGTCGATTTTCCCGCAGGTGACGTGCCGGACGCTCACCGTCCGGCCGGGGTTCACAAGGTAAACGAAGCGTCCCGCTTCGTTGCTGAGAATCGCTTTTGTTGGCAGCAGCACCACGCCATGCTTCGTATCCACGAGCATACGGACGGTGACAAACATGTTGGTGAGCAAAATGACGCCGGGCCGGGGTTCGATGTTCGCTTTGCAGGCCAGGGTGCCGGTTGCGGTGTCGATTTGGCTGGCCACCGAGATCAATGCTCCCTCGCCCATCGATTTATCCTGCGCGTCCCGCGCCTCAACCGGCATGCGCTCTTTCGCGTTTAATTTCGTGACAACGGATTGCACGTCATTCTGCGGAATGGAAAATTCGATTTGGCGCGTGGGGGGAATTGTCGCTGGCGTTTGAGACGGCCGAACAGAACCAATGTAGTCGGAATAAATTTTCAGATCGCCTTTAAATACGGGCGTGGCCAGAACCGGAATCGAGTCGTCCACGGGTATTTGATTTTTTTCCGCCGCATTGGCATCCGCACGTTCCGCGCGAGCGAGCGGCTGGAGCTTGATCGTGATCGGCCCCGAACGCAAAAGGCTCTCACCGGCAAATGCAATTTCATTATCGCTGTGGTTTTCCGCGCTGATTTTCAGAGTCCGCGCTTCGTCGTCAGCCGTAAAATCGAAACGCCCGGAGTCATCGGTAAGAAATACTTGCACCGACCGATTCTCTCCCCGCTCGGAAACGATGCTCGTCACTTGGGCTCTGGCGATGGGCGCTCCCGTCACAGCGTCTTCAACCGTGCCCGTCACATGCACGAGCGGCGCGACTTCAGCAGGCAGCGCTTGCGGCATCGCCGGCGAACTTGACCGTGCCTGATAGAGCGAATACATCGCAATGAACATCAGCACAGCCATGACGACGGCGCCCAACGCAAGTCGTTTTGCGAATGGTTTCGCGGAGGCGATGTTTTCGCCAACGCCCGCGTTCGCCGCGCGCCAGACGTTGCGAACGATGAAGAAACTCGCGCCGCCCCAAAGCATCGTTGCCAGCAAGGCCACCGCATTGCTGCGCGCCGGATCGTAGAGGTCCGGCCAGCCGAGAAAACCTATGCCAAAGCAGACAATCATCCAGCCGATCGTTATATAAAGTCCCACCAGCGGAAGGGCCAGCCCATCGAAGACGGCCAGCCACAGTCCGTAAAGCCTGCCTTGCGAACGGCGGATCTTCGACACGGCGATCCAGCCTAAAATCGTGGCGCCGAAGGGCGCGAGAAATGCGGGCAGAATTATTCCGAAGGACAAGACGAACATGAGCAGCGAGGCGAACGGGCCGTGTCTCCAGAATTCGCTCGTTGCAAGCTCGTGTCCAACGAACGCCGGCACCACCGCAAAAAAGAGCGCAACCCACGCCGCGCCAAAAATTGCCATGCGCGAGAAGCGCGGTACAAAAGTTTGCGCCGCCGCCGCTTCCGGCTGCGTCGATGGCGAGGGCGTTTGTGCAATTGATACCACCTGCGTCTTCATTTCGCTGACTTGCTGGAAGCGCAGGCTCGGCTCCTTCTCAAGCGCGCGCAGCACGACTTCATCCAGCCGCACGTCGATCTGTACTTTGCGCGACGGGCGCTCGAATTTGCCGGCGGGCAATTCACCGGTGAGCATCTGGTAAAAGACGACGCCGAGCGCATAAATGTCCGCGCGATTGTCCACGTCGCCGGGACTCGCGAATTGTTCCGGAGCCATGTACTGCGGCGTGCCCACCACTTTGCCCGCATCCGTCTGCGAAGGCTGAATGCCGCCGGCGTCCATCGCCACGGTCTCCGTCTTGTCGCCGACGACGATTTTGGCCACGCCGAAGTCCGCAATCTTGACCTCGCCGCTTTTGTTCAGCAGAATGTTTTCCGGTTTGATGTCGCGATGAACGATGTCGTGATCGTGCGCGAACTGAAGCGCGTCGCAAATCTGCGGCACGATCGCCAGCGCCTCCTTGGGCGCGATGCCACCGGTGTTCAGCAATTGGCGCAGGTTCAATCCATCGACGTACTCCATCAGGAAATAATACTGGCCTTGCGTTTCGCCGAATTCGTACAGCGTCACGATGTTCGGATGCTGCAGCTTCGCCAGCGCCTTGGCTTCGCGCGCGAAGCGTTCCGCAAAGGAAGCGTCGTGGCTCACGCCCGGCGGCAGAATTTTCAGCGCCACCATGCGGTCGAGCTGCTTTTGGCGCGCCTTGTACACGACGCCCATTCCGCCTTTGCCGATTTGGCACAGCATTTCCAACTGCGGAAACAGGCGGCTCATTTCGTCGATTGAAAGCGCTTCCGCCGCTGCCGGTTGCGAGGGCGCCTGGCTATCCGCCGCGCCCTGTTTAAGCAAACACGCGGGGCAAAGCCCGCGCAACTGGCCGCCCGCCCCAAGCGCCGCTCCACATTGCGGACATCGGTTTTCGCCTGCCATGGTGAGCCCCCTTAATGTTTCGCTATCCCAACGTACTCATACGCGGAGCGCTCATGATGTTACGGGAAATGGAAAAAAAGATCGATTGCCGCTTTTGCATCAGCCCCTTGGCGCCGGGAGGTCAGGGAGCGGGCGCTGTTGGGCCGAGGCGGCAACGCCCGTCCCCGCGCCCACCACGTCTCCGATTTTGTCCTTTGCCAACATCCTGCCCATGCTGCATGGATATCCCATTTAAAAGGAATCCAATCGTCATCACAGGTCCTTTACCCCTTTGACGGAAAACACCGAAATTAACGGATTACGATGTGTTGAATTAGGAGCCGTCACTTTTCCGCGCGCGCCTCCTTCACTAATTGTACGGGCATGGTTCTGCGCCAGGCATCAATATACAAGCCGATCTGCGCGAGCGGCACGCTGGGTTCGAGCGCTTTCTGCTCCTCTTCCGCGAGGGCGCGCGACACGCCGGGATTGGGTGCGGGCGCTTTTGAATTTTGCGCGGACACAACCGGCGGCACGCTGGTGTTGTCCACGCTGCGCGTGCGCTCGTTTCCGTGGCGGAAGAAATCGCCGCAGCGCACAGCGCTGTTGCGCGTGACCCAGTTGATGTCGTGATTGTCGAACAAGCTCTTCAACTCGGGGTAGCGCGCCTCGTACAGCGCACGGTCGATTTCTTTCGAGTCCATCGACTTCGCGGTGAAGTCGCGCCAGCGTTTGTCGCTCCACGGCGAAAACGTCATCGCCTGGCGGCAGTCGACGAAGAGGTTGGCGTCGACGAGGTTGTCCTTGCCGCCGTGAATTTGAATGGCGCCAAAGCCGTGCTTCCCGCAGCCGCAGTTTTGAAAAAGGTTGCCGTAAATGAGCGTGCCGCTGATCGCGTCGTCGAGCCGAATTCCCGCCTGCCCAAGCGGGGGCGCGGCGTCGGGGTCGCGCCAATTTCCGATGTGGTGCCAGTAATTCCAGCGAAACACGTTGCCGCGGAATGTGGGGTTGCCCCACATGTCCACGGCGCCCTGATCGTCGGATTCCGTGACGCAATTGAACACTTCGTTGAACTCGACGAGGTTGTCGTTTCCGCCAAGGTTGATCGCGCTGCTCTTGATGTCATGGAGCAGATTGTGGGCGATGCAGATGCCGACGCCGCTGGCTTTCAACGCCGGCGTGTAGGTGTGGTCGATGCGCGAAAGATTGGAGATATCGCAATTCTCGACGGCGTGGCCGCACGGAGCGAGCGATTTGCGGTCGCCGCCGGTAACGGTCACGCCGCCGCGGCCCATGGATTGAACGTCGCACGAGCGGACGGTGTGGCGCAGGCCGCCGAGAATTTCGAGGCCGTTTCCGGCGAAGCGTTGAAGTTTGCATCCAACGAAGCGGCAGTCCGCGCCGCCGCGTACGATCACGCCGTCGGCGCTGCCCAGTTCCCACGCGATGTTTTCGAAGGCGACGTGCGCAACGTTGCGCAGTTCCGCAAAAGTGAACGGCGCCGCGGAGAGTTCCACGACCGCGCGCTCCGGATCGGAAGGCGGATAAAAATAAAGCAGGCTGGCCGCGCGGTCGAGATACCATTCGCCGGGCACGTCGATTTCCGACAATAAATTGATCGCGTGGAAGTGCTGGCCTTTGCGAAAGCCGTAACTGGGGTACGGCGGTTTGAAGCTGATTTCGCGGCGCGCCGTGTCGATCGACGCGACGTACTCGTAAGAATCCGCCCAATCCCAGAACCAATAGCCGTAGAGCAGCGCGTCTTTGTCGTCCTTCCAGCGCGCGGGGCGGTCGCCGTCATACGTGATCACGCCGTCTTTGAAACCTTTGAGGCCATGCTCCTCAACGGGCGTGCTGCCGCGCACGGCGACGACGTTCAACTCGCCGTCGTTCGGGTAGCGCGCGAGCTGCATCGCGGCGCCGTTGAAAAACAACTCGACGGTTGGATGAGTGTGAAAGCCGCGCCCGCTGTTGAAGCCGGCGTACTCCAGAGGAGGAAGAGCTGCGATGCCCAGCGCGCGCAGATCGCAGACGAGGACTCTGCCGCGCGATTCCTCGGGAAGGCGCGCGAGAATTGCGGGATCGCTGACGGGCTTGAAACCGCGCAAGCGCACGCCGCCGCTGAGCACCGGCGATTCGCCGTCCGCGGCGCGGTAAACGATCGGCGCGGCGGCGGTGCCGGAGTCGTCCTTCTCCAATATAAAGGTGTGTGAAAGCGGATACGTGCCGCCGTGCAGCGCGATGGCGACGCCGCCCGCCGGCAGCGCGTTCGCTTTCTTCAGCGCGCGGATTTGATCGCGCGCTTTTTCGAGCGTGGCGAACGGTTTCGCGGCGGAGCCGTCCTGCGCATCGACACCGCTGGGCGCTACATGCAGCACAAGGCCCGGCGGCGGCAGCGGCGGCAGCGCGGTGACACCGTTGTACGGCACGGATTTGGCGTCGGCGAGCGCGGCGAGGCGCGCACGGGCTTCGTCGCGTTGATGCGGCGGCAACGACTCGTCGGCGCTGAGCTTTTCATAGCGCGCGCGCGCTTCCGTCAGGGCCGCGTTTTGTTCCAACACATGTGCTTCATCCAACAATGCGGCGCCGCGCACCTGCGGCGGAAGCGCATATTCCGTTAACAGCTTCCGATACGCGGCAAGCGCATCGGCGCTGTTTTTCTTTGCGAGCGCGGCGCGCGCGTCGGCGAACGCGCCGGCCCAGCGCGCGAGATTGGCGGCTTCCTGAGTAGTCGTGGGCGATTCAATGCCTCTTGTGGACGACGCGACAATGATGACGATGAGCGCGACAAAAATCGCAGAATTGTTTTTCATTACGATAGACACCTATTCATGCAACGGGACGACCGCGTATCATAATGCGACATTGCGATCTGCACATCCTTTTACTGAATTTCTTAGGAGTTCGGTTCGCCCATTCCGAGATTGCGGTTCGCAGTTTGGCGTCCTCGTCCCGCGTTATTGCGCGAGAGGGAAAAATCTGGATGCTTGGGCCGTCAAGGCCAAGGATGTCAAAGACCAGCAGTCGCATGACCGTCTTCGCCGCTGATATGTGGAAGTTGCCCGCTTAATCTTCCTGCGCCCGCTTCACCACGCCGCCGTCCCCTCGGCCCTCCTCACGATCTCGCTCACACGCTCCGCCTTCGTGACGTGCGACTTAAAGGCGATGACCGCGCCCGTGGAACAATAAACGAAGCTGGTCATTCTCCGCGCCGCACGAACTGCACGAACCGCTGCAGCGCCGGCGACAGATCGTCGCGCCGCCACGCCATCACCGTTTCATAAATCGGCGCATCGCCCGGCAGCGCAACAAAACGCACGCCGCTTCTCTTGGTGATCTCCGGCGTCATCGGCAGCGGCGCCACGCCCAGACCCGCCGAAACCAGCCACAATTGAGTGGCGATGTTGAACGCATACTGCTCGACTTTCGGTTCAAATCCCGCCGTGCGGCAGCGCAGATAAAACTCCTCGTAGAACGTGCGCGAGACATCCGGCTGAATCAGAATAAAGCGCGCATCGGTGAGTTCCGTCCACTCAATCTTGTGGCGTTTCGCCAGCGGGTGCCCCACCGGCACCGCGATGCGCGTGGCTTCGCGCTTGATCCGGTGCGTCTCAAGCTGCGGCGGAATCTGCGACGGCAGCCGCAGAAATCCCGCGTCGATTTCGCCCGACATCAGCGCTTCGATCTGCCGCACCGACAGATAATCCAGCAGCGAAATTTTGATCCCCGCGTGCCGGCGCTGAAACGCGCGCATCGTCGTCGCGAAGAAATGCGGCGAGATGATGCCCATGTTCACGCCAATCGTCAGGTGTCCGATCTGCCCCTCCGCGCGCTGCCGCGCGCGCCGTTCGAGCCGCGCCACTGCATCGAGCACTTCTTTCACATCCGAGAGAAAATCGTGCCCCGCCTGCGTGAGCATGATTTTGCGCCGCGAGCGGTCGAACAATTCCAGCCCCGTCTCGCGCTCCAAATCGCGAATCTGCTGGCTCAGCGGCGGCTGCGAGATGTGCAGTTTTTTCGCCGCCTGGCTGAACGACAGTTCCGTGGCGACAGAGACAAAGTAGCGCAAATGCCTGAGTTCCATGTGGACTCCCATACTCTTTAAGTATGCTAATGAGATAAACCATATATTTGACATACCGTATTTTCAAGGGTAGTTTGTTCGTAGTCCCGCCTTTAGGCGGAAGGGCGGATTGCTTCCAGAGCGCCAACCGCCTAAAGGCGGGACTACGAACTCAGCACCCAGGACTCAGGACTCTTTACCCATGTGGATCGTCCAGCTTGCCCTGCGCCGGCCCTACACCTTCGTAGTGATGTCGGTGCTCATTTTTGTGGTCGGCGTCGTGACCATCCAGCGCATGGCCACCGACATCTTCCCGGAAATCGACATCCCAGTCGTCGCCGTGGTCTGGAATTATGCCGGCATGTCCCCGGACGAAATGGAACAGCGTATCATTGGGCAGTTCGAACGCGTGCTGGTTTCGACGGTCAACGACATCGCGCACATCGAAAGCCAGTCGCTCAATGGCGTGGGCGTGGTGAAAATTTTCCTTCAACCCGGCGCGAAGATCGAAGCGGCCACGGCGCAGATCACGGCCTCCGCGCAGGCGGTGTTGCGCGCCATGCCGCCCGGCACCACGCCGCCGCTGGTGATCCGCTACAGCGCCAGCAACGTGCCGATCGTGCAGGTCTCGCTGGGCAGCGAGACGCTCTCCGAACAGCAGCTTTTCGACATCGCGGCGAATGGATTGCGGCCGGGCATGGCGACGGTGCCGGGCGCACAGGTTCCTTACCCCTACGGCGGGCGCCAGCGCCAGATGATGATCGACATCGACCCGCAAAAACTCTACGGCTTCAATCTCTCGCCGGCCGACGTCTCGAACGCCCTCAACTTGCAGAATTTGATTCTGCCCGGCGGCTCCGCTAAAGTCGGCCCCACCGAATACAACGTGCGCCTCAATTCGAGCCCCGTCACGGTTGACGCGATCAAAGATTTGCCGATTAAGTCCGTCAACGGTCGCACCGTTTACATCCGCGACGTGGCGCACGTGCGCGACGGCGCCATTCCGCAAAACAACATCGTCGATGTGGACGGCGCGCGCGGCGTGCTCCAGCCGGTGCTCAAAGGCGGCTCGTCCACGCTCGCCATCGTCGATGGCGTGAAGGCGCGCATGCCTTCGCTGCTCGCGACTCTCCCGAAAGATTTGAAAGCCACGCTCGTCGGCGACCAGTCGATCTTCGTTCGCGCCGCGATCTCCGGTGTGCTGAAGGAAGCCGCCATCGCCGCCGGCCTGACCGCGCTGATGATCCTCATGTTCCTCGGCTCGTGGCGCAGCACGGTCATCATCTGCATCTCCATCCCGCTCTCACTGCTCGTCTCCGTCGTCGCGCTGGCGCTATTGGGTCAGACGCTCAACGTCATGACGCTCGGCGGCATGGCCCTGGCCGTGGGCATTCTCGTGGACGACGCCACCGTCGAAATTGAAAATGTGCACCGCAACATCGCCATGCGCAAGCCGCTCACGCAGGCGATCCTCGACGGCGCGCAGCAGATCGCCATGCCCGCGTTCGTCTCCACGCTCTGCATCTGCATCGTCTTCGTGCCGGTCGTCTTCATCGACGGCGCCGCGCGCAGTTTGTTCACGCCGCTGGCCATGGCCGTGGTCTTTGCGATGCTCACATCGTATTTCCTGAGCCGCACGCTGGTGCCGACGATGGTTCAATATCTGCTGGGCGCTGAAATAGAACACGAACACGCGACGCATCGCTCGCTCATTCAACGCGGGCACGACGTGTTCAATGCGCTCTTCGATAAAATCCGCAAAATGTACGGCGGCTGGCTGGCTTGGTCGCTCGATCACCGCGCGCTGGTCGTTGCCGCATTCGTGCTCTTCGTCGGAGCGTCCTGCGCGCTGTTCCCATTAATTGGGCAGGATTTCTTCCCGACCGTGGATGCCGGACAGATTCGCTTCCACGTGCGCGCGCCGCCTGGCACGCGCATCGAGGAAACCGAGCGCTATTTCGCGAAAGTCGAAAACATCGTTCACGAAATCATTCCCGCGGAACAACTCAAGACAACCGTGGACAACATCGGCATTCCCAACAGCGGCATCAATCTCGCGCTCAGCGACGGTTCGCTGATGTCCAGCGCCGACGGCGAAGTGCTGATCACGCTCAACGAAGAACACAACCCGACCGCCGACTACATCAAAGCGCTGCGCAAGACGCTTGCCGATAAGCTGCCGGAAGTCACCGTCTTCTTTCAGCCGCCGGACATCAGCACGCAAGTCTTGAACTTCGGCCTGCCCGCGCCGATCGACATTCAAGTCACCGGCCCGCGCCGCTCCCTGGCCGAGAACCTCAAACTCGCGCAGCAGATCAGCGAGCGCGTGGCGCAGATTCCCGGCGCCGTGGACGTGCATCTTCAGCAGGTGACGAACGCGCCGGAATACCACGTCGAGGTGGACCGCACCATGGCCAGCCAGTTCGGCATGACGCAGAGGGACGTGGCCAACGGCGTGCTGGTCAGCTTGAGTTCCAGCGGGCAGGCCGCGCCCAATTACTGGCTCGATCCCAAGAACGGCATTCAATACGCCTTGGCCGTGCAGACGCCGCAATACATGATGAATTCGATGGAAGCGTTAAAAGACACGCCGCTGAATACAAGCAACGGTCCGCAACTTTTGGAAAACATGGCCGAGGTCACGCGCGGCACTGGCGCGACGAACATCACTCACTACAACGTCGCGCCGACTTTCGACGTGCTTGCCGGCGTGCAGGATCAGGATTTGGGATCGGTTTCAAAAGCCGTGGACACAATCCTCGACGAATTCCGCCAAAGCGGCACGCTGCCGCGCGGCACCACCATTACTGTGCGCGGGCAAGTGGAGAGCATGAAAACATCGTTCAACGGCTTGGCGTTCGGGTTGATTTTCGCGGTGCTGCTGGTGTATCTGCTGTTGGTCGTCAATTTCCAATCGTGGACCGATCCGCTGATCATCCTGATGGCCCTTCCCGGCGCGCTGGCCGGAATTCTATGGATGCTGTTCGCGACGAGCACGACTGTCAGTGTGCCGGCATTAATGGGGGCGATCATGAGCATCGGCACGGCCACGGCCAACAGTATTCTGCTGGTGAATTTCGCCAACGACCAGCGCGATGTCGGACATAGCGCGCTCGACGCCGCGTGGAGCGCCGGCATCACGCGCCTGCGCCCGGTCTTGATGACGGCGCTGGCGATGATTCTGGGCATGCTGCCGATGAGTTTGGGTTTGGGCGAAGGTGGCGAACAAAATGCGCCTTTGGGAAGAGCCGTGATCGGCGGGTTGGCCTGCGCCACGTTTGCCACGCTGTTCTTCGTGCCGGTCGTGTACAGCCTGCTGAGGCGTCGCGCGCCGAAACTGGCCGCGCTGAACGTCGCCGAATAGAGTAGGATTAAGGATTAGGAAGTCATCATGAAAGCCAACGAATCGGCCGTCTTGGAAAAACCGCTCGACACGCCTGTGCTTGCCAGCCGTTCGGCGCGCAACATCACGCCGGGTGCCACTGCGGGCTTGTCCCGCAATGCGAACGCGCACGCGCCCGAATCCATCGACACGCGTGACGCCGCGCGGCGTCCGCATTTTGCCTGGGTGCTCTTCGGCTTGGTCGTGGTTGGCGCGGTCTTCGGCGTGCTTTTCCTCAGCGGCTGGCGGCCGATGGAGCGCCGCCAGTCTGCGCTGCTCGTCAATGCCGAAGCCGTGAAGAATGCCACGCCGCGTGTGGCCGTGGTATCGCCCAAGCGCCTGTCCACCGAGAACGAATTGCTGCTGCCCAGCGACGTGCAAGCTGTCCGCGAGACGGATCTCTACGCCCGCACCAGCGGCTACCTCAAGCGCTGGCTCGTGGACATGGGAGACAAAGTCAAGGAAGGCCAACTCCTCGCCGAAATCGAATCGCCTGAAGTCGATATGCAGCTTATGCAAGCGAAGGCCGCGCTCGATCAATCCAAAGCCGTGCTCGAACAATCCAAAGCGGCGCTTGAACAATCCAAAGCGCAAGTCGGCACGGCCAAAGCCACCGAGGAACTGGCGGAGATCACTATGAAGCGCTACGTGGGCTTGCGCGGAACCAACAGCGTCAACGAAGAAATGATCTCCGAAAAAGAAGCCGATTTCAAAGCGAATCACGCGCGCACGCTCGCCGCGCAAGCCGCCGTCGCCGCCGCCGACAAGTTGGTCGGCGTCTCCGCCGCCAACATCGAAATGGCACAAGCGGCGGTGAACCGGCTGGACGTGTTGAAGTCCTTCGAGAAAGTCACGGCGCCGTTCGACGGCATAATCACCGCGCGCCAGACCGAGAACGGCGCGCTGGTGAACGCCGGCAGCGGCACGGGCGCAACGCCGCTCTTTTCGATTTCGGCCACCGACATCGTGCGCGTGTACGTGGACGTTCCGCAAACGGTCGCGCCGTCAATCAAGGAAGGCCAGACCGTCGAATTGCTCGTGCGCGAATTCCCCGGCAAAAAATATTCAGGCAAAGTCACCCGCACCACACGCTCGATCGACCGCGCCTCACGAACCATGCGCACGGAAGTGCAGGTCGCCAATGCAAACGGCGACTTGCTGAAAGGCATGTACACGCAGGTGAAACTGAGCGTCGCGCGAGCGCACGCGCCAGTGCTGCTTCCCAGCAGCGCGCTGGTCGTCAACGCCAGCGGCACGCAAGTCGCTGTCGTGCGCGACGGCAAAGTTCATTTTCAGCCCGTGGAGCTGGACGGCGATTACGGTGCAAACTTCGGCGTCAGCTCCGGCCTTACCGAAAGCGATAGCGTGATCGCCAATCCGGGAGAGCGGCTCGCCGAAGGCATGGCCGTGACGGTTTCACAACCATCGGAATAGCGCGCCGGTACCCGTTTTAATTGCTGCCGCAATTTCGTCCGGCGTCTTTCCTGCGCGCAAAAGTGCCACGATTTGCTTACCCTTGTTCGAATCCCAACCGATTCTCGGCATGATTCCCCCAGTGGAATCAGCCGGAATCTCTGCGGGAACGGTTTGTCAGTGGGGTGGCTGGAAATCGCTGGAGACGATGTTGCGATATCTGGCCGATGTGGATGTGACCGACAGTGTCAAGGCGATGGAGCAGGCGGTTCAACGACTGGCGTGCGCGTGACAACAAAATGACAACATTTCGAAGCGAGCCTGAAATCAGACTCGCAAGCCATTGGGGACTAACGAGATAAGTTTTACTAACGGAGAGGCAGGGATTCGAACCCTGGAGACCATCACTGGCCTACTTGTTTTCGAGACAAGCCCAATCGACCACTCTGGCACCTCTCCGAAGGGCGTCTGGATTATATCGTCAAAAAACGCGCAGGCAATTGCTGTTCGCGTTACATCTGCGGCTTCGGCGGAATCACCGGCGGTTTGCAGGAAAGCACGCCGCGGGCGTTGAGTTTGCGGGAGTAGATGCCACGCATTGTCACGAGATATAATGTGTCGAAGTTGGGGCCGCCAAAGGCTATTCCAGTCACGGAAGTCCGCAGCGGCAGATTCAAGATTCCAATTACGCGCCCCGCTTGGTCAAGAATTTGGATCCCATTTTTGCAGGCAACGTACAGGCGTCCTTTGTCATCAACGGCAGATGCGTTGGCATAAACCAAATTCTCGCCCTCGGCGGATTGCAGCGTATAGAATGGCTCCCCGTTGTTCAGCTTCGCGTCGGCTCCAATCTGAAACGAATCGATTGCGCTCTTATGCCTGTCAATGATCGCCATGAAGCCTTGATCCGGAATTAATTGCAAGATTGAGTGATCGCCAGTTTTCGCCGTAAGTGTGGATATTTCCTTTTTTGCGTTAATCAAAGTAATATGGCCTTCCAATACGCCGCAATACAAAGCACCGGTATGATCGAACGCAAGCGAAAAAACACCCTTGCCCTGATTCAATTCGGCATAATCGGTGCGCTTTCCCTCCTTGTCAAAACACGCAATTTTGTCTCCCGCCGCTCCATATAACTTGCCGTCTGGGCCAAATTTGATCTCTCCGCTATAATCCTTAAAGTCCGCGAATTCGGCGGCGCTGCCATCGCTGTTCAATTTCATGATTTTCGCGCCGTTATCGCCCTTGTTATTCTTGAGGAAATATGGGACGCCAGAGTCGTCAACGTCACATCCGCGCATTAATACGGCGCCACCCAGATCAGTTTCGCTCAGCATGTAACTGTGCTTCCACCCCTCCCCCTTAATCAACACCTCCCAAACCCCGCGTTGATCCGCCTTCTCCGGCCGCTTGCCTTCGACGGGATCGGCGCGCCACAGCCAGCGCATCGCGTCCGGAAAGTTCATTCCCAACTGCTTGCCGCTGTGGCCGTCGTGGCCTTGCAGGAAAAAATAATCGTAGCCCATCCAGTTGAACGCCGCGGCCATGTCTTGATTGGCGTGCCACCAACTGCCGGCGTAAATGTCCAGATCGTGGTCGCCGTCCTGCATGTAAATGCGAATCGGTTTCGGCTCGGTTTTGCGAATCAGGTCGGGATACGCGTTGCAGCCGTGCAGGCTCGTGAAACTGCCGATGCCGCTGACGACTTTGGCGAAGGCGTCGGGGCGTTCCCAGGCGACGGTGAAAGCGCAGCTTCCGCCGGAGCTTTGGCCGCAGACGGCGCGGCCCGCGGGGTCTTTGGTCAGGTTGTATTTCTTCTCCACTTCCGGAAGAATCTCTTCAAGCAAAAAGCGCGCGTAGCGGTCGCCGACGGAATCGTATTCGAAGGCGCGGTTCATGCGCGGGAGACGCGATGCGGTTTTCGGGATCGATTTTTCAGCTTCTTCACGCGACTTTCCCCTCGCCACAGCCACGGCAATTTCGCCGTTGAGAAGTGACTCAGATTTCGGAAATTCAGCGTTGTCCGCCGGCGGCAACACGCCGGGGTTGATGAAAATCCCAATCGTCACGGGCATTTCTATTTTGTTGATCAGATTGTCGAAGACGACGGGCGCGCGCATTTCGCCGGCGACGTTGACGGGGCCGCCGCCGTCTTGAAAGACCATCACATTGGCGGGTTTGGCGGGATCGTATTGCGCGGGGACGTAAATCCACCAATCGCGTTCGGTGCCCGGAAAGATTTTGCTGCGCCACGGCGGTTGCTTCTCGACTTTGCCCTTCGGCACGCCGTCGTGATACTCCGAATCCGGGCTGCGCTTCACCTCCTCGCCGCAAAACGCGGAGCACACGATAACGAATGAAATCAACAGAGCGCAAAGTTTGATCATGATGCTTGCCTTTCAGGTTTTGACGATTCTCTCCAGCCGCGTTAGCGGCGAAACATGAATAGCCGTGGGCGTAGCGCGCCTGCGCGCAAGCCCACGGTTGCGCGCGCAAAAAAATCCCAAGCCGCGTCAGCGGCGGCACCGAGGGCGCGTTGGGTGTCGCCGCTACGCGGCTTGGAACGATCTATCGGCGCCATACCGTGGCCTTGCGCGTAAACGCGCTACGACCACGGCTATTCATGTGCCGCCGCTACCGCGGCTAACAGCAAGTCGAAAAGCCCGCGGCGCTAAGTGCCGCTCCGCCATTCAATTTTTCATTTTGAATTTTACATTTTTAATTCTTCCCGTTGCTCTGCAAAAACGCCACCAAATCGATGATCTCCTGCTCCTTCAGCGTGTCGAGAATTCCTTCGGGCATCATGGATGTTTCAATCTTTTTTTTGCTGGCGATTTCGCTTTTGTTGATCGTCACCACTTCGTTGGGCGTGATCATGTCGATGGTCTTGTCGCGGTCGTTGCGCTCAAGGCCGGAGATCATGCGGCCGTCTTTGGTCTTGACCACGGTGACCTGGTAATCGTAAGGCACAATCGCGTTGGGATCGACGACGTTGAGCATGAGGTAATCAAGGTTGGCGCGGCCGGAGCCGGTCAAATCGGGGCCGACTTTGCCGCCTTCGCCGAAGAGCGTGTGGCAATTGTAACACGTCTTCTTGAAGACCTCGTGCCCGCGCTTGATGTCGGACGCCTGCGGCCCGGCGTCCTTAATCAGCTTCGTGTATTTCGCGATGCTGGCTTTAAGCGCATCGGGCGTCGGCTTCGTCCCGCCCCAGTTTGCCTTGATCCATTGGTTCAACTCCGGCACGTTCGCGTTTTCCAGGTACCGCAGCGTGAAGGCGTTGAGGTCCTCCTTGGGGATGCGCTTGTCTTTAAGCGCACCCAGCAGCGCGCGCGCATATTCGGCGCGCGAGCCGAGTGTGAAGAGCGCGTCCGTTTTTTCGGCGAGCGTGAGCTGAGCGTACACAGAGACGATGGCCTCGCCGGTCTTCGCATCGTCGAAGACGGCCAGCCCGCGCAGCGCGGCTCCGCGCAAGTCCGCGTCGTTAAGAAGACCGAGAAGCACAGCGGAGGTTTTCGGCGCGCGCGCCTGGACTAGCAACTCAATCGCGGATTCGCGGTCTTTCAGATTCGCTTTCGCGTCCGCGGCCATGGCGAGGCATTTTTGGAGCGCAGCGGGGTCGCCGAAAATGAACGCGAGTTTCAGGGCGAGTTTGCGAACGTCAGCGTTTGCGCTGGCTTCCAATCTTGCGCCGAGCGCTTTCCAATCTTCAGGCATAGCAATATCGCGCTGCCCTTTCAATGCCGCAAGCATTCCTTTCAGCACATCAATCTGCGCGCTGTGAATAGCGGCAAGGTCCGCTTTCCCGTCGACTTTCCATTGATTCTCCCAATCGATCACTTCCTCAATCATTGAAAATGCGCCATTCACCTGCTCTTCCGTCAAGCGCCGTGCGGTGAATTCTCGCACGAGTGGGATCATCCCTCCGACAGCGATTCGCCCCGCTGTAATCAGTTTTGTTACGTGCGGTTCCAGCGCGTACCAATACATCAGTGGCAAATTGTGATCCGCATTATCTTCGCCGTGTAGAATCAAATCGCTGAATATTGTGGCGAATATAATCTCGTCATGCACCCGTTGAAGCGCGGAGGCCAAGTGCAGACGCACCATCGGTGATAGATCGGTTTGCGCCATCTCGCGGAATTTCCCGCGCGTGTAAAAGAATAGAAAGAAATTGTTGTCAGCAATGAGCCTGATGGCCCAACACCGGATATTTTCGTCAGCATGATCGAGTTGCTTGGTCAAGAATTTCTCATCGGCCGCGCCAATCGCATTCAGCGCCCACATCGCCCGCAGTTTCCGTGTTACGTCAGGATTTTCGACGAACATCTTGAGCAGCGCGGGCGCTGTCTCCCGGCTCAGCGTCCCGTTCGCCGCGCGTTCCTGCAACACGCGCCGCGCGTGCCGCACGAACCAATCGTTCTTGTGCAACTGCAGCTTCACCAGTTCGTCGTCGCTGAGCTTCGACACATCGCCCGCGTACGGCGTCGTCTTGCCGTACGTCATCTTGTAAATGCGACCCGTCGTGTCCAGATCGCCCGAATGGCATTCGCCGCCCTGGTTCCAATCGCAAAAAAACACGCCGCCGTCGGGTCCGGATTTGATCGCCACGCCGCGGAAGAGCGGGTCGTTGGCGAAGAGCAAATCCTGGCCGTGCAGGCCGACGTAGCCGGAGCCTTGGCGCTTGAGGATGTCGTTGTTGATGCGGTTGCCGTGCGTGTTGAGCGTGAAAAACGTGTTGCGGTATTTGTCCGGCCAGTTGTCGCCGGAATAAATCATTGCGCCGGCGTGCGAATGGCCTCCGCCGGCGGCGTCGTGAGGGCCTTTGCCGCCGCGCGAACTGGTCCAGCTTCCGCCGGCCCAATGGATGTGGTCGGCGGTTTGGTCGAGCAGTTCGTAGGAATATTTGTTGATGTCATCGCCAAACATTCGTTTCGTGTGCATGCCTGGGATGACGTGCCACAAATGCCCGATGACCGTGTTGCAGATGAACATCTGTCCCCAATCGTCGTAGTCGATGCCCCACGGATTGGTCGTGCCGCTCAAAACGATTTCGAAAATCTTCTTCGTCGGATGATAGCGCCACACGCCGGCGTGCATGAAGGTGCGTTCGGAATCTGGCGCGCCGGGCTTGCCCACGTTCGACGGCAGCGTGATCCCATCGCATCCGTACAACCACCCGTCCGGCCCCCACGTCAGCGAATTGAAGACGTTGTGTTTGCCTTGCGAGGCCCAGCCGTCCAGCACGACCTGCGGCTCGCCGCTGGGTTTGTCGTCGCCGTCTTTCATCGGAATAAAAAGCAGATTCGGCGCGCAGCAGACCCACACCCCGCCGAAGCCAAGCGTGAAGCCGGAAAGATAATTCCCCTTGTCCCAGAACACTTTCACCGAATCGAAATGCCCCGTGCCATTCTTGTCCTCAAAAATCAAAATGCGGTCATGCCCTTCCGGCTTCCAATTCGGATAAGACTTGAATTCCGCGACCCAAAGCCGCCCGCGGTCGTCGAATTCGAACGCAGCAGGCTGGACGACATCCGGCTCGCCGGCAAAAAGCGTGACGTTGAAGCCGTCGGGGAATTTCATGGCTTTGACGGCGTCTTGCGGGGAGAGGCCGGGTTCGGCGGAGAAGGATTCTATTTGGAACGCGCAAGCAATTATGAAGACCAGCGACAGAATCGGCGATCGTGACATGTGGGTATCTCTTGATTTAACTTTCGAATGAATACCCCGCGAACGACCTTGGAGCTACAGTCTTGGCGGATGCGCCATTACTTCTTCGCAAACTGCTCCCGCAATTTCTCAAACGCTTCCGCGCGTTCCGGTTTTGGCGCGCCGCCGAAATTGAGGAAGACTTTGAACGCGGCGGCGCCTTGCGTATCGAAGAATTGGAAGCTCAGCGTTTTGCCGCCGTCCATGTGGCTCGGTTTTTCGACGGCGAAAATCGAGGCGAGGTTTTTCGGGCGGATGTGCATGTCGAGCGACGGCGTCTGGACGTTGAAGAATTCGCCCCACGAACTGAAGTTGCCGAACTGGCCGTTGGCTTCGAGCGTCACCGCGCCGTTGGTGCAGATGACGTGAACGCTGCCGAGCGGTTCGAAGGCGCGGATTAGTTCTTCCCAGCGCGCGGCGTCCAGTTCGCGCGTGCCTTGCGTCAAGTGGCGGATGACGTCGGCTTCAGGGAGGTTGAGTTTATGCGCGATCTGCATGGTCATGGCGCGCGGATTTTCGGCGAGCACGGCGGCGACGGCGGAAGCTGTTTGATTGGAGGGCATGTGGGGCTCCTTTTATCTGACGGCCTTGCAATGCGGGTTCCAATGTTCGCTGCGCGCGAAGGATTTTGCGAGTGGAAAGCGCCGAAGATTGCGTAACTAATAAGGGCTACAGAGTGAACTCATCGGTTCCGATGCATTTTTACCCGGAGGGGTTCAAGATATTAGCCGCGGGTTGAGGGCGTTTACGCCCGATACCTCCGGTTAGGCCGCGCAATGAATCCCTCGATTCCGGAGGGGTCGCAGATGAATTCAACAGCGCCGGTCTATGCGCGGTCATCCACGCTGAATTGCGCTTTTCGCAATCGGAGCGAACTCGCGCAAATCCCCGCAACGAAAATCGCCATCGCGCTGAGCGCAATCCAAGTCGAATACGCGCTGCCGTCCGCCAGCGTTCCGGTGAGCGCGCCGATCGCGGCGGTTCCCGGCGAGAGATTCAAAATCCAATGCAGCGCCGCGCGCAGTGCGTTCGCCTGCGGCGCGGACGAATCGGCCAGGGACGTGCCGGCGTTGGGGCCGGTTAGAAATAATTCAGCGAGCATGTACGCTGAAATCGGAAGTCCGAAAATCCAGAAGAACAGCGCGCCTAGCGCCGCATGCGGCTTGATGCGCGAAAGTTGAATCGAAACCCACGCGGTAAACGCGATCCACAGCGCCGCCTGCGCGATGCCCGCGTTGCTCACCGCCGACACGCGCGCTGCCGCCAGCAGCATGAACGCCGATGCGACGCCCAACCAAAGCGCCGCCAGCGCGGATTTCGCCAAATGCAAACGCGGAGATTCGCCGCGCAATTCATCCCGCGAAAAAATCAACGGCGCCGCGAAAACCGCCAACGCCAGGGCGAAACCTGAGATCAGGTGCGCTGCAAGCGCCGCATCCGCGACCCAGAATGCGGGCAGCGACCCCGCCGGTGCGACGCCCCAGCACGTCACCGCCGCCAGCAGCAGCGTGAGAACGCAGAGCACAATTGTGGCGCGGCGCGAAAGCATGCAGTCATTAAAGAGCAAACTCGCGCGGATGAAAAATGAAGAATTTCCGATTTCCGTCACCTGCGTCCTGTGCAAACCGCGAGAGATGAGCTAAACTAATGCACGCAATAGGAGTTTTCCTCGATGTCAGCCAAAGCCGGAATGAAATGGGCCTCCGCGCTCAGCACCGCGACCGATACGGACAAGGCCGTCGAAGAAACGTGCGCGCAAATCAGCACGGATTTGCGCGGCGCGCGGCCGGACGTGGCGTTCGTCTTCGTCTCGCCGCAGCACCGGTCGAGCTTCGCGCGCGCGGGCGCGGCGGTGGCCAAACGGCTGAATCACGCGCATTTGCTGGGCTGTTCCGGCGGCGGTGTGATCGGCGCGGGTCGCGAAGCCGAACACAAATCCGCGCTCTCGATCACCGCGGCGATTTTGCCGGATGTCCAGATCGCTCCGTTTCATTTGGATGACGATTCAATTCCGGGGCCGGACGATCCGCCGCGGCGCTGGGAAGAGCGCATCGGCGTCAAAGCGGCCGACGAACCGAATTTCGTGCTGCTGGCCGACCCGTTCAGCATGATGCGCGCAGAGGACATGCTGCGCGGATTCGATTTCGCGTTTCCCAACGCGGTGAAAATTGGCGGGCTGGCCAGCGGCGCGAACGGTCCCGGAAAAAATGCGCTGTATCTGGATCATGCGTTTCATCGCGCGGGCGCGGTGGGGTTGGCGTTTACCGGCGCTTTGTCCGTGGACACGCTCGTCGCGCAAGGCTGCCGGCCCGTCGGGCGGCCAATGCGCGTCACGCGCTGCTCAAAAAATCTGCTGATCGAACTGGACCGCAAACCGGCGCTGGGCGAGGTGGCGGAGCTTTTTGAAAATGCAACCGAAGCCGAGCAGGAATTGATTCGTACCTCGCTTTTTCTGGGCATCGTGATGGACCGTTTCAAAATCGGCGATCCGCGTCCCGGCGATTTTCTGATTCGAAATCTGGTGGGCCTCGACGCCAACCGCGGCGTGCTTGCCGTCGGCGCGCTGCTCGACGAAGGTCAAACGGTGCAGTTCCATCTGCGCGAAGCGGGCGCGGCGAGCGCCGATTTGCAGGCCGTTTTGCGCCGCTACACGACCGACCGGCTCAACGCAACCAAAGGCGAAGCGCTGCCGGTGCCGCCGCGCGGGGCGCTGCTCTTCTCGTGCCTGGGCCGCGGCGAAAACCTTTACAACAAACCCAACCATGACAGCAATGCGTTCGCGTCCGAATTCGGCGACATCCCGCTCGGTGGATTTTTCTGCAACGGTGAAATCGGACCCGTCGGCGGCACAACGTATTTGCACGGCTTCACGTCCTGCTTCGGATTATTTCGCAACAAAGCGTAAAATTTGGAGCGCCGGCTTCCGGCCGGCCAGCGCACCGTGTCAAATTCGCTTCCCGTTATTGACATGCACACGCATCTCGCGGGCCTCGGCCACGGCGGGACGGGCTGCTTTATTTCCGAGAAGAAATTCCATTCGCTGCTCTACAAATTGATGCGCAAGAAGCTGGGCATCTTTGACGCGCATTTGCAGGAGCGCCTCGATCAGGCTTATCTCGAACGCCTCGAAAAGGACGCGCGCGCCGCGATCGACCGGCGCGCGCTTTCGGCGTGCGTCGTCTTCGCACACGATCGCATTTATGACGGCTCCGGCGAAGTCCGCGCGAAGGGGCAGGAGTTGTTTGTCCCCAACGAGTACACATTCGCGGTCTGTGAGCGCGAGGATTTGCGCGGACTGTTTTTGCCGGCGATGTCGGTTCATCCTTATCGCAAAGATGCGCTCGACGAATGCGCCAAATGGATCGAGCGCGGCGCGGCGGCGTTGAAGTGGCTGCCCAATTCGCAAGGCATGGACCCGTGCGATTCGCGCTGCGAGAAAGTGTTTGACTTGCTCGCGGCGCGCCGCGTGCCGCTGATCGCGCACACCGGCGGCGAACACACGGTCACGGTCATTCGCCCGGAACTCGGCGATCCGGCGACGCTGCGGGCCGCGCTGGAGCGCGGCGTCACGGTGATCATGGCGCACTGCGGCACGCAAAGCGGGCTTTTCGATCACAATTGGATGCCGGCGTTTTGCGAACTGGCGCGCAAGTATCCGAATTGCTACGGCGACACGTCGGCGTTCAACACGCCAGGGCGGGCGCGCTGGATCGACCATTTTTTGCGCGAAGAAGGCGTGGTCGAAAAACTCGTGCACGGCAGCGATTATCCGGTGCCGCCGACGGCGTGGTTTTCACTGGGGGCGCTGGGGTGGAACAAAGCGAAGGAGCTTGAATACATCTGGAGTTTTCTGGCGCGCGACGTGGAGATCAAGCGCGCGCGGGGTTTTCCCGATGTGGTTTTTACGAATGCGGCACGGGTGCTTGCGCAGGGGAGTTTGGAGCGTTGGAACATCGCAAGCGCCTAATTCAATCCTTCACCGCAATCAGCGCCGCCATGCGGCCGGTCACGCCTTTCTCCCGTCGATGCGAAAAAAATTCCTGCGCATCGCGATGCGTGCACTGCGTCGTCATGTCGATGTTTCGTTCTGGAATTCCGGCGCGCAGCAGCGAGAGGCGAATGGCTTCACGAATGTCCGCGCTGCCTTTGCCGTCGCTTCGCCTTTGAATCGGCGCGTCATTTCCGAAAACGCGTTCAAATTCGGAAAGCACTTCAGCACCGACTTCAAATGCCTCGAATCCAATGCACGGCCCAATCGCGGCAAGCACGTTTTGCACGGACATTTCGCGGCCTTCGGCGGCGCGGGATTTCAGCGGCGCGTTTAGCGCCGCGACGGCGACGCCGGCAATCGTGCCGCGCCAGCCGGAATGAATCGCCGCGACGCTGTGCCCGTCGGTGCTGGCGAGCAGTACCGGACAACAATCCGCGACACGCACGCACAACACGCGCGTGGGATCGCTCGTGATTAGCGCGTCGCCTTTGGCGCAACTGTCGTGCGCCGCTGCCCGAGAAATTTGCGCGACCGCGTCGCTGTGAATTTGATGCAGCCAACAACGCTCGCGGCCGTCCAGTCCGGCCGCTTTTTCAAGGCGCGCGTAATTTTCAAAAATCCGCGCGCGTTCGTCGCGCACGTCCCCGCCGGGATTTCCGAGATTAAGCGAATCGAATGGCGCGGAACTCACACCGCCCAAGCGCGTGCTGAACGCGTGGGGCACACCGGCTTCGCGCAATTGCGGCGACACGTAAAACACCGGGCCGCTCGCATGCTGAATTCGCTCAAGCAACATTGAAACAGTATCGTCAACGCTGCCACCGCGGAGTATATTTCCTGCGCCCCTGTTTATCGGAGAAACCACTGCATGATTCTTAAGCGTTTGATCGCCCTTGCTATTTTTATTCTCATGGCCATGCACATTCGCGCCGGCGAATCCGCGACTCAATCGCCCGACGGCGTGATTGCGTGGACGCCCGCCGCGCCGGCCGCGCAAGTGAACGGCGAATACAACGCCACGCGCTGGGGCATGTACGATGCCTACGTTCTGCTCGAGGCGCCTACTGCGGGCACAGTGACCGCAACGATTGGTGGCAAGGAATTAACCGCGTTATGTTCTGTGGCGGTTCCCACGCTAACACTCGGCCGCGTCTATATCGAGAAATCAGGCAAGCTCGCCCTCTCTATGAAGGGTGAGCCTCTTGACGCCGCGAAGCCGCTGTTGATCAAAACGCTGACACTCACGCCCGCGCCCGAAGGCAAACCCATCGCACAGGACGGCGATCTCTCCATCACGCTGCACGCGCGCGACGCAACGGTGCATGGCGTTAACATGCGTTTCGAACCCAAGCCCGAGAAGAACACGCTGGGCTGGTGGAGCAACGCGAAGGATTGGGCAAGCTGGGAGTTCGAATTGAAGAAGCCCGGCAAGTTCATCGTGTTCGCGATGCACGGCAGCAACGGCGGCAGCGAGATTGAAATTGCGGTGGGCGAACAAAAATTGAATTGGACGACGAAGAACACCGGCAGCTACCACACGTTCACGTTTCTCGAAGTCGGCACGCTGAACCTCGACACACCCGGCCCGGTCGCGTTGACGCTTAAACCCACGAAGAAATCCGGCGGCGGGATCATGGATTTGCGGGAAGTGATTTTGCTGCCTGTGTTGAAGTGAGCGCGGCAATCATCGCCGCCGCAGCGGCCGCATCGCGCGCGGCGCGCCGAAAACTTCGCTAAACACAAACGCGCGCCGCGCGGCATCCGCGCGCTGCTCAGCCGGTGCAGCTCGCATCGCTTTAAAAAAATCCGCGAAGGCGTTCGTTTTCTTCGCGGCCAGCCCCGCCTCGGCCACGTTTACCGATTGGATCGTCTTCGTCGTGGCCACTTCCGCCACGACGCGCGTGCGCCCCACGTCGCGCCCGATTTGATCTTCGCGTTCGCTGATCTTTTCGAATTTGCGCTCAAGACCCGGCTTGACGATTTCCTTATCATCGAGCGTCTGCGCAAGCGCGCGAGCTTCGATCTGCGATTTGATCGCGCCGCCCTGCTGAATCGGCGCGGGCGGCGCCGCCGGAGCATTAGCCGGCTGCACTTCCGAGAGCGGTCGCGAGAGCGACGGTGCTTTCGCGCGTGCGGGCGGACGCGCGGGCGGCGGCGCGGAACGCGGCACCGGCGGCGCTGGGCGCGCCCCGCCCTGTCGGGCCTGCGCCTGCTGGCGTTTGACTTCTTCGAGAATTTCTTCAAGTGTCTTCGGACGCGAGGGCATGGCCGCACGCCCATCGCCGTAGTTGTACGGCCCGCGCTGCGGCGGCAAAGGCGGTTTGGCGTCGTCCGGCCTCTGCGCGTCCTTGGCGTTCTCGCCGCTGAGCGCTTTGAAGATCCAGACAATGAGTTCGATCAGTAAATCCATGATTCAAAATTCAAGATTCAAGATTCAACATTCAAGATTCAATAGCGCCGAATTTTGAATTTTGAATTTTGAATCTTGAATTTGCCTTACTGTCCGCTCCGCGTGCTCGAACCGCCCGCGATCTGCTCGCGCATCTGCGAATCGGCCTGGATGTTTTTCATGTTGTAATAATCCATCACGCCCATGTGTCCGTCACGCAGCGCCTGCGCCAGCGCCTTCGGCACTTCCGCTTCGGCCAAGACCACCGCGGCGCGATTCTCCTCGACCTTCGCGCGCATTTCCTGTTCGAGCGCGCGGGCCATCGCGGCGCGCTTTTCGGCTTCGGCTTGCGCCATGCGCTTGTTGGCTTCAGCCTGATCGGCGCTGAGTTTCGCGCCGATGTTTTCGCCCACGTCCACGTCGGCGATGTCGATCGAAATGATCTCAAACGCCGTCTGCGCGTCGAGCCCTTTCGCCAGCACCGTCTTCGAAATCTTGTCGGGATTTTCGAGCACCTGATGATGAAATTCCGTCGAACCGATCGCCGTGACGATGCCTTCGCCCACGCGCGCAATGATTGTCTCTTCCGTTGCGCCGCCGACGAGGCGGTCGATGTTCGTGCGCACGGTCACTTTCGCTTTCACCATTAATTGAATGCCGTTCATCGCAACCGCGTCGATGGTCTGTCGCCCGCCTTTCATTGGATTCGGGCAGTCGATCACTTTCGGATTGACCGACGTATTCACTGCGTCGCGGATATCGCGGCCGGCAAGATCAATCGCGCACGCGCGGTCGAAGGAAAGAGCGATCGACGCTTTGTGCGCGGCGATCAGCGCCTGCACGACGGCGATCACATTGCCGCCGGAGAGCGCGTGCGCTTCGATGCGGTCCGAGGTGATGTCGAGGCCGGCTTTTTTCGACATGATGCAGGCCTGCACGATCAGCGCCGCGTTGACGCGCCGCAGGCTCATGCCGATCAGCGAGGCCAGCCCAATGCTTACGCCCGACGCCATTGCTTGGATCCACAGACTGCCGAATTTCCAAATCACTCCGGCGAAGACGAGAAAGATCACTAGCGAGACGACAAGCACAATCGCAACGACAATGCCATCGTCCCAAATTGACGCCGCAATCGGCAAGCTGTTCATGCGCACCTCCGAGTTGAGATGAGTTCACAATAAGGAGTGCGGAGGAAAGTGCAAGGCATGGAAAAAAAGAGAGAGTTCGGAGCGCCCGCGGGGTGAGGAGAGAACGCGCGGGTGAATGCGCGGCTTTCGGTAGGGCGCGTCTACCGGCGCGCCCGCGGCGCACCCTACATTTTTACTTCCTTCCTCGGACAATCTTTGTACAAGTATCCCGAATCGACCACAAAACCGGAGGGAATTCATAATGAAATTCACCTGCACACTGCTGGCCATGACCGCCCTGTTCTTCGCCGCATCGTTCCGCGCCGCCGCCGCCGACCTCGAAGAACTCAACCGCAAGTACTTCGAACTCGCTGCCGCCGAAAAGGACGAACCCGAACAGAAAAAACTCGCTGAAGCGATCCTGAAGGAAGCCGCCGGCGACGAAAACCAGCTCAACGAATTCGCCTGGAAAGTCCTGACCGACGAAAGCATCAAGAAGCGCGACCTGGAACTGGGCATGCGCGCCGCCAAAGCCGCCTTCGACGCCTCCAAAGGCGAAAACGCCGCCATCGTGGACACCTACGCCCGCGCCTTCTTCGAATCCGGCAAACTCGACGACGCCATCAAATGGCAGAAAAAAGCCCTCGAACTCGCCGACGACAACTTGAAGACTGAATTGCAGGACACGATGGATAAGTACATGAAGAAGAAGGCCGAGGAAAAGAAGCCCGCGGAATCGAAGCCGGAGGGCAAGAAGCCCGAAGAGAAGAAGGTTGAAGAAAAGAAATAAGAAACTGTCTCAAAACTTTGCGAAGCGAAGTGCCGCCGTTCTCCCCTCTCCCCTTGCTTGGGGGGAGAGGGGCCGGGGGTGGAGGGGTGGCGGTGCTCGCGATAAGGACGGATGCGGAAATTGGCGGGAGCCATCACGAACGGCGCAACCTTTATTGCGCCGTAAATCCGCCATCGACGAGCAGTGTGTGGCCGGTGACGAAAGACGAATCGCTGGAACTCAGCCACAGCGCGGCTTCAGCGACTTCGCGCGCGGTGCCGATGCGCCCGATGGGATGGAGCGTGCTCATTTGCGCGCGGAACTGCGCGTTGTCGCCGACGAATCGCTCGTACATGTCAGTCTCAATCGCCGCCGGGGCGATGGCGTTGACGCGAATGCCCTGCTTGCCGAATTCCAACGCCGTGGATTTGGTCAGCCCGATCACCGCGTGCTTGCTGGCGACATAAATTGACAAGCCGCCCATTCCAATCAGGCCGGCCACCGACGAAGTGTTGACAATCGACCCGCCGCCGGTTTTCAACATCAGCGGAATTTGATGCTTCATCGACAGCCACACGCCCTTGACGTTGACATTCATGACGCGGTCGAACTCCGCTTCAGTCTGTTCGCCCAGCGGCCCGGGAATCTGCTCAACGCCGGCGTTGTTGAATGCGAAATCGAGGCGTCCGAACGCCGCAGCCGTCTTTTCGATCAGCGCCTTGATGTCGCCGTCGCGCGCCACATCGGCTCGCACAAAGATGGCTTCGCCGCCTTTCTCTTTGATCGCCTTGACCAGCGCGTGGCCTTCGGCTTCGCGCCGCGCGGCGGCGACGACTTTCGCGCCGTTCTCCGCGAACGCGAGCGCCGTTTCGCGCCCGATTCCCGAACTGGCTCCAGTGACGAGTGCAACTTTGCCTTTGAAATTGTACATGGCTGTAGTCTCCTTTTCTGGGGGTTGAATGGGTTGATCGCCGCGAGAGATGCTGCTGACAATTTCCAGCGTCTGTCCGAAATCCTTCCCCACGGTCACGTGCGTCAAATGAACTTTATCCTGCTTATCGATGGCAGCAATCTGGATGCCGGATTTGTTGCCCGCAGCGCGGTGGACGGGAAGGATCAGCCTGTCGCTATTCGATATAAGCGCGAAACACCGCTTCCCCAACGCCAACTTTTGGGCAGAAACGACAAAAGGCACTCCGTTAAGCAATGAGTTTTTGGGTGCCTTGGCCGGTAAAAGGGGTGGTACGCCCCAAAGAAAAAGACTCAGTACGTCGTCGATGCCGAAAAAGTGGGCGATTTGGTAGGAGAATATGCAGGCGATCAAAATCGCTGCCTAATGAATATGCTTTACATTTCGATAGATTTAACGGCTAAGCAATGTGAAAAAGACGATACATACGAGCTATTGGCTCAAACCTCAGTTTGGAAATATCGCAAATTCACGGCGATGCTCAAATGGCCGCTGGCGACGCTCTGCATGACCTTAAAGCCCGAACTGGGTCAAGGTCCAAAGCGGGACTCTCCAAAACGCCAATTTGGAAAAATACCACATTTTGAAGCATTAGCGTCTTTGTTCGGGCATCTGATCATCATGCTTATTGATATGTAAGTCTTCGCTCAGACATATATAATAAGATATGTCTCATATGGAAATATGAGTACATATCTATATATATTAACACATTTCTGGCGTCTTTTTAGCCAACAATCACGATTGAAAGTGGTCACAGTATCGAATGGCACATAGTTAAGCTTTTTGCACACGCGCATTACGGCCACGGTCTATTCGCCAGCCCGGCACAATGCACACGTGTGCAGTCCTTAAGTATGTGCCATTCGTCACAGTATCGGAACACCTACCGTTTAGAAAGATTATCGTTATCAATCGTACCTTAAATGGTTCAAAGGTTCATTATATATTTAAGCTATCTTTTACCAGGAGGCCAACTACTCTACTATTGCTTAGGACTAGCATTTATAGGCGCTCCTCTGTACCCATCCAGTTCCGTGGGTGATGTAGATGCAATACATGCAGATTTCGCAAAAACAACGGTCGTACTCCGAGGCGTCCAGCACTCTCCATAAACGTGACGTCCGATTTGGCGATTTCATCGAACTCGGTAGGATATCCGATTGTTTCCCATATCGCGCGAACGGCAGACTGGCAATATCCCAAAACACCGCGGTATCCCTGCTCCTCGTTATTGTCTTCATGCAGCAATTCTTTGAACTTTTCAATGGGATTGATTTCACCGCGAAGAATTCGGTCCGTCGTCGCGTCACTCAGAAAGTTCCGGTACACACCTACGACAGCATTGGGATTCATAAGCGTTTGAACATAAGCCTCTCGCAAAAAGGACACTGGCAGAACGAGATCGCAGTCCATGCCTATTACGATACGTCCACTTGAACGCAAGAAGCACCGCTGGACCATAAGTCCTCGATTTCGTCCGTGTTTCGCTTCAACTTTTTCCTCATAAAACACTCGCGTACCAAAGCGCTTCAGGCATTCTTTGCCAATTGATCGCAAGTATTCACCCAATCCGTCGGGCGAATCAGGATTGGCGACAATCACCTCAACCCGCGCTAAGGGCCAATCCTGATATAGGATGCTCTTTGCGAAAACGGATAGCCGTTTAAGAAAGTTGCGGCAACATACAAGAATTGAAATATCCACGTCTCTATACGAGTCAATAGCCGGCTTCAGCTTATGACTAAGCCGGTGCCAGACCGCAATGTTCTTCCCGCCAGGATTCCTATCGATTTGATTGAGGCACTCTCGCATAACGGAAATCTTTCCCTCCGCGGTTTTTGATCGGAAATGATACGCAAGCGGTGTTGCACTGCTGTCGAGCTTCGTGGCAATAAGATCGTCAATAGTTGCAATGTCGCGCACGTTTTGGTAACCAATTAGGCCATTCGGCGAGCCTAGGGCCAATCCCAAGGCGCGTGCGATGAGCGTTAAGTCTACATCATCAACGCCAACTAAACACAGAGCCATCTTGTTCCACGTTCGCTCATCGTTCACAGCTTGCCAGATCTGATTCGTTGCCTTTCGAGAAAACGCAGCACATGGAATGATCATATATCCGCGCGAGTCGAATCGAAAATCCGGCCTGATATTAGCGCAAATATCGAGGTCCAATACGATGGCGCGACGAACGAGAAAATGCCAAATATCGCCGTCAAGCAACACATCGACGTCACATCGTATGGCCCAGCCGATATCGGGAGCAAGTTCCGCCGTGTCACGAAGATACCGTGCGACTTGCTGAGACTGTTGCAACGTATATACACCAATCCGCTGCTCGGCAAACCGGTGAACGACTCCAAATTTCGAGCAGATTTCCCTCACTCGCATCGTGCGAAGTTTCTCATCAGGCTCGTCCTCTACTACAAGTACGCTCGCTGCATTTCGAAGCGCGCCACACTGTTGAGCTCGATCCAGATTCATTTCGAGCATTTCCGCATGTGAAGGCAAAATCGGAATGAAGACAGCATAAGCTTCACGCGTTTCTGGAACATGTTTTCGCGCATTTGCGTGCGACTCCACCGCTTGGCTCATAAACTGTAATTGAAATCCCGGATGGTCTCTGAGCGTCATCAGACATCCTTGGAGGTGCATCGCATTAGAGCGCTCAGGAATGGGTTGAGGACCGTACGCTCCGTGATGATAATCCGGATAGCGACCGATTTTGTATGTCACTCCGTTCATTCTCGTTTCCATACCAACGGCACTTTGCTCATCACGATGACTTTCCGCTTTCTCAATTATTTCGCTAATAATTTTCGGATCGCGAATTGGTCCTTTGTTCATAAGATAGAGACCTGCGCACAAATACGGCGGAGCACTCGCGTTTTCTCCAACTAATTCCTTTGACCGTAATAATTTCATAGATTGCGGACCGTAAAAGCCAGGCAAATCCTCAAGAAAAAAGAATGTCGATTGGCATTCAAGCATCTCTTTTGCCGGCCCAGCCCATATAACATCATCATCGGACACAAGCACGCGCGACCCCATCAGCAGTCGCGGCGCCGCATATTTTGCAAACATGTTTTCATGTTTGATCTTCTCAATTGCGAGCTGAGACAGACCGCGCTCCTCGAGTGCTTTCGAAATCGCCTCGCTTGCTGGGTACAAAAAACCGTGACTGGCTGTGAAGAGATCAACACCTATTTTTATGATGGCGCGCATGATGAGATATCGCAATACAACGCATTTGTCTCCTATAATCGTTCGCTATCCCAATTATTTGTCGCGGTCGTGGATGACTTTAATCATCCACCTGTCCAAGCCGGGACCGCGCGCGCATTCAGGGATCTTAAATATCAGGTATGGAAAGAGTGGATACTCCCAGCGCGGTTCAACGGCGACACGGAACAATGGTGGAATGGGCTTTATGTGGCGGTCGTTGAAAAAAGGATGCAATGATCAGGTACTGGGTGCACGTCATTTAAGAGTTTTGTCGGCTTTTCAGATTTAGCATCTACTAACCACAAAAATGCCTCATGACCCGCGCATACCGGTGGAGAAGAAGCGCGGAGAGGTCATCCCCCTCTCTGCTTATGGAATTCGTGGGTGGTTCCTGTCAATTGGCAATGGTGCCGACCGGCGTGTTAAAACAATGCGCTATCTACCCGTCTGTCCTGGAATTCCCCAGATTGATTCCATTAACAACTGAGTTCCGTCAGTAGCGTCGTGCAGTAGCTACAACAAACTGCTCGTTCCTTATGCTCGGAGATGGCGTTCCGGCTCGCGGAATTGCACCTGATTTGAAGCATATTTTTGGCTTCAATGTTTCTGAGAACGTAGCTTTAGTTTTTTGTACGATTTCGATTTCCCTTTTTAACAATATCGTCGAAAAAGCACTCTATCTGCAATGAAACGCCTTCGGACGCCTTTCGAGAATCGCAGTTTATAGAAAAAACATTTAGGTCTTCATAGTATTTAAAGTATAGATATCGTTCTTTGTTCGAATCGCGATTAATATATATCACGATGTCCTTATTTGAGTCAACCAAGGACGTTGAATTGAAATGATACTTGGGCAGTTCCACTTGTTGAAGGTGCTTGATTAGCTTAATTGCCCTGTCGCAGGAAGAGCTGTCAACAACAAATGTGTCGGAGTTTATAACTATTTGACAGATTAAATCATCTGGATTGGCCTTCGCGACCTCGTTAACATCTACCCACCGTTGATTGCTTTTATCTCCACATCCACAGAGAATGAATGTAAGAACAACGTAGGTTATGTAACGCATGATTTTCTGCCTTAAAGGATGGAATTAATGCGACAAATCAATTGGGACCATAACTATTGTCGGAGTATATCTGCGCCATTCAGTTTTCATGGGGAGTACTTTCGGGTCTTTAAAGTTGTCGTTGCCCTCTGTGTTTAGTGCCGCCGTTAAGTTGCTGCAATAGCTTAATGGCGCAAAAACTACACAACCGGTAATATCTGAGAGTTTTTGAACCCAGGTATCATCTCCAGATAAACGCCCGACGTTACATCCCTCAAGGAAAATTATGCAATTGCGGGATAGTTTCAATTTCTTTAATTCATTAGCGACATAATTCACATTTTGAGCGTCGATCGTGTTCGCCGTTAAATCTGATTTGTCGTTTTTTGGGTTGTCCCTCGGCCCGAGTCTAATTCCGTATGGATTCGCGTGTCCACGAATCTCGATTACTTTAAGACATTTTCCGCCGGCCTGTGCCCTTAGATTATTTAATGTATCTTCGAGAGTTTTAGAACCATATTGCCAAAATAGAGGTTCCGAGTATGAATAAGCCTCTACCTCGTCCGATTTAGGATTATCCGACTTGTGTCGCTCGAGCCATTCATTATAGTTTTGTTCGGTCTCCGGCTGCAGCGAATTGTGGTATGGCTCACGATCAGAATTCTCGAGCCCACACCGATCAACTTGCCCAACAGGATTACTGCTCCATGTTCGATATGAATTTAAGAACCACTTTGAGTACAGAGCTGTTGGAATGCTCAACCCTAAGCGCACCGATTGCCGCGCTGGTAGAAAGGCTGAGGCACGCTTTTTAGTGCCTGTTTATTTACCGGGCACGAGGTGTATCTCAGTACTGGCTACCAGCAAGGGGATGCGACCTCATGCGTTGTTTCCCCAGTTACAGCCGATCCTCATGGCAG
>Ga0070731_10000132_pt1 | contig 140074 bp, 129 predicted proteins | sample Coa_R1_2_FD_66448 | JGI IMG/M metagenome (GOLD analysis project Ga0070731, IMG submission 66448) | Surface soil microbial communities from Centralia Pennsylvania, which are recovering from an underground coalmine fire - Coalmine... | ecosystem: Environmental > Terrestrial > Soil >... | reverse complement strand
GATGAAGCGCAGCGCGTGATCCCCGGCGGACCACGGCGAGCGGTTGCGCAGCACCCGCCAGGCGTAGCCGTCTAGCAGCGGCACGTCCCACTGGATCGGGACGCCGAACTCGAGATCCCGGTAGAGCCGCGCCCCCTGATCGTCCATGAAGTAGACCTGCAGCGCCAGGTCGGGATGCGCCGCGAGACGCCGCAGCATCGGCGCCTGGTACTGAATCGGGTGGGAGACGAGGTACGCGACCCGGTACGGCGTCATCGCTTTTCCGCGACGGCGCAGAGGTTGGACGTAAAGACGCCGCTGCCGGCGGTCCCCTGCTCGACGAGCAGATACAGCCGGATCAGCTGCTTGATGCCGAGCCAGAGGAAGCGGCGGCCGGCGCTGGCCAGCCCGTGCGCGTAGGGTTCGAGCGGGTACACCTCGACCCCGGTGAAATGCGCCACCCGCAACACCTGCGTGATGCTGCGGGGGCTGAAGGTGACCTCGTGGGAGAAGTCGGCGTACCGGATCCACGAGTGAAACGGACTGTCCGCGTTGGGCGTGCGCAGGAGGAGGCGCCCTCCCGGCCGGAGCGCGCCGTGCGCCAGGTCGAGAAACTCGAGCACCTCGTCTTTGGTGAAGTGTTCGATCACGTCGAGCGCGGCGAGAAAATCGTACTGCTCCCGGTGGCGCGCGAGATACGGCATCGCGTCGGCGACCTCCACCGCGTCCACCCCGAGCCGCCGCGCGAGCGCGACCTGCTCTTCCCCGGCGTCGATGCCGCGGACGTGCCGGTACCCTTCGTCGCGCAGAAACGCGAGAAAGCTGCCGGTCCCGCAGCCGACCTCCAAAATCTCCGCGTCCCGGGACCGCGGCAAAAACCGGCGGTAGAGGGCGCGGAAGAGGCGGCGGTCCCGCTCCATCGACTCGGGCGTCGCCGGGCGGTACGTTTCGAAGTGCGTGGACAGATACGCGCGGTACAGGCGTGCGCGATACCCCGGCGTCGTCACGGTACCTTCCGCGTTCCCTTTCGCACGACGACCGGCGCGTACCGGAACAATATGCGGTCGCGCAGCGACGGCGCGCCCGGCACGTCGTACCCGCGGGAGAGAAAATACGCGATCACGGCGTGGGGGTCGATCGCCGCGCTGGCGTCGGAGTCGGCGCACAGGTACTCGCGCAGGTTGGGCTCGAGCCGCCGGTACGCCAGCGGCAGCGGGCCGCGGCGCAGCCGCAGGCGGATCTCGCGCAGGATGCGGACCGGGATGATCCACAGCCCGCGGATCACCGTGCTGTCCAGCATCGGGAGCAGCGCCTTCGTGATCCGGTCGCGCAGCGGCAGCGCCGCGTACGGCCTGACCGCCACGCCCCGCGCCGCCCACGGACGGCAGAACCACGCCGGCGCGAGGTATGCCAGCCCGCCGGGGCGGAGCATCCGGTCGATTTCGGCGAGACAGCGTTCGGGCGCGGGCAGGTGCTCGAGGGTCGCGGTCGACACGACGAGGGCCGCGGCGCCGCCGCGGACCGGCACTTCCTGCGCGTCGCCCTGCACGGACCACTGCGTTCCGCGGAAGCGGCTGAGCGCGTAGTGCGACAGATCGACGCCGAGGTAGCGGGCCCCCAGCCCGCGCAGCGGACCCTTGCCGCAGCCCAAGTCCACGACCAGCTCATCGGCGCCGATGCCGTGGCGCGCCAAGAGGCGACGCAGCGCCCGCACCTGCTGCGGCAGGTCGGCGCGGCCGTAGCGGTCTTCGTCCGCCGCGTTGTAGAACTCGGCGGTCGGCGCGCGGCGGCCGTCGGGGCTCATTCAGACGTCCTCGATCGCCCGCTCCACCTCGCGGCGGAAGCGGTCGTAGGTAAACTGCGTCTGGACCCACCGGCGGCCCGCGTCGCCCATCCGCGCCCGCAGCGTCCCGTCCCGCGACAGGCGGACGAGCGCCTCCGCCACAGCGGCGACGCTGCGGCCGTCCACGACCAGACCGGTCACGCCGTCTTGGACGGCCTCCGGCGCGCCGCCGCCCTGCCCTGCCACGACGGGCTTGGCGAACGCCGCCGCCTCGATGTAGACGATGCCGAATCCCTCCCCGGCCCATCCACCGGGCCGCTGCTCGCACAGTGACGGCATCACGAAAATATCGCTCTCCCGGTACCGCGCCGCGAGACCGGCCGCGTCCGTTCGCCCGACGAACGTCACCGCGTCCGCGACCCCGCGTTCGCGGGCCAGCGCGCGCAGGCGCGGTTCGTCATCGCCCCCGCCCACGATCACGTAGCGGACGGGACCGGCCCCCTCGGCGACCGCCGGCAGCGCGCCGATCACCGTATCGAGGCCCTTGTACCGTTCCTGCGCGGAGAGCCGCGCCACGGTGAGCAGCGTGAGCGGCTCCCCGTTGCGCGCGGGCTCGGGTCCGCCGGCCGGTGCGGCGAGCGCGAGGAGCGCAGGGTCCACGGCGGGATGGATGATTCGGATCCGGGCGGCCGGAACCCCGTGCACGGCCGTCACCATGCCGCCGGTGAACCGGCTGATCACGATCACGCGCGCCGCCCGGCGGAGCGCCGTCCGGCGAAGCGCGCCCAACGGGCCCCACACGTCGATGCCGTAGCCGACGACCAGGTAGGGCACGCGAAACACCCGGGACAAGATGAGGCCCACGGGGGCGACCGCGACGTGCGCGCAGATCACGAGCCGGCAGCCCCGGCCCTGCCGGAGCGCGCGAGCGAGAAAGCGGGCGTGCGCCCACCGGGTCGAGCGATCCCCGAGGTCCCCGAGATAGCGGCCGGCCGTTCCGTCCGCGGCGTCGCCGCGGAGGAGCGACAGGATATCGACCTGGGCGCCCGTCCCGGCCGCGGCCCGGACCAGCAGCCGCGTGTACGCTTCGGCCCCGCCCAGCCCGAAGTATCGGGTCGAGAGCACCAGCACCTTCATACGGTCATCCGGCGAGCGCCTCCGATCCGCCGGCGACGGCGCGCATCCACTCGGACAGGACGACGAGCACCCAGAGGCGGGACCAATGCGCGCGCCCGCGCGCGACCTGGTGTTGAAGGCGCGCCACTGCCGCCGGACGGAACAGGCGGACGTCGCGCAGGGCGTCCTGCGCGCGGGGACGGAGCGGACCGTTCAGCCAGCGGCCCAGCGGAAACGTGAATCCGCGCTTCACCGCGCCGGCCGTCTCCGGGACCAGCGTGCCCAGCGCCTTCCGGAGCAGCCATTTCGGCGCGTGGCCGTCGGCGCGCAGTTGTCCCGGCAGCGCGGCCGCATATTCGACGAGCGGGTGGTCCAGGAACGGCACCCGCACCTCGAGGCTGTGCGCCATGCTCATGACGTCGGTGTCGCGCAGCAGCTGATTGTGCATGTACCCCCGGAGCTCGAGGACGCCCGTGGCGGCGACCGGATCGGCGGGCGTGTCCGGCGCAAGCGCCCCGATCGCCGCGACGGCGTCGAAATCCCTCGCGGCGTCGGACAGCGGGCCGGGCGCGAGCACGCCGACCGTTTCCTCCCGGCTCATGAGGCCCCGGACGGTCAGGTAGGCCGACTGAATCGTGGGCGGCAGGCCGAGACTCTCCCGCAGCTTGGCGGAGCGCCGCGACGGCACCGCGGCGAGCGCCGCGGCGAGGACCGGCCGGGCCGCGGCGATCCGGCCGGTAGCGCGCTGCCACGCCAGCACGCGGGGGGTGAGCCGGAATGACGGATAGCCGCAGAACAGCTCGTCGCCGCCCAGTCCCGACAGCGCGACGATCGTGCCGGACCGGCGGGTGACGCGCGACACGTAGTAGGTATTGATGCCGTCGACCGTCGGCTGATCCATCGCCGCGACGATCCCGTCGAGGTCCGCGGCGAGGTCGTCGCCGCGCACCTCGGACGCGGTGTGTTCCGTCTGATAATAGGCGGCCAGACGCGCCGCGTCCCCGCCCTCGTCGAACTCGCGCTCGGGAAAGGTGATGGAGAAGGTCCGGATCCGGTCGTGCCCCGCGTCGCGCATCAGCGCCACGATCGCCGCGGAGTCCATGCCGCCGCTGAGAAAGACACCGAGCGGCACGTCGCTCACCAGGTGGCTGGCGACGGCGCTGCGCAGCCGCTCGCGGATCACCTCCGCGGCCGTCTCCGGGTCGCCGGCGCCGGCGCGGAGCGCCGGCAGCTCCCAGTAGCGCTCTGGGGTCGCGCGGCCGTCGCGAATGGTCAGCACGTGGGCGGGCGGGAGCTCCTCGACGCCGGCGAACGCCGTCATCGGCGCGGGCACCGACCCGAGGCGCAGGAACGCCGCGAGCGCCGCCGGGTTCGGCGGGAGCGACAGCAGGCCGGACGCCCGGATCGCCCTGATCTCCTGCGCGAAGACGCACCGACCGCCCCGCATCGCGTAGTACAGCGGCTTGATGCCGAGACGGTCGCGGGCGAGCAGGAGCTCTCGCGAACGGCCGTCCCAGATCGCGAGCGCGAACATGCCGCGGAGGCGCCGGCACATCGCCTTCCCTTCCCGGAGATAGAGGGCCAGGATCACCTCGGTGTCCGACCGGCCGCGGAACGGATACCCCGACGCTACGAGCCCCTCGCGAAGCTCCTGGAAGTTGTAGATCTCGCCGTTGTAAGTGAGGACCACGTCCCCGTCCGCGGCGACCATGGGCTGATGTCCCGCCGGCGAGAGATCGATGATCGCGAGACGGCGATTGCCGAGCGCGGCCCGGCCGCCGGGATCCGCCCAGACGCCGCCGTCGTCCGGACCGCGGTGGACGAGGCAGGCCGTCATGCGCTCGGCGGCGCCCTCAAGCTGGGCCGGGTCTCCCGCTGGATCCTGGTAGACGCCGCAGATGCCGCACATGCTAGACGCGTCCGGCGCCCGGAACCGGCGCGGGGATCGTCGGGGCGACGCTCATCGCCCCATGCCGGCGTAGTGAAAGCCGAGCGCGCGCGCCGCCTGCGGGTCGAGCACGTTCCGGCCGTCGATCAGCACCGGGCGGCGCATGACTTCCCGCAGCCGGGCGAGATCGAGCGATCGAAACTCGTCCCACTCGGTGAGGATCACCACGGCATCGCTGTCGCTCGCCGTCTCGTACGGAGTCGGGCAGTACGTCACCGCCGGCAGAAGCTGGCGGGCGTTGGTCTCGGCGGCGGGATCGTACGCGCGGACGGCGGCGCCTTCACGGAGTAGCCGGTCGATGATGGCCACGGACGGCGCTTCGCGCATATCGTCGGTGTTGGGCTTGTAGGCCAGTCCGAAGACCGCGATCGTCCGGTCGGCGAAGACCCGCAGCGCGTCCCGCAGATGCCGCAGGAGCGTCTCCCGCTGCTCGTCGTTGATCCGGGCCACCTCTTCCAGCAGGCGGAACTTGTAGCCGGCTCCCTCGGCGATCCGGATGAACGCGGCGACGTCCTTCGGAAAACAGGAGCCCCCGTAGCCCACGCCGGCGTCGAGGAACGCGCGGCCGATGCGGCGGTCGTACCCCATGCCGTCGGCCACCTGCCGGATGTCCGCCCCCACGCGCTCGCAGATCGCGGACACGGCGTTGATGTAGGAGATCTTCATCGCCAGGAAGGCGTTGCTGGCGTGCTTGATCGTCTCGGCGGTCGTCAGGTCGGTCACGAGCAGCGGACAGGCGAACGGCGCGTACAGTTCCCGCAGCAGCTGCTCGCTGCGTTCGCTCGTGACGCCCAGCACGATCCGGTCCGGATGCATGAAATCCTCGATCGCGGACCCCTCGCGGAGAAACTCCGGGTTGCACGCGACGTCGAACGGCACCGCCCCGCCCGTGAGGCGGGCGATCTGGTCGCGGATCCTCGCGCCGGTGCGGACCGGCACGGTGCTCTTCTCCACGATCAGGCGGTAGCCGGTCAGCGCGCCGGCGATGCCCTCGGCGACCGCGGTGACGGCGCCGAGGTCGGCGTCGCCGCCCTCCTTGGACGGGGTGCCGACGGTGATGAAGAGGACGTCCGAGCGCTCCACCGCCTCGCCGATGCTCGTCGAGAATTGCAGGCGGTCCGCCTGCTGCACCCGCTGGAGCATCTCCGCCAGGCCGGGCTCGTAAAACGGGACGTCGCCGTCATGCAGCCGGCGGATGCGTTCGGCGTCGCGATCCATGCCGATCACGTGGTGCCCGAGATCGGCGAAGCAGGCGGCCGTCACCAAACCGACGTAGCCGGTGCCGATGACACTCAACCGCATGACTGGCTCCCCATAACAGGCTCTCATGGTACCATGCCCGCCGCGCTCGGCTCAATGGACGCCCCGCGACGGGACGGGACGGCGCGCCCCGACGCGCCGTTCGCGGCGGGCCGGCCGGGCACGGCCAGGTAGGCGAGGAGCAGCCAGAGCGCGGCGCTCGTGGAAATTGAAAACAGCGTGTTGTCGGCGAGCTGATCGACGAGCAGCCCGACCCACAGCGCGGCGACGATGGGCCGCGACGGATCCGTCCGGCCCGGCTGCAGCGCCCGCCCCCACCGCCGCCATTCGGCGATGCCGGCCTGCGCCACCCACGCGGCGGCGTAGAGACCCAGCACGCCCGTCTCCACCGCGAGGTTGAGCGCGAGATTGAACGCGAAGGGCTCGCTGCTCATGTCGGGGTCTTTCCAGTGCGCGTACGCGGCCTCGAACGTGCCGAAGCCGGTCCCGAGCCACGGCGACGAGGCGAGCATGCGCAGCGAGGTGCCCCAAATCTTGAGGCGATTGCCCGCGATATCGTACGGGGCGTTGAGCACCCGGTCGGTCATGTCGGGAGCCACGTCCTCGGCCCGGGCGAGCAGCGGGCCGAGCGTCGCGTCGTACACGTCCGGTGAGACCGCCGCGGCCACGCCGACGGCGACCAGCGCCGCCGCCACGACCGCCGCGGCGGCGCGCGCCCGCGGGCGCAGGCGGTGCCAGCCGAGCCAGAGCGCGCCGACGAGCCAGCCGAGCAGAGAGGCGCGCGAACCGGAGGCCAGAAGACCCGCGAACACAACCGCGGCGCACGCCGCCCACGCGATCCGCTCCCACAGCCTCCTCCGCGGGGCGAGCCCGAGCCCCAGCGCGAGCAGGCCGCCGAGGAGCAGCGTCGTGCCGAGGCCGTTCGGCCCGACGCCGCGCGGAATCGAAGCGCGTTCGGCGTGCCCGAGCACGACGGTGGCGAGGCCGGCCAGCGCAGCCGGCGGCGCGCCAAGGGCCCAGGCGCGCAGCAGGGTCATGCGCGAGGCCGGATCGTGCTCGAGCAGCCAGGCGAACGAGCCGAAATAGATCGCGCCCGACAGCAGCAGCGCCGGCGTGACGATCAGCGCGATGGAGCGGTACGGCGAGGCGATCGCGGAGACAAGCAGCACGATCCCGAACACGGCGAGCGGCGGATCGAGCGGCGTTTGCCGCCACGGGAAGGATCGACGGCGCAGCAGGCTCCATGCCGCGCCGAAGAACATCAGGCCGAACCCGATCGTGGCGTATCCCGCGCTGTAGCAGACGACTGTGGCGACGGCCGCCCACCGGACGTAGGCGACGCGCGCGTTAGGCGGCGTCACACACGCTCCTGTTCGTTTCCCGCGGTGCGTCCCCTGCCCGCGGCCGCGCGCGGTATAATGACGGCATGCCGTCGGAGCGTCCGGTCCCCTGGGAAGGCGCGCAGCTTCCCGCCGGCGTCTACCGGTGGGGCGTGGCGCTGGCGACGGTGCTCGGCGCGGCGCTCCGCGTCGCGCACATCGCGCGGCCGTTCAACCGCCTGATGGCCTGGAACGAAGGGCACTATGCGATGATCGCCCTCAACTTCACCCGCTACGGGCTGTGGTCGCAGCACAACGAGCTCGGCGTCGACCGTACCTTCTCGCCCGGGGTGCCGTGGCTCATCTGGGCGTCGATGAAGCTTTTCGGACCGTCCGAGGCCGCGGCCAGGCTGCCCATCGCGCTCTTCGGCATCGCCGCGATCCCGCTGCTCGCGGCTGCCGCGCGGCGCCTGGTCAAGAGCGAACAGATCGCCCTCGCCGCGGCGGCCTTCGTCGCGGTGGCCCCCGGGCTCGTGTACTTCGCGCAGAACGTGCAGCTCGACACGCCGAGCATCTGCTGCGCGCTCGCCGCCGCGGTGATGATGCTGCGCTACCGCGACACCCGCCGCCGCGCCGACGCCGTGTGGGCCGGCGTCTGGCTGGCCGCGGCGGTCTGGCTCAAGTTCACGACGATGCTCCTGTACCCCGCGTTTCTTGCGCTGTGGTGGCCCGCCCGGCCGCAGCCGCCGCTGCGCGCCGCGGCCGCGGCTGTCGGCTTCACCACGGCGACCGCGCTGCCGAGCCTGGCCTGGATCGTCAGCGGCTGGCTGACCTTCTCTTCGTCCTCGGGCTTCACGAAGCGGTTCTTCTTCCGGGATTGGGACCTCCGCGGCATCGTGAAGGCGCTCTCCGAAATCCCGCTCGCCGTGGAAGCGCACCTCTTTGCCCTGATCTTTCTCCTGCTCATCGTGGGCGTCGTGGCCTCCGTGCGGGCGCGCGCGCATCTCGCGGCCGTCTGGATCTGGTGCCTGCCGTGGATCGCCCTCTACATCTTCGCGCCGTGGGACAGTCTCGTAAACCGGTACTACGACTTGGCCGCCACTTATCTGCTCACCATCGTCGCCGCGATCGGTCTCTGGCAGTGGACCGCCCGCCGGACGCGGCGCGCGCCGGGGGACGAGCCCTGGCCGCGCGCGCTCCTGGCCGGGCTGGTGGTGGTCGTCGCCGTCACCGCCGCCTACGACGTGTGGGACCCGATGACCGACCGGATCGCGCGGGCGTCGATGGCGCACGTGCCGCCGATCGATCCGTCGCCCTTCTACTCGGCGCGCATCGTGGGCGCGCTGCCCCGCGGCCCGACGATCGCCGACACTCCGCAAACCATGTTCTACGCCGGCGGCGACCCCGCGTGGATCGAGATCACCGGCGGCGACGTCCGCTGGAAGATCGACGACGAGCGGTTCGACTACATCGTGCTCAACGACTACGGCCACGGGCAGGAGCCGTACTACGCGATCGACACGGCGCTGCGCGACGAGCTCGCCCGGCATCACTACGTGCAGATCGCGCCGGCCGCGTGGGCGCACGTGCGCACCCGCATCGCCGATCTCGGCGGCTACCGCGACGAGACCGTCCCGTTCTGGTCGCCGGGCGCCGCCTGGCGGCGCCCGGGCATCACCGTCTGGGAGTGACCCGGCCGCTGCGCGTCGTCGTGAACGCGGTGGCCGCGCGCATGGGCGGGGCCGCCACGCACCTGCCGAACTTTCTGGAGACCGCGGGATCGCGCTATCCCGGCGACACCTTCGTGGTCTGCGTCAACTCCTCGTGGCGCCTTCCGGGACTCGCGCCCAACATCCGGCTGGTCGACGCGGGCGGGCTGGGCAACCGCCTTGCGCATGCGGCCTGGGATCAGTGGGGCGTCGCGCGGACGGTCGCGCGCGAGCGCGCGGACGTTCTGCTGTCGCTGCTGAACTTCGGCCCGGTGCGGCCGCGGGTGCCGCATGTGGTGCTGGAACGCAACCCGGTGTACTTCTGCCCGTTCTACCTCGAGACGCTCGGCCGGGCCCGCGCGGTCGAGGTGGCGGCGACCCGCGCGCTGGCCCACGCGGTGATGCGCGGCGCGCGCTGGGTGATCACGCCGTCCGCCGCGATGCGCGACATGATCCGCGTCCGGTACCCGGACCTGCCCGCGGCGAAGTTCCGGGTGGTCCCGCACGGCTTCGGCGAGGGGGCGTTCCGGCGCGAGGCCCCGCTGCCCGCGGACGCCGCGGGAGCGATGTCCGGATCGTCCGGCACCCGCCTCCTCTACGTGTCGCACGCCGCCTCGTACAAAGGCATCGAGCTGCTCCTCGAAGCGGCGCGCCTCCTGCGCGACGAGACCCGCCTGGAGGCGACCACGTGGCTCACGATCGCGCCGGAGGACTGGCCGGAGGGATTCGGCCGCTACCTTGCGCTCATCGAGCGCCACCGGCTCGCGCCGCAGGTGCGCCTCCTCGGCCGCGTCCCGCACGGAGCCGTCCACCGCGTCTACGAGGCCGCGGACGTCTTTGTCTATCCGAGTCTGTGCGAATCGTTCGGATTCCCGCTGGTCGAGGCCATGGCCAGCGGCCTGCCGATCGTCGCCGCCGACCTACCGCTGAACCGGGAGATGTGCGGGGAGGCCGCGGTCTACTATCCCCCCCGCGACCCCGCGGCGATGGCCCGCGAGACCGCGCGGGTGGCCCGCGACGGCGCGCTGCGCGAACATCTCGCCGCCGCCGGACGGGTCCGCGCGCGGCAGTTTTCGTGGGACGCGCACGTCGACGCGGTCATGGACGCGGTCCGTGACGCGGCCGGGTGACGGCGCCGCGGGCTGACGGCGCGCCGCAAGTCAAGTAGGGGGAGCCGCGCGCGAAGACAAAGTCTTTGTACATGCATCCAGCGCCGCACATCTTCCGCGAATACGACATCCGGGGCGTGGTCGGCCGGGACCTGGACGCCGGCGCGGCCGAGAAGATCGCCCGGGCCTTCGGCGTCTACCTGGCCCGCGCCGGCGTCGGGCGCGCCGCCGTCGGCCACGACAACCGCGCCAGCTCGGCCGATCTGTACGCCGCGGTCGTCCGCGGCCTCGGCACCGAAGGGTGCGACACGATCGGCATCGGTCTGGCCGTCACGCCGATGCTCTACTTTGCGCTGCGGCACTTCGAGGTCCAGGGCGGCGTCATGGTCACGGCGAGCCACAACCCGCCGGAGTTCAACGGCTTCAAGCTCTGCCTCGGCCCGGGGACCCTCTACGGCGCGCAGATCCAGGAGGTCCGCGCCCTCGCCGAGGGCATCGCCGGCAGGGCGCCGGCCGGCAGAGCCGGGACCGCCGAACAGCGTGCCGTCTTCCCGGCGTACCGGCAGATGCTGTTCGAGCGCATCGTGCTGGGGCCGCGCCGGCTTCGCGTCGTCCTCGACTGCGGGAACGGCACCGCGGGCGCGTTCGCCCCCGACATCTTCCGCGGCTGGGGCTGCGAGGTGGTGCCGCTCTACTGCGAGCCGGACCCCTCGTTTCCGCATCATCACCCGGATCCGGTCGCGCCCGAGAACCTCACGGACCTCATCCGCGCCGTGCGCGAGCACCACGCCGACGTCGGCATCGGACTGGACGGCGACGGCGATCGCATCGGCGTGGTGGACGACGGCGGCTCGATCTTGTGGGGCGATCTTCTGATGGCGCTGTTCTGGCGCGAGGTGCTGGCCGCGCATCCGGGCGCCGTGGCGCTGGTGGAAGTCAAGTGCTCGCAGGCGTTGATCGACGAGATCCGGCGGCTCGGCGGCCGGCCCGAGTTTACGCGCACGGGCCACTCGCTCATCAAGGCCCGCATGCGCGAGGTCGGCGCGGTGTTCGCCGGGGAGATGTCCGGGCACATGTTCTTTGCCGACGAATACTACGGCTACGACGACGCCCTCTACGCGGCCGGCCGCCTCTTGAGGATGCTCGCGCGCGCCGGCCGGCCGCTGTCGTCGCTCGCCGCGGAAATCCCGCGCTACTACGCGACCCCGGAGACCCGTGTCGCGTGTCCGGACGACCGGAAGTTCGAGGTCGTCGACGCGCTGACGCGCGAGTTCCGCTCGAAGTACAAGGTCATCGACGTGGACGGGGCCCGGATCGTGTTTCCGGACGGCTGGGCGCTCGTCCGGGCCAGCAACACCCAGCCGGTCCTCGTCGTGCGCGCCGAAGGCACGACCCCCGAGGCGCTCGCGCGGGCGAAAGGCGTCTTGGCAGAGGCGCTGCGGCGGCATCCTGAGGTCGCTCCGGTCTCGTGGTAGGCCGCCGGTTTCTGCGCGACGTCGCAGCCTTGGTGACGTGTGCCGCGATGGTCCTGTCGCTGGGCTCGCCCGGCCTGGCGCAGCAGAGCCCCGCCGCGCCGGATCAGGGACCCGTTACGCTGACGGCGGATCACATCGAGTACGACAGCCAAACCGGGAACGTCGTCGCCGACGGACACGTCGTTGCGACGCGCGGCGACTCCACGATCAACGCGGACCACCTCACCGGAAACCTCAAGACCGGCGAAGTCCTGGCGTCGGGGCACGTGGTCTTGACTCAGCCTCGGAAGACGGCGACCGGCGACCAGCTTAAGTACAACTACCGCACCAAGGCCGGCCAGATGACCCGGGCGGTCGCGAAATACCCTCCCTGGACCGTGACCGGCCAAACCATGTCGACCACGTCCGGCCGGGGCACCGCCCTCTCGGCGTCCGCGACGCCCTGCGATCCCCGCCGGCCGGCCTTCCGCGTCGCCGCGCGCCGAGTCTTCATCGTGTTCGACAATTATCTGAAAGCGTACGACGCGGTGATCTACATCTACGGCGTGCCGGTGATGTACGTGCCGGTGTACACTGTCTCGCTCCGACCCGGCCGCGGCAACGCCGGTCCCACCCTCGGGTACGACAACTTCAACGGGTTCTGGGCCGAGTACACGCAGTACATTCCGATCGGCGACTGGACCGGGCAGGTCCGCGTCCGCGATGCCACGCGATCCGGAGTGTCGGGCGAGGGGATCTTCTTCCGGCAGTTCCCCGACTATCTCGTCAACTTCCACCTCGGCCGGGCCGTGTCGTTCGACCAAAACGGCAACCAGTTCAACCTCGATCAGAACACGGTCGACGTCACGGGCAATTACTGGCGGCTTCCCTGGCTGCCGCTGTCGGTGCAGGGCATTGTGCAAACCGGCACCTTCTACGAGAGTGAGAGCGGCGTGGGCGCCTCGCGCACCGAAGAGATCGTAAACATCATGAGCGATACGTTCAAGCTCGCCCCGCAACTCTACGTCTCCGCCGCCGGGTACCTGCGGTGGGATTCGTACGGCACGGGGCAGAACCGCCAGGTCACCTCGGCGCAGGCGGCGATAACGCGGACGCTCACGTCGGCCAGTTCGACCACCCTGGCCTACAACTTCGCCACGGTCATCGGAGCCAGCCCGTTCCTGTTCGACGGGGTCGGAACGGACAGCTCGCTCGCGCTCAGCTACAGCTACTACCCGGGCGGCCTGCTGGCGAATGCCACGATCAGCGACACCTATGACTTTCTGTCGCGGCAGACGACGTACGGACTGTACGCAAGTTTCAACGTTAGCCCGTCGATCCAGGTCGGCACCAACGTCCAGTACAACTACACGCTGCGGCAGCTCAACGAAATCGACTACGTCGTGAACCTGACCTGCGACTGCCTGTCGCTGGGTGTGCTCTATCAGACCTTTCCGTATTCGCCGCAGACCAACCGATGGTACGTCACGATGGGGATCAATACGCTGCCCGGCATCGCCACCACGCTGAGGTTCGGCGCGCCCTAGGGGCGCAGGACGTCAGCGCCGCGCCCGGCCCGCCGCCGTTCCGACGCGCGCGCGGATCTCCCGCACGAGGGCCGCGCACACCTCGTACCGCCCGAAGGACGGCATGAGGTAGGCGCCGTCGATCCGATCGACCAGGCCCGCCAGCAGCTCGCGGGCGAGTCCGAACCCTTCGTCCCGTCCCGCGCTGCCGGCGAGGTGCATCCGATCGCGGACCCAGTCCGGGATCGTGATGCCCGGCACCTCGTTATGCAGGAATTCGGCGTGGCGGAAGCTCTGCAGCGGCAGGACGCCGACCAGCACCGGGACGGGCAGCCGGCCGACCCGCCGCTCGAACGCGTCGAGCGTCTCCGGCTCGTAGATCGGCTGCGTCATGAAAAAGTCCACGCCCGACTCGAGCTTGCGCTCCATCTTCGGCAGCTCGCGGTCGAGCGTCGCCGTCGTCATGTCGAGCGCCCCGCCGATCAAAAACCGCGCCGGGTGTCCGATCGACTTGCCGGCGAGGTCCAGTCCCTCGTTGAAACGCTTGATGATCCGCATGAGTCCGGCGCTGTCCACGTCGTAGACGGCCGTCACGTTGGGATAGTCGCCGCGCGGCGGCTCCCCGGTGAGCGCGAGCACGTTGCGCACGCCCATCGCGTGCGCCCCGATCAGGTCGGCCTGCAGGCCGACCACGTTGCGGTCCCGGGTCGTGAAGTGGATGATCGTCTCGATCCCGACGTGCTGCTGGATCAGGTAGCACATCGCGAGCGCGCTCATCCGCACCCGCCCGATCGGGCTGTCGCCGACGTCGATCACGTCCGCGCCGGCCTCTTTGAGCAGCCGCGCGCCCTCGAGGTCCTTGGTCGCGTCGAGCCCTTTCGGAGGATCGACCTCGACGCTGATGACGAACGACCGGTGCAGCTGTTGCGCCAGTTCGCTCGGCGCGCCGACGGCCGGCAGGGTCTCGTCGCGCGCGGCCGCGGGAACGGCTTCACGGACGGCCGGTTCCGGCGCCGCGCCGGTCTCGGCGATCGCCCGGCGGATCGCCGCGATGTGCTCGGGCGTCGTGCCGCAGCAGCCGCCGACGAGGCGGGCGCCCGCGTCGACCATCTTCTTCGCGTACGTCGCCATGTGCTCCGGCGACGAGAGATAGAGATAGCGGCCCTCGACGAGCGTGGGGAATCCGGCGTTCGGCTGCGCGGACAGCGGCACGCGCGCGACCGCCGCCATCTGCTGGATGACGTCCAGCATCGGCACGGGCCCGACGCTGCAGTTGGCGCCCACGAGATCGACGCCGACGCCTTCGAGCGCCGCGACGACCTCCGCCGGGCTGTGGCCGTACCGCGTCCGGCCGTCCTCCGTGAACGTCATCTGCGCGACGAGCGGGAGGTCGCAGGCCTCGCGCGCGGCCGACACCGCCTCGAGCAGTTCGCTCAGGTTGGCGAACGTCTCGAGGATGAGGATGTCCACCCCGCCCTCGACGAGGCCGTCGATCTGAGCCCGGAAGGCGCTCCGCGCCTCGGCGGGCGTGACCCGGCCGAACGGCGCCATCGGCCGGCCGAGGGGGCCCATCGACCCGGCGATGAAGAACGCGCGGCCGAAGATGTCCCGGGCTTCCTTCGCGATCTTGGCGCCCTGGCGGTTGACCTCGCGGACGCGATCGGCCAGCCCGTGCTGGGACAACTTGAAGGTATTGGCGCCGAACGTGTTGGTCTCGATGACCTCGGCGCCGGCCCGTAGATAGTCGAGGTGGATGTTCAGGACTCGTTCGCGGTCGGTGAGGTTGAGCGCGTCGAAGCAGTGATCAAACGGCACGCCTCTCGCGTAGAGCAGCGTGCCCATCGCGCCGTCGCACACGAGCGGTCCGCGCGCGAGCCGGGCGCGGAACGGGTGGACGGCGTCCGTCGTCACGGGGCGAGTTGGAGAGGCGGTCCCCCGCAGGCGTTGCAGGGCTGCGCGAAGTCGCGCTGACTGCTGAGCACGAAGCCCTCCGGCGTCTGCTTGAACGTGCGGATCTTGAACTGCACCGGCCACGTCCGGAAGTCGACGACCGGGTTGATCTGCCGCTCGAGATTCGCCGCGAGGATGTACGGCACGGGGATGGAGTTCACTGAGAGCGCCTGGATGTGAAAGAACACCTCGGGATCGCCGTACACCTGGAAGACCCCCTGCATCCGGACGCGCGTGGGAATCCCGTTGTAGACGACCGTGGCAGCGCCCGTGATCGCCTCGGCGTTGACGCCGAGCTGCACGTCCCTCACCGCCGCCTGCCGGTTCAGGAAGTCCTGGACGGCCGCGAGCGACAGCTTCCCGTAGATCGCGTTGTCGCGGATGTCCGTGACCTTGAGATTCCCCCGCCGCAGCTCCGCCGGATCGAAGGACACGCCGACGAGTCGGATCCACAGCTCGTCGATGAGCATGCCCTTGATGAAGACGTGGCGGCCGTAGACGCTGACGCGCGCGTAGCCGCCGTCGTAGATATCGGGCACCGCTTCCATGTGGATCACCGGCGGATCGCCGAGGAGGTGCGCGAACAGCGTCCGGAGCTCCGCGGTGGACGTCGTCTGCTGCGTCTGCTGCGTTTGCGCCCCGGCCGGCACGAGCAGACCGCCGACGCAGGCGGCAACGGCGAGGAGTGCGAGAAAGCGGACCGGACGAGCCATCAAACCCTCCCGCGGCCCATCGGCCGACCACCGCCCCGGCGCCGCGTGCTTACTATAACACGCCGGGGCGTTCGCCGTCAGGCCCGCAGCGCGCTGCGCGTCAGCCTCCGGGACGCCATCGCGCGGACGTGCTCCGCGGTCGGGCGGCCGAACTTTTGCTCCACCATCGCGAGGTACCGGCCGTCGCTGAAGTAGACCTGAAAGGCATGGTCCCGGAAACGCAGGACTTCGGCCCCCGAGAGATACTTCGTCGGCAGCGGCAGCGTGTTCTCGGCGTGCTGCGAGTAGCCGGACCACGCCGGCGGAAGCGGCCAGCCGTTCTGGACGGCGATCTCGTACAGCCTCGACCCCGGATAGGCCATCGCGGAGTAGAAGTTGGCGAACTCGCAGTTCAGCGACTGGGCGAGGTCGAGGGTCTCCTGCATCGAGGCCACGTCGTCCTCCGGCAGACCGAAGATGTAGTTGCCGAGGACGTTGATGCCGCCGGCGCGCAGCCGCTCGACCGTCGCGAAGATCTCCTGCTGCGGAAACGCCTTGTCGACGTCCGTGCGGACGCGCTCGCTCGCCGCCTCGATCCCGAGCACCAGCCAGTTGAAGCCGGCCCGCTTCAATTTCTCCACGGTGCCCTCGCCGCGCACCGTGTCCACGCGGGCGTAGGCCCAGATGTTCAGACCGTAGTTGCGCTCGATCAAGAGGTCGCAGATGCCGTGAACGTGCCGCACGTTGAGCACGAACATCTCGTCCGCGAACTTGATGTTCCGCACGCCGTAGGTGTTGACCAGCGTGTCGATCTGCGCGACCGTCGCCTTGGGGTCCCAGAAGCGGTAGCTGTTCACCGCCTCCTTGTACCCGAGTACCTGCTCGCCGCTCTTAAACGGCGCCTGAATGCAGCAGAAGCTGCAGTGGTAGGGACAGCCGAGCGTGGTGTAGATCGCCGCGTACGGCTGCCGCTCGAGATGCCCGAAGCAGTGCCAGTTGTGGGCGCGGTACGCCGTCATCGGCAGCAGGTCCCAGGCGAGGCCGGGCATCTCCTCGTCGACGTTCGTCACGAGCGGCGCCGGCGGCGTCGCGCGGGGCGCGCCGCCGTCCCAGTACCACAGGCCCCGCACCTTGGACAGGTCCGGGTGGCCGTGCGCCAGCGCCTCCAGAAGATCGACGAGCGTGTGCGGCCCTTCGCCGCCGCAGACGAAGTCGCAGCGCTCCTCGCGCAGGGTGCGCTCCGGCAGCGCCGCCACGTGCCCGCCCACCAGAAGGACCTTGAGGTCCGGCGCGAGGTCCTTCACCGCCCGGCAGACCGCGCCCGCGGCCGTCATGTTCTGGGTCGACGCGGACGGCTGGTGCCCGTAGACCACGACCGCCACGAGCCGCGGCGCCATCTCCGCCACGCGCTGCGCGGTCGCCTCCGCCCCCAGCTCCTCGGCGTGGCTGTCGATGACCTCGACCGAAAACCCGCGCCGCCGGGCGAACGTGGCCATCAGCCCAACCCACACCGGCGGCTCGACCGCGCTCAGGTTCTCGCCGAGCGCCTGATAGATCTGTCGGCGGTCGCCGGGGTTGACCAGCACAAGATCCACCTGTCCCCGCTTGTGCGCCGGCATCAGAACGGCCCCCGGAACGCCGCGATCTCCGGCGCCTCAACGGCCGGCGGCGTCCACGCGTCCTGTCCGCCGCGCACCAAGCGATAGGCCTGCGCCGCGATCTGGTGCGGCGTCGGATAGAAGAGGTTTTGCAGGTTCTGGGTCGTCGGGCAGCTGACCGGCGCGTACCCCATGCGCTGGACCTGCACGGGCCGCGTCCCCGCGAGCCGCTCGGCCACCTGCGCGAGGATCTCGGCGGTGGCGCCGCAGGCCGTCCACGCGGTGTCCACTACGATGAGCCGCCCCGTCTTCCCGACCGACTCCACGATCGTGTCTATGTCGAGCGGCGCGAGCGACACCGGGTCGATCACCTCGGCGCTGATGCCGGCCGATTCCAGCGTCTTCTGCGCCCGCAGGCACTCGAGCGCCATGTACGAGATGCCGACCAGCGTCACGTCGGAACCGCGGACCATCACGCGCGCCTTTCCGAACGGCACGGAGTAGTCGCCCTCCGGCACGGGGCCTTTCTGCGAATGCAGCATCCGGTGCTCGACGAAGATCACCGGATTGTCGTCGCGGATGCTCTCGATGAGCAGCCCCTTCGCGTCGTGCGGCGAGCTCGGCGCGGCGACCTTCAGGCCGGGCACGTGCATGAACAGGCCGTGGAGGCCCTGCGAGTGCGTCGGCCCCTGCCCCCAGCTGCGGCCGATCGTCGCCCGCACCACGATCGGCACCCGCAGCGCGCCGGCGGACATGTAGCGGGTCTTGGCCGCGACGTTGACCAGGGCGTTCATCGCGACGAGCAGGTAGTCGAATCTGGCGTGGACGTGGATGGGGCGCATCCCGGCCAGCGCCGCGCCGACGGCGACGCCGGTCAGCGCCTCCTCCGACAGCGGCGTGTCGGACACCCGGTCGGGACCGAAGCGCTCGAGCAGGCCCTTCGTCGTCCCGAAGATCGCTTTATGGTCGTCGACGCCGAGACCGAACAGGAGGACGGAGGGATCCCGCTCCATCTCGAGCCACGTGGCTTCGCGAATCGCTTCAGCGTAGGTGAGCAGCCGCTCCATGTCGCCCGTCCGTAAACACGTCGGTGTAGAGTTCTTCGGCCTCGGGGAACGGACTCCGTTCCGCGAACTCGAAGGCCTCGCGAATTTCGCCGAGCACGTCCTCTTCGATTGCCTCGCGCTCCGCCGGCGGCACCATCCCGGCGAGGCGAGCGACCTGGTCGCTCGCGAACCACGGCTCCGCCTCGCTCCGCGACCGGTAGCCGATGTCGAAATCTTCGTTCGGGCCGACGTGTTCGCGCCAGCGGTACGTCAGGCACTCCAGGAAGCGCGGCCCCGGCCGGCCGGCGCGCAGATCGGCCACCGCGGCGCGCGTCCACTCGTAGATTTTGAACACGTCCATGTCCTCGATCCGTTCGGCGGGGACGCCGTAGGCGCGCGCGCGCTCGTAGACGTTCGACACCGGCTGCCGCGCGCCGAGGCGGCTGTGGATCGCGAGGTTGTTGTTTTCGCAGATGTAGAGCACCGGCACGTGCTTGAGCGCGGCGAAATTCAGGCTCTCGAAGACGGAGCCTTCCTCCCACGCGCCGTCTCCCGAGAAGCTGACGGCGACGTCGTCCTTTCCCTGGAGCTTCAGCGCCCACGCGTAGCCCACGGCCTGCGGCTCGATCGTGCCGATGATCGCGCCCGTGCTCATAATGCCGGCCGCGGCGTCGATCAGGTGCATCGAGCCGCCCTTGCCCTTCGCGCAGCCAGTCGCCTTGCCGTACAATTCGGCGATCATCTTCTTCAAGTCGCCGCCCTTGGCGAGATACGCGGCGTGCCCCCGGAGGGTGGCGAAGACCACGTCCGTCTTCCGCAGGGCCGCGCAGACGCCGACTGAGACCGCCTCCTGCCCGATCGACAGGTGGATAGGACTCTTGATCTTGTCCGTGGGATAGACCCGCGCGATCTCTTCCTCGACGCGCCGGATCCGAAAGAGCATCCGGTAGAACCGCGAGGTCAGCCCGGCATCCGCCGACGCGCCGCGCGCTACCGCCATGACACCAGCTCGCGTCCGATCTCCAGAATGTATGCAAACCCCCATTTCACGTGCAGCTGCTTGCGCCCGCCGATCCGGCAGGGTTCGTCTCCGGGAATTTCCGCGACCCGGAGCCGCCGCTTCGCCGCCCGAATGCTGAGGAGCGGCTCCCATCCCACGGTGGTCCGCAGGAGGGTTTCTTCAGGCCGGTAGGACCACTCCTTGTCAAGATCCAGTTCCTCGATCAACGCCCGCCGGTAGCCGCGAAACATCACCATAGAATCAGTGTATTTCGCCCGAAAGAGCAGGTTGATCGTGAACGTAAACACGAGGTTGGCGAGGCCCGAGACGAAGTCGTCGTCCTCGCTCTTAGCGCCCCCTGTATAGCGTGACACGATTACCATATCATATCCTTCGCGCAATTTGGCGACGAGCGGCGGAATCGCCTCAGGGACCGAGTTCCCGTCGGGGCTGAATGTGATGACCGCGTCGCCGGTGACGTGGGGCCAGGCGTCGAGGAACGCGAAGCGCAGCCCCCGCCGGCGCTGAGTGACAACCTGATACCCCTGCGCCGTAAGATATTCGACGGTGCCGTCGGTCGAACCGCCGTCGACGATCAGCACCTGGTCGCACCACTCGCGGCGGATGCGGGGCATGATCGCCCGCACGCCCTCGATCTCGTTCAGCGTAGGAACCAGGAGGGTTACTCGCATGACCACCGAATGCTGGACCGATGTCTGCGGCACCCGGCGGCGTCAGCCCGCGGCAAGATCCTGTGCACATTCGTTTCTTCGCGATGCCCGGCCCGGGGGTCCTGTGAACCCGCGCCGCCGACCGGCCGACTGCGCGTGAGCCGCCGATCGGTCCTGGTCACCGGCGGAGCCGGCTATCTCGGCTCGGTGCTGTGCGAGCATCTGCTCGACGCCGGCTGGCAGGTCACCGCGGTCGACAACTTGATGTACCGCCAGCACCCGCTGCTGCACCTCTGCGCGAACCCGTCGTTCGCGTTCGTCCGGGGCGACGTCCGGGACGAGACGGTGATCCGGCCGCTGATCGCCAAAGCCGACGCCCTGGTCCCGCTGGCTGCGATCGTCGGGGCGCCGGCGTGCGACCGGGATCCGCGCCTCGCCGAGTCCGTGAACGTGGAGGCGGTGCGCCTGCTGAACCGCCTCCGCAGCCCCCGCCAGCTCGTCGTGTTCCCGAACACGAACAGCGGATATGGCACGCGGGCGGGGTCGGCGGTCTGCACGGAGGACACACCGCTTGAGCCGATCTCGCTGTACGGACGGACGAAAGCACAGGCGGAAGCCGAGCTGCTGGCCACGCCAAACGCGGTCACTCTCCGGCTGGCCACGGTGTTCGGCACGTCGCCCCGCATGCGGCTCGACCTCCTCGTCAACCACTTCGTCTACGCGGCCGTCACGGACGGCTACATCGTCATCTTCGAGAAGGACTTCCGGCGCAACTACGTGCACATCCGGGACGTCGCCGACTGCTTCGTCTACTGCCTCGAGCACGGCGAGCGCCTGGCGGGCCGATGCTACAACTTCGGCCTCGACGCGGCCAACATGTCGAAAGAGGACCTGGCGCTTAAGGTGAAGGAGCACGTCCCGGATTTGGTCATCCAATTCTCGTCGTTCCGCAGCGACGTCGATCGCCGCGATTACATCGTGTCCAATGCGCGCCTACGAGACTCCGGGTTCGAGGCGCGCCGCTCCCTCGACGACGGCATCGAGGAGCTCCTCAAAGGGTACCGCATGCTGCCGCGGGGCCCCTTCCAAAACGTCTGATCGGAGCCCTCCGGTCGCGTGATCTTACCGCGCGGGCACGTGGAAGGGCTGCGGCCACACCGCGACCTGATACGGTCCAACCTGGGTGAGAGTGTATCCCCCGCCAAAGGTGCGCTCTGCGGCGGGGACGCTGACTCCTGTGCCCTTCTGATCGTCGAAAACGACGAATCTCATCGGCTCCGAATACCACTGGCTCGCGGAGTACGGGATGGGGCCGACCCGGTCCACCGCCCAGGTCCCGAGGGGCCGCACGAGCAGCCGGCCCTCGGATTCGACGGTCAGGACGGCGGCGTCCGAATATTGCGCATATCCGTAACGAAGGTCGTGGTCGACGAGCCACTTTATAAGCTGGGTTCGGGGCGAGACATACGGCGCGTATCGAAGCCAGACGGAAAATGAGGATACCGAGGCGACCGTGAAGACGGTCACAACCCCGCAGAGGACGACCTTCCCCCACCTGCCGGCATCGCGATACATCTCGCCGAACGCCCTGCCCGCGACCGCGCCGCCGTAGGGCAACAGAGCCAGCAGGTACCGGCTGGTTTCGAGACCGGCCGGCAAAATGCTTGCCACGTAGGCGCCGAGGTTCGACACGAATCCCAAAGCAAGCACACCCAGAAGCCAATCCTGCTTCCGTCCCCGCCATGCGGCCGCCACGGAACGCCCGACCGCCCAGAGAACGAAGAGCAGCGCCGCGAGATGCACGAGTACATAGAGCGTCGCCAAGTCGAGGACCGGGCGGCCAAACCAATAGGCGCCGAAGAACCCCACGAGGCCCTGAAGAGCGAGGCGCAGGTTTTGTGAGAAGAACTGATCGAACGGCGCGAAGGTTACCCAGTTGACCGGCTGAAGCACCGTCTCCCCGCCCGTTGTGTGCAGAAGCCAAAGCAGAAACCGCGACAGCATGAACGCGACGATTCCGAACGCGGCGCCGGCGAGGATGCGTTTGTCCCAACGATCCCGAAACACGGCGAGAACGGCGAGCACCAAAACCGGAACGATCACCGTCGCCAGAGCCAGCGCGTCGCTCGTAACAATGGATCCGGCGATGACAACCGCCGCCGCTGCGAAGAGGCCCGTTCGAAGACGACCGGGCGCCCCATCTCCAGGCCCCGTGGAGCCGGCTTTCCAAAAGAGCGCGAGCGACAGCAGGCCACCGGCGGTCGTCAGGGCTTCGAAGGGCGAACCGGTGATGTACGGCACCGCGGATACGGCGGTGTCGACCGCGGGAAGTCCGACGAAGAGAAAGGCGACGGCTCCCGCGATGAGGCCGTCGATGCCCCGCAAAGGTCGCGCCGCGGCCCAGACGCCGCAGGCGACCATCGTCGCCCACGCGAGCCCTGCTACGTATGGCGTTGCTGCGACCGGACCTCGTGCGAGCAGGGTCCCCGCATACACGACCGGCTGAACCGGCCACCATGCGGAATTAACGATCGTCCAACCATGCAGGTTCCAGTTTCCCCGAAGCAAGTCTTGCGCTTCTACGACAAAACTGACGCTGTCCGCGTTGACGAGCCCTTCCCTGTCTGCCGCGGCCCTGTAAAAGGCGCAAAGGGCGAGGAAAACGATCGCAACGAGGACGTACCGCGACAGCCTCGTGTCTACGGCGGACGCCGCCCACCGCCATACGACGCCCCGAAGGGCACGCATCGCAGTAACCATCCATCCTCCCGACGTGCTTCCGCGGCCGTCGACCGCGGCGTCCCGGTTACATGACGCCGCCGATGTCTGCGAGCTCCCACAGGTGCCGCACTTGGTGAATGCAACCCTCCCGCAACGTCATTAAACGCGTCTCACCCGACCGCGTCTACGGTCCGGGAACCTGGATAACATGCCGCCACGCGGCAACCCGGTAAGGTCCGATCGTATCGAGTCCATGATCGGGCCCAAAGGTGCGCTCCGCCGCCAGAACGCTGACTCCCGTCGCGTCCTCGTCGTGGAAAACCACGAACGTCGTCGGTTCGCTGTACCAATGGCGCGCCGAGTACGGGATGGGCCCGACCCGATGATCCGACCACTGTCCAATAGGGCGCACAGTCAGCCGTCCGCCGGATTCCACGGTGAGCGCCGCCGCGTCCGAGTACTGCGCGTATCCGTAACGCAGGTGGTGATCGACGAGCCAGCGGACCACCTTTGTCCGGGGCGACACGTACACCGAATCCTCAAACCATACGGCAAACGACGACAGCGAGGCGGCCGCCAGGAGCACCAACGTGCCGCCGACCATCAGCCGCTTCCGAAGGCCGGCGTCCCGAAGCATCTCACCGAGCACCCGGGCGGCGACGACGGCACCGTACGGCAACACCGCGAGCAGGTACCGGCTCGTGTAGAGGCTGGCGGGCAACGTGCTCGACGCGTAGGCGCCGAGGTTGGCGACGAATCCGAGGGCCAGGACGCCGGTCAACCAGTCGAGCTTCGCCCCGGTGCCCACGGCTAGGAGCGTCCTTCCCACCGCGTAAAGCACAAAGACCAGCGCGGCCAGATGAACCAGCACGTACAGCGTCGCAAGCTCAAGAACCGGGCGCCCAAACCAATACGCCCCGTAGAAGCCGATCAGGCCCTGCAGCGCGAGCGGCAGGTTGCGTGAGAAGAAGCTCTCGAACGGCGCGAACGAGATCCAGTTGACCGGTTGAAGCAGCTGCTCGCCGTGTGTCGCGCTCAACAGCCAGAGCAGACACCGTGAAAGGCCGAGCGCGAGCATGGCGAACGCGGCGCCGGCCGCAGCCCGTCCCCGCCTGCCGCGTCGAAATACGTCGAGCGCCGCGAGCGCCAGGACCGGGACGATGACCGTCGCGACGGCCAGGATGTCCCCCGCCACCGCGCATCCGGCTACGAGCACCGCAGCGCCCGCCCGGAGTCCCGCCCGGACAAGAGTGCCTTCACATTCCTCCGGCCGGCGGAAGACCGCGCGAGTGAACAACACCAGCGACAACAATCCGCCCGCAGTCGTCAGCGCTTCGAACGGCGCGGTAGCGACATGCCCGATGGCGGTGGTAATCGTGTCCACCGCGGGCAGTCCCACCAGCAGAAAAGCGACGGCGCCAGCGATGAATGCGGTCCAGCCGCCAAACGACCGCACGGCGGCCCAGACGGCGCACGCAACGACCGTCGCCCAAGCCAGCGCGGCCGCGGCCTGCGGCGCCCCGACCGGTCCTCGAATCAGCAGCAACGCCGCGTAGACGGAAGGCTGAACCGGCCACCACGCCGAGTTGACAATCGTCCAACCGTGGAGATTCCAGTTGCCGCGAAGCAGGTCTTGCGCTTCGATGACGAAGCTGACGTTGTCCGGATTCCCCAGCCCCTCCCGAAGCGCCCCTGCGTTGTAAACGGCGCACAAAGCGAGGAACGCCGAGGCGGAAAGGACGTACCGGATGAGTCTCGCGCCGGCGTCCGGCGTCGCCCAACGCCGGGCGAAATGCCTAAGCGTGTCGGCCGCGTCGGCCACATATCCCCCCGATCATCGCGGATGGGTTCATTGATGAGATTGCCATTCCTGCCCTGCAGGGGATAATCGGCCGCCGGTCGTAGGAACAGGGTCGAGCAACCACGGCCTATGGTGGCCATGACCCGGAGACGAACGGCGCCGATGCAGACACGTGCGGACACGCGCTCCGAGCGGGCGCGGGCGCACCTCACAACCTCGGCCGAGGTCACGCGGCGGACGGGCGAGGTGTGCCTCGACGCCATCCTGAAGGCCGCCGAGGCGATCGCGAAGGCCCTCCGCGCGGGCGGCAAGGTGCTCCTCTGCGGCAACGGCGGCAGCGCCGCCGACTGTCAGCACCTGGCCGGCGAGTTCATGAACCGCCTCACCAAGGATTTCGACCGGCCGGGGATGGCCGTGCTGGCGCTGACGACCGACACGTCGTTTCTCACCGCCTTCGCCAACGACTCGGGCTTCGACGGGGTCTTCGAGCGCCAGGTCCGGGCGCTCGGCAGGCCGGGCGACGTGCTCATGGGCATCAGCACGAGCGGGAAATCGCGGAACGTGATCCGGGCGGTGGAGGCGGCCAACGGGTTGAAGATGACGACGATCGCCCTGACCGGCCGCGGCGGCCGTCTCGGCGAGGTGGCCTCCGTCGTGATCGCCGTGCCCAGCGCCGACACGCAGCACATCCAGGAGGCCCACCTGTCCATCGAGCACGCGATCTGCGACCTCGTCGAGCGCGGCATCTGGCGCGACGGGCCGGGCGCGCGGGGGGATGTCCGATGATCATCACCCGGACGCCGTTCCGCATCTCCTTCTTTGGAGGCGGCACCGACTACCCCGCGTGGTATCTCCGGAACGGCGGGACGGTGCTGGCGGCGGCGATCGACAAGTACTGCTACCTCTCCTGCCGGTACCTGCCGCCGTTTTTCGAGCATCGATTCCGCGTCGTGTGGTCGAAGATCGAGGTCTGCCAGACGCCCGATGAGATCGAGCACCCGGCCGTGCGCGAAGTGCTGCGGCATCTCCAGTTCGATCGCGGCGTCGAGATCCACCACGACGGCGACCTGCCGGCGCGCAGCGGCATGGGCTCGAGCTCCTCGTTCACGGTGGGACTGCTGCACGCCCTCTACGCGCTGCGGGGGCAGATCCCGAGCAAGCGGCAGCTCGCGCTGGAGAGCATGCACATCGAGCAGGAGCGGCTCAAGGAGACGGTCGGATCGCAGGACCAGGTCCTCGCGGCGTACGGCGGCTTCAACCACGTGACGTTCGCGCAGGACGGCGAGATCTCGGTCAAACCGATGACGCTCAGCGCGGATCTCAGCAGCGCGCTGAACGACCACCTCATGCTGTTCTACACCGGGGTCACGCGGACGGCGTCGGAAGTCGCGGAGAGCTATCTGCAGAACATCGAAAACAACGAGCGGCACATGCGCGCGCTCGGCGAGATGGTGGAAGAAGGGCTCGGGATCCTCAGCGACGGCGGCGACCTGATCCGCTTCGGCCGGCTGCTCCACCGCGCCTGGGAGGCCAAGCGCAGCCTCAGCCCGATCGTCTCGAACTCCGAAGTCGACGACCTCTACAGCCAGGCCCGGGCGGCCGGCGCGATCGGCGGAAAACTCACCGGCGCGGGCGGGGGCGGCTTTCTGCTGCTGTTCGTCGAGCCCCACAACCGCCGGCGGGTTCGGGAGCGGTTGAGCGCGCTGCTCCACGTGCCGTTCAGGTTCGCCGCGTCCGGGAGCCAGGTCATCTTCTTCGAGCCGGAGGAGGACTACGCGGCGCAGGAGCGCGACCGCGCGGGCCGGATGCTGCGTCCGTTCCGGGAGCTCGTCTCCGGCCGGCCGCGTCCCGACGAGTGAGGGCCCGGCCCTGCCGGTGATCCGGTACCACCTGGCCGAGGACACGATCGACCGCGCCGACATCGCGCGGCTGGTGCGGTGGCTCCGGACGATGCCGCACCTCACGCAGGGGCCGCGCGTCTCCGAGTTCGAGCAGAAGTGGAGCCGGCGGTTCGGCAGCCGGTACTCGGTATTCTGCAACTCCGGATCCTCGGCGAATCTGCTGATGTTCTACGTGCTGCTGATGTCCGGACGGCTCAAGAACCGCAAAGTCGTGCTCCCGTCGGTCGGCTGGGCGACGTCGGTGGCGCCGGCCCTGCAGTTCGGGTTTCAACCCCTGCTCTGCGAGGCCGATCCGGAGACCTTCGGACTCGACCTCGATCACCTCGAGCGGCTGCTCAAGCGGCACCGCCCCGGCGCGGTGATGCTCGTCCACGTGCTCGGCGTGCCGCACAAGATGCGCGAGATGCGCGCGCTGCGCGAACGGTACGGCTTTTTCCTGATCGAAGACGCCTGCGCCGCGATCGGCGCGGAGTACCGCGGACGGGCGGTCGGCACGTTCGGCGACATGGGCAGCTTCTCGTTCTACTTCGGCCACCAGATGTCGACCATCGAAGGCGGCATGGTGAGCACCGATGACGGCGGGTTCAACGACCTGCTGCGCCTCAGCCGCGCGCACGGGTGGAGCAAGGACCTCACCGGGCGGCGGCACCTGGCGCTCGTCCGCCGCCACCGGATCGACGACTTTCACCGGCCCTTCGTCTTCTACCAGCCGGGGTTCAACCTGCGCTCGACCGACCTCAACGCCTACATCGGGCTCGGACAGCTGCGCAAGCTCGAATGGATCATCCGCGGGCGCGAGCGCAACCACCGCATCTACGGCCGCCGGCTCGGCCCCCGCTTCTACGTCCAACGGCCGGTCCCGGGGTCGCGCGTCTGCAGCATCTCCTTCGGCCTGCTCGCGGACGACGTCGATCACCGGCGGCGGATCGTGCGCGCCCTCGACCGGGCCGGCATCGAGACGCGTATCTTTTCCGCGGGCAACCTCGGCCTGCATCCGTTCTGGGTGAAGCGCTACGGCCGGGCGAGCTTTCCGATGGCCGACCGCATTCACCACACGGGGTTCTTCCTCCCCAACCACCCCTCGCTCTCCGCGCGCGACGTCGAGTTCATCGCGGGCGTCGTGATGGAGGCCGCGTGACGCCGGCCATCCGCCGCGCCCTCATTACCGGCGTGACCGGCTCGGGGGGCAGCTACCTCGCCGAGTACATTCTGAACAGCCGGCCGGAGGTCGAGGTCCACGGCATCGCCCGCCGGCACAGCGCGGACCGGTACCGCGACCTGTTCGCCGGACGCGTGACCGTCCACGAATGCGACCTCGTGGACTTCGCCGCCGTGCTGTCGGTGCTCGAGCGGGCGAAGCCGGACGGCATCTTCCATCTCGCGGCACTCGCCAACGTGCGCGCGTCGTTCGACACCCCGGGCATCGTGCTGCAGAACAACATCGCCGGCACGAGCAACCTGTTCGAGGCGGTCCGGCGGCTGGGCCTCGACCCGCTGATCCAGCTCTGCAGCACGTCGGAAGTGTACGGCCAGGTCGACCCCAAGGACGTCCCGATCCGCGAAGACGCGCCGATGCGGCCGGTCAGCCCGTACGCCGTCTCCAAGGCTGCGCAGGATCTCCTGGGCTGGAGCTATTTCGCCGCCTACGGGATGCGCATCGTCCGCACCCGGATGTTCACCTATCTCAATCCGAGGCGGGCCGACCTGTTCGCCACGTCGTTTGCCCGCCAGGTCGCCTGGATCGAAGCCGGACTGCAGGACGAGCTCACCCACGGGAACCTCGACTCCGTCCGCACGTTCATCGACATCCGCGACGCGATGCGCGCCTACTGGGTGGCCCTGCTGCGGTGCCGGCCCGGCGAAGCCTACAACATCGGCGGCACGACCACGTTGACCGTCGGCGAGTGCCTCGACCGGCTGATCGCGTTGAGCCGCGTCCCCATCCGGACACGGCTGGATCCGGCGCTGCTGCGGCCCAAGGACGTCACGCTGCAGATTCCGTGCGTAGACAAGTTCCGCGCGGAAACGGGCTGGGCGCCCGAGATCGGCTTTGACGAGAGTCTCGCGAACCTGCTGGAACACTGGCGGCGGGAAGCGCGGCTCGTCCGCGGCCGCGGGGCGCCGCGGGTGCCCGAAGCTGAGCCCCGCCCGTGAAGCCGGGGGCGCGAAAGGGCGGCCGCCCGCTCGAGCCGTGGACGGTCCTCGGAACGACGCAGGTCTATTCCGCGCCGCCCTGGATCACGGTCTCGGTCGACCGCGTTCGGCTCCCCGACGGCCGGGTGATCGACGACTACCGGCAGGTGACGCTGCCGGAGTTCGTGGTCGTCTTCGCGCAAACGCCCGATGGGCGCGTGATCGTGGAGCGGCAGTACCGGCACGGCGCCCGCGCCGTGACGCTGACGCTGCCGGCCGGTATGCGGGAGCCGGGCGAGGATCCGCTCGCCTGCGCCCGGCGCGAGCTCCTCGAAGAAACGGGGTACGTGTCGGACGACTGGCGGCCGCTCGGCGCGTTCGTCCCCAACGGCACCTACGGATGCGGCACCGCCAATTTCTTCGCGGCGCGCGGCGTCCGGCGTGTCGCGGAGCGCGCGACGGACGACCTCGAGGACACCGAGATGCTGCTCTTGACCGTCGAGGAGCTGGCCGCGGCCGTCCGCGACGGCCGCGCCTCGATCCTGAGCACGGTCGCGGCCTTCGCGCTGGCCACGCATCCGCTGCTCACGCCGAAACCGTAGCGCGTCCTGGCCCGCACCGGCGGCCCCATGTATAATGGCCCCATGGCGGATTTGCGGCGGCTCGCCGCGTTTCTGCGCCCGTACACGGTCCAGCTGATCGGCGGCGTCGGCGCGGCGGTCCTGGTGGCCGTCGCCTGGCTGTACGTGCCGCGGTACCTCGGCCAACAGGCCGACCGGATCATCCAGACCGGCAGCCTCGGCATCCTCAACCGCGCCGCGCTGGTCGTCCTGGGCATCTACATCTTCCGCAGCATCTGCCTCTACGTGCAGCTATCGCTGCTGGCGTTCGTGGGCCACCGCCTCGTCGCCGACCTGCGGGCGCGCATCTTCCACCGCGTGCAGGGGTGGTCGCTCGCGCGCTTCGCGGCGTGGCACAGCGGGGAAGTCATCTCGCGGACCATCCAGGACACACAGTTGATCGAGCAGCGCCTCCTGGGCGGCATCGTCGACGTCATCACGACCGGGCTGACCCTCGCCGGGATCATCGTGATGGTCTTCCTGATCAACTGGCGCCTGGCGGTGCTGACGTTCTTCACCCTGCCGGCGTTCGTGCTGGCGGCGCGGTTGTTCGGCGGGGAAGTGCACAAGATCTCCACGCGCGCGCAGCGGCAGGTCGCCTCCCTCACCGCGCTGATCAAAGAGTCGGTGATCGGCGCGCGCGTCATCCGCGCGTTCGTGCAGGAGTCGCGCGAGGAGCAGCGGTTCGGGCGCGAGAACGAGCGCACGTTCCAGGCCAACTACGGCATCCGCCGCCTCATCGCCGTGGAGGTCTCGCTGGTCAGCCTGCTGACCGCGCTCGCGCTGGTGCTGGTGCTGTGGGGCGGCGCGCAGTACGTCGCGCGCCACGAAATGACCCCGGGCTCGCTGCTCGCGTTCCTCGGGTACCTTGCCCTCGCGATGGATCCCGCGATGAGCCTGACGCGGCTCTACTCCGAGGCGCGGCAGGCGATGGCGGGGCTCGAGCGCGTCTATGAGCTGCTCGACGTGCCGGAGACGGTTCGCAACGCGCCGGGCGCGATCCCGATGCCGCGCCTCCGGGGGCGCGTCCGATTTTCGCACGTCTCCCTCGCCTACGAGCCGGACCGCCTCGCGCTGCGCGATATCACGTTCGAGGTGCAGCCCGGCGAGCACGTCGCGATCGTCGGACCAAGCGGCGCCGGCAAGACCAGCCTCGTGAACCTCATCCCGCGCTTCTACGATCCGACCGGGGGGACGGTGGAGATCGACGGCTACGATCTCCGGCGCGTCACGATCGCCTCGCTGCGGGCGCAGATCGGCTTGGTCCCGCAGGAGACGATCCTCTTCGCGGGCACCATCGCGGAGAACATCGCCTACGGCCGGCCCCGGGCCTCGCGCGCGGAGATCGAGCAGGCGGCCCGAGTCGCGAACGCGCACGGCTTCATCGCGGCCCTGGCGCGGGGCTACGACACCGACCTGGGCGAGGACGGCATGCAGCTGTCGGGCGGGCAGCGGCAGCGGCTCGCGTTCGCCCGGGCGGTGCTGAACGACCCGGCGATCTACATCCTCGACGAGGCCACCTCCGCGCTCGACGCCGAGTCGGAGGAGGCGATCCAGGACGCGATGGCGCGGCTCACCGAGCGGCGTACGACGTTCATCGTGGCGCACCGGCTCTCGACCGTGCGCAGCGCGGACCGGATCGTCGTCATGCTGGACGGACAGATCGCCGAGACGGGCCGGCACGACGAGCTCGCGTCGCGCGAGGGTCCGTACAGCCGGCTCGTCCGCAGCCAGCTGCTCGAGGAGGCCGCCGTTCCGGTGACGGTGCCTGCCGGACGGCCCGCGGGACCGGCCGCCGTGAAATCACCGCCGGCGTCGTGAGCCTCACCGCGAGCGTCATCACCCCGACGCGCAATCGGGCCGCGATGCTGGCCCGGTGCCTGCAGTACCTCTCGGACCAGTCGCTGGCGCCGGACCGGTACGAGATCCTGGTGGTGGACGACGCCTCCACCGACGAGACGCGGACCGTGGTCGAGGCCGCGGTGCGGAGCTCGCGCTGCGCGGTGCGGCCGTTTTGGCTGCGGGAGCGGCGGGGCGTGCCGGGCGCGCGGAACCACGCGATCCGCGAGGCGCGCGGGGACGTCATCGTCTTCGTGGACAGCGACAACTTCGCGGCGCCGTCGTTTTTAGCCGCGCACGTGGCGATTCACGAGGCGCACCCGAACGCCGTCGGCCGCGGCCCGGTCATCCTCACGCGGTCGTACGAGCAGCCGTTTGCCGTCCGCGGCGGTCTGCTCGACCTCTCGACGGCGTATTTCGATACCGACAACGCCTCGGTGCGGCGCCGCCACCTCGACCAGGTCGGCCTCTTCGACGAGGTGTTCTACCCCTACGGCTGGGAGGGCCTCGACCTGGGCTTCCGCCTGCGCGCGCTCGGCCTCCGCCGCGTCTACCGCCGGGACGCCGCTCTGTACCACTATCACGAAGAGGTCTCGCCGGGGAGCCTCGAGGGGCTGCTCGCCAAGGAGGCGGAGCGGGCCCGCACCGCGTGGCTCTTCTACGAAAAGCACCCGACGCTCGAGGCGCGCTTCGCCCTGCAGTTCACGCCGTTCCACCACGCGCTCAACACGGTGCAGCGGGTGTTCGGCGTAGTGGGCCCCGCCAACGTCGAAGCCTGCGTCCGCTGGGCCGACCGGGCCGGCGTGCCGGGCCTCGGGCGAATCCTCCTCTCCGGCGTGCTCAACGCGCACTATCTCGCCCATCTCTATGCGAACGGCCAGATGCGGCCGGGAAGCCGGGCCCATGGAGATTAGCGTCATCATCCCCACGTACAACAACCGCGAGGTGCTGCGGGAGACGATCCGGGCGCTGCGGGACCAGACCCTGGCGTCCGAATTGTACGAGATCGTCGTGGTGGACGACGGCAGCACGGACGGCACCGCGGAGATGCTGGCCGAGGCGCAGCGGCAGCCGGGCGCGGCGGTCCGCTGCGTCACCGAGGCCAACCGCGGCCGCTCCGCGGCCCGGAACCTCGGCGTGCGCAGCGCGGAAGGCCGCATCGTCGTCTTCCTGGATTCCGACCTCTGGGCCACGCCGACGCTGCTGGCCGAGCACCACCGGCACTATCCGGCCGGCGCCGCGGGCCGGGGCGTCCAGGGCCGCACGATCACCCATCCGGAGTCGCGCGTCACGCCGTTCATGAAGGTCAAGGAGATGACACCCGACCTCACGATCCGCCGGCGCCGCGACCTCTCCCCGTTTCACGTGACGACGCGCAACTGCTCGATGCTCCGGCAGGACGTGCTGGAGGCCGGCGGCTTCGACGAGACGTTCAGCGGCTACGGCTGGGAGGACATCGAGCTCGCGATCCGGATGCACGGGCGCGGGGTGCGGTTCGAGTACGAGCCGCTCGCGCTCGGATACCACCATCACGTCGAAGATCTGATGGGCGTGCGGGAGAAGCTGCGTCAGGCCGGCGTCGGCGCCGTCTACTTCTGGCGCAAGTACCACCGCGCGCCGCGCATCGGGATCTTTCTCGAGATCGCGCCGTTCATGCTGCCGGTGAAGTGGCTGGTCTACCGCACGCCGCTGATCACGCCGCTGATCTGGTGGATCGTGCCCCGGGCAGAGGCGCGCGGGTGGCTGTTGATTCTGAATGAATGCTACAGTTTTCTGCTGTGGGAAGCGTTCTACGAGGGCGTGTTCCGGGCGCTCAGGTCGCCCGACGCGACGGCACGCGCGTCCGCGGCGCCGCAGCCGGTGCGTCCCGCCACGGGCCGCAGCGACGCCGTGTACCGCGAGCCGGCGGCGGGACGAAGCGAGGGCCGGTAATCATCACTGACATCATCACCTAGGGGCACTTGAGGTCCGCCGGCTTCACCAGCACGTCGACGCCATCGGGCGATGACAACATGGTCAGTCCTTTCGGCAGCGCCACGTGCGGCCGCTCGGACTTGGCGATGACGATGAACGCCCGGCCCGGCAGGCAGGCGTCGTTGGCCAGTTCCAGCGGCGTGTCGAGCCACTCCACGCGGTGCCCCGAGTAATAGATCAGCGACGAGTAGATATCGAGCCGGTAGCCCACGATTCGATCGCCGGGGCGCCACGCCTCGGCGATCGCGCGGGCCGCGACCGGCATCGGCTTCTGCGCCTCCACGAGCGGGACGACCCACGTGATCACGCCGAGCCAGGTGAGCGCCATCGCGGCGCAGAACGCGACGAACGCGGCCGCGCGGCGTCCCGCGACGAGAAGCGCGATCGCGACCGCGGCCCCGGCGGCGAGGGCGATGCCGGGCGGAATCAGGACCCGGCTGAACTCGTGGTACTGCCGGGGGTACAGGCCCGAAAGGTAGTGCCCGATGCCCCACTCGAGCGCCGCCACCAGCGCGGCCAGCAGCGCGGCGGAGGCGGTCAACCGCCATGCGCCCGCGTCCGGCCGCCGCTCGAGCAGACGGTCCCACATCGCCGCGACGCCGACCGCGGCCAGAGGATACACCGGCAGGACATAATTCGGCAATTTGGTCTGCGCGATCGAGTAGAAGACGATGACGATGCCGCACCACAGCACGACGAACAGGCTGCCGTCGTCGCGGAGCCGCCGGCCGTGCCAGACCGCCGCGGCGGGCCAAAAGGCGCTCCACGGAAACGCGCCGAGCACGAGGATCGGAACGTAGTAGTACCAGGGCCCGGCCTGATTCTCCACGACGCCGAAGAACCGCCCGACGCCGTAGTAGCCCAGCACCGTCCGGACAAACGCCGGACCGTGCAGCAGCGCCTCCGCGGCGTACCAGGACAGGCCGATCAGCGCGTACAGGACGAGCCCCGCGGCCCAGGGCACTTCCCGCCACCGAGACCACGCCCGCCGCACCGTGACGAACGCCGCCATCACGAGGCCCGGCAAGACGAGGCCGATCGGGCCCTTCGTCAGGGTCGCGACACCGGCAAAGATGAAAAACCACAGGTGGTCCGCCGCGCGCCCCCGCCGGTAGCCGAGCACCGCGCGGTAGGTGGCGAGGAGCATGAAGGCAAGCAGCACCGTATCGAAGACGGCGAGCCGCGACTGCACGAGGAAGTGAAAGGTGACCGCGAGGACGGCACCGGCCAGGATGCCGGTACGCGCGTTGAACAGCGCGCAGCCGAGCAGCATCGTCGCGTACACCGCGAGCACACTCCCGGCGCCCGACCAGAGGCGAACGGTAAACGTGCTGAACCCGGCGATCCGGCCCGTCGCCGCGACCAGCCACATGTAGAGCGGCGGGTGCACGTACCACGGACTGCCGTTCACGTGGAGCGTGATGGGGTCGCCGGTCTGGAGGATCTCGCGCGCGACCTGCGCGTACTTTGTCTCGTCTTGATCCCAGAGCGTGCCGGCGCCGAGGCGGTAAAAGGTCAGAATGACCGCGGCGGCCAGCACGGCCGCCGCCCACACGCGCTCGCGGTTCCGCATCCGGGCGCTGCGTCCTACGCCGCGAGCCGTTGGAGCAGATAGTGGGCGATCGCCGCGGCGCCGCCGGGCCCGCCCTGCCGCTCGCGCCCGACGCGTCCCCGCCGGTCGCGCTCGGCCGGGTCGCTCAGCAGGCGCACGATCGCCTCCGCGGCCTCTTCCGCCGAACGGGTCGCAACGAGCGCGTCACCGAGCAGCCGCTGCTGTTCCGCGAGGAACGCGGGCGTGAATTGGGGCCCGGTGCCCGGAAACGCCACGATCGGCTTCCCGAGGCCCGCCGCCTGCTCGTGCGCTGCGCCGGCCATGCCGAGGACCACGGTCCCTCGCGCCAGAGCATCGGCAAAATGGTCCGAGGCCACGGTGACGTCGAGCGCGCCGGCGCGGAAGTGCCGCGGGTCGCTCCAGGTCCCGCCGGCGGCTTCGATCGTGCGCCGCAGCCGCTCGCCCGCGAGGTTGGGCGGCCATGCGACGAGCACGTCCGGCGCCGGCGTCAGGCGCGCCGCCACGAGATCCATCGCCCGGAGGAGCAGGTTGAGGTTCTCGAACGCGGGCGGCTTGCTTCCGGGCAGCAGCGTCACAGCGGGACGCCCGTCCGGCAAGCCGAACGTCTCCCCCGTCAGCGCCAGCGTGTCCATCAGCGTGAAGCCGACGTACTGCGCGTCGATCCCCCGGCGCCGCAGCGCGTCCGCCGTGACCTCGTCGCGCGCGAAGACCCGGTCGGCAAATCGCCGGATGAGCGAACGCTCGAGCGGCGAATGCGGCGAGACGTACTCCGACTTCGGCAGCGCGAGGTACACGGTCGGGCCGCCCGCCGCGGCCGCCATCCCGAGGCAGTACACGTCGCCCGCCGCCAGCACGACTCCGGCCTTGCCCCGCTGCGCGCGCAGCGTCCGCCGCTGCCGGCGCCAAAACGCGAGCCAGCCCCCCCGCAAATCCGCCCACATGCTCTGCCATCCGGCGCGGATGCCGAAGCCGCCGCTCGGAAAGTCGCGCCGCGGATCGAGCAGATCGACACCCCGCGGGAACGAATGCCCCAGGCCGACCAGCGGATAGGCGGCGACCTCGACGCGCCCCGGCGGCAGCGCCCGGACGATCTGCGCCGCCTCGAGATCCTCGCCGTAGCCGTTGCTGACGATCAGGAGGCGCGGCGTCACGCCAGGACCGCGGGGCGTTCGGCGGGGCCGGTCAGCGCCGCGGCCATCACCTCGAGCATGCGGTCGGCGACCCCGGCCGGCGTGCGGTACACGTCCCGCAGGTCACGCGCGGTTGCGTCGAGTCCGGCCCGATCGTCGAGCATCGCGAGCACGCGGCGCGCCACCTCGGCCGGGTCGACCCGGCCGACCATCTCCGGCACGATCATCCGCCCCGCCTCCCGGTTGGGCCACGCCAGCGCGTGCGGCCGCCGGAGAAACCGCCACGCCATCACGCCCTTGATGGCGCCGCCGAGACCGGGAATCCGCGCCAGCCACTCGCTCAACCCTTCGGTGCGGATGCGCCCCGGGTGGTCGAGCGGCAGCACGACGACCATGGGCACGCCGAGCACCGCGAGCTGCACCGTGTTGGTACCCGGCAGCGTGATCGCAAGGTCCGTCCCGGCCGCGGCCCCGAGGTCGTCGCCGTCCACGACGGTGATGCCGAGACGCTCCACGTTGGTCCGCCCGCCGCGCAGCGCCGCGGCGAGCGCCCCGCGGGGGAGAAACGGCGACGCGACGAGCGCGAATTCCACGTCGCCCCGGCGCGCGCGCATCGCGTCCGCGGTCTCGAGCAAGAACGGCAGGAAGCCTCCGACAATCCACCGCCGGCTGCCCGGGAACAGCGCGACCCGCGCGCCGCCGCGCGGCGGCCGCGCGGCCGGCCGGGCCTGAGTCAGCGCGTCGACGCGCAGGTCTCCGACGGTCACGACCTGGCCGGCGGGCACCCCCGCGGACATCAGCCGGCCGGCCAGGTCCTGCGACGGCACGAAGATGCGCGCGAAGCGGTGTGCCCGCGAGCGGATCAGCGGCGTCTCGACGTAGGCGTACGCGGACACCCCCGCGCGGCGGGCCAGCGTGGACGAATACCACAGGTCGCCGCCCAGGTGCAGCACGCAGCCGCTGCCGGCGAGCGTGAGGCGGCGCAGGCCGGTCACCACGGCGAGGCAGTCGCGCGGCCCGAGCACGCGCGAAAAGAGGCCCTGACGGCGGGCGAAGGCGGCTTCCTGGCCGCTCGCAAACTGGCACGGGGGGAGCACGAGGGACAGCGTGAGCGTCTGCCCGCGGGCGGCGGCCCACGCCGCCGCGGCGCGCGCCATCGGGACCGCCCACGTCGAGACCTCACCGGGCCCGCTCGAGACGATGACCAGTTCCGCGGGACGGCGTATCACGCATGGATTATACGGCAGGCCGCGCGGGAGGAGCAAATCGTGCCGCTGCGCGAATGTGTTGCGCCGTGATCATTACGCGCACACCGCTTCGCATCAGCTTCGCCGGCGGCGGGTCGGACTTTCCGGCGGTCTACGAGCGCGGATCCGGGGCCGTCGTCGCGACCGCGATCGACAAGTACATGTACATCACCGTCAACCGGAAGTTCGACGACAAGATCCGCGCGAGCTACTCCACAACGGAGATGGTGGACCGCGTGGACGATCTCAAGCACGAGTTGATCCGCGAAGCGCTGCGGACGACCGGGATCAGCGGCGGGATCGAAATCACTTCGATCTCCGACATTCCGTCCCGCGGCACCGGGCTCGGCTCCTCCAGCACCTACACGGTCGGGCTGCTGCACGCGCTCCACGCTTTCGCGGGCCGCCACGTCGGCGCGAAGCGGCTCGCGGAGGAAGCCTGCGAGATCGAGCTCGGCCGCCTCGGCAAGCCGATCGGCAAGCAGGACCAGTACATCGCCGCGTACGGGGGACTGCAGTTCATCCGGTTCGAGCCGGACGGCGTCCTGGTCGAGCCGCTCTTGCCCGGCGGCGAGTTCCGGCGCGGGCTCGAGGCGCATCTGCTGCTCCTCTACACCGGGTTCACGCGGCGGGCCGACTCGATTCTCGCCGAACAGCAGCGCAACTTCGAGGACGGCGCCGCGGCGCTGAGCGACGCGGCGCGGCTGCGCGACCTGGCGCTCGACCTGCGCGCCGCGATCCTCGACCGCCGGCTCGACACGGTCGGCGAGATCCTCGACGCCGGGTGGAAGATCAAGCGCGGGCTCGCGAGCGGCATCTCGAGCCCGCAGATCGATGAGTGGTACGATCGGGCCCGCGCGGCGGGCGCCGTCGGCGGGAAGGTGGTGGGCGCCGGAGGCGGCGGCTTCCTGCTGTTGTTCGCCGCGCCGCGCGACCACGCGCGGATCGTCGAGCGCCTGCCGGAGCTGCGGCGGATCCCGATTCACCTCGAACCGTTCGGGAGCCGGATCATCTATGTCGAGGAGTAGCCGCACGCGCCCGGCCGCTCGACGCGCCGCCAAACGGCCGGTCTCCGCCGGCATGACCGTGGCGCCCGGCACGGCCCGCGCCGCGATGGACGACCACGTCTTCCGGCTCCGCGCGGCCCTCGCCGCGGTCGACACTTCGGACCTCGTGGCCGCGGCCGAGCGGCTCTGGCAGATCACGCGCGCCGGGGGGCTCCTCCTCATCGCCGGGAACGGCGGCAGCGCCGCGAACGCGTCCCACATGGCGGTCGATCTCGGCAAGGCGGCGCTGGGCCGCCCGCCCCGCGCCGGTGCCCCCCGGATTCGCGCCGTCGCCCTCGGCGACGCGTCCAGCGTGGTGACGGCCTGGGCCAACGACGGCGCCTACGAGACGGCGTTTGCGGAGCAGGTAACGACCCTCGCCCGGGAGGGAGACGCCGTCCTGCTGCTCTCGGTCAGCGGACATTCGCCGAACATCGTGGCGGCGGCGCGCGCCGCGCGCGTCGCGGGGGCCGGCGTGTTCGCGCTCCTCGGCGGGGACGGCGGCGCGGTGCGGGCGCTGGCGGACCACGCGATCGTGGTGCCGAGCGACGATTACCAGGTCGTCGAGGATGCGCACCTTGCGATCAATCACATGCTAACGACGTACATTCGCCTGGCGCTGGGGGTCGCGGCGCCGCGCGTCGGATCGGGAGGAACGGCCGGGCCGCGTCCGGCCGGGCCGCGCGCGGCCCGGCGCCGTCGTTAGCTCAGGTCGATCCAGAACGCCTGCGACCAGGCGGTCGCCGGGACCCCCGTCCGGGTCATCGAGCGCCCAATGCATTCCACCCGGACGAACTGTTCATCACCGGCCGGTTCATAGGCTGCCGACGGCCCCGACCGTTCGACGCGCACACCATCCGCACCGTCGATGAACCGGATCGTTGGAGCGTCGGTCTCGACGGTGATCGTCCCGTCTCGCACGCTGAACTCTGCGACCGGACCCGTGGACGCGTAGAACGCCAGCGACCGCAGCGCGTCGAGAAACGGACCGGCGGCGACGGCGGGCGTCTTCACCATAACCCAGCCCGTGTCGAGATCGCGCGGGCGGTGCAAATCGTCGGCCGCGACAGCCCCGACGGCCCCGGTCGCGCCGCGGCGCCGGAGCACCGCGGTCCAGCGCCGCAGGTCGCTCCGGGTTCCGCTGTGGTGGTTGCTGATCTCGACGAGGTGGTAACCGCGAAGCGCCAGCATCTCCGCGAGCGGCCATCGTCCGGTCCCGAAGTTGCCGGTCCACGACGGATGGTGGAGCGACACGACGCCGCCCGCGGCCACGGTCGCGTCGACGCAGGCCTGCGCGCCGCGCGCGTCGAGCGACCCCGGCGCACCAAGCCGGCCCATATGCGGGCCGAGCGGCCGGAACGGCCGGGGGACCGTGGTCTCGACGCCGGGGAGCGCCACGAACGCGCCGTCGTTGAGCTCGTCACAGGCGGTCACGCGATTGTGATCCGTGAAGACCACGAAGGCGTAGCCGGCGGCGCGGTAGCGCTCGACGACGGTTCGGGGGTCGTCGCGACCGTCCGAGCGCGTGGTGTGGCAGTGCAGCTGCGCTTTGCGATACGTGCCCGGCGCGGCGTACGGGTCGGCGATCCGGGCGCGGCTCACGCCGGGAACTTCGGGCCGCGCCGCGGGCGATCCCTTCGCGCGGATTCCGCCCGCTTAGTTGTGCTCCTGCGACGGGGCGAGGGCCGGCGTGCCCGCGGGCTGGGCCGGGGTCGATCCCGCCGGACCACCCGGCGAGGCGGGACGGCCGGCCGAGGCCGGCGCCACCGGACAGGTGATGTGGTAGCCCATCCCGGTCAACTCGGTGCAGACGGCGCCGATGCGCGCCGGCGTCTCCGGGTGGCTCTCGAAGGCCCGGGCGAGCCCCGGCTGGGTCTTTTCCTGGGTGCGCAGCCGGTCGAAGAACGCGATCGACTGCGTCGGGTCGTATCCCGCCTTCCGGGCGTAGATGACGCCGTAATGGTCCGCCTCGTACTCTTTGTCGCGCGAGAACTTCGCGTCGATCATGTTCCGGCCGATCTGGCTCAAGATCGAGGCGGACCAGCTGCCGCCGAACAACACCTGCGAGAGAATCACGGCGCCAAACTGGAGTTCCATGTCCTTCTGCGCCAGATCGACGGCGTGCCGGTGCGCGACGTGCGTGGTCTCGTGCCCGATCACGAAGGCCAGCTCGTCCTGGGATTTGACGAAGCCGAACAGCCCGCGCGTCGCGAAGATGTACCCGCCGGGCGCGGCGATCGCGTTCACGCTGCTGTCGCGCAGGATGTGGTACGTCCAGGGCAATTTGGGCCGCTCCGAGACCGCGGCCAGCTTGTGTCCGATCTCGGTGAGATTCTCGGTCAACCCCGGGTCGTCGACGAAGCCGGGCTTTTGGGCGAGCTGCCGCTCGACCTCACGCCCGATCTGGATCTCCTGCTGCTCGCTCACGCTGAAGAGCGCCGCGTTGGCGGCCGGGGCCCGCCCCGCCACCGGGAACGTCCCCGCGGTCGCGAATGCAACCGCGAGCGCGACGATCGCGATACGTCGAACGGTGAACACGCGCTGCCATCTCCTTGCGGGCGGGCGCGCCGCCGGCCGTTGTGAATTCCACGCGTTCCGTACTTTCCCGGACGCTCATCCCATCGTAACGCGCCGCGCGGCCGTATGGTTCCGCCTATGCTACAATCGTGGCCGTGAAGATCAAGGTCCGGCTCTTTGCTTCGTACCGGGAAGCGGTGGGCGCCTCGCAGGTCGAACTTCCGCTGCACGACGACGCCGACGGCGCCGCGCTGTGGACGGCGCTCGTCGCCCGGTACCCCGGTCTTCGGACCCTCCCGCCGCCGTCCGGGTTCGCGATCAACGACGAATACGTGACCGGCAATCGCCCGCTCCGCGGCGCCGCCGAAGTGGCGCTGATTCCGCCCGTGAGCGGCGGGGACGCCGGAGCCGTCACGGTCGAGTTGACCGGCGGGCCGATCTCGACGGACCGGGTCCTGCGCGCGGTCGCCGATCCGCGGGCCGGCGCGGTGGTCCTGTTCCTCGGCGTCGTCCGCGACAACGCCCGCGGCCGGCGCGTCGACCACCTGGTCTACGAAGCGTACGAAACGCTGGCCCGCCGCGAGATGGCGAAGATCGCCGCCACGGTCACGGAGCGCTGGCCGGTCACGCGGATCGCCATCGTGCACCGCACGGGGCGGCTCGGGGTCGGCGAGCCGAGCGTGGCGGTCGCCGTCTCCGCGCCGCATCGGGGCGACGCCTTCGACGCCGGCCGCTACACGATCGACACGTTGAAACAGACGGTGCCGATCTGGAAGAAGGAAGTGTGGGAGGGCGGCGCCGCGTGGATCGGCGCCGAGCATCCCGCCCCGGCGCCGAAGCGCTGACCGTTACGGCTCGAGCACCAGCTTTCCGAACTGCTCGCTCCGCTCCATCGCCTCGTGCGCGCGGCGCACGTCCTCGAGCGGCCGCACGTCGTGCACCACCGGACGCAGCCGCGCGGCCTCGACGAGCCGCATGATCTCGTGCATGGTGCCCTTGCCGCCCATGAACGTGCCCCGGATGAGAACGCGGCGCGCGAAGACGTACCGCAGATCCGTCTGCGCCGCGAAGCCGCTCGTCGCCCCGCAGGTGACGAGGCGGCCGCCGCGGGCGAGCGCCCGCAGGCTCGTCTCCCACGTCGCCTGGCCGACGTGCTCGAAGACGATGTCGGCCCCGCGGCGGCCGGTCAGGCGCCGGACCTCGTCGCCCACCTGCTGCGTGGCGTGGTTGATCGTCTCGTCGGCGCCGAGCGCGCGGGCCCGTTCGAGCTTCCAGTCCGCGCCCGCGACGGCGATCACCCGGGCGTCGAACTCTTTGGCGATTTGGATCGCGGCGCTCCCGACCCCGCTGCCGGCCCCCCAGACCAGCACCGTCTCCGAGGGCCGGACACGCGCGCCCACCACCAGCATGTCCCACGCGGTGAGAAAGACGAGCGGGACGGCCGCCGCCTCCGCAAATGACAGCCGCGCCGGCTTGGGCAGGATGTTCGCCTCGGGCACCGCGACGAGCTCGGCGTAGCCGCCGGGGATGTGCTCGCCCAGGATCGAGTAGCGCCGGCAGAGGTTGTCCTCGCCGGACAGGCACGCCTCGCAGTGGCCGCAGCCGACCCCGGGGTTCACGACCACCGCGTCGCCGGCCTTGCAGTCGGTGACGCCCGGCCCGACCGCCGCGATCTCTCCCGCCACGTCGCTGCCGAGGGTGTGCGGCAGGGGCAGCGTCATGCCGGGAATGCCGCGCCGGACGTGGATGTCGAGGTGGTTCATCGCGCAGGCGCGCACGCGGACGAGAACCTGACCCGGACCGGGAACCGGGTCGGGCGCTTCCTCGTAAGTCAGAACCTCGGGGCCCCCGTGCTGATGGAACCGGACGGCGCGCATCGCCGGTTGTACTTCTCGGCGCGGCGGGAGCCGCCCTGCGGTATACTAGAAGTGTTGACCGACAGGAGGACGCACCGATGACCTCGCGTTCGAATCCCCGCCGTGTACCGTCCGTCGTCTCCGTGGCCGTCGTGCTGGCGCTGCTCGCCGCTCTGTTGGGGGCGGGCGGCCGCGCGGCGCAGGCGCAGCAGGCCGGATCCAGCTGGCGCGGCCTCATCCCGGGGCTCAAGACGAAGATCGCGCAGCGTCCGGACCCGGAGACATCGTACCGGCTTGCCATGGTCTACGCGCACGAAGGCATGCTGATCGACGGGTGGCACGTGCTGAAGCAAATCGATCGCATGGTGGGCGGCGAATCCGGACGGCCGGCCTTGGAACGCCGGATTATCCAGCAGTCTTCGACCGACGTGCAGAAGAACCCTAAAGACCTACTGGCACGGTATTCCCTGGCCTTCGCCTCATGGGTCTCGGGCGATCACCAGACGGCATTTCGCGAGTTCCTCGAAGTGACCCGGCAGGAACCGGGCAACGCGATGAACCACGGTTACCTCGGGTACGTGTACTCGACGCACAACGACGCGAAGAATACCGTCGCGCAGTGGGAGGAGGCCGTCCGCCTCGACCCCAGCAACAGCGTCCTCCACTACATGCTGGGCTCGGCCTACTACCGCACGGGCCGCAGCCGGGACGCGGCGGTGCAGTTCAACCTGGCGTACCGGGACCGCACGCTCTACAATTACATCACGCGCGGCGAAGAGCCCTAGGGCGCGCCCGCGACCGCACCACCGCCCGGCCCGCCACGAGCACCAGACCTCCGAGAAGCGCCGTCACCGTCCACGGCAGCCCGAACGCGAGGACGAGCACGACGCCCGTCTCCGGCGGCAGCTGCGCGCCTTGCAGCACCCCGATGAGGCGGTCCGCGCCGATCCGGGCCCATACCGCCGCCGCCGCCGCCGGGAGACCCGCGCGGGCCGTGGGCGGGGCCGCCCACGCCGCCACGAGCCCGGCCAGGCCGGGCGAGATCACCGGAAGCCACAAGAGCACTGCCGAGAAGGGACCGGAAGAACGGCCGTTGAGGGACGAACCGCCGCCCGCACTCAGCGCGTCGATCGCCTCGAACACCGCGGCGCCGATCGCCACGGCGAGGAACCAGCGGCCGGCCGCGCGGGGGGCGCGACTAGGGGTTATCGCTTTCGAGATCCGTAAAGTGGGCGTGCGTCGCGCCCTCGGCGATGAGCCGCCGCGTGTTGTAGAAGATCGTCACCCGGTCGGCGTTTAGCGTACCCTGCCGGCGGGTGACCACCGTGTGCCCCGTGAAGACCGCGCTCGACTTCACAAAATCCACGTGGGCGATGCTGCTCGTGATCGTCGCGCCGTAGACCTCGGCGGTCACGGGCCCGTGCACCGTCGCCTGTTGCTTCTGCTGGAAGAATTCGATCCATTCGCCGAGAATGCGTCCCGCGCGGTTGGACGCCGCGACGTGCCCGCTGATGACGCCGTAATGCGCCCCCTGGTTGAAGACGGCCCGGTCGCCGTTCAGGATCAGGTCGGGCGCCATGAACGTGGTGACGTGCCGGTCGGCCACGAGGCGGCCCGCGGCGCGGTCGGCCAGGATGTGGTCGGCCTGCAGCGCATAATCCTTGGTTTCGGCGCTGGCGTTGCCGGCCATGACGATCCGGCTGACCTGATTGGCGGCGGTGAACGTCACGGTGATGTCGTCGCCGGCCGCTTTGCCCTGCGGATCGGCCAGCGTGACGTTGCCGCTGAGCTCGACCGTCCGCTCGGCGCGGCGGAGGTGGAGAAGATTCGCCGTGGCCACGCCGGCCTTGTAGGTCAGGCGGACGTGCCCGCGCGCGATGAGACCGGTGCCGGTGTTGTCGACCACCACTTCGTCGGCCGTGATGTTAAGGGGGCCCTGCAGAGCGGGAAACGGTGAGGCGGACGCCGGAGCCGGCACGGAAGCGGCTTCGGCGGGCCGGTGCGCCGGACTCCCCCACCCACCGAGGCTCAGCGCGAATGCCGCGGCCAGAATCGCGGCCCGGCCGGCGAACCGGACGCGCGTCACCCGCGGCCTGCCTGGCCGCCGGAAGGCAGCGCCTCGACCCCTGCGCCGCGGCAGGACGCGCAGTAGCCGTAGAATTCGACGCGATGGCTCACGACGCCGAACGCGGGATCGGTGAGCCCGGACTGCTCCCGCTCCAGGACCTCCGCCACCCGCCCCTGAGGCAGATCGACGACGGCGCCGCACCCAAGACACGTCCCGTGGTAATGGGGCCGCGGATTGGCGCAGAAGACGGCCCGGCCATCCCCGTACGTCAGCCGCCGCACGATCCCAAGCCGGCCCAGCAGTTCGAGCGTCCGGTACGTCGTCGCAAGGTTCACGGTGGGGCAGAGCGCGCGGGCGCGCCGGCAGACGTCTTCCGCCGGCACATTGATCCGCCCGGTACTGAGGAGGCTCTGGAGGATCGCCCGCCGCTGCGGGGTCGCGCGGTAGCCCTGACGCTCCAGGACGCGGAGGTGCGCGGCGACGCCGCCCGGCTGATGGCGCCGCATGCCGCGCGTTGGGCGGCCGGCTTGGATCACACGGGCGCCGGCCGCAGGCCGGCCGGCGCCCGGCACCGCCGCCGACCGCATCCCGACCTTGCCGGACGGGATCGCCACCCTCGGCCCTCCGCTAAAAGAACTCCCGGCGCAGCGCGTCGGCCTGGGCCGTCGTGAGCGGCGCCAGCGTGCGCTTCGCGACGGGACCGACCGCGAGCTCGGTGACCTGATCCTCGTACGTCGGCTGGTCCTGCACCTGATACAGGATGCCGATCGGAATCTTCTCGCCCCACTCGTGCGCCTTGTGCCACGCCGCCGTCCGATCGGTCACATCGTGGCCGGCCTCGTCGAGCTTGTAGATGCGTTCGCGGTAGAAGTCGTACGTGTTGATCTTGTTGTAGATGACGCACGGCTGCAGCACGTCCACCAGCGCGTAGCCCTTGTGGTGGATCGCCGCCATGATCAGCTTGGCGAGGTGCTTCGGATCGCCGGAGAACCCGCGCGCCACGAACGTCGCGCCGCCGTTGATCGCCGTCGACAGCGGGTTGAACGCGACCTCGATACTGCCCTCGGGCGTCGTGCTGGTCTGGAAGCCCCGCGGGCTCGTCGGCGCGTACTGGCCCTTCGTCAGCCCGTAGACCATGTTGTTCTCGGCGATGTGCACGATGTCGGGGTTGCGGCGCAGGATGTTCATGAAGTGGTTGCCGCCGATGCCGTACCCGTCCCCGTCGCCGGTGATGCAGATGACGTGCAGGTCGTGGTTGCCGAGCTTGGCGCCCATCGCGATCGGCAGCGAGCGGCCGTGGATCGTCGTGAACGCGTTGGCGTTCAGGTAGTCGGGCAGCTTGCTGCCGCACCCGATGCCTGAGAAGAACATCACCTCGTGCGGATGGATCTCCAGCTGCGCGAGCGCGCTCTTGACCGCGTTGAGGATCCCGTAGTCCCCGCAGCCGGGGCACCACGTGACTTTGATCGCGTTGTTGTAGAGCTTCTGATCAAGCATGGACCTTGGCCTCCTCGAGCTGCGCCAGAATGTACTCGGGGGACAGCGGCCGGCCGTCCCACCGTAAGATCATGCGGTCGGCCTTCCGCCCGGTCATCGCCCGGACGATCTGCGCGAACTGGCCGGTCTGGTTGCCCTCGACCGCGATCAGCTGCCGTGCGGCCTCGATCAGCGGCGCCGCCTTTGCCTCCGGGAACGGCCAGATGTCGACGAAGTGAAGCAGGTTGGCGCGGGTGCCGCGGGCGTTCAGCAGGTCCACCGCCTCGCGCACCGCGCCGTAGGTGGCGCCCCAGCCCATCAGCGTGATCTCGGCCCGCTCCGGGCCGTAGATCGACGGCGCCCGCAGATCCTCCACGATGTTGTGGACCTTGCGCATGCGCTTCCCCGCCATCCGCAGGCGGTTGGCCGCGTCCTCGTCCTCGAAGTGGCCGTACTCGTCGTGCTCGTCGCTGCACGTCTGCTGCAGCGCCTTCGGGTGCCCCGCGAACGCGCGGGGCGACACGCCGCTCGGCGTGTCCTTGTAGCGCAGGTACGGCTCGCCGAGTTTGTCCAGCTGCTCCGCGGTCAGCAGCTCGCCCCGGTCGATCGCCACGCGCTCGATCGGGAACTCCGACGGCGGCAGCGTGCGCATGGTGTTGGTCAGGTAGAACTCGGTCATCACGATCACGGGACACTGCCACTTCTCCGCCAGGTTGAACGCCCGCACCGTGGCGTCGAAGCACTCTTCCTGCGTGCCGGGCGCGAGGACGATCCGCGGAAACTCGCCCTGGCTCGCGAACAGCGCGAACAGCAGGTCTCCCTGCTCGGTCTTCGTCGGCATGCCGGTCGAGGGCCCGGGCCGCTGCGCCTCGATGATCACGACCGGCACCTCGGCCATCCCGGCGAGGCCGAGGGCCTCCGTCATCAGGGCGAAGCCGCCGCCACTCGTCGCGGTCATCGAACGCGCGCCGACGTTGCCGGCGCCGATGGCGAAGCAGATCGCCGCGATCTCGTCCTCGGTCTGCTTGACGACGATGTCGTACTTTCGGGCGTGCGACGCCATGAACTCGAGCACCGAGCTCGCCGGCGTCATCGGGTAGCCGGAGATGAACCGGCAGCCCGCGGCGATCGAGCCGACCGCGATCGCCTGATTGCCGTTGATCAGCATCCGGTCGGGACGGTCGGGGAGCGGGCTGATCTTCCAGTCGAAGGACTTGGCGTAGCGCTCGGCCGCGAGGCGGTAGCCTTCCCGCGCCACCTTCAGGTTGCCCTCGACGACGGCGTCGCCCTTTCGCTTGAAGTTCTTGGTGATCACGTCGCCGATGAAGTCGAACGGATACTCGACGATGCCGGCGAGCGCGCCCAGGCCGCACGTGTTGGCCATGATCTTGTTCCCGCCGAGTTCCTGCGCGATCTTGGTCAGCGGCATGCTGAACAGCTGCGCGCCGCGCCGGACCGCCGCGGCCGTGTCGACCTTGAGCCCCTCGTCGAAGACGAGCGCCCCGCCCGGCACGACGTGGCCGGCGTAATCGGTGATCGCCTCCGGGCTGAAGGCGAGCAGCATCTGGATGCCCTCGTGGTGGCTCCAGAGGGGGTGCTCCGAGACGCGGATCTGGAAGAAGTTCAGGCCGCCCCGAATGCGGGACATGTACTCGGGGTAGGTGTGCAGCCAGAGCCCGCCGTGGCTGAGGGCCTGCGCGAACCCGGCGCCTCCGGACTCGACGCCCTGGCCCGCCTCTCCCGCGAGTCGAATCGATAGATCGTTGACGAGCTTAGCCACGCTCGGTCACCCCCATTAAAGGTTGGGCGTCTCCCCTTGCGGGGACTAACCTGCGGGATGCGCAGGCGTCGCCGCCCCAGGATCCGTCCTCGTGGAACGGCCCGAAACGGCCAGCCCCTTTCACTTGCGCTTCTCTTCCCCTGTCTTGTCCACGTCCGGCCGCTCGGCGTCCTCCTGCCACATCGCGTCGAGCCGGCGGTACTTCTCCGGAAACTCGCCGGTATAGCGCAGGTACGCCGGAATCGGGTACCGGACGCCGCCGCGCTGCGTCCCCCGCAGACCGTCGACCAGCTCGGCCGCGCGCGCCCACGGAAACGCGAACGCCATCTCGTGGTCTTCCGTCTGGCCGTAGATCCGGTCGCCGTAGCACGGCAGGATCACCTGCGGCTCCCCGCTCTGCATCGTCTCGATCACCGCGTCGGCGCAGTCGAGACGCGCGGAGAAGCTGCTGCTGAGGCGCCCGCCGCGCTGGTACAGCGCGGCGGCGACGAGCCGCATTACCTGGGCCGAGTTGCCGTAGACGAGGCCGACGGCCGGCTCGAACGCGGCGCGGCCGAGCGGCGCGACGAGAATCCGCTCGTACTCCCCCAGCGCGAACTTGGGCACCTCGGCTTCCGTCCGCGCGGCAGCTTCAGGCGTCTCGACGTACATGCCGCACGCCAGGTTCCCCTCCGCGTAATACGGCAGCACGGGCTCGAAGCCGAACGCGGTCTTGGCGAGCGGACAGCTCAAGTCGTCGCGGCCGACCGCGAGCGCCCACCCGTAGCGGCGCGCGATCGAAAAGGTCTGGCAGATCGCCACCTTGATCCCAATCTCCGCGGGCCGGCGCACCTTGTCCGGCAGCGGCTCGCCCGCGCGCAGCATCCGGATGCCGAGTGGGAAGGTCTGCGGACGGACGTGCTGTTCGATCTCGGTGTTGATCTGGGCCGGCGTCAAGGCCGCGGTCGATTCCGGCTTCGGGACGGTGCTCATTCTTTGAGCAGCGCGTCGGCGATCTCGTAGAACACCTGCGCCGACGGCGCGTCGGGCGCCATCGCCGTCACCGGCCGGCCGCGGTCCCCCGCTTCCCGGATCGCCGGATCGAGCGGGATCTGGCCGAGCAGAGGCGCCTGCACCAGGCCGGCCAGCCGCTCGCCGCCGCCGCGGCCGAAGATGTACACGGGCTCCGCGCCCGGCGCCGGGAGGTAGTACGACATGTTCTCCACCACGCCGACCACCGGCGTGTTGACCTTCTCCGCCATCCGGCCGGCGCGATAAGCCACCCCCGTCGCCGTCTCCTGCGGCGTCGTCACGATGAGCATCTCCGCGCGCGGCAGGGTCTGCGCGATCGTGAGCGAGACGTCCCCGGTCCCGGGCGGGAGGTCGATCAGCAGATCCTCGACATCGCCCCAGTACACCTCGCTGAGGAACGTCGTGATCGCCTTGTGCAGCATGGGCCCGCGCCACATCACGGCTTCGTTCTCGTCGACCATGAAGCCGATCGACATGACGCGCACGCCCCAGCATTCGAGCGGGATGATCATCTGATCGATGATGGTCGGCTTGCCGGTGACGCCGAGCATCTTCGGAATGCTGAACCCGTAGACGTCGGCATCCACGATGCCGACTTTGCGTCCGCGCCGGGCCAGCGCGACGGCCAGGTTGGTGGTGACGGTGGACTTGCCCACCCCGCCTTTGCCGCTGGCGATCGTGAGAATGCGGGTGGTGGACGTCGGGGACAGGAGCGGCGACTGCTTCTGCGGACCGGGCCGGAGCTGGCCGACGAGGGCCTGCCGCTGCTCCTGGGTCATCACGCCGAGCTGCACATCCACGCTGTCCACGCCGGGCAGCGCCTTGACTTTGTCGCGGATCGAATTGGTGATGGTCTCGCGGAGCGGACAGCCGCTGATGGTCAGCAGCGCGTCGACCTTGACCGCGCCGCCGCGGATCTCGACGTCCTTCACCATGTTGAGCTCGACGATGCTCTTGTGCAGTTCGGGATCCATGACATCGCGCAGTGCGTCGACCACCTGCTCGCGCGTCACCGCGACGGATCGTGCCGCCATTCTGTAGCCTCCTCGAGTCCTCGCCGCCTGCGTTCTCGCCGGCCTCTAGCGCCCAGGCCGCACCGGGCGCGCCGCTCTTCGGCCGCGGGCGCTCTCGTTCGACAAACCACGGGAACGGCGGCCGGAGTTGCTGCGCGTCGGGGCGCACCGACCGGACCGGTGAGAAGAATTCTCAGCCTAAGACCAGGATAGTGGCGGGACGAAGGGGTTGTCAATGCCCACGGACTTGCGGTGCTGGGGGTCTCGCTAGGGACTTTCGGCCGGTCCGGCTCCCGGCGCTCCACCCGCCGGGCCGCCTCCGGAAGCACCCCGCCCGCGGCGGCGGCGCCTGCGCCTCCGCCGGCGTCCCTGTCCCCCGGGCGCGGCGTCCGCCGCACCGGCCGGGCCGGACGTCGCGGCCTCGGCTTCGGGAATGCCCGCGTCGGGCGCCTGCTGCGGTGATTCGGCAGGTTGCGGCGGTCCGGAACGCTGGGGACGAGGTCTACGCGGCGGGAACGGACGCGGCCGCCGCCGGGGTGCCGGGGGGGCCGCGGCACCGGGTTCGGGCGCGCGCTCGCGATCCGGTTCGGCCGGCTCACCGGCCGGGAGACTGTCGTCGACCGCGACGTCGCCGGCCTCGGACTCCGCGGCCTCTTTGGCGGAGGGCCGCGGGGGCCGCCGTGACGGCGCGCGCCGCTCCGCGGCGAGCCGGAGGCGGTCCAGCATGCGCTCGACGTACTGGGTGAGGAAATGCTTCGCCGCTTCGTCCGACACCATCGGGATGCCCGGATCCGCCTCGACGCGGCAGGCCAGCAGCGTGCCCTCGTCGTCGGAATCGATCCTGAAGCGCAGCGAAAACCCGCGGAGCGTGCCGCGCACCTGCGTGATGTCCACGCTCTGCGGCGGGCGCGACGCGGCCCGGATCACCGCCTCGACCGGCAGGCCGGCGAAGTACCCCCGCAGCGTGACGAGCGGGTCGCCGCCTCGGCGATCGTCGAGATCGGCGGCGAGCCACAGCGGCGCCCCGTACCGCGGCAGGTGTTCCGGGTGCGCGACAAACGCGAACACGTGCTCCCGGGAGGCACGCAGGGTCCGGTGCGCCTCGACGACGATGACGAGCGGCGGGGCCGGCGGCGTTATGCGGTGAGCTCCTTCCGGACGCGCCGCGTCCCTTCGACCATCGAAGCGAGCTTGGCCATGGTTTCGTCGATCGTGCGCGTCTTGAGGCCGCAGTCGGGCGACACCTGGATCTGCTTCGCCGGGATCACGTCGAGCGTCCGGCGGATGCCGTCGACGACCTCCTCCGGCGTCTCCGCGCGATGGCTGTGCGCGTCCAGCACGCCGAGGCCGATGTCCTTCGTGAACCGCGGCGAGCGAAACGTCTCGAGCAGCGCGAAATCGTCGTTCTTGAGCGCGAGGTCGATCTGGTTGACCGCGAGGCGCAGCATCGCCGGATAGATCTTCGGCACGTCGCCGTAGCAGACGTGGGTGATCGTGTAGGAGCGAAGTCCCTTCGTCACCACGTCCATTGCCTCGACCGCGAGGTCGAAGTCTTCGTCGGGACGGGTGTGGATCGCCGGCTCGTCGATCTGGATGTAGCGCGCGCCGGCGCGCTCCAGGTCGACCGCCTCGTCGTGAACGGCGCGGGCCAGCTCCATCACGAGCTCGCGCCGCGACGGATAGTATTCGTTGAACGACCACTCCGCGATCGTGTACGGGCCGGTCAGCATGCCCTTCACGGGCCTCGGCGTGAGGCCCTGCGCGAACTTGTACCAATCCACCGTGAGCGGGCCGCGGCGGCCCACCGGCCGGACGACCACGGGCTTCGGGTAGTAGCGGTTGCCGTACGAACGCACGAGCCCGGCGATCTCGAAGCCGTCCATCTGATCGGCGAAGAACGCGACCATGTCGCCGCGGTACATCTCGCCGTCGACGAGGATGTCGATGTCGAGCTCCTCCTGCCGCCGGATCCATTCCTCCGTGGCGCGGCGCTCGAGAGCCGCGAGCTCGGCGGCGGGCATCTGCTTGCGCGCCACTTTGCGGCGCGCCTCCAGCAGATACGGCGGCTTCGGGAAACTGCCGACGGTCGTCGTGGGCAAGAGCGTGGCGACGGCCGTGGGCGCGGCGGGCGGGGTCATGCGGCACCTCCGTTGGCGAGGCGCACGCCGGAGACCAGCGCCTCGAGTTTGCGGCGGGCCACCCGGCGCGGGAGAAACTCCAGCCCGGCGCTCGGCCCGATCTGCAGCGTGTCCGCCGGGGCGATCTCGGCGGCCTTCCGGGACTGCGCGGCGACCTCGTCCGGCGACTCGAGCCGGGTGTTGCGGGCGTCGAGGACGCCGGCGCCGAGGGCCTTCGTGAACCGCGCCCGGCGCAGAATCTCCCAGTTGCGCGGCCCGGCGACGAAGTCGACCCCGAGCACGTCGACCGGCAGGTCCAGGATCGCCGGATACAGCCCGTCGAGATGGCCGAAGTACGTGTAGAGGGCGCGGGTCGCGGTGATCCCGTCCCAGAGCGCCTCCGACGCGCGCTTGAACAGCGGGAACTGGTCCCGCCGGGTCAACAGGCCCGGCTCGTCCACCTGGATCACGGCCGCGCCCGCCGCGGTGAGCGCGCGCAGCTCCTTGTTGAGCGACGCGGCGAGCGCCATCACGAACTGGTCGAGCGTGCCGTAGAACTCGTCCTTGCTGAGCACCGCGAGCGTGAACGGGCCGGTCACCACCGGCTTCACCGGCCGCGTGCTGTGCGACGCGGCGAACTGATAATCGGCCACGGTGATCGGGCCGCGCCAGGAGACTTCGGCGGCCGCGACCGGCTGGCGGTAGTACACGTTCGTATCGAAGTACCGCTGGAGGCCGTTGATCGTAAACCCGGCGAGGCCGCGGGCGAAATACGTGAACCCGTCGTCCCAGCGAATCTGCCCGTCGGTGAGTAAATCTACGCCGGCGTCGGCCTGCTCGTGCAGGACCTCGGCCGTCACCTCGTCCTCGACCCGGTGGAGATCTTCGCGCGTGATCTCGCCGCGCTGAAGCTTCTCGACGCTCGAGCGCCAGCGGCCCGGCGCGGGCGGATCGGGAATCTTGGGATAACTGCCGATGACCGTGGTCTTCACGCCGTGCACCCCCACCCTGTAATGCGCCCGGACGGCAGCGTGCGCGCCCTCATGCGAGCGTCTCCCGCGCGATGATCATCCGCTGCACCTCGGACGTGCCCTCGCCGATCTCGCACAGTTTCACGTCCCGGTAGATCCGCTCCACCGGATAGTCTTTGATGAAGCCGTACCCGCCGTGGATCTGCACCGCGCGGTTGGCGGCCCGCGACGCCGCCTCCGACGCGTACAGCTTGGCCATCGACGCCGCGAGCTTGTAGGGTTCGCCGCGGCCGGCGCGGGACGCCGCGTCCATCACCAGCAGCTCGGCCGCGTCCAGCTCGGCCGCCATGTCGGCGATCATCCACTGAATCGCCTGAAACTCCCCGATCGGCCGCCCGAACGCCCGCCGCCCGCGCGCGTATTCGATCGACGCGTCGAGCGCCGCCCGTCCCAACCCGAGCGCGAGCGCCCCGATGCCGATCCGGCCGCCCTCGAGGATCTGCATCGCCTGATCGTAACCTGCGCCGGGCGTCCCGATCAGCTGCGTTTCCGGCACGGCACATTCTTCGAAGACGACCTCGGCCGTATCGCTCGAGCGCATGCCGAGTTTGTCCTCGTGCTTGCCGGCGCGGAGCCCCGGCATCCCCTGCTCCACGATGAACGCGGAAATCCCGCGCCGCCCGGCGGCGGGATCTGTCCGCGCCATCACGACGTAGACGCCGGCGATGCTGCCCTGCGTGACGAAGGCCTTCGTCCCGTCGAGGATCCACCGGTCGCCCCGCCGCTCCGCGCGGGTCGCAAGCGCCGCGGCATCGCTTCCGGACGCCGGCTCCGTCAGGCACCATGCGCCGAGGGATGCGCCCGAGGCCAGCCGCGGAAGATACGCCCGCCGCTGCGCCGGCGACCCGAAGCGGGCGATATGCCCGGTGCACAGGGAGTTGTGCGCGGCCACGCTGAGCGCGATGCCGCCGTCCCCCCAGGCGAGCGCCTCGATCGCCAGCGCCGCCCCGACCGCGTCGATGCCAGCGCCGCCGTCGTCCGGGGGCACCGTCATACCCCACAGGCCGAGCGAGGCAATCTTCGGGACGAGCGCGGCCGGAAACGCGTTCTCCGCGTCCCAGCGCCGTGCATGGGGCCGCAGCTCCCGTGAGGCGAACTCACGGACGGTCCGGTGAATCAGCCGCTGTTCCTCGGTGTACTCGAACCGCACGCGCCGCTCCGTCCGCCGTCCAACGCAAACCAAAAGCCTCCCGTGCCTTCCACGAGAGGCTCAGGGCTCCTCTCCCCCTTGCGGGGACCTACAGCGGGACCGCTTCGACCGCCTTGATCTCCGGCACCCGCTCCTTGAGCATCCGCTCGACGCCGGCCTGCAGCGTCATCATCGAGTACATGCACCCGACGCACGAGCCGGCGAGGCGGATCTGCACCACGCCGTTCACGATATCGACGAGTTCGAGGTCGCCGCCGTCCGCCTGCACGTGCGGCCGGATCTGATCGAGCACTTCCTGCACGCGCGCGCTCAACTCGAGGTCGGCCGCGGGGCTCGTGACCTGGTCCATTAGGCTTTCGCCTCCGTCTCCTGGCCGCACTCCTGGGGCGCGCCGGCCTCTTCCCGAGTGTGGAACGAATGGCCGCAGCCGCACGTCGACACGGCGTTGGGGTTGCGGATCGCGAAGCCCTGCGCCGTCACGGACGTCACGTAGTCGATCTCGGCGCCCTCGAGCAGGCGCGAGCTCGCCTTGTCGACGAGGACCCGCACCCCGCCGCGCTCGAGGACCTGATCCTCTGCGTCCTGCGACTCGTCGAACGTCATGCCGTAGGAGTAGCCGTCGCATCCGCCCTGCGTGATGAAGACCCGCAGAGAGAGTTTCGGGTCGTTCTGCTCGGCCAGCAGCTCCTTGACCTTGGTCACGGCGCGGTCGGTCAGAGTAATCATGAAGGAACGTCCCTCCCGAGGTGGCGCGGCTTCCCGGCTCGCCGCGGATTGTGTAGCCACCCTATCCACATTATTCTACGGGCGGCCGGATTGGTTTGTCAAACAACACCGGGAATGATACACTCGGCTCGCGTTGCACACCGGGCCGCCGGGCGGCCTTCGGAGGTAGCGGGTGGACATTTCGAGCGCCACGCGTACCCTCGCACCGCTCAAAATCGTAACGAGCACCGTGACGGTGCCCACCGGCGCCCGCGTCGAGATCCACGATCTCACGGACCGGGTGGCGTCGCTCCCGGGTTTGGACGAGGTCGCGCAGGGGATGGTCCTCCTGCACAGTCTCCACACCACGACCGCCCTGTTCGTGAACGAGGCCGAGGACGCGCTGCTGGACGACCTGCGGGGGCTCCTGCGGCGCCTGGTGCCGGAAGACGCCGCCTACCGCCACAACGACCCGAACGTCTCCGACTGCAACCGCGCCAATGCCTGGAGCCACCTCGCCGCCGTGCTCCTCAACCGCACGGTCCAGATCCCGATCGAGCAGGGACGGCTCGTCCTCGGCACGTGGCAGCGCCTCCTCTTCTGCGAGTTGGACGGCCCGCAGACGCGGCGCATCCACGTTCAGGTGATGGGCGCCTAGAGGCCCGGGCGACGCGCCGTGCTGTTCATGGTGGTCGAACGCTTCAAAGGACGCGATCCAAAAGCGATTTACCGCCGGCTGCGCGACGGGGGCCGCGGGATGCCGGACGGCCTCACATACGCCGGCAGCTGGATCGAAGCGAACTTCGACCGGTGCTGGCAGCTCATGGAATGCGACGACGCGCGCCTTCTTCAAGAATGGGTCGCCGGCTGGAGCGACCTGATCGAATTCGAAATCGTGCCGGTGGTGCCGTCGACCGACGTGCGCGCGATGATGGAACCGCGGCTCTGAGCGCATGAGCGTGCTCGACGGCGTTCGCGGACCTCGTGACCTCCGCCGGCTCACCGCGGCGCAGACCGCGCAGCTCGCGCAGGAGATCCGCGCGTTCCTGGTCGAGACGATCTCGCGGACCGGCGGCCACCTCGGTCCCAACCTCGGCGTCGTCGAGCTGACCATCGCGATCCACCGCGTCTTCGACTCGCCGCGCGACCGGATTCTGTTCGACACCGGCCACCAGTCGTACGTGCACAAGCTCCTCACCGGCCGGCAGAGCGGCTTCGAACGCCTGCGGCAGCGGGACGGCCTGTCGGGCTACCCGTCGCGGGCCGAGTCCGACCACGATGTGATCGAAAACTCCCACGCGTCGACCGCCCTGTCCTATGCCGACGGGCTCGCGAAGGCCTACGCGCTGCGGGGCGACCGGGGCCGGCGGATCGTCGCAGTCGTCGGCGACGGCGCGCTCACCGGCGGCATGGCGTGGGAGGCCCTGAACAACCTCGCCGGCGGGCAGCGGCGCGTCATCATCGTGGTCAACGACAACGGACGCTCCTACTCGACGACGGTCGGCGGCCTCGCGCAGCACCTGAACGACCTGCGCACGAACCCGCGATACGAGCAGACGCTGACCGCGGCGAAAGCCGCGCTCGACCAGACGCCGATCGTGGGCCGCGCGATGTACCGCACCATGATGGCGGTGAAGAAGGGCCTCAAGGAGGCCCTCGTGCCGCAGATGCTCTTCGAGGATCTGGGCCTGAAGTACATCGGCCCGGTCGACGGCCACGACGTCGGCGCGGTGGAGCGCGCGCTGCGGCAGGCCGCGCGCGTCGAGCGGCCGGTCATCGTGCACTGCCTGACCCGCAAGGGCTTCGGCTATCCGCCCGCGGAGACCGACCACGTGGACAACCTCCACGGACCCGGTCCGTTCGACTCCGCGACGGGGCGGCCGGTCGCGGCACCGGCGACGACCTGGACGTCCGTCTTTCGGGACGAACTGGTCGCCATCGGCCGGGAGCGGCCGGAGGTCGTCGCGGTGACGGCCGCCATGCTGCACTCGACGGGCCTCGACGCCTTCGCGCAGGCGTATCCCGGCCGGGTCTTCGACGTGGGCATCGCCGAGCAGCACGCCGTCACGTCCGCGGCCGGACTCGCGATGGGCGGGATGCATCCGGTCGTGGCTCTCTACGCGACGTTCCTGAATCGGGCGCTCGATCAGCTGCTCCTCGACGTCGCGCTCCACGGCTGTGCCGTCACGTTCGTCCTGGACCGCGCCGGCGTGACGGGCGACGACGGCCCGAGCCACAACGGCGTCTGGGATCTTTCATTCCTTCAGGCAGTGCCCGGCCTGCGCGTCGCCGCCCCGCGTGACGGCGCGAGACTGCGCGAGTTGCTGCGTGAGGCGATCGAAGTCAAGGACGGCCCCACGGTCGTCCGTTTCCCGAAGGGCGCGGTTCCCGCCGACCTCGCGGCGGTAGATCGCACCGGCTCAATCGACGTGCTGTATCGTGCGGGGGATCGGGACGTACTCATCGTCGCCGTCGGGGCGATGGCCGGCGCGGCGGTCGCGGCGGCCCAGCAGCTGTCGGCGCATGGGCTCGGCGCCACCGTCGTCGACCCACGATGGGTCAAACCGGTACCGGCTGAAATTGCCGCGCTCGCCGGGAACTACCGGCTCGTCGTCACGGTGGAGGACAACGTTCGCGCCGGCGGCGCGGGCTCCGCGGTGGCCCAGGCGCTTCGGGACGCCGGCGTCGACACGCCGCTGCGCGATCTCGGCATCCCGCCGCGCTTCCTCCAACACGGCAAGCGCCAGGAGATCCTTGCGGAGGCGGGGCTGACGCCGGAGGGCATCGCCGGCGCGGTCACGGCCGTGCTCTCGCCGGGGCCCGGGCAGCGGGCGGCTTTACCGCTCCGCGCGTAACAGCCTGTAACGCTACCGCAGCCCTGCCTTCATTGCTCGGTCGGCAGCTGCGCGTTGACCCAGGCGAGGATCCCGCCCTTCAGGTTCACCGCTTTCTCGTACCCGCGCTCCCGCAGCAGGCCCACGGCCTTGCCGCTCCGGCCGCCCGAGCGGCAGTAGATGATCGCCGGCGTCGCGGGATCGATCTCCGCAAGCCGCTCCGGCACCTGGCCGAGCGGGATCAGATGGCCCCCGTGAATGTGCGCGTCCTCGTACTCCCACGGCTCGCGCACGTCGATCAGCTGGACGCCGCCGCGCTCGAGCCGCGCCTTCGCCTCGACCGGCGTGATCTCGGGAATCGGCCGGGCCGCGGCGCGATCGTGCGCCGGCATGCCGCAGAACTGCTCGTAGTCGATGAGCGCGGTGATCGTCGGCGCGTCGCCGCAGACCGGGCACTCGGGATTCCGGCTCCAGCGGACCACCCGCGTTTCGCCCTCGAGCGCGTCGAAGATCAGCAGCCGGTTGGCGAGCGTCTCCCCGACGCCGAGGAGCAGTTTGAGGACCTCGAGCGCCTGGCGCGAGCCGATGTGGCCGCACAGCGCGCCGAGGATGCCCCCTTCCGCGCAGCTCGGCACCATCCCGGGCGGCGGCGGAGTCGGGAACAGGCAGCGGTAGCATCCCTGCCCCGGCACGAACGTGGTGGCCTGGCCTTCCCACTTCAGAATGCTCGCGTCCACGAGCGGCTTGCCGAGCAGCACGCAGGCGTCGTTGACGAGGTAGCGCGTCGGGAAGTTGTCGCTCCCGTTGACGACGACGTCGTACTCGCGCACGATGTCGAGCGCGTTGGCGCTCGTGAGCAGCGTCTGGTACGGCACGACGTTGACGTCGGGGTTGACGCCGGCGAGCGTATGCCGGGCCGATTCGGTCTTCGCCTGGCCGAGCGCCGGGGTGGGATGCAGGATCTGCCGGTGCAGGTTGCTGAGGTCGACCCGGTCGCCGTCGACGATCCCGAGCGTGCCGACGCCGGCGGCGGCGAGGTAGAGCGCCACCGGCGAGCCGAGTCCGCCCGCGCCGATGATGAGCACCTTGGACCGCAGCAGCTTCGCCTGGCCCTCGAGCCCCATCTCCTCGAGAATGACCTGCCGGCCGTACCGCTCCATCTGCGTGTCGTTGAGGAGCGGGGCCTGCGCTTCCCTCACCTTGGTCGCCACGATGCGATCCCTCCACACTTCGGGTACATCCGCTTACGATACGATAGGCGCTCCCCCGGGGCCTGTCAAGAAACCCGGGGACGCCCCCGTTGCGTTCTCTAATGGAAGGAGAACGTGTCCGTAATGCCGCTTGTAGGGTAAACGCCGCGGTACCGCGGATACTTCCGGCCGAATCGGTTCATGACTCGATGCGGGTGCGGTCTTGAGCCGATTGCGCCGCTAAGTTCCGGTGCTATAATGGCGCGGTGGCGCAGGAGGTGCGCAGGGCATGAGTCCGGATACTGACCTTTTTGACGTAACGATCATCGGCGGCGGGCCGGTTGGGCTCTACGGAGCCTATTACTCCGGATTCCGGACCCTTCGCACGAAGATCGTCGAGAGCCTCGACGCGCTGGGCGGCCAGATCACCGCGCTGTACCCCGAGAAGCCGATCTACGACGTCGCCGGGTTCACCAAGATCATCGGACGCCAGCTCGTGGACAACCTGGTCGAGCAGGCGAGCCAGTACCATCCCACCGTGTGCACCGGCGAGACCGTAGAAAAGCTCGAGCGCGCGCCGGACGGGACGCTGCGCCTGACGACGAACCGGGCCAGCCACGCGAGCAAAGTGCTGGTCATCACCGCCGGCATCGGCGCCTTCCACCCGAAGACGTTCAAGAAGCCGGAGATCGACTCGTACGAGGGCCGGGGCCTCCACTATTTCGTGAAGAGCTTCCAGGACTTCGCCGGCAAGCGGGTCCTCATCGCCGGCGGCGGCGACTCCGCGGTCGACTGGGCCAACAATCTGGTCGGCATCGCGCGCTCGGTCACCCTCATCCACCGGCGCGACGGGTTCCGCGCGGCCGAAGATTCCGTGCAGAAGATGCTCCATTCCCCGGTGAACGTGAAGCTGTTCTACGAGCTGCGCCGGCTCGAGGGGAAAGACCGGCTGGAGCGCGCGGTCATCTTCCAGAACAAGACCAACACCGAGGAAGCGATCGACGTCGACGCGGTGATCGCCTCCCTCGGCTTTCTGAGCACGCTCGGCCCGATCGCGGACTGGGGCCTCGAGCTCGAGCACGACAGTATCCGCGTCAACACCCGGATGGAGACCAACCTCGCCGGCGTCTACGGCGCGGGCGACATCGTCGTGTATCCCGGCAAGGTGAAGCTCATCGCGACCGGCTTCGGCGAGGCGGCGACGGCGGTCAACAACGCCGCGCAGTACATCAACCCGAAGGCGAGCGTCTTCCCGGGCCACAGCAGCAGCCAGGACGTGCACAAGCAGAAGGCCCCGGCTACCGCGTAGCGGCGCCGGCGGCCTGCTCGTCCGCGTGGTAGCTGCTGCGCACGAGCGGCCCCGACTCGACGTGCCGGAAGCCCATCGCGAGCCCCTCCGCTTTGAGCGCGGCGAACTCGTCCGGATGGTAGTAGCGGACGATCGGGACGTAGTCCTTGCCGGGGCTGAGATACTGGCCGATCGTGAGGATGTCGCAGCCGGCGCCCCGTAGGTCCCGCATCGTCTGCACGACCTCGTCCGTCGATTCCCCCAAGCCCACCATCATGCCGCTCTTCGTGAGCCACCGCGTGCCCCGCGCCCGGGCCCGCGCCAGCAGGTCGAGCGAGCGCCGGTAGCGCCCGCCGCTGCGCACCGCGGGAAACAGCCGCGCCACGGTCTCGATGTTGTGGTTGAGGATGTCCGGCGCCGCCTCCAGCACGGTGTCGAGGGAGCGCGCGTCGCCCTTGAAGTCCGGAATGAGCACCTCGATCGAGCAGCGGGGGACCCGCTCGCGAACGCGGCGGATCGTCCGCGCGAACATCTCCGCCCCGCCGTCCCGCAGGTCGTCGCGGTCCACGGACGTGACGACGACGTGGCGAAGTCCCATCGCCGCGACGGCCGACGCGACCCGCTCCGGCTCCTCGACGTCGAGCTCGGTCGGCAGCCCGTGCGCGATCGCGCAGTAGGCGCAGTGGCGGGTGCAGACGTTGCCGAGAATCAGGAACGTCGCGGTGCGGCGCTCCCAGCAGTCCCCGATGTTCGGGCAGCGCGCTTCCTCGCAGACGGTGTGCAGCGCCTGCGTGCGCATGACGCCGACCAGGTCGCGGAAGTTGGGACCGGCCGGCAGTTTGACCTTCAGCCACTCGGGACGCCGCGCGACCGCCATCTCAGAACTCCGGGGAGTCGCCGGTGGGCGAGAACGACTCCAGTTGCCGTTTGATGTGGTTGAGGAACTGCATCGCCACCGCCCCGTCGAACGCGCGGTGATCGAAGCCCAGACCGAGGTGCATGATCTCCCGGATGGCGATGCCCTCACCGAGGACCACCGGCCGCCGCACCACCGCGTCCGTGGAGAGGATCGCCGCCTGCGGGTAGTTGATCACCGGCATCGAGAAGACCGACCCGAAGACGCCGGGGTTGGTGATCGTGAACGTCCCGCCCGAGACGTCGTCGAGCGTCAGCTTGCCGGCGCGGGCGCGCACCGACAGCCCCTCGAGGTCGCGTCCCAGACCGGCGACGCTCTTCTGATCGGCGTCTTTGATCACGGGGACGATCAGCCCGTCCGGAATCGCGACCCCGATGCCGATGTTGACGGCATGCCGGCAGAGCACGCCGTCCGGCGTGAACGACGCATTCACGACCGGGACGTCGCGGAGCGCCCGGCTGACGGCGCGGACGATGAAGGCCGTCAGCGTAATGTTGACGCCTTCGCGCAGGCGCCACACCGCCTTGTGCGTTTCGCGATGCCGGACGAGCGCGGTGACGTCGACTTCAACCACGCCGTACGCGTGCGGAATCTCGCGTTTGCTGCGCGCCATCCGCTCGGCGATCGTCTTGCGCAGCGCGGACAGCGGCCGCACCTCGTCCCCGGCCGCGCGCGCCGGCGCGGCGCCTCGCTCGGTCGCGGTACCGGGCGGCGCGGCCGCCGGCTTGAAGGCGGCCTGGGTCGCGGCCGCCGCGGCCGCGGTCTCAGCCGGGCCCGTCATCGGACCGCGGGCCGGCGCCGCGGACGGTCCGCCGGCGCCGCCGCGCGAGGCGAGGTAGCGCTGCACGTCGTCTTTCGTAATCCGGCCGTCCGTCCCGGTCCCGGGAATCTGCTCGAGGTCCTGCGTCGAGAGGCGGTGCTCCTCGGCAAGGCGCCGCACCAGCGGCGTCAGCCGGAGCGACTCGCGCCCCCGCGCCGCGGCGCCGGCCTGGGCGGAGACCGCCGGTCCGGCCTGGGCGGACGCCGGCGAAGCGCTCGACGGCATCGGAGCGGGCTGCGGCGCGGCGGGCCGTGGCCCAGCCTGTGGCTGCGGTGCCTGCGGGCGCGAGGCGGCGGGCTGGGCGCCCGCGCGCGCCGGCGCGCCGCTCTCGCGGATCGTCGCGATCACGGTGCCGGCGGTCACCGTCTGGCCTTCCTGTACGACGATCTGCTCAAGCACCCCCGCGTACGGGGAGGGCATCTCGACGTTGACCTTGTCGGTAATGACCTCGACGAGCGGCTCGTACTTGGCGACGGTGTCGCCGGTCTGCTTGAGCCACCGGCCGAGCGTTCCTTCGTGCACGCTCTCGCCCAACTGGGGCATCTTGATCTCGGTCGCCATGGCGATCGCCTGCCCGGGTGTGTCAGTACGCGACGACGTTGCGGGCGGCCGCCGCGATCTTCTCCGCGTCCAGCATGAACCAGTTCTCGAGCGGTGTCGAGAACGGCACGCCCGGCACGTCGGGCCCGCCGAGCCGCGTCGGCGGGGCGTCCAGGAAGCGGAACCCCTCTTCGGCGATCATCGCCGCGATCTCCGCGCCGAAACCCGCGAACCGGTTGTCCTCGTGCACGATGAGGGCGCGGTTCGTCCGCTCGACGGACGCCAGAATCGTCTCCGCGTCGAGCGGCTTGATCGTCCGAATGTCGACGACCTCGGCCTCCACGCCCTCACGGCTCAGCGTCTCCGCCGCGGCCAGCGTCTCGTGCAGCATCAGCCCGTACGCGAAGATGCTGAGATCCCGGCCCGGCCGGCGGACGACCGCCGGACCGATCGGCACGACGTGGTCGCCGTCGGGTACGTCGCCGCGGATCGACCGGTACAACTTCTTGTGCTCGAGGTAGATCACCGGATCGGGATCGCGGATCGCCGCCTTCAAGAGGCCCTTCGCGTCGGCCGGGGTGCCCGGCGCGACAATCTTGAGGCCCGGGATGTGCGCGTAAAACGCCTCGATCGACTGTGAATGGTAGAGGGCGCCGTGCACGCCGCCGCCCCAGGGCACGCGGATCGTCATCGGGCACTCGTAATCGTTGTTGGAACGGTACCGGAGGCGGGCCACCTCGCTCAGGATCTGGTCGAACGCGGGGTGGATGAAGTCCGCGAACTGGATCTCCGGCACGGGCAGCAGCCCGTTGACCGACATCCCGAGCGCCACCCCGACGATGGTCGACTCGGCGAGCGGCGTGTCGAGCACGCGGGCCTCGCCGAACGCCTCGTAGAGCCCCTCCGTGACGCCGAAGACGCCGCCCTTCCGGCCGACGTCCTCGCCGAGGACGACGATGCGCTCGTCGCGGGCCATTTCCTCGTGCAGTCCGTCGTGAATCGCGTCGAGATAGCGCTTCTCGGCCATGGCCTACGCGCGGAACCGCGGGTCGGGCGGCTCCGCGTACACGTGCCGCGTCGCCGTGGCGGGATCCGGCAGCGCCGCCTCCTCCGCCATTTCGGTCCCGAGGTCGATCTCGTGTTGAATGCGGGAGAGAATCTCCTTCTCGCGCACATCGGTGAGGACGCCCCAGCCGCGCAGCTCCTCGCTGAACACGTGGACGGGGTCCCGCGACCGGTCGCGCGCGAGCTCTTCGGCCGGCCGGTACTTCTCCTGCTGATCGTCGCTGCTGTGCGCGGTCAGCCGCGGCACCATGACCTCGAGCAGGGTCGGCCCCTCGCCGCGCCGCGCGCGCGCCGCCGCGTCGCGGGCCGCCGCGTAGGTGTGCAGCACGCGGCTGCCGTCCACGGTCACCCCGGCCATCCCGAAGCCGGCGGCGCGCATCGCCACGTTCGGCACCGCCATCTGCTTCGTGAGCGGGACCGAGATCGCGTAGCCGTTGTTCTCGACCATGAAGATCACGCCGAGGCGGTGGATCGCGGCGAAGTTGAGCGCCTCGGCAAAATCGCCTTCGCTCGTCGAGCCGTCGCCGAGCTCGGTGAGCGCGATCTCGCCCGTCTGCCGGACTTTCGCCGCGTAGGCGATGCCGGCCGCGTGGAGACACTGCGTCGCAACCGGACTGCTCGTCGACAGGATCTTGTAGTGCCGGTGCCCGTAGTGGCCCGGCATCTGCCGGCCGCCGCTGCTCGGGTCGGGCGCCTTTCCGAGCTGAATCAGGAAGATCTCCGCGGCGGGCATGCCCTTGGTCAGCACCGCGGCCACCGACCGGTAAAACGGCACCAGCCAGTCCTTCTCGCGGTTGAGGGCGTAGACGGCGCCGACCTGCGCGCCTTCGTGTCCCTGTCCGGAAATCACGAACGCGGCTTTCCCCGATCGCTGCAGGGCCCACATCCGGTCGTCCACGGCGCGGGCGAGGCGGAGATAGTAATACATGTCCAGAACGTCGGCTTCGCTGAGCCCAAGGCTCTTCGGCGTGACGTCCTGGCGGGGCTTGGCCGCCCTAGTGTCGGGGATGCTCATAAAGGGCTACTGATAGACTTTCCCCGCGTTTCGAGAGTGCTCCTCCAGTCGCCGCCGGCGCCCCGCCAAGTCCGCCGGCACTACCCGTGAATCGCGCGGCCGAGCGCGCCGAGCGCGGCCTCGTGTATCGCTTCCGACAGCGTCGGATGCGCGTGGACCGCCTGGCCGATTTCCAGAACGGTGGCCTCGAGGCTCTTGCCCAGCACCGCCTCCGGCAGCAGCTCGGTGACTTCCGGCCCGGCGAGGTGCACGCCCAGGATCTCGCCCAATTCGCGGTCCGCGACGATCTTGACGAGCCCTTCGCGGTGGTTGAGAATCGCCGCCCGCGCGTTGGCCATGAACTGGAAGCGGCCCACCGCGACGTCGCGGCCGGCCTCCTTCGCCTGCCGCTCGGTAAGGCCCACGCTCGCGACCTGCGGGATCGAGTAGGTGGCCCGCGGCATGAGCAGCGGATCGAGCGGCGCCGGGTCGTGCCCCGCGATCGCCTCCACGGCCACGATCGCTTCGGCGGATCCCACATGCGCGAGCAAGAGGCCGCCGATCATGTCGCCCGCCGCGTAGATCGTCTCGACCGACGTCCGCATTCGCGCGTCGACCGGCAGCGCGCCGCCTTCGACCGCGAGGCCCGCGGCGTCGAGCCCGAGCCCGTCCACGAGCGGCGCGCGGCCGACGGCGATCAGCGCGTAGTCGGCGGCGACCGTCTCCGCGTCGCCCGCCCGCAGCGCCACCTGCACGCCGTCCCCGTCCGACCGGACGCCCGTCACCGCGGTTCCCGTCTTGACCGTCACCCCTCGGCGCTGCAGCGCCTTCGTCAGCACCGCGGCCACCTCTTCGTCCTCGAGCGGCAGGCACGACGGCAGGTACTCGATCAGCGTCACCTTGGCCCCGAACGCCGCGAACACACTCGCGAACTCCGAGCCGACGGCGCCGGCGCCGATGATCGCGATCGATCCGGGCACCTCGGTCAGGCGGAGCGCGCCGGTGCTGTCGAGAACCCGTTCGTTGTCGATCGCGACGCCCGGCAGGCTGCGCGGCTTCGATCCGGTCGCGAGCAGGATCGCGCCGGCCCGCAGGTCCGTCGTCGTCCCGTCCGCCGCCGTCACGCGGAGGTTCGTCGCATCGAGCAGCCGCCCGTCTCCCGCGAACACGGTGATCCCGTTCTTGCGCATCAGATATTCGACGCCGCGAAAGTTCGTGGTGACGACGCGGTCGCGCCGGCGGTGCAGCGCCGCCATGTCCAGGCGCGGCGCTTCCACCGCGATGCCGAACTCGGATGCGCCGCGCATGTCCTCCAGCAGCTGCGCGGTGTGGAGCATGACCTTCGTCGGAATGCAGCCGACGTGGAGGCAGGTCCCGCCGACCTTGTCGCGCTCGACGAGCGCGGTGCGCAGGCCGAGCTGAGCGCCGCGAATGGCGCCGACGTACCCGGCCGGGCCGCCGCCGACGACAACGAGATCAAACGACTCCATGGGGACCCCCGTGCTCAGGATTGATCCGGCGGCAGCTCCGCGAGCGGCCGGCGCCCGGCGAAGCCTTCGCCCGTCCCGTGCCAGAACGCGATCTCCGGCTCGCCGAGCCGCCAGCACAGGAACACCGTCCGGCCCGCGCCGGCCCGCGCCGGAAAGTCGACCAGTCCCGCGTCCACGTCTCGGAGGATGCAGCCGATCTCCTCGACGTCCTGCGCGATCGCGGAGAGCCGCGCGACCAGCGCGTCCAAATGCTTCTGCTGCTCGCCGACGCTCGTGAGCACCGCCTCGCCCGCATCGAGGCGCTTCCACAACATCTCGATCTCAGTCTTTTTCAGCGTGGCCTCGTCGCGCGTGCGCCGCAGCGCGTCGAGCGTCTCGCGAAGCCGCGGCAGCAGCGCCTGCGCTTCCGGTACGGTGAAGTACCGCACCGCCGCGTCAGCTCCGCGTCGACCGGGTGCCGGCGCGCCGCCGCGAAGGCGCCGTCACCGTCAAGGCGCTTCCCTGCCACGGGTTCGCGGAACGGCGCCGCACGGGAGAACGCCGGCGCGGGCGGCCGGCTTTCGCGGCCTCCTGCCCGGTGGCCGCAGTCTTGACGCCGCGCCGCCGCTCGGCGGGACGCAGCGCGCGCCGCCGAACCGCGGACGCACGCACCCGGTCGAGGAACAGCACGCCGTTGAGGTGATCGATCTCGTGCTGCAAAATGCGTGCGAGATACCCGGTCGCGCGGAGGCCGACCCGCCGGCCCGTCACCAGCGTCCCGTCCACCGTGATGCGCCGGGCGCGGCGGACGGGCGCGACGACGCCCGGCACGCTGAGGCAGCCTTCGTCCGCGACGTCGGCGCCGGAGCGGCGGCGCAGCCGGGGATTCACCAGCGCGAGCAGCCCGCGCCCGGTGTCGGCCAGAATCACCCGCAGCGGCACGCCGATCTGTACCGCGGCGAGCCCGACGCCCTCCGCGTGCCGCATCGTCACCGCCATGTCGGCGACGAGCCGGCGGACCGCCGCGTCGACCTGCGGCACCGCGCGGCTCCGCCGGCGCAGCACCGCGCCCGCGGCGTCGGTGACCGTGACGATGCGCCGCACGCGCCCGCGGGGGCCGTGCGAGGTGATCTCTCCGTTCCGGTTGGAAGCGCGCGGCGCCGGCGGCGTCCGCGACGAGGCACTGACAGGTCTCGGCATAGGCGAGATACCTGTTTGGGAGCGGTCGAAACGTTCTCCTGTCGCCGGGACCTCTCCGTCCGGGCGCAGGCAGCCCCCCGGTCCGGACTAGGCTTTGACCTTCACCGTGTGATAGCCCTGGCCCCCGTCGGGAAGCGTCGGCTTGGGCTGGGCCGGCTGCATTTTGCCCGTCCCGTCGTAGGCGCGCACCTTGAGCGTGTACTCGCCGGGGGCCGGCGGCTTCCACTCAGCCGACCAAAACTGCCAGCAGTTCATGTTGAGCGGCTCCTTGACCGCGGCGGGGAGCCACGTCTTGCCGTCGTCGGGACTGAATTCCACCTTCGAGATGCCGCGGTTCCCCGCGTAGGCCCAGCCGCCGAGCGCCAGCATGCCCCCCTCGCGCTGCTCGACGAGGAACGCGCTGTTGACCTTGACGATCGCTTCCTTGCTCCAACCCTGCTGCTCCCAGTAGCCGGTGTAGTCGTGGTTCGCGACCTCGATGCCCGTCAGCCACTTGGGCTGCTTCATGCCGTAGCGGTTCAGGAGCAGCAGGCGCAGCGGGGCGCCGTGCTTCTGCGGAATGGGCTCCCCGTTCATCTCGTAGGCGAGCAGCGTCTCCGGATCGTCGGCGATCGAAAACGCGATCGACTCGGAGAAGCCGTCGGCGGCGCGCCAGATGACGGTCGTCGCGCCCGGCTTGACGCCGGCGTGCGCCAGCACGTCCTTGACGCGCACGGCTTTCCACTTCGCGTTGCCGATCAGGTCCCCGCCGACTTCGTTGCTGATGCACTCGAAGGTCTGGTACCGCTCGACGGCGGGGGCCAGGGCTTTGAGTTCGTCCAGCGACAGCTTCAGCGGCGTGTTGACGAGACCGGTCACCTCGAGCCGCCACTTGCCGACGTCGACGGTCGGGTCGAAGAAATTCTTGGACACCTGATAGAACGCGCCGGCCGGGGTCACCTCGGGCGGCATCCCTTTGACGAGCCGGAACGCGGCCGCGGCGGCCGCCGCGGCAAAGCCGGCCGCGGACGTCGCCCACAGCCCCAGCCGCGTCCCCACCGCCGCTCCCGCGACGGCGAGCGCGGACCGGCGCAGCAGGTGGCGGCGCCCGACCCGGCGGCCGAGCGCGACGTCGTCGTCGTGCGCGTCCGGCGTGGCCAGCGCGCGGGCTCGGCGCGATGCCGGCGCCGTGGAGCGGATACCAACCGCGGCGCCCGCCCGCCGGCGGGCCGGGACCCGGGCCAGCGACGCCAGTACGAGGGCGTACGCGATGCACGCCAGCGCCATGGGAATCGCCGGGTCGGTGACGACCGTCGTGAGCGGTGCCCCGAGCAGGCCGCCCTCGATCAGCGGAAGAAAGCCGAAGGTCAGGACGATCCATGCCGCGGCCGCGGTAACGATCGCCCCGCGCAGCGGCGACCAGCGGGCGCGGCCCGCGATCACGGCGTAGAGCACGCCGGCCAATCCGAATCCGATGATGATCGTCAGGATCGCCATCCCGAAGCCGAGGGGTTTGGCGAGATGCTGCAGCCGGTCGAGAATGAACCCGAACACCGGATACGGCAGGAGGCGGATCATCCGCTCGGCCAGCGCCTCCTGGAGGGTCGGCATGCTCGTGGCGTAGCGGTAGGCAAAGAGCACGGCCACGGCGAGCACACCGCCGGCCACCCCCGCCCAAAACCCGCGCGTCTTCGACACCGTCATGGGTCGATCACCCCGCGTTTCGCGGCGCCGGGGCCAGGGCACGTCGGCCGAAGCCCGCGGACCCCGCGCTTGTTAGCGCTATTCTACTGTGGATGATGTAAAGATACGATGTTAATCCCGCAAAGGTTGGGGCGGGACCGGGACGGGGACCTAGCTCCGGGAGCCGCGGCCTTCCCAGTCGTCCCCGGTCGCGGCCAGCTCCTGCTGGCGCTGGGTCGTGACGTCCACCAGCCACTGAGGGTCTTCGTAGACGTAGTCCTTCCGCAGCGGATGACCCTTCCAGTCGGCGCTCATCATGATGCGGCGCAGATCGGGATGCCCTTCGAAGACGATGCCAAAGAGGTCGTAGGCTTCGCGCTCGTGCCAGTCCGCGCCGGGCCACAACTCCACGACCGACGGCATGGCCGGGCGCTCTTTCGGGATGGGCGTCTTGAGCGTCACACCGTGCCGCCGGTTCACGGACGTCAGGTGATAGACCACCTCGAACCGGTCCGGCCAGTCGATCGCGGAGACGAACGACAGGTACGACATGTCGAATTCCGGGTTGTCGCGCAGCCAGCGGCAGACGTCGAGCAGCTGCTCCCGCGGCACGCGAAACGTCGCGGCGCGATAGCGGTAGATCTTCGATTCCTCGCGGCGGAGCGGACGCGGCGCGGGCTTGCCCTCGGCCTTGGCCTGGTCGGCCGCCGCCTGCCACTCCCGCTCTTTGGCCTTCCACTCTTCCTCGGCCTTGGTTTCCTCGGCGCGCTGCTCCGCCTGTAGATCCTGGATGTCCGGGAAGCGGGCCAGGATCTGCGCGATGCGCTCCGGCGTCACCGGCGCGCTCCCGCACTGCTCGACGATCCCGCGGCCGCGGCGCCGTCCCCGTGAGCGGGCGCGGCGTGCCCGCCCCGCTCACGCGGGACTAGCCCGCGGGATGCGCCGGCGTCGCCGGTCCCGTTCTTATGGCCGTTGTGGCGATGCGCGCCCCCGACAATGCCCGTGGCGATCGGCTCTTTCGGCGCGGCCCGGTGCAGCTCGTCGAGGTTGTAGAGGAGCGTGCTGCGGTCGAAGGTCGAGCTTTCGTAGTGCGGCACGAACACGATCGCCTCGGTGGGGCACACCTCGACGCAGAAGCCGCAGTACTGGCACTTGTCCATCTCGATGTCGAAGCGGCTCAGCACGCGCTCCTTGCCTTTGCCCTGCGCCTCGATATGGATGCAGCGCGACGGGCAGACGCGTTCGCACTGAAAGCAGATGATGCAGAGATCCTTGCCGGTCTCGGGGTCGATCGGAAGCGCCAGCAGGCCGTGGAAGCGGTTCGAGACCGGCAGCCGTTCGATCGGATACTTCACCGTCACCTTGGGGCGCAGCATCACCTGCCACGTGAGCCCGAGGCCCGTGGCGAGCGCCTTCACCGCGCCCGTGACCCGTCCGCCTACGTTCACCCGCCGGGCAACGCTCATCCGCCGCGCACGCTCCTATCGATCGACGTCCGAGAGCACGATGTCGATGCTACCGAGGATCGCGATCACGTCCGCGATCTTCCAGCCCCGCATCATCTCCGACAGCGCGTACAGGTTGCTGAAGGACGGCGCCCGGATCTTGACCCGGTACGGCATCTCGCCGCCGTCGCTCACCAGGTGAATGGCGAGGTCTCCGCGGGCCGATTCCGTGCGGGCGTAGACTTCCCCGCGCGGCGCCTTCATCGTCATCGGCACGCGCGACCGCACCTCGCCGCCGGGCAGCTCCTTGAGCGCCTGGCCCACGATGCGCGACGACTGCCGCATCTCTTCCAGGCGGACCTGGTACCGGGCGAAGCAGTCGCCCTCCGTGAAGACCGGCACGTCGAACGTCATCCGGTCGTAGACCTCGTACGGCTCGGCCTTCCGCACGTCCATGGCGATGCCGCTCGCGCGCCCGACGGGGCCGCTCGCCCCCATCGCGATCGCCTCGCGCCGGCCGATCACGCCGACGCCCTTCGTGCGCGCCAGGAAGATCGGGTTGGCGGTCAGGAGCTTGTCGTACTCCACGACACGGTCGTCGAAGTAGTCGAGGAACTTCTTCACCTCGTCGGTCCAGCCGGCCGGCGGATCGACGTAGACGCCGCCGATCCGGAAGTACGCGTGGTGGAGCCTGCCGCCCGTGACCTTTTCGAACAGATCGAGGATCATCTCCCGCTCGCGGAAGCACCACAGGAAGACCGTCGTCGCGCCGAGATCGATTCCCCAGGTTCCCAGCCAGACGAGGTGGCTGGCCAGACGCTGCAGTTCGTCGAAGATCACGCGCAGGTACTTCCCGCGCTCGGGCACCTCGATGCCCGCGAGCCGCTCGACGGCGAGGCAGTACACCTGCTCGTTCTGCATCGCGGTCAGGTAGTCCATGCCGCGGTCGGCCAGCGAGACGTTCTGAACGTAGAGCCGGTGCTCCATCATCTTCTCGACGGACGAGTGGAGGTAGCCGATGTCGGGCCTGACGTCCACGATGTTCTCGCCGTCGAGGGTCACGACGAGGCGCAGCACGCCGTGGGTGCTGGGGTGCTGCGGCCCCATGTTGAGCATCAGCTCTTCCGTGCGTAGCGCCATGGCTTACCGGGGCGCCCCGGAGCGCGCGGCGATCGCCGCGGCCGCCTGCCGGCGCAGGAACGGCTCCTTCTTGATCTGCTCCTGCAGCTTGAGGATGCCCTCGATCAGCGCCTCCGGCCGCGGCGGGCAGCCGGGGACGTAGACGTCGACCGGGACGACTTGATCGATGCCCTTGAGAATCGAGTAGTTGTCGTAATAGAAGGGGCCGCCGCACGTGGCGCACGAGCCCATCGAGATGACGTACCGCGGCTCCGGCATCTGCTCCCAGAGGCGCCGCACGATCGGCGCCATCTTGAGCGTCGCCCGCCCCGCCACGATCATCAGGTCCGCCTGGCGCGGGGTCGCCCGCGGGATCACGCCCATCCGGTCGAGGTCGAACCGGCTCGCAAAGGCGGCCATCATCTCGATCGCGCAGCACGCCAGCCCGAAGGTCAGCGGCCACAGGGACGCGGCGCGGCCCCAGTTGAGCGCGCCCTCCACCGTGGTCAGGATGAGCCCGCCGCCCGGCAGGCTGTCGAGGATCCCGACCGCCTCGGCCATCGGCGCGATCTGGCTGCGCTTGGGATCGGGCGCCGCCCCTTCCGGCCGCGGGCCTACGAATCCGATCGACATGCGGGCCTCCTATCTCACGGTCGAGCGCTACGTGCCCGCCGCACCGTGTCCCAGCTCCTCCAGCGCCATCTCGAGCGTGATCCAGGACAGCGTCGCGCACTTCACCCGGACGGGGAACTTCCGGACGCCGGACAGGGCGACCAGGTCGCCGAGGTCGTCCGCCGCGGGCTCCGTACCGGTGGGCGTGTGCATCATCGCCTTGAACGCGGCAATAAGACGATTCGCCTCCGCCACCGGCTTGCCCTTGAGCTGCTCGGTCATCATCGAGGCCGACGCCTGGCTGATCGAGCAGCCCTTACCCTCGAACCGGACGTCCTCGATCACACCGTCGCGGACGCGCAGCGAGACGCGGATCTCGTCTCCGCAGAGCGGATTGGCCCCCTCGCGGACCGCGTCGGCCGGGTCGGCCGTGCCGCGGTTGCGCGGGTGGCTGTAGTGGTCGAGAATGACGTCGCGGTACAGTTCATCCAGCGACACGGAACAATTCCCTCGTCTTCCACAGCGCGCGGCAGAGCGCGTCGATCTCCTCGCGGATCGTGTACACGTAGAAGCTCGCCCGCGCGGACGCGCCGATCCCGAGCTTGCGGTGCGCCGGCTTCGCGCAGTGGTGGCCCGCCCGGACGCAGATCCCTTCGCTGTCCAGCACCTGCGCGATGTCGTGCGGGTGGATCCCGTCCATCCAGAACGATACCACGCCGCCGCGCTGGTCGACGCCGGGACCGAGGATGTGCAGGCCCGGGATCTCGGAGAGCTGGGCCAGCGCGTAGTGCGTGATGGACCGCTCGTGCTCCTGGACCGCCGTCATGCCGAGGGCTTCCAAGTACTCCACGGCCACGCCGAGCGCGATCGTGTCGCCGACGTTCATCGTCCCGGCCTCGAACTTCCACGGCACGGCGTTCCACTCCGCGCGATCGAGCCAGACGTCGGAGATCATCTCGCCGCCGCCCTCGAACGGATCCATCTCTTCGAGCAGCGCCCGGCGGCCCCACAATCCGCCGGTCCCCATGGGCCCGAGCATCTTGTGCCCGGTAAAGCCGTAGAAGTCGACGCCGAGCGCCCGCACGTCGACGGGGCGGTGGGGGGTCGACTGGGCGCCGTCCACCACGACCACGGCGCCGCGCGCGTGGGCGGCCTTCGCGATGGCCTCGACCGGCACGACCGTGCCGAAGACGTTGCTGACGTGGGCGAGCGCGACGATCCGGGTGCGGTCGGTCAGCAGGCGGTCGAGGTCGTCGAGCACGAGGCGGCCGTGGTCGTCGAACGGGATGTGCCTGAGGCGCGCGCCGCGCTCGTTCACCAGCATCTGCCACGGGACGAGGTCGCTGTGGTGCTCGAGCTCGGTCGTGAGGATCTCGTCGCCGGGACCGACGTGCCGGCGCCCCCAGCCGTGGGCCACCAGGTTCAACGCCTCGGTGACGTTGCGGGTGAAGACGATCTCCGCGGGCTCGGCCGCGCCGATGAACCGGGCGACCTTGGCGCGCGCCGCCTCGTACTCCGCCGTCGCGCGCTCCGCGATCGCGTAGACGCCGCGGTGGATGTTGGCGTTGTACTCGCTGTAATACTTGACGATCGCGTCGATGACCTGACGGGGTTTCTGAGACGTCGCGGCGCTGTCGAGATAGACGAGCGGCTTCCCGTTCACCCGTTGATTCAAGATCGGGAAGTCCTCGCGGATCGTCGCCGGGATACCCATCACCGTGCCTCCGGGAAGGACAACTCTAGCGGCGATGCGGCAATTCCGCGGACCGCCGCGGCTCGGTCGCCACGAGCACGTCGTCCCCCTCCACCTTGACCGCGTAGGTCGCCACCGACCGGACCGCCGGCAGCGACAGCACGCGGCCGGTCTTCACGTTGAACCGGGCGCCGTGCCGGGCGCAGACCACCACGTCGCCCGTGAGGCCCCCCTCGCTGAGCGAGGCCTCCTCGTGCGAGCAGGTGTCGTCGATCGCGAAGAGCTCGCCGCCGACGTTGGCGACGGCGATGACGTGCCCGCCCGCCTCGACCCGCACGATCGACCCCGGCGGAATATCGGCGCGGCGCGCCACCCGGACGTACTCGCCCGCGGGCGCGTCGCGGCCTTCTGCGCTCATGCGTATCCCGCCATCTTCCGCTCGATCGCCCCGCTGAGCCATTCGCGGACCGCCTCGACCGGGATCCGGTCGAAGATCTCGCCGAAGAACCCGTCCACCATCATGCGCACCGCGATTTCGCGCCGCAGACCGCGGCTCATCAGGTAGAAGATCTGTTCGTCGTTGAGGCGGCTGGTACTCGCACCGTGCGTGCACCGCAGGTCATTGGCCAGGATCTCGAGCTTCGGCATGCTGTCCGCGCGCGCGCCCTCGGACAGGATGAGGTTGCGGTTCAGCTGGAACGCGTTGGTCTTCTGCGCGCCCTGGTCCGCCCGGATCAGCCCGGAGAAGATCGACCGCGCCTTGTCCTTCAGCGCGCCCTTATACAGCAGATCGCTCGTGGTGCTGGGCGCGGCGTGTTCTTGGAGGGTGTGGTAGTCGAAATGCTGCGCGCCGTCGCCGAACAGCACGCCGAGCATCTCGGAGGTGGCCCCTTCGCCGAGCAGGCGCGACTCGACGTTGGTCTTCACGAGCCCGGCGCCGAACCCGATCATGAGCGTGTTGACGGTCGCGTCGCGGCCGACGAACGCGCGGACGATGCCGACTTCCCAGAGGTTCCGGGCCCAGTCCTCGAGGTTCACGTAGCGGATCTGCGCGCCGGTCCCAGGCACGAGCTCGACGGCGTGGTCCGCGAACGTCCGCGCGGCGCCGTCGGTCGAGCCGAAGACCTCGACGAGGGTCACCCGGGCGCGGTCGCCCGTCACGACCAGTGTGCGCGGCAGAAAGGCCGTGCCCTCCTGGGTGAGCCACGTGCCGGTGACCAATTGCAGATCGACCTCGACGCCGGCCGGCACGTACAGAAACGTGCCGCCCTGCCACAGCGCGGCATTGAGCGCGCGGTACTTGTTCTCGCCGGCGCGGACGATGGACCCCAGGTGCGGGCGGACGAGATCCGGGTGAGACCGCACCGCCTCGTCGAGCGACGTAAACACGATTCCGGACTTGGTGAGCGCCGGAGCGAGGCGGGACTGCACCGCGGCGCCGTCCACGATCAGCCTGAGACCGGCGGCCGCGTCGGGATACCCCACGAGGGCCGCCAGACCGGCCGGCACCTTCGGCTTCCGCGAGGGCACCTCGACGGGCCGCAGCGACGCGAGGTCAAGCGATTTCAGGTCGGTCCGCCGCCACTCGTCGCCGGCGTCCGGCGGCAGCGGCAGCCGCACGAACTCGTCCCACGCCGCGAGGCGCTGGTCGCGCAGCCAGTCGGGTTCGCCGGCGGCCGCGCTGCGCCGGACCACGAGATCGCGGTCCAGTCCCCTCGTGGCCTCCTGGGCGCTCGTCACCGTAGATGGATTGCTGCTCACCATGTCCTCCGTTACGTTGCAGGAGGGCACGGCAAGCGCAGCCCGCCCTGCCCTCCTGGGATCACACCCGGCGCCCGATGAGCGGGCGCGGGGGGCCTTAGCCGACCGACCCTTCCATCTCCATCGCGATCAGCCGGTTGAGCTCCACGCTGTACTCCATCGGGAGCTCCCGGGAGATCGGCTCGATGAAGCCGCGGACGATCATGTTCATCGCCTCGTCCTGGTTCACGCCGCGGCTCATCAGGTAGAACAGCTGCTCGTCCGAGACCTTGGAAACGGTCGCCTCGTGCGTCACCTGCACGTCCGTCTCGTCGATCTCCATCGTCGGGTACGTGTCCGAGCGGGACTTGTCGTCGAGGATCAGCGCATCGCACCGCACCGCGCACTTGCTGCCGTGGGCGCCCGGGTAGACCTTCACGAGCCCGCGGTATCCGGCGCGGCCGCCGGACTTGCTGATCGACTTGCTCACGACCGACGACTGCGTGTGCGGCGCGGCATGGATCACCTTGCCGCCCGGATCCTGGTGCTGCCCCTCGCCGGCGAACGCGATCGACAGAATCTCGCCCCGGGCACCGGGCTCCAGCATGTACACGCTCGGGTACTTCATCGTCAGCTTGCTGCCGAGGTTGCCGTCGACCCACTCCATCGTGGCGTCGCGGTAGGCGACGGCGCGCTTCGTCACGAGGTTGTAGACGTTCTTGGACCAGTTCTGGATCGTCGTGTAGCGGACGCGGGCGCCTTCCTTGACGATGATCTCGACGACCGCGCTGTGCAGCGAGTCGCTCGAGTACGTCGGGGCGGTGCAGCCCTCCACGTAGTGCACGTACGAGCCGGGTTCCGCGATGATGAGCGTCCGCTCGAACTGGCCCATGTTCTGCGCGTTGATCCGGAAGTACGCCTGCAGCGGGACCGTGACGTGGACGCCCGCGGGCACGTAGACGAACGACCCGCCGCTCCACACCGCGCTGTTGAGCGCCGAAAACTTGTTGTCCTCGGGCGGGATGACCGTCCCGAAGTACTCCTTGACGATGTCCGGATGTTCCCTGAGGCCGGAGTCCATGTCGAGGAAGATCACGCCCTGCTTCGTCCACTCCTCGCGCAGGCTGTGGTAGACGACCTCGCTCTCGTACTGGGCGCCGACGCCGGCCAGGTACTTCTTCTCCGCCTCCGGGATGCCGAGGCGGTCGAAGGTCTTCTTGATGTCCGCGGGGACCTCGTCCCACGTCTTGCCCTGGTTCTCCGCGGGCTTGACGTAGTAGTAGATGTCATTGAAGTCGATCTCGCCGACGTTGCCGCCCCACGTCGGGTTCGGCTTTTTCTCGAAGACGCCGAGCGAGTGGAGCCGCACCGCCCGCATCCATTCGGGCTCGCTCTTCATGTGCGACATCGTCTCCACGATCTCGCGGTCGAGGCCCTTGCGGGACTTGAACGCGTACTTGTCCTCGGGATCGTGGAATCCGAATTTGTACTGGTCGAGATCGATGCCCAGCGGGTTGGAGACGGCCATCGCGTCTCTCCTCTCTCCTAGTGCTTGACCCAAAAGACTTTGCCGGCGCTGCGGATCTCGCCTTCGCCGGCGACCTCCGCGGCGACTTTCTCGTACTGCGCCCGGATCCCGTCGTAGCCGATCCGGTCCAGCTCGTCGGCCAGCTCCTCGGTGCCCGAGGTGACGATCCGTCCGTCGAACATCACGTGCACGCGGGTCGGCCGGATGTATTTGAGGATCCGCGGGTAGTGCGTGATCAGGAGCACGCCCATCTTGCCGCCCGACAGCTCGTGCATCCGGTTCACGCCCGCGGCGACGATCTTGACCGCGTCGACGTCGAGGCCCGAGTCGGTTTCGTCCATGATCGCGATCTCGGGTTCGAGCATCGCCATCTGGAGGATCTCGGCGCGCTTCTTCTCGCCGCCGCTGAAGCCCTCGTTGACGTAGCGGCCGAGGATCGCCGGATCGACCTGCAATTCCTCGACCTTGGCCTTGATAAGCTTCTGAAACTCGACCAGGCCCATCAGCTTGTCCTTGTCGAGCCCGCGCCTGGCGCTCACCGCGGTCCGGAGGAAGCTCGCCATCGTGACGCCGGGGATGCTCACCGGGTACTGGAACGCGATGAAGAGGCCCCTCCGGGCGCGCTCGTCCGGAGCCATCGCGAGCAGGTCTTCGCCCTTGTAGAGGACCTCGCCGCGCTGCACTTGGTAAAACGGGTTGCCCATCAGGACGTTGGCGAGAGTGCTCTTGCCGGAACCGTTGGGGCCCATCAGCGCGTGGATCTCGCCCGACCCGACGGTCAGCGACGCGCCCTTTAGAATAACCTTGTCCTCAACCTGTGCCCATAGATCCTTGATGACGAGCTCGGTGCTCAATGGGCCCCTCCCGGCCGGCGCCGCCGCTCCGCCGCGAGGCCTTGGAACAGGGGTGCCGGATTCTCGACTAGTTTAGTCATGTTTCCACTGCCTACTATACTACGGCAGCATGCCAATTTCCAGGCCACCAAGACTGACCCCAAACGGCCCGGGACCCTGGATGTCCGTGCCGAACCACTACGCGCACCGTAAGCGCAACGCTCCCCGGGAGGTGGATTCCTATGCCCGCGCACGACGACGTGGAGGCCCTGGTCCGGACGGTGATCGGACGCAAGATCTACGACCTCGAGCAGCCCCGGACGGCCGCCATGCCGGTGCACGAGGCGCACCGGCCCGGCTACTTCTTCCAGCTGCACCGCCGGCACGAAGACACCTACGACCCCGAACGGGAGGGGCCCCGAAGCGGCGCCTCCGGCATGATGGTTTTGATGGAGCACACCGGGACGCACATCGACGCCCTCTCCCATCAGGCCGCCGCCCTGTGCCTCTATGGGGACGTGAAGATCACGCCGCGCGTGGAGACGCCGCGCGGGTTCACCGTGCACGGGATCGAGACGATGGCGCCGATCGTCGCGCGCGGGGTGCTGCTCGACGTCTGCGCAACCCTGGCGCACAAACTGGGACGCGAGCCGCTGCCGCCGCACTACCGGATCACGGCCGATGACCTCGAATCCGCGGCGCACCGCGCGGGTGTCACGGTGCAGGCCGGAGACGCCCTGCTTGTCCGGACCGGCTACGGCGGGTTGTGGAACGACGCCCCGGCGTATCTCGCCGCCGCCGGGGTCGGACGGAGCGGCAGCGAGTGGGCGGCCGACCACCGCGTCGCCTGCGCGGCCTGCGACAACATGACCTGGGACGAGACGGAGGAGCGCGATCCGGAAACCGGCGGGCATCTGTTCGCGCACCTCCATCTCATCGCGCGACGCGGCATTCCGATCATCGAGAACCTCAACCTCGAAGAGCTCAGCCGCGACCGCCGCTCGACGTTTCTCTTCGTCTGCGCGCCGCTCAAGTTCGTCGGCGCGACGGGCTCCCCGGTGCGTCCGATGGCCATCGCCTGACGTGTTCGCGCGCATCGTCCGGCTTCGCCACGAACGGGGCGTGACGCTCATCGAGTTGATGGTCGTGGGCTTCGTGATCCTCGTGATTCTCGTGCTCGCGGCAGTCGTGCGGGAGCGGGCGCGCAAGGCGGTCACGACGCCGCCGGCGTCACACGGCGAGGATCAAACGCGCCACTCGGACATGTCGTATAGGACGTCGAAGCGAAATCCCGCGCTCTCCACGCCCTCGCGCCCGCCTTCATGCCGGTCGATCACGGCGAGGATCGCGAGCACCTGCGCGCCGGCGGACTCCACCGCCCTCGCGGCGCGGACGGCCTGGGCGCCGGTCGTGACCACGTCCTCGAGCACGACGGCGCGGTCGCCTTTGTCCACCCGGCCCTCGATCATCTTGGCGGTGCCGTACTCCTTCGCCCCGGGACGCACGATCGCGAACGGCAGTCCCGTCTCGAGCGCGAGCGCGGTGGCCAGCGGCACGCCGCCGAGCGCGGGGCCGATGAGGCGAGTCGTGCCGGGAGGCAGCCTCCCGGCCAAGAGGCGCGCGATTTCGCGGAGCAGCTGCGGGTCGGTCTCGAACAAATACTTGTCGATGTAGAAGGAGCTGCGGCGGCCGGAGCTCAGCACGAAATCGCCGCGCAGAAATGCCGCCTGGACGAGCCGCGCCCACGTGCGGGCGCGCGGGTCCGCGTCGGAGTTCCGGCGGACTTCCGTCCGCGGCTGCGCCGGTTTCTCCGGCGTCACGTGGCCGGCGAGGCGGTGGGCACGAGGCCGACGCTGCTGAGCAAGAGGCGCGTCAGCGGGATGATGACGTCTTCGAGCGGCGCGGGCCGTCCGGTGTTGAGCCAGCGCACGACGACCTCGCCGATCGCGCCGATCCACACATACGCGGCCAGTTCCGTGTCCTGCGCGTCGATCCGGCCATCCTCAACCGCCCGGTCAAGGTAGCCGCGCAGCACTTCCACCAGCATGCCCTTCAGCGCGATGCGCTTTCCCTGAAACTCTGCGCCGGTCATCGGCCAGTCCAGCAGCACGATCCGCGCCAGCGCCGGATGCGCATGGAAGCTGCGCACGAGCGTCGCCACCGTGGCTTCCACCTGGCCGATGAGCCCGCGGCCGCGCTGCACCGCGAGATGCATCTCCTGGGCCAAGGTGGTGACGTAGTCCTCGACGAGCGAAAAGAAGATCTGTTCTTTGCTCTCGAAGTAAAAATAAACGGCACCTTTTGAGGTGCCGGATGCTTTGACGATATCGTCGACGACCGATCCGTAGAAACCTTTACTGGCGAATACCTGTGCAGCGGAATCGAGGATTTTTCTGCGCGTATCTTCTCGTTGCGGCGTTTTGCTCAACCGCTCTACCGCTGTCGCCATTTTTCCCCCCAGACTGACTGGTCAGTCTCCCCAGGCGCAGTATAGGCCCCGCCTCCGGCCCTGTCAACATGCCTAGCCCCATTCTTCCATTTCCGCGTCGCTCAGGCCGAAGTGATGGCCGATCTCGTGCACGACGGTCTTGCGAACCTCCTCGACGATCTCCGCGTCGCTCCGGCATATCGCCTCGATGTTCTGCTGATAGATCACGACGATCTCGGGCAGCTCGTACGCCGCCATCGGCGACTGCTCGAGCTCGCTGACGCCCTGATACAGCCCGAGGATGTCACCGCCCAGCTCGGCCGCGATCTCGCGCGACGGACGCGCCTCGACGATCACCGCGATGTTCCGGAGGCGCTCGGCGAAGCGCTTGGGGAGCCCGTCGAGGGCTTGGGCGACGAGGCGCTCGAAGGCGGCGCGCCGCACGGCTCCAGGCCGTCAGGCGATGTGCTGCCGGATCAATGACTCCGCGCGCGGCACAACCACGTCCCAGTCGGTGCCCTCCGTGCGGGTCACGGTGATGAAATCGTTGAGGAAGAACACTTGGCGCACGCCCCCGATCCCGAGCAGGTCGCGCGCGAGCGGCGCCGCGGCGGTGGCGGCGTCGGTGAACGTCTGGCTGCGCCCCTCGGTCACGCGGCGGTTCACGACAAACTTGAGCGCGTTGACGTTCGGTGTCGGCTGTACCGTCACGGTCAGCGGATCGGCCACGTCGCCCTCCTCGACGATCGTCGCACCCTCATGGTCAATGGCTAATGCCCGTGCTCATGATCGCCCGCCCCCTTCGGTCCCCCGCGGCCCGGCGGTCCGAGCGGCCCGGGACCGAACGGAAACGGCGGCGCGCCCTGGCTGACGAGGACGTCGACGCCCGCGTTGGGCCCAAGCTGCGCTCCCGGCAGCTGGAACTGGTAGATGATCCGCCCGGACGTGACTTGATCGTCGAACGTGTAGCTGACCTGTCCCAGCCGCAGGCCGACGCGTTCGAGCATGCCCTCGGCCTGCTGGATGGTTTGGCCTCGGAGATCGGGCACCGAGCCGGACCCTTCGCTGACGGTCAGGTTGATGACGGTGCCTTTCGCGACGTCTGTGCCGGGCGCCGGATCCTGTGCCACCACCACGCCGAAGGGCGCCTTGGGATCCTGGCGCTTGCCCGCCACGGCCAACCCGAGCCGGAGTCCCTGCGCGGTCGACCCGGCGTCCGCGACCGTCCGGCCGATCAGATTGGGCGTCGCGACGTGCGCGGCGAGCCACGCGGTGCGGTAGGCCGCGGCGAGAATCGTGAGGCCGAGAGCAACGGACACCGCGGCAACCGCAAGCCGCACGGAGACCAGCTTGGCGCGACGCGGTCCCGGCAGCCGCAGATGCGCGGTGCCCGACACCGCGTCGGGCCGGGGCGATGGGACGGCGGGGAGCGACGAGGTCTTGCCGAGATGATCGAGATCGCGGAGCGCCGCAGTCGACTCGGCCGGGCTCGCGAATTGCGCCTCTGCGCCGTCCGTCGACGATCCCGGCGGAGCCGCCGGGGCCGTGTGCGCGCCGGCGGCGGCCAGTCCGTCGAGCGGCACTGTCGCACCGACCGGACCGGCGTCGGCGCCGATCTGCGCCGTGAAGTCCGTCGCCGCGGCGCCGGCCGATCGCGCGGCGGCGCCGGCGGCGCGGGGGCCGGCCGCCGTGACACCGGCGCCGGCCAGCCGGTGGAGCTCCACGGCGAGCGCGGCGGAGTCCGGGTAACGGTCCCGCGGCTCCTTGGCCAGCAGCCGATCGACGAGCGCGGCCGCCCCGGGCGAGACGTCCGGCCGCAGGTCGCGAAGGCTGCGCGGCGCTTCGTGCAGGTGCTTAAGCGCCACGGCAACCGGGGCCTCGCCCGAGAACGGGACGCGGCCCGCCAGCATCTCGTAGAGCACGATGCCGAGCGCGTATTGGTCCGACGCCGGACCTGCCGCATCGCCCTTCGCCTGCTCGGGCGAAAGATAAGGCGCCGAGCCCATCACCGTGCCCGTACGCGTGAGGGACGTCGCGTCCAGCGTGAGCGCGATGCCGAAGTCGGCGACCTTGACGTGGCCGTCCTCCGTCAGCAGGATATTGTGCGGCTTGATATCGCGGTGGACGACGTGGCGCCCGTGCGCGTAGGCGAGCGCGTCGGCCACCTCGGCCGCGATCGCCAGCGCCTCGACTTCGGACATCCGTCCGTCCCGCTGCAGGCGCTCCTGCAGGGTGCCGCCGCCCACGTACTCCATCGCGATGAACTGGCGGAGGCCGTCCTGGCCCCAGCCGTACACCGTGACGATACGCGGATGCGTGAGACCGCCGGCGGAGGCGGCCTCGTGGCGGAACCGCCGCCGGAAGGCGTCGTCGCGCGCCAGTACGTCGGCCAGCACCTTGACGGCGCAGGGCCGGCCGCCCTGCCGGTCCCAGGCGCGGTATACCGCGGCCATGCCGCCGCTGCCGAGCGGCTGCTGCAGCTCGTAGCGGCCGCCGAGCAGGTCCGGCGCGGTCAATGCAGCCGCTGCGTCGCGACGAGCCCGGGCAGTTCGGTGGCCCACGATGCGCGCCTCGCAAAGGCGATGATCGGCGGCAGGTAGCTGCGAATCAGGGTGATGACGCGCTCCGGCGACGCGAGGCCGCTGCCGGTCAGCAGCGTCCAGCGCGTCTCCAGCATCGCCGCCAGATGCAGCGCGAGCTCCGTCGAGATCATGCCGATGTCGGCCAGCGGCAGGAACACCTCCCACCGCCGGGACGGCCGCGGGATCCCGTACGTCATCAGCATCGCCTTCGCGATGCCCGTCGCGGCGCCGCTGGCGTTGCTGAACACGCCGACGAGCTGCGCGACGCGCTCGGCGTCGCGCGCCACCGCCTCGACGTCGCGGCTGAACATCTCGAGAATCGGCACCGACGTGAGCACCCGCGCGAGCCGCCAGCCGATGCGGATCGGGTCGAGCGCGCGCGCGATCTGGCCGCCCGTGCGGACGGCCTCGTCGGCCGAGGCGCCAAAGCCCCGCGCCTTCATGATGGTCTCGTGGGCCTCTTCGAGGAGCCGCGGCCGCTCCTGCTCGAGACGCGCCGCCATCTGCCTGCCGAAGGCCTCGCGCGCCTCCGCGTCGTTGTCCGCGACCAGGCGGCCCCAGGTCAGTACTTCGTAGACGACCGGAAGAATGTGCGAGCTGAGCGCAAACGGCATGAGCACGCCGGGCGCGTCGCCGAGGGGGTTGCCGGTGCCGAGCCCCTCGAGGTACTCGGTCACCGCGTCGGCGTCGACGCTCTCTCGAAACACGAGCCCGACCTCGATGTCGGAGTCGGGCCACGTGCGCTCCACCGCCGGCTGCCCGTAGAGATAGGCGGCAACAACCTCCTCTTCACCCCCAAAGAAGCGCGCCAGGTTCTCGTACGCGTTCATTCAGGGTCCGCTCCGTCCGCCCGCCGCATTACTAGTAAGATACCACGTTCGCTCAGCGGACCTCGTCCACGCCGGCCGCCGACGCGGCAAGGCGCTTCACGCGGTCGATCTCCGCGTCCTGCAGGACGGTGAGCTTCTGCGTCTCGAGCGACCCCTCGGCGTGAATCGCGAGCACCTCGAGGTAGCCGCCGAGATCGGAGGCGACGAGGTCGCGGAGGAGATTGATGACGCGGAGCCGCTCCTCGGCGCCGACGCCTTCCCGGCCGCCGAGCGCGCGGTCGAAGAGCCGCCGCACCTCCGGGCGCATCCAATCTTCCTCCATCGGGCCGGTGACGAGCAGGCCGCCGGCGAGATCCTGAACGTCGCGCACCGCGTCGTGGTAGCCGCGTGCGAAGTAGTACTTGGCGGCGTTGGTCAGCGCCACGTCGGGCACGGCGATGCCGTCGACGTCGCGCGCACCCACCGCCGCGGCGGTGCCGAGCCCGCGCGTCGTCTGCAGATACAAGGAGAGGTGCGCGAGTTTGTCGCGGACGTGCGATGCCTTGAGCAGCCCGTGGTAGTCGGCGATAAGCGCCGCCCCGCCGAGCAGCAGCTCGAGCAGCGGGGTCTTGTACGACACCGCGGTGAACCGGTGGAACTCCACGAACGTCCGCGCGAGCGCCCCCGCGGCGCGCCACTCGCCGCAGAGAAAGACGCGGTCCCAGGGCACCAGGACGTCGTCGAAGACGGTCAGCGACTCCGTCAGACTGTACCGGCTGCTGAGCGGGTTGTCGAATTCGCTCGTGGCCCCGAAGCCGCGCGCGCTCGCGATTATGGTGACGCCCGGCGTGTCCGCCGGCACCGCGAACGCGACCGCGTAGTCGGCGTCGGCCTCCGCCATCGCCCGCGTCGGCACGACCACGATCTCGTTGGCGAAAACGGCGTTCGTGGTGTGCGCCTTCACGCCGCGGACGATCACGCCGTCCCGCGTCTCGCGGACGCGCCGGACGTAGGCGTCGGGCTCCGGCTGCTCGGACGGCCGGCGGGCCCGGTCGCCCTTCGCGTCCGTCTGGGCGACGGCCATCGCGAGATCACCGTCGCGGCAGTGCTCGTAGAGCGCGCGGACGCGCTTCGCGTACGTCGTGCCCGCCTCGCGGTCGAGCCGGCCGGCCACGATCATCAACGCGAACAGGGCGTCCGTGCCGATCTCCTTGATCAGCGGGACGAACGACCGCGCCTCGCGGGTGACGTGCTCGATCAGATCGCGGCGGCGCAGCAGATCGCCCGGGGCGCGCGGAATCGCGAAGTACCGGCTCATCGGCTCGCCGTCCGGCGCCGGCACGGTGAGCAGATCGTCGCCCGGACGCGCGTGCGCGAGGCGGAAATCGATCGCCACGTGGCGCGCGCCGCGCCCGAGGTGCGGATGGGCCGTGACGTCGTCGACCCGCTCGCCGCGGTAGACGACGCGGCGTCCGTCGCGGAGGCTGGCCAGAAACTCGTCCGGGCTACGCAATGGCATCGTCGCCTCCCCTGTCTGACGCAGGACCTCCGGCCGCGTCGCGGCCTCCTGCCCTGTCCGGCGCGCGCCGGCCCTGCGCGGACGGCGCGGGCGCCTCCGCGGCGTCCGCGCGGGTTCGCAGCAGATATTTCTGGATCTTTCCCGTCGCCGTCTTCGGCAGTGCGTCCACGAACTCGACGGCCTTGGGCGCCTTGAAGTGGGCCAGGCGTTCGCGGCAAAAGGCGATCAACTCGCCGGCCGTGGCGCGGGCGCCGGAGCGCAGCACCACGCAGGCCCGCGGCACTTCGCCCCAGACCGGATCGGGGCTCGCGACGACCGCGGCCTCGAGGACGGCGGGGTGCTGATAGAGGACGCCCTCCACCTCCACCGACGAGATGTTCTCGCCGCCGCTGATGATCAGGTCTTTCTTGCGATCCACGATCTGCGCGTAGCCGTCGGGGTGCACCACCGCGAGATCGCCCGTGTGGAACCAGCCCCCCGCGGTGGCCGCGGCGGTCGCCTCGGGGTCGCGGTAGTATCCGGCGGTGACGGTCGGGCCGCGGACGACGATCTCGCCGATCTCGACGCCATCGCGCGCCACGTCCGCGAGATCGTCACGCACGATCCGCACCCGTCCGGCCGCGATCTGCCCGATCCCCTGCCGCGCCTTGAGCGCCGCGCGCTCGGCGAGCGGCCGGTCGTCCCACGCCGCGCGCCACTCGCACACGGTCAGCCACGGCCCGGTCTCCGTGAGTCCGTAGACGTGCACGATCTCGAACCCGAGCTCTTCTTCGCAGCGTTTGATGAGCGCGGCCGGCGGCGGCGCGCCGCCGACGTACCAGCGCACGCGCTGCCGCGGCCGCCATCCCTGCGTGCTCGGATCGCCCCCGAGCATCACCAGCACGGTCGGCGCGGCGAAGGCCACGGTCACGCCCTCGGCCTCGATCAGGCGCACGATCGCCGGCGGATCCACGTGGGGGAGGCAGACGTGCCGCGCGCCCGCGGCGGTAACGGCCCACACGCCGCCCCAGCCGTTGACGTGAAACATCGGCAGCGTGTGCAGATACACGTCGTCGCCGCCGAGCCGCGCGTGAACCAGGACGTCGAGCACGTTGAGGGCGGTCATCCGGTGCGTCATGATCACGCCCTTCGCGTGCCCCGACGTCCCGCTCGTGTAGTTGATGCTGATCGGCGCGTTCTCGTCGAGCGTGTCGACGCCGTCCAGCAGGCGGCCGCTTCGTCCGGACGGCGCGCCGGCGATCAGATCCTCGACGCTCACCGCGCCCCCGCCGCCCGCCGTCCCCGCGCCCGCGTTGTCGTCCAGCGTCACCACGCGCAGGCCGAAGTCGTCCCGCAGCGAACCGGCCAGATCGGCAAACGCCGGATCGGCGAGCAGCACGCGGCAGCCCGCGTGGCCGGCGATGTGCCGGTAGTCGGCGGCGCCGAGACGGGTGTTCAGCGGCACGAGCACGCCGCCGGCCAGCGGCACGGCGGTGTAGCATTCGAGCGCCCGGTGGGTGTTCGGCGCGAGCACCGCGGCGCGGTCGCCCGGCCCGAGGCCGATCTCCCGCAGCGCGGCGGCCAGCCGCAGGCAGCGGTCGGCGAACACCGCGTAGGTGTACCGTTCGGCTCCGTCCGCGACGGCCGGGCGATCCCCGTAGACGTCGGCGGCGCGGCGGAAAAACTGCAGCGGCGACAGCGGAGCGGGCACGGGGCCGTGTTCTGCGATGCCGGAAGCGGCCCCTGCCGGGGCGAAAATCCGGGGACTGGGTGTTCGAGGGGGCCTGTTGTGGACGAGACTCAATTCACGATCGACACTCACCCGGACGGACGGCAGGTGGATTTGCTGAAGGACCGCATCGACACCTTCAACGTGGATGAGACGAAGATCCACGACTTCGAAGAACTGGCGATCTTTTTGCGCGATTCATCCGCGGAGTTGATCGCCGGGCTGTACGCCTACACGTGGGGTGGATGCCTGGACGTACAGCTGCTGTGGGTACGCGAAGGCGACCGCGGCAGAGGGCTCGGATCGAAATTGCTGTCCGCCGCCGAACGGGAGGCATCCGCCAGAGGTTGCCACGTCGCCATGCTCGCGACCCACAGTTTCCAGGCGCCCGACTTCTACAAGAAACTCGGGTACGAGGAAATCGGCGTGCTCGCCGGATACCCAATTCGGCACAAGAAGTATTTCTTGAAGAAAACCCTCGCCGGGCAACGCTGATGTCTTCGGTCCGGGCGCCTAGACCGCGGGCGTGATCGTTCCGGCCGGGGCGGCGGCCGGCCGCGGGTCGGGTGCGGCGGCGGGCGCGTCCTTCGGCAGGAGCTTCCAGAACTTCGGCAGCCAAGCGTCCCACTCGTCGAGAATCGTCCGCGCGCGCCCGCTGCCCGTCGCGTCCGCGTGCGCCTGCACGAGGGCGCGCAGCCGGACCGCGTCGTCCCCGCCGTCCACCCGCCGCGCCGCGACGAACGCGGGGTGGAAGCGGTGGAGGAAGCGGCCGTCCGCGTCGAGCACGAAGGCGGTGCCGCCCGTCATCCCGGCGCCGAAGTTCCGGCCCGTCTCGCCGAGCACCACAACCGTGCCGCCGGTCATGTACTCGCAGCCGTGATCGCCGGTCCCTTCGACCACGGCGACGGCGCCGCTGTTGCGGACGGCGAACCGCTCGCCGGCGCGGCCGGCGGCGAAGAGCCGCCCGCCTGTGGCTCCGTACAACACGGTATTGCCGACGATCGCGTGCCGGTGCGAGACGGGCAGCAGCGCGTCCGGGGGCCGGATCACCAGCGTGCCGCCGGTCATCCCCTTTCCGACGTAGTCGTTGGCTTCACCCGCGAGCAGAAGGCGCATCCCCGGGACGCACCACGCGCCGAACGATTGGCCGGCCGTCCCCTCAAACCGCAGGGTGACGGTGCCGTCGGGCAGCCCGGCGTCGCCGTACCGCCGGGCAATCGCGGCGGCGATGCGGCCCCCGACCGCGCGGTCGCCGTTCGCGATCCGGAAGGCGCGGTCGACCGGCCGGCCTTCCAGAATCGCATCGCGGATCTCGAGCAGGATGTGATCGTCATAGGGCGTCCCGGGACGGTCGTTGCGGTCCTGGCGCGCGCGGCGGGCCCGCGTCCCGGAGGGATCGGGGTCGGCGAGGATCCGCTCGAGCGTGAGGCGGCGCGCTCGTCCTGCCGGCATTTCCCCGCGCATCCGCAGCAGATCCGGCCGGCCGACGATCTCGTCGAGCGACCGGAACCCGAGCGACGCGAGAATCCCGCGCACCTCGTCCGCGACCCCGACCATGAAATTGATCACGCGCTCCGGCGTCCCGGGGAACTTTGCGCGCAGATCTTCGCGCTGCGTGGCGATGCCGACCGGACAGGTGTTGAGGTGGCACTGCCGCGCCATCACGCAGCCGAGCGCGACCACCGCGGCGCTCGCGAACCCGAACTCCTCCGCGCCGAGCATCGCGGCGACGACGACGTCGCGGCCGGTCTTGAGCCCGCCGTCGACCCGCACGCGCACCCGGCCCCGCAGGTTGTTGGCGACGAGGGTCTGCTGGGTCTCGGCGAGGCCCAGTTCCCACGGCACCCCGGCGTTCTTGATCGAGTCGAGCGGCGAAGCGCCGGTGCCCCCGTCCGCGCCGGCGATGTGCACCGTGTCGGCGTACGCCTTCGCCACGCCGGCGGCGATCGTCCCGACGCCGGCCTCGCTGACGAGCTTCACCGACACGCGCGCGCTCGGGTTCCCCTGCTTGAGATCGTAGATGAGCTGCGCGAGGTCCTCGATGCTGTAGATGTCGTGGTGCGGCGGCGGCGAGATGAGCGTGACGCCGGGCTGCGAGCGGCGGATCCGCGCGATCTCCTCGCTCACCTTGGTCCCGGGAATCTGGCCGCCCTCGCCGGGCTTGCTCCCCTGCGCCATCTTGATCTCGAGTTCCTGCGCGGAGGCGAGGTACGCCGCGGTGACGCCGAAGCGGCCGGACGCGATCTGCTTGATCGCGGAGTTGGCGGAGTCGCCGTTCGGACGCGGCGCGTAGCGCGCGGGGTCCTCCCCGCCCTCGCCGCTCGCGCTGCGCGCGCCGAGGCGGTTCATCGCGACGGCGAGCGTCTCGTGCGCCTCACGGCTGAGCGAGCCGTGGGACATCGAGGAGATGATGAAGCGGCGCACGATCGACGGGGCCGGCTCGACGTCCTCGACGTCGATGGGCGTGCGGCCGCAAAACTCCAGGAGATCGCGCAGCGCGGTCGGGGGACGGTGCGTGACTTCCCAGGCGTAGGCGAGGTAGTCGCCGCCGCCGCCCTCGAGGGACGCCCGGTGCAGCGTGCGCAGCACGTTCGGATGAAAGGCGTGGTAGTCGCCGCCCTTGCGGAAGCGGAACGCCCCCGGATCCGCGAGCGCGGGCGGCTCGCCGGTCCGGTGCGCCAGGCGGTGGCGGGCCAGCGTGTCTTCGGCGATCTCGGCCAGCCCGATGCCCCCGATCCGCGTGGGCGTCCCGGTGAGCGAGAACTCGACCAGCGTGTGCGCGAGGCCGACCGCTTCGAAGATGCCGGCGCCGTGGTAGCTGCTGATCGTCGAGATGCCCATCTTGGACATGATCTTGAGCAGCCCCGCTTCGAGCGCCCCGCGGTAGCGGCGGAGCGCCGCGTCGGGGGCCAGGCCGTGCCGGCGGCCCTCGTCGGCGACGACGTCGTAGGCGAGGCGCGGGCACACGGCGCTCGCGCCGTACCCGATCAGGAGGGCCAGGTGATGGACGTCGCGAGCCTCGTCCGTCTCGGCGATGAGACTCGCGCGCATCCGCATCCCGCGGCGGATCAGCGTCTGATGCACGGCGCCGACCGCGAGCACCGGCGGGATCGGCGCGCAGGCCGCGTCGGCGCGGCGGTCGCTCACGACGAGCAGGCCCGCGCCCTCCTCCACCTGATAGACCGCCTCATCGCACAGACGCACGAGCGCGCGCTCGAGGCCTTCCGCCCCCTCCGCCGCGGGGAAGACCGCGTCGAGGGTGCGCAGCCGAAAGGCATCGCCGAGCGCGGCGAGGGACGCGAGGTCGGACGGCGAGAGCACGGGACTCGGCAGCTCGACGAGCCGCGCGTGCTCCGGCCCCTCCGCGAGCAGGCTCGGCCGCGCGCCGAGCAGCGTGCGCAGCGACATGACGAGCCGCTCGCGCAGCGGATCGATGGGCGGGTTGGTGACCTGGGCGAAGCGCTGCTTCAGGTAGTGGGCGACGAGCCGCGGCCGCGCCCCGAGCACCGCGAGCGGCGTGTCGTCGCCCATCGAGCCGACCGGATCCTTCGCGTCGGCCAGCATCGGGGCGAGGATGCGCTGGACCTCCTCGCGCGTGTAGCCGAACAGGACCATGCGGCGGGCGAGAGCGTCCGGCGGAGCGGCCGTCCTCTCGGCCGCCGCCGGGGCCTCGCCGGCCGGGGCCGGACGCACGCGTTCGTGCGCCAGCCACGCGGCGTAGGGGCGGCCGGCGGCCGCTTCGCCCTTGATCATGGCGTCCGTGAGGATGCGGCCCGCCGCGGTGTCGACCGCGAGGATCCGGCCCGGACCGAGCCGGCCCTTCTCGACGACGCGCGACGGCTCGACGTCCACGATGCCGGCTTCGCTCGCGAGGATGACCAGGCCGTCATCGGTCACGACGTACCGCGCCGGCCGCAGGCCGTTGCGGTCCAGCGCGGCCGCGGCGTACCGGCCGTCCGACAGCGCGAGCGCGGCCGGGCCGTCCCACGGCTCGGCCAGGCCGGCGTGGAAGTCGTAGAACGCCCGGATGTCGTCCGGCATCTCGGCGTGGCCCTCCCACGCCTCCGGGACCAGCATCATCATCGCGTGCAGCAGGTCCCGGCCGGACCGGACGAGGAGCTCGAGGGCGTTGTCCAGCATCGCGCTGTCGCTGCCGCCCGGCTGGATCACCGGCAGCAGGTCGGCCATGCGCTCGCGCCACACCGCGGAGCGCGCCTGCCGCTCGCGCGCGCGCATCCAGTTCACATTGCCGGAGAGCGTATTGATCTCACCGTTATGGGCGAGAAAGCGGAACGGCTGCGCCAGCGGCCAGCTGGGAAACGTGTTGGTGCTGTAGCGCTGGTGGAAGAGCGCGAGCGCGGTCTCGTAGCGCGGATCGCGCAGGTCCGGATAGAATCGCGCGAGCTGCGGGGCGACGAACATGCCTTTGTACACGACGGTACGGTGCGAGCACGAGGCGAGGTAGGCGCCGTCGACGCCCTCGTCGTCGAGACGCCGTTCGATCAGCCTGCGCACCAGGTACAATGTGCGTTCGAAGTCTTCCGCGCCGAGCCGGTCGGGCCGTCCGAGCAAAGCCTGCTGAATCTCGGGCCGCGTGCGCGCGGCCTGCGCGCCGAGGGCCGGCAGCGCCACGGGCACCGCGCGCCAGCCGAAAAAGGCGAGCCCTTCCCGGGTCGCGACGTCCTCGATGATCGACCGCGCGCGGGCCTGCGCGCGCACGTCGCGCGGGAGAAATGCCATCGCGACGCCGAGGTCCGCGTGCCGCGGAGGCCGTACGCCGAGCCGGTACAGGTCCGGGACCAGCAGCCGGTACGGAATCTGGGTGAGCACGCCGGCGCCGTCGCCGGTCTTCCCGTCGGCGGAGACCGCCCCGCGGTGAGTGAGGCGCGCGACCGCTTCGAGCGCGAGTTCGATCACGGCGTGGCTGCGGCCGGCCGTGGTCGCGACGAACCCTGTCCCGCAGGCGTCGTGCTCGAACCGTGGATCGCGTAGATCAGCCACCGGCCGGCTCCCTACTCGAAATCCGCTCCCGCACCCCGCCCCTCGGGAATGCAAAAAGCCCGAGAGAGGTCCTGAAGAGGAACCCTCCCTCGGGCTTTTATCCCGACGGTGTAGCGCCGCGTAGGCCGCCTGCGCCGCTCGGTCCTGCCGGCTCCATCGCCGCGGAACCCTAGGCGCACTCCCTCCGTGCCGGCGTCAAGGCCGGCGTACGGACCGATATGCGATTGTCGTATTGATATCAGAGGCCGGGCCGGTTGTCAACCGAACCGCCGCAAAGAAGCCTTCGAGCATCAACAACTCCGAATCAATCGCACCGACTCGAGCCGGGTCGCTTGTGCACTCACCGGAATCGCCCCGAGCAGGAATAGATGAAACTCGCGAGAACGGGGGCGTACGAGGCCGGTAAAGGCCGGTCTGATAACCTGTCCGGGGTCTGCGTCACTCCACGTCGATCGCAGTGGGGGTGGAGGTCGATGCAGGAACCGAAATTTGGGCGAGCGTTATTCGCGGGCATAGCGGCCTGGGTGGCGTTTGCCCTTATTCTCTACGCGGCTCCCCTCGTCGGGTTGCCCGAGATAGATGTGCCCGGGATGCTGGGCGGCTTGTACGGCTGGAACAGCGCCGCGTTGGGGTGGGTCCTCCTCTTCGTCACCGGGATCGCCTTCGCGCTCTTGTACGCCTACCGGTTCGTGAACCGGCTGCCCGGCGCAGGGTGGCAACGCGGACTGGTCTTCGGAATCTTGCCGTGGCTCGTGATGATGGTGATCGTCGCCCCGCTGCTGCCGCTCCTCAGCCCCACAATGGCCCCCACGGCGACCCCGGGGTTCTTCTTCACCGAGATGGGCCTCGGCGCCATCATGGGATTGCTCATCGCGCACCTCGGTTGGGGAACGGTGCTCGGGGCGGTGTACGGGAACGTCGCGGACCGACGGGTCAACGTCGCGTTGGCGGCCGCCATCTTACTGCCCGTCTTGGTCGTGTCTGTTGCGGTTGTTGCCAAGGCGCAACACAGCCGGATCGTAATCCTCCAAGATATGACGGACGTCGTCACCTACGATCCCGCGCGGGTCGTTGATTCCGCGGCACTCCCTGTGGTGGCCAACGTCTACGATCGCTTGGTGACTTATGAGAACGGGAATGACACGCGAGTGGTCCCTCAGCTCGCGATGAGTTGGAAGATATCCCCGGACGGTTTAGTCTATACGTTCGAACTTCGTCACGGAGTGTCGTTCCCTTCCGGTGTTGAGCTGAGTGCCGACGACGTGATGTGGAGCTGTCGGAGACTTGAGAATTTGAAGGGCCCGCCTTCGCACCTTGCCGACGTTATTGCCGATGTCAGGGCTGTGGAGCACTATACGGTTCGAATTCGCCTCACCCGACCGTTCGGCGGCTTCCTGCCTTTGCTGACTTCCCCTCAGTTCGCGGTGCTCGATGGTCGAACAGTGCTGGCTCACGGAGGCATCGCAGGCACCGACGCGGCAACGAACGATACGGCGACGCCGTGGCTCAACACCCACTCCGCGGGAACGGGTCCCTGGATTCTCGAGCGGTACACAGCCGGTCGCGAAGCGGTCCTCGTCAGGAACCCTGTGTACTGGGGGGGAGCGATTGCCCAGGGTCCGGTGATTTTCCGAAACGTAAAGGATTCGGCGTCTCGGCTCCGTGCCGTGGAGAACGGTCGCGCCGACGTTGCCTTGGGCCTGACACCCTCCGAGATCGCGGCGGCACGCGCGTCGTCGCGGATTCGCGTGCTCGAACAGCATCCTCCGTCGACACCGGCGTTTCTTGCATCGGGCACAAACGGCTCGACGCGGGGCGCGGCCATGGGGGCACCGCCCGCGCCCGTGGCTCAGCCGGAACTTCTGTTCGTGGTGAGCGATGCGTTGCGCGGAGTCGCAACCTCGCCTGTCTCTATTGTTGACCTGCGGTCACTAACGAAGCCATAGAGCGGCTTAACGAGGGGGGACAACCGATGCGGAGAGGCGGGGCATGGGCCGGCGGTCGCGGTGGGAATACTTCTAAGGGCCAAGGCCCTGATGTTGCAGGTTCAACAGCGCCGACGTTGCGAGGAGCCCGGCTCGGCGTCCTCCTGGTGCTTCTCGCTGTCAGCTTCGTCGGCCCGTCGTCCGGACAGGTCCACAGAATCGTGGCACCGGCGTTTACCCTGACCCTGCTCGACGGCAAGACCCTTAGGCTGGCCGACTTGAAGGGGTCGCCTGTCGTCCTGCTGTTCTGGGCGCCGTGGTGAACGATGTGTCAAGGTGACGCCCCCGGGTGGGAGCGTGCGTACCAACGGACGAAGCAGACCGGCGTCAAGATCGTCGGAATCGGAATGATGGGCAGCCGACAGGCGTGTCAGGCGTTTGTCCGCCGCTACGGGTTGACGTTCCCTATTGGGTTTGATCCGAACGGAGACGTGGCTCGGCTCTACGATTTCAGCTATCAGCCGTACTGGGCGGTGATCGCCCGGGACGGAACGCTGGTCCGGGCCGGTTTCCTGGCCAACGGCGCCGACCTGGACTCAACCATAAGAGCTCTCGCCGGGAGGTAACGCGGCCGCGCGGGCCCTCCGAGATCGCGTCACCTTGAGGCACACCGCGGTCGAGAGCTCCAAGAAATCGGAGAGGTGAGTAGGGTGCCCAAGCCGCGGAATGTCGAGTGGTTGTGGCGGTCTCTGCTGACGGGCAGCATCGCCTACTATGGGCCGAGGCGCCTATTCAGGCTGGTGCCCGCCACGGAGCGGTGCAAGAATTGTCTCGCTCCCCTGGAGGGGCCCGCGGCCGTCTTGATGCGGCTGCTGGGCCGCGGACGGTTTCGCCGAAACCCTCGCTTCTGTAACTTCTGAATGGCCTTTTGCCGACGGTACCCGGGGGGTGCCGAGATCGAGTTGACGATGCTCTTTGCGGATCTTAGAGGTTCCTCGGCGATGGCCAGCCGCATGCCGGCGAGCGAGTTCGCCCGGACCATGAGACAGTTCTACGGTTCCGTGAGCACCGTGCTCATCCGGACGGACGCGTACATCGACAAGTTTGTCGGCGACGAAGTCGTCGGCCTCTACTTCCCGCTGTTCGCGGGTCGGTCGCATGCCCGCAGGGCGGTGGAGGCGGCGTGGGCGATTTTGCACGCTGTAGGTTATGACAGTGTCGGCCGCCCTCTCTTGCCGCTGGGCATCGGCGTTCATACAGGAACGGCATTCGTTGGAACGGTTGCCGGGGCGGAGGGTACGGTCACCGACATCGCCGCGCTGGGCGAGAACGTGACCATCACGGCGCGCCTCTCGTCATGGGCCGGCGCCGGCGAAGCTCTGATCAGCGAAGCGACGTGCGCGGCCGCCGGAGTAGACCTGAACCACTTGGCGCGGCGCCAGTTCGAATTGCCGGCGCACGCCCAGCCGTTTGACGTCCGGGTCATGCGGATTGCGTAGCTCGAACTGACCCACCGCCGCCGCGGACCGGGTCGGCGTTCAGGCGCCCCGCCGGTAGGCGATCTCCCCGCGCACGATGGTCAGCAGCACCTCGCCGTCGCGGCCGAGCACCACGAGATCCGCGTCCATGCCGGGCGCGATGCGGCCCTTGCGGCGGTGAAGTCCGAGGAGCCTGGCCGGCGTGAGCGAGGCGGCCTGGACCGCGTCGCGGCGGCTCACGCCGGCGGCGGCGGCAAAATTGGAGACCGCGCGGTGCATCTGCAGCACGCTCCCGGCGAGGGTGCCGTCCGCAAGGCGCGGCACGCCGTCTTTCACGTCGACCGTCTGCGCGCCGAGCGTGAACGCGCCCCGTCCCATCCCCGCCGCCGAGATCGCGTCCGTCACGAGCACGATCCGCCCCATGCCCGCGGCGCGCGCGGCCAGGGACAGGATCGCGGGATGCACGTGCGCGAGATCGGCGATCAGGCCGAGCGCGAGCGCCGGAGTCACGAGCGCCCCCCCGGCGGCCCCGGGCTCGCGGTGATGGATGCCCCGCATCGCGTTGAACAGGTGCGTCACCATTCGCGCGCCCCACTTGGCCGCCGCCTGCACGTCGTCGAACGCCGCGTCGGTGTGGCCGATCGAGACAAGGACGCCCTGCGCGGTGAGCGATCGCACGAGCGTCTCGGCGCCTTCGAGTTCAGGGGCGAGGGTCACGATCCGCAGCGCGCCGTCGAGGCGCCGGACCAGCTCGACCATCTCGTCCGCGTGGGGGGTTCGCAGGTCCTGCGCGCGGTGGGCCCCGCGCCGCAGCGGGTTGAGGTACGGTCCCTCGAAGTGCACGCCGAGGATCTCCGGCCAGGGCCCCCCGCGGCGCATCGCGATCGCGGCCGCCTCGCCGGCCCGCCGCATCTCGTCGAGCGGCGCGCTGACGATCGTCGGCAGGTACGCGGTCACGCCCGTGGCCGCGAGATACCGGCCGAGCGTCTCGTACGCGGGCGCTCCCGCGCGCAGACAGTCCACGCCCGCGCCGCCGTTGATCTGGAGGTCGATCAGACCGGGGATCAGCGTCCCATCGGGAAACGCCAGTGCGCCCGCCGGCGCCGCCTCGGCGGAGACGCGCGCGATGAGGCCGTCTTCGATGACGACGACGCCCGGGGTAAGATCGCGGTCGGCGGCGAGCACCGTACCGGCGGAAACGATCATCGTCGAGTGGTTCCGGCCCGCGCGGAAGGCCTCCTGCGGTTGCGCGCGCGGCGTACCCTGCCTCCCGGGCGCGAGACGCGGGCAGGCGGTCTCGCGTGCACCGGAGAACTTGAGCAGCGTGGAGGCGTCGTGACGGTCCGGCCGCTCGGCCCGGCGGACGTCGAGGCCTGCGCCGCGATCATGTCCGGGCTGCCGCTGTGGCAGGCGTACGGCGTGACGATCCGCGAGGCGCGGGAGACGTTCCGGGCGGCGCTTCGGGGCGCCGCGCAGGTGCAGGTGGCCGAAGACGCGGGGCGCGTGCTCGGATTCGTCGAGTATCTGGTGCGCGGCACGTTCGGCCACAGCGGGTACGTCTGGGCCGTCGGCGTCGCGGCGGACGCGCAGGGACGCGGGGTCGGCGGCCGCCTGATGGACGCCGCGGAGAGCGAGATCTTCAGGAGCGGGCCGAATGTATTTTTGCTCGTTAACGCCTCCAACGCCGCGGCGCACCGTTTCTACGAACGGCGCGGCTACCGGCGCGTGGGCGAGCTGACCGACTATGTCGGGCCGGGCCTGACCGAGATTCTGTACCGTAAGACACAGGGCCCGATCCGCGCGGCTTCCGTGTAACCCCGCGCGTCGACCGGGAGATTGGCACCACACCCCGGGGGGTGACGAGGAATGAACATGAGGCGGATGGCGTGGCTCCTACTGACAATCGCCGTGGCGGTGTCCGTACCGGTCCTGCGGGCCGGCGCGGCGCCCGGCAAGGTGACGCTGACGATCGGCGTCGATCAGGAAGTCATCGGGCTCGACCCCAACAAGGTCACGGCCTTCTCGTCGTTCCGGCGCATCGACCTTCTATATAACAAGCTCGTCACGTACGACGCGGGCCTCCACGTGGTCGGCGACCTCGCCGAGTCGTGGGACAACCCGGACAGCCGGACGTACGTGTTCCACCTGCGCCACGGGGTGCGGTTCCACGACGGCGCGGAAATGACGAGCGCGGACGTCGTCTACACGATCAACCGCATTCTCGATCCGAAGACCGCGTCGCCCGGCCGCTCGTACATCGACGTGATCGACACCGTAAGCGCGCCGGACAAGTACACGGTGCGCCTGGGCCTGAAGTACCCGCTCGCGTCGCTGCTCTCCGGGCTCGCGTCGGGCAACGCCGCGATCGTGGAGCAGGCCGCGGTCCAGCGCGCGGGCGATCTGCAGAAGACCGAGGCGGGCACGGGTCCCTTCATGCTGGCGGAGTGGGTGCCGGACAATTACATGCGCCTCACGCGGAACCCGCACTACTTCAAGCGCGGCCTCCCGAAGGTCGACGAGGTCGTCTTCCGCGTCATCCCGGAGCAGGCGTCGCTGCTTGCCGGTCTGCGGTCGCGCAGCCTCGACATGGCGACCATTTCCGACGGCAGCGTCGTCAAGCAGGCGATGGGGGTGAATACGCTCGCCGTCCAGCAGGCGCCGAGCCTGAACCTTCGGATCTTCTCCTTCAACACGACGCGCAAGCCGTTCACCGACTCGCGCGTGCGCGACGCGATCGCCTACGCGATCGACCGGCAGGCGATCATCAACGCGGCCGAGTTCGGCATGGGCGTCGTGAGCGGACCGATCCCGGCGCCCGACCGCGTGTGGGCGCTGCCGGTCGCGAACTTCCCGGAGTATCGCCCGAACCCGGGACGGGCGCGGCAGCTCCTCCAAGAGGCCGGCGCCGCGGGGGCGTCGTTCAACATCACCGTCTCGCCGACGTATGAAGGCGGGCTCGCCGTCGCCCAGGTGATCCAGAGCCAGTTGAAGGCGGCCGGGCTCAACGCCAACATTCAGAACGTCGAGTGGGGTCAGTACATCAACCAGTGGGTGAAGCGCGACTTCGACACGATGGTGGAGCTGCGCGGCGGCGATCCGGATCCCGACCGGTTCCTCTACCGGACGTTCTACAGCACCGGCGCCGTCAACAACTTCCTGTTCAAGGACTCCACCGTCGACCGGCTGCTCGACCGCGGCCGCGTCCACGTGACCGTCGCCGAGCGCCTCCCGATCTACCACGATCTGGAGCACGCCCTGGTCACAGACGCGCCGGCGGTGTTCCTCTACACGCCGATGGAGTCCCAGGTGCTGCAGACGTACGTGAAGGGCTTCCGGATCATCCCCACCGGCGCCCTCAACTACCTGGAGCAGGCGTCCATCGAGCGGTAGCACCGTCCCCGCGGCCGCGTTTCGGAGCCGGCCGGAGTGAGCGCCTTTCTCGCCGGCCGGCTCCTCACGCTCATCCCCGTCCTGTGGGGCGTCTCGATCGTGGTGTTTCTGCTCATCCACCTCCTGCCGGGCAACGCGCTCCAGATGTTTCTCGGCACGCAGGTGGCGATGACGCCGGCGCAGATGGATGAGCTGCGGCGGCTGTTCGGCCTCAACAAATCGCTGCCGCTGCAGTATGTCGATTGGATCAGCCACCTTCTGCGCGGCGACTTCGGCGTGTCGCTGCGCACCAGCCGCGCGGTGCTGCCCGACATCCTGGCGCGTCTCCCGCTCAGCGGCGAGATCACCCTGCTGGCGCTCGTGATCGCGCTCGTGATCGCCGTCCCGGTCGGCGTCGCCGCGGCGCTGCGGCGCGGCTCGGCCGCCGACGCGGCGATCCAGTTGGGGGGGCTCGCGGGCCTCAGCATCCCGAACTTCTGGCTCGCGACGATGATGCTGCTCGCGCTCGGCAACGTCGGATCGATCGCGTCGATCGGCATCTACGTGGGGTTTTTCACCGATCCGCTGCGCAATCTCGCCGTCATGCTGCTGCCGTCGTTTTCGCTGGGGATCGCCCTCGCCGCGGTGATCATGCGGTTCATCCGCTCGTCGCTGCTCGAGGTCCTGGGACAGGACTACGTGCGCACCGCGCGGGCGAAGGGCCTCCGCGAGCAGCTGGTCCTCTACCGCCACGTGCTGCGCAACGCGTTGATCCCGGTCATCACCGTCGTCGGCTTCCAGGCCGGCTACCTGCTCGGGGGTACCGTCGTCATCGAGGAAGTGTTCGCGCTGCCCGGCATGGGGCGGCTCGCGCTCGCGGCGATCGACCAGCGCGACTACCCGGTCGTGCAGGGCGTGGTGCTCGTCATCGCGCTCCTGTTCGTGCTCGTCAATCTCGCCGTCGACGTAGCGTACGCGTTCGTCGATCCGCGGGTCAAGTACGGATGACCCCGGCCTCGACGTCCGCGCTGGCGAAGGCCGCGGCCGCCCGGCGGCAGGCCGCGCCGTCGAGGCGCCGGCCGACGTTCGCCGCCCGCCTCGTACGGACCCCGCTCGCGATGGCCGGCGTCCTGATCGTCGTGAGTTATCTCATCGCCGCGGTCGGAGCCCCCTGGCTCTCGCCCGACGATCCGCTCGTCATGCACTCCCAATCGCTGCTGGCGCCGCCCGGCGGGGCGCATCCGTTTGGGACGGACCAGTTCGGACGCGACCTGCTGACGCGGCTGCTCTACGGCGCGCGTTCGTCCCTCGCCGTCGCGTTCGGCTCGGTCGCGCTCGCGCTGACGGCGGGGGGCCTCGCCGGGATCATGGGCGGCTACCGCGGCGGGGTGCTCGACAACGTGCTGATGCGCGCGATGGACGTGATCTTCGCGTTTCCGGCCGTGCTGCTCGCGATCGCCATCATGGCGATCGCCGGCACCGCGGTCGGCAACGTCATCGTCGCGATCGGCATCGTCTACACGCCGCAGTTCGCGCGGGTCATCCGGGCGAGCACGATCGAGACCCGCGGCCTCGAGTTCGTCGAGGCCGCCGGCGCGCTCGGCGCCGGCACGTTCCGCATTCTGCGCAGCCACGTGCTGCCGAACATCACCGCGCCGCTCATCGTGCAGACGTCGCTCAGCCTGTCCTTCGCGATCCTCACCGAATCGGCGCTGAGCTTCCTCGGCCTCGGCACCCAGCCGCCGACGCCGTCGTGGGGCAACATGCTGGCCGAGGCCCGCCGGTTCATGGTGATCGCGCCGTGGACCGCGATCACGCCCGGCGCGGCGATCGCGCTGATCGTGCTCGGCTTCAACCTGCTCGGGGACGGACTGCGGGATCTGCTCGACCCGCGGCTGCGGCTGTGACGGCGCCGTCGAGATCGGCCGATTCGACCATGTGGAGGGTTCGTGATGTCCACCCATGAGCGCAGCACCGAAGCCGCCAACCCCGCGACGCGGGATCTCGACCTGCTGCCGGTGCTCGAGCAGGCGCGCCTGATGAACGCGGAAGATCACCGGGTGCCGGAGGCCGTCGCCGCCGCGCTGCCGGCGGTCGCGACCGCCGTCGCGCGCGTCGCCGAGGCGCTCGGGCGCGGGGGGCGGCTCTTCTACGTCGGCGCCGGGACGAGCGGACGCATCGCCGCCCTCGACGCGGCGGAGTGTCCGCCGACCTTCGGCACCGATCCGGAGATGGTGCAGGCCGTGCTGGCCGGCGGGCTCACGGCGATGGTCGAAGCGGTCGAAGGCGCGGAGGACGACGCGGCGGCCGGGGCGCGCGAAATGGACGTCCGCGGCGTGAGCCCCGCCGACGTGGTCGTCGGCGTCGCCGCGAGCGGCGAGACGCCGTTCACCGTCGCCGCGGTGCGCCGGGCCCGCGAGCGCGGGGCGTGGACCGCCGGGATCGCGTGCAACACGGGGTCGTCGCTCGAGGCGGCGTCCGACCTCGCCATCGTCCCGCTCGTCGGGCCGGAGGTGGTCGGCGGCAGCACGCGGCTCAAAGCCGGGACGGCGCAGAAGCTGGTCCTCAACATGCTGAGCACCCTCGCGATGGTGCGGCTCGGCAAGGTGTACGGGAACCTCATGGTCGGCCTCCGGGCGACGAACGTCAAACTGCGCCGCCGCGCGGCGCGCATCGTCGCCGCGGCGGCCTCCACCGGCGAGGGCCAGGCGGACGCCGCCCTCGGCCTCGCCGGCGGACGGGTCCCCGTGGCGATCGTCATGCTCCGTCTCGGTCTCGACGCGGACGCGGCCGCGGAACGGCTCGAGCGCGCGGGCGGATCGATACGGCGCGCCCTTGGGGAGGCGAACTGATGGGATGGCCCTGGCTCGACGCGTTGATCGCGAAGCCCACCAAGCGCATCGTCGGTCTGATCTCCGGCACCTCCGCGGACGGCATCGCCGCCGCCCTGGCCGACGTCACGACGGGCGGGGACCCCGACCACCCCGAGGTCGCGCTGCGCGGGTTCGCGATGTCGCCGTTTCCGGACGAAGTCCGCGCCCGCGTGCTGCACGCGGTCATCGAGCCGCTGACCACACAGTCGCTGGCGTCGCTCTCCTATCTGCTCGGGGAACTGTTCGCGGAGGCGGCGCGCGGGGTGGTGCGGGCCGCGGGCCTGGGGCTCGACGACGTGGACCTCATCGCATCACACGGCCAGACGGTCGCCCACGTGGGCGTGCCCGACCCGGCCGACCCCTGGGCGCGCGCCGCCACGATGCAGATCGCCGAGCCGGCCATCATCGCCGCGCGGACGGGCCGTCCCGTGATCGCGGACTTCCGCGGCGCGGACATCGCGGCCGGCGGGCAGGCCGCCCCCTTCGTCCCCTACGCCGATCTACTGCTGCTCGGCGCCGCCCACGGACGCATCGCGTTGAACCTCGGCGGCATCGCGAACTTCACGGTGCTGCCGCCGAATCCCCGGCGCGACGACGTCTACGCGTTCGACTGCGGACCGTCCAACATGGTGATCGACGGGCTGGTCCGGCACTTCAGCGGCGGCGCCGACCGGTTCGATCGCGACGGACGGCGCGCGGCGCGCGGCACCGTCCGCAAGGACGTGCTCGCCGAGTTGATGCGGGATCCGTTCGTCACCGCCGCGCCGCCGAAGACGGCCGGGCACGAGCAGTACGGCCAACCGTTCCTTCGCGCGCTGCTCGCGCGCTGGGGCGACGTGTCCGAGGACGATCTGATCGCCACGGCCACCGCGTTTTCCGCGGACGCGGTCGCCTGGAACATCGCGCACTACGTGGCGCCGGCGCACTCGGTCGACGAGCTGATCGCGTCGGGCGGCGGGACGCATAACCCGGTGCTGATGAAGCGCCTGGCCGAGGCCGTCGCGCCCATCCGCGTCCGGCGCATCGACGACGCCGGCATCCCGAGCGACGCGAAGGAGGCGTTGGCCTTCGCTTTGCTGGGACACGCGAGCCTGATGGGCCGGCCCGGCGCCCTGCCCCGCGTGACCGGCGCGAGGTACGCGGCGATCCTCGGCACCTGGACGTGGCCGCCGCTCTCCCGGCCGCGGGCGTGAGCCGCCGGCCGGCATGAGATCGTGACCCTGTGGGCCCGATGAGCGCCGGCCGGTTCGCCGAGGCCGTTCGCCTCCTCGACGGCGCAGCCGGCGCGGCGTACCCGGGCGCCGTGCTCGCGGTGCTCTGGCGCGGCGACGTCGTCCTGCGCCACGCGGCCGGCCGCACCGCGGCGCGCGAGGGAGCGCCCGCGGTCACGCCCGAGACCGTCTACGATCTCGCCTCGCTCACCAAGGTCACCGCCACGCTGCCGCTCGTGCTCCAGGCCGTGGCGGAAGGCCGGGTGGCGCTCGAGGACCCCGTCCCGGTCCATCTCCCCGAGTCTCCTCATCACAACGTCACGATCAAACATCTGCTCACGCACACGTCGGGACTGCCGGCGTGGATTCCCTTCTACCTGCGAACGATGGGGGGCGACGCCGTCGTGCGCGGCGCGGCGACGACACCGCTCGTCGCCCAGCCCGGCGCGCAGGTCACGTACAGCGACGTCGGGTTCGTGCTGCTCGGCGAAATCGTCCGGCGGACGTTCGGCGCGCCGCTCGACGTGCTGGCGAAAACACGTCTCTACGAACCCCTCGAGATGACGCGCACGGGCTACCGGCCGGTGCGCGCCGCCGGCACCGGCCAGGCTCCCGGCGCCGGACCGGCGGCCGGGGCCGCCGGCGGCGGGGAAGATCTGCGCGCGATCGCACCGACCGAAGACGGCACCGCGGTCGAACAACAAATGACGCAGGATCCGCAGTGGGCCGAGGCGGGGCGCCGGCATACCTGGCGGCGGTACCTTATCTGGGGCGAGGTCCACGACAGCAACGCGCACGCGATGGGCGGTGTCTCCGGGCATGCGGGCCTCTTCGGCACGGCCGGCGACCTCCTCGCATACGCGCGGATGTGGCTGGCGAACGGCCGCGGACCGCACGCCCGCGTCCTCGAGCCCGCGCTCGTCCGGGAAGCGGTGGCGCCGCAGACGCCGCCGCCGAAGATCCGCGGCCTCGGATGGGCGCTCACGGGCGAGCAGGGCTGGTGGCGCGACGCGCTCTCGCCGCGCGCGTTCGGCCACACCGGCTTCACCGGCACGTCGATCGTCGTGGATCCGGCGCGAGACCTGGCGATCGTGCTGCTGTCGAACGCCGTCCACCTCGGCCGCGACCGCACCGGGATCTTGACGCTGCGGCCCGAGATCGCGGCGGCGATCGCCGCCGCGATCTCGTAGGCGGGCGTGATCGAAAGGACCGACTTCCGGCTCTCACGAAGCCGCATCCGATGGACTACTTTCTCGGCGTCGACGGCGGCGCGTCCGGCACCGCCTGCGCCGTGGCCACCGGCGACGGGGCCGTCATCGGCATCGGGCACGCCGGCCCGAGCAATCACATTCTCGCCCCGGGCGGCCGCGAGCGCGCCCGCGCGGCGCTGGACGGCGCGCTCGGCCACACCCTCGCCGCCGCAGGATTGGGACCCGTGGAGTTTCGCGCGGCGCAGTTCGGGATGACCGGGATCACCCGCGGGACGGAGCAGGCGCGCGCGTTCGCGCAGGTCGTCACCGACACGCTCAAAGCGGCCGCCGTGCTGATCGAGAACGACGCGGTGATCGCCCGCGCCGGCGCGCTGGCGGGACGTCCCGGTGTGATCGTGATCGCCGGCACCGGCTCGGTGGCGTTCGGTGAAGACCCGAACGGACGGCAGGCCCGTGCCGGCGGCTGGGGCTACCTTTTCGGCGACGAAGGCAGCGGGTTCGCGATCGGATGCGGCGCCGTGCGCGCCGCGCTGCACGCCCGCGACGGCACCGGCGAGCCGACGATGCTCGTCGAGCGCCTGGACGAGGCGGCGGGCATGCCCCTCACCGACATTCCGATGGCCTTCTACGAAGGACGGATCGACCGGTCCAAGATCGCGGCGCTGTCCCCCGTGGTGGCGCGCGCGGCGGAGGAGCGCGACCCGGTCGCGCGGCGCCTCATCGACGAAGCGGCGGCGGCGCTGGCCCGGCTCGTGGCCGCCGTGATCGCGCAGCTGCGCTGGCCGGACGGACCGGTGGCCGTCGGCCCGGTCGGCGGCGTGTTCGAGGCCGGCCGCACGATTCTCCGTCCCCTCGCGGACGCGCTCGCACGCACCGCGCCGTCCGCGGTGCTGGTGCCGCCGAGACTCGAACCGGCCGCCGGGGCCGTGCTGCTCGCGATGCGCGCCGCGGGCGTGCCGCTGATCCCGCCGGTGCTGGCGCTGCTCGCGGCGACGTGGGAGTTGCGCCGCGCGGGCGCGCCGGCGCGCCCCTGAGCGAGCGGCCCGTGTCTTCCGTGAACGGCGCGGCGCTCCTCGAATCGCTGCGCGGCCGCCTGATCGTCTCCTGCCAGGCCTCCGCCCCGAGTCCGCTCCGGCGTCCGGACATCATCGCGGCGCTCGCGGAGTGCGCCGTCCTCGGCGGCGCGGCGGGCGTGCGGATCGACTCGCCGGAGGATGTGGCGGCCGCGCGGGCCCGGGTGCGCGTCCCGATCGTCGGACTGTTCAAGCAGCGCACCGGCTCGCCGGTCTACATCACGCCGACGTTCGAAGCCGGGCACGCGGTGGCGCGGGCCGGCGCCGACATCGTCGCCGTGCAGGCGACGCGCGAACGGGCGGAGCACGCGGAGCCGCTCGGGCCGCTCGTCGAGCGCCTCCACCGTGAGTGCGGCGTGCTCGTCATGGCCGACGTCTCGACCCGCGACGAGGGCGCCGCCGCCGAGGCGGCCGGCGCCGACGTCGTCGCGACGACGATGGCGGGCTACACGCCGCACAGCCGGCAGATGCCGGGCCCCGATCTGCGGCTCGTCGAGGAGCTGGCCGCCGCGCTTTCGGTCCCGATCGTCGCGGAGGGACGGATTCAGACGCCGGACGCCGCGGCCGCGGCGCGCCGGGCCGGCGCGTGGGCCGTCGTCGTCGGCCGCGCGATCACGATGCCGGAGGCAATCACCGCCCGGTTCGCCCAAGCGGTTGAAAGCGCTCGATAATGCGTCTCCTGCCGGCCGTCGACCGCGGCCGCGGCGGTAACGCCGCCGGTGGCTGCTGCGCGATCACCGCTCGACGAACAGCGGATTCGTCCATGCCATCGTGCCGTCCGCGCCCGTGACCTCGATCCGCAGGTAGCCCTCCCGTCCCCGCAGCACGTGCGACGCCTCATGCAGCGGCGTCCCTTCCGCCCGCACCCGGCTGCCCCACCGCGTGTCGCAGACGAAGCGCACCTCGCGGGCGCCGGGCTCCGCGATGCGCACCGTCGCCGTGTCGCCGTCGAACGTGACGTTCTCGAGCGTGACGCCGGTCGACGCGTAGAAGGACCCCGCGGCCAGACCCGCCGCCACCGACTCGGGCGTCAGCGTCTCTGCCCGCAGCATTGTCCAGGCCTTTCCGTGGTCGGCGAACTTCCAGTGGGTGTCGTCGTTGGCCGCCCCGAGTAGCGGTTTCCGGCGGGCGAGACAGTCGTCCCAGTGGACGCCGCTGTGCCCTTTCCCGATGTCTTCCTCGACGTTGGCGTTGAACACCTCGATCCCCGCGATATCGCGGAGCGGCATGAGGTCGTCCACCACCACTCCGCTCCAGTAGGGATGCGCGACGAAGACGACGCTCCCCGCGGCGCGAAGGCGGTCGACGATCGTCTGGGCCGGCAGGGCGTGGCGGGCCGCCGATTCTCTCGGCACGTCGATCATCCGGCGCAGGCCGATGCCGAGGATGTGAAACGCGGTGCCGGCGCCGGTACGGCCCGCGTCCACCTCGACCCCGGGGACGAGGACGAGACTGCCGGCGGCCGCGGACGGCGGCGCGGCGGTCACCCGATTGTGGTCCGTGATGGCGAGAAAGTCGTAGCCGCGCCCGGCGTACCAGGCGACCGCCTCTTCGACGGCGCGCGCGCCGTCGGATTCGGTGGTATGGCAGTGCCACACGCCCCGGTACCAGCGTCCCGGACGCGCAAACGGATTGAGCAGCCGGCTCACGAGTTCGCCTCCTTCGCCCATCCGCGTGCGCGCTCGACCGCGCGCCGCCATCCGGCGTACCGTTCCTCACGTTCGGCGGCGGGCATGGCCGGCTCGAACGTCCGGTCCGCCGCCCACGACCGGCCCGCCGCCTCGAGCGACTCCCACACCCCCTCGGCCAGTCCGGCGGCATAGGCGGCGCCGAGGGCCGTCGTCTCCCCGATCGACGCGCGCACCACCGGCAGGCCGAGCAGGTCCGCCTGCAGCTGCATCAGCACGTCGTTGCGCGAGGCGCCCCCGTCCACGCGCAGCGCCGCGAGGCGCAGGCCGGTGTCGCGCTGCATCGCGTCGACCACGTCGCGCGTCTGGTAGCAGATCGCTTCGAGCGTGGCGCGCACGAGGTGCGCCCGCGTGACGTACCGCGTCAGCCCGACGATCGCGCCGCGCGCCGTCATGTCCCAGTACGGCGCGAACAACCCGGAGAACGCGGGCACGAAGTAGGCGCCGCCGGTGTCGGGGACCGACGCGGCCAGGCCGGCCGTCTCTCCGGCCGTGCGAATGATGCCGAGATCGTCGCGCAGCCACTGTACGGCCGCGCCGGCGATCGCAATCGAGCCCTCCAGCGCGTACGCGACCTGCGAGGGGAACGCGTACGCGACCGTGGAGACCAAGCCGGCGGCGCTGCGCGCCGGCTCCGCGCCGGTGTGCTGCAGCAGGAAGCACCCCGTCCCGTACGTGTTCTTCGCGTCGCCCGGCCGGTAGCACGCCTGGCCGACGAGCGCGGCCTGCTGGTCGCCGAGCGCGCCGCAGACGGCGACCGCCTCACCAAAGGGCCCGTCGCGGCGCGTCACCCCGTACCGCTCGCTGCTCGAGCGGATCTCGGGCAGGATCGCCGGCGGGATGTGGAACAGGTCGAGCAGGTCCGGATCCCACGTGCGCGTCCGGAGATCCATCAGCATCGTGCGCGACGCGTTGGTGGGATCGGTGACGTGCACGCCGCCGTCGGGCCCGCCGGTCAGCCGCCAGATGAGCCACGCATCGACCGTGCCGGCGCAGAGGTCGCCGCGTTCGGCGCGCGATCGCGCGCCCGGTACGTGGTCGAGGATCCACGCGAGTTTGGTCGCCGAGAAGTACGTCGCGACCGGCAGACCGGTCCGCGCCCCGATCGTCTCCGCCGCGCCGTCTCGGATCAGCGCCTCGCAGGCGTCGCGGGTGCGCGTATCCTGCCAGACGATCGCGGGATAGATCGGCCGGCCGGTGTGCCGATCCCAGACCACCACCGTCTCGCGCTGGTTGGCGACGCCGACGGCGGCCACCGTTGGCCGCGGCCGCGCGGATCCCGCGCCGGCCCGGGCCAGCGCGTCGGCGACCACCCGGGCCGTCGCGGTCCAGATCTCCTCCGGGTCGTGCTCGAGCCAGCCCGGCCGCGGGGCCGACTGGCGGTGTTCGGTGTAGGCGGCGGCACGCGGACGGCCGGCGTCGTCGAAGACGATGCAGCGCGTGCCCGTCGTGCCCTGGTCGATCGCCACGATGCGCGCGCCCGCTGATCCGCCGCCGGCTCCGGCGGTCGCGCCCATCACCGTCCGAGCACCCGGGTGAGGAGCCGCACGTCGTTCGACGTGACGCCGTCGACCCCCCACGCGAGGCAGCGCCGCATCGCGGCCTCCTCGTCAACGGTCCAGGGAACCACCCCGAGCCCGGCATCGTGCGCCTCCGCCACGACTCCGGCGGTGAGAAGACTCCACCCCGGGCACAGCGCGTCGGCGTCCGCGGCCCGGGCCGCGCCGCGGGCGTCGGCCAGCCGGCCGGTGTAGATGACCCCGGTCGCCACGTCCGGCGCCGCCGCCCGCATCGTCCGCACCGCGGGGTGATCGAACGAGATCACCAGCGCCGCCTCGAGCATTCCGTGCCGCCGCAGCGCGTCGGCGACCTGCGCCTCGATGCCCTCGTAGAACATCGGCCCGTTTTTGATCTCGAGCAAGACAAACGCCCGATCCCGCACCAGACCGAGCACCTCGTCGAGCGCCGGAACGCGCTCGCCCGCAAACGCCGGGCCAAACCAGGATCCGGCGTCGAGCCGCCGGATCTCCTCGAACGTCAGAGCGGCGGCGGTCCCCCGTCCGTCCGTTGTGCGGTCGACCGTCTGGTCGTGGATGACGATGAGCCGTCCATCCCGGGTGCGCTGCACGTCGCACTCGACCGCGGGCGCCCCCGCGGCGAGCGCGAGGTGGAACGCGGCGAGCGTGTTCTCGGGAGCTTCCCGCGACGCCCCGCGGTGCGCGACGCCGAGCACGCGTCCACCGGGATGGAAACGACGCCACCGTCCTGCGGACGCGTTCACCGGAGCCAAGATACCCTAGCGACTCAGTCGCGGTGCGCCTAGCGGGCCTTCTTGCGGGCGGCGCCGCGGCCGCGTCCCGTGCGGGACTCCTGGCCCTGCTCGTCGTCCGCCGGAGGCGCGGCGGGTTCGGCCGGGGTTGACTCGGCGGCCGCCGGTTCGCCGGCCCGATGAGTGCCGCCGTCGCCGGTCTTGCGGGCGCGCGCGCCGGAGGCGCCGGCGCGCCGCGCACGCCCGCGCGGGGCGTGCTCGAGGTTCTCGATCGGCACCGGCTCGACGGTCTCGGCCAGCGGGAAGCCGAAGATCTGCGAGTAGAAATAGAGCTCCGCCTCGTGCGTGCGCTTGATGTGCTCCGCGCGGCGGAAACCGTGCTGCTCGCCCGGATACGCGATGTACGCGACCGGGATCCCTTTGCGCTTGGCCGCCTCGAAGATCATCTCGGACTGGTTCGGCGGCACGATCTTGTCCTCGAGCCCCTGGAACAGGATCAGCGGCGCGCGCAGCCGGTCGATCGACTGAATCGGAGACCGCTCCTTATAGAGATCGAGCCGCTCCGGATAGGGACCGATGAGATGCTCGTCGTATCGCGACTCGAACTTGTGGGTCTCCTCGTGGAAGACGACGAGGTCGCTGATCCCGAAGTAGCTCGCCCCGGCGGCGAAGAAATCGCGGAAGGTCAGCGCGGCCAGCGTCGTGTATCCGCCGGCGCTGCCGCCGTGGATCACGACGCGCTCCGGATCCGCCACCCCCCGCTCGATCAGGTGGCGCGCCGCGTTGATGGCGTCGTCGACGTCCACGACCCCCCACTGGCCGTAGAGCCGCTCGCGGTACGCCCGTCCGTAGCCCGTGCTGCCGCCGTAGTTCACGTCCACCACCGCGAAGCCGCGGCTGGTCCAATATTGCACGCCCAGGTTGAGGGTCGATGACGCGGCGCCGGTCGGGCCGCCGTGCACGCTGACGATCAGCGGGGGCCGCTCGTCGGCGGGCCCCGTCGCGTCCGGATTCGCCGGCGCGTAGTACAGGGCGTGCGCGGTCAGCCCGCCCTCCGTGGGAAACTCCACGGGCTCGGGCCGCGAGAGATACGCCGCGTCGACCGGCGCGGCCGCGGCCTTCCGCAGCGCGTCGATGCGCCGCGCCCGCAGATCCGTCAGCACCACGGACGGGAAGTCGGTCGGCGACCCGCCGATGAACGCGATGCCCGGCCGCCCGCACCGGACGCTGTCGAGCGACGTATACGGCAGCGCGATCGGCTCCAGGACGCCGCGCGCCGGATCCAGCCACGCGAGGCGCGAGCCGCCCTCCGCGCGGTGCACGCACACCAGCCGGCCGTCCGGCGCGACCGCGTACGTGGACTGCCCGAGCCGCCACGCCGGCCCGCCGAACTCCGACGCGGCCTTGAGCACCGCCTCGACCTTGCCGTCGCGCCAGCGATACGGATTCCACCACCCCGCCGGATCGGCGAGGAAGTACAACGTGCCGTCGGGGCCCCATTCCGGCTGCAGCACCGACTCGTTGGGCCCGCCCGCGACGCGGCGCGCGCCCGCGACCGTGCCGTCGCGCGCGAGCTCGCCGACCCACAGCTCCGTCCCGTCCCACGGCATGTTGGGGTGGTTCCAGGTCAGCCAGGCGAGGCGAGAGCCGTCGGCGGAGAGTCGCGGCGCGGAATAAAAATCGCCGCCCGAGACGAGCACGCGCGGCGCCACGCCGCCCCGGCACGAGACGCTCACGATGGTGTTGACCGCCTCGCGGTCCGACGTGGTGTGGTCTTCCCGCACGCACACGAGACGGTCGCGGCGAAGGTCGATGACCAGATCGGCGTAGCGGTATTCGCCCTCCGGGGTGATCGCCGACGGGGGCTCGCCCGGCCCGCAGCGGTAGAGGCGTCCGTCGTCAAACGAGGAGAAGAACACGACGGCGCCGCGCACCGCGTAGGCGCCGCCGCCGTACTCGTGGACGCGGGTTCGCGCGTTGAACGGCGCGGGGGTGGCGTCGGTGACGGCGCCCGACGCCTGCCGCCGCACGACGACGGACCGGCCGCCTTCCTCGGGCCGGGTCTCGATCCAATACACGTCGTCGCCGTCGAGCATGACCTGCTCGAGGCCGATGCCCGATGCGGCGACGAGATCCGCCGTGATCGGGGAGGGCCACGAGCCGTACGACAGCGCACGGGCCTGGGGCATGAAATTCCTCCTTGAGATTACTGGGCCGCCGTTGGATGCCCGTTCTGATAGAGCCAGCGATACATCGCGGCAGACTGCTGGACCGTCTTGACGTATCCGCGGGTCTCGCTGTACGGGATCGCTTCGACGAAAGTATCCGGATCGGCGCCGGATCGCGCCGCCAGCCATCCGCGCGCGGCGTTCGGGCCGGCGTTGTAGGCGGCGAGCGCGAGATCGACTCGGCCAAACCGCATGAGCTCGGCTTTGAGGACCGCGGCGCCAAGAGCGATGTTCGTCGCGGGATCGATAAGCCCCCGCTGGTCCGGCGAAGTCATGCCCAGGCTGCGCGCGGTGCTCTGGGCCGTGCCCGGCATCAGCTGCATCAGGCCGTAGGCGCCGGCCGACGAGACGGCGGCCGGATCGAACCGGCTCTCCTCCCGGATCACGCCGGCGATGAGATACGGGTCCACCCCGTCGCGGGACGCGGCCTGCGTGATCGCCGTCCACTGCGGGCGCGGGTACAGCGCCTGCCACAGCGCGAGCGGAAGCCGGTGCGGCGCCGGGGTGCCGAGGGCGTCGCGGGCGTCTTCGGCCACGCCGATCCCGCGGCGGGGCGTCCCCACATCAATATACCGCTGACTCAACAAGGTCAGCACCGCGGGGCGGGTCGCGGCGGGTGCGGCGGCCGCGGCCGCTTCGAGGTCGCGCGTCGCGTCCTCGGTCTGCGCGAGCGCGTCGAGCTCGTGAAACCGGTCGAGCGTCGGGATCGTCCCCGCGGGCACGTCCGGAGCGTCCGGCCCGATGGCGGCGCGGACGGGCGCGCCGAGGCGCGCCGCGGCGCCCTGGCCGTAGTACGTGTCGCCGTACAGCGTCGCCGCGCGGCGATAATCGCCGGCCGCCAGATCGGCGTGCCCGGTCTGCGCCGCGGCGCGGGCGGCCCAGTACCAGGCCGCGGCCGCGGCGTCGGTCCCGGCTGACGCCTGCGCGGCGTGCAGCCACGCGGTCCGCGCCGCGGCCCACTGTCCGCTCCGCGACAGCAGCCAGCCGACCTGCCACAGCGCGCGGCTGCCGTACCAGGTGAGCGGGAACCGGTCGCCGGCCTCCCTATAGAGGGCCAGCGCGGGTCCGGCGGCGCCGCGGTCCGCGCGCGTCTCGGCGACGAGATAGAGGCCCCGCGGCGCGAGCGACGACTTCGGGTACTCCGCCGCCAGCCGGCGCGCGAACGCAAGCGCGTCGGCCTCCCGGCCGCCCGCGAGCGCGATGCGCATCAAATAGAAGAGCGAATCGTCCGCGTGCGTCTGCCGCAGCGCGACGTCCTGCTGGAACCACCGCGAGGCATCCGCGAACCGGCGCTGCTCGTAGTTCAGTGCGCCCAGCATGTAAAAGATGCCGTCGTTGAAGAGCCAGGCCCGCGGCATCGACAGCACGCGCTGGAGGTCGGCCCACGCCGCCCCGCCGTCGCTGGCGTCGAACTCGCTCTGCGCGCGCTGATAGAATACCTCGACCGGGGTCGCGTCCGCCGGCAGCGGATGCGCGCGCGCGAGCGCATCGAGGCGCGTGCGCGCGGATGCCGCGTAGGGACTGGCGGGGAAGGCCCACGGAATCCGCCGGTAGGCCTGTGCGGCGTCGGCCCAGCGTCCCTGGGCTTCGAGCGCCTGGCCCATATCGAACCACGCCTGCGCGGCATGCATCCCCTGGCTGAACTGCTCGAGATACCGATGAAACGCGTCGGGCGCGTCGGGCGCGCGGGCACTCCACAAGCTCTCCGCCCGCCAGAACAGCGCGAGACCGCGCATGCTCGAATCGGGGAAGCGCGCGATCACGTCCGCGAACGCGCTGGCCGCATCGCCGAAGCGGCCCGCGTCGAAGTCGGCCACTCCGAAGTAGTACTCCGCGTGATCGGCGAGAAGCGGCGCGGCGTTCGCGGCGTGCCGGAAGACCGCGGCGGCGTCCTCGTACCGCTTCTGCGCCATGTCGATGACGCCGAGCAGGTACGCGGCGCGCCCGCCTTCGGCGCCGTCCTCCTGCGCGAGCGGCTCGAGCAGATTCTGCGCGCTCGCGAGATCGTTGCGGCGGTAGGAGTCAACGGCGGCGGCGAGGCGGTCGGAGGCCGGGACCCCCCGCGCCGGCGCGGCGACGAGCAGCGCCGCCACCAACAGTGCCGCGGGGATCATGGGGCGGCGGCGAAGGGACAGGCCCGCCGCCGCGCGCCGGTGTGGTGATCTCGGCAATGATGAATTCATACCGTGGTGGTCCTGCGTGATAGGTTTACCCCGGTCCAATGCGGCGCGGACACGGGTCTTCCCTGTCGAATCGGGACGAGCTTAGTGGTTGTACAGCGCGCGCAGTCCGCTAAGGAAGATCTCCCCGCTCGGCGTCTTCGTGGGATCGGTCTCGACTACGTATACGTAGGTCCAGCGAATTGGATAGGCAACGCCGCTCGGAAGCGACGCCGTCAGCTGCTTCCAGCCCTGCCAGTCCACGTGCCGCGCAAACGTGACGGTGCCGCGGTCGCCCTTCGCGTCGGTGTACGCGCCGCGCAGCCACGCCCCGTCGCCGTCGCCGTACACCCAGACCGAGACGCCGGTGGGCTCGCCCGGCAGCGTCAGATCCGTCTCCACGTACGCGGCGCGGCTGCCCTGCCCATCGAGGTGAAAGGCCAGGCGCACCGACTGCCGGTTGTCCCGGCTCGGCGTCGAGACCAGTGTGACGTCGCCGGTCACGGCCTGCGGCGGATAGCCGCGGAAGGACGCCTGCTCTTCGAACGCCGGGATGAGACGGCTCTGGGGGCCGCCGACCGATACGCGCAGTTCGGTACTCGCGCCCGCAAGCCGGGCGGTCAAGAGTCCCGTCCCGGTCACCGTGCCCGCGACGAACGTGCCGGGCGCCTGAACGGCGCCGAGCCCCGGCGGCGACATCAGCCAGGCGACCGCGTCTTGGGGCAGCGTGACGAGGCGGCCCGACGGATCCTGCCCGGACACGCGGAGTGTCGCGCTCTCGCCCGGCGCGACCGACAGCGAGCCGGGCGCGACAACGAGGCGCGCCAGGCGCGTGACCACCGACACCGGCACGGCGCCCGAGGCGGCGCCGCTCTGCACCGTGACCGTTCCGTCCGCGGGCTGCGTCCCGGCGACGATGCTGCCGTCGCCGCCCACCCTCACGAAATCCGGCGCCGGCTGCCGCGGCAGGGCGACGCCCCGCGACGGCAGGCCGTCGATCCGCAGCAAGCCCCCGGAAGCCGCGAGCTGCACCGGATCGGTTAACGAGACGGGGTTGCCCTGCGCGTCCACGCCGACCGCGGGCGGCGTCACGTGGGCGCCCGGATAGAGGAACAGCGGCTGATTGTTGTTGACGAGAATCCTCACCGGTGGGCCCGGGGTGGCGGTCGTGTAGACGAGCACGGCATCCGCCACGGGGCGCTCCGTCCCATCGGAGGGCGAATTGACGACCGACACCTGCGGCTGCCCCGGCATCCGCACGACCATCTCGGCCGACCCGCCGCTGTCGAAGGCCATCGCCTGGTAGGCGCCCTGCCGCTGCATGTACGCGGCGAGCTGGGGCCGCGTCAATCCGATGCTGAGCCACGGCTGGCGGCCGTCGGCCTCGACGAACGTCAGGTGCCGGCCGTCGGGACTGATCCCGACCGCGGCCGCGGGATAGCGGATGTTTCGTTCGGCGGCCGCGGGCGCGTCGGAGTCTTCGACAAGCTGCCCGCCGTCCACCAGGATCGGGCCGCCCCCGACGGCGACCTGCGCGTCGTGCCAGTCCGGATCGGTGGTGAGGTTGACGGCGACGGTCACGCCCGCGCTGAGGCGCCGCTGGATCCAGTCCGCCCCGGCGCCGCGGCCGACCAGGATGATCTCGCCCTGGGGAAACGGCGCGTAGAACGCCTGCTGCGCCCAGATCTGCTTGACGAAGTACCGCCCGCCCGAGCCCGCGGATCCCGGATCGGCCGCGGACAGCTCGGCGACCGCCTGACGCACGCCCGGCTCCGGCGGCGGCGCCCCAAAGCCGCGCACGTTCGAGATGACGGTGATGCCATTCTGGGGCAGACCCGCGTTGAAACTCTCGAGCGGCTGGGTCTCGCCGGAATCCGTGACGACGGTGCCCGTCCAGCGGTAGCGTACGATGCGCGCCACGCCGTCGCGGTTGACGACGAGGGCGACAAACCGCCACGGGCTCCGCAGCAGCTGGCCGTTGCTGATGACGATGTTGAGCGGCATGCCCGACTGGTGGATGTCGAAGTAGTCGGCGTTGATGGCCGCGATCGCGCCGGCGCGGGCCGCCATCGACGAGACGGACTCGTCGTCGCTGATCAGCCGATCGTGCGCGACGCCGACGCCGAGATGCACGGTCGGGTTGGCCAGATCGACAAGCAGATGGTGCAGGTCGAGCGGCCCGTCGGAGGTCATCATGGAAACGTGCCGGTACTCGACGCCGGCCGCGACGGGCAGCGCCACCATGTTCGAGACGAGCACCGAGGGCCAGTCGGCGGGCCCCGCCCCGCGGGCCGCCGGGGCGAGGAGTCCCAGCACGAGGAGAATCGCGAGCACGCGGGCCATGCCTTGTCGCGTCAGCTGCGTCGTCTGCATCTGCGCCGTCCGCTGGTATGTGTATGGTGCGAGATTAGTTGCGGAGCTTTTCGGCGCTCGGGCACGGTCGTCCTCCCCGCCGCGCCCTACGGCCGCAGCGACGCCGCTGGCGGCCGGAGCCGGCTCCTCATGGCGTCGGCGGCTTGGCCGGAGCAGGCCCTCCGCCCGGCCGCGGGGCCGTCGGCGTGACGCCCGCGCCCGGTTGTGTCGGCGTCACGGTCACGGCTCCGCCCCCCGGCGCCGGCTTGGTCCCGCCGGCCGGCGCGGCCTTGGGCAGACCGAGGAACGCCGTAATGGCCTTCGGGAAGCCGTCGAACGCGTTCGACGGCAGTGCGTACTGCAGGCCGAGCGCCGTGTTGGTGGCGAGCCACGCGCCGCCAGGGCGCCGGTAGACCACGACGCGGAACTGGGCGCCCTCGCCGCCGTCGGTCTGGATCGTGAAGGCGGGCGTCCCCGCCGGCGCCGCGGCGAGCGCCTCCACGGTATCGCCCTCGAGGATGTTGATCGACGAGAACATGTCGGTGATCTGACTGTCCGAGAGGCCGCCGCCGGAGAACCCGGGGCCCTGACGGTGGATCTGCAGCACCTGCTCGTCCCGGCTCCACGTCACCGCGGTGAGATTTTGCGCGTTGTACGGCAGGAGGCGCTTGCTGACGAGCGAGATGGGCGCCGGCGTCAGCCGCTTCGCCAGTCCCGCGTCCAGCTCCAACACCGTCGCCGCCCCCGCGACCATCGCATACGTGACCTTCCCTTTTGACGCGAAGATCAGACGCAGCGGCGTCGACTGCTTCTTCAGGGTGACGTCCACGGTAACGGCCGGGTGGTCGAGTCCGTAGGGGGCGAGGTCGCGCACCCCGTCGTGGAACGCCTTGGCGTCCGAGGTGGTGATCGGGAAGAAAAGGTCGGTCACTTTAAAGTCGTCGGCCGGCCACGGGTGGGCGCCGCCCAGACGCCAGCGGTCCGGCCCGATGCGGTCGACGGTGAGCACCCCGGACGCAGAGGCGACGCGCACGCGCTGCACGTCCGCATTGGAAAAATCCGCGAGGGTCTTCTGGCGCAGGTCGGCGGCCGTCTTCGCCAGCGCGTCGCGGGCCGACGCGTCGACGAGGTAGACCGCGTCCCCGGGCACCGCGCGCGCGTAGAGCCCCGTCGAGACCGGCGAGGACTTGCCGATGTCGACGGCGGCCGTCTTGCCGTCCTGGGTGTGGAGCGTGAGCTCGGTATCCGGCGTCGCCAGCCCGTACGCGGCCCAGTCCGAGGTCTTGTCGGCGACGGTCCGCTGCGGCACGATTGCGAGCACGCCGTCGAGCAGGTCGGACACCGCGTAGCCGGACGCCGGCGCCGCGAACGGCCGGGTCAGCATCCAGTGTGTGGCGTCGGTCCGCACGAGCTCGGCCGTGTTCTTGCCGCTCCGCACCGTGATCTGCGTAATCGAGGCCTTCGGGAGGTGCACGAGGTGCCGCGCCTGTTCCGCGCGCTGCGCCTGCGGCCGGTCGACGACCAGAATGTAGCCGCCGACGAGGGCGACGACGATCGCCAGCGCGAGGGTGATGCGGGGACTCACAGGCTGCGCCTGCGGAAGTACACCGAACCGCCGAGCACGAGGAGCGCGAGCGGCAGGACGATCACGCTGCCGAGGAAGAGATAACGGCCCTGCTGGCCGGAGACGATGAACGGGTCGAACGGCGAGGCGCGCGGCGCGATGCTGACCAGATTCCCCGACTGCGTGAGCCACGCGACGGTGCTGGTGAAGAGGTCGCGGTTGCCGACCAGCCCGACGTAGCTGTTCCGGACGAACGAGCTGTTGCCGAAGAGGACCGCGGATCCCTTGGCCGGACTCGGCGCCGCGGCTGCGGGCTTCGCCCCGCCCTTCGAAGGAGCGGCCGAGGCGCCGGGCGAGGCCGCACCGCCTCGCGAAGACGAGGTCGGAGTGACCGACGCCGTGGGGTGCGCGGGAGCCGCGCCGGTTCCCGACGGCGTAACCTCCAGGCCGAGAATCGACGGTCCCTTGCGGTCGACGCCCGCCTGGTACGCGATGTCCTTCGCGTCGAGGTTCGTCTTCACGTAGCTCGCGTCCGAGCTCTTGACGATCGGCGTGATCGTGACGTCCTTGGCCTTCGGATCCGGCACGAGGGGCGTCGCGACCGGGAACGCCGTCGCGAGGTTGAAGTTCTGCGTGATGTCGTTGTACGGGTACTGCGTGACGATCGGCACGGCCGGGTTCGCCCCGAGCAGCCGGGACACCGGATCGACGACGAGGCCGCCGGGGGCCGCGACGTGGAACTCACGGCCGAGCCACGCCCGCACGCCGGCCGGGCTCGTCGGATCGATCAGCACCAGCAGGTGGCCCCCGTCGCGATAATAGGCGTCGAGCGCGTCGAGCACTTGAGGCGGGAGCTCCTGGCTCGGCGAGGCGAGCACGACCGCGGAGGCGTCGGCCGGCACGTGCGCCTCTTTGATGAGGAAGAGCGGTTTCACGTCGAAGCCCTTGCCGGTCAACGCCTGCTTCGCCGTGCCCATGCCGACGCGGGTGAAATCGTCGACCGGCACCTCGCCGTCCCCCTGCACGACGTACAGCGTCTTCTTGCCGGTCTCCAGCACGTGCAGGAGGCCGTTGGTCAGCGCGTCTTCGGTGGCGTCGTCGACCGTGTACGTCGCGGCGCCGCGCTGCAGCACGATCTGGCCGTAGGACGTCACCTTGTACTTCTGCGCCTCGGCGGGGTTGCGGTCGGGATCGACGAGCCGGAACTGGAAGTTCTTCGAGTAGTACTGATAGGTGCCGAGGAGATCGCGGTAGCGGCCGGTCGAGTCGGAGCCGGGGAACGCGACGGCCTGCACCGGGCCGGGCAGCGTCCGCAGGATCTTGAGGGTCTGCGGCGAGAGCGAATGCTCCCTGGTCGCGGTGAGGTCCCAGCGGACGTGGTGCTCGACGCCGAGATAGTTGAGTCCGACGAGCAGCGCCAGGACGAGCAGCGCGGAGACGAGCGCGTTGACGGTCAGCAGGCGGTTGCGGCGCAGCATCACGCTACCTCCACTTTCGGGACTCCAGCGCCAGCGCGCCGAGGAACACGAAGAAGCCCGCGAGGCTCAGGAAGAACAGCACGTCCTGCGTGTCCACCGTGCCGCTCGAGAACGTATTGAAGTGGGTCGCGACGGCGAGGGAGGACAGGACCTGCTGGGTCGCGGAGCCCGTGGCCTGCTGGGCGAAGCCGAGCACCCACAGCAGCAGCAGCAGCGAGAAGCCGATCGCCGCGGACACGATCTGGTTTTCGTTGAGCGTCGACGCGAACAGCCCGATCGCGAGGAACGCCGCGCCGAGCAGCAGGAGGCCGAGGTAGGTCGCGCCGAGCAGGCCCCAGTCGAGGCGGCCGATCACGGCGAGGCTGAGCGGCATGTAGGCGCTGATCGCCAGCAGCACGAGGTACAGCCCGACCGCGGCGAGGTACTTGCCGAGGATGATCGCGGTGTTCGTGACCGGCGAGGTCGCCAGCAGCTCCATCGTGTGGGCGCGGTCTTCCTCGGAGACGAGGCGCATCGTGAGCACCGGCACGAGGAGGATCAGCACGAAACTGACGTCCTGAAACAGCGGGCTGAAGATGATCCGCGTCGGGTTGAAGTCGGCGGGCGGCGTGCCCTGCAGCTGCAGCACCTGCGTCGTGTACAGGCCGATCAGCGAGAAGAACAGGAAGCCGGTGATCAGGAAGAACATCCCCAGCGCCACGTAGGCGATCGGCGACGAGAACAGCTGCTTGAACTCCTTGCGCGCGATGACGAGCGTGCCGCTCATGCCCGGGCTCCCTTCGATCCGCCGTCTCCCGGCTTCGCGGGGCCTTGGGACTGAGCGGGACCGTCCTCATGCGTGACGAGTTTCAAGAAGACGTCCTCGAGGCTCATCGACAGCGGCCGCAGCTCGAGCAGGCCGACGCCGGATTCCACGACGGCGCGGGCGACGTGCTCGCGGACATCGGCGCCGAGGTCGGACTCGACGAGCAGCTCGCCCGGCGCCCCACCGGCCGTCACGTGCCGCACCCCCGCGATCGTGCCCAGGCGCTTCGGCAGGTCGGCCGACGGCCGGGCCGCGCGCACGAGCGTCTTGTCCGAATTGCGCAGCCGGGCCGCCAGCTGCTCGTACGTGTCCACGGCGACGACGGCGCCCTCGTTGAGGACGATCACGCGATCGCACACCGCGGTCGCCTCGGGCAGGATGTGCGTGCTCAAGATGATCGTGTGCGATGCACGCAGGCCCTTGATCACGTTGCGGATCTCGACGATCTGCCGCGGATCCATCGCGGATGTCGGCTCGTCGAGGATCAGCACCTCGGGATCGTGCACGATCGCGTGCGCCAGTCCGACGCGCTGGCGGTAGCCGCGCGACAGGTTGCGGATGAGCCGGTCCGCCACGTCGTCGACGTTGCACAGCGTCATCGCCCGCTCCACCGCGTCCGGTACCCGGCCGCGTTCAACCCGCTTCAGCCGGGCAACGAAGGAGAGGTACTCACGCGTGGTAAACTCGTCGTAGAGCGGGACCACTTCCGGCAGATACCCGAGATGACGCTTCGCCTCGAGCGGCTTTTCCACAATGTCGAATCCGGCGATGGATGCCCGCCCCGCCGTGGGCGCCAGAAATCCCGACAGGATCCGCATCGTCGTCGTCTTGCCGGCGCCGTTCGGGCCGAGGAATCCAAGGATCTCGCCTTCACGAGCCTGAAACGACACGTCGCGGATGGCCCAGCGCTCCCCATAGCTGCGGGAGAGCGAATCGGCCTGAATCACGAGCGAATCCCCCCTTCCAAGCAGACAGCCCTTATCCTAATCGCCAAGGTCCGCCGTTGCAAGGGCCGCGTGCGCCCGCACCGCCCCCCGACTGCGCGGGGCCGCTGGGCCGCGAAAACGGGGGGGCTCCTGGCCGCGGTGCTCGCCGCGGCGCTGGTCCTTCCCGCGGCCGCGGCCCCGGGGGCCGCGGCCGCGCGGCAGGTGCCGCATCGCGCCCTGTGGATCGAGCCCGGCGCGAACCTCAAGCAGCTCAGCACGGTCGACGGGGTGCGCGCTGCGCTCGACCGTGCGAAAGCCGCCGGCATCGACGTCGTCATGCCCGAGGCCAAGAATGCCTGGGGCTACGTGATCTACCCCAGCTCGTTCATCCCGTCGATCGCCGACTCGCCGATCTCGCACTCGGGCGCCGGCGGAAGCTACCCGCCGCCCGCGCAGTGGTATCCGCGCGACTACGACCTGCTGGGGACGATCATCGCGGAGGCGCATGCCCGGGGCATCAGGGTCCACGCGGCGATCAACACGTTTGGCGAGGGCTACTCGCCGATGCACGCCGGCCCGTCATTCGCACACCCTGACTTTCAGGCGACCGCGTACGTGGCCTACCGGCGCATCATCGCTCCCAACGGTACTTCTTACGAATTGACGGGCGTCGATGTTCCGCGCGGACAGGACCAACTGATCCTCTACACTCCGGCGAGCGGCGGGGCCAGCCCCGCGTCGCGGTACGGCGTCGAGGCGGCGGTGGCCGCCGGCACGGTGGCGGAGGTGCGCGATCGGACCGGGGGGCCGGCCGATCCGGGAGCGGTGCCGATCCCACAGGACGGGTACGTCCTCTCCGGGCACGGCGCGGCGGCGGACTGGCTGCGCGGCGCGCTGCGGCCGGGCGATCACGTTACGATCGGCCCCGTGGAGACGCGCATGGAGCCCTCCTCGGCCCACGACATCTTCGCGTTCGCCAACCCCGCGAACCCCGCGGTATGGAACTACGAGCTCGCCGCCGTGCGCGAGATCGTGGCGCGGTACGACGTCGACGGCATCGTGCTGGACCGCACCCGATACGACGACCTGTCGGAGGACTTCTCCGATCTCAGCCGCGCGGCGTTCGAACGGGCGATCGGCCGCCCGGTCGCGCACTGGCCGGACGACATCTACACCTACGTCCCGCAGGGATACTGGGTCGCGCGCCGGTTCGGCCCGCTCTATCAGCAATGGCTCGGCTATCGGGCGCACACCATCATGGCATATACGCGCGCGGCCGCGGAGGTCGCCCGGGCGGTCCGCCCCGGGGTGACGGTGGCGATGTACGTCGGCTCCTGGTACTCGGTCTATTACAATGAAGGCGTGAATTGGGCGAGCCCGAGCGTCCACCCGCCCTATTCGTGGATCGGGGACGCGTGGGTTCGCGCCGGGCTGGCGCCCCTGCTCGACTACCTCATGATCGGGCTCTATTACCGGCCGGTGACCATGTGGGAGGCGATCCGCCGGCACGACGGTGCCACGATCAGCGTCCAGGGCAGCGGGATCCTCGGGGTGCAGCTGGTGCACGGCGACACGGCGGTCGTCGGGTCCCTGCTGCTGACGTTGTACGAGGGGCAGCCGCGGACCCTGACCCGCGCGATCCGCATGTCGGACGCGGTCACCCGCGGGACGATGATGTTCGACCTCGTGTACCTCAACACGCTCAATCTGTGGGACGCGATTCCGGCGCCCTGAGGCAAACGCAGCGGGGCCCGCCCGGAAACCGGGCGGGCCCCGCCACGAGAACCTATCACCTTCTGCCTTACGCGGCGTCTCCGGGACCTGCGAGCTCGGAGCGCGCCGTATGCGGAGTCTCCTGCCGAACCGTCATCATCCAGCTGTGCCGCTGCGCTGATGCCGGCCGGACTACGGATGTGTTACCCGGCCATCACCTCGCGCGGATACTGGCGGCAGGTCGGACGGTACGGCATGGAGCCGGGTCTACTATGGGCCATCCGCATCACCTCCTTTCGTTCACTAACCCCATCATCGCGCGCGCCGACGGCGGTGTCAAGACCGCGCAGCGCTGGGCTGCTCGACCGTCGCCCGGCGAATTCTATGAAGGGACGCTACTTTCTGCCGTTGCTCTTACGCTTGGAGTGGCCGCGCAGCCAGACGGCGACGGCGTCACGGGTCATGCCGCCCTTCGCCACGCCGGTGATGAACTCGACAGTTTCGGCCGCCGGGGACAGCGCCAACCGGTACCCGGCACCCTCCAGGAACAGCCGCGTGGCCTCGAGTGCCGTGCGCTTGTTGCCGTCGTGAAAGATCTGGTCGCGGATCAGCCGATCGAGATAGAACGCGGCGAGGTCCCACACGGTCGGCTGCGGCCGGAGCGCGATGCGGGTCTGGACAAAATTAACCAGGGAGTCGAGACTCGGCGGGTATACCACGTTCTGTTCGCCGGCCAGATAGAGGCCGCCGGTCGCCCGGATCATCCGCTGGTTGACCGTCCGCAACTGCTCCGCGGTCAGGTACTTCATCGCTTGGCGAGGGCCTCCCAGACAAGGCGGTTATCCCGGAGGCTGCGCTCGAGACTGGACAGGAACAGCCGTTCGCTAAACATCTCCGCCGGAGGGAGCGGGCGAGACGGCCGGCGAACGATGGCCTTTCGCGCTCTACTGGCCTTCGTCGCTCTCGAACGGACCACTTTTACCCGTGCCTGCCTCGGCTTCGCCGGGCGTTTGGCGGGTTTTGCGGCCTTCCGGGCACGGGAAGCGCCCGTCCGGGCCACTTTTTTGGCCGGGCCTCGGGACTTACGCTGATTTACGGTTTTTCTCGCCCTCTTTGCCATTGTGCCGTCCTCGTTCTAATCTATCACGCATCTAAGGCCATGCGCAACATATCGCCCCCGAGTCGGCTTCAAGAATCGATTTTCTTCGAGCGGATGGGAGAAGAAAACGAGAGTTAAGTTAGAAACGAGCAACCGCTCATCATAAAAGATGATTCCAGGCGAGACGGCGCCCGAGGCAACCGGGGCAACACGGGACTAAACCCGGGACAAAGGAGAGCGCCGGACCGACGGCCCGGCGCTTTTGAAGCGGTTATGTTCGTTGGCGCAGTTGTTGGAAGTTTCGCCGGCTAGCCGACCACCCTCACATTCTGGGCCTGCGGGCCTTTCTGACCCTGTGTGATCTCGAACTCGACAACCTGGCCCTCCTCGAGGTTGCGGAATCCCTCGCCGGCAATACCCGTGTAATGCACGAACACGTCCTTTCCTTCCTCGGGGGTAATAAAACCATAACCTTTCTCGCGATTAAACCACTTCACCGTACCCTTAGGCATAGCTACTTCATTCCTCCCCCAGGCCTTACAGCCCAACAAAGTGGTTCCTCCTTACTACGAACCCTGGGACGAATCCTGCACCCCCCTGTCCGGCCCAAGGCCTCCCGCCGTCCCCGCGCCGGCCGCCACGACGGCGAAGCGGCCGGGCGCCCAAATATCCAGCCCGTCCGGCCACCGGTTCCGCGACACAGCGTCCGCGATCGCGTCGCCGATGACAGGACAGTATGTGACCGCCCGATCGGCGCCGGCGAGCGCGAAGTACAGATCGTCCTCGAGCCGGCCGACGGCCGGACGGCCGTCGGCCGGCTCCGCGGAGACCAGCAGCGGCGCGTGAATGATCCGCGCCGGTTCGACGCCGGGCACCAGGCACACCGCGGCCGCTGCGATGCGGCGCAGCGCCTCGACGAGCGCCCGGGCGTTTTCCGCGGTGGCGCCCTCGTCGACGAGCGCCGGCGGATCGAGCACCAGTTCACCGGAAGGGTGTTGGCGGATCCCGTTGACAGTGTGCCGCAGCAGCGGCGCGATCCGTTCCGTGACAGCGACGCGGCGCCGTCCGCTCCGCGCCGGCGGCCCGGCACCGAGCTGCCGCACGGCCATGCCGAGCAGCTCCATCGATGCCACGACGACCCGCCGCGCGACGATCTCGTCGCGTCCGGTCCGGATACGAAAGCCCCCGTTCTGCCGGGCGATGCTGATATAGCCGCAGTCGAGATGCGTCGCGCCGCCGAAGCCCAGCGCGGCGGCGAGCAGGCGGCGCGCCAGCGCTCCCGGGTCCGCGACGCCGTCGTAGCCGCAGTACACCGCGCCGGCGGTGTGCTCGGTCAACCCCGGTTCGCGCCGCAGCGTCTCCTCGCGCGACAGCCACGCCACGGGCAGCCCGGCCGCGCCGGCCTGAGCTGCGCGCGCACGGCCCATCTCCGCATCCGCGTCGGTCAGCGCCACCGTCAGGCCGCCGGTGCGCCGGTACCCGAAACCGCCGATCGCGTCCTGGAGCTCGGGAAACCGTTCGGCGCTCCGCACCGCGAGCCGGATGTCGGCCGGGGTTCCGCTCTGCACAGCGACGGCGGCCGACGCCGGCACCGCGCCGTCCGGACGAGACGTATCGACAACGACCGGCGCGATGCGCCGGCGGGCGAGCGCGTAGGCGGCGGCCGCCCCGGCGCAGCCGGCGCCGAGCACCGCCACTTCGTATCCGCGCGCGCGATCAGGCACGACCCGCATCCGTCTCGGCGTCGGCACGCAGCAGCGCCGCGAGCGGCAGGGGTCGAAGCGGCGGCCACAACGACGGCAGGGGGACGCGGCCGGCCGGAACCTGTAAGAACTCGCTGAGCCACCGGATCACCGGGGGCCCGCACCGCCGCCACCGGCAGTCGCCCAACCCGCAGCGCGTCTGGGCGGCGAGCGCGTCCGGCGTCACCGCGCCTGCCACCGCCGCCTGGCGCAGCGCGTCGAGCCGCACGCCCTCGCAGGCGCACACGGTCGTGTCGGGCCGCGGCGCCCACGCCTCGATCACCTCATCGGGCACCGCGCCGAGCATCAGGGCCTCCCGCGCCGCGTGCCGCAGCGGGGAGGCGGCCGCGGCGAGACGCTGGCGCGCCTCCGCCATTTTCGCGTCGGGCTCTTCGAGCAACCCGAGCATGTGGAGCGCGGCGCACGCCGCGAGCCGGCCGGATTCCGCCGCCGCGCGCGGCGTGTCCACGCCGGCCGCGTCCCCGGCGACGAACAGGCCGGGCGTCGGACCGTGCACCGCCAGCGTGGGATCATAGCGCGGTACGAAACCGCCGAGGAGCGGCTGGTAGACACAGGGGCAGCCGGCGAGACGCGCCAGCTCGACCGCGGGGACGCGGGGCGATTCGACGCACAGCAGGCGGCACGGGTGCGCGACGCCGTCGTCCAAGAGCACTTCCTCGACGGCGCCGGCGCCGCGCGCCTCGGCCGGTACGCCGGGCAGCACGGGGATCGCGGCGGGCACGCCGTTCGGCCGGTCGGGCGCAACGAGGGTCACGGCGAGCCCCCGCTCGGCGAGCCGGGTCGCAAGGGCGGCGTGCTCGCCCCGCGCGACGACGACCGCCGGTCCGGACTCGGCGGTGACCCGGCCGGCGCGGACCGCGTCCCACGCCGCCTCGAGCGTCAGCACCCCGGGCAACGTCCACCCCGGGAACGGCATCATCACCTCGGGGGCGCCGGTGGCAAGAATGACCGCGGCGCCCGTGACGGTGTCGATCCGCTGCGCCCGGAGCACCGCGAGCGAACGGCCCGCGATGCCCCACACCGGTGTGCTGCGCCACACCTCCGCGGACCCGAGACTCCGCATCAGGCCCTCGGTGAGGCCGCGCGCGCCCGGCACGAGAACGGCGCGCCCGCCCAGCACGGGGCGCTCTTCGAGGAGCAGGACCCGGGCTCCGGCGGCCTGCGCCTCACCGGTGGCGGCGAGCCCGGCCGGCCCCGCGCCGACGACGACCACGTGCCGCTCGATCGCGTTCATCGCCGGTATCTCAACGCGGGACGGGGCATCGCCGTGAACGGTCCTCCTTCAACGCATTCGCGAGGTGCGGGAGGTAGGTGTTCCGCTCCCCGCGCGTCTCCTCCTGCGGGTGCGCAGGGCGCCGGGGCGGTTCCATCGAACGGCACCACGCGGCCGGCATGGTGTCGTGAACGGAGGCGAGTCGCAATGCGGGACGCGATCGACGACGGACGGCGGATCGAGGACGAGGACACCGCCGCGGACGCGACGGGCACGATCCTGCGGCGTCTGGCGGGCAGCCTCGGCCTCATGGTGCAGGCCTACGCGCTCGCGGCCGCGCGGGACCTTCGTTTGGCGGTGCGCGACGTCGTCATGGCCCTCGTGCTGCTCAGCACCGTGATGATGCTCGGGTTCTATGTGCTTGCGCTGCTCGTGGCCGCGGCCGTCCTCGCCCTCGCGCAGGTCCTGCCGGCCTGGGGCGCGGCCCTCATTGTGTTCGCCGGCGTCGCCGTGGCGATGGGCCTGCTGCTGCTGCTGATGGCGTTGAGACTGCGCCGCATCGTGGTCCGGATGCGCACGACGATCCAGGCGGCGAAGGAGGATGCCCGGTGGTTTCGGACGCGAATCCTTCGGATCGACTAGCCGAGACACGCCGCGCGATCGAACGCGACGCGCACGAGCTGCGGACCCGTGCCCGCGGCACGCGCGCGAAAGTCCTCGCGGCCCTGAGCGGCATCGCCGAGATTCGCCAGATGCTCGGCGTCGTGATGCCGCGCCGCCGTCCGGCTCCCGCCGGTGACGACGGCGCCGCGCCCCGCCACGACCGGTAGGCCCGTCGCGCGCGGACGGGCGGCTCCCGCCGCCTACCGCCGGAGACCGTGGTCGTCGCCGCGCAGCACCGCTTCCACGTCGCGCAGCGTCGCGCGGCAAAAATCCCCGGCGTAGGTCTGCTTGAGCGCGGCCAGGGCGGCCCCGTACCGAAGGCCGTTGCCGGTACCCCGCGCGAGATATCCGTAGAGAAATCCCGCGGCGAACGCGTCGCCGCGGCCGACACGGTCCACCACCTCGGCGCGAAACGCCGGCTGGCGCACCACCGTCTCCGCGTCGGCGGCCACGGCCCCCGACTCGCCGCAGGTCAGCACGAGCACGCGGCAGCGCAGCCGGTCCCGTAGGGCGCGCGCGACGGTATCCGGCTCGCCCCGCATTTCGAAAACGCCTCGCGCGTCGCGATCGTTGACGAGCACGATGTCGAGCCCGTTGAGCAGGGGCGCGAGGGTCTCCCGCGCCGCGGACGGCGGCCACAACGTCGCGCGGTAGTTGACGTCGAACGAAACGAGCACCTGCCGCGCCCGCGCCTCGGCGATGGCACGGGTCACGAGGTCGCGCGGCCGCTCGCCGAGCGCCGGGGTAATCCCGGTGAGATGCACGACGCGGGCGCCGTCGAAGCGCGACCACCCCACCGCGTCGGGATCGATCTCGGCAAACGCCGACCGGCGCCGATAATAGAAGACTTCGCCGGGGCGCGGGGCGGCTCCGGGCTGCAGGAACATCACGCCCGCGTTTCCCTCGGGCGTCCACAGAACACCGTCCGCGTCGACGCCCGCCGCGCGGACCGCGTCTGCGATGCGCCGTCCGAGCGGATTGGCCGGCAGCCGGGAGATCCATGCCGTCGGGACGCCGAGGCGCGCGAGGGCGACGCAGACGTTCGCTTCGGCGCCGCCGACCTGCACGGCGAACGCCGCCGCCGACTCGAGCGTCTCACCGGCGGTCGGGGCGAGGCGGACCATCGCTTCTCCGATGCCGATCACGGTTGCCATACGCGCCCCGGTCCTCAGTCCTCGAGACTGTGCGCGGCGACGGCACGCACGAGCATATCCACCCGCGTCCGGACGGCCGTGCCGTCGACGGCGCGGTCGCCCGGACCGACGAGGGCCGATCCGATCCCCACCGCGGACGCGCCCGCGGCAAACCACTCCGCGACGTTGTCCGGCCGGACCCCCCCCGTCGGCAGGAACCGCGCCTGCGGCAGGGGCGCCCGCAGCGCCCGAAGGTGCGCCGGCCCGCCGACGTCCGCCGGAAACAGCTTGATCAGCGGCGCGCCGCCGTCGAGCGCGCTCAAGACTTCCGTCGGCGTGTACGCGCCCGGGATCGCGAGGAGTCCCCGCCGGCGCGCGGCCTCGACCATGCCGGGCGACAACGCGGGACTTAACAGGAATTGGGCGCCCGCGCCGATCGCCTGCTCGGCCGTCGCGGCATCCGTCACGGTGCCGGCCCCGACCAGCACGGCCGGGAATCTCTTCCGCAGGCGCGCGATCACGGCCGGGGCGTTGGGCACGGTAAAGGTGATTTCGATGATGTCGAGTCCGGCGCCGGCGAGAATCCCGCCGAGCTCTTCGGCCCACTCCGCGGACTTGGTGCGGATAATGGGTACGATCCGGGTCTTCAGGATGGCGGCGAGCGCCCGGGATGCCTCCACCGGGACTAGACGGGCGGGGTCAGAGCCTCTTCGGGCGAGAGAGTCACACCCCCGCTCGCGGCGAGTCCTTCGCCCCCCGCCCCGTTCGGCCGCTCCACCAAATGCGCCCGCTTCATCGCATAGAGGTGCCGGTCGGCGACGGCGATCAGCGCGTCCACCGCAACGCCGTCGTCCGGCCAGGTGGCAAGCCCCCACGAGAGCGTCATGGCGAGGTCGCCGGGCTGACCCGATCCGCTCGCGTCGATCCGTTCCAGTCTCCGCAAAATGGTGTTGGCCTGCTCGCGGCCGGTGTTGGGGAAGAGCAGGATGAATTCGTCGCCGCCGAGCCGCCCCACAACGTCGTGGACGCGGATGTGGCGCCGCAGCTTGTTCGCGACGTGCACGAGCACCGCGTCTCCGACCTGGTGCCCGAGCGTGTCGTTGACGCGTTTCATATCGTCGAGGTCGACGACGGCGACGCTGAGGGGCTGCCCCTCCCGCAGCGCCCGGCTTAACTCCGCGCCGAAGCGCTCGAGGATCGAGCGCCGGTTCGGCAGACGCGTCAACTCATCGGTGCTGGCGAGGCCGCGCAGTTCCTCGTAGAGGCGGGAAACCTCGATCGCGCCGGCAAGATAGCGCGCCACGACGGTCAGCACGTCGAGATCTTCCGGCGTGAACGCGCCGATCGCGCTGTGGTGGGCGCTTAGGACACCGATGACGCGGCCGCGCACCATGAGCGGCGCGTAGATCCCCGAACGGATGTCGTCCTGCTGCCGGTAGACGCGCGCGTCCGCGTGCATATCGGGGACGTACAGCGGCTGACGCGACTCGATCACCGTCCAGTTTAGGCCGCGTCCGTGCGGGATGGTCAGCCCCTTGTACCCCGCGCGGAGGCCCGCGGCCCCGACGACCGTGAGGACGTCCTTGGCCGCGTCAATGACGCCCACCGAACATGAGTCGAACCCGGCCTCCTCGCGCAGCATACCGAGCGTGCCATCGACCAGTTCGCCGAAGCTGAGCACGACCGTCAATTCGGTCGCCAGCCGCGCGAGAAAGGCGAGCGCCTTGTCGGAGTGACCGCGGGGCGTTGTTGTCGATTCGGGCCGTTCCCCCATTGTGACACCTCACACCGTCGCGCCGCCTCCGCAGGACCGGAGGCGGCCGGCCCGCCCGAATCGCTGGAACGCGAAGGAGGTCACCCGGTGGTACCGCGACGTGTCATCACACACGCGTTGCGGACGCCTGAATTGCCGTACGTACGGGTTGTGCCCAGGCCCCGGTGCACTTAGACGCCGGAGGCCGAGAGACCCGCCGGAACGCGCATCGCGGCGACTGCCGGCGCCGAACGTGAGTCATAGGCGGCCGCCCGGGATCAAGCGAAATTAGACCTCGGGCGCCCCCACCCACTCGTAGAGCGCATCCGGCTCGCGCTCCTCGTTGCGCGAGCCGTCGTTCAGATCGACCACTGTGAATCCGCGGGCTTCGTAGAACGCCCGGGCACGGCGATTGCGCTGGAAGGTAAACAGCCGCAGCCGGCCCACGCTCACCTCCTTGGCCTTGGCCAACAGCGCGCTCCCGATGCCGCGGCCGTACCAGCTCGGCAGCAGGTACAGATGATCGAGGTGGTCCCGGCGCTCGTTGAGCGCCGCGAACCCCACGATGCGCCGGTTCACGACGGCGACCCACATCCCGCCGGCCGCGAATACGGCGCCCGCCATCCAGCGGCGAGTTTCGTCGTCGGTGTGCAGCGTCGGAAGATACGGCAGCGCGTCCCGGCGGGAAGCGAGAAAGAGATCCGCCACCTCGGCGACATCCGCCGCGGTCGCCGGCCTGAGCTGCGCGGAGATCATAGGCCGCCTCTTCCCACACCTCCCCTGTCACCCCCTGCCGGTCGGTGCTCTTGTGTCGACCGGCGGATCGGCAGCATCCGGCCGCGGGATGGCCGGCGGCGATTCAATGCTGGTGTTCTGTCAGTTTAAGGGCAACCCGGCACCGACTCGCGCCGTCCTGTAGCGGGGCTGACACCCCGGGACGAATGTTCTCACTCTTTCGCCCGGTCCGGTTGTGGTTTAGACATGGAGGGGTAGATCATCAGAACAGGCTATGGAGGGACGCCAATGCCGAAACCAGCGATGGATCAGAAAATGATCCCGAGCGTCACGCGAATTCGCCGCCAGATCAGGAGGCTCAATTCCGCGTACATCGATGCGGAGGACAAACGGGAAACGGCCGCCGTGCTGCAGGCGTGCGTCAGCGAGCTCGCGGTGGTTCACTCGCTGCTGCCGCCCGGGCTGCGGAGCAAGAGCTGGGTCTTTTCGATGGAACGTTACGTGGCCTGACCGGCGCCGCGAACGGACGGCGCGACGCCGGGATGATTCGTCTACTGCTCGCCGTGACGGGTGGTCTTGCGCTCACAGCGCATCTCGTCCTATTCTGCCGCGCCAAGCGCAGGCTGGGCTTGTAGCGCGAGTCGCGGGGGAGAGTGCCGGAATGATGCGCGGGAGGTCCGTAGCAAAGGGAATCGTAATCGCAGCAGTCACCCTGGCCGTCGCCTGGCTGCACTCCGCCGGGGCGCCGGCGAGGGAGACGGGAGGCCCGGCCATCGAGGCGCAGGGTATTCTCGTCTCCGTAGACTCTGATGCCGAGGTGTTTACCATCGCAGGAGAGGCGGGCACCCAGGAGTTCTACGTGACGCCGGACACAATCATCGAGCTCGGCAGAGCCAAACGGATCGCGTTCCGCGATCTCGCAAACTTCATCGGCACCGCGAGCGTTGTCCTGTCAGCGGATACGGGCGCACGCCAAGACGCGAGCCGTGTGACACTGCTCGTCATGCCCTTTCGCGACACGCTGCCCGGCGGCGGGCGCGATCACACGCCGTAGGACGAATACATGCGCAAGAGGCCGCACGGAGCGTCTCCGTCCAGTTACGCATAGATCCGCCTCGTTTGGCCCCGCAGCATCAAGGTCAAAAAGGAAGCTTAAAATAAACGCAGGCGTGCAGTGGCGTATTTGCGAACTGTAGACTCGCCCGCCGGCACTGACTAGTGCGGATCGCGGTGGAGCCGCTCAACGAGGATGTGACTCAAGCTGTGAGGTGACTTGAGGACGCATGGTTGGCCCGCACCGTTCTCAACTTAATAACCTGCCCATCCAGGTCACCAGCTTCATCGGGCGGGAGCGAGAGATCGCAGAGGTCAAGCGTCTGCTCGGGAACGCTCGCCTTCTGACGCTTACCGGTGCGGGGGGTTGCGGTAAGACGCGGCTTGCTCTGCAAGTGGCCGCCGGGTCGCTCGATGACTATCGCGATGGGGTGTGGCTGGTCGAACTAGGGGCACTGGCCGACCCCGCTCTTGTGCCGCACACGACCGCCTCCACTCTTGGCGTACCGGAATCACTGGGGCATCCCGTACTTGAAACACTCGTCGATTCTCTCCGTCGTAAGTCCCAGCTGATCGTTCTGGATAACTGCGAGCATCTGCTGTCCGCATGCGCGCAACTCACGGACGCTTTGTTGCGTTCTTGCCCGGATCTGCGCATCTTGGCCACCAGCCGGGAGGGGTTGGATATTGCGGGGGAATTGATATATCATGTGCCCTCGCTCTCGCTGCCTGACCTCCAGCACGTGTCATCTTGGAACATCCTGGCTGACTACGAGGCTGTTCGCCTTTTCGTCGAACGCGCGGTCTTTAGCCATCCAGGATTTGCGCTGAGCGAAAAAAATGCGCCCGCGGTGGTGCAGATATGCCGTCAAGTGGACGGCATCCCGCTGGCCATCGAGTTGGCGGCACGACGAGTCAAAGCTTTGCCGGTGGAACAAATCGCCCTGCGGCTGAGCGACCGGTTCCGGTTACTCACCGGAGGAAGTCGCACCGCCCTTGCTCGACACCAGACCCTCCGGGGAACGATGGACTGGAGCTACGGTCTGCTGTCGGAAAAGGAACAGGCGCTGCTGCGTCGACTGTCGATCTTTGCGGGAGGGTGGACGCTCGAAGCCGCGGAGGCGGTGTGTGCCGGAGAGAACGTTGAAGCCTCCGAGATCCTCGGCGTAATGCTGGATCTCGTGGACAAGTCGCTGGTCGTGGTCGAGGAGCGAGACGAAACGGCCCGATACCGCCTCCTGGAGACCGTCCGCCACTACGGGCGCGAAAAATTGCTGGACGCGGAAGAATCTGACGGATTGGCGACGCGTCACACCGACTGGTATCTTGCGTTGGCTGAGCGGGCAGACCCGGAACTCCGGGGACGGGAGCAAGAAAAATGGTTCGGAGGGCTGGAGACCGAGCACGACAACCTGCGGGCGGTCCTGGTTCGGAGTGAATCAGCGCCGGACGGCGCAGAGGTGGAATTACGATTGGTCGGTGCGCTCTCCTGGTTCTGGTATTTCAATGGCCACTGGAACGAGGGACGAAGGTGGCTGGACGGAGCGCTGGCGCGCAGCGGTAACGTCCAGATTCCCGCCCTCGCGAAGGCTCTCGAGGGAGCGGCAATTCTCGCATGGCGTCAAGGCGATCTTGAGCGGGCGTCGATTTTGTGCGGGAAGGGCCTCGCAGTGTCCCGTGTCTTAGAGGACAAAGCCCTTATTGCTGCCTTGCTCCGCCACCAGGGCAATGTAGTGATCAATCAAGGGGACGACGAACATGGGAAGGCGCTGTTCGAAGCGAGTGTAACGGTATCCCGCCAAATAGAGAACAAGTGGCTCCTCGCCATGGCGCTCTCCCGATTGGGAGAGGTACTGCGGGCACGGGCTGACTACACCCCGGCAAACGCAGTGCAGGCAGAAAGTCTCGCGCTCATGAGGGAAGTCGGAAACAAGGCGTGTACCGCCTACGCCCTTCACAACTCGGCTGTCCTCGCGTTGTGTCAAGGCGACCATGAACGAGCGGACGTACTCTACCGTGAGGGACTTGCCCTGTGCCGCGGACTGCCGGAGCGTTGGGCTATTGATTGGTATCTCGACGGCTTGGCCGGCGTAGCCTGTGCCCGGAAATGCTACATAAACGCCGCACGGCTGCTGGGCGCGGCCGAAGCACTGCGCGAAACTCTGGGCCTTCGCCGTACGCCCGTGGACCAAGCCGATCATGACCGGTTCACTGCGTCCGCGCGTGCCGGGTTAGATGATGCTGCGTTTGTGGTGGCCTGGGCGCATGGGCAGTCGATGACGCTGGCACAAGTGATTGAGGATACGCTCGCGGCAATGGCGGGTGTCGGACTGAAAACCGAAGGGATTGAGAAACCGGCGGCGGTGAAGCGTGGGGATCACCTGACGGCTCGAGAGCGGCAGGTCGCGGCGCTCATCGCGCAAGGGCTAACCAACCGCGAGATCAGCGCTTCGCTTGCGATAGCGGAGCGAACAGTGGACGCCCATGTGGAGCACATTCTCGACAAATTGGGGTTCAACACTCGGACGCGGATCGCCGCTTGGGCCGTCGAACAAGGGTTGCATCAAAACACCACAGAGTGATGAAGAACACTTGAAACGCAGGCTTGGTCCGGAATAGTCGGAAGGCCGTCGCAGCGCAGGCGTCAAGGCCCGGTCGCCCCGTCCTCAAGAGATGGCTCAAGCCCAGGGGACGCTTCGATCATCCGGCGTTCTACGCCTCGTCCATCGAACACCGTCACCGCCGGCCCTTCAGGACGTACGGCAAGCTCAAGGCGCCGAGTCCCTCCATAATCATAGAGCCGCAGGCTGGCCGTACCGTCCGCAGCTACACCGATCCGAAGACGAACGTTCCCCGTGCGGTCGATAACTTCGATGGTCTGCGCACGCAAAATATCAGAGGAATGATGTGCCCGCGATGGTGGCCGCACGTATACTACCAGGAACACGAGAAGACAATTCAGCAACACCCATGTCGCAGGCGCGAGACGAAATTTGATACGCCACGAAGGCGCCCACCACCGCGCTTTTTGTCCTTCTGGCTCGGAACGGAGCACAGGCGTCACCCTTAGTACCCGCACGCTTGATCTCTCACCGCCAGGAGTGCACCGTGCGCGAGCGTCAACGCCGTCGTCTCTACCGCGCTCAGCTCCCCCGTCGCATCGGCGACAACCCCGGTCCACCGTGCAACGTTCTCCCGCCACCGCTGGCAGTCAGCGCGACGAACATACTGACCGTGGACACGCGACGCCGCGACACCGAGGGAAAACGCCAGAACGACTGACGCGAGCGTTCCGATCAGGCGACTCGTTGGCATCGTCGGCCCCCTTGCCGGTACCGGAACGAATGACGGCCGGACTCTACCGGCTCGCCAAACTGATCGTAGGTGAGAACCGGCTCGATGCCATCGAGGAAAAGACATATGCGCGGCATTTATTTTCAATCGGGCAAAGTACCTAATCCGTCTTCCTGCACTTTATTGGAGACCCGAGACGTGAGAAGTACGCGGAAACCCCGTGCCTAGGCAACGGCCCGCGCTTCGCAACTAGGTCAAGCGCGGGCCGTCTACTGTCGCTTAATTAAATGCCGGGAAGCATGGGCTTGAAGATCGACGGTTGCGCCGGCCCCGCGACATCGAGGACACCCATCATGCCCTTGCGGACCACCCGCGTGATCGCGTGATCGACCAGTTTGACGGCGCCCGGCACCGGCAGGGCAAGATCCCCCACCAGCGTGCTTCCGGGGGCCACGGTGACCGTTTGCATGTACGCGTCGGCCGCGGTCCTGAACGATCCATTGGTCCACACCCTCGTCCACACGTTTCCGATCGGATGGAAGCTGCTCGTCAGGTTGGGCCCGCCGTTGACGAAGAACACCCGCGCGGTTTCCCCGACTCTGGCCTTCAGGGCGCCGAAACCGTCCGGCGTTACGGCTTTGGTCTGGCCATTCAGGAGCACGTACGTCGGGTTCTCCCGCAGCATGGCATCGAAGTCGAAAGCACGGAAGCCCTCAGCGCCCGCCGCCGCGGCCACGTACATCTCGTTTTGACCGAGGTAAAACTCCCGGGTGACCGGAGGCAGTCCGTCTTCCGGTTCCACAACGATCATTCCGTACATCCCGCTGGCGATATGGTAATCGAGGTCCGACACCGCGCAGTGATAGACAAAGCTCCCAGGGTACATAGCTTTGAAATAGAGACCCTTCTCTTGTCCAGGGTTGGCCAGCAGCGCTTCCATGCCGCCGCCTGGGCCGTAGACGGCATGGAAGTCGACCGTATGCGGCATGAGGTTCTCGCGCGGATTTCTGAACGTGAGTTGGACGGTGTCGCCCACACGGATGCGGAGCAGCGGTCCCGGCACCTGCCCGTCGAAGGTCATGTACATGAACTTGAGGCCGGGCTCGATCTCCGCGAGAACCTCCCGGGCGGTCAACGTAAGATTGTGGTGGACGGCGTGCGAGCGGCGGATTGGCCCGGGAATGGCGGTGGGATTGGCGGCAACGCGTTTCACCGTCGGCAGCTTCGGCGGCGGAGGTCCCTGCGCGTTCATCTGCGCCGCGGCCCGTTCGGCGAATGGCGACGCAATCGCGGAGCCGGCGGCAACTCCCCCGAACGCCCGAAAGAACGCCCGACGACCCATCGACCCTGGTCCGTTTCGCATGGTGCACCCCCGCGGGCAGTGGTGGACGATTAGGCTCCACCGACCCACACTTAGGTAGTACCAGGATCACCCGATGCGGACCATCCGATGAGGGTCTGATCCTGCTTACGACCGGCAATCGAGCCGCGGGACGGTGCGGCCAGACCGAGCCGCACCTTCGCGGTGCGCATGAATCATCTTGCCGGGCCGGGCGGCGGAAACATTCCCACCTGTCGCATCACGCCAAGCAGATCGGACGCATGCCAGTCGTCCTTGATCTGCCCGCCTTCGACGCGGTTGATGTGAATCGAGACCCATGCCGCGGGTTTGTTCGTCGGGGGGATACCCATCAGCGGTCCGCGGTGCGTGCCGCGCGCCGCCCAGCGGGTGATGACCCGGTCCCCCACGGCGATGATATCCTCGACCGTGACATGGAGATCCGGAAACGCGGCGCGGAATCCGGCGACTCGCTGCTTTGCGCCCTCTCGGCCGGGCGCCAGTCCCGGTCCCGGCACATGCTCGATGCAATCCGCAGCAATGACCTCATCCGCCACGGCCAGGTTGCCCTTGTTCACCGCTTCCTCGATCCAACGCATCACAACGGCCTTATTGGCTTCCGCCGACACTGCGCACCCCCAGACACCTCGAAATCGCCAAGCCCCAATGGCGCTGACACTCCGTAGAGCACTGTGCGGCTAACACAGCCCTGAACCCTGCCCGCCTGGCTGGACCTTCAAACAAGCGTTTGTCCGAGAATCGCTCGATGGGAATCAGACGGAGATCCGATAGCCTATCTCGGAGTGCGGGCGTACGGTTCCTTCTGAACGTCTTCCGTTCCCTTGCGTGCCTCTTTCGGTAAGGAGGACGGCCGTGTCATTCACTGCAGAGCAATTGAAGCGAACCATCAAAGACGAGAAGGCATCCGCGACCTACCGGCATGTGACCGTAACCAAGCTGGGCGGGCCCGAAGTCCTTCAAATCGTGGAGGACGAACTCCCGCAGCCCGGAGCGGGGGCCGTGCGCGTGAAAATTTTGGCCACCGGAGTTTCATTGGCGGACCTGTTCATGCGCGAGGGCGTTCATCCTGAAACACCGCGCCCTCCGTATACGCCCGGCTGGGATCTTGTGGGAATAGTGGATCAATTGGGGCCAGGCGCGACCGGACCGAAGCCGGGCGAGATGGTGGCGGCCCTGCCGATTGTCGGCGCAAACGCTGAGTACATCTGCTTGCCGCAGGACGAACTGACCGTGGTGCCGAGCGGGGTGGACCTCGGCGAAGCGCTGTGCCTTGTCTTTAACTATGTCACGGCGTACCAGATGATGCATCGCACCGCCCGCGTCAGACCGGGCCAGCGGGTGCTGATCCACGCCGCCGCCGGCGGCATCGGAACGGCCTTGCTGCAATTGGGCCGGTTGGCCGGTTTGGAGATGTACGGAACAGCCTCACAGCGGGCCCACGAAACGGTTCGCAGCCTGGGGGGCGTCCCGATTGATTACCGGGCTGTGGACTTCGTAGAAGAGGTCCGCCGCCTCACAGGAGACGGCGTGGACGTGGTGTTCGACGGCATCGGCGGCGCCTGTGCCTGGCGGTCGCGGAAGGCCCTCCGCCGCGGCGGCACGGTAATTGCCTACGGTCTCACCTCGTCGTTGCAGGGCGGGAAATTGCCCGGTGGCTGGCGACGCCGCCTTAGGGGCCTGGAACGCCTTAGGGGCCTTGGGATTATCGGGCTCGTTATCGCCGCCGCCTTCTCCCTACCGGGCCGAAAGAGAGTGCTGCCCTACAGCATCCAGTGGCTCAAGAGGATAAAGCCAGTTTGGTTTCGGGACGACCTCACCACTTTGCTGAGACTGCTCAGCGAAGGAAAGATCAAACCGATCGTCGCGGCGCGGATCCCCTTGCGAGAAACCAGGCGGGCTCATGAACTGCTGGGGGCGGGAGGCGTCACGGGCAAGATCGTTCTTCTCCCGCCTGCTAGCTAGCGGGTCAACGGGCTCTCCCAGACACGAAATAGCAGCTCTTTGAGCTGAGCGAAACGCTCTGTCCCAAGTTCAGCGCTCCATTCGTGCTCGATGTTGCGGAGAATGTCGTAGATTCTTGAGTATGCGGCGTGGCCGCGTTTGGTCAAGCGGATAATTCGCGCGCGGCCCTCGTCCGGTGCGTCGGACCGGACGATATAGCCGAGACGTTCGAGGCTCCGGAGGAGTTGGTTCACGGCTTGCTTACTCATGCCTGCGCGCTCGGCGAGAACGCCTGGGCGCATCCCATCCGGCCCAGGGTATTGCAGCACCGCCATATGCGGCACGTGTAGATCCTCAAAACCGGCCGCGTTCAACCCCTTGATGATGCGGCGCTGGATCGCCTGAGCCGGCACACGCAACAATGCGCCGATGAGCATATCTCTCGTTTCGACCAGTGAGCTTGTTCGGCTCGACATACGGTCACGGATCGCCTTACGGCCCATTTTTCGTCCCTAGGTCTCCGGAGACGCCGGCACCGGGATCATGTCGAAGCGAGCAGCAAGTGCAGCCCGTTCCTCTCTGCCTCCGTGCCCGGCAGCCAGTTGCTGCATTTCTTCGAGATAGCGTTCGAAGCCGGCGGGATGATGCATGACCAGGAGGATCGCACTGTCACTGCTCGCGTTGCGAAAGCCGTGAATCGTTTCGCGCGGGACAAAGGCGAATGTGCCTGCTCCGGCGGTGTGGCTCTCGTCGCCGATGCGCAGCACCACCTCACCCTTGAGGACGTAGAAGAACTCATCGCGCCCGCGGTGGTAGTGCGGCCCCGCGCCCACCGTCCCCGGCTCGACTCGTCCTTCCCAGACGGTGCACAGGCCGCCGGTCTCTGCGCCCGACGCTTTGACCGTCACGCCCGCGCCAGTGGATCCGACCTTAATAAACCGTCCCTCGCCGGGAGCCACCACCACAGCGTTCATTATGCTTCTCCTCATGTGCCGTCATCGGCTGCAATCAACTGTGAAACTCATTGTGGAGCTCACCGAACGTCGGCTGGATTTGCGAAGCTTGCGCGCCACCGAGTTTCTTCAGTGCGGGCAACAGGCGATCGTTTGCGAAGCGGTCGAACGCTTCTTGCGATTCCCACACCTCAAAGATATTGAAGCCATCCTTGGTCATCGTTGCGAAGTGATGGAGCAAGCCTTCAGGCAGTTTGTCTTTGTGCACACCCAGTTCCCGGTTGAGCGGCTCGTACAGCTGCGCGGCCTCGCTGGGCATGCGCACGTCCATCGTCACGGCCATCTTTGTTCCCCCTTTCTTTGTAGACCACGGTCGCTCATTCCGACAACGAAATGGGAACCGATCGATGCGGGCTTAGGGGTGTTCAGGTCGAGGCGCAGCCGGCGTGAGGCCGTGGCGGCGCATGATTTCTGCCATCTTTGCCCGGTCCGGCGGACCACCGGCCGCCGCGTTAATCACCTCGGCCGATTCGCGGAAATACTGCGGACCGAGAACGGCTGGCGTGATCACGCAGAGCGCCCTCACGTCCTGGCTACCGTTGTTATCGAACCGGTGAACGGCGCCGCGCGGAATGCACAGTGCCTGCCCCGGCCCGACGTCGATGGGGTTCCCGTCGACCGTCCAGGTCAATACTCCCTCGATGCCGTAGATGGTCTCTTCGTAACGGTCATGGCTGTGCGCTGGAGCCGCCAGGCGCTGCGCACCCGGGACGATGAGCTCAAATGCCGCGACGCTGCTATTTGAGTTCTCTCCAGTGACCAAGAAGCGGACAGTCAGCGGCCCGAGACGGATGGTCGCGTCGGAAGGATTAACCTTGAGGTTGACAGTCAGCTGTGTCATGCGTCCTCCCCCCCCCCCAATAGTAAA